>Ga0209282_1000014_pt1 | contig 207318 bp, 165 predicted proteins | sample Mtrugardesep15_FD_187529 | JGI IMG/M metagenome (GOLD analysis project Ga0209282, IMG submission 187529) | Root nodule microbial communities of legume samples collected from California, USA - M. trunc garden sep15 (SPAdes) (version 2) | ecosystem: Host-associated > Plants > Roots > Nodule...
TGCGCGTGCAGCGAGCGGCCGGAAGTCTGGATGTGGTACTTCAGCTTCTGGCTGCGGTCGTTGGCACCGTACTTGTCGCGCATCGTCACGGCCCAGATACGGCGGGCCACGCGGCCCAGCACCGTGTATTCCGGATCCATGCCGTTCGAGAAGAAGAAGGACAGGTTGGGCGCGAAATCGTCAATGTGCATGCCGCGCGCGAGGTAGGCTTCCACGAAGGTAAAGCCGTTCGACAGTGTGAAGGCCAGCTGCGAGATCGGGTTCGCGCCCGCTTCCGCAATGTGATAGCCGGAGATCGACACCGAGTAGAAATTGCGCACCTGGTGGTGCACAAAGTATTCCTGGATATCGCCCATCACCTTCAGCGAGAACTCGGTCGAGAAGATGCAGGTATTCTGGCCCTGGTCTTCCTTCAGGATGTCCGCCTGCACAGTGCCGCGCACGTTCTGCAGCACCCAAGCCTTGATCTTGGCCGCTTCATCGTCGGTAGGCTGGCGGTGGTTCTCGGCCACGAACTTGTCCATCTGCTGGTCAATGGCGGTGTTCATGAACATGGCCAGGATGGTTGGCGCCGGGCCGTTGATCGTCATCGACACGGAAGTGCTTGGGCTGCACAGGTTGAAGCCGTCGTACAGCACCTTCATATCGTCCAGCGTGGCGATGGACACGCCGGAGTTGCCCACCTTGCCGTAAATGTCCGGACGCAGCGCAGGGTCGGCGCCATACAGCGTGACCGAGTCGAATGCGGTGGACAGGCGCTTCGCATCCAGTCCTTCCGAGACCAGCTTGAAGCGGCGGTTGGTACGGAAAGCATCGCCTTCGCCCGCAAACATGCGGGTTGGATCTTCGCCTTCGCGCTTGAAGGCAAACACGCCGGCCGTGAACGGGAAGGAGCCCGGCACGTTCTCCAGCATCAGCCAGCGCAGCAGCTCGCCGTGGTCTTCGAACTTCGGCAGCGACACCTTGCGGATCTTGGTGCCGGACAGCGTTTCCTGAATCAGGCCGGTGCGGATTTCCTTGTCGCGGATCTTCACCACGTATTCATCGCCGGCGTAGGCTTCCTGCATATCCGGCCACATGGCCAGCAGCTTCTTGGCGGCTGTGTCCATGGTATGGTCGCGGTCCACAATCACGTCGTCGAACTGGGAAACGTCCTTGCCTGCCGCAGCCATCATGCGCTTCGATTCCAGCAGCTGCTGGCGCTCGCGTGCCAGCTTGGCCTGTTTGCGGGTGTTCTTGTGATAGCCGCGCACCGTATCCGAAATCTCGGCCAGGTAACGCGCACGCGCCGGCGGCACAATCACATTCTTGCCGCTGCTGAAGCGCACGTCCACGGCAGGCAGCTTGCCAGGCTGCGAACGCAGGCCGAACTCCGCCAGCTTGGGCAGCAGACCCTGATACAGCGCGGTCACGCCATCGTCGTTGAAGCGCGATGCCTGGGTGCCGAACACCGGCATCGTGTCCGGGCTCTGGCTCCACAGCTCGCGGTTGCGCTGGTACTGCTTGGCCACATCGCGCAGTGCATCCTGCGCGCCCTTGCGGTCAAACTTGTTGATCGCGATGAAGTCCGCGAAGTCGAGCATGTCGATTTTTTCCAGCTGCGATGCGGCGCCGAATTCCGGCGTCATCACATACATGGACACATCCACGTGCGGCACGATGGCCGCGTCGCCCTGGCCGATGCCGGAGGTTTCCACGATCACCAGATCGAAGCCCGCCACTTTGCAGGCGGCGATTACGTCGGGCAGCGCCTGCGAAATTTCAGAACCCGCTTCGCGCGTAGCCAGCGAGCGCATGAATACGCGCGCATTGCCGTTCCATGGATTGATCGCATTCATGCGGATACGGTCGCCCAGCAGCGCGCCGCCGGATTTGCGGCGCGAAGGGTCGATGGAAATCACGGCGATATTCAGCGCATCGCCCTGATCCAGGCGGATGCGGCGGATCAGCTCATCGGTCAGCGAAGACTTGCCCGCGCCGCCGGTGCCGGTAATACCCAGCGTCGGCACGGCCAGGCCTTCAGCGGCTGAAGCCAGTTCCGCGCGCAGCGCATCGGAAGCCTTGCCGTTCTCCAGCGCCGTAATCAGCTGTGCCAGAGGGCGGTGGCGTGTGGTGATCTCGCCTTCGCGCAGCGGCGCGAGCGAGGTTGGCGAATACTGCGACAGGTCGATATCGCACTGCTGCACCATCCACTGGATCATGCCCGCGAGGCCCATGCGCTGGCCGTCTTCCGGCGAGAAGATGCGGGTCACGCCGTACTCGTGCAGCTCCTTGATCTCGCTCGGCACAATTACGCCGCCGCCGCCGCCGAACACCTTGATATGCGAACCGCCGCGCTGGCGCAGCAGGTCGATCATGTACTTGAAGTATTCAACGTGGCCGCCCTGGTAGCTGGAGATGGCGATACCCTGCACATCTTCGGCCAGGGCCGCAGTCACCACCTCATCCACGGAACGGTTATGGCCCAAGTGGACCACCTCGGTACCGTTCGACTGCAGGATGCGGCGCATGATGTTGATGGAAGCGTCGTGGCCATCGAACAGCGAAGCCGCCGTCACGAAGCGCACCTTGTTAGCCAGCTTCAGCTCAGGCTCAGCGGCAATTTTCTTGGCGTTGGAGAGATCGTTCATGGGTGTCCTTCCGAGAGGAGCTTTCATTATATGACGTTTACGTTAACGTCAAGTCAAGCGAATTTCTTTTTAATTGGGGTCTGACCCCGATTAAGAAATATTTCCTAATCGGGGTCAGACCCCCATTTGACGTAGGTCAAGCGGCGTGGGCTTGGGGGTTGCTATATGCCGCGAAAAGGCGGGCTTTTTCGGCGTGGTAGGCCTCAACTGCCGCTTCTTTCACGTGGCCGAAGCCGCGGATTTTCTCCGGCAGGTTGGCCAGCGCCACGGCCTGCTCGTGGTTCTCGGCCGTCAGGCGGGCGAGGATGTCGCTCACCAGCTGGCGGTATTCCACGATCAGCGCGCGTTCCATCTTGCGCTCGGCCGTGTGGCCGAAGATGTCCAGCGCCGTGCCGCGCACGCCCTTGAACTTGGCCAGCAGCTTGAAGGCACTCCACATCCACGAGCCGTATTCGGCTTTCACCAGGCGGCCTTTCGCATCTTTCTTGGCGAAGATCGGCGGTGCGAGGTTGAACTTCATGGAGAAGTTGCCTTCGAACTGAGTTGCCATCTGCTCCACGAAGCGGCCGTCCGTGTACAGGCGCGCTACTTCATACTCGTCCTTGTAGGCCATCAGCTTGGACAGCGACTTGGCAACCGCCATCGTCAGCTTGTTGCCCAGGCCCAGCGCGGTTTCCTTGCTGCGCACTTGCGACACCAGTTCTTCGAACGATGCCGCATAGGCCGCGTTCTGGTAGCCGGTGAGGTGTTCCACGCGCTTCTTGATCACGTTGTCCAGGCTTTGCGGCATCTGCATCACAATCGCCTGCGTCGGCGTGGCCACGCGTTCAACGCGCTTCAGGTCCACCGCGGCACGGCGGCCCCACAGGAAGCTCTTCTTGTTCGATTCGATCGCCACGCCGTTCATTTCGATGGCGCGCAGCAGCGATGCTTCGCTCAGCGGGATGCGGCCTTTCTGCCATGCGTAACCCAGCATGAACAGGTTGGCGGCAATGGAGTCGCCCATCAGCGCAGTGGCCAGCTTGGTGGCGTCCACGAAGTCCACCGCATTTGCGTCATTGCCGACGGATTCGGTGATCAGCGCGCGCACATCTTCCGCCGGATATTGCCAGTCTGCGTTCTGCGCGAAGGTGCCCGGCGGCTGCTCGTGCAGGTTCACCACGGCCATGGTGCGGCCCGGACGCATCTTCGACACCGCATCCGCTGCACCCGCCGTCAGCATGTCGCAGCCCAGCACCAGGTCTGCCTCGCCGGTTGCAATACGCTGCGCGCGCAGATGGGCAGGGGACTTCGCCACTTTCACGTGCGAGGTCACCGAGCCGTTTTTCTGTGACATGCCGGTCATGTCCAGCACCGAAGCGCCTTTGCCTTCGAGGTGGGCGGCCATGCCCATCAGCGCGCCCACGGTGATCACACCCGTGCCGCCGATACCGTTGATCAGGATGTTGTATGGATGCTCGCACGATGGCAGTACCGGCACCGGCAGGTTCCAGTCGTCCCCCGCTGCGGTTTCCTTGCTCACGCCGGTCTTCGATTTCTTCAGCGTGCCGCCTTCCACCGTCACAAAGCTCGGGCAGAAGCCTTTCACGCAGGAGTAGTCCTTGTTGCAGGAGCTCTGGTCGATGGCGCGCTTGCGGCCGAATTCCGTTTCCTTCGGCAGGATGGACACGCAGTTGGACTGGATGCCGCAATCGCCGCAGCCTTCGCACACGGCTTCATTGATCACCATGCGCTTGTTCGGATCGGCGAATTCGCCTTTCTTGCGGCGGCGGCGCTTCTCGGCCGCACAGGTCTGGTCGTAAATCAGCACGGACACGCCGGATACTTCGCGCAGCTCGCGCTGCACGGCATCCATATCCTTGCGGTCATGCAGCGACACGATGGAAGGCAGCGCCGAACGGTCGGTGTAGCGCGACAGGTCTTCCGTCACCAGCGCAATGCGCTTGATGCCTTCTGCCGCCATCTGCTGCGCGATCATCGGCACGGACACAGTGCCGTCCACCGGCTGGCCGCCCGTCATTGCCACCGCATCGTTGTACAGGATCTTGTAGGTGATGTTGACCTTCGCCGCCACTGCGGCGCGAATCGCCAGGTAGCCGGAGTGGAAGTAGGTGCCGTCGCCCAGGTTCTGGAACACGTGCGGCACTTGCGAAAACGCGGCCTGGCCGATCCACGGGGCGCCTTCGCCGCCCATATGCGTGGTCAGCTTGTTCATCTCCGGGTAGATCGACGTTGCCATCACGTGACAGCCGATACCAGCCAGCGCGAAGCTGCCGTCCGGTACTTTGGTCGAGGTATTGTGCGGGCAGCCGGAGCAATAGAAGGCCGGACGGAAGGGCGTGTTGATCGCCTTCTGCAGCACGGCATCCTTCGCATCGAGGAAGGTCAGGCGGGCCTTGATCTGGTCCTGGATATTGGTGTCGGTGATGTATTGCTTCACGCGGCTCGCGATCACGCGCGCCACCTGCGATACCGAGAAATCGGCCTTCGGCGGCAGCAGCCATTCGCCGCGCGGCGCAACCCACTCGCCCTTGTCGTCGAATTTGCCGATCACGCGCGGACGCACGTCGTCGCGCCAGTTGTACAGCTGTTCCTTCAGCTGGTACTCAACGAACTGGCGCTTCTCTTCCACCACCAGGATCTCGTCCAGGCCCTGCGCGAATTCGCGCACGCTGTCCGGCTCCAGCGGCCATGGCATGGCCACCTTGAACAGGCGCAGGCCGACTTTGGCGGCCATCTCTTCGTCGATGCCCAGTTCTTCCAACGCTTCCAGCACGTCGAGGTAGGACTTGCCGCTGGCGATGATGCCCAGCTTCGCGTCCTTCGAATCGATGGTGGTGTGATTCAGCTTGTTCTCGCGCGCATAGGCCAGCGCTGCGTAGATCTTATAGTCCTGCATCAGCGCTTCCTGGTTGCGCGCCTGCTGGCCCAGCGGAATGCTGGACAGGCGTGCATTCAGGCCGCCTTCCGGCATCGCGAAGTCCTTCGGAAGCTTCACCTCAACGCGGAACGGGTCGGCATCCACCGATGCGCTGGATTCCACGGTATCGGCCAGCGCCTTGAAGGCCACGGCGCAGCCGGAGAAGCGCGACATGGCCCAGCCGTGCACGCCAAGGTCCAGGTATTCCTGCACATTGCAGGGATACAGCACGGGAATCATGCAAGCCGAGAAAATATGGTCTGACTGGTGCGGCAGTGTGGAGGAATACGCGCCATGGTCGTCGCCCGCCACCAGCAGGATGCCGCCGTTCTTTGCCGTACCGGCGTGGTTCATGTGCTTGAAGACGTCGCCGCAGCGGTCCACGCCCGGGCCCTTGCCGTACCACATGGCAAACACGCCGTCGTACTTGGCCGGGCCGATCAGGTCCACCTGCTGCGTGCCCCACACGGCCGTTGCCGCCAGGTCCTCGTTCACGCCCGGCACGAACTGGATATGGCTGGCTTCCAGGTGCTTCTTGGTTTTCCACAGCGTTTCATCCAGGCCGCCCAGCGGCGAGCCGCGGTAGCCGGAGATGAAGCCGGCGGTGTTCAGGCCGGTTTTCGCGTCGCGCAGGCGCTGCATCATGGGCAGGCGCACCAGGGCTTGAATGCCGGAGAGAAAAATCTTGCCGGAGGTGGCGGTGTACTTGTCGTCGAGGCTGACTTGATTGAGCGTGACTGGCTCTGCAGGCGCCGTGGTATCGGGCATGGCTTGTCTCCAAATGGTATTCAGAAGCAGCCCGACTCCCGCCTTGCGCCGGGTAAGCGCTGGCAGGATCGGGCTGGCGTCGCCGCTGTTAGCGGATTTCTTACCAGTTTAGAGCCAAGTTGACGTATACGGAAATACCGATTGGGGATGGGGCTATAAGAAAAAATGATAGCACTAGAATTGATGCATGATCCCGGCCGCCATGCCGCGCTGGCGGGTCTGGCCCAGCTTGGTGTTGCCGCCGGTGGCGAAGCCGCCCTCCAGGTGCGTGCGGTCCAGTTCTGCATAGAAAATGGTCCGCTTCGAGAGATCGTAGGTCACGCCCACCATGTACAGGTCCTTGCGCGAGTCGCCCATGGCCGCCGGGCCCGTGGCTTTGGTGTTGTAGGCCTTGTTGCGGTAGACGGCAGCCGTGATGTCGAAGCGCTCCGTGATCTGGTAGCTGCCGCCGAACCAGTCCCAGGTGGAGGTATTGTCACGCGTGGTGGTGGCCTGCTCCTGCTTCACGTGGCCCACTGCCAGCGTGAGGGCGCCGAAGTCGTAGGAGGCGCCCAGCGCGTAGTGGTCAAAGTCGCGGTAGTTCTGGTTGGCCGTGGTGCCCACGTTCTGTTCCGACATGGTGTACACCGCGCCCGCCTTCAAGCCGCCGGAGGCGTAGTTCAGGCCCAGCGCCTTGGTGGTGCCGTTGTCGCTGCTGCCTGGCTGTTCGCCGAGCGCGTACTCGGCGCGTGCCGTCCAGTCGCCGAAACGGCCGGTGTACTGGATATCGTTGTCCTTGCGCGTGCCGGCGGTGGATGACAGCGTATAGGTCACGCTGGGATAGCGGTACTTGAATGGATCGAAGGCGATGATGGTGCGGTAGGCCGCCGTGTAATTGCGGCCCACATCGATGGCGCCGAACTTGCCTGATACACCCACGTGGGCTTCGCGCTGGAACAGGACGCCGTTGGTGTTATTCAGCGCGCCGGTGCCGGAGTCGAAGCCCGCTTCCAGCACAAAGTTCACCTTCATGCCGCCGCCGATGTCTTCGCTGCCGCGAAAGCCCAGGCGGTTGGAACGGAAGGTGCCGTTCGAGCTCATGGTGGTCACGCTGCTGCCGGCAGGGTCGATATTGCTTTCGTGGCGCAGGCCGCCGTCGAAGGAACCGTAAACCACCACGCCCGATTGGGCATAGGCGTGGCCGGACAGGGCAGCGAGCATCGCTGCGGCGAGGGTAGAACGCTTCATTGTATGTCTCCGATTTTTTGTGTTGTGGTGATTCAGTTGGCCGGTTTGCGCGGCGGCACGCGTTCGAACAGCGCCTTGGGCTGATAGTTCAGTTCGAAATGGCAGCCGCCCTGGAATTGGGCTTCGGCGCGGGCGCAGGCTGCATCCACGTCGGCGGGCGAAGGCTTCTTGCCGCTTGCGGTCCACTGCAGCAGGGTGTTGAAGACAGCTGCATATTCGGCATCCGAAAGCTTGCTGTGGTCGTGTTCGCGAGTGAAGGTCTGCAGCAGGCGCGCGGACTGTCCCGCCGCCGCCACCTTGCTGCGGTAGACCTCTTCGTATTCCACCAGCGCGGTGGGGTCGTCGATGGCGTGCAGCGTGATGACAGGCACCGGCAGCTTGCCGCTCAGGTCCGAATCGTCCGCCAGCTGGGCCAGTGCGGAAGGATCGGCGTCGAAGCGTTGCACGCCTCGGTTCAGCGCCGCATCATCGTCTGTGCCGCGATAGGCCACGTTGCGGTTGTCGAAGGGGTTCTTGCCGCCCACCCGCTTGATCAGGTCGCGGAAGGTGAAGGTGGCCCAGTTCAGGTGCGAGAGCAGGGTGCGTTCCGGCACCGGCACTACGGCGAGAATATTGCGCAGCTTGCGCTGCTGTTCTGCACTGCGCTGGGAGGCAGGCAGTTTCAGGCCGAGACATTCGTTGGCGCGCGCTTCCAGGTCCTTGTTCTTCAGCTGCGCGTTTTCGGGAAGGCCCATCCACAGCGGGTATTGCGGCTCGTCGGGACGCGGATGGTTGTTGCAGTAGTACTGGTAGACGGCGCGCAAGTCGGCGCGGTGCAGGTAGTTCAGCGTGCCGCCCGCAAGCATGCCGTTGGTCAGCACCACGCCATCGTAGCTGCCGCCATATAGTTCAACCGCCTTGGCCGCGACATTGCCGCCCCAGGACTGGCCGTGCAGGATGGTGCGTTCAGGTTTGCCGAAGCGTTCAATGAAGATCTTGCGCAGGTTCTCCGTATCTTCTGCCGCCATCTTCACGCCGTAGCCCGGGCGGCGATAGGTGGAGCCGGCCCAGGCGAGGCCCTGCTTCACGGTGACGGCGAAGCGTTCGAGGTCTTCCACATTGTTCTCGTTAGTGGCCTGCGACAGGCGCGGTCCGCCGTGGGCGTGCACCACCAGCATATGGTTCCAATGGCGCGGCACCGCGATCCAGTATTTGGCGCCGTTCGTGTCGCTGCCCCGGTAGCACTGGGCCACCGATTCCAGACCGTCCGGGCAGGTGGCTGCTTCATGGGCCCAAAGCGGTGCCCCGGCGAATGCCAGAACCACGCAAGCTGCGCGGCGTATCGAAGTGTGCATCGTCTCCTCCTTTTTTGATGAGCCGATGCTACCGATGCGCTTCCTCAATGTAAAATATCTTGAAAATAGCAGAACCATACTTAGAAAATATCGAGAGACAGATGGAACTGAGACACCTGCGCTACTTCGTGGTGGTAGCGGAAGAAGGACATTTCACGCGCGCTGCGGAACGCCTGCACATGCAGCAGCCGCCCCTGAGCCAGCAGATTCGCGCGCTGGAGCAGGAGCTTGGTTTCGAGCTGTTCCGCCGCCATCCGAAAGGCGCCTCATTAACGGCGGGCGGCGAGGTATTCCTGCAGGAAGCGCGGGCGATACTCGCGAACGTCAGCGCCGCGGCCGCGCGGGCGGCGCGCGCCAGCGAGGGCACGGAAGGCCAGCTTTCAGTCGGCTTTACCAGTTCCGCTGCGGCGCATCCCCTGATTCCGCGCGTGATGCGCGCCTACCGCGAAGCCTGGCCCGCAGTGAACGTGGAATTCAGGGAAGGCAATGCGGCAGAACTCACGGAAGCCGTGGCGCGCGAGAAGCTCGACATCGCCTTCCTGCGGCGCCCGGTGAGCCAGCCGCCAGGCCTGCAGTTCCATACCATGCTGGAAGAAGAACTGCTGCTGGTACTGCCGGTCGGCCATGCCGCGCTGGCAAAGCACAAGGGCAAGTCGCGCCCCAGCATTCCGCTCACGGCCTTGCGCGATGAACGCTTCATTCTCGTGCGCCGCAACGGCGCGCCGGGCATGTATGCGAACCTGGTGGAGGCCTGCGTGCAGGCGGGCTTTGTGCCGAACGTGGCGATCGAGGTGGACCGGATGCTGACCAATATCAGCCTGGTGGCGGCCGGTGCAGGCGTGTCGGCGGTGCCCGCATCGATGCAGGGCTTCCATAGCGAGAGCGTGGTGTATTGCAGCATTCGCGACGCAACGTCTGCGTTGGGTGCTCCGCTCACGCTGGTGTGCCGCGAGGAAGGCCAGTCGCCGACCATGAAGCATTTCCTGAAACTCAGCCTGCGCCAGGCAAAGCAGCGCTGAACGCCATGCGCTTCTACCGCCGGCCCTTCCTGCTGCTCGCACTCACGGTGTGCGCCGGGCTGGCATTCGGGCTGATAGCGCCCGCGGCGGCGGTGCAGATGAAGCCCTTGAGCGACGCCTTCGTGCGTCTTCTGGCGTGGCTGATGAACCCTCTTGTGGTGTGCATGCTGCTGTCTGGCGCCGCCAGCATGAGCCGCGGCCATAAACTGAGCCGCGTGGCGGTGGGCGCCTTGCTGTACTTCCTGCTGATGTCCGTGCTGTCGCTGGCGGCGGGATTGCTGGCGGGAGTGCTGATGCAGCCCGGTGCAGGCTTCGATGCCGCGCAGGCCACCGAGGCAGCGCTGGGCGCCGTGGCGCCGGTGCAGCCGGTGCAAGGACCCTTCGCCTTCCTGCTCGCAGTGCCGGCCCTGCATGTCAACAATCTCTGGCTGCTGCTGGCCGCCGTGCCGGTGGGCTTGCTGCTGGGCCGCGTGGGCGAGCGCGGCGACCGCGCGCTGGGTTGGGTGGAACGTGCGCGCGGCATGCTGTTCTTCGCCGTGGGCGCGCTGCTGCGGCTGGCGCCCGTTGCAGCCTTCGGCGCCATGTCATACACGGTGGGCCGCTACGGCAGCATGGCCTTGCTGCCGCTGCTGAAGTTCATTGTGGCGATCAATGCCAGCTCGGTGCTATTCGTTCTGCTGGTGCTGGGCGCTGCGGCGCGCTTTGCGGGCATGCCTTTGCTGCGCTTTATCCGCTATATCCGCACCGAGCTTTATCTCGTATTCTTCACCAGTTCTTCGCTGGCCGCGCTGGCGCCCATGTCGGAGAAACTGGAGCGCATGGGCTGCCCGCGCCCCGTCAGCAGCGTGGTGCTGCCTTTCTCTTACTCGCTCAACCTGGCGGGCACCAATCTGTATATCGCGCTGGCGCTGCTGTTCCTTGCGCAGGCGGCGCATGTGCAGCTGGGCTGGCAAGAGCTGGCGGCCTTGCTGGGCGTTGCGCTGCTGACCAGCAAAGGGGCCGTGGGCATTGCCGGTTCGGGCATTACCACGCTGGCGGCCACGGTGGCGGTGCTGCAGATTGTGCCGGTCGATATGGTGGCGCTGCTGCTCGGCATAGACCGCACCATGAAGTGCCGCGCACTCACCAATGTGATCGGCCACGGCGTGGCCTGCGTAGTGTCGGCCGCGCGCGAAGGAAGCTTGGACAACGATGCGATGCAGGCGGTGCTCAGGGCGCCGTAAGGGCGTGCGCGCCTATCCATTTGCCGCTTTCACACAGCGAGGTGGCCACCTGCGACACCAGGCGGCTTACGGCATTGGCGGCATTCGTCAGCGGAATATTCTTCGATGCGCACAGCACCACCGTGCGCGAAATGGCGGGATCGCGGATCGGCAGCGCGCGCATGGCGCCGCGTTCCACCTCGGCCAGCACCGGCGCCACCGGCAGGATGGTGGCGCCCATATCGGCCAGGATGGCGGATTTCAGGATGGCGATGGAATTGATTTCGATGACGTTCGCCGTGTGCAGCCCGGCATTGCGCGCCGTGCTCTCGATGCGTGGCCGCACGCCATGCTGCAGGCCGGGCAGGATGAGCGTGGTGGCCAGCGCTTCTGCCAGCGTCATGCTGTCTTGCTTCGGGGCGGCGTCGGCGCGGCAGATGAAGCGCAGTTCTTCCTCGGCCAGCGGGGTGGTGGCGAAACTCGTGAGCTGGCCGTCATCGAACAGCACCGCCAGGTTCACGCGGCCGGATTTCAGCTGTTCGCCAAGGTTGCCGGTGAGTTCTTCGGTGAGCTGCAGCGTGATTTCGGGATAGCGTTCGCGCACCGCCGTGAGCAGCGGCAGTGCCAGCGCACCGGAGATACTGTGCGGCAGGCCGAGCGTGACCGCTCCTGCCGGACGTTCGGCCGACTGCGTGACCGCCGATTTGGCATCGGCCACCTGCTTCAGGATGGCCAGTGCGTGCTCGTAGAACACCTTGCCCGCGTCCGTGCTGTGCACGCCCTGCGCGCTGCGGTGCAGCAGCTGCGTGCCCAGCTCCTCTTCGAGCTGGCGCAACTGCTGCGTGAGCGCCGGTTGGGCCACGTGCAGCACCAGCGCCGCGCGCGACAGGGAGCCGTGGTCGACGATGGCGACGAAATACCGAAGTTGTCGCAATTCCATGTGAAAGTTTGTCTCCTGCCGGCCTCAGCTAGTCCTTTTGGGCAACTATTTTTGATATACTCATTCTAGCTCTTCCCGATCCCCTCTCCCCTCACTTCTGGCCGATCATGTTAAAGAAAGTCGATTCGTCCCAGCTCAAGGTGGGCATGTTCATTCATGACCTCAGCTGCGACTGGATGACCCATCCATTCGTCCGCAACCGCTTTTTGCTGACGGAGGAAGAGGAAATTCGCAAGATCTTGAAGGCCGGCATTCACGATGTTGTCATCGATGCCAGCAAGGGCCTCGATGTGCAGGATGCGCCCACGCTGGCCGAAGCACAGCAGGCCACCGAGCGCGAGGTGGAGGAGCTTGCGGCGCAGCCTATCCGCATCGTCAAGACCTCGCTGAGCGAGGAACTGCAGCGCGCGGCCCAGATCCGCAACCAGGCTTCCGGCGTGGTGCGCAATGTGATGGCCGATGTGCGCCTTGGCAAGGCGGTGGAAATCGGCGCCGTGCAGCCCGTGGTGCAGAACATTACCGAATCCATCCTGCGCAATCCCGGCGCGCTGCTTGGCCTGCTGCGCATCAAGACCAAGGACGACTATACCTTCCTGCATTCGGTGAGCGTGTGCGCGCTGCTGGTGGCTTTCTGCAATTCGCGCGGCATGGACCAGGAAGTCACGCGCCAGGCAGGCCTCGGCGGCCTGCTGCACGATACGGGCAAGGCCCTGGTGCCGGATTCCATCCTGAACAAACCCGGTCCGCTGACGGATGAAGAATTCGCCATCATCCGCAAGCATCCGGAAGACGGCTACAACATCCTGCGCCAGTCGCCGGAAGTGCCGCAGATTGCGCTCGATATCACGCGCCACCACCATGAGCGGCGCGACGGCAGCGGTTATCCCGACAAGCAGGCCGGCGACAGCATCAGCGAGCTGGCCCAGATGGCGGCCATCGTGGACGTGTACGACGCCATTACGGCGGACCGCTGCTACCACAAGGGCATGTCCGCCGCGGCGGCGCTGCGCAAGATTTACGAGTGGAGCAAATTCCACTTCAATCCGCAGATGGTGCAGGAGTTCATGCGCTGCGTGGGCATCTACCCGGTGGGCACGCTGGTGCTGCTGGAATCGGGCCGTCTCGGCGTGGTGGTGGAGCCGCATGAAACCAACCTGCTGGCGCCAAAGGTCAACGTGTTCTTCCACACCAAGAAGAACCTCTACATCAAGCCGGAAACGGTGGACCTGTCGCGGCCCGTGGGGGCGGGCGGCGCGGACAAGATCGTTGGCCATGAAACGCCGGCCAAGTGGAATGTGGACCCGATGCGGTTTATGACGCTGAGTTAGAAGAATTCAGCGGTATCGTTCGATTCAACGGTCTGCAGCAGGCCGCCGCTCACCAGTTCATCGTAATGGCAGGACATGTTCCTGCCGTGGCTCTTCGCGTAATACAGCGCCTGGTCGGCGCGGCCGAGAATAATCACCGGCGCTTCAAAGGCGCTGATGCTGACGAAGCCCACGCTCACCGTCACCTTGCCCACCTGCGGAAAATCGTGCTGCTCCACATTCATGCGGAAGCGGTCGATGATCTTCTTCGCGTTCTCCAGCGTGGTGGAACGCAGCAGCACCACAAACTCCTCGCCGCCGAAACGGAACACGCGGTCCTGCGCGCGGAAGGAAGACTGCAGCAGGTTGGCGATGAGGATCAGCACCTCGTCGCCGTACAGGTGGCCGAACTTGTCGTTCACGTGCTTGAAGTGGTCCACGTCCACCACGGCCAGCCACTGCTTCTCTTCCTGGTGATGGTGGCGCCGCTCGGTATCGCCGGGCGGCAGCGACACGGTGTCGGCCTCGCCGCTGGCGCTGAGCATCTTGGCCAGCTGGTCGTCGAAGGTCTTGCGGTTCAACAGGCCGGTGAGGGAGTCGCGTTCGCTGTAGTCCAGCAGGTTCTGGAAGTTGCGGTACACGCTGACCACGCCGCCGATGATGTGGATGGTGTCGCTGGTGTAGGGCGTGGGATTGACGATCTCCAGGCAGGCGCTGGCCTTGTCGCCGATCCAGATCGGCATCCACAGCGTGTGGTTGCCGTCCGCATCCACCGTGTCCGCATTCGACTCGTGGCGCGCAATGCAGGCCGCCAGCGCCGGGTAGCTCGTAATCGGTTCACCGGGATTGGAGGGATCGGGCAGGTCTTCCATGCGGGCCGGCGAACCGGCATTGATCACAGCGCGCGGCCGCACAAAGAGTTGTCCCCGCACGGCGGCCAGCGAGAGCACCCGGGTCCGGGTTGCACACGCGAGTTCCTGCACCGCCGAGATCACGGAGATGTCCAGCATCGTGTGATCGCGGTGGCCGGTCATGTCCACCATGTGTTTCAGTAGGGAATCCATGCTCGTTCTCTGAATAAGTCAATACTCATTGCTGCAAGCCGCCAGTGTTTCCTTGTATCAAGGCGCGCAGTGACGAGAAGCACGGAGCCTTTCTGAAGGACAGCTGATCAGCATAAAGGCTTTTTGCATTTCAGGCAATTATCCTTTGCGAAAATTCTTTGTCATCTTTGCGATTTTACCGTTCACTTTTTCTGCGCAGCGCCCGCCAGATCAAGCTCAGGCGCTGAAGAAAGTCTTCTTGCTCTTCAACATGGCAGAGAGCCCGCCGTTGTCGCATTTCTGCCTCGCGCCAGATCAAAAGATTCCATGCGGAAAACTTGCGTACCGTCAACTTGCCGCATGGCATAAGTCCTATAGTGAATGCAATGGCGCGCAGCTGGTGCCAGAGTCTTCTTACTACTTTAAGGAGCACATCATGAACGCACTGATAGGAGCAGTACGGCAGTTCGTGCGGGACGAAGAGGGTATTACGGCCATTGAATACGGTCTGATCGCGGCCTTGATGGCGGCCGCGCTCGGAACCCTGTTCGCCACGCTGAACGGCGGCCTGACCTCTGCTTTTGCCTCGATCGTCAATCAGTTGAACGGTGCCTGAACGAGGTTGATCCCCAGTCCCCGGGCTGGGGATCTTTTTTGCCATGCTCAGCGCGAGCGAAATGGTATTGCTGTGGCTCGTCACCCAAGCGGCGGCCACAGACCTGGCGCTGCGCAAGATACCGAATGTGCTGGTGGCGGCGGGCTTGCTGCTGGCGCTGGTGCTGCGCTGCCTTGCCGAACCGGAGTGGTCTGTTGCACTGGACTGGGCCGGCGGCTCCGTGGCGGGACTGCTGGTCTTCCTGCCCTTGTACCTGCTGCGCGGCATGGCCGCCGGCGATGTGAAACTGATGGCGATGGTGGGCGCCTTTCTCGGCCCGGCTGCCGCCCTGGTGACCGCCATGCTGGCGGCGCTGTGCGGCGGCGTGCTCGCCATGCTGTGGCTGTCCTACGGACATGCGGCGGAACAGGAACGCAGCGGCATGCCTTACGGCGTAGCGATTGCCTTCGGCACCATGGCCTGGCTGGTCTGGCAGCAACGCTAGCTTTTGCTGCGCGTCAATATCCAACAGGAAACGTCTGGCTAACATCGTGTCCTCAACAGGAGAAACGGCATGATCGAGCATTCCCACCCAGGCACCACGCACGACGCAGGCTGGCCGGTACTGCCGCAGACGCCGCGCTCGGTGCAGGAAACCGGGCTCGAACTGAGCCTGCTGTGCGAGCTGTGCGCGAAGACCTTGTACGTCTGCGGCAAAGCGCACCTGCCGGTGCTCGCCACCCGCCTGCGCCTGCCCGTCAGCGTGCTGCGCGAAGTGCTGGACTACCTGGTGGCCGAGCAGATGGCGGAGATTGCCTGGCGCGGCGAATCCGATATCGACATCCAGTACCAGCTCACCGGCCCCGGACGCCAGCGCGCCGCGGCCTGGCTGGAACGCAGCGCCTACACCGGCCCGGCGCCGGTGCCGCTGGACGTGTACCGCGCCATCTCCCAGCGCCAGGCAGCTGCACTGCCGCGCGTGACGGCGCAGGACATTGCCGCCGTGTTTGCCGAAGACTGCACGCCGCCCCAGGCGCGCGAGGTGATTGGCGCGGCGCTGCATTCGGGCCGCGCCCTGTTTCTCTACGGTCCTTCGGGCAGCGGCAAATCGACGCTGGCGCGCAAGCTGGGCAGCCTGCTGCAGGGCGTGATCGGCGTGCCCTACTCGCTGGCGGCCGGCCCGGAGATCGTGCGCCTCTACGACCCCGCCGTGCACCACGCGCCTTCGCTGCCCCAGCAGACGCGCAACGGCGCCGGCCGCAATTCGGATGCACGCTGGGCGCTATGCCAGCGTCCAGTGGTGCAGCTGGGCGCGGAACTCACGCAGCCCATGCTGGACCTGCGGCGCGATGCGCTGCATGGCTGCCACCAGGCGCCGCCGCACCTGAAGGCGAACCATGGCCTGCTGATCGTGGATGACCTGGGCCGCCAGCGCGTGGCGGCGGACGAACTGCTGGCGCGCTTCGCCCGCCCGCTGGAACAGCAGCAGGACGTGCTGTCGCTGCAGGGCGCCAGCGAATTCGCCGTGCCCTTCCATGCCGTGCTGGCCCTGGTGACGAGCCAGGAGCCCGAGCTGCTGCTCGATACGGGCTCGCTGCGCCGGGTCGGCTACAAGCTGCATGTGGGACCCTTACAGGATACGGCTTACCGCCTGCTGTTCCGCCAGCAGTGCCGCGCCATCGGCGTGGATGCGGATGAAGGCGCGCTGGCCTACCTGGTCGATGAACTGCACCGGGGCAGCGGCCAGCCGCTGCTGGCCTGCTTCCCGCGCGAGATACTGAGCCGCATCGTGGACTTCGCGGCCTATGGCGGCCAGCCGCCGCGCGCCAGCGTTGCGGCCATGGACCAGGCCTGGGCCAGCATGTTCGCCGCCACGGCGCCGCAACTGGCGGCGGGCAGCGAGAGCAGCCTGTTTGCGAGGATAGAATGAAGTACCGGCGCGCACTGCTGATGCTGGCGCTGGCCGTGGTGTCCGGCCTGGCGGCCGTGATGCTGGCCTCGCGCTGGCTGCTGCGCCAGACGCCCAATGCCGAGCGCGTGGTGGTGGCGGCGGCAGATGTCAGCCTGGGCCAGCGCCTCACGCCGGACATGCTGAAGCTGTCCGACTGGCCGTCGGACAGCCTGCCGGCAGGCGCCGTGCGCGATCCCTCCACCCTGAACGGCCGGGTGCTGAAAACCAGCATCGTGCGCGGGGAAGCGCTGACCGAAGCGCGGCTGGCGCCGGCCGGCACCATGGGCGGCCTGTCTGCGCTGATCGGCGAGGGCAAGCGCGCGATTACCGTGCGGGTGAACGACGTGGTGGGCGTGGCGGGCTTCGCCCTTCCGGGCAACTTCGTCGACATCCTGGTCAACACCCAGACCGAAGCCGGGGCGAAGCACGAGCATGCCATCTCCAAGATCGTGCTGGAACGGATTCTGGTGCTGGCCGTGGCACAGGAAGTAGGGCGTGACGAAACGCGGCCGCGCGTGGTCAATGCCGTCACCCTTGAAGTAACGCCGGAGCAGGCGGAGGAACTGGACCTGGCACGCAGCGTGGGCAGCCTGTCGCTGGTGCTGCGCAACCAGGTCGACCCGCATCCCGGCACTACATCCGGCGCAACCAAAGGAACTTTGCTTGGCGCCGCGGGCCTGCCGGGGGCACCGCCGGCAACACAGCTTGCTGCCTTGCCGCCTGCACCGGCGCCGCTCCAGAGCCGCGCCGAGCCGCCGCGTTACTGTATCGGCGCGATCGATGGACTTCGCAGCAGTAAGGAATGCCTTTGAGGAGCAGCCATGCACCGCCATCGAATCCTCGCCGCCGCGGCCGGGTTGCTGCTGGCTTCCAGCGCCGGCGCAATATCTGCAGCAACTGCCGCCGCAGCCGCGCGCAGCGAAGGGCTGCAGTGTAACGGCGAGCCCGGCACGCCTGCAGCGCTCTCGATCCACCTTGGCAAGTCCATGCTCTACCGCCTGCCCGAACCGGTGGCCAGCCGCAGCGTCGGCAATCCGGGCGTGCTGCAGGCCATGCTGGTGGCGCCGCAAACCCTTTACCTGCTGGGAGTTGAAGTCGGCGCCACCAACCTGATCGTGCAGGGCCGCAGTGGCGGCTGCACCATGCTGGACGTGACGGTGGCGATGGATGCCGGTGGCCTGCAGGCGGCACTGGCCCAGCACCTGCCGGAAGAGAAGGACATCCGCGTCAGCGCGGCGGCGGATTCGCTGGTGCTGAGCGGCACCGTGGAAGACGGCGTGATGCTGGCGCGGGCGCTGGAGCTCGCGCAGGCTTATGTGCGCCGCCCCCTGCGCGCGATGCGGGACAACCGCGATATCCGTGATACCCGCAGCGAGGACGAACCACGCGGCCCGGCAGCACCGCCGCTGCAGGCCAATGCAGCGCCCACGCCCTCCCAGGCCCGCATCGTGAACCTGCTGAACGTGCGGGCGCCGCAGCAGGTGATGCTGGAAGTGAAGATCGCCGAAGTCTCGCGCACCCTGCTGGACACGCTGGAAGGCGGGCTTGCCCTCAAGCGCGGCATCGGCAGCTGGACCGCGACCGTGGCCGCCGACTTCCTGAGCGGCATGGCGGGCGGCGGCATCAACCTCACCAAGTCCAATGGCAACCGCCTGGCCATTGAAGCGGACCGGCAGAACGGCCTGGTGCGCTTGCTGGCGGAGCCCACACTGGTTGCCATCAGCGGACAGGAAGGCAGCTTCCTTGCGGGCGGCAAGATCCTGGTGCCGGTGCAGCAGGAGAACAATAAGGTCACGCTGGAGGAAAAGGAGTTCGGCGTGGGGCTGCGCTTTACGCCCACCGTGCTCTCCGGTGGCCGTATCAGCCTGCACGTGGCGCCCGAGGTGTCCGAACTATCGCGCGACGGTGTGGGCATCAACGCGCAAGGCATCAATGCGCGCGCCATCCTGCCGCTGATTACCACGCGCCGCGCCATGACCACGGTGCAACTGCATGACGGCCAGAGCTTCGCCATCGGTGGCCTGATCCGCAACAACCAGGTCAGCAGCATCCACGGCCTGCCGCTGCTGGGGGAAGTGCCCGTGCTCGGCGCGCTGTTCCGCAGCACCGACTTCCAGCAGGACCGCAGCGAGCTACTGTTCGTGATTACGGCCCGCCTGGTCAAGCCGCTACCCGCCGCGCCGGTGCTGCCGACGGATGCGGTGGGCACGCCGGGCCGGGCGGAACTCTTCCTCGGCGGGCGGCTGGAGCCTGCTGCACCGCCTGCGGCAGGCGCGGACGCGCCGCGTCCCTCCGGCTACCGCCTCAAATGAGGAGCCTCGCCATGACACGCCAATTACTGCTCATGCTCTGCGCCGGCGCCGCCGGCTGCGCGGCGATGCAAGCCAGTGCGCCGCCGCCCCGCCAGCCCGAGGGCGAAATCACCCGCGCCGCCTTTGCGCAGCAGGTGCTCGATCCGGATACGAGCCGCCGCCGCGACAGCGCGTCGGGCCAGGATGGGCGCAGCGCGGCGTCCGCGCAGCAGCGCTACCAGAAGTCCTTCGCCGAACCGGTGCAGCAGACCGGCGCCTTCACCGTGGGCGTAACGGGGCAAAAATGAACGCGGCCATTCACCGCCAGCGCGGCGCCTTCCTGGTGATCTATGCCGTCATGGTCACGGTCATCCTGGCTTTCGTCGGCATGTCGCTGGACCTGAGCCTGGTGTACTACCGCAAGCTGCAGCTGCAGAATGCGGCGGACAAGATCGTGATGGCGGCGGCGCACCAGCTGAACGGCACGGCCGCCGGCATCACCGCGGCGGCGGCGCGCGCGCAGCTGATTGCGCAGCAGGCCTCGGTAGCCGGAGCGCCGCTCACATGGAATCCGCTGGCGCTGAGCTTCAGTGCCGATCCGGACGCGCCCGGCAGCGCCTGGCTCAGCGCAGGCGCCGCGGCCGCCAGCGCCGACACCATGCGCTATGCGCGCGTCGATACCGGCCAGCTGGATGCATCGCTGCGCAGTGTTTCCGCTGTGTTCATCGATGCCTTCCTGCCCAGCGCCGTCGCGGCGGATCTCACTGCGGTGGCGGTGGCGGGCAAGTCACGCCTCGGCATCACCCCCTTCGCCATCTGCGCCATGAGCAGCACGCCAACGGCGCAGCGCACCAACCCGGCCGCAACCCCGGTCAGCGAGATCGTGGAGTACGGCTTCCGCCACGGCGTGAACTACAACCTGCTGCAGCTGAACCCCGCGGCCGGCGCCACCACCGGGGAGCTATTCCTGATTAACCCGATCGATGCACCCGGCCGCCCGAACGTGCCATCCAATACCGACGATACGGCGATGGCGCCCTTCCTCTGTAATGGCGAACTGGCCTACCTGAGCCTCACGGCGGGCGCCCTGAACCTGCGCCGCAGCAGCGGCGCGGCCATGTGGAGCCAGCTCAATTCGCGCTTCGGCACCTACGCCGGCACGCCTGCCTGCAGCAGCGGCGGTGCACCGCCGGATACCAATGTGAAGTCCTATGCAGCGCCAAGCTGGATGAATAACGCTGTCGCCGGCGTCACCGCGCAAGCGGCGGCCACCGGCGCCGGCCTGCCGCTGCAAACTATCGCCGACCTGGCGCCGCCGCTGGCGGCCACGGCGCCCGGCAACTATGGCGTGCTGTGGGCATACGGCCCCGCGCGCAGCTACCCGGCCAACACGCCGCTGTCGCGCACGCAGATGCCTTCGCTCTATCCCGGGTCACCCTCCACAACGGCCATCGGCTATCCCCTGATAGCGCCGTATTCCAACTCGGGTTCCTTCTACCAGACGGCGCCCACCCAGCCCGGCCGCAAGGGGCGCAGGCTGATGTACATTCCCTTGCTCTCCTGCCCGGTGCCCGCCGGCATGCAGGTGCAGGCCCAGGTGCTTGCGGTGGCGCGTTTCCTGCTCACGGCGCCCGCAAGCAGCACGGTGGTGCCGGGTGAATTCACGGGCGTGGTCGATCCCGGCTCGCTGATGCACGCTGCGGAGCTGTACCGATGAACGCGCCGCGTTACACCAAGTGCCAGGACGGCGTGGCCGCTGTCGAGCTGGCGCTCGTACTGTTTTCGGCGAGCGTGCTGCTGGCTTCCCTGCTATTCTGCGCGCGCCTCGGCTGGCATGCGATCGTGCTGCACCGGGCCATGTACTCGGCAGCCCTGGTAATGGCTGACGCCTCACCAGAACAGATGATGGACCCAGCGGCAACGGCGCAGGTGATGGCGAACGCGCGGGACGTGGCCGCCGACCTGCTGCAGGGTGCGGGCGTGACCACACCGATCAATCCCCAGGCCATCGGCATCGAGTGCGACAGCAATGTCTGCGCCAGTCTGACGCAGCCCCAGAGCTTCCGGCTGATCATGTCGATGCCCGTTGCGGCGGATGGCGTGGGCGATGGCCTGGTGCAGTACATGCTGGGTTCCAGCAGCGCGACGATTATCACGGATGATACGGTGTCTTATGCGCCCTGAGCCAAACGCACAGCACGGGGTGGTGACCGTGGAGTTCGCACTCTGCGTGCTGATCTTCTTCACGGTGATGCTCCTCACGCTGGAATTCGCGCGCATGCTCTACGTCTGGACCACGGTGCAGGAAGTGACACGCCGCGCCGCGCGCGCCGCCGCTGTTACCGACTTCTCCGACGCGGGCGCGGTTGACCAGCTGCGCAGCAATGCCATTCTCGGTGGCACCAGCGTTCCGCTGGCGCCCTTCCTGACCACGGCGCGCTTGCGCATCGAATACCTGTCCCGGGCTGCCAGCGGTGCCTTGTCGCCGGTCGGGTCCATGCCCGCCTGCCCCGCTGCGAACACCGTGAACTGCATGCGCGATCCTAACGGCGGCGACTGCATCCGCTATGTGCGCGCTTCCATCTGCACTACCGCGTCCGGCACCTGCGACCCCGTGCCCTATGTGCCGATGACGCCCTTGCTGCCGATACCCGTGAACGTGCCACCTTCGCCTGCGCTGATCCCGGCGCAGTCCTTGGGATGGCGGCCGGGTATGGCGAGCTGCTCCTGACACTGCGAACGAAGAGGACACCATGAGAACGCTCATCATCAGCAGGGATAGCCTGCTGCACGCCGAAATTGCGGCCCAGGGTTCCGCGCGCCTGCCCGCGCTGCAGTTGACAGGGTCGCGCCAGGGCCTGCGCGATGCGGTCGACCGCGTGCTGCACGAGGCGCCGGAGCTCGTGATCTTCGACGCCAGCGACGTGGAACCGGGCGAGGCGGAGCTGGTGGACCGCCTGGCCAGGCATTATCCGGACGCGAGCTTTATCCTGCTCACGCGTGAACCGCAGCAGGAACTGCTGATCCGCGCCATGCGCGCCGGCATGCGCGAAGTGCTGCCGCTGCCGCTGGTGCACCGCGCCTTCCATGAAGCGATGGACCGCATCGAAATCGAGGCCGGCATTACGCGCACGCGAGACGGCAAAGTGCTGGCCTTCATCGCCTGCAAGGGCGGCAGCGGCGCCACCTTCCTGTCCACCAATCTTGGCCACGCACTGGCCGCCCTGGGCGAGAAGAAAACCCTGCTGATCGATCTGCACGGCCAGTTCGGCGACGCCGCCCTGTATGTCTCGGACCAGAAACCGGCGATGACGCTGTCCGACGTGTGCAGCCAGATCGAGCGCATGGACGGCGCCTTCCTGGAATCCTGCCTGGTGCATGTGGCGCCCAACTACGGCATCCTGCCCGCTGCGGATGATCCCAACCATACGGTGGAGATGAAGCCGGAGCATATCGAAGCCATTCTGCGCGTCGCGCGCCAGCACTTCGACTACATCCTGCTTGACGTGGGACGCCAGATCGACGCCATCTCGCTGCGCGCGCTGGATACGGCGGACGCCATCTACCCGGTGCTGCAGCTGGCGCTGCCGGATATCCGCGACGGCCGCCGCCTGCTCGATATCTTCCGCTCCCTCGGCTATCCGAGCGAGCGCACGCGCCTCATCGTCAACCGCTACGAGAAGGGCGGCAAGCTGCGCCTGGGCGACCTGGAACAGGCGCTGGGCGCCCCGGTGCTGCATACGATACCGAACGACTACATCGCCGCAACGGATTCCGTGAACCAGGGCGTGCCCGTACTGGAGACCGCACGCAACAGCGCCATCGCGCGCAGCCTCGCCGAGCTGGTGGAAATGCTCACCGATTGCCGCGTTCCTGAAAGTAAAGGCCTGCTTGGCCGCCTGTTCGGCCGCAACAGCGAAGGAGGACTGCAATGAGCCTGCGTGAACGCCTCGCCCTGGCGGAAGATCCGCGCGCCGGAATCGGTGTGCAGCTGGAGCACTCCAGCGCTTCCGCGTACCAGGATCTGAAAAAAACGATGCACCAGCTGATCCTGGACCGCATCGACCTGGAACGCCTGAAACGCCTGACGCCAGAGCAGTTCAAGCACGAACTGGCCCTGCTGGTGCAGCGCATTATCGAAGACGAGCGCATTGTGCTGAACCAGAGCGAGCGCCATCACCTGGTGCTGGACATCCAGCACGAGATGCTGGGCTTCGGCCCGCTGGAGCCCCTGCTGGCCGACCCCGGCGTGTCCGATATCCTGGTCAACACGCACGACAAGGTCTATGTGGAACGCACCGGCCGGCTGGAACTGACCGGCGTGACCTTCCACGACAACGCCCACCTGATGAAGATCATCGAGAAGATTGTGTCCCGCGTGGGGCGGCGCGTGGATGAATCCAGCCCCATGGTGGATGCGCGCCTGCCGGACGGTTCGCGCGTGAACGCCATCATTCCCCCGCTGGCCGTGGATGGCCCGATCCTGTCGATCCGCCGCTTTTCCTCTAACCCGCTCACGGTGGAGCGCCTGCTGGAATTCAAGAGCCTCACGCCACCGATGGTGCAGGTACTGGAAGCGCTGGGCCACGCCAAGGTGAATATCTTGATCTCGGGCGGTACGGGCAGCGGCAAGACCACACTGCTCAACGTGCTGTCCGGCGCCATACCCGGCACCGAACGCATTGTGACGATCGAAGATGCGGCCGAACTGCAGCTGCGCCAGCCGCACGTGGTGCGCCTCGAAACGCGGCCGCCCAATCTGGAAGGGAAGGGCGAAGTCACGCAGCGCGCGCTGGTGCGCAATGCGCTGCGCATGCGGCCCGACCGCATCATTCTGGGCGAGGTGCGCGGCGCGGAAGCCATCGACATGCTGCAGGCCATGAACACCGGCCACGAAGGATCGCTGGCCACGATTCACGCCAACTCCCCACGCGATGCACTGGCGCGCCTCGAAAACATGGTGGGCATGGCGGGCGTGAACCTCACCTCGCGCGCGGTGCGCCAGCAGATCTGCTCCGCCGTCACGGTGGTGATGCAGGTGTCGCGGCTGACGGATGGCGCGCGCAAGCTGGTGAGCCTGCAGGAGGTGACGGGCATGGAGGGTGACGTGATTGCCATGCACGAGATCTTCCACTTCGAACAGACCGGCGTGGATGCGAACGGCCGGGTGCTGGGCAGTTTCTCCGCCACCGGTGTGCGGCCCCGCTTCGCGGACCGCCTGCGCCTGTTCGGCGCTCCCGTGCCGGACAGCGTGTTTGACCCCCACCGGTCCTTCGAATAGGGCGCCGGCATGGAATCGCTGCTGAGTGCTTTCTACGTGCTGCTGTTCGCCGCGGTGATCTTCGCCGTTGAAGCGGCATGGCTGTGGTGGCAGGCCCGCCACGGCGGCAGCGCGCGCCGCATTGCGCGCCGGCTGCAGCTGATGGCGGGGAAGGGCGAAGGTGCGGAGCGCATCAGCATTCTGAAACAGCGCCGCTATGCGGCATCGGCGCTGCTGGAACGTTGGCTGCGCCAGGTGCCACAGCTGGCAGCGCTCGACCGCCTGCTGCTGCAGTCCGGCCGCAACTGGCAGGTGGGCGGCTTCCTGGGCGCCTGGTCCGGCTTTTCGCTGACGGCCTGCCTGCTGCTGGCCATGCTGGGCCTTCCGGTGCTGCCCTTGCTGCTGGCGATGGCGCTCGCAATCGGCGCCCCGCTGATGCTGCTGTTCCACGCCCGCGCCGCACGCCTCAAGCACATTCTCGAACAACTGCCCGATACCTCGGACTTCCTCGCGCGGGCGCTGCGCGCGGGCCACTCCTTCGCCAACGTGCTGCAGATGGCGGGCCACGAGCTGCCCGAGCCCACCGGCAGCGAGTTCCGCGCCTGCTATGAGGAGATCAACTACGGGGCGCCGATGAACGAGGCCCTGCACAACCTGGCGCTGCGCATTCCGCTGACGGACCTGCGCTATCTGGTGATTGCAGTGCTGATCCAGCGCGAATCCGGCGGCAATCTCGCCGAGCTGCTTGGCAATATCAGCCGCATGACGCGCGCCCGCCTCAAGCTGGTGGCGCAGGTGCGCGTGCTGTCGGCGGAAGGGCGGTTCTCGGCGTGGATCCTCACGCTGCTGCCGGTGTGCGTGATTGCGGTTATGTCGGTCACCAACCACAAGTACATCAGCGTTCTCTGGACCGATCCCTCAGGCCAGCGCCTGCTGTGGTACAGCGCCTGCGCCGTGGTGGTCGGCGTGCTGTGGATGCGTGCAACGATAAGGATCAGGGTATGAACATCGCGCACATGATATTCCTGGCCGTGATCTTCCTCACCGTGGCGGGCGTGGTGCTGGTGGCGATGCTGGCCACATCGTCCGTGCCGCTGCGTGAACGGCTGCAGGCCTTCCGTGCCGGCGAGGCGGGCGCCGGCGAGAGCGACGGACGCTGGATCGAGCGTGTGGCCCGCGTGGCGCGCCCCTTCAGCAAGCTTTCCTTGCCGGAAGAGGGCTGGGAGCGTTCACCACTGCGCACCCGCTTCATCAACGCCGGCTGGCGCCACCCGTCGGCGCCGGCTATTTACTTCGCGGCCAAGACCATACTCACCATGCTGCTGCCGCTGGCAATGGCCGTGCTGCTGGCCGGCAGCAGCTCGCCCAATGTGCAGAAGGTGTATATGTTGCTGCTCTGCTGCGCGGCCGGCATTGGCTACTACCTGCCGAATGGTTTGCTGAGCCGCATGGCGGAGCGCCGCCAGCGCGAAATCTTCGAGAACCTGCCGGATGCGCTGGACCTGCTCACCATCTGCGTGGAGGCTGGCCTCAGCATGGAACGCGCGCTGGGCAAGGTGGCGGGCGAAATCCACGTAAAAAGCCTGGTGCTGGCGCAGGAGCTGCAACTGGTGCTGATGGAGCTGCGCGCGGGCTTCAGCAAGGAGAAGGCGCTGCGCAACCTGGCGCTGCGCAGCGGGGTGGAGGATGTGGACACGCTGGTGGCCATGCTGATCCAGTCGGAGCGTTTCGGCACCAGCATGGGCGACTCGCTGCGCGTCCATTCCGACAACCTGCGCCTGAAGCGCAGCCTGATGGCGGAGGAAGCTGCGGCGCGCATCGCGCTCAAGCTGCTGTTCCCCCTGATCTTCTGCATCTTTCCCACGCTGATGCTGGTGCTGCTGGGTCCCGCCGCGATTCAGATGTCACGCGTTTTGCTGCCCTCCCTGTCGGGCGGCCAATAAATGAGGAGAATGCTATGCGCCCGTCACTCACCTTGATTCCGCTGGCCTGCGCGGCACTGGCTTCCTGCGGCATGCTGAAGTGGAGTGCTCCGCCGCCACAGGCCGTCGCCGGCGCGGACGCCTACTACGCGCTGGGCCGCAATTACCACGCCGAGGCCAAACCGCAGGACGCCCAGCGCGCCTACCTGCTGGCCCTGCAGCGCGACCCGCGCCACGCGGATGCGCGTAACGGCATGGCAGTGCTGCTGGCCGAACGCGGCGAAGCGGCGCAGGCGATTGCCATCTGGCGCGAGCTGGCCGACGAAGCGCTGGCACCACAGGACAAGGCGCTGGTGCTGGGTAATCTCGGCAACGCGCTGGCCCGCCATGGCGACAAGGAAGAAGCGCTCTACCTGCTGCAGAAAGCCGCCGTGCTGGATCCCGCCAACGCCGACAACTGGCAGCGCCTTGGTGCAGCGCTGAAGTCGGCGGGCGAACCAGAGCAGGCAGCCGCCATGCAGCGCCAGGCCGATAGCCTGCGCGAACACGATATCAAAGCCGACTACGCGCTGGTGGCAAGCACGGCCAGTAGCGCAGTGGCGCTGGCGTCCGCGACCACGGCCGCGCTTGCCCTCGCGCTCGCGCCGTCCTCCGCGCCCACGCTCGCACAGCGCCCCGCGCTCATGCTCGCGCCCGTCCCGATGCCCGTGCCGACGCCCATGCCGACATCCGTGCCGATGGCCGTGTCGACGCCCCTGTCGACGCCCGTACCCACGCTCGTGCCGGCGCCAGTGCCGGGGCTAGTGCCAGCGCCCGGACCGGCACTTGCGCTACATCTTGAGATCAGCAATGGCAACGGCGTGCGCGGTATGGCAGCCGACTGGGCGCGCAAACTGCGCGGCAGTGCGTGGAAGTCGCTGCGCGTAACGAACTCGCGCCCATTTATGGTTTCCCGCACCCGCGTGGAGTTTGCGCCGCAGCGCGAAGCAGCGGCGCAGGAACTGGCGCAGCGCATCGGCGGTGCAACGCTGCAGGAAGTGGAGACCATTACGGACCTGCGCCTGGTGCTGGGCCACGACCAGCGCCCGGAAAAAGAAATGCCCGCGCAAGGCGGGCATCGTGCACCGTGAAAGCGGCTTAGTTGAAGGCGACGCGTCCCAGGCCGCGTGAGCTCGCGCTGCGCGTCGCCGGATTGCCATATACCGTGGCGGAACCAAGGCCGCTCAGGCGCAGCTTCGCATCCGTCTTCGCATAGACGGTGGCGCCGCCGAGGCCGGTCATATCCACATCCACGCTGTCGGAGCGCAGCTGCTGCGCATCCAGGCTGCCCACGCCACCGAGGCGTGCGCGCAGCGTTTTGCTTTGTCCGCTCACCACGATCTGGCCGGCGCCGCGCAGGTTCAGGTCCACTGCGTCCGCGGTCATTGCGTTCACGTTCATGCTGCCCGCGCCATTCAGGTTCGCATCCACTGAGCGGAACTGCGAAGCCATGTTCACGGAGCCGGCTCCTTCCAGCACAAGTTTCACCTTGTCGCCTTTGAAGCCGCTGATATCTGCGCTACCGACACCTGCGGACACCAGTTCCGCGAGGTTCGGCAGCGTCAGTTCGGCACGCAGGTTCGGATGGCTGAGGTGGATGCCGTGCAGGTCGGTGCCGATACGCAGGGTTTCACCCTTCTGCGTCACCGTAATCTTCTGCACGTAGCGTTTGTCGCCATACACCACCAGCGAGGCCGGGCCCTGCTTGAGTTTGAGGTCGATGACACCATCGAGATACACCTTCACCGTGCGCCCATCGACAGCGCGGGACTCGCTGATGATTTCATCCGCAAACACCGGGGTAGCTGCTGCATACAGCGCCACTGCCATCATCGTTGCGTTGACAAACTTGTTCATCATGGTCTCCGTGAGGGAAGGTCAGGCGCTGCGATTACAGTGCGGCTTTTTCAGCAGCGGTCAGGCGTTTTGCGGTGACGGTGACGACTGGCATTGCTGCATCGGCCTTCACTGCAACGGTGGCAACCGGTGCGGTGGCACGGTGCGCCAGCTTAGGCACGGCGGCCGTTGCGAAGCTGGTTGCACCCACGATGATCAGGGTCGAGAGGAAGATGGTTTCCATGTTTTTAGCGATGTTCATGATTAGCTCCTTGTGTGAGGTTGGTACTGCGTTTTGTTCTTCGATGTGTGAACTATAGAGAAGCGCTATGTCCAGCACTACCGCATTGCGACGAAATGCGTTTTTGGCGACATGAACTGCAGAATCGCCGGATCGAAGCCCTCACACAGGGGAGCGCACCGCTTTAGATAAGGGCTGCTATCGCCTCCCCGAGCTGGGTAGTGTTGGCAGTGCCGCCCATATCCGGCGTGAGCGGGCCGCTCAACAGCACCGTTTCGATAGCGGTCATGATGGCCTTGTTCGCAGCGGAAAACTGCGCACCGCCCTGGCCGAGGAACTCCAGCATCATGGCGCCCGACCACACCATCGCAATCGGATTGGCGATGTTCTTGCCGTAGATGTCCGGCGCCGAACCGTGCACCGGCTCGAACAGCGAAGGGAACTTCCGCTCCGGATTCAGGTTGCCGGACGGTGCGATGCCGATGGTGCCCGTGCAGGCCGGGCCCAGGTCGCTGAGAATGTCGCCGAAGAGATTGGAAGCCACCACCACATCGAAACGCTCAGGGCTCAGCACGAAGCGCGCGCAGAGGATATCGATGTGATACTTATCCCACTTCACGTCGGCATAGGAGGGCGCCATCTTCTCCACCCTCTCATCCCAGTAAGGCATGGAGATGGAAATGCCGTTCGACTTGGTGGCCGAGGTGAGGTGCTTCTTCGGCCGGGACTGCGCCAGCTCGAAGGCATACTTGAGAATGCGGTCCACGCCGTGGCGCGTGAACACTGCCTCCTGCAGCACGGTTTCGCGCTCCGTGCCCTCGAACAGGCGGCCGCCGACAGACGAATACTCGCCTTCCGTATTCTCGCGCACCACATAGAAATCGATATCGCCCGGCTTCTTGTTGGCGAGCGGGCAGGGCACGCCCGGCATCAGGCGCACCGGGCGCAGGTTCACATACTGGTCGAACTGGCGGCGGAACTGGATCAGGGAGCCCCACAGCGAAATATGGTCGGGCACCAGGTCCGGCATGCCGACGGCGCCGAAGTAGATGGCATCGAAGCCCTGCAGCTGCGCGAACCAGTCATCCGGCATCATTTTGTCGTGCTGGAGGTAGTAATCGCAGTTGGCCCAGTCGAACGTGGTGAATTCCAGGGGCAAGTTGAAGCGTTTGGCCGCCGCATCGAGGGCGCGCAGGCCCTCGGGCATCACTTCCTTACCGATGCCGTCGCCGGCGATGACTGCAATACGTTGAGTTTTCATGATGATTCTCCTTTGCGCCAAGCATAACCAATCACGCGACGGATATAATCAGCGAATTCGTAAAGCCATCATCCACGAATCGTGAATAATCAACCTTTGCTGGAAGACCTGACGCTATTCTGCGCCGTTGTGCGCCTGCGCAGCTTTGCCGCCACAGCGCGTGAACAGGGCGTATCGAACGCCTACGTCAGCAAGCGTATTGCCGTGCTGGAGGCTACGATGCAGGTGCGCCTGCTGCACCGGACCACGCGAACGGTGACGCTAACGGAGCAGGGGCAGGTGGTGCACACCTGGGCGCAGCGCATTCTGGAAGATGTGGAACAGATGGCTGAAGCGGTGTCGAGCGAAAAGATGGCGCCGAGCGGCCTGCTGCGCCTGTGCACCAGCTCCGGCTTCGGCCGCAACCGGCTCGGTCCGGCGCTGTCGGCGCTGGCGCAGCAATATCCGGCGCTCGAGATCCAGCTTGAACTGATAGACCGGACAGTGGACCTGATTGCCGAAGACATCCACCTGGACATCCGCGTGGGCCGGGTGCACGAACCGCACCTGATCTCCCGCCGCATCGCCCCCAACCAGCGGGTGCTGTGCGCCGCGCCGTCCTACCTGGAGCGTTTTGGCGAGCCGCAAACGCTGGCCGAGCTCGCGCAGCACCGCTGCATTGCCATCCGCGAGCGCAACGAAGACTTCGGCCGCTGGGTGCTGGAAGGCCCGAACGGCAGCGAAACGGTGAAGGTGAGGGGGCCGCTATCGGCCAGCAACGGCGAAATCGTCCACCAATGGGCGCTGGACAGCCACGGCATCATCTTGCGCTCGATCTGGGACGTGAATGCCGCGCTGGGCGAGGGCAAGCTCCAGCGCATCCTGCCAGGCTATCACCAGCCCGCCGACGTCTGGGCCGTCTACCCCAGCCGCCTCTCCGCCTCCGCCAAAGTCCGCGTCTGCGTCGAATTCGTCGAGCAATGGCTTACTCAATTGCGCAAGAAGTGAGGATTACATGATTAAGAAAATTCCCTATCAGGCACGCAAGTTTCCTCTGACATACCCCGTGGCTTTGCATGGTAGCCACAGGCTGGATGTTAGCTGGGTAGAAATAGTTTGGGCGGCAATAACTGTAGGTAAGCGTGATCGATCAGTTTTGCTGGCGCACGGCTGGTATTCCGTCGCTGATCTATTTAGCAGAGCACTGCAAATCTACGCGTATTTGCGATCATCTACTAGTCGTTTTGAACCCACAGATTTATTTAAAGAATTGGATCCATCAGAGAAGGGGGCTGGCTCGTATGCACTGGGCATGACTATGGCTAAGTTATTCGCCGATAAGTTGCTGGACACGCCTTGGCTCGTGCATGTTAGCGTGGCGAAGAAAACAAGTCAGCATGCTATTAAATCAACATCTAAAAGTAAGTCTCTCCCGGATTTGATTGGATTAAATCTATCCAATGAATGGATCGTTGTTGAGGCCAAGGGGCGGTCCCATGGCTTCAACAACGAGGCATTGGAGAACGCTAAAAAACAGACATCTAAGATTCGAACAATTGATGGAAAGGTACCGATCTTGCGTGTTGCCGCGCAGGCGTACCTAGAGCCATCACTTGAGGTCGTATTGGAGGATCCTGATGAGGCGACGCGTGATGCCGTAGACCTTGATATTCCGAATAACCAAATGTTCAAGGCATACTACAAGCCCGTTGAGAATTTCCTTAGGGGGGCCGTTGTGATACAGACGATCGCGGGCGTCCAATATCGCTTGCGCGAGGATCCAGTAACTGGCATTACGATTGGATTGCGCACTGACCTTGACAAGTGGCTTGTGCAAAGTGTGCTTGGCGGTGGACTAACCCATCAACCAAGCGGTACCCTCATTTCGGAAACTGAAGGAAGCTTCAGGGATGGGGTGTATGTTGATCTCGGGCCACGTTGGGGCCATATGCATCGCATGCCTGAAGAGCGGCCGAGTTAGTTATTCCTTGTGTTCGTTCTCGACCTTGGCTTCGCGCATCCACTTGACCAGCGGCAGCGTGTCTTTGAGGCCGGCGACGATCAGGGGCAGCAGCTCGTCGGGTTTGTTGAGGTTGAGCTTGATGTCGGTCCAGACGAAGAAGCTCTTCAGCTTGATGAACTCGATGTGCTCGTGCTCGGGGTCGAAACCTTTCGGCGGACGCTGCAGCTTGCCGTCTTCTTCGCGGATGGTGCCGTAGCGCGTTTTCAGCGCCTTGTTCGCCAGCACCTTCTTGAAGCCCGCCGCATCTTCCACAATGTGATTGCGCAAGGCCTTCAGCCGGTGCGGCGGCGGAATGTATTCGCCCGCGCCAATGTGCAGCTCGCCCTTGCCGTTCAGCTGGAAGTAATAGGTCGGCCCGCCCGCCTGCGTGGGCCGGCGCTGGTCGTTCGGCGCCAGCGCGGCCGAAAAGTGCGTTTTGTAGGGGCTCTTGTCATGGGCGAAGCGCACGTCGCGGTTGATGCGGAACATCGCTTTCTTCGGATTGCAGAACTTTACCGCCGGGTCGAACTTGCCCACTTCCACAATCACATCCGTCACCAGCTGCAGGAATTCTTCGCGCAGGATGTCGTAGCGCGGCTTGTTCATGATGAACCAGGGACGATTGTTGCTCTCGGCCAGCTCCTGGAGATAGCCGTTCAGGTCACGCAAATGCATAGCTTACTTTCTGGGAGGAGGGCGCTTGCCCACATTGATGGTGAGGTCGGTCTCGCGCGATTTGCGCAGCACGCGCATGGTGGATTTGCCGCCCGGCTGCAACTGGGCGATCAGGTTGATCATGTCGTTGGTGTCCTTCACCGACTTGCCATCCACCGACAGCAGGATGTCGCCCGGCTTCATGCCGGCCTTGTCCGCCGGCCCATTGCGCACCACGCCCGCAATAATCGCACCGCTGTCGCGCTTGAGGCCGAAGCTTTCCGCCAGCTCGGGCGTGATCTCCTGCGATTCCACGCCGATCCAGCCGCGCACCACATGCCCGTCCTTGAGGATGGATTCCATCACCGACTTGGCCGTCGATACGGGAATCGCAAAGCCGATGCCCACCGAGCCCCCCGTCTGCGAATAAATCGCCGAGTTGATGCCCAGCAGGTTGCCGTTGGTATCCACCAGCGCACCGCCCGAGTTGCCGAAGTTGATGGCCGCGTCGGTCTGGATAAAATTCTCGAAGTGGTTGATATGCAGGTTGTTGCGCCCCAGCGCCGAAATAATGCCCATGGTGACGGTCTGCCCCACGCCGAAGGGATTGCCGATGGCCAGCACTACATCGCCCACCCTGGCCTGGTCCACATGCCCCAGCACGATCACCGGCAGCTTTTCCAGGTCGATCTTGATCACGGCCAGGTCGGTCTCGGGATCGGTGCCCACCACCTTGGCCTTGGCCTTGCGCGCGTCGGCCAGCACCACCTCGATATCGTCCGCCGCCTCCACCACATGGTTATTGGTGAGGATATAGCCGTCCGGCGACACAATCACGCCCGAACCCAGGCTGTTCTGGTCGTCGTCCTCTTCCTCTGGCTCGCCGAAGAAGCGCTTGAAATAGGGATCGCGCATCAGAGGATGCTTGCGCGGCACCGCCTTGGAGGTAAGGATATTCACCACGGCCGGCATGGCCCGCCCCGCCGCCGCGCGGAAGGAGTTGGCGGACGACGCCGGCGCCGCCTCGATGGTGGCGGCCGGCTGCGCAGGCGTGCCGAGCTGCTGCACGGTAGCCGGGCGCGCGCGGCCGAAGTCGGGCTTCACCGCGTAATACACAAGATACAGTGCCAGGGCGATGGTCACCGTTTGCGCAAACAATAACCAGAGTCGTCGCATGGCGTTCTAAAGGTGTCGCTCCCGCGAAAGGCGGGAGTCCAAGCCCCTATTTTCGCAAAGAATCGCGAATTTCGCGCAACAGCAGCACATCTTCCGCCGGCGGGGCCGGTTCGGCAGCTGCAGCGGGCTCGTCCGCGCGACGCGCCTTGTTCACCAACCTTACCATCTGGAAGATGACGAAGGCCAGGATGACGAAGTTCAGCAGAATGGTCAGGAAGTTACCGTAAGCCAGCACCGCGCCCAGCTTTTTCGCCTCCGCCAGGGCCAGCGTAGGATCCTGCCCATTGAGGGGAAGGTAGTAGTTAGTGAAGTCCAGCCCGCCAATCAGCTTGCCGATCGGCGGCATGATGATGTCCTGCACCAGCGAATCCACAATCTTGCTGAAAGCGGCGCCAATGATCACACCTACCGCGAGGTCGATCACATTGCCCTTCATTGCAAACTGTTTAAACTCTTGCAACATTGCCATGATGTCCTCCTTAAATTTATTGCATCTGATGATACTGGATGAGGCCTTCCCTTGGGGATGCTTTCGCCAATTGCAACGTTTTGCTTTAAATCGTTATTCGATTGCCTTATAATTTAAGGTTGCTAGAAGCTCTATTGACGCATAACAAAAGTTTCGCATTTTGACTGATTGGGGTTTGTATGAGTAACGAAAAGCAGGTCGATTCCAGCCGTCGCTGGCTGCTCACCTCCACCTGTGCCGTTGGCGGCGCCGTGGGTCTGGGCACCGCGGGTGTACTGGTGAGCACGTTCCAACCGTCGGAACGCGCCAAAGCCGCAGGTGCACCGGTTGAAGTGGATATCTCTACGCTGCAGCCAGGCGAGATGCGTACCGTCGAATGGCGCGGCAAGCCAGTGTGGATTCTGAAGCGTACCCCGGACATGGTTGCTTCCCTGAAAAAAACGCACGACAAAGTGGCCGACGCCGATTCCAAGCGTAATCCAGCGGAGTTCACGCCGGAGTACTGCCTGAACGAGAACCGCTCGATCAAGCCGGAAATCCTGGTGGCCGTGGGTATTTGCACCCACCTCGGCTGTTCCCCATCCACCAAGTTCACCCCAGGACCGCAGCCTTCGCTGCCGGACGACTGGGAAGGTGGCTTCCTCTGCCCATGCCACGGTTCCACCTTCGACATGGCCGGCCGCGTGTACAAGAACAAACCGGCGCCGGACAACCTGCAAGTGCCGCGTCACATGTATCTGAGCGACACGAAAATCGTGATCGGTAAAGACGAGAAAGGCGAGGCATAACAATGGGCGCTTTCAAGGAGACCAAGTTCCCGGCGGACGCGCCAGCTGCGCAAAAAGCAGTAGGCTGGATCGACGACCGCTTCCCGCTGACCAAGCTGTGGAACGACCAATGGGGCAAGTACTACGCCCCGAAGAACTTCAATTTCTGGTACATCTTCGGCTCGCTGGCCATGCTGGTGCTGGTGCTGCAGATTGTTACCGGCATCTTCCTGACCATGCACTACAAACCGGACGCCAACCTGGCTTTCGGTTCCGTGGAATACATCATGCGCGAGGTGCCATGGGGCTGGCTGGTGCGCTATATGCACTCCACCGGCGCCTCGGCCTTCTTCATCATTGTGTACCTGCACATGACTCGCGGCCTGCTGTACGGTTCCTACCGTAAGCCACGCGAGCTGATCTGGCTGTTCGGTTTCGCCATCTTCCTGTGCCTGATGGCCGAAGCCTTCTTCGGCTACCTGCTGCCATGGGGCCAGATGTCCTACTGGGGCGCACAGGTGATTGTTAACCTGTTCGGCGCAATTCCGCTGATCGGCCCGGACCTGTCGCTGTGGATTCGCGGCGACTACGTGGTGTCCGACGCCACCCTGAACCGCTTCTTCGCCTTCCACGTGATCGCGATTCCGCTGGTGCTGCTGGGCCTGGTAGCTGCCCACCTGATCGCACTGCACGAAGTGGGTTCGAGCAACCCGGACGGCATCGAAGTGAAGGAAAACCTGGGCGCCGATGGCCACCCGGTCGATTCCATCCCGTCGCATCCTTACTACACCGTGCACGACCTGTTCGGCGTGTCCGTGTTCCTGCTGATCTTCAGCTGCGTGGTGTTCTTCGCGCCGGAAATGGGCGGCTACTTCCTGGAATACAACAACTTCCTGCCGGGTGATTCCCTGAAGACCCCGCTGCACATCGCCCCAACCTGGTACTTCACGCCGTTCTACTCGGTGCTGCGCGCCACGACGGCGGACTTCATGTGGGTGCTGATGGCTGCCGTGGCTGCTTACGTTGCCTTCCTGTGGCTGAAATCGCGCCTGTCCTTCAAGGTGAAGGCTGCCATTGCCGTGATCGCGCTGGTCGCCATCATCGGCATGCTGCCAAGCGTGCTGGATGCGAAATTCTGGGGCGTGGTGTTCTTCGGTGGTTCCGTGGTGATCCTGGCCTTCCTGCCATGGCTGGACCACTCGCCGGTGAAGTCGATCCGTTACCGTCCGGACTGGCACAAGTACGTGTACGCCGGCCTGGCCATCTGCTTCGTGACCCTGGGCTACCTGGGCACCCAGGCGCCAAGCGTGATCGGTACCATCGTGTCGCAGGTTGCCACGCTGTACTACTTCGCCTTCTTCCTGCTGATGCCATGGTGGAGCACCATGGGCACGTTCAAGAAAGTGCCGGACCGCGTCACTTTCCATCCGCACTGATCGCTACGAGGCAAAGGACCAAGAATGAATTTCTATAAGAAAACGCTCGCTATCCTGGCACTCGTGCTGCCAGGCCTGGCATTCGCCAGCGAAGGCGGCCACAAGCTGGACCGTGCTCCGGACCGTTCCACCAATATGGCTGCGCTGCAGAACGGCGCCAAGCTGTTCGTCAACTACTGCCTGAACTGCCACAACGCGTCGAGCATGCGCTACAACCGCCTGCGTGACCTGGGCCTGAGCGAAGAACAGATCAAGGCCAACCTGCTGTTCACCGGCGAAAAAGTGGGCGAAATGATGACCACCGCCATGCCGGCGAAAGACGCCAAAGCCTGGTTCGGCGTGGTGCCGCCTGATCTGTCCGTGATCGCGCGCGCCAAGTCCGGCCCCGGCGGCACCGGCGGCGATTACCTGTATACTTACCTGCGCACCTTCTACAAGGACGACACCCGCCCAACCGGTTTCAACAACATGGTGGTGCCGAACGTGGCCATGCCGCACGTGCTGTGGGACCTGCAGGGCGTGCAAACGGCCAAGTTTGTGGAAGAAAAAGATCCGCACGACCACAGCAAGATGGTGCACAAATTCGTGGGCTTCGAGCAGGTAACGCCAGGCAAGATGAGCAAGCTGGAGTACGACACTGCGGTGGCGGACCTTGTGGGCTACATGGAATGGATGGCGGAGCCGGCGGCTCAATTCCGTAAAAAGCTGGGCGTGTGGGTGGTGCTGTTCCTGACCCTCTTTGCCCTGCTCGCGTGGCGCCTGAACGCCTCGTACTGGAAAGAAGTCAAATAATTTCGCGCGCCGGATTCGTCCGGTGTTGTTTCTTGGGGCGAACCGTTCGCGGTCTCGTCCCCTTTGTTTCTTAAGGAACTACAAAAAATGATGGTTCTATACTCGGGCACCACCTGCCCATTCTCCCAGCGCTGCCGCCTGGTCCTGTTCGAAAAAGGCATGGACTTCGAAGTGCGCGACGTGGACCTGTTCAACAAGCCGGAAGACATCTCCACGATGAATCCTTACGGCCAGGTACCGATTCTGGTCGAGCGCGAACTCATCCTGTATGAATCGAACATCATCAACGAATACATCGACGAGCGCTTCCCGCACCCGCAGCTGATGCCGGCCGACCCGCTGATGCGCGCCCGTGCCCGCCTCATGCTGTTCAACTTCGAGAAAGAGCTGTTCGTGCACGTGCACACGCTGGAAAGCGAGCGCAACAAAGCGAACGACAAGAGCCACGACAAGGCCCGCGCCGAAATCCGCGACCGCCTGACCACGCTGGCCCCGCTGTTCCTGAAGAACAAATACATGCTCGGCGACGAGTTCTCGATGCTGGACGTAGCCGTGGCCCCGCTGCTGTGGCGCCTGGACCACTACGGCATTGAACTGTCGAAGACGGCCGCCCCGCTGATGAAATACGCCGAGCGCATCTTCTCGCGCCCAGCCTACATCGAAGCGCTCACCCCATCCGAGAAAGTGATGCGCCGCTAATCGGTGCACTCGCCTACACTGGTCGCTCCCGCGCAGGCGGGAGCCCAGGTGGGCAGCCAAGGTAAACACCCCAGAACCACATGTCCGAAATCTCCACCAAGCCCTACATGCTGCGCGCCATCTACGAATGGTGCACCGACAGCGGCTACACGCCCTACCTGGCCGTCAAGGTCGACTCCTCGACCACCGTGCCGATGGAATTCGTGAAGAAGGGCGAGATCGTGCTGAACATCAGCTACGGCGCCACCTCCGGCCTGAAGATGGACAACGACGCGATCCACTTCCACGCCCGCTTCGGCGGCGTGTCGCGCGAGCTCTACATCCCGGTCAACAACGTGATGGCTATCTACGCCAACGAAAACGGCCAGGGCATGGCCTTCGAGCCGACGATTGGCGCAGCTGCACCAGCCCCGGCGCCAAAGGCTGAAGAGCCCGCAGCACCGGCCCTGTCCTCCGTCCCCACCGGCCCCTCGCTCGCCCCGGCACCTGCCCCGCGCAGCGAAGACGACAACGGCCCGGATGACGGCGGTGACGGCGGCGCTCCAAAGGGCGGACGGCCGACCCTCACACGCATCAAATAACGTATAATCACGACCGTAAAAGTTACGCCGGCTTAGCTCATTTGGTAGAGCAGTTGATTTGTAATCATCAGGTGGCCAGTTCGAAACCGGCAGCCGGCACCAGAATCGACGGAGAAAAATGCCTTAGACACACTGTCTAAGGCATTTTTTTTACGGCATATCGTCGCAGCGCCCAGACCTGGGCATCGCTAATCGGAAGCGTTGGCAGCGCTCTGTTATGCCGGCGTATCACCGGGTTTTCTGCGGCAAAGACGCGTAATGCTGAGGCGGGTGAAACAATTGGTGAATTTTTCTGAATGTTAACTTTTGTAAAATCATGGAATTGCGATGATTGGATAAAAAATGACGTTTACAAGTGCCGATGATTTTTCCGACAATGTCAACACGACGGGCATCGTCCCGATTGGCGGTCAGGTAAAAGGGGACGCTGAACTGGCAAATGATGCCGACTGGTTCAAGGTGACACTGCAGGCCGGGACCACTTATGTTTTCGACCTGCTCGGCGCCGACGGTGGTGGCGGCACCCTGGGCAGTGGTTACGGAGAAGCACGCCTCGCCCTTTACGATAACAGGGGCCTGTTCCGGGATTCCGCCATCAACAATGGGGTGAGCGGCGATCCACGACTCTCCTTCACTCCGACAGCGAGCGGCACCTACTTTCTCGAAGCCTCCGATCTGATGGGTGGCACAGGCAGTTATACGCTGAAAGCAGCGGTTTCGACCGTGGTCGACGATTTCGGTGCCACTACCACAACAGCCAGCAGCCTGGTCCTGGGCGTGCAAGCAAAAGGCAATATCGAACTGCCGAACGACACCGACTGGTTCAAGGTGGTCCTGCAGGCTGGCACCACCTACGTCTTTGACCTGACCGGCGCCGACGGTAATGGCGGCACGCTTGGCGCAGGCGGCGGCGAAGCGCGCCTGGCGCTGTTTGATAGCAATGGCCTCTTCCGCGATTCCGCCATCAATAACGGTACTGGCGGCGATCCACGCATGTCATTCACCCCGACGGTGAGTGGTACTTATTATCTTGAAGCCTCTGATCTGATGAGTGCTACCGGCACCTATACGATCAAAGCGGCAGTCGCAAGCGTTAGCGATGACTTTGCTGCAACCACCGCAACTGCCGGCAGCATCGCGATTGGAGGGCAAGTTACCGGCAATATTGAGCTGGCGAATGACACGGACTGGTTCAAGGTAACACTGCAGGCTGGCACAAGCTACGTCTTCGACTTGACCGGTGCCGACGGTGGTGGCGGTACGCTGGGTGCCAATGGAGGTGAAGCACGTCTGGCGCTGTTTGATAGCAACGGCCTCTTCCGTGATTCCGCCATCAATAACGGTACTGGCGGCGACCCACGCATGTCATTCACCCCTACCGTAAGCGGTACCTATTATCTCGAAGCCTCTGATCTGATGAGTGCTACCGGCACTTATACGATCAAGGCTGCGGCCGCGAGCGTCAGCGACGACTATGCATCCACAAGCACAACTGCGGGCAGTATTCCAGTCGGCGGTCAAGTTACCGGCAACATCGAGCTGGCGAACGACAAGGACTGGTTCAAGGTGAACCTGCAGGCTGGCACAACCTATATCTTCGACCTGACCGGGGCTGACGGTGGTGGAGGCACGCTGGGTGCCGGAGCTGGTGAAGCACGCCTGTCCCTGTTTGACAACAACGGCCTCTTCCGTGATTCCGCCATCAATAACGGCACCGGTGGGGACCCGCGCATGTCGTTCACCCCCACCACCAGCGGTACTTACTATCTCGAAGCATCCGATCTGATGAGCGCCACCGGCACTTATACGATCAAGGCGACCGTTGGCACGACGGACGACTTCAGCGCCACGACGGCGACCATCGGCAGTGTCGCGGTCGGTGGACAGGCAAAGGGCAGCATCGAACTCGCAAACGATACCGACTGGTTCAAGGTGACGCTGCAGGCTGGCACTACCTATGTATTTGACCTGACGGGCGCCGACGGTGGCGGTGGTACCTTGGGTGTTGGCACCGGTGAGGCACGCCTTGCACTGTACGATAGCAATGGCATGTTCCGCGACTCTGCTATCAACAATGGTGTCCGCGATGATCCGCGTCTCTCTTTCACCCCTACCGTGAGCGGCAGTTACTTCCTCGAGGCCTCTGATCTGATGGGGGGCACTGGTACGTATACCGTAAAGGCTGTGGCCGCATCCACATCGCCCGTCAACAGCACCGGAAGCGTCAATGCCGATACGCTGGAAGGCAGCACTGTTGCCGATACCCTGAGCGGTGGTGCCGGCAATGACATCTTGTTGGGTTACGGTGGAAACGATCATCTGGATGGTGGTACGGGTCTGGATACCGTTCGCTACCTGGGGGCGCGGGCGAACTACACGATTAGCAAAAACGGTACTGGGTTCAGCGTAGTCGACAAAACAGGTTCGGATGGTCAGGATGCGCTTTTCAGCGTTGAGCGTCTTCACTTCAATGATGGGAGCGTTGCCCTGGACGTTGATGGCAACGCTGGCCAGGCGTACCGCATCTATCAGGCTGCATTCAACCGCGCCCCAGATGCAACGGGACTGGGATTCTGGATCAACACCATGGATTCCGGCGGCACCTTGAAAGGGGTGGCTGAAGGGTTCATCGGATCGCCAGAATTCAAGACCATGTACGGTAGCAACCCCAGCAATGCTGACATGCTGACCAAATTCTACGAGAACGTGCTGCATCGCCAGGCCGACGCGGGCGGTTATAGCTACTGGCTCAATCTGCTAGACGGCAAGACTTTGACCGCTGCGGAAGTGCTGGTCGAGTTCAGTGAAAGTCCGGAGAACCAGAACGCGCTGATCGGTCTGATCGGGAACGGTTTCGCCTACACGCCTTATGCTTGAGTAAAGCGGCCTCGCCTCGTGTTTTCACAGGGCAAGAGTGTGAGGCTACATCGGCGACTCGCCTAGAATCCCTGACAGGACTAGCTAAGCGAGCGCAATCATGGATCCATTGGCTGATGTGAAAATGTCGCGTCGGGAGGTGCTGATTTCCGGCGCGTTAACAGCAACGGCTGCTGCCGTACCAGCCATTGCAAAAGAGCCGGGTGCTGGCGACAGCGTTCGCCCGCCAGCAGAGGCGCGCCTCGCTCTGCGCGTCAATGGCAAGCAGCACGAGCTACATGTCGACACGCGCACAACCTTGCTCGATCTGCTGCGCGATCATCTGCATCTGACTGGAACCAAAAAAGGCTGCGACCATGGGCAATGCGGCGCGTGCACGGTGATTGTCGATGGCCGCCGTATCAACTCCTGCCTCACACTTGCGGTGATGAACGACGGTGTCAACGTTACCACCATCGAGGGCCTGGGCACACCCAACAGGCTGCATCCGATGCAGCAGGCGTTCGTGAAGCATGACGGCTACCAGTGCGGGTACTGCACGCCTGGCCAAATCTGTTCGGCCGTGGCGGTGCTGGATGAGATCCAGCAGGGTAAGCCGAGCCACGTGACGGCCGACCTTACCGCAAAGCCACTGCTATCGGTAGACGAAATCCGTGAGCGCATGAGCGGCAACATCTGTCGATGCGGAGCTTACTCGAACATCATCGATGCGATCACGGAGGTTGCTGGAGGTAAGGTATGAAGGCCTTTACCTACCAGCGCGTAAGCACGCCGGCGGAGGCCGCGCAAGCTGCTTACCGCACACCGAACGCGCGCTTCATCGCTGGCGGCACCAATCTGCTGGACCTGATGAAGCTGGAGATTGAAACGCCCGCGCATCTCATCGATGTCAATGGTCTAAAGCTCGATCAGATCGAGCTATTGCCTGATGGCGGCTTGCGAGTGGGTGCGCTGATGCGCAATACGGATCTCGCCGCCGACATGCGCATCCGCCGCGATTATGCGGTGCTGGCGCGGGCCTTGCTGGCCGGAGCTTCCACCCAGCTGCGCAACCGCGCCACCACGGCCGGCAATCTGCTGCAGCGCACGCGCTGCGCTTATTTCTACGATACGAACATGCCATGCAATAAGCGCAAGCCGGGCAGCGGGTGTTCGGCCATTGGTGGCTTCACGCGCCAGCATGCGGTGGTCGGTTCGAGCGATGCCTGCATCGCCACGCATCCCAGCGATATGGCGGTGGCCATGCGCGTGCTGGATGCGGAAGTGGAGACCGTGAAGCCCGACGGTGCTGGGCGCGTGATTCCGATTGCGGATTTCCATCGCCTGCCGGGCAGCACGCCGCATATCGAGCATGTGCTGGAGCCGGGCGAGCTGATTGTGAGCGTGAAGCTGCCGAAGCCCACCGGCGGCCAGCACTTCTACCGCAAGGTGCGCGACCGTGCTTCGTATGCGTTTGCGCTCGTGTCAGTAGCTGCAATCATCCAGCCCAACGGCACGGGCCGCGTTGCACTTGGAGGCGTGGCGCACAAGCCCTGGCGCGTGGAGGCGGCGGAGCAGCATCTGCCGCAGGGCGCGAAGGCGGTGGCCGACCAGCTGCTGGCAGGCGCCAGGCCCACGCACGATAACGAATTCAAGATCCCGCTGGTTCAACGCACGCTTGCCTCGGTGATGGCAGAAGCGAAGAAAGGGGCATGAGATGAAATTCGCTACCCCAGCTACTACCAATCCTATCGACCAGCTGAAGGTGGTCGGCCGCCCGACAGACCGCATCGATGGCCCGCTGAAGACGACGGGCACTGCGCCTTACGCCTATGAGCAGCACGAGGCCGCGCCGAATGCGGCTTATGGCTATGTGCTCGGTTCGGCCATCGCCAAGGGCCGCATCACGTCCATGGACACCAGCGCTGCAAAGCGCGCGCCGGGTGTGTTGGCCGTTGTCACTGCGGAGAACGCGGGCAAGATCGGCAAGGGCGATATGAACACGGCTAAGCTGCTCGGCGGGCCGGAGATTCAGCACTACCATCAGGCGATTGCCGTGGTGGTGGCCGAAACCTTCGAGCAGGCGCGCGCGGCGGCCAGTCTCATCAAGGTGAAATATGCGAAGGCCAAGGGCGCATATGACCTGGCCGCAGCGAAGGATTCGGCGAAGAAGCCGAAGGACGATAACGATTCGCCGTCGGATACGAAGTTCGGCGATTTCGCCAAGGCCTTCGATGCAGCCCCGGTGCGGCTGGATCAAACCTACACCACACCCGACCAAAGCCATGTGATGATGGAGCCGCATGCGACCATTGCCGCTTGGGAGGGCGACAAGCTCACCATCTGGACCGCGAACCAGATGATTAACTGGGGCGTGAAGGACGTGGCGAAAACGCTGGGCATTCCGAAGGAGAAGGTGCGCCTGGTGTCGCCCTATATTGGCGGCGGCTTTGGCGGCAAGCTGTTCGTGCGGTCCGATGCGCTGATGGCGGCGCTGGGTGCGCGCGCGGCCAAGCGTCCGGTGAAGGTGGCGCTGCCGCGGCCACTCATGATCAACAACACCACGCATCGCCCGGCGACGATCCAGCGCATTCGCATCGGCGCCACGCGTGACGGCAAGATCACGGCAATCGGCCATGAGTCCTGGTCGGGCGACCTGCCGGATGGGAAGCCGGAAACGGCGGTGCAGCAAACGCGCCTGCTGTATGCGGGGCCCAACCGCATGACGAAGATGCGGCTCGCCACGCTCGATCTCCCCGAGGGCAATGCCATGCGCGCACCAGGCGAGGCGCCGGGCCTGATGGCGCTGGAGATTGCCATCGACGAGATGGCGGAGAAGCTGAAGATGGACCCCGTCACCTTCCGCATCCTGAACGATACGAAGGAAGACCCGGAAAAGCCGGGCCGCCCGTTCTCGCAGCGCCGCCTGATCGATTGCCTGCGCACGGGTGCGGAGAAGTTCGGCTGGAACAAGCGCAATCCGGAGCCGGGCCAAACGCGCGATGGGCGCTGGCTGGTGGGATACGGCGTGGCGGCGGCCTTCCGCAACAACCTGGTGATGAAGTCGGGCGCGCGCGTGCGGCTGGACAGCACTGGCATAGTGACCGTGGAAACGGATATGACCGACATCGGCACGGGTTCATACACCATCATTGCGCAGACCGCGGCCGAGATGATGGGCGTGCCGCTGAATAAAGTGGTGGTGAAGCTGGGCGATTCGGCGTTTCCGGTGTCGGCCGGTTCCGGCGGCCAGTGGGGCGCCAACTCGTCCACCTCGGGCGTGTATGCAGCCTGCGTGGAGCTGCGCCGCATTGTGGCGCAGAAGCTGGGCCTGGGCGAGGATGCCGAGTTCACGGACGGCATGGTGCGCGCCGGCGGCAAATCGCTGCCGCTGGCCTCAGCGGCCCAGTGGGCTGAACTGGTGGCGGAAGACAGCATCGAGTTCGGCGACCTGGATAAGAAGTTCCAGCAATCGACCTTCGGCGGGCATTTTGTCGAGGTGGCGGTGGATGCTGCCACCGGCGAAACGCGCATCCGCCGCATGCTGGCCGTGTGCGCGGCAGGCCGCATCCTGAACCCGAAATCGGCGCGCAGCCAAGTGATTGGCGCGATGACGATGGGCGTCGGCGCTGCGCTGATGGAGGAGCTGGCGGTGGACAAGCGCTATGGCTTCTTCGTCAACCACGACCTGGCGAGTTATGAAGTGCCGGTGCATGCCGACATTCCGCATCAGGAAGTCATCTTCCTCGACGAGACCGACCCGATCTCGTCACCGATGAAGGCCAAAGGTGTAGGCGAGCTTGGCATCTGCGGCGTTGCGGCGGCGATTGCGAATGCCATCTACAACGCCACAGGCGTGCGCGTGCGCGATTACCCCATCACGCTGGACAAGGTGCTGCACAAACTGCCGCCAATCACGTGAGGCCCCACAGGCGTTTGGCTTCGCCGGCGATAAGGTCCGGGTATTCCTCCTGGAAGAACAGCTTCGCTTCCGGAATGAGGCGTATGCCTTGCGAACGCGGGAAGGTGCGGTCGAGGTAAGCCGCATCGGCCTGCGGAAACAGCGTGTCGCTGCCGCCCCAAACAATCCGCACCGGCACCATGCTGCGTTTCAGCAGTGGCTCAACGCCTGCCAGCGGGTTCGGCGTGAGCTCCAGGTGATAGCGGTGATACTGCTCCCTGCGCAGCGGTGAGCTCACCAGCGGCTGCACGTAGTAGTCGATGGTTTCGTTGGCGAAGCGCTCGGGGTGCACATACACTGCGGCGCCGAAGGTGGCACGGGCTTTGGCCTTGTCGGTCAGCCACTCTGCGGTCATGTCTGCCAATGTGCCTGCGCGTGCCATGTCGAGAATGGGCGCAATGCCGGGTGGTGGGCTGTTTGGTTCCACATCGCAGTTCGTCAGCAGCATGGTGCGAACGCGTTTCGGATAGTGCGCCACTAACAGCTGGGCCACCGCACCGCCACTGTCACTCGCCACGATGTCCACGGATGCAATGCCGAGCGAATCGAGCAGCGCCACGAGCATTTCCATTTGAGCGTGCGCATCCAGCGCTTGCTGGGCCGGGACTTCGGAATAACCAAGACCCATGAAGTCCGGTGCAATGCAGCGGCGGTAGGGCGACAGGAGGTCGATCGCGCCGCGCCACTGAAAGCTGTTCAGTGGTGCGCCGTGCAAGAAGAGGGCGCCATCGCCCGCGCCCAGGTCTACGTAGGCGATGCGGCCGAACGGCAGGCTGGCGTATTTGCGCATGGCGCGGAAGGCTTGCGCGTCAGTCGGCGCGGCCAGCGCTGGATGAACTACGGCGGTGGCGGCCAGTGCGGCGCCGGTGAGTTGCAGGAAGGTGCGGCGTTTCATTCAAGGTGCTCCGGAACGGTGAACGGGATGGCCAGAGCCTAACAATCCCTCTTCACCCCTGCGCGCACCGGCGGACGATGTCGAGCACAAACGGCTGATTATTTGTGTTTCCGGCTCGGCGCGGTGGATGCTGAACAGACGTACAATCAGTCACGATGAATACCCGGCCCGCCTGCTATCCAGCCCCATCGCCTGCCTTGTCCACAGACGGCCGGGCGGCTTTGCCTTTGCTGGATGTACTCACGTCGCCGGTGCCGCAAGGGCGCTTCGATTCACCCGTCGACCACCGGCATGTGCTTTGCCTGCACCTTGGCGCTCCGGTGCCGGTGAGCTATCGTGCCGGCCGCTACGAACGCACGGGCGTGCGCCTGCACGGCCAGTTCTGTGTGGTGCCTGCAGGCTCCAGCACCCGCTGGACGCTGACGCAGCCAGCTACCTCGCTGCTGCTGCGCCTGTCGCCAAGGCTGATGGATGAAGCAGCGCGTGGCACCGATCTGGCCTCGCTGATCCACATTCGCGATCCGCACATTGAGAGCATCGGCTGGATGATGCAGGCCGAGGCCCACAACGCCTATCCCGGTGGCCGCCTGTTTTCGGACAGCCTGGCGAGTGCGCTGGCCGCGCGCCTGCTGGCGGTACAGACCGGTGCTGCAACGCCGGAGCAGAAGCGCGCACACTCCTTGCCGCAGTGGCGGCTGCGGCAGGTGCTGGAATATATAGAAACGAATCTGGCCAGCGATCTCACGCTGGCGGAACTGGCCGGTGTGGCCGGCTTCAGCCTCTCGCACTTCAAGGTGCTGTTCCGGGAAGCTACCGGCGTGCCGGTACACCGCTTCGTACTGGAGCGCCGCGTTGAGCGTGCACGAATGCACCTGATGCAAGGGAAGATGAGCGCAACGGACGTCGCGCTCGAAACAGGTTTCACGCACAGCAGCCATATGGCACGCTGCCTGCGCCGCGTGCTGGGCGTGAGCACGGCGCAGTTGCGGTCTTAGGCTGCGGAACGCACCAGTTCTTCTTCGTTGATGCCGCGAATGAGCGGCAGGCGTCCATCAATCCGCTGCAGCCATCCGCGCATGGCGATTACGGTGGCCAGCATAATGCCGAACACAATGTGCACGAAAAGCGGCGTGCCAAGGATGGACGGTTCGGCGAACAAGCCTTGCAGCAGCAGGCCATTCAGGAACTTCAGTTTGTAGCACCAGATAACAATCAAAGGCACAATGCAAAAGCCCACCACATGCCATACGCGCAGCCGGTTGCTGAGGGCGCGGCAGGCAATCACGATCGGCGGCAGACAAACGGCCAGTGTGAGCGCGAGCGCCAGCCAGCGCGCCACGCCTTCTGGCATGCCGAGGAAGATGCGGGTCATCAGAATTTTTTCGTCGCCGCCGCCCATGACTGCGGTGAAGATGCGCGCAAACGGCAGAGGCGCGAAGATGATGGAGAAGGCCAGCGACTTTTGCGCAATGGTGCGCGCGCGGCCCAGCATCCAGACGCCCAGCCACATCACGAAGTAGCTGAACAGGGGGCCGGCGAGCGGCGCTGCCCACGGCAAGCCTTGGACACCGTCGGCGCAGCTGTTCCAGTTGTTGAAATCACGTGGTCCGTAGCAGCCGTGCACCAGCCGTCCAATATTGATATGGGCCTGCTCGTGCAGCTCGCTGATCACGCCATTCAGCGCGAAGAAGGCAATAAAGTATTGCCACGTAATGCGGATCTTCATTGTTCACTCGACAATCTAGTTTCCGTCAGTGTATGTGAACTTCTGGTTCAAATCAGTCGCAAAACTGTAGCGATCTTGTCTTGAGCTGCCGGATTCGTCTTGAAATTGTCAGGCCTTGTCCTGCGTTCCCTCTACCAGCAGCTCCACCAGCGCCCGGGCCGCGGCAGGCTGGCGGCGGTGTGGCGCATACACCACCGAGAACGGCCGGGAGCGGCCGCGCAAGTGAGGCAAGAGCTCCACCAGCTTGCCGCGCTGCAGGCGGTCGCGCGCGATGAACTCGTAGGTTTGGCAGATGCCGGCGCCGTGCTCGGCCAGCGACACCACGCCCAGCACATCATCGGACACCTGCAGTGTGAACTCGGGCATCCAGTCCACTTGCTGCTCGCCGTCCTGGAACAGCCATGGAATATGGCGGCCGGTGCTCGGCATGAGGAAGGGCAGGCAGCTGTGCTGGCGCAGGTCGGTGAGGTTGGCCGGCGCGGGATGGCGGCGCAGGTAGTCCGGCGACGCCACCAGGCAGAGCTTTGCATCCTCCAGCTTGCGCGCCACCAGCCCGCTGTCCGGCAGGTTGCCGAGGCGGATGGCGAGGTCGAAGCCCTCCGCCACCAGGTCCACATTCCGGTTGGTGATGTTCAGCTCCACCTGTACCTGCGGGTGCAGCTCATGGAAGCGGCTCAGTAGCGGAACCACGCGGTAGTGGCCGTAGGTGGTGGGCACGCTGATGCGCACGCGGCCCGCCAGCAGGCCTTCCTGCCCCTGCACATCGCGCTCGGCCTCGCCCAGCAGGGTGAAGGCAGTGCGGGCTTGCTCCAGGTAGAGACTGCCTGCGTCCGTGAGGCCGAGGCTGCGGGTGGTGCGGCGCAGGAGCTGGCGGCCCAGCCGGGTTTCCAGCCGGCCGATGGCGCGGCTCAGCACGGAAGGCGTGGTGCCCAGCGCAATGGCTGCGGCCGTGAACGATCCCCGCTCCACAACGGTGATGAAGGCCTCCACATCGGCCAGATAGTCGAATTGACGGCTTATTTTGATCTCCTGAGAACAAATGCTTTGCTTTAGGCCTAGTTTATCTCGTTCGATGGTGGGAATAAAGTGGAGCCATCGAAAACAAGGAGGAATTCAATGAAACAGGCATCCACACTCAAACCCGTGCTGTTCGTTCTTACCAGCCATGGCGTGAAGGGCAGCACCGGCGAGGCCACCGGCTTTTATCTGAGCGAGGTCACCCACCCGCTGGCCGAGCTGCATGAGGCCGGCATCAAGGTCGAGTTCGCATCGATCCAGGGCGGCGAGCCGCCAGTAGACGGCCTCGACCTGAACGACCCCGTCAACGCCCGCTACTGGCAGGACGACAGCTTCCGCAGCGCCATCCGCAACACGCTGCGCCTGCAGGACGCCGACGCCGCGCGCTACTCGGCCATTTTCTTCGCCGGCGGCCACGGCGCCGTGTGGGACTTCCCGGAAAGCCCGGCCGTGCAGCGCATTACCCGCGACATTTACGAGGCGGGCGGGCTGGTCGGCGCGGTCTGCCACGGTCCTGCAGCACTGGCGAACGTAAAGCTCAGCAGCGGCCAGTATCTGGTGGCAGGCAAACAGCTGAGCGCCTTCACCGATGAGGAAGAGCGTGCGGTAGGCCTTGAGAAGGTTGTGCCCTTCCTGCTGGCGAGTACGCTGGCCGAACGCGGCGCGCACCACAAGCCTGCGCCGGACTGGACCGCAAAAGTAGTCGTCGATGGCAATCTCGTCACCGGCCAGAACCCACAATCCGCAGCAGGCGTTGGCGCGGCAATGCGCGACCTGCTGCTGGCAGCTTAAGGAGCAACATCATGGATCTCAAACTCAAAGACAAAACCGCAATCGTCACCGGCGCAACCGCAGGCATCGGCCTCGCTATCGCCCGCACCCTGGCCCGTGAAGGCGTGGCTGTCACCATCTCCGGCCGCAGCCAGGACAAACTCGATGCGGCGCGTACCGACATCCTTGCCGCTACCCCGGCAGCCAGTGTGCGCACCGTGATTGGGGACGTCAGCACTGCCGACGGCGCCGCGGCCCTGATCGCGGCGCAGCCGGATGCCGACATCTTGGTCAATAACCTCGGCTTCTACGAATCGCGCCCGTTCGCGGAAATCAGCGATGAAGAATGGTTCCGCATGCTGGATGTAAACGTGATGTCCGGCGTTCGCCTCTCGCGCCACTACTTCCCGCGCATGCTGGATAAAAAATGGGGCCGCGTGCTGTTCATCTCCAGCGAAACGGGCGCCTCCACGCCGCCGGACATGGTGCATTACGGCGTGAGCAAAACCGCGCAGATCGCCGTAGCGCGCGGCATGGCGGAAATGACCCGCGGCACCGGCGTCACGGTGAACAGCGTGCTGCCGGCGGCCACGCACTCGGAAGGCATCGTTGAATACCTGCGCAAGACCGCGCCGCGGCCGGGCATGAGCGACGATGAAATCCAGGCCAGCTACTTCGCCCGCTATCGCCCAACCTCGCTGATCGCCCGCGTGATCGATCCGGACGAAGTGGCAGCGATGGTGGCGCTGCTGGCCAGCCCGCTCGGCGGCGCAACGAATGGTGCAGCGGTGCGGGTGGAAGGCGGCGCAGTCAGCTCCATCCTGTGAGCCCATCGCGCGGCACGCCAAGCCATGCGCTGCTAACATAGCCGTAACAGATCATTACGCAAGGAGCAGAGCATGGCGCTACAGCACGCATCGTCGGGCCAGGTGATTCAGATCCGGGACGGCGCACAGGATTTGTCGCAGTTTTCCTCGATTGCGCTCGCCAAGACCGAACAGCTGGAACTGATACGCCTGGTGATGCCGGCAGGGAAGGCGATGCCGGAACATTGGGTGAAGGGCGAAATCACCTTCCAGTGCCTGCAAGGTGAAATTGAATGGACCGCGCATGGCCGCACGGTCACGCTGCGTAGCGGGGAAATGCTCTACCTGGAAGGCGGCGCGCCGCACGCGCTGCGCGCCGTCCAGGATTCGGTTGCGCTGCTGACTATTTTGCTGCGGGACTGATCGCCTCGCCGCGTGGATCGCGGGCCAGCATCTGCGCCACGAGATCCTGCGGCTTCTTGCCGTCGAACAGCACGGAGGCCACTGCGTGGGTGATCGGCATCTCCACGCCGAGTTTGATGGACAGCTCGCGCACGGCTTTCGCGCAGGGCACGCCTTCCGCCACGTGGCCCAGCTCGTTCACGATCTCCTCCAGCGGCTTGCCCTTTGCAAGGCCGAGTCCAACGCGACGATTGCGCGACAGGTCGCCGGTGCAGGTCAGAATCAGGTCGCCCATGCCGGTGAGGCCCATGAAGGTCTCGATATTGCCGCCCAGCGTGGCGCCGAGACGGGTAATTTCCGCCAGGCCGCGCGTGATGAGGGCGGCGCGGGCGTTCATGCCCAGGCCGAGGCCGTCTGCAACGCCGGTAGCAATCGCCAGCACGTTCTTCACGGCGCCGCCGACTTCCACGCCGATCAGGTCCTCGCTCGAATACACGCGCATGGTACCGCCGTGCACGGTGCGCACCACGCAGTCGCGCAGCTCCTGCGAAGTGGACGCAATCGTCAGCGCGCAAGGCTGGCCACGCGCCACTTCCTGCGCGAATGACGGGCCGGACAGCGAGCCGCTGGCGATGGCATCGCCCAGCACTTCCTTGAAGATCTGGTGTGGCAGCAGGCCGGTGTCGTACTCGAAGCCCTTGCACAGCCAGACCAGGTTCGGAATCTTCCTGCCCTTCAGCGAAGTGAGCAGCGGGCGCAGGCCAGCGACGGGGCAGGCCGCAATCAGCAGGCCGTCTTCGCCAACGTGGGCGACGGCCTGGTCGAAATCATCGGTAACGTTCAGCCCGGCAGGGAAGGGGAAGCCTGCGAGATAGTGCTTGTTCTCGCGATCCGCCGCCATCTGCTGCATGCCCTTGGCATCGCGGCCCCACATCAGCACATCGTGCCGCTGGCCTACGCTGATGGCAACAGCCGTGCCCCAGGCACCGGCACCCAGCACGGCAATCTTGCGCGGCTGGCTGGAAGAAGGTTTGGTAGTTTCTTGCATGGGGCGAAGTATAACCTGCGGCGAACGTACCAAATACCGGATCTAGTTGGGAATCTTTCTCAAAAGTTATATTTGGTGACATTGTTTCATCATAAGATCGCTATTATGGTGCTGAACGGTTTGTTCGTAATTAGATGGGGCCTCTCATGGATTCACGCAGTTTTTCGGTTCAGCAAATATTCCAGGATCGTCGTCAGTATCGGGTGCCTTTTTATCAGCGCGCTTATGTATGGAGCAAGGAAGATCAGTGGGAGCGCCTCTGGGAAGATATTCGCGATAAGGCAGAGGCGCGTTTAGCGGGTGACAAACCGGTACCGCATTTCATGGGTGCGGTGGTTCTTGAGCCGCAGGTTAAGTCCGGGTTATTAGGCGTTGAGCGCCATCACATTATTGATGGGCAGCAGAGGTTCACGACGTTGCAGTATGTGTTGACTGCGCTAACGCATGCGTTGCGGAGCTTAGACCAGCCCAGGTTTTTGCCTCTCGTTGAAGGCTGCCTGCGCAATTCCAATCCCGAGACCATGGAAGATCCGAAGGTGGAGTTGTTCAAGCTATGGCCAACCTTTCGAGATCGAACTCAATTTGTCGAAGCGATGACGGGGGCCTCATTGGATGACCTCCGGAGCCGGTTTCCGGCGAGCTTTACGCAAACGGGCGGGTTGCGTAAGGTAGGCGTGGATCATCCGCCTGCGCTAGAGGCCATCGTGTATTTCAGTCATGCGATGACTGATTGGGCCCGGACCCAAACCGAATTTGCCATCGCAGAAGTCTGCACCGCGCTTGCTACGGCGATTCTGTCGGACCTTTCTATCATCTGTATCTCATTAGGCGAAGATGACGACGCTCAGATAATCTTTGAAACACTCAATGGCAAAGGCGCCCGACTTCACTCAACGGACTTGATACGAAATTTCATCTTTATGCGGGCGGGAGCAAATGCGGAGGATCTCTACGAGAATCTATGGTCGCAATTCGAGTCGTCGACTTGGTCCGACTTGCAATCGCGGGGAAGACTGAGGAAGCCTCGACTAGAATGGTTTGTCCAGACGGCGCTTCAGGCGGAAGTTGGTGAGGAAATAGATATCGGAAGGCTGTACGCGGGCTACAGGAAACTGGTGGACACCAATCGGAGTCTAGGTTCTGCCGATGCCCAGTTAGAAATGTTGAACAAACATGCTGAGAACTATCGCGCACTGGTCGGCGGGCATGGAGGCTCAGCGATAGGAATGTTCGGCCGGCGGGTAATGGCTTGGGATGCCGCGCCGACCCATGCGCTTGCACTTCGTGTGGCAATAGCTGCGACGCCAGATGAGACAAAGTCTCGTGTTTTCGACTGTATCGAATCCTATATCGTAAGGCGCGCGATTTGCGGCCTGACACGTAAGAACTACAACAAAGTCTTTGTACAACAGCTGAAACGGCTGCAATCTGGCCAGCTGACTGCAGACGAATTTGAGGAAGCGTTATCAGAGCATACCGGCGAGGCGTCGCGATGGCCACGCGATGAAGAGTTTCGCAGTCATTGGATCAGCGGCGATATTTATCCGGGCCGCCTGGATGCTGCTAAGTTGCGATCAATCTTTCATCGACTGGAGGCAGCGATGCGTTCCGAAAAATCTGAAGAGAAAGTGGTTTTGGCGATGGATGAACTGGATATCGAGCATATTCTCCCTCAATCATGGCAAAGCCACTGGCCTCTTCCTGACGGTACAACTGCAACGGTCGAAGAAATTACGGAAGCTCGTATTCTTCAATATGCACCAGATAATCTGAACGAGCGAGCGGCTATGATTTTGGGGCGTGAGAGAGCGTCGCTCAACATTGGCAACTTAACGATGATTCACTACGGAGTGAATCGATCAATTCAAAATCACGATTTCAATAAAAAGCGTCAACAACTCTTTGAACATTCGAATCTTCATATCAATCGTGACCTCATGCGGATGTCCCATTGGGACGAGTCTACTATCGGCACACGTGGCGAGAAGCTGTTCGAGTTCGCAAGGAAAATATGGCGAGGCCCTTGCGTTAAGTAGGCTTGAGTCGTAACTTCTAGACTCAGATGCCCCAGATATCCGAATTGCGGATGAAGCCGGTCGCGCCGTCGCGGTGGCGCACTTTTGTCCAGTCGTTCGCGGCGGGTTCGAGGAGTTCGAGGATCACGCCCTTGTCGGCGCTGAAGACGACGGTGGAGGTGTCGTCGGCATCGGTGCGCACTTTGGCGTTGGCAACCTTGACCAGCACGCTGCGCTTGGGCGTGAGGCCTTTGGCCTGGGTCCACGCCATGTCCCCGCTGATGTCGCGCACCTTCACCCACTCTCCGTAGGTCAGCACCACTTCCAGCGGCGTGCCGCGTGGAACGATGTACAGCTTGTTGCCCTTCAGCGAAGGGGCGTCATACAGCACGGCGGGCGTGGCGCCCACCGATTTGAAGTCGAGCGCAGTCGCTACCGCCGATACTGACAGCAAAAGCAAGCTAAATATCAGTCGAGCAACAGTCATTGCAAAAACCTTTGACCAAAATAAACAAAGGCCACGAATGGCCTTTGTTAGCGGGGGGCGGCCGTAAAGCCGCCTGATTCGTTCAGCTTACTGAACGGTAGTGCTGCCTTCAGCTGGGGTCGAGCCGCCGGCTGCAGCTTGCTGCTGGGCGATGGCTTGAAGACGCTGCTGGTAGAACACTTCGAAGTTGATCTCGGCCAAGTGCACTGGTGGGAAACCGGCACGGGAGATCACGTCAGCGATGTTGGCGCGCAGGTAAGGGTACACGATATTCGGGCAGCCGATGCCCAGGACCGGATCCAGCTGGTCTTCAGGGATGTTACGCGCTTCGAAGATACCGGCTTGCTTGCCTTCCACCAGGAACGCCACTTTGTCTTTGACTTTGGCGGTTACGGTGATGGTCACGGTCGATTCGTAGATGCCTTCAGCCAGTGGCTCGGCGCCAACGTCCAGCGACACTTCGATCGAAGGAGCATCCTGCTCCAGGAAGATGGCTGGGGAGTTCGGCTGTTCCAGCGACAGATCTTTCAGGTAGACGCGTTGGATTTGGAATACTGGTTGCTGGTTTTCTTCGGACATGGAACGCTTTCAGAATATGTAAAAGAGCGGCTTAGCCGCTCCAGTATTAATGGTGCTTTTGGCCAGACTTGGGTTGACCCAAATCAAACGCGAGGGCAATTGTAGCAAAACTATTATGCTGACAAGCCATTTTGGCTGTCGCACGTTGCAAAACCGCCCAGCTCAGCCATTCAGCAGGGGATCGAGGCGGCCAGCCTGCTCCAAGGCATACAGGTCGTCGAAGCCGCCCACATGGGTGTCGCCAATGTAGATTTGCGGCACGGTACGGCGGCCGGTCTTCTCCATCATCAGCTGGCGCTGGCCGGGGTCCAGGTCCACGCGGATCTTGTCGATGGCTTTCACGCCCTTGCTGTCCAGCAGGCGCTCGGCGCGGATGCAGTAGGGGCACACGGCGGTGGTGTACATGGTGACGTTGGCTGTCATGGCGTTTCCTCCAAGTATTATTTGGTGATCGGCAGGCTTTGCGCCCGCCATGCGTCGATGCCGCCGTCGAGGACGAGCACCTCGGTGAAACCAGCCTTTTCCAGAATTTTCGCAGCGCTGAAGGCGCGCGTCCCCTTTTGGCACACCACCACTGCCGTCTTGTTCTTGAATTTCTCCAGCTCACCAGCACGCTGGGCCAGATCCGCCAGCGGGATGTTTTTGGCATCCGCCAGGTGGCCGGCGGCAAATTCGTTTGCGGCGCGTACATCCACAATGAGGGCCTTGGCGCGGTTTATCAACAGCGTGACCTCTTGCGGGGACGCTTTTTTACCGCGCTGGGTGAGGGCGGGAAACAGCAGGGCGCCGCCGGACAACACCACGATGGCGATGAGGAAAATATTGTCGAGAACGAATTTCACAGGATTCCATTGGTTGAACTGAATCCGCGCATTATAAAATAGAAGGCGTTCAATGGCTCAAGCGGCCTGTTTCCGTCCCATTCCACTCTAAGAAGATTGCTCTATGTACAAAATTGTATTCATGCGTCATGGCGAGTCCACCTGGAATCTCGAAAACCGTTTCACCGGCTGGACCGATGTGGACCTGACCGAAAAAGGCATCAAGGAAGCGAAAAGCGCCGGCCAGGTGCTGAAGCAGGAAGGCTATGAGTTCGACCTGTGCTACACCTCGGTGCTGAAGCGCGCCATCCGCACCCTGTGGCTGACGCTGGATGAGATGGACCGCATGTACCTGCCAATCAAGCACGACTGGCGCCTGAACGAGCGCCACTACGGCGCCCTGCAGGGCCTGGACAAGGGCGAAACCGCTGCCAAGTATGGCGACGCGCAGGTGCTGGTATGGCGCCGCAGCTACGACACGCCGCCGCCGGCGCTGGAAGCAGGCGACGACCGCACCTCCTTCAATGATCCGCGCTATGCCGGCCTGAGCAAGGAGCAGATTCCGCTCACCGAATGCCTGAAAGACACCGTGGCCCGCGTAATGCCGGCCTGGGATGAGGAAATTGCCCCGGCCATCCGCGCCGGCAAGAAAATCCTGATTTCGGCCCACGGCAACAGCCTGCGCGCCCTGATCAAGATGCTGGACGGCATCAGCGACGAAGAAATCGTCGGTCTGAACATTCCGAACGGCCAGCCGCTGGTCTACGAACTGGACGCCGACCTGAAGCCGATCCGCCACTACTACCTGGGCGACGCCGACGCGATCGCTGCAGCGCAGGCCGCTGTGGCCAACCAGGGCAAGGCCAAGTAAGCCGCTGATGGCAGTGAAACCGACCCGCCGCGCGGGCGCCTGGCTGGCAACAGTCCTGGCGCTGGCGCTGGCCGCCGGCAATGTGCAGGCGGCCGCCAAGCCCACCACGCGCAGCAAGCAGAAAGCGACGGCCGAGGCCGAGCGCAAGGCGCTGCAGCAGAAGCTGAGCAACCTGAAAAGCGATATCGGCAAAACCGAGAGCGCGAAGGAGGATGCTGCCGACGAGCTGGCGGAGTCGGAAGGCGCCATTTCCACGGCCAACCGCACCCTGCGCGATCTGCACGAGGAGCAGCTGCTCACCAACAGCAAGCTGCAGGACCTGGCGGCGGAGCACGAGCGCCTGTCCGGCGTGGTGGCGCAGCAGAAGCAGCAGCTGGCCAGGCTGCTGCGCGAGCAGTACCAGGCGGGCAACGAAGACCGCATCAAGCTGCTGCTGTCCGGCGATAACCCCAACCGCATCAACCGCGAGCTGCAGCTGATGGCCTATGTGTCGCAAGCCCAGGCGCGCCTGCTGGCTTCGCTGCGCGAAAACCTGGCGCTGGTGGAGAAGAACCAGGCCGAGGCGCAGAACGCGAAAGACGAACTGGAAGAAATCGCGCAGGAACAGCGTGAGCAGAAAGCCACGCTGGAGAAGGAAAAGCAGCGCCGTGCGGCCTTGCTGGCCAATCTGTCGCGCAAGCTGGATACGCAGCGCAAGGAGGCGGGCCGCCTTGAACGCGACGAGCAGCGCATGGGCGCGCTGGTGGACCGCCTGAATAAACTCATTGAAGAACAGGCACGCGCCGCTGCCGCCGAGAAGAAGCGCCAGGAGCAGCTGGCCGCCGCCCGTGCCGCGAAAGCGAAGGCCGATGCGGAGGAACGTGCCCGCATCCGGGCGGAGCGTGAACGCATCGCCCGCGAGAACAGGAGCAAGCCGCCGAAGCAGCAAACCCCGCTGCCGGAAGAACCAAAAGTAGCGAAAGAGCAGCCTGAGCCGCGCGATGAAGGCGGCGCCCGTCCATCCGACGTGGCGCTGGCGCCTGCAGCGCCGGACGGCGCTTTCGCCAGCCTCAAAGGGAGCATGCGCGCGCCGGTATCCGGTACGGTGGCCGCCAAATTCGGCAGCAAGCGTGGCGGCGCGGCGTGGAAAGGGGTCTTTATCCAGGCGGCAGAAGGGGCGGAAGTACGGGCCGTGGCGCAGGGGCGGGTGGTGTTCGCTGAATGGCTGCGCGGTTTCGGCAATCTGATCATCGTCGATCACGGCAGCCAGTACATGAGCATTTATGGCAATAACCAGTCGCTGCTGAAGCGGGCGGGGGATGTGGTGAAGGGCGGCGACGTCATTGCCGCGGCCGGAAATACCGGTGGTAACGAGGAATCGGGTTTATACTTTGAGCTACGTCATCAGGGCCGGGCTTTCGATCCGGCCGGGTGGGTGAAGTTCTGAGCGGGAAGATAATGGGCAACAAAGTCAAGAATTTCGGCCTGATTGGCCTGGGCATGGTGGCCGGCGTTGCGGCCTCGATGCAGTTTTCCGCCATTGCGCAGAAGGCCGAAGCGCCGCTGCCGCTCGAAGAGTTGCGCCAGCTGTCGGACGTATTCGGCCTGATCAAGTCGGACTATGTGGAAAGCGTGGACGACAAGAAGCTGCTCCAGGACGCCATCTCCGGCATGGTGGCCTCGCTCGATCCGCACTCCGTCTACCTCGATAAAAAAGCCTTCCGCGAAATGCGCGAGTCGGTGCAGGGCAAGTTTGTCGGCATCGGCATTGAAGTGGCGATGGAAGACGGCTATGTGAAAGTGGTGTCGCCTATCGAAGACTCCCCGGCCTTCAAGGCAGGCATCAAGGCCGGCGACCTGATTACGCGCCTGGACAACGTGCCGCTCAAGGGCATGACGCTGGACGAATCGATCAAGAAAATGCGCGGCGAGCCGCGCAGCAAGGTAGTGCTCACGCTGTCGCGCAAGGGCGAGGACAAGCCGGTCATCGTGCCCATCGTGCGCGAAGAGATCCGCGTGCAGAGCGTGAAGGCGAAGATGGTGGAGCCGGGCTATGTGTGGCTGCGCATCTCGCAGTTCCAGGAGCCTACCGTGGACGACATGGCGAAGAAGCTGGGCGCCCTGTATGCGCAGAATCCGGATATCAAGGGCGTCGTGCTGGACCTGCGCAATGACCCGGGCGGCGTGGTGCCGGGCGCTATCGGCGTGTCGGCGGCCTTCCTGCCCAAGGATGCCGTGGTGGTGTCCACCAACGGCCAGCTGGCCGACTCCAAGGAGACTTTCTACGCGCGTCCTGAATACTATTCCGTGCGCGGCCCCGGCGATCCGCTGGCCAAGTTGCCGCCCGCCGTGAAAAATGTGCCGCTGGTGGTGCTGGTGAACGCCGGTTCGGCCTCCGCCTCCGAAATCGTGGCGGGCGCGCTGCAGGACTACAAGCGCGCCGTGGTGATGGGCAGCCAGACCTTCGGCAAGGGTTCGGTGCAAACGCTGCGCCAGCTTACCGCCGATACCGCCGTCAAGCTGACCACCGCGCGCTACTACACGCCGCACGGCCGCGCCATCCAGGCCAAGGGCATCGTGCCGGATATCGCCGTGGACGAAACGGCGGAAGGCGATGGCCTGAACAGCATGCGCCTGCGTGAAGCGGACCTGGAAAAGCATCTGAGCGGCGATTCGGAAGAAAAGCGTGCCGTGAAGGTGGACGAGCTGGAAGAGGAACAGCGCATCCTGGCGCTGGCCAAGCGCCAGAAGCCGGTTGAATTCGGCAGTAAGGACGATTTCCAGCTGGCGCAGGCGCTGAACCACTTCAAGGGCTTGCCGGTCAAGCTGGCGAAGGCAGATACCCCGGCCGAAAAGCGCGCCGAAGAAATGCTGGTCAAGCCCGAGGTCAAGTCGGACATCAAACCGGAAGACAAGAAGGCGCCAGCCCGGAAGTAAGGCATGGACGATTCGCAGCTGCTGCGCTACTCGCGCCACATCCTGCTCGACGAAATCGGCATCGAGGGCCAGCAAAAGCTGCTCGATGCGCGCGTGCTGGTGATCGGCGCGGGCGGCCTCGGTTCGCCGGCGGCGCTCTACCTGGCATCGGCGGGCGTGGGCCATATCACGCTGGTGGATGACGACGAGGTAGACCTCACCAACCTGCAGCGCCAGATCGCGCACACCACGGAGCGCGTGGGCCGCAAGAAGGCGGAATCGGCGCGCGAGGCCATGGCGCAGATCAATCCCGCAGTGGACGTGCTGGCGCTGGTGGAGCGCGTGGACGATGCGCGCCTCGCCGCGCTGGTGCAGTCGGCGGACGTGGTGCTCGACTGCACGGACAATTTCAAGACCCGCCATGCCGTAAACCGCGCCTGCGTGCAGCACCGCGTGCCGCTCGTGTCGGGCGCCGTCATCCGCTTTGACGGCCAGGTGAGCGTGTTCGATCCGCGTTCCGGTGAAAATCCCTGTTATTCCTGCCTGTTCCCGCAAGACCAAGCCTTCGAGGACGTGGCCTGTTCCACCATGGGCGTGTTTGCGCCGCTGGTGGGCGTGGTGGGCGCCATGCAGGCTGCCGAAGCGCTGAAACTCATCATGGGCATCGGCGAATCGCTGGCCGGGCGCCTGCTGCTGCTGGACGGGCTGCGCATGGAGTGGAGCAGCATCCGCATTGCCCGCCACGACACCTGTCCCGTATGCGCAGCGTAGGCTATACTGCCTGCTGCTTTTCGCACTAACTCACCTTAACTGGTTTCTATCTCATGCAAAAAGTAATACATCGTACGAAACGTTCCCGTGGTTTCACCCTGATCGAAATCATGGTCGTGGTGGTCATCATGGGCGTGCTCGCCGCGCTGGTGGTGCCCAAGCTGCTGAGCCGCACCGGCGAATCGAAAGTGGCCGCCGCCAAGGTGGATATTGCCACCATCATGCAGGCGCTCAAGCTGTACAAGCTGGATAACCAGCGCTACCCCACCACCGAACAGGGCCTGCAGGCGCTGCTCACCAAGCCGACCAACGGTCCGGCGGCGAATGGCTGGAAAGAGGGCGGCTACCTGGAAAAAATGCCGCGTGACCCATGGGGCGCGCCATACCAGATGCTGTCGCCAGGCGTGAAAGGCGAGATCGATGTGTTCTCGCTGGGTGCGGACGGCCAGCCAGGCGGTACGGGCGACGATGCCGACATCGGCTCCTGGGACAACTAAGTAAGCCAAGCCATGCAGCGCCGCCAGCGGGGTTTCACCCTGATCGAACTTTTGGTGGTGCTGGTCATCATCGGCCTTACGCTGGGCCTCGTTACCATGAACACGGCGCCGAGCCAGCGCCAGGCCATGCAGCAGGAAGCGCAGCGCGTGGCGCTGCTGCTGCAGCTGGCGCGCGATGAAGCCATTGTGCGCAACCGTCCAATTGCCTTCGAAGCGAACGCCGAGAGCTACCGCTTCCTGGTGCGGAACGGCCGCCAGTGGGAAGCGCTGCCGCAAGACGACATGCTGCGCCAGCGCGATTTCAAACGCAGCCCCATCACGCTGCTGCTCGATCCTCCCACCAATATTCCCGGCACCATGCGCATCGTCTTCGGCCGCGAGCCTGTCGATAAACCCTTTGTGCTGACACTCGCCAGCGGCGACGTGAGCGCCGCCATCCGCGCGGACGGCATCGGTCACTTTACGGTGGAATGATGCGCACGCAACGCGGCTTTACCTTGCTGGAAGTGCTGGTGGCGCTGGTCATCGTCGGCACCGCGCTGGGCGCCTCGCTGCGTGCAGTGGGCAGCCTTACGCAGAACAGCGATGGCCTGCGCAGCGCGATGATGGCCACCTGGTCGGCGGAGAACCGGCTGGTGCAGATCCGGCTCGGCAAGGTATTCCCGGCCATCGGCAAAACCTCGTTTGGCTGCCCGCAGGGCAGTATGGAGCTGCTGTGCGTGGAAGAGGTGATTGTGTCGCCGAACCCGCGCCTGCGCCGGGTGGAAGTCAGCGTGTATGAAGCGGCGCGTCCGGAACGCCGCATCATCAAGCTGGTGCAACTGGTGCTGCGCGAATGAAGCGGCTGGCACATAAGCGCGGCTTCACGCTGGTGGAGCTGCTGGTGGCGATTACGGTGCTGGCCATTGTGGCCGTGCTGGGCTGGCGCGGGCTGGACGGTATCGTGCGCTCGCGCATGCAGCTCACGAACGAAATGGAGCAGACGCGCGGCATGCAGCTGGCTTTCGCGCAAATGCAGAGCGACCTTGAGCAGCTGGCCGCGACCACGCTGCTGCACAACCGGCAGAACCTCGTGGCCGATGCCTCGCGCCTGATCTTTGTGCGCACCGTGTTTCCGGAAAATGCGGCGTCCCAGCTGCAGGTGGTCACCTATCGCATCCGCGATGGCGTGCTGTCGCGCCGCGAATCGCCAGGCACGCGCGACCTCGCCCAGCTGGACGGCCTGTGGCAGGCAGCCATCAGCGACTCCGACCCCGTGGCGGGCGTGCCGATGCAGGCGAATATCGACCGCATGGGCGTGCGCTTGTGGCAAGGCGGCACCTGGCAGGCGCCGAATCCTGCAGGCGGCGCATCCCCCGCCAACCCGATGCCGCCGACGGGGCTGGAAATGTCCCTGCAGCGCCATGGCCAGCAGAACCCCCTGATCAAAGTCTTCCTGCTGGGGGCCGTATGAGCGTGCGCCTGGCAAAGCAGCGTGGCGTGGCCGTGGTGACGGCGCTCCTGCTCACCACATTGGCGGTGACGATTGTGGCCAGCCTGTTCTGGCAGCAGCAGGTACAGGTGCGCTCTATGGAGAACCAGCGCCTGCACCTGCAAACCCGCTGGATCCTGCGCGGCGCCCTGGATTGGGCCAAGCTGATTCTGTGGCAGGACGGCCGCGACAACAGCGAAGTCACTGCCGAAAACGGCGTCTGGGCCACCCCGCTCGCCGAGACCCGGCTTGACCAGTATGTGGAGCGCGAGCGCCTGCAGAATGAATCCTACGACGCCACCATCTCCGGGCAGGTTTACGATGCCCAGTCGCGCTACAATCTCATGAGTCTTGCGCGCGAAGGGCAGCTTCAGCAGAAGGAAGTGGAAGTTTTCGAACGGCTGCTGACGGCGCTGCAGCTGGACGGCGGGCTGGCCATTGCGGTGGCGAATGAGGTATCGCGCACCACCCTGCCGCCCAAAACGGCGGAGGGCAGCAAGGATGCGGAACCGGTTGCCATGATGCGTATCGAGGACCTGCTGGGCATCGCTGGCTTTACGCCGCAGGCGGTTGAGCGCCTGCGTGATTTCGTGATCGTGCTGCCGGAGCCGACGAAGGTGAATGTGAACACGGCACCCGCCGAGCTCCTCTCAGCTCTGGTGCCTGAAATGTCGCCGTCCGAAGCGCAATCGCTGGTGCTGTCGCGCCGACGCTCGGCAATTAACCGTGACGCATTTACCACCGTGCTGGCCGGACGGCGGACCGCAGTTGAAGTGGATTTTAAAAGCGGCTATTTCCTTGTGCAGAGCCGCGTTAAGCTGGACCGTGCATCGCTGGAGACCTGGGCGCTGATCAAGCGTACTACCAAGCCCATACTGGCGACAACCGTTGAATGGATTCGGGAAATCTGAAAGAACGAAAGCGAGACCTTTTGACAACTCTGTACATTAGCTATCCGGCCCGCGCTGCCGCAGCTGCCAGCGACAACGGTGTGCCGCAAAGCTGCCACTTCGCGCTGGTGGGCGATGGCGGCAACGTCATGCAGCAGGGCGCGGGCGCATTGGGCAATCTCGGTGACCTGATCGCCTCGGCGCGCCGCGTGGTGCTGCTGCTGGCGGCCGCAGACGTGACGCTGCTGCGCGTGAAGGTGCCGCCGCTGTCCGGCTCCCGCCTCAAGGCCGCGCTGCCGGGCCTCGTGGAAGAACACCTGCTGGGCGACCCCTCCGAATGCGTGCTGGCGCTGGCGCCGGCGCAGCCGAACAGCGAGGAACGCGTGGTGGCCGTGGTGCAGCGCGCCTGGCTCGAAGTGCTGGTGCAGGCGCTGGTTGCGCAGGGCGCCAACGCCGTCTCCGCCATTCCATCGCAACTGTGCCTGCCGCTGGCGCCGGGCGGCGCATCCGCCGCGCTGGCAACGGACGACGCAGGCCTGGAACTGACCTTGCGCGCCGCGCAGTACGAAGGCATGGGCCTCACGCTGCCCGCGGAACCGGAAGCAGCACTGCACACGGTGCGCGCGCTGGCCGGCGAAGCACCGGTCACGCTTTATGTGCCGTCCGCGCAGCGCAAGCAATATGAAGCGCTGCTGCCGTCCGTGTCCGGCATCCTGCTGGAAGACGATCACTGGGCGCATCGCATCTCCGCATCGCGCGCCGTGCAGCTGGACCTGGCTGCAGCCCTGGGTGCCGGCAGCGGCGCCAGCGCACGTAAATGGCAGCGCTGGCGCTGGCCGATCCGGCTCGCCGTGCTGGCGCTCATCGTCAACATCATTGGCCTGAACGTGGACTGGTTCCGCATGAAGCGCGAGGCAGATGCAGTGCGCACATCGATGGTGCAGATATTCCGCGGCGCCTACCCGAATGAACCGGTGATCCTCGATCCTGCAGGCCAGATGCGCAAGAACATCGCTGCCGCCAAAACCGCGCGCGGCGCCAGCTCGGCTGACGAATTCTCGGCCCTCAGTGCAGCACTTGGCGAAGCACTGGCAATCCTGCCGCGCCGCGACATCATCGCCTCGCTGGAATACCGCGACCGCACGCTGACTGTGAAACTGAAACCGGAAACCACCGACGCGAATGCCCGCACGCAGGTGCAGGCAGTACTGGCCAACCGCCAGCTCTCGCTGACCGAAAGCGCGCCAGGCGTGTGGCAAGTGCGAGCAGGAGGCAAATCGTGATTGAAGAATACCGCGCGCAGGCGCGCGCCTTCTGGGCAGAACGTTCGGAGCAGGAACGCAAGTTCCTGACCGTAGGCGGCATTGTGCTGGCTGTGGGCCTGCTCTACGGCCTGCTGATCGACCCCGCGCTCAGCGGCCGCGAAAAACTGCGTAAAGACCTGCCGCAACTGCGCCAGCAGGCCGCGGAGCTGCAAGCGCTGGCGGGCGAAGCGGCGCAACTGGCGGCGCAGCCGCCGCTGCAGGCCCCTGCGCCGCTGACGCGTGAAACGCTGAATGCCGGCCTGTCCTCGCGCGGCCTGAACCCATCCAATGTGGTGATGACGGGCGAGTACGCAAAGCTCGAATTCAAGGGCGCCTCGTTCGCCGGCGTGGTGACCTGGCTGGATGCCATCCGCCGCGAGAACCGCATCGCCGTGCAGGACGCCGCCTTTACCGCGACCAGCACCGCGGGGCAGGTGGACGCCAGCATGACCCTGCGCCAGGAGCGCCAGTGAAGCGCGCCGTGCTATGGTTGCTGGCGATAGCCGCCACGGTGGCCCTCACGCTGGCGATTTTCTTCCCCGCCAGCTGGGTGGCCGCGCTGGTGGAAAAGCAGACCGCCGGCCGTTTGACGCTGGGTGATCCGCAGGGTACGCTGTGGAGCGGTTCCGCCTTTATTGGCGGGGCGGCCAGCGGCAACAGCGCGATTACACCCCTGCTGCCGGGCCGCTTCAGCTGGAAGATTTCGCCGATGGTCCTGCTGGGCAGCGTGAACATGGAGCTGGATAATCCGGACGCGCTCACGCAGCCCCTGCACATCACCGGCAGCTGGAAGGAATGGCAGCTCAGCCCCGGCGGCCTGAAACTGCCGGCCGACGGCCTGGCGGGTCTGGGCGCGCCCTTGAACACGCTGGCCTTCAGTGGCCTGATGCAGCTGTCGTGGACTTCGCTGCAGCTGGCGCTGGTGGACCGCAATATCGCGATGGACGGCCGCACCACGCTGAAAATGCAGGATATGTCCTCGCGCCTGGTGCCGATTCGTCCGCTGGGCAGCTACCAGCTGGCGATGGACTGGCGTGGACAGAAAGCCAGCCTCGCGCTGGACACCGTCAAGGGACCGCTGCTGCTGCGCGGTTCCGGCAATCTTGACCGGGGACGCTTCCAGTTCTCCGGCCAGGCGGAAGCAGCACAAGGATATGAAGCGACGCTGGGCAACCTGCTTAACCTGCTGGGCCAGCGCCGTTCCGTCAGCGGTAAAAATGTCATCGCACTAGAGTTCAGACAATGAAAAAACAGTTCGCAAGCAAATCCAAAACTCCATCGCTGCGCCACGTTAGCGCGGCGGCACTGCTGTGCTGCCTGCTGGGCCAGTCCGTTGGACCGGCGTGGGCACAGGCTGACGAAGCTGCGCTGAACTTTGTTGGCGCCGACATCGAATCGGTCATCAAGGCCGTGGGCCACTACACCAACATCACCTTCCTGATCGACCCGCGCGTGAAAGGCACCATCACGCTGGTGTCCGAGAAGGCGATCAGCAAGTCGCAGGCATTCAGCCTGCTGACCTCCGCGCTGCGCCTGCAGGGCTACGCCATCGTCAGCGGCGACGGCTACGCCAAGGTGGTGCCGGAAGCGGAAGCCAAGCTGCAGGCCAGCCCCACGGTGATCGGCAGGCAGTCCGCGCCGGCAGGCGACCAGGTAGCCACCCAGGTCTTCCACCTGAGCCACGAATCGGCGGCCAACCTGGTCACGGTGCTGCGTCCCCTCATCACCCCGAACAACACCATCAACGCCAACCCGGGCAACAACTCGCTGGTCATTACCGACTACGCGGACAACCTGAAGCGCCTGGCGAAGATTGTCGCTGCGCTGGATGCGCCATCGTCTGCGGACCTGGACGTGGTCCCGGTGCGCAACGCCATCGCCAGCGACCTGGCGAGCATGATCAACAAGCTGATGGAACCCGGCGCCGGCGGCGACGGCGGCGGCCGCGTGACGGTGCTGGCCGATCCGCGCACCAATGCGCTGGTGATCCGCGCCCCTTCGGCAGCGCGCGCCAATCTCGCCAAGTCCCTGATCGCCAAGCTCGATCAGCCGACGACGGAGCTGGGCAATGTGCACGTGGTCTACCTGAAGAACGCCGACGCCACCAAGCTGGCCGAAACGCTGCGCGCGGTGATCTCCGGCGACGCGCCGGTCACCGGCCAGAATGCCCTGAACAACACGCTGGGCAACAACCAGGCCACGATGCAGACGGGCGCCAACAACACCATCGGCCAGGCCGGCAGCAATGGCGGCCAGTCCGGCGGCCCGACCAACCCCGCATTGACCGGCAACCGCACCAGCGGGCAAGCTGCAGGCGGCGCGGGCGGTTTCATCCAGGCCGACGCATCGACCAATACGCTGATCATTACGGCGCCGGAAGCGGTCTACCGCAATTTGCGCTCCGTGATCGACCAGCTGGACGTGCGCCGTGCGCAGGTCTATATCGAAGCGCTGATCGTGGAAGTGAGCGCGGACAAGGCATCCGAATTCGGCGTGCAGTGGGTGGGCGCATCGGGCAACAACAACAGCACTTATCGTATCGGCGGCCTGCAATCCTTCTCTACCGCCGGGAACAACCTGGTCAACGTCTACAACGGCAATGCAGCGCCGGGCAACGGCCTGACCATCGGCGTGTTCAAGCAGCTCGCGGATGGCAAGTTCGGCCTCGGCGCGGTGGCGCACACGCTGGAATCCGGCGGCAACGGCAACATCCTGTCCACGCCGAACATGATCACACTGGATAACGAAGTGGCGACGATCCGTGTCGGCCAGAACGTGCCTATCCTGACCGGCCAGTTCACCACCACCTCCGGCACCAATACCAACCCGTTCCAGACCATCGACCGCAAGGATGTGGGCCTGACGCTGAAAGTGCGCCCGCAGATCTCCGAAGGCGGCACCATCAAGCTCGCCATCTACAACGAATCTTCCAGCGTCGATCCATCGTCGGTTGGCGCTACTGCGGGCATCACATTGAACACGCGCGTGATCGAAAATAACGTCATCGCGGACGACGGCCAGATCATTGTGCTGGGTGGCCTGATTGAAGACCGTGCGGGCGACAACGTGGAGAAGGTGCGCGGCCTGGGCGACATTCCGGTGCTGGGCAACCTGTTCAAATACAGCACCCGCACGCGCAAGAAAACCAACCTGATGGTGTTCCTGCGCCCTGTGGTCATCCGCAGCAAGGAACAGAGCATGAGTCTTGCGACGGACCGCTATGACTATATGCGTTCCGCCGGTGCAGCCTTCACGCCGAACGACACTGTTCTGCTGGAGAAGCTGGGCCAGCCGCAACTGCCTTCGCTGACGAACGGTGTGCCTGCGCCGGAAGCCGGCCTGGCCAAGCCTGTGCCGCCTGCGCCGGTATCCACGCGTGCGCCGGGGGCCGCTGAACCTGTTCCTGGCGAGAAGCCGCAACAATAATGAGCAATATGCTGCCTTACGCCTTCGCGCGCGACTTCCTCGTGCTGGCAAAGCCCGCCGAAACCGCGGGCGCGGTAGAAGTCTACGTTTCCAGCGCCACCACACCGTCGGCGATTGCCGAAGTGTCGCGCCGCTTTGGCCGCGTTCAGCTCAAGTCACTGCCGCGTGCAGACCTTGAAGCTGCCATTGCGGACGCCTATGCAGGTGCAGGCGGCGATGTGTCGCAGGTCGCCGACGAATTCGACGCGGACCTCGACCTCACCAAGCTGCTGCAGGACGTTCCCGCCATCGAAGACCTGCTGGAATCTTCGGACGATGCGCCGGTAATCCGCATGATCAATGCGCTGCTCACGCAGGCGCTGCGCGACGGCGCATCGGACATCCACGTGGAACCCTTCGAACAGGTTTCCGTGGTGCGTTTCCGCATCGATGGCGCGCTGCGCGACATCGTCAAGCCGCGTAAAGCCATTCATGGCTCGCTGATCTCGCGTATCAAGATCATGGCGCAGCTGGACATCGCCGAAAAGCGCCTGCCGCAGGACGGCCGCATCACGCTGCGCATCGGCGGCAAGCCGGTGGACGTGCGCGTTTCCACGCTGCCGACCGGTCACGGCGAGCGCGCCGTGCTGCGTCTGCTGGACAAGGAAGCCGGCCGCCTCGACCTGCAGCACCTCGGCATGGGCGAATCCATGCTGGCCCAGTTCAACGGCCTGATCGCGCAGCCGCACGGCATTGTGTTGGTGACGGGCCCCACCGGTTCCGGTAAAACCACCACGCTGTATGCCGCACTGTCGCTGCTGAACTCCACCACCACCAATATCCTCACGGTGGAAGACCCGATCGAATACGACCTCGCCGGCGTCGGCCAGACGCAGGTGAACCCGCGCATCGACATGAGCTTCGCCAAGGCCCTGCGCGCGATCCTGCGCCAGGACCCGGACGTGATCATGATCGGCGAGATCCGCGACCTCGAAACCGCGCAGATCGCCGTACAGGCCTCGCTGACCGGCCACCTGGTGCTGGCCACGCTGCACACCAACGACGCCGCATCGGCCGTAACGCGTCTGCTGGACATGGGTATTGAACCCTTTCTGCTTTCGTCCTCGCTGCTCGGCGTGCTGGCGCAGCGCCTCGTGCGCAAGCTGTGCCCTGTCTGCAAAACCTTCGAAGCGGGGCAGTGGAAAGCGGTTGGCTGCGACCAGTGCGGCAGCACCGGCTACCAGGGCCGCGTGGGTATCTACGAGCTGCTGGAAACAACGGAACAGATCCGCGCGCAAATCCATGACCGCGCATCCGAAGCGGAAATCCGCAACGTGGCGATTGCCGACGGCATGAAGACCATGCGCGAAGACGGTGAACGCTGGCTCGCCGACGGCACCACCACGCTGGCCGAACTGCTCCGCGTATCGAAGGACTAAGCGATGCCCGCGTTCCGTTATGAAGCCGTGGATGCGGCAGGCGCAACGAAGAAAGGCGTCGTCAATTCAGACAGCGCCCGTTCCGCGCGCGCCGATCTGCGTTCGCAAGGGCTGGTGCCGATCAAGGTCGATGCGATCTCCGCGCAGGTGGATGCCAAAGGCGTGGCAAAAAGCCGTGGCTTCGGCGAAAAACTCTCGACCAGCGAACTGGCCCTGTTCACGCGCCAGCTGGCAAGCCTGCTGGAAGCGGGGCTGCCGCTGGAGCAGGCTTTCTCGGCGCTGCTGGAACAGGCCGAGCGCCCATATGTGCGTGACCTGATCGCATCGATCCGTTCCGAAGTGATCGGCGGCGCTTCGATGTCCGACGTGCTGTCGCGGCATCCGCGCGACTTCGCGGAGATCTACCGCGCGCTGGTCGCATCGGGCGAACAGATTGGCCAGCTTTCGCGCGTGCTGTCCCGTCTTGCCGACTATATCGAGCGCCGCAATGCGCTGGTGCAGAAAGTAAAACTCGCTTTCACCTATCCGGCCATCGTGACAGTGGTGGCGTTCTCCATCGTGATCTTCCTGCTCACCTATGTGGTGCCGCAGATCGTGTCGGTGTTCGCGAACACCAAGCAGAAGCTGCCCATCCTCACCGTCATCATGCTCGCGATTTCCGACTTCGTGCGCAGCTACGGCCTGATCGTGCTGGTGCTGCTGATCGGCGCCTGGTTCGCATGGCGGCGCTCATTGCAGAACATCGCGCTGAAAACGCGCTGGCACACATGGCTGCTCACGGCGCCGCTGTACGGCAAATTCGAGCGTAGCCTGAACACCTCGCGCTTCGCCAGCACGCTGGCTATTACCACCGGCTCGGGCGTACCGATCCTGCGCGCGTTGGAGACCAGCCGCGACACGCTGTCGAACGTCGCCATGCGCCAACTGGTGGAAGAAGCCAGCAACGCGGTGCGCGAAGGCGTGAGCCTGGCGCGGGCACTGTCGGTGCAAAAACACTTCCCGCCGATGCTGATCCACATGATCCGCGCGGGCGAAATTACGGGCGAACTGCCGGCCATGCTGGAACGCGCCGCCAACGCGCAGGAACAGGACCTCGAACGCCGCACGCTGACAATTGCCGGCCTGCTCGAACCCGCGCTGATCCTCGCCATGGGCGTGGTAGTGCTGCTGATCGTGCTGGCCGTGCTGATGCCGATCATCGAGATCAACCAGCTGGTGCGCTGAACACTGGAGAACACATTGAACCGACTGCCCTTCCTGAGCACCGTAGCCGCGGTACTGGCCCTCACGGCCTCGCTGGCCTACTGGGGAATTCAGCTCTTCACGCCGCCGCAGCGCCAGATCGCTGCCGTGCCGGTGCAGCAGGCGCCCGAAGCGCCGATCGACCTCGCGCGCGGCCTGTTCGGCGGGCAGACCGCCATGGCGGCTGTCAGTAACTTCCAGCTGGTGGGGGTCGTGGCATCACGCGCGGGACAGCGCAGCGTGGCGATCATTGTTGCCAATGGCGAGCCAGCGAAGGCGTATCCGGTAGGAGAAGAAGTCGCGCCGGGCGTGACGGTGCATGATGTGCAGGCGCGGCACGTGATCCTGATGGAAGGCGGCGTGCAGAAGCGCATCGATTTGCCTGCGGCCGAAGGCGTGTCCTCCACCACCAGCGCGCCGCTGGCACCGGTGAGCCAGCCAACGCTGAACCCGCCACCAGCACCTGCGCCATCCGCCACCCCACTCGTCACCCCGCCGCCAGGCACCCCGGTCGGCCCACCCGGCCAGCTCGCGCCAGCACAGCAGCCCACCACCTCGCGCTAAGCAATGTTTCTTAATCGGGGTCAGACCCCGATTAAATTGCAATATTTCTTTTTAATTGGGGTCTGACCCCGATTAGGAAATATTTCAGGCGTCCTCGTCGGTGCCCGATAGTTTTTTGGTGAGGGCGCGCTTGGCGGCCTGGCGTTCGGCGCTTTTGCTGCGCTCGTGGGGACCCGCTGAACGCGCCTTGGCCAGCCCCGCAAAGGGATTGCGGGGCTTGACCGGGGGCGCGGTGACCACGATCTTTTGCCGGGTCTTCAGCGATTTGTTGGCCATTACAGCACGTAGCGCGACAGGTCTTCGTTGACGGCCAGCGCGTCGAGGCGCTGGTTGACGTAGGCGCCGTCGATCACCAGCGTTTTGTCGCCAGTCTCGGTAGCGGTGAACGAGATTTCTTCCAGCAGCTTTTCCATCACCGTGTACAGGCGGCGCGCGCCGATGTTTTCGGTGCGCTCGTTGACCTGGTGTGCAATCTCGGCGAGACGCGTGATGCCGTCCGGTGCGAAGTCGAGCTTGATGCCTTCCGTGGCCAGCAGCGCTTCATACTGGCGCGTGAGGCAGGCGTCCGTGCTCGTCAGGATGCGCTCGAAGTCGGCAATCGACAGCGACTCCAGCTCCACGCGGATCGGGAAGCGGCCCTGCAGTTCCGGAATCAGGTCGGATGGTTTCGCCAAATGGAAAGCGCCCGAGGCGATGAACAGGATGTGGTCGGTCTTGATCATGCCGTACTTCGTGTTCACCGTGGTGCCTTCCACCAGCGGCAGCAAATCGCGCTGCACGCCGGCGCGCGAGACATCGGCGCCGCTGCCTTCGGAACGCGAGGCGATCTTGTCCACTTCGTCCAGGAACACGATGCCGTTCTGCTCTACGTTCTGGATCGCTTTCTGCTTCATCTCGTCTTCGTTGACGAGCTTGGCCGCTTCTTCGTCCAGCAGGATCTTCATCGCGTCCTTGATCTTGATCTTGCGCGCTTTCTTGCGCGCGCCGCCCACGCCGGCGAACATAGACTTGATCTGCTCGGTCATTTCTTCCATGCCCGGCGGCGCCATGATCTCCATGGTCGGGCCCTGTTCGGCCAGCTCGATCTCGATTTCTTTGTCGTCCAGCTCGCCCTGGCGCAGGCGCTTGCGGAAGGTCTGGCGCGTGGTGTCATTGGCCGGCGGTTCAGCCGGCGTATTGCTGAAGCCGAAGTCGCGCGCAGGCGGCAGCAGGATGTCGAGCACGCGGTCTTCTGCCGCATCTTCGGCACGTGCGCGCACCTTGGCCATCTCGGCCTGGCGGGTCTGCTTCACGCCGATATCGATCAGGTCGCGAATGATGGTGTCCACGTCGCGGCCCACATAGCCCACTTCGGTGAACTTGGTGGCTTCCACCTTGATGAAGGGCGCATCGGCCAGCTTGGCCAGGCGGCGCGCGATCTCGGTCTTGCCCACGCCGGTCGGGCCGATCATCAGGATGTTTTTCGGCGTGATTTCATGGCGCAGCGGTTCTTCCACTTGCTGGCGGCGCCAGCGGTTGCGCAGCGCAATGGCGACGGCGCGCTTGGCCTTGCCCTGGCCAACGACGTGCTTATCGAGCTCGCCGACGATTTCCTGGGGTGTCATGTTCATGGTCTTCAGTCCAGCGTTTCGATAATGTGGTTCAGGTTCGTGTAAATGCACAGTTCTCCGGCGATCGTCAGCGATTTTTTCACGATCTCGGCCGGCGACAGGTCGGTGTTCTCGGCCAGCGCCTTGGCTGCCGACTGGGCGTAGCTGCCGCCCGAACCGATGGCGCCGATACCGTCTTCCGGCTCCAGCACATCGCCATTGCCGGTGATGACCAGCGTGGATTGGGCATCGGCCACCAGCAGCATCGCCTCCAGGCGGCGCAGCACGCGGTCGGTGCGCCAGTCCTTGGCCATTTCGACCGAAGCGCGCAGCAGGTGGCCCTGGTGCTTTTCCAGCTTTGCTTCGAAGCGCTCCAGCAGGGTAAAGGCGTCTGCCGTGCCGCCCGCAAAGCCCACCAGCACCTTGCCGTTATAAACCTTGCGCACCTTGCGTGCGGTGCCCTTCATGACGATGTTGCCAAGGGTGACCTGACCATCGCCGCCCAGCGCGACCTGGCTGCCGCGCCGCACGCTCAGAATAGTGGTGCCGTGAAATTGTTCCATAGTGACCTCAATGATGTGGCGCGTTGGCGCCCAGCCCCCGACATGGGGTTTAAAGTCCGGATTGCAAGTTTGCTGCGTCAGTAACGATGGGCATGCAGTACGGCGACGCCGCCCAGGCCCACCAGCCGCAGCAATGCCGCCACCACGTGGTTCAGGGCGCGGAATTCGATGTGGCGGCCCGGCGGCAGCCTGGCCATCAGCTGCGTGGCCGCCATGAACTCCACACGCACCAGGCGGGAACAGTCGAACATGGGAGCGGCGCTGGTTTCAGCGTAGTGCGCAATCTCCGCAAGTAAAGCCTCGTCCCCGGCGTGAATGACCTCTGGCAGGATAAATCGGTCGTTGCTGCTGCCCGTCTCGGGGGCTGGAATATGCGGCAGTTGCACCGGCGCGGTGAAGGGCGGCGGTGACACCTCGAAGGCTACGCAGTAGTCCATGCTGGCGTCCTCGAATTCCTTTTCGTGGTTTTGCAGGCGCAGCAGTTCAAGCAGCAGCAGCCAGGGCGCCTCGCCATGCTCGCGCGGCGCACCGCGCAGGCGCGTGCCAAAGGGACCGGCACCGCTCAGTGCGAGCTGCACGCCGGGCCGTTCGATTTCGCGCAAGGCCTGCAGCAGCAGCGTGCAGCCCAGCGGGTCGGCGCCGGTGAGACCGGTCAGGTCCAGCTCCAGCAATTGGGCGCCGCTGGCGACTGCGCGCAGCTGGCCAATCTGTTCGGCAGAGTCCTCGTTGAGTGCGCCGCGCAAGGCTACATGCGCCGTAGCGGAAGTGTGGGCACTTACAGGCCGCGGATGCCATTGCGGCGGCGAGGTCTCGAACGTGCCGGCGTACTCGATGGAGAGCCGGTCGAAGTCTTCCTGCCGGCCCAGAATCTGGTAGAGGTCGAACAGCATCCACCACACCACGCGGTCGTGGCTGCCAATGCCTTCGCACAGCAACTGCACGGCCGCCTGGGCCTCGCCGCTGGCGTAGAGGATGGCGACTTCCTCGACCAGGGGCGCGGTTTCCGCCGCGGCGGCTTCGGCCGGGGTGTCCTGGTCTTCCAGCAGTTCGGTCGGGTAGTGGTCGTCGTCCGGCTCGGCGGGGGCAGGCGGACGGGGCGGGCGGCGGAACACCGGTTCCGGCTCATCGAAGATATCGGCCGCCATGGCCGCCTCGATGGCGTCGATCTTCATGGCGGTGGCGCGCGCGATCTCGCGCTGCAGCTCGGCCTGCGACAGCCGCTCGCGCTCCTGCTGGCTGTTGGCGGCACGGCGGGCGGCCGCCTCGTCTTCATCGACGCTGCTGTCGCCCTTCTTCTTGAATTTGGAAAAAATGCCCACGCCCAAGTGTAGCCGATGGCGAAAAAAAAGCATGCGCGCGGCATGCTTTTCGTGCTGCGGTGGCGATGTTCAGTCGCCGTACAGCTTTTGTTTCAGTTCGCGGCGCTGCTGCGCTTCCAGCGACAGCGTGGCGGTCGGACGGGCGATCAGGCGCGGAATGCCGATCGGCTCACCGGTCTCTTCGCACCAGCCGTATTCGCCATTGTCGATGGCCACGATGGACTGCTGCACTTTTTTCAGCAGCTTGCGCTCGCGGTCGCGGGTGCGCAGTTCCAGCGCATGCTCTTCCTCGATGGTGGCGCGATCGGCCGGGTCCGGCACAAGCACGGTTTCGCGCAGGTGTTCGGTGGTTTCGCCAGCGTTCTTCAGAAGGTCACGTTCCAGCTGTTGCAGCTTGGCTTTGAAGAAAGCCAGCTGTGCCGTGTTCATGTAGTCCTTCTCGCCCATCTTCAGAATCTGTTCTTCCGTGAGCAACGCAGTTTCAGCGGCGGGGGTCGATTTATTAGTTTTGGTCATGACTTCGCTTACCTTCGATACGACAGAGTTTTCAAATAGCAGATGTTCGGCGACATCTGGCCCGGCTCAGCCGGTCCCCACACAAAACCGGGTTAGTTTATACCAAACATTGTTCCAAACCGCGAATAAACACGTCTTTCGGTAAATTTTTGCCAATAAACACCATTTTGCTGCCGCGAACGTCGTTTTCGCCCCATTTGGCGCCCAGGTCGCTGCCCATAATCTGGTGCACGCCCTGGAACACAACCTTGCGTTCCGCGCCTTGCATCCACAATACGCCTTTGTAGCGCAACATGCGAGGGCCGTACACATTGATCAGACCGCCCAGGAATTCGTCCAGCTTGGCTGAATCGAAGGGGCGCTCGCTGCGGAAGGCAAAAGCGGCGATCTCGTCAGTATGATGGGAATGGTGATGATCGTGCGCATGACTGGGATGGTCGCAGTGTTCGCCGTGCTCATGATCGTGATTGTGCTCGTGATGATGGTGGTGTTCGTGTTCCTCGGCGGCCAGGAAATCGGGGTCGATTTCCAGCTTTTCGTTCAGGTTAAAGCCTTTGAGATCAAGCACTTCCGTAATCGGCGCCTTGCCGAAATCGGAACGGCTGATGGGCGCGCGCGGGTTCATGCGCTTGAGGCGGCTGACCAGGGTATCGATAGCGGCCTCGTCCACGAGGTCGGATTTCGACAGCAGGATCTTGTCGGCAAAACCGACCTGGCGCTGGGCTTCCTCATTGTCGTCCAGCTGTTGCATGGCGTGACGCGCATCTACCACAGTCACGATGGCGTCCAGCATGTAATGGCTGCCGACCTCGTCATCCACGAAGAAAGTCTGGGCCACCGGACCGGGATTGGCCAGGCCGGTGGTTTCAATCACTACGCGGTCAAAATTAATTTCGCCGGCGGCGCGGCGTTTCGCCAGGTCCGAAAGACCAATAATCAGGTCGCCGCGCACGGTGCAGCAGATGCAGCCGTTATTCATTTCAACGATCTGCTCGCGGCTTTCCTGCACGAGTATTTCGTTATCGATATTCTCCTGGCCGAATTCGTTTTCGATCACGGCAATACGCATGCCGTGATTTTCCTGAAGGATACGATTCAGCAGGGTCGTTTTACCGGCGCCGAGGAAGCCGGTAAGAATGGTGGTTGGTATCAGTGCCATGGCTTCTTGCAAGGTTCAGAATCGGTCGATTATGCCGGAATTTCAATTCGGCTGTCCAACGAGCGGCATTGATATGAATCAGCTTCCCTGCTTGATTTTAGCCCGTGGATGCGCCTTGTCATATACCTGCGCAAGATGCTGGAAATCCAGCGCCGTGTAAACCTGGGTGGAAGTAATGCTGCTGTGGCCCAGCATTTCCTGCACCGCCCGCAGGTCGCCGGACGACTGCAGCACGTGCGAGGCAAAGGAATGCCGCAGCATATGCGGATGCACGTGCACCGGCGCCCCGGTTGCCAGGCTGTGCTGCTTGAGGCGCATCTGCACCACGCGTGGCGACACCCGCGTACCGCGTTCGCTGAGGAAGAGGGCGCTGCTGCCGTCTGCCGGGGCCGGACGCACGGCCAGCCAGGCCGCCAGCGCCGCCAGCGCGGCCTTGCCCACCGGCACGCGGCGCATCTTGCTGCCCTTGCCGGTGACGACCACTTCCGCATTGTCGCGCTCCAGCCAGCCGAGCGAGGCCGGCTGTCCGCCTTCCGCCTTGCGGAACTGCAGATCCAGCCCGCACAGCTCGGATACGCGCAGGCCGGAGGAATACAGCAGCTCGAACATGGCCAGGTTGCACAGTTCGGCTGGCTCGCTGCCGGCCGCCGCCTTGCGCGCGGGCGTGGACACCAGCTGCACCGCATCGTCCACCGCCAGCGCCTTCGGCAGCGTCTTCGGGCGCTTGGGCGCCTTAACGCCTTCCACCGGATTGGCGGCCAGCGCGGTCTGGGTGCTCAGCCATTCATAGAAGCCGCGCCAGCTGGACAGCTTGCGCGCGATGGAACGCGCCTCCTGCCCCGTGCTGTGCAGCTTGGCCGTGAAGCGGCGGATGTCGAAGTGGGTGAGGGCGGTCCAGTCCTTGCCCTCGCTCAGGGCAGCCAGCTCGCGCAGGTCGCGGCCGTAGGCGGCCGTGGTGTGGGAAGAGAGCTTGCGCTGTGAGCGCAGGTGTTCGAGCCACGCGTCAGCCCAGTCCAGCTTGCTGCGCGTGGTCTCCATCAAGGCCTCAGGCCGTCAGCGGGGCCAGCGCAACGCTGGCGGTTTCGGCGATGTGGACCAGGAAGTCGGTCGCCATCAGGGCCGTGAAGCGTTCCGCATCGGGCGAGCCCATGATCAGCAGGCCGAAAGCCGGTTCGCGCGTGCCAGGCGTGCGCAGCGACAGGATGACGGTGGACTTGATCGAGTCGGCATCGTCCAGCCAGCGCACGGCTTCAAAGTCGTTGTTGAGGCCGCAGTACGGCTCCAGCAGGCTGTTGGCGAACAGGCGCGCGTCTTCCGAGGTATCGGCGGCGAACCATTCGCCGGCATATTGCGGGGCCACATTGAACAGGCGCAGGGTGGCGGCGGGCACATTGAAGCTTTTCTTCAGGCCGTCGGCCACGGCGGCGGCCATACCGGCCGGGTCGCGTTCGCGCAGCAGGGTCTGGTTCCAGCTATGGAAGCGGTTGGCGATGGTGGCGTTTTCCAGCGCGTTGCGGCTCAGTTCGGCGAGCCGCAGTTCCAGCAGCTTGTACTTGTCGCGCATCACTTCCATCTGCCGCTCCTGCAGCGACACGGCACGGCCGGTCAGCGGGCTGGACAGCTTTACGTCCCCCAGCAGGCTGGCGTGTTCTTCGAAGAAGTGCGGATGGTCTGCCAGGTATTGCGCGACAGTCAGGGAGTCCAGGTCAGTGCTCATTGTTTGTAAAATCGTAAGTGAGGCATTGCGCATTTTACCTGACAGGAAATAAAAAAGACGCCCGAAGGCGTCTTTTTCCACAAGGTGATGCGCAACTCAGAAGTTGTGGTGGATACCCAGCGAGTAGTGCTTCTGGTTCACGTCCGAGACGGCGGTGGCGGTCAGCGGGGTCTTCTTGTTGGCCAGGTCCACGTACAGGTAGGTACGGGCCGACAGGCTGTACTCGTAGCCCACCGAAACCTGCTTGGTCTTCAGCTGGCCGTCCGGCGACTTCTGGCCGAAGCCGGCCAGGAACTTGCCTGGACCCATGGTGTAGTTCAGGCCCAGCACCCAGGAATCGGTCTCGTTGTTGGCGGCAACCGTGTGTTCCTGATCCTGCTTGGCGATGGTGCCCATCAGCTTCAGGTTGGTGGTCGGCTTGTACGAAGCAGCGAAGGCCCACAGCTTGGTCTCGACCGCATTGCGCTCGGTAGCTACCATGGCCGAGAACGGGCCTTGGGTATAAGTTGCGCTGACGGAGTATGGGTTGGCGGAAGCCATCGAGTTGGCGGCGTATTGCGGCGCGGCGGCGGTGCCGCGGCCGATGATGGCCGGGTTGCCGTTCGCTTCCTTCGATGCCACGTTCACATTGACCTGGAAGCCATTCCAGACCGGCGAGTTCCACCACACGGCGTTGGAGAAGCGGTTAGCCGAGTTGCCGGCCGGGCCCATTGGATCGCTGGTGTAACCCGCCACTTGCAGGTTGGTCATATAGCCTGCCACGTTAGGCTGGCCGGACCATGGCTCGAAGGCGATGGTCGATTCCTGGAAGGCCGTCAGGCCGCGGCCCATGCGCACGGTACCGAAGGAGCCTTGCAGGCCGACGCGGCTCTGGCCCTGGAACAGCGGACGGCTGGTGTTTTCAATGACGCCGGTGTCCGGCTCATAACGAATTTCGAGTTGGAACAGGGCCTTGAGGCCGTTGCCCAGGTCTTCCACGCCGCGGAAGCCGAGCTTGTTGTTATCGCGCTTGCTGATTTGCGTCGCGGAATTGGCGGTATTGGTGGTTTTTTGAATGCCGGTATCCAGCGTGCCGTAAATAACGACCGAGGATTGCGCATAAGCGCCGCCGAATGCACCCATCAAGGCCAAAGCCACTAAGGATTTCTTCATTTCGCTTCCTTTATAAGAAATATTATCGGACAAAGATCCACAAAGCAGAGTGCGTCTCCAACACTCGGATACTCAAACCTTAATTGCTGCTGCGGTCCAGTGCGCAGGATTGGTTGATTATGAGCGCAAGTATTGGTCAAAAGCCCCGGAACGCCGATTTCCTGTTGTATTTCCGAAACGGTAAAACTACGTAGGTTTTGAACTTCACAAATTCTTTTCACCATTCATTTCCATGTAAGGTTTCCGTCTTAGCGTAGGGGGAAAGCGGGTTTGCGGCATTTGCGCCAAATCAAGTCGGGGCGGCAGCAGCGATAGCGGGCTGCCAACATTGCATCCGCCTTTATGGCAACATGGTCAGACCACAACAGCCACGGCTGCAACGACAGCGGTGGCAATAAAAGCACTTTCTTGGAGCCGATCGATGGCAAATCGTGAGGAGCTGGCGGTGATCCGCGGCGCGCGGTCAGGAGACCCCGCGTGCCAACTGAAACTTGGGCAGTTGTACCTGTTCGGCGGTGCAAGCCTGCCGCGCAGCATGCCGACTGCCTTGCATTGGCTAAGCCGCGCTGCGGGCCAGGGGCAGGATGCCGCCTGGCGCCTGATCGGCCAGCACATTGCTTTCGAATACGCGCAACACAGCCGCGCGGCCGTGCTGGACTGGTACGTGCGCGCCGCCGAGGCAGGCATCCACCAGGCCGCCATCACGCTGGCCCAGCTGATCCTGCTCGATCCGCCGCTGGAGCAGCCCGCCTTGCGCGAGCGGCTGGCGCCGCTGCTGGACGATGCAGCCCTGCATGGCCTGCACGACGCGCGCTGGCTGCTGGCCCAGCTGCGTCCAGCCCCGTCGCGCACGGCGCCGCAGCCGGCCGCCTACACCCTGTCCGAACCGCGCCCCGGCTGGCCGGCCGACGCCGGCGCGGAAGAAGCGCAATACGTACTGCTGGAACAGATCTGGCAGGAACAGGAGCACAGCGAATTCCTGCAATGCGCGCTGCCGCTGGCACGCTGCGTGCTGGCCGAAGCGCCGGCCGACGCCATGTGCTGGCAGGGCACGCCCGCGCAGGTCAGCCTGCTGTCGCGCTGCGCCGAGGCGCTGGGCGAAGTGGAGTTCGAGGACGAAGGCGAGCAGCAGCGCATGCGCGAGCTGGCCGCCTTTGCCGGCGACCGCAACTCCCAGCTGGCGCTGGGGCTGGCGCTGGCGCGCATGAACTGCGAAGGCGAGCGCCTGCCCTCGGGCAGTGGCACGGTCAACTTCAAACGCGCCATCCGCTGGCTCACGCAAGCGGGCGAACAGGGGCTGGCGGACGCCTGGTATGCTCTGTCGCGCATCTATGTCAAACCGGAATTCTCGCAACGCAGCGTGAGCGAAGCGCAAGCCTGCCTGGAGCGTGCGGCGGACATGGGCCACAGCGGCGCCCAGCTCGAATGCGGCATGCAGGCCTGGCGCACCCGCCGCGGTGACGAGCTGAACGACGTGCGTGCCGCCTACTGGCTGCAGAAGGCGGCAGCGCAAGGTAGTGCGGAGGCGCAGGCCGCGCTGGACCGCATCGCCCCGCCGCCGCCGGAGGCCGGCTGGGCCGAGCAACTGCTGCCCCTGCTGACGCGCGAGCTGTTCAGCAGCCAGCCTTTGCTGGCGGCCCGCATCGAGCTGGCCTGCACCTTCAACCTCACGCGTGCGGAAGCGCTATTGCTGGATGTAAAAGCGGCGGACCATGGGCACTGCCTGGTAGTGGATATCCGCGCCGCGTATGGGCGCAGCAAGCGGCGGCTGGTTCTGGTGCGCAACGCCCAGCAGCGCCAGGCGCTGGACCGCATCGCCCGGCTATTCGAGCAGGTCGACTGCAGCCTGGCGGGTCCCGAAGGCAACTACCGCCAGCGCCTCTACCGCTTCAAAACCTGGCTCCTCTCCACCGCCCGCGGCACCGAAGCCCTCGCCGCCTGAGCCCTTACTGACACCATGGGGTCAGGCACTGCTTGTCACTGACACAGGGGGCCTGACCCCATGGTGTCAGTGGCGGGCTGATCAGAGGGTGATTTCGCCTTCGAAGACGGTGACGGCGGGACCGGTGAGGTAGACGGGCTGGCCTTCGCCGGCCCAGGCGATCGAGAGCTGGCCGCCGCGCGCGTCCACGCGCACCGGGGAGTCCAGCAGGCCGCGCCGGATGCCGGCCACCACGGCGGCGCAGGAGCCGGTGCCGCAGGCCAGCGTTTCACCCACGCCGCGCTCGAAGACGCGCAGGCGGATGTGGTGGCGGTTCACCAGTTGCATGAAGCCCGCGTTCACGCGCTTCGGGAAGTGGGGGTGATGCTCGATCAGCGGGCCGGTCAGCTCTACCGGCGCCGTGTCCACGTCGGCCACCACCTGCACCGCGTGTGGATTGCCCATCGAGACCGCCGACACCAGCACCGTTTCCTTCTCCCCGCCCAGCTCCAGCACCAGCGGCCACAGCGTGTCGCGGCCTTCGGCGACGCCTTCCAGGCCTTCGGTGTCGAACGGCACCTTCGCAGGCTCCAGCACCGGCGCGCCCATGTCCACCGTCACGCTGCCGTCGTCTTCCAGGCGCGGCGAGATCACGCCGGACATGGTCTCCACCGAAATGCTGCGGCGCTCGGTCAGCCCTTTCTCCGACACGAACTTGACGAAGGCGCGCGCGCCATTGCCGCACTGTTCCACTTCGCCGCCGTCCTGATTGAAGATGCGGTAGCGGAAGTCGCAGCCCGGCAGCGAGGATTTTTCCACCACCAGCATCTGGTCCGCGCCTACGCCGAAGCGGCGGTCGGCCAGCGCCTTCCACTGCACCGGGGTGAAGTTCAGCTGCTGGTTGATGGCGTCGATCACAACGAAGTCGTTGCCCGCGCCGTGCATCTTGGTGAATTTGAGTTTCATCGCTTGTTCGAATAGAAGGAAGGTTCGCCCTCGGGACGGGTTTTGAAGCGTTTGTGCGTCCAGAAGTATTCGGCTGGGGCTTCGCGCACGCGCTCCTCGATGAACTCGTTCATGCGGCGGGTGGCGGCAACCATGTCCGGACCGGGGTAATTGTCCCACACTGGGTAAAACTTGACGCGCCAGCCACGATAATCGGGCAGGAAGGTGGCGATCACGGGCATTACCTGGGCGCCGGTGGTGGCCGCAATGCGCGCCGTGGCCGTCAGCGTGGCCGCCTGGATGCCGAAGAAAGGGACGAACTCCGCATCCTTCTCGCCGAAATCCATATCCGGCAGCATGAAGTAGGGCAGGTGGTCGCGCAGCGCGCGCAGGATGGGCTTGATGCCGTCCTGGCGCGTGAACAGTTTCACCGGCTTGAAGCGCGCGCGGCCGTCGCGCAGCACCTTGTCGAAAGCGGCGTTCTTCTGCTGCACATACATGGAGGAGGCGCTGGCTTCCATCGCAATCGAGGCGCCGCCCACGTCCAGGCAGACGAAGTGCGGGCACAGCAGGATGGTCGGTTTCTCCGTCATGGCGGCCACCGGAATCTGCCCTGGCGGCATGCCCGCGCTGGTTTCGATGACGATCAGGCGCCGCAGCCGCGCTTCCGACGCCCACCACAGGATGGCGCGCTCGAACACGCTGCGCGAATAGGCCTGGAAGTGCTTGCGCGCCAGCGCCCGGCGTTCGTTTTCCGACAGTTCCGGCATGCACAGGCGCAGATTGGTGAGCGCGATCTCGCGGCGCGGACCCATGATCACGAACAGCAGGCTGCCAACGGCATCGCCGAAGCGGCCCAGCACCGGCAGCGGCAGCCAGTGCAGCAGCCACATAAAGCCCAGCAGGATCTTCATGCCGCCTCCGCAGGCGCGGCCACGCCGGCCGGCACCTTGTAGCGGTTATAGCTCCAGTAATACTGCGCCGGATTGCGGGCAATCAGCTGCTCCATGGCGGCATTGATGGCGCGCGCCTGCTGGGCGCTGTCGCCTTCCAGCGAGCCGGTGAAGGGCACGAAGCGGATTACATAGCCGCGCCCCATCGGCAGGCGCTCGGCATAGGTAACGATGACCAGCGCGTCGCCCAGCTGCGCCAGCTTGGCGGGCAGCGTCATGGTGTAGGCCTGCTTGCCGAAGAATTCGGCCCACACGCCTTCGCCTTCCTGCGGCACCTGGTCCGGCAGCAGGCCGATCGGCTTGCCGCTCTTGAGGAACTTGGCCAGCTGGCGCACGCCGCCCATATTGGCCGGGGCCAGCAGCAGGTTCTTGCGGGCGCGGGCGCCTTCGATCAGGGGCTTCATTGCCTCTTTTTTAGGCGGCCGGTACATCACCATCAGTTCCTGGCGCAGCGCGATTTCCTGCGCCACGATTTCGAAGCAGCCCAGGTGTGGCGTCAGGAACACGATGCCCTGCTTGCGGTCCAGCGCGCTTTGCACCAGCTCCCAGTTGTCGATGGAGGCGCAGCGCGACACGCGGGCCGGGTCGGCACACCAGATGAAAGGCAGCTCGGAAATGGCCTTGCCCGCCTCGGAAACGGCCTGGGGCAGGTGCTGCGCCACGCCGGCGCGCGTCATGTTTTCGCGCATGCGGCGGCGCACGGAAGGAGATAACAGATACACCAGCCAGCCCAGCGCCGAGCCCAGGGCATGTAAAACTGGCAATGGAAAAACTGAAAAGAAACGGAAAATGGCTAAGAGCATTGAGGAGTCACCGGCAACGATTTTTCGCGTTGCTCTACCCAAAAATTTTTGAAGAAGCGTAAAATACCACGACAAGCAGTAACCGCCGAGTTAACAGACAACTTGCGAGGCGGAATATAAATATCGCTAAAGCGTCGCAGGACCCTTGTGGTGGTTGCGACCGTATTATCAACCAGACACACAGGAGCTTGCGATGTCTAACGATTACCTCTTTACTTCCGAATCCGTCTCGGAAGGCCATCCCGACAAAGTCGCCGACCAGATTTCCGACGCGATCCTGGACGCCATCCTGGCCCAGGACCCGAAGGCGCGCGTGGCCGCTGAAACGCTGTGCAACACCGGCCTGGTGGTGCTGGCGGGCGAAATCACCACCCACGCCAACGTCGACTACATCCAGGTCGCGCGCGAAACCATCAAGCGCATCGGCTACGACAACACCGACTACGGTATCGACTACCGCGGCTGCGCCGTGCTGGTGGCCTACGACAAGCAGTCGCCGGACATCGCCCAGGGCGTGGATGAAGGCGCCGGGATTGACCTCGACCAGGGCGCGGGCGACCAGGGCCTGATGTTCGGCTATGCCTGCGACGAAACCCCGGAACTGATGCCGGCCGCGATTTACTATTCGCACCGCCTGGTGGAGCGCCAGTCGCAGCTGCGCAAGGACGGCCGCCTGCCATGGCTGCGTCCTGACGCGAAATCGCAGGTCACGCTGCGCTACGTGGACGGCCGCCCGGTGGCCGTGGACACCGTGGTGCTGTCCACCCAGCACGCGCCGGAAATGCAGCACAAGCAGATCGAGGAAGCCGTGATCGAAGAGATCATCCGCCCGGTGCTGCCGAAGGAATGGCTGAAGGACACCAAATTCCTGGTCAACCCGACCGGCCGTTTCGTCATCGGCGGCCCGCAGGGCGACTGCGGCCTGACCGGCCGCAAGATCATCGTCGACACCTACGGCGGTGCCGCACCGCACGGCGGCGGCGCCTTCTCCGGCAAGGACCCATCGAAAGTGGACCGTTCCGCCGCATACGCCGCCCGCTACGTGGCGAAGAATATCGTGGCCGCCGGCCTGGCGCGCCAGTGCCAGGTGCAGGTGTCCTACGCGATTGGCGTGGCGCGTCCGATCAACATCACCGTGTACACCGAAGGTACGGGCGTGATCTCGGACGAGAAAATCGCACAGCTGGTGCATGAGCACTTCGACCTGCGTCCGAAGGGCATCGTGCAGATGCTGGACCTGTTGCGTCCTATCTACCAGAAGACCGCAGCTTACGGCCACTTCGGCCGCGAAGAGCCGGAATTCAGCTGGGAGCGTACCGATAAGGTCGCCGCACTGCGCGCCTCAGCCGGCCTGTAAGTGCTAAAGTGATGAGCGCCCGGATCCTCCGGGCGTTTTTCTTTTCAGAGGTGTTGCTATCGCTGCGAATCGTTTCGGCCGGATTGTTGGCGCGGCCCTGTTCTCCTTCGCCATCGCGGATACCGCACTGGCCGCTACTGCCGACGAACTGTGCGGCCGCCTCGGCGCGCGCCTGCCGGGCGTGTCGCGCGCCGAATGCGTAGCCAGCGGGCTGAAACCCACCGGCGCGCAATCGCGCAAGGGCATGCCCATCCTCGTGCGGGAGATCCCGCCGGCACCTGGCACTGAAGAGCCGCTGCGCGTGCTGCTGCTGGGCGGCATCCACGGCGACGAGCTCACTTCCTCCGCTATCGTGTTCCGCTGGATGAACTGGATGACGCGGCCGATTGCGCGCAGTTTCCACTGGCGCGTGGCGCCCGCCGTCAATCCGGACGGCCTGCTGGCGTCCAAACCCACACGCACCAATGCCAGCGGCGTGGACCTGAACCGCAATTTCCCCACGCCTGGCTGGGAGCGCGAAGCGCCGGTCTACTGGGCGAAACGGACCGGCAGCGACCCGCGCCGCTTCCCCGGCAAGGCGCCGCTGTCGGAGCCGGAAAGCCGCTGGCTGAGTGAAGAAATCGAGCGCTTCAAGCCCGACATCATCATTTCCGTGCACGCGCCCTATGGCGTGCTCGATTTCGACGGCCCCGCCCCGGTGCCGCAGCGTTTCGGCCGCCTGCGCTTCAACCGCGTCGGCGTCTATCCCGGCTCGCTGGGTAACTACCTGGGCCTCTACCGCAACACACCGGTGATCACGCTGGAACTGTCGCACGCCCAGACCCTGCCCGCGCCTGCCGAGCAGCAGCGCATCTGGGCCGACATGCTCACCTGGATCCGCCAGAACGTGAACCAGACTTCCTGAACCTGACACCATGGTCCTCGGCGGCCCCGCCTGACCCCATGGTGTCAGTATTTTGTTGTAAAATGGCGGCTCTCCGAGGAGCGTTGCGACGAATCAACTGATTTGCCAGGCTCGGAATCTTCTGCAACCGCGCTCACGAACTTTTTTCAACTTACTGAAAGGAGGGCGTGATGAACGCCGGACTCAAACAAGACTACATCATTGCCGATATCAGCCTGGCTGACTGGGGCAATAAAGAAATCAAGATCGCTGAAACCGAAATGCCGGGCCTGATGGCGATCCGCGAGGAATTCGCTGCGAGCCAGCCGCTGAAAGGCGCACGGATCACCGGTTCCCTGCACATGACCATCCAGACCGCAGTGCTGATCCAGACCCTGGAAGCGCTGGGCGCGCAAGTGCGCTGGGCATCGTGCAATATCTACTCGACCCAGGACCACGCTGCCGCCGCTATCGCTGCGAAAGGCACCGCCGTCTTCGCCGTCAAGGGCGAAACGCTGGACGACTACTGGGAATACACCCACCGCATCTTTGAGTGGCCGGGCGAAGGCGTGTACTCGAACATGATCCTGGACGACGGCGGCGACGCCACCGTGCTGCTGCACCTGGGCGTGCGCGCTGAGAAGGACATCTCGGTGCTGGACAAGCCAGGCTCGGAAGAAGAGATCTGCCTGTTCAACTCCATCAAGAACCACCTCAAAGCCGATCCGACCTGGTACTCGAAGCGCCTGCCGCACATCCTGGGCGTGACCGAAGAAACCACCACCGGCGTGCACCGCCTGTACCAGATGCACAAGGAAGGCAAGCTGGCCTTCCCGGCGATTAACGTGAACGATTCCGTCACCAAGTCCAAGTTCGACAACCTGTACGGCTGCCGCGAATCGCTGGTGGACGGCATCAAGCGCGCAACTGATGTGATGATCGCCGGTAAGATCGCCGTCATCGCCGGCTATGGCGACGTGGGCAAGGGCTCGGCGCAAGCCATGCGCGCCCTGTCGGCGCAGGTGTGGGTGACCGAGATTGATCCGATCTGCGCCCTGCAGGCTGCGATGGAAGGCTACCGCGTGGTGACCATGGATTACGCCGCTGAACACGGCGACATCTTCGTGACCTGCACCGGCAACTACCACATCCTCACCGAACAGCACATGCTGAAGATGAAGGACCAGGCCATCGTCTGCAACATCGGCCACTTCGACAACGAGATCGACGTTGCTTCGCTGAAGAAGTACACGTGGGAGAACATCAAGCCGCAGGTGGATCACGTGATCTTCCCGGACGGTAAGCGCATCATCCTGCTGGCCGAAGGCCGCCTGGTGAACCTGGGCTGCGGCACGGGCCACCCTTCGTATGTGATGTCGTCCTCGTTCGCGAACCAGACCATCGCGCAGATCGAGCTGTTCTCGAACACCAAGGCGTATCCGGTGGGCGTGTACACGCTGCCGAAGCACCTGGACGAGAAGGTGGCGCGCCTGCAGCTGAAGAAGCTGAACGCGCAACTGACCACGCTGACCGCCGAACAGGCAGCCTATATCAGCGTCAAAGTTGAAGGCCCATACAAGCCTGACCACTACCGTTATTAATCACTGAAAGGGGCCGGCCTTGAGCTGGCCCTTTTTCAATGTCGCGAGGTTCTACTATGCGTTTGGTCCTGACCTGGTTTATCAATGCCGCGGCGCTGTTCGCAGTGCCTTACCTGATGCATTCCGTCGACGTCACAAGCGTTGGCACAGCCCTGATTGCGGCGCTCATCCTGGGCCTGGTGAATACCCTGATCCGCCCGCTGCTCCTGCTGCTTACGCTGCCTGTGACCGTGCTGTCGCTGGGCCTCTTCATCTTCGTCATCAACGGCTTCATGTTCTGGATGGTGGCGAAAGTGGTGGACGGCTTCCATGTGGACAGCTTCTGGGCGGCGATCGGCGGTGCGCTGCTGTACAGCGTGATCTCCTGGGCCCTTTCTACTCTTCTGTTGAAAGACGCCGATGGCAAGTCATAATTTCAGTATCGAGTTCTTCCCGCCCAAGACGGCGGAAGGGGCCGAGAAGCTGCGCGCCACGCGCAGCAAGCTCTCCGGGCTGCATCCCAAATATTTTTCCGTGACCTTTGGCGCGGGCGGCACCACCCAGCAAGGCACGCTGGATACCGTGCTGGAAATCCTCGCCGCCGGTGAAGACGCGGCGCCGCACCTGTCCTGCGTGGGCGGCACGCGCGAATCCATCCGCGCCATCCTGCAGCAGTACAAATCGCACGGCATCAAGCGCCTGGTGGCGCTGCGCGGCGACCTGCCGAGCGGCTACGGCGCGGGCGGCGAGTTCCGCTATGCGAATGAACTGGTGGAATTCGTACGCGCCGAAACCGGCGACTGGTTCCATATCGAAGTGGCAGCCTATCCCGAAGTGCACCCGCAGGCGAAATCGCCGCAGGACGACCTGCAGGCCTTCGTGCGCAAGGTGAACGCGGGCGCCGATGCCGCCATCACCCAGTACTTCTACAACGCCGACGCCTACTTCCAGTTCGTGGACGCTGCACAGAAGGCGGGCGTGAACGTGCCCATCGTGGCCGGCATCATGCCGATCACGAACTACACGCAGCTGATGCGTTTTTCGGATATGTGCGGCGCCGAGATTCCGCGCTGGGTGCGCCTCAAGCTGGCCAGCTTCGGCGACGACACGGCATCGATCAAGGCATTCGGCCTCGATGTGGTCACCCAGCTGTGCGAACGCCTGCTGGCGGGCGGCGCGCCGGGCCTGCACTTCTACAGCATGAACCAGGCGGCGCCCACCACGGCGCTGTGGGAACGGCTGGTTAAAGCGCCTCAGTAATGATGCGGTCAAGCGCGATGTCGTGCGCATCGCTGCCGAAATCCGCCGCCAGGCAGGAATAGGCAATCCCCACCGTGGCCGGACGCGGCGCTTTTGCCAGCGTCCGGTCATAAAATCCTCCCCCGTAGCCCAGCCTGAAGCCATGGCGGTTGTAGCCGAGGCAGGGCACCAGCAGTGCGGCCGGCGGCGCATCCATGCGCAGCTGCGCGGGTACGGCGATGCCCATTGCATCCTTCACCATCGCCTCGCCGATTTCCCAGTCTGCAAACTCCAGCGCCGCATCGCGCTGCACCACCACCGGCAGCAGCAGCCGTGCGCCGAGCCGCGCCAGCTCTGCATAAGCGGCGCTCAGGTCCGGCTCATCGCGCAGCGGCCAGTACACGCCCAGCGCCTGCACGCGGCTCTGCCGCCACCATTCCACCACATGGCGGCAGATGTCCGCGTCCCATTGCGCCCGCGTTTCGGGCGCAATGGCGCGCCGCGCCGCCAGCAGTTCCTTGCGCAAAATGGCCTTTGCATCGGCGCCTGTCTGTGCGTTGGAGGCTGGTAGCGCACTGTTGTTGCGTGGTATTCTTGAATCGCTGGTCATAACGCTGAATTACAGAGAGAGTCGTACATTGATTTCCAAGTCGAAATGGATAGCCGGCGCACTGTTCGCAACGGCCTGCCTCGCCGCCGCACCGGTCATCGCACAGGACAGCGACAGCAAAAAGGAAGATGACGCCTTCCTGCTCCTGCGCGACTCGGTGCGCCGGGAAGACGCTTCCAAGGCCGAATTCTACGCAGCCCGCCTCACCACCTATGCCATTCCATCGTATGTTGATTATTATCGGCTGAAATCGCATCTGCGCGATGCCGGCGCGATGGAAGTGCTCGATTTCCTGAAGAAGTATGAGGGCAGCGCCATCGCCGACCGCCTGCGCAACGACTGGCTGCTGGAACTGGGCCGCAAGCGCGACTGGGCCATGTTCGACCAGCAGCGCCCCCTGTTCGTGCTGGACGACGACCTGCAGGTGAAATGCTACGCGCTACTGTCGCGCCTGAGCAAGGGCCAGAACGTGGCGGCCGATGCGCGCGCCCTGCTGGTGGACCCGCCCAACTACGGTGAGGCCTGCGGCTCGCTGATCGCCTCGCTGGCCCAGACCAGCCAGTTCAGCGCCGAGGACCTGTGGGCGCAGGTGCGCCTGGCCGGCGAACGCAATGCCACCGGCCCCGCGCGCCGCACCATCATGCTGCTGAACGGCTCGGACAAGAACATCGCCCAGGCCATCGACCTGCCCGCCATCGCGCTGGCCAAGGGCGCCGGCAGCACCAAAGCCGACCACGAAACCTTCCTGGTGGCCGTTGGCCGCGCCGCCAAAACCAGCGTGAAGCTGTCCGTGCTGGCGCTGAAGAAGGCCCTGCCGAAGCTCACGCCGCAGGAACAGGCGGTTGGCTGGGCCAATATCGCGCTGCAGGCTTCTTATGTGATCGACGGCGACACCATGGACTTCTGGCGCAAATCGAACGGCGCACCGCTGTCGATCGACCAGTTCCAGTGGAAGGCGCGCTACGCAATGCGTGAAGGCGACTGGCGCCTGCTGCGCCAGACCATTGCCGCCATGCCGGCCGGCCTGCGCGCCGACCCTACCTGGATCTACTGGAACGCACGCGCGCTGGCTGCGGAAGCGCACACCAATACGCCGGAAGTGCTGGCGCTGTACCGCAGCATCGCCGACCGTTCCGACTACTACGGCCTGCTGGCTGCCGAGGAGCTGGGCCGCACGGTATCGATTCCTGCGCCCGGCGCACCGCCCACGCCGGCCGAAATGGCGGCGATTGCGGCCAATCCCGGCATCCAGCGCGCGCTGAAATTTTTCGACCTGCGCCTGCGCTTCGAAGGCACGCGCGAATGGAACTGGGAAGTGCGCCGCCTGAACGAGCGCGAACTGATCGCGGCCGCCGAGTATGCGCGCGAAAAGCATATTCTCGACCGCATGGTCTATACCTCGGAACGCACCCGCGTGCAGGCCGACTACACCCACCGCTATCCAGCGCCGCATGACGACATCATGCAGCCCACCACCAGCACCCTTGGCCTGGACCGGGCCTGGGTGTATGGCCTGATCCGCCAGGAATCGCGCTTCATCATGAACGCGCAGTCCAGCGCTGGCGCGTCGGGCCTGATGCAGGTGATGCCTTCCACCGGCCGCTGGGTCGCCAAGAAAATCGGCCTGACGGATTTCGTGCAGGGCATGCTGACCGATGTGCGCACCAACATCCTGCTGGGCGCGAACTACATGAATATGGTCCTCGGCAGCATGGACGGCTCGCAGGTGCTGGCAACGGCCGCATACAATGCAGGTCCGGGGCGCCTGCGCTCCTGGCGTTCGTCGCTGGCAAAGCCGATGGACGCCACGGTCTTCATCGAAACCATGCCTTACTATGAAACGCGTTCATACGTGAAGAACGTGATGACCAACGCGACCTATTACGCCGCCCTGTTCGAAGGCAAACCGCAGTCGCTCAAAGCGCGCCTCGGCACGGTCACGCCGAAAGGCTATACCGAACAGGAACAGCAGCAAACTTCCTACGGCACCCGCTAGACCATGTCCATGCACACCACACAACTCGATCCCACCCTGAGCCAGACGCTGGCCGCCGCCCGCGCCCCTGGGCTCACGCTCGTTATCGGCAACAAGAACCTGTCTTCCTGGTCGATGCGCCCCTGGGTGCTGCTGCACGCCTTCCAGATTCCTTTCCAGGAAGTGCGCGTGGCGCTGGACAAGCCGGATACCTCCAACAATATCTCGCGCTACAGCGCAAGCGGCCGTGTGCCGGTGCTGCTGGCCGGTGAAACCACCATTTGGGACAGCCTGGCCATCTGCGAATACCTCGCCGAGCAGTTCCCGGACGAGCACCTGTGGCCGCGCGACGTGGCAGCGCGCGCAATGGCGCGCTCCATCTGCGCCGAGATGCACTCCAGCTTCTCCAGCCTGCGCAGCACGATGCCGATGAACATCAAGGGCAGCTTCCCCGGCAAGGGCCGCGCAGCGGAAACGCAGGCCGATATCGGCCGTATCAGCGAGATCTGGGAAGAATGCCTGAGCCGCTTCGGCCGCAATGAATACCTGTTCGGCGACTTCTCGATTGCCGATGCCTTCTATGCGCCTGTCGTCACGCGCTTCAAGACCTATGGCGTGGTGCTACCTCCCGTGCTGAACGCCTACTGCGAGCGTATCCGCAGCCATCCTGCCGTCGCTCGCTGGATCGAGGAAGCGCTGGCTGAGGAATGAAGCCATGAAAACCTATGTCGTCGGCGGGGCAGTGCGCGACGAGCTCCTTGGGCTGCCGGTAAAGGACCATGACCATGTGGTGGTCGGCGCCACGCCCGAGGAGATGGTGAAGCAGGGCTTCCGCCCGGTGGGCAAGGACTTCCCGGTCTTCCTGCACCCGCAAACGCAGGAGGAATATGCGCTGGCGCGCACCGAACGCAAAACGGCGCCCGGCTACAAAGGTTTCGTCTTCCACACCTCGCCCGACGTGACGCTGGAAGATGACCTGGTGCGGCGCGACCTCACCATCAATGCGATGGCGCGCGACGAGGACGGCACGATCACCGATCCCTTCAAGGGCAAACAGGATATTGCGGACCGCATTTTCCGCCACGTCTCCGATGCATTCGCCGAAGACCCCGTGCGCATCCTGCGCGTGGCGCGCTTTGCCGCGCGCTTCCCTGAATTCCGCGTTGCGCCCGAAACCAATGTGCTGATGCAGCGCATGGTGGAACAGGGCGAAGTGGATGCACTGGTGCCCGAGCGCGTGTGGCAGGAGCTGGCGCGCGGCCTGATGGAGCAGAAGCCTTCCCGCATGCTGGAAGTGCTGCGCGGCTGCGGCGCGCTGGCGCGCATCATTCCCGAGCTGGACTGCCTGTGGGGCGTGCCGCAGCCCGAGAAATGGCATCCGGAAGTTGATACCGGCATCCATATGCAGCAGGTAGTCGACTATGCAGCCTCGCAGAACTTCGAACTGCCGGTGCGCTTCGCGGCGCTGATGCATGACCTGGGCAAGGGCGTCACGCCGGAGCACAAATGGCCCGCGCACCATGGCCATGAAGGCCTCGGCGTGGATCTGGTGAGTGAAGTCTGCAAGCGCCTGAAGGCGCCGACGGAATGCCGCGACCTGGCCGTGATGACGGCGCGCGACCACGGCAATGTATCGCGCGCACTGGAGCTGCGCGCCCGCACCGTGGTGACGCTGTTCGAGCGCTGCGATGCTTTCCGCAAGCCTGCGCGTTTCAGCCAGATGCTGATGGCTTCCGAATGCGATGCGCGTGGACGGGAAGGCGCCGGATTCAGCTTCCGCGATGCCCCTTATCCGCAGCGTCCCTACCTTGAAAACGCGCTCACCGCCGCACGCGCCGTGAACGCCGGGGAAATCGCGCAGCGCACAGCCGACAAACCGGAACGCATTCCCGAAATGATCCGTGCCGCACGCGTGCGTGCCGTCAAGGCGGCCATCGCCGCTTCCGGCATCGGCCCGGCCGATGCGGATGACGAGGATGGCGCGGCATGAGGCTCAACTTCTTTCGCTGGCTGGGCGAGTCCCCCAACCGTCCCACGGTGCCGGTGAAGGAACTGCGCGAGCGTGACCGCCGCCGCATGGTGAAGCACTTCCTCGCGCTGGAAAAGCAGGACCGCGTCCTGCGCTTCGGCTCCTACCTGAGCGACGAACAGGTGACGAAATACGTGATGGGCATCGACTTCGGGCGCGATATCGTGTTCGGCGTCTACAACCGCACCTTCCGCCTGGTGGCCGTGGGCCACCTGGCCTTCGCGCCCAAACCTGCTGACAGCAGCACGGAAAAGGACCGGGTGGCCGAATTCGGCGTGTCGGTATTGAAGTCGGCGCGCGGCCTGGGCATCGGCTCCAGGCTGTTCGAGCGCGCCAACATCGTCTGCCGCAACAACGACATCGACACGCTCTACATGCACTGCCTGTCGTCCAACCAGACCATGATGCATATCGCCAAAAAAGCGGGGATGGCAATCCACCGCGACTACGGCGAAGCGGACGCCTACCTCAAACTCGGCCCGGCCGACCCGGCCAGTGTGCTGCAGGAAGCCATGCAGGAGCAACTGGCCACCCTCGACTATGCACTGAAAGCCAATGTTCGCCGCGCCACCAAATTGTGGGAGCGCCTGCCGGGCCGCAGAAGGAAATCAGACTAGCGGCAGCGCCGTCGTGTCCTTGATGCGCTGCAGGGCGAAGCTGGATTTCACGTCCAGTACCGCCGGGTGGCGCAGCAGCGTCGCCATCATGAAGCGCGAGAAGTGGTCCATGTCTTCCACGTGCACGCGCAGCAGGTAGTCCATTTCGCCGGTCATTGCATAGCAGGCCACCACTTCCGGCCATTGTTCCACCGCCACCGCGAAATCGGCGCGCGGCGAGCCCACGCCGCCGGCCACGCCCAGCGCGCGCGCATTGCTGTGAGCCGTGGCGTCGCTGTGCTTCTCCAGCCTCACGTTCACATAGGCCAGCAGGCCGAGACCGATCTTGTCCGGGTCCAGCAGCGCCACGTACTGGCGGATCACGCCTTCCTCTTCCAGGCGCTTGATGCGGCGCAGGCAGGGAGAGGGCGACAGGCTGACCTGCTCCGCCACGTCCTGGTTCGACAGGCGTCCGTCGCTTTGCAGAATGGAAAGAATCTTGCGGTCAGTCTTATCCAGCGAGATTTTGGACATTTTTCCCCCTTTATTCGTATGTATACGAAATATTATTGCGTAAAAACCGCAGGAGCGCGAGATGTTCGCAATTTAATACCTCGGGGCCAGGACTATACTGACGGCTATTCTGCCAGGAGACGCACATGCAATTCACCCCATGGGAAAACCCGATGGGTACCGACGGCTTCGAGTTCGTCGAGTACGCCGCCCCGGATCCAAAAGCACTCGGCGCGCTGTTCGAAAAGATGGGCTTTACCGCCATCGCCCGCCACCGCACCAAGGACGTGACCCTGTACCGCCAGGGCGACATCAACTTCATCATCAACGCCGAGCAGGACTCCTTTGCACAGCGTTTCGCGCGCCAGCACGGTCCTTCCGTGTGTGCCATCGCGATCCGCGTGCAGGATGCCGCCTACGCCTACCAGCGCGCGCTGGAGCTGGGCGCGTGGGGTTTTGACAACAAGACCGGCCCGATGGAGCTGAACATTCCCGCCATCAAGGGCGTGGGCGACTCCCTGCTGTACCTGGTGGACCGCTGGCGCGGCAAGCCTGGCGTGACGCCGGGCGGCATCGGCGATATCAGCATCTATGACGCCGACTTCGTGGCGATTCCGGGTGCGCAAGCGAACCCGGTCGGCAATGGCCTGACCTATATCGACCACCTCACGCACAATGTGCACCGCGGCCGCATGAAGGAATGGGCGGACTTCTACGAGCGCCTGTTCAACTTCCGCGAAATCCGCTACTTCGACATCGAAGGCAAGCTGACCGGCCTGAAGTCGAAAGCCATGACTTCGCCATGCGGCAAGGTGCGCATCCCGATCAACGAGTCGTCGGACGACAAGTCGCAGATTGCGGAATACCTGAACGAATACCACGGCGAAGGCATCCAGCACATCGCGCTGGGCACCGACAATATCTACCATTCGGTGCAGGGCATGAAGGACCAGGGCGTGGCCTTCCAGGACACGATCGAGACCTATTACGAGCTGGTGAACCGCCGCGTGCCGAACCACGGTGAGAACCTGGACGAACTGCGCCGCCTGCGTATTCTCGTGGACGGCAAGGCGAAGTCGGAAACCGAACGCGAACTGCTGCTGCAGATCTTCACGCAAAACGTGATCGGCCCGATCTTCTTCGAAATCATCCAGCGCAAGGGCGACCAGGGCTTCGGCGAAGGCAACTTCCGCGCGCTGTTCGAATCGATTGAGCTGGACCAGATCCGCCGCGGCGTGCTGGAAGACCCGAGCAAGACCGCAGCATAACGTCGCCCCCGCGAAGGCGGGGGCCCAGGAGAGAGCCGTGAACTCCCCTGGATCCCCGCCTGCGCGGGGATGACGACGCAATAAGCCGGTAGCACCGCATCAAGACGGGGCGCCGGCTTTGGCACTTGAAGAATATTGGAGACAAATCGTATGAACGCACCCGTGAAAGGGACGGAGCTATCCGCCACGGCCCAGGAATTTTCGCTGGATGACAAATGGACGCTGGAGCGCGGCCGCGCCTTCATGACCGGCACCCAGGCGCTGATCCGCCTGCCGATGATGCAGCGCGAGCGCGACCTGAAAGCGGGCCTGAACACGGCCGGCTACATCACCGGCTACCGCGGCTCCCCGGTCACCAGCATCGACATGACGGCGATGAAGGCGAAGAAGTACCTCGACGCCCACCATGTCAAATTCCATCCCGGTATGAACGAGGACCTGGCTGCCACCGCCGTATGGGGCACGCAGCAGACCAACCTGTTCCCGGATGCGAAATACGATGGCGTATTCTCCATGTGGTACGGCAAGGGCCCCGGCGTGGACCGCTGCGGCGACGTATTCAAGCACGCCAATAACGCAGGCTCCGCGCGCCACGGCGGCGTGCTGGTGCTGGCTGGCGACGATCACGCGGCGAAATCCTCCTCCACCGCGCACCAGTCCGACCACATCCTCACCGCCTGCGGCATTCCGGTGCTGTATCCATCGTCGGTGCAGGAATACATCGACTACGGCCTGCATGCCTGGGCCATGAGCCGCTACACGGGCCTGTGGGTGTCGATGAAGTGCGTGACCGACATCATCGAATCCGGCGCCGTGGTGGACTTCGATCCCGACCGCGTGCAGATCGCCATGCCGGACGATTTCGAGCTGCCTGCCGGCGGCCTGAATATCCGCTGGCCGGACACTGTGCTGGACCAGGAAGTCCGCATGAACAGCTACAAGTGGTACGCCGCGCTGGCCTATGTGCGCGCCAATAAGCTGAACAAGATTATCTGGGACAGCCCGAAGCCGAAAATCGGCATCATCACCGCCGGTAAATCCTATCTCGACACGCGCCAGGCGCTGGCCGACCTCGGCATCGACGAGCAGGCCGCCGCCGACATCGGCATCCGCCTGTACAAGATCGGCATGACCTGGCCGCTGGAGGCGGACGGCGTGCACGAATTCGCGCGCGGCCTGGACGAGATCATCGTGGTGGAAGAGAAGCGCCAGATCCTCGAATACGCGCTGAAGGAAGAGCTGTACAACCTGCCGGACAGCGAGCGTCCGCGCGTGGTGGGCAAGTTCGACGACACCGGCGAATGGTCCAACAAGCACCGCAGCGGCCACGGCGACTGGCTGCTGCCTGCTACCTATGAGCTGAACCCGGCGCAGATCGCACGCGCCATTGCCAGCCGCATCTCGCACTACTGTGACGGCCATCCGGTGGCGGCGCGCGTGAAAGAGCGTATTGCCTATCTCGAAGCGAAAGAGCTGGTGCTGAGCAATGTGCCGGCCAAGGCAAATCCGCAGACCGACCGCACGCCGTTCTTCTGCTCCGGCTGCCCGCACAATACCTCGACCAAGGTGCCGGAAGGTTCGCGCGCGCTGGCCGGTATCGGCTGCCACTACATGGTGCTGTGGATGGACCGCGAAACCTCGACCTTCACCCATATGGGCGCGGAAGGCGTGACCTGGGTGGGCCAGGCGCCGTTCACCAACGAGAAGCATGTGTTCACCAACCTCGGTGACGGCACCTATTTCCACTCCGGCATCCTGGCGATCCGCGCCGCCGTGGCGGCGAAGGTCAACATCACCTACAAGATCCTGTACAACGACGCCGTGGCCATGACGGGCGGCCAGAACGTGGACGGTCCGCTGGACCCCGGCATGATCTCGCGCCAGATTGCGGCCGAAGGTGTTACGCCGATCATCGTGGTGACCGACGATCCTGAAAAATATCCGGACGATTACGCCTGGGCTGAAGGCGTCACCGTGCGCCACCGCGCCGAGCTGATGGACGTGCAGCGCGAGCTGCGCGACAAGCCGGGCGTGTCCGCCATGATCTACGACCAGACCTGCGCGTCCGAGAAGCGCCGCCGCCGCAAACGTAACGAGTATCCTGATCCGGCCAAGCGCGCCGTGATCAACGAAGCCGTGTGCGAAGGCTGCGGCGACTGCTCCGTGCAGTCCAACTGCCTGTCGGTGGAGCCGCTGGAAACGGAACTGGGCCGCAAGCGCCAGATCAACCAGTCCTCCTGCAACAAGGACTTCTCCTGCACCACCGGTTTCTGCCCGAGCTTTGTGACGGTGGAAGGCGGCGCGCTGAAGAAGCCGAAGAAGGCCGCGCAGGCGGGCGGCGAAATGCCGGCGCTGCCGGCGCCGCAGCTGCCGTCCACCGCGAACCCGTTCGGCATTCTGATCACCGGCATCGGCGGTACGGGTGTGGTCACGGTAGGCCAGATCCTGGCCGTGGCCGCGCACGTGGAAGGCAAGGGCGCCGTAGTGCTGGACATGAGCGGACTGGCGCAGAAGGGCGGCCCCGTGATGTCGCACGTGCGCCTGGCGGACAAGCAGGCCGACCTGCACTCCACCCGCGTGGGCACCGGCAGCGCCGACCTCGTGATTGGCTGCGACCAGATTGTGACCGCGAGCCGCGATGCCCTGTCGCGTATGGGCGAAGGCCGCACCTGGGCCGCAATCAACTCCACGGGCGCCACCACCGCCGCCTTCGTGAAGAACCCGGATTGGCAGTTCCCCGGCGTCTCGTCCCAGAACGAAATCGTGCGCGCCTGCGGCAAGGAGCAGGTGGACTTCGTCGATGCAGGCCGTATCGCCACCGCGCTGATGGGCGATTCGATTGCCACCAATATGTTCATGCTGGGCTACTGCTTCCAGAAAGGCCAGGTGCCGCTGGGCGAGGCCGCGCTGATGAAAGCGATCGAGCTGAATAATGTATCGGTTGGCTTCAACAAGGCAGCCTTCAACTGGGGCCGCTACGCAGCGCACGACCTGGCAGCGGTAACGAAGATGGTCACGCCGGCGCAGGTCATCGAGTTCAAGCGCGCGCAAACGCTGGACGAAATCGTGGCGCGCCGCATCGACCTGCTGACCGCTTACCAGAACGTGGGCTACGCGCAGCAGTACAAGGAGTTTGTCGAGAAAGTGCGCGCGGCCGAGAGCCGCCTTGGCCAGCCGCAGCTCAAGCTGACCGAAGCCGTAGCCCGCTACCTCTACAAGCTGATGGCCTACAAGGATGAATACGAAGTCGCCCGCCTGCATACCGACCCTGCTTTCCGCGAGAAGATCGCAGGCATGTTCGAAGGCGACTACAAGCTGAAGTTCCACCTGGCGCCGCCGCTGCTGGCGAAACACGACAAGGACGGCCACCTGATCAAGCAGGAGTTCGGTCCATGGATGATGGCCGCCTTCCGCGTGCTGGCCCGCTTCAAGGGTCTGCGCGGCACGGCGCTGGATATCTTCGGCTACACCGCCGAGCGCCGCATGGAGCGCGGGCTGATTCGCGAATACCGTGACACGGTGGAAGCGCTGCTGCCCAAGCTCGGCGCCGAAAACCTGCTGACGGCGGTTGCCATCGCACGTATTCCGGAAGATATCCGCGGCTACGGCCATGTGAAGGAGCGCCACCTGAAGGCTGCGAAGCAGAAGGAGGCCGCGCTGCTGGCGGCCTACCACGAGCCGGGCAGCGTTCCGCGGGCGGCCACCGCGTAAAAACGGCCACAATGGCGCCTGAGGGCGCCATTGTTATAATGCCTGCATGAAACGTCTGTCCGCCGCTCTGGCGTTGGCTCTCACCCTGGCTGCCTGTGGCGGCGACAACCCGGCCCCGCCGCCGGGGGGAGACGTGCCGCCCGCCGGCAGCCCGCCGCCGGCGAATCCGCCGCCCGTCGATCCACCGCCTGTGGACCCGCCACCGGTCGATCCGCCCCCGGCGGAACCGGAATTCCCCGACCAGCTGTCGGCGGTGCTCTACTACCAGAACCGCTGCGTCAAGCCGGAAGGCGCGCAGCGCACCGGCACGCTGAAAGACGAATTCAACTTCCTGCGCCGCTGGACCGACCTTACCTATTTGTGGAACAAGGAAGTGCCGGATATCGACGCGTCGAAATACAGCACGGCGGTCGGCTACTTCAATGTGCTGAAAACGCCCCAGCTCACGGCATCCGGACGGCCGAAAGACCGCTTCCATTTCAGCTACCCGAACCAGACCTGGGAAGAACTCTCGCGCGGCGTGGAGATGGGCTACGGCATCACCTGGGTACGCAATGCGGACGACAAGGTGCCGCGCACCTGGCGCATCGCCCAGTTGCAGCCCGATGCGCCTGCAGCGCTGGCGGGACTGCGGCGTGGCGACCAGCTGGTGCTGGCCGATGGCGTCGATTTCATCAACAGCACGGATTCGGCCGGCATCGGCAAGCTGAATGCCGCGATCTACCCGAAGAAGGCGGACGAGCCGCATCAGTTCGAATTCCGGCGCGGCCAGGAAACGGTCAAGGTGGCGCTGAATTCCGTACCGGCCCTGATCTCGCCAGTGCAGAACGTATCGGTCATCGATACTGCGGATGGCAGGTTCGGCTACCTCACCTTCGGCAACCACAATGCGCTGGCCGAGAAGCCGCTGGTGGAAGCGTTTACGCGCTTCCGCGACGAAGGCGTGACGGAACTGGTGCTCGACCTGCGCTACAACGGCGGCGGCCTGCTGTCCTTGGCCAGCCAGGTCGCTTACATGATTGCAGGGCCGGAGCAAACGAAAGGCAAGGTGTTCGAAGCGACGCGCACCAACGACCCGGCCAAACCCGGTGCGCCGCTGCTGTTCAGCGCCACCGGGGGCGGCGGCAAGGCCTTGCCCTACCTGGGCCTGAAGCGCGTGAATATCCTGGTGGGTCCCGGCACCTGCTCGGCCAGCGAATCCATCATCAACGGCCTGCGCGGCGTGGACGTGGAAGTGCGCCTGTACGGCACACAGACCTGCGGCAAGCCCTATGCCTTCGTCCCCACGCGCAACTGCGAAAACACCTACTTCACCATCCAGTACCAGGGCGTAAACGACAAAGGTTTCGGCGACTACGGCGACGGCTTCGCGCCCAGCTGCCGTGTCACGGACGACCTTGAACATCCGCTCGGCAGCGAAAGCGAAGCGGTGCTTGCCGCCGCGCTGGCCGGCCCGGCGCGCTGCGCGCCCGCCGCCGGCGCCCGCGCCGCCGCACCGGCGCCCGCCCTGGTGCCGGTACGCCCCCTCGGCAGCGAAATCGCCATCCACGACCGCCCCTGAGCATAGGCCGCACAGCCGAGTCTGCGACACCTTGGGGCCAGGCCCCTCGTGTCGCAGACTCGGCTGTGAGGTCTATAATGCTGGCTCCCTCAACGTAGCCGGAGTCCTGTGCCGATGATCCGTTCCGCCTTGCTGCTTGCCTTGCTCGCCGCCTTTCCCCTTGCCCACGCCGCTCCTGATCTCACCACCATCTCTGAACGCTCCGGCTTCCTGAAGACGGGACGCTATGACGAAGTCGTCAAGCTGTGCGCGGACTTCCAGAAGGCGTATCCCAAAGCCGTGCGCTGCTTCGAATTCGGCCGCACGCCGGAAGGCCGTCCCATGCTGGCGCTGGCCGTGTCGCGTACCGGCGCGCTGACGGCGGAACAGGCAAAGCAGCGCAAGCTGCCGGTGCTGCTGGTGCAGGGCGGCATCCATGCCGGTGAAATCGATGGTAAAGACGCGGGTTTCCTCGCGCTGCGCGAAGCGCTCGACGGCAAGGCCGCCAAAGGCGCGCTCGACAAGCAGGTGCTGCTCTTCGTCCCCGTCTTCAATGTGGATGGCCATGAGCGCTTCGGCCAGTGGAATCGCCCGAACCAGCGCGGCCCGGTGGAGATGGGCTGGCGCGTCACGGCGCAGAACTTCAACCTGAACCGCGACTATGTGAAGGCCGATGCACCGGAGATGCAGTCCATGCTGGCCCTGGTGAACCAGTGGGATCCGCTGGCCTATGTCGATCTGCATGTGACCGACGGCGCGAAATTCCAGCCTGATGTGTCGATCCAGGTCGAGCCGGTGCATGCGGGCGATGAAGCCTTGAAGGCGGCCGGCACCCTGCTGCGCGATAATGTGATGGCCGACCTGCGCAAGCAGGGTTCCGACCCCAAGCACTTCTATATTTCCTTCAACAAGACGGACGACCCGCAATCGGGCTTCGTCGATGAAGTGTCGACGCCGCGTTTCTCGACCGGCTATTTCCAGCTGCGCAACCGCTTCGCCATGCTGGTGGAAACGCATTCGTGGAAGGACTATCCGACCCGCGTGCGCATCACGCGCAACACCATCGTGTCCCTGCTGGACCAGGTGGCGCAGCACGGCGCCGCGTGGGCCAAGGCTGCGGCGGAAGCCGATGCGCGCTCGGCCGCGCTGGCCGGCAAGGATTTCCCGCTCAGCTACCGCACCACCGACAAGACCACGATGATCGACTTCGCGGGCTACGAATACACGCGCACGCCGTCCGACATCTCCGGCGCCCTGTGGACGCGCTACGATGAAAGCAAGCCGCAGAAATGGACCGTGCCGCTGCGCGACGAAGTGGTGCCGGACTTCCAGGTGAAGGCGCCGGCCGGCGGTTATCTCGTGCCTGCGGCATGGGCCGGCATTGTCGGCCCGAAACTGAAGCAGCATGGCGTGAGCTACCGCGTGCTGCAGGCGGCGCCCGGCAAGGTGGAGGTGGAGTCCTTCCGCTCCGACAAGGCGAAGCTGAGCCCGAATTCCTTCGAAGGCCACCAGCTGCTGACGGTGGAGGGCAGCTGGAAGCCGGAGCAGCGTGAGCTGGTCAAGGGCGCGCTGTTCGTGCCCATCGCCCAGCCCAAGGCGCGCCTGGTGATGACGATGCTGGAGCCGCGCAGCGCCGACTCGCTGCTGGCCTGGGGCATGTTCAACAATGCCTTCGAGCGCAAGGAATACATGGAGGAATACGTGGCCGAAGAAGTGGCGCGTGAACAGCTGGCCGCCGATCCGGCGCTGGCCGCAGCCTTCAAGGCGAAGCTGGACAGCGACCCTGCCTTCGCCAAAAGCGCGCACGCCCGCCTCGAATTCTTCGCGCGCCGCCACGCGTCCTGGGATGAGCGCTTCCAGCTATATCCAGTGCTGCGTACCGCATCTGTCAACTTGCAGTAAGGAAACAAAACAACAGCTTCCCCATTTGGTGAATTGCCGGGGTTCAAGTGGTCCTTTAGTCTCGGCAACACGCGCACTGATCACATAACAAGTACTGCGCGGGGGTAGGGGAAGCTGTTTTCATCAGGGGCTGCGAGCGTCACGGGCTTGCTATGGCCTTCCTATTTCCGCAGTGCTCGCCGGTTTGTTCCGTGCGCCGGTTTTTCTGTCAACCGCGCTACGAAAGAACACTCCATGAGTACCAAAGACCGCTCGCCACAGCGTAATACGCTGGCCTTCGCCGTTGCCCTTGCTCTCGCCGGTTGCGGCGGCGGCGGTGGCGGCGACAGCGCTCCGCCTCCCGTCGTCAACCCGCCAGCTCCGCAGCCAACGACGACAACCCTGTCCGGCGTGGTGGTTGATGGTTATGTGAGCGGTGCGACCGTTTATCTCGACCTCAATAACAACAACAGCCAGGATACGGGCGAACCCTCCGCCACCACGGGCGCCGGCGGCCAGTTCACGCTGAGCACCACGGCCACCGTGGCCCAGATCAACGGCCAGCGCCTGCGCATGACGGGCGGTACCGACCTGTCCACCGGCCAGCCTTTCACGCACAGCATGAGCGCGGTGGTGGAAGACGCAGCCAGCAAGCCGTTCAGCGCGGTGACCCCGCTCAGTTCCGTCATCGACGGCATGGTCGCTTCCGGCGCCACGCTGGCGCAGGCGCGCGAGGCGCTGGTGAAGGTGATCGGCCTGTCCTCGGCTTCGGTGCTGGACAAGGACCCGCTTACCCAGGCGGCTGCCGAAAAAACGCTGCTGCAGAAAATGGTGGCCATGCAGAAGGCGCTGGAGGTCATGGCGATGGCGGAACGCACGGCCGGGGAGACCGGCAGCGTGGCGGCCATGTCGCGCGTTTCGGCTGCCGTCGGCGCCGAGATCGTGCGCCTGGCAGGCAGCATGCCGGCCGGCGCCACGCTGCCGCCTGTGGCGCAGCTGGTAACGGGCGCCGTCGCCAACCAGGACCGCTTCCTGACCAACAAGGCCGCAGCCCAGGGCACGGCGCCGCTGGCGGCCGACGTGGCCAAGCTGACCGAGGCCACCATCTCGGTGGCGCTCAGCCAGTTCCTGCGCACCAGCCCCGATGCCAGCGGCGCCGCCGTGCCGGCCGGGATTGCGGTGTGGGTGGATGCAAGGCTGAAGGTTATCGAAGGCCTGCTGGACAGCGCCGTGCAGCACGCCAGCGTCATCACCACCAGCGTTCCGGTACGCCTTAATGCAGTGGCGGCGTCCAATGGCTCATCGCAAGCCCTGCGCGACCTGGTGGACCTGACCAGCGCACTGAATACCCTGCCTGCGGCCGCGACCACGGTTCCCGCAGGACTGGAAAACGTGCAGTCGGCAGTGAACCTGCTGCCAACGCCGCCCTTGCCGACCCCGGCGCCTACCTCGCCGCCCACCGCGCCGCCGACATCGCCGCCAACCTCTGCGCCGCCTACATCGCCGCCGCCGACGTCCGGCCCGACTTCACCACCCACCTCGCCGCCGCCCACGTCGGCGCCGCCGACGGCCGCCCCGACCGGTGCGCCGAGCATTGCGCCGACGCCGGCGCCAACCCCGGCGCCTACTCCGGTGCCGACCGCCGCGCCGAACAATACGCCGACCTTCGCCCCCACGCCGGCGCCGAGCAATGCGCCGACCGCCGCGCCGACCTCGCCGCCCACCCTGGCGCCCTCGCCGTCACCAACGCCCGCGCCGACGCAGCCGCCCACCACGACGCCGACACTGCCGCCGCCTGCGTACCCGTCTCCGACGCCGTGAGGCCGTGCTGGCCGTAACGTTTCGCTGCCTTTAATCGGACGCATCAAGGACCAAGATCATGCCAACTACGAACACTGTCGTCATCAATGAAATCCCGGTCAGCACGACCGACAACACGCTCACCGCCTGGGGCCCGCTGCTCAGCGCCCAGTACTTCTTTGTACTGGCCAACGGCACCAGCGCCGCCGAGACCTTTGACGCGGCCGATATCTCGGGCGCCACGCTGGCCCGCATGGCGACCTACACGCGCGGCGCATCCATCGTGATGGGCGAGGGTGACGATACCGTCATCGCTTCCGCCTACGGCGACGTGATCAGCGGCGGCACCGGCACCAACCTGATCGACGGCGGCAGCAATCTCGGCACGGACCCTGGCGGCTACAAGGCCATGGATACGCTGAACGTGTTCGTGACCAGCGGCGCTGCGGATACGGCGCTCAGCGTGACCGCCATCAGCAGCAGCGGCGCCGATGCGGCGCAGTACGCGGCGGGCTACCGCATCAAGGTGGTGAACGGTACGGAAACCGACTACCTGAAGGACGTTGAGCAGGTCAACGTATTCATGAACAACAGCTACCAGCGCAGCATTGCGCTGGTCACCAGCATCACGGAAGTCGGCGGTTCGCAGGATCCGGCAACGATGATGCACCTGGCATGGGTACAGGGCAGCGCCTTCAATGACAGCTTCGATGCCGCGGCTGAAATCTCCTCCGGTACTGCCACGCTGATGGCGACGCATGGCCGCGGCGTGTGGGCCGATATGGGCGCAGGCGACGACACGGTTGTGGGCAGCGCCTACGGCGACGACGTGAACGCCGGCGCCGGCACCAACTACGTGGATGGCGGCGCCAACGGCGGCAGCCCGCCATGGGGCGGCAAGGCACAGGACGTGCTGCACGTCACCGTCGCGAACCAGGCGGCAGCCAATGCGGTCACCGTCACCCAGCTGGCGTCCAATACCGGCAGCGCAGCGGACCAGGCGGCGGCTGCAGCCAGCTACACGCATAAGGTGGTGTCGGGCACGGATGTCAGCTACATCAAGGGCATTGAGCGCGTCAGCATCGAAATCGCCGATGGCAATAGCAATACCTTCGTGCGCGATGTGCCGCTGGCGGTGGTGGTGCACGAAGCCAATCTGGCGGATTCGTCGATCGGCAACTACTATCACCTGGCCTGGGCCAACGGCACGGCGGGCGCGGACACCATCGATATGTCCGGCAATACCGCACTGCTGTCGGACGACCTGAAAGATGCGCTCGATACGCACGAGCGCGGCGTCTGGATTGACGGTGGCGCAGGCAACGACACCATTACCGGCACCGGCTATGCGGACAATATCCGCAACGGTGCAGGCAACAGCAAGATCGATGGCGGCGCCAACGCCGGCCCTGAAGGCGAGCTGGCGCGCGATGTATTCGAAGTCAGCGTTGCGAACACGGCTGCCATGTCGGCAGTGACCGTGGCCGCATCCGATGATCCGGCCTACACCTGGATGGTGAGCTACGGCACCGGCGAGAAGGACTACCTGAAGAACGTTGAAGCCATTGCCGTCAACGTGGCCGGCACTTCGACAGGCAAATGGATTCCGCTGGCTGTCAGCGTGCACGAAATCGCTTCGGGCGGCGACCTGGCGGGTTCCATGCACTACGCCTGGGCGGAAGGCACGGCGCAGGACGACAGTTTCGATGCCTCGGCCGGTGTTTCGGCCGCCACGCAAACCTTGATGGCGAATCACGGCCGTGGCATGTGGATCAATATGGGCGATGGCAACGACACCGTGGTGGCCAGCGGTTTCGGCGACGACATCAACGCGGGCAAGGGCAGCAACTACGTGGATGGCGGCGCCAACGCAGGCTCGCCCCCATGGGGCGGCAAGGCGCAGGATGTGCTGCACGTGACCGTGGCCAGCCAGGCGGCGGCAAATGCTGTCGCGGTGACGAAGCTGAGCGCCGCCAGCACCGGCGCCGAGCTGGCGGCATTCAATGCGGGCTACGAATACAAGGTGGCGGCGGGAGCGGACGTGACCTATGCCAAAGGCATTGAGCGCGTCAGCATCGAAATCTCGGATGGCAGCACAAATACCTTTGCCCGCGATATTCCGCTGACCGTGGTGGCGCGCGAGGCCAACCTGGCGGATGCCGGCATCGCGCAGTCCTTCCACCTGGCCTGGGTGGAAGGCACGCAGAATGCCGATACCATCGACCTGTCCGGCGCCACCACGCTGCTGTCCGCTCCCCTGCGCACGGCGCTTGGCACGTACAGCCATGGCGTGTGGGTGGATGGCGGGGCAGGCAACGACACCATCACCGGCACCGCGTACGGCGACAACTTCCGCAATGGCACGGGCAATTCTTATATCGATGGCGGCGCCAACGCCGGCCCGGCCGGCCAGCAGGCGCGCGATGTGTTCGAAATTACGGTGGCCACCACGGCCGCGATGAACGAAATCCGGGTGGAAGCGTCCGACGATGCAGCCTATACCTGGATGGTGGTCTACGGCAGCACCGGCCAGAAAGACTATCTGCGCAATATCGAAGCCGTGACGGTCAATGTGAACGGCACCAGCACGGGCAAGTGGGTTCCGCTTGCCGTGAACGTGCACGAAATCGACGCGGGAACCGGCAACCCGGCTGAATCGATGCACCATGCATGGGTGCAGGGCACGGCATTGGGCGACAGCTTCAATGCGTCCAGCATTTCGTCCGCCACCAGCACGCTGATGGCGGCCCATGGGCGCGGCATCTACGTGGACATGGGCGCGGGCGACGATACCGTCGTGGGCTCCGCCTATGGCGACGACATCAACGCCGGTGCAGGCACCAACTACATCGACGGCGGCGCCAACGGCGGCAGCCCGCCATGGGGCGGCCAGGCGCGCGACGTGCTGCACGTGTCGGTAAGTAGCCAGGCTGCGGCGGCTGCCGTCGCCGTGTCCGCGCTGGCAGGCGCCACGGCGGGCGCCGATGCGGCAGCGCTGGCGCTTGGCTATACCCACAAGGTGACGGCCAATGGCGAAACGGACTACATCAAGGGCATCGAACGCGTATCGATCGAGCTGGTGAGCGGCAGCACCAGCACCTTTGTGCGCGATATCCCGCTCACGGTGGTGGTGGACGAAGCAAACCTGGACGATGCCAACAGCGCCAACTTCTACCACCTGGCCTGGGTGAACGGCACCGGCGCAGGCGACACCATCAACCTGTCGGGCGCCTCGGGCCTGCTGTCCACAGGGATTCGCACCGAGATGGCAGCGAGCTCGCGCGGCCTCTGGGTCAACGGCGGTGCAGGCGACGACACCATTACCGGCACCAGCTATTCAGACAACTTCGTGAACGGCGCGGGCAATTCGAAGATCGATGGCGGCGACAATATCGGCGCCAACGGCCAGCAGGGCCGCGACGTGTTCGAGATTGTGGTGGCCAATGCCGCCGAACTGTCGGCGGTGCAGGTGGCGCAGTCGGACGACCCGGCCTACAGCTGGATGGTGACTTACGGCGCCACCGGCCAGAAGGACTACCTGAAGAATATCGAAGCCGTCTCGGTCAGCGTGAACGGCACCAGCACCGGCCGCTACATTTCGCTGGCCATGCGCGTGGACGAAATCCAGCCCACCACCGGCAACCTCACCAACTTCGCCTATTACGCCTCGGTGGAGGGCACGGCGAAGGATGAGAGCTTCAATGCCGCCACGGACATCTCCTCCGATACCCGCGCCCTGATGGCGCAGAATGGCCGCGGCGTTTCGGCCGACCTTGGCGCAGGCAACGACACCATCGTCGGTTCGGCCTACGGCGACGTGCTGACCGGCGGCGCCGGTACCAACTACATCGACGGCGCAGGCAGCGCGGGCCGCATGCCGAACGGCCAGAAGTCGGTCGATGTGCTGGACGTCTACGTGAGCAGCCAGACGGCGGCGAACGCCGTGCAGGTGCAGCTGCTGGATGCCGGCATGACCGGCGCCGACGCAGCCGCGCTGGCTGCGGGCTACAAGTTCAAGATTACCAACGGCAGCAGCGAAGTCGATTACGTCAAGAACCTGAACAACGTCAACGTCAAGATCTGGACCGACAAGGACGGCGACGGCGTGCGCGATTATTCGCAGACGGCTTCCGTCAACGAGGTGACGATCGCCCGTTCCATTTCGCTGTCTGCCAACTCGGCGCCCACTTTCAAGGGCACGGCCCCCGGCGTCAGCATCACGGCGGCCGGCCAGGACTTCGGTACCGTGGGCGGCGTGGCGCTGGCGGATGGCAAGCTGCTGACGGTCTCGTATCTCGACAGCGCCGTCAATGGCGACAACTATGCGGTTTACCTGACCCGCAATAATGCAGACGGTTCGGTGGACAGCAGCTTCGGCAGCGGCACCGGCCGCGTCGAGATTCCTACCGCTTACGGTTCGGTTGCCGCGCCGGTGGTACAGGCCGACGGCAAGGTGCTGGTCGCGGTGGGCACCCCGGGCATCCCGGCCGACATCAAGGTATTGCGCCTGAACGCGGACGGCACGATCGACACGACCTTCGGCAGCGGCGGCGCCACGGTGGTGCCGGTGGCCGCCGCCAACGACATCCCGCGCCAGATCATGCTGCAGGCCGATGGCAAGGTCGTTGTCGCCGGCAGCGGCAATAGCGGCAACACCAGCACCAATGACTTTGTGCTGGTGCGCCTGAACACGGACGGCACGCTGGATACCGGCTTTAACGGCAGCGGCAAGCTGGTGGTGCCGGTCGGCAGCGGCCCGGATACGGCCAATGCCGCCGTGCTGCAGTCCGATGGCAAGATCGTCGTCGCCGGTACCATTGGGGCGGGCAGTACGGCGGATTACGGCCTGATACGCGTGAATGCGGATGGCACGCTGGATACCAGCTTCGGCACCGGCGGCAAACGGGTGCTGGCGGTGGGGCCGGGCGGCGACGCCGCCTATGTGCTGGCCGTGCAGGCGGATGGCAAGCTGATTGCCGCCGGCTACAGCCGCAGCGGCGCCGCCGATTCCAGCGACTGGGATATGTCGCTGGTACGCATGAACGCGGACGGCTCGCTTGACAGCAGTTTCGGCAGCGGCGGCAAGGTCATCACGCATGTGGGCAACCTGAACGACCGCATCTTCGCCATCCAGATCCAGCCCGACGGCAAGATCGTCACCGCCGGCACCATCAATGCACAGCTGGCGAATTCGCTGGGCGGCCAGTTTGCGATTACCCGCTACAACGCGGACGGCACCCTGGACAGCAGCTTCGGCACGGGCGGCATCGCCACGCTGCCGGGCCACGGCATCGGCGACCAGGCCGCGTCGCTGGCGCTGGTGAACGGCAAGATCGTTCTGTTCGGCTCCACGTTTGACGATACCAGCTTCAATGTGGCCAACGTCATGGCGCGGCTCAATGCCGATGGTACGCTGGACGCCAGCTTCGCCGCCGTGCAAGCCAGCACCATCGGTGGCAGCATCGTCGCCAGCGGCGTGCGTCCGAAGCTGCTGGACACCAATGCCGCCATCTACGACGCGGAGCTGAACGCGAAGGGCAGCTATGCGGGCGCCACGCTGACGCTGTCGCGCCACGGCGGCGCCGCAGCGGAAGACCAGTTCTCCGCCAGCGGCGAAGTGAGCTTCGCCAATGGCAACGTGACGGTAGCCGGCATCGTCATCGGCACTGTCACGCAATCGGGCGGCACGCTGACGCTGACCTTCAATGCCCAGTCCAGCCAGGGCATGGTCAACCGTGCGATGCATGGCATTGCCTACAGCAATAGCAGCACCACACCGCCGTCTTCTCTGGTCATCGACTGGACCTTCAGCGACGGCAATACCGGCGCGCAGGGCCTCGGCGCGGCCTATACGGCCACCGCCAGCACCACGGTGCAGATTGCGCCGGTGGTGCAGGAACTGGAACGCAGCAAGGTGAACCCGAACCTCAGCACCACGGGAGACACGCTGAGTGCAGTGAGCGTCATGGCCAGCGTGGAAGGCACGGCAGGCGCGGACTCGGCCAGCATTTCCTCGTTCAGCGCGGCGGCGCAGGCACTGATGGCGGACTTCGAGCGCGGCGCCTCGTTCATGATGGGGGCGGGCAATGACACCGTCAGCGGCACGGACTACAGCGATATCTTTGTGCTTGGCGGCGGCGTTAACCGCGCCGATGGCGGCGCCAACGCGGGCACTGCGGCAGGCGGCACGGGTTCGGGCCGCGACATGCTGGTGGTCTACGCGCAGAACGCGGCGGCTGCGGCAGCTGTCACTGCGGTCAAGCTCACCGGCGCCGCCACCGGCGATGACCTGGCGGCCTTCAACGCGGGCTACGACATCAAGGTCGTCAACGGCAATGAAACCGACTACCTCAAGAATATCGAGCAGGTCTCGGTACAGATCTGGAACGATGCCAACGGCAACGGTGTGCGCGATGCGGGTGAAGTCAGCTGGGCGCGCGATATCCCGCTGTCGATGTTCGTCAACGAAGTACGGGTAAGCACAACGGACCCCACGAAAACGGCGGACGGCCAGGCCCTGGCCGACTCCTACAGCATGGCCTGGGGTGAAGGCTCGCTGAACGCCGATACCTTCAATGCGGCGACGGACGTCAGTTCGTCCACGCAGGCGCTGATGGCCACCTACGGGCGCGGCGTATGGGTGGATGGCCGTGGCGGCGACGACACGATCACCGGCAGCGGTTTCGGCGACGACATCACCGGCGGCGCGGGCACCAACTACATAGACGGCGGCGCCAACGCCGGCACAATGACGAATGGCAGCGCGGGTATCGACATGCTGCAGGTCTATACGGCCAGCACAGCGGAAGCCGATGCGGTTGCCGTCACGGCACTGAATGGCAGCATGACGGGCGCCGACGGTGCGGCCTATACCGCAGGATACCGCTTCAAGGTCATCAACGGCAGTGCGGAAACGGACTACGTCAAAAACATCGAGCAGGTGAATGTGCAGGTGTGGAATGACAAGGACGGCGACGGCCAGCGTGATTTCAGCAGCAATTCGGCAGTCAACGAAGTGACTTATTCGCGCGGCATTTCGCTGACGACGAACACGGCGCCAAGCTTCAGTGGCGTGGTGCCGGGCGTGGCGCTGAACAGTACGGGTGTGGACTTTGGCGCGCTGGGCGGCACCGTGCTGGCCAGCGGCAAGCTGCTGGCCGTTTCCTACCTCCGCGCATCGCCGGATGATTCGAACTACGTGCTGGTGCTGAACCGCACGCTGGCCGACGGCACGCCGGATACGGGCTTTGGCAGCGGCGGCCGCGTGTCCCTGCCCACCACCTTCGATGGCGCTACCGGTCCGGTGGAGCTCAGCGACGGCAAGATCCTGGTAGCGATGGGCACCCAGCCGCGGGACGCGGCCGATATGCGCGTGATGCGCCTGAATGCCGACGGTTCGCTGGACACGAGCTTCGGCAGCGGCGGCTACCAGACCGTGTCCTTCTCGGCGGGACGCGATACGGTCAGCGAACTGCTGGTGGAACCGGGCAGCGGCAAGATCACCGTGGTCGGCACCACGAATGGCGGCAACGACCTGGCCGTGCTGCGTCTGAACGCGAACGGCTCGCTCGACACCAGCTTCGACAGCGACGGCAAGCTGACGCTGGACCTGACGGCAGCCGACAAGGCTTCCTCCGCCGCCCTGCAGGCGGACGGCAAGCTGGTGATCGCCGGTTCCGGCCTTGGCGCAAATGCAGACTTCATGGCGGTGCGCGTCAACACGGACGGCACGCTGGACACGGGCTTCGGCAACAACGGCGTGAAGCTGGTCGGCATAGGCGCGGCCAGCGATACCGCCACCAGCATCAAGGTGCAGGCCGACGGCAAGCTGCTGCTGTCCGGCCAGTTCCGTACCGGCGCCACGGACGCAAGCGACTTCGATACCGCGTGGGTGCGCCTGAATGCGGACGGTTCGCCGGATGCGGGCTTCGGCACCGGCGGCATCGCCAAACTGCATATCGGCGCTGGGTACGACTTCACCGCCGCGACCGAACTGCAGGCGGATGGCAAGATCCTTACCCTGGCCACAATCAACGGCAATGCGCAGGGCGTGGGCGCCTCCTTCCTGCTCGGCCGCCTGAATGCCAACGGCAGCATCGATACCAGCTTCGGCAACAACGGCTCGGTGTTCCTGCCGGTGCTGGGCATTGGCGACCAGGCCTACTCGCTGCAGCTGGTGAACGGCAAGATTGTCATCTTCGGCAGCACCCAGAACGACATGGACTTCAACCAGAGCAATGTGCTGATCCGCCTGAACGGCGACGGCACGCGCGACCTGACTTTCAACCCCGCGCCCGCATCAACGCTCGGCAATACGGTGGTGATGAATGGCGTGAGTGCGGAGGCGCTCAACGTGGATGCGGCAATCCATGATGCGCAGCTGGCCGCACGCGGCAACTACGCCGGCGCCAGCGTCACGCTGAGCCGCCACGGCGGCGCGGATGCGAGCGACGTGTTCGTCGGTGTGGGCGACGTCAGTTTCCAGAACGGCGAGCTGCGCGTGAACAACATCCAGGTCGGCTGGGCCAGCAGCAATGACGGCACCCTGACCATCCACTTCAACGAACTGGCCGGGCAGGGCATGGTCAACCGCGTGCTGCATGGCATTGGCTACACCAATACCAGCGGCACGCCGCCGTCCAGCGTCACCATCGATTGGGTGTTCGATGACGGCAACGACGGCGGCCAGGGCTTCGGCGGCGCCCTCACTGCCACCGGCAGCACCACGGTGCAGATCCAGACCAGAGTGTGGGAAGTGAAACCATCCAATCTCGATAACAGCATTGCAGCCTTGCCGGACCAGGCTGCGCTGCCGCTGAGCGAGATCGAGTTCTTCGCCGAGGCTTACGGCACGCGCGGCAACGACAGCTTCGACGCTGCCACCGGCTTCTCGTCTGCGGCGCAGGCGCTGATGGCCACCTATGGCCGTGGCGCGATATTCTCCTTTGCAGCAGGCGACGATACCGTCAAAGGCACGGCCTACAGCGACGTGTTCTATGTCGGCCGCGGCACCAACTACGTCGATGGCGGCGGCAACGCCGGCACCCATCCCTGGTTTGGCTTACCGAAGGACATCCTCGAAATCTACGTCGGCGACCAGGCCGGCGCGAACGCCGTGCAGGCCAGTGCGCTCAGTGGCGCGGACAGCGGGGCCGACCTGGCGGCCTTCAACGCCGGGTATACGGCGAAGATCGTCAACGGTACGGAAATCGACTATGTGAAGAATATCGAGCTGGTGACGGTGCGCATCGGCACCTCCGTGCAGAACTCCGCATGGGCACGCGATATCCCGCTGGTGATCCAGTACGGCGGCATCACGCTGAAGGCCGACGATCCGAGCAAGGCCGCCGACGGCACGCCGCTGGACCACATCCGCCATTTCGCCTGGGCCAATGGCCAGTGGACCAATGACGTGGCAGATACCGCGCAGCTGCCGCAGTCCCTGCTCGACCTGATGGACCTGCATGAGCGGGGCATGTATTTCGACACCGGCGCAGGCAACGACACCATCACCGGTTCCGCCTACTCGGACAATATCGTTGCAGGCACCGGTATCAACCGCGTGGATGGCGGCGCCCATGGCGGCAGCACGCCGGACGGCCAGCCTCCTTCGGATACGCTGGAGATCTACGTTGCCGATGCGGCGGCCGGCAACGCGGTACAGGCCTCGGTGCTCAGCGGCGGCAGCAGCGGCGCCGACCTGGCGGCCTTCAATGACGGCTACCAGTTCAAGATCGTTGCCGGCAGCGAGACGGATTACGTGAAGAATGTCGAGGCGGTCAATGTGTTCACCTACACCGACGCCGACGGCGACGGCCAGCGCGACCCGGGCGAATCGCAGTTCCATCGCCAGATTTCACTGTCGGTCATGGTCAACGAGCAGCAGGTCAGCACTAGCGATGCAACGAAGGACCCGTCGGGCCAGCTGCTGTCCACCTATATGCACCTGGCCTGGTTCAACGGCAGCCTTGGCAACGACACGGTCGTCGTCAGCTCGCAGCTGAGCACTTCCGGCCTGGCCCTGCTCGGCACGGTGGGCCGCGGCGTGTTCGCCGACCTCGGTGCGGGCAACGATACCATCACGGCCAGCGGCTATGGCGACAACGTTGCGCTGGGCACCGGCACCAACTACTACGATGGCGGCGCCAACGCCGGTACCGACCCGGCGGCCAATCCGGCGCTGGACGTGCTGGAGGTCTACGTGGGCAGCCAGGCGGAAGCCGATGCCGTGGCGCTGACCGCGCTGACCTCGGGCATGAGCGGCGCCGACGGCGCAGCCTGGGATGCGGGCTACCGCTTCCGCGTGAACAGCGTGGACGAAGTGGACTACCTGGTCAATGTGGAGCGCGTGACGGTGCAGATCTGGAACGACCTGGATAGCGACGGCCAGCGCGACTTCGGCAACAACGAAGTCACCTTCGTGGCGCAGATTCCTGTGCCGTAAAAGGGAAAACGGTCAGCAGAGCTGGCCGTTGAAGGGATCGGTAACGGTCTGCATGCGGTAATCGATCCCGCTCAGTTCCCGGTACTGGTCCATGCTGCGCGCCGTGCCCAGGCCATAGGCGCCCGGCAGGCCATCGCCCATCAGCAGGCGGTTCAGGCGCTGCTTGGCGCGTTCGGTCAGGTAGGCGGACTGGAAGGCGCGCTTCGCATCCGTTTCGCCATACCAGTGGTGGGTGGAGTAGGGCGTGCCTTCCGTCTTGTACAGGTGGTACAGCGGCACCACCAGCGGATGGTAGATATCCCAGCCGCGGGTGAAGGCGCGCACCGCCAGGCTCTGTTCCTCGCCGTGGAAATAGAGGTAGGGATCGTAAGGCACTTCTTCCACGAAGTTCCCCGCTGCGAACAGGAAGCCGGCCGAGATATGGCAGCCCATCACCGGCTGGTCGGTGAACAGGTGGCGGCCCTGGAAGCGCATCACGGCATCGTCTGCCGCCGGCATTTTTTCGGGATGCGGGCGCAGCACCAGCGCCGTCTTGCCTTCGCCCGGCGTGTATTGCGGCACCCCGTCCACCATATCGAAGCGGTAGGGGTAAGTGCTGACGATGGGTTTGGCCGAACGTTCGCGCAGCGCGGCGTGCTGCGCGCGCAGCTGGTTGTCCCAGCCCTTCTCGAACAGGGTGTGCGAGTCCACCTGCAGCAGGAAGGCCTCGTTGTCATACAGGCTGAAGGCCGTGTTGCGCGCCCAGCTCACGCCCAGCGTATCTTCCGGATGCAGGTGCACATAGCGCACCTGGCGCGCGTAGGGCAGCGAGGAAATCGATGCGCGCTGGTCTTCCACATGCTGGTCCACCACGCCGAAGGACAGCAGCAGCGGCTGCGCAGCCTTGGTCAGCGCGTCGTTTAGCGTGAAGAACAGCATCGGGTCCAGGTAGGCGGCGACGCTGATGAAGATCTTCTGGTTCACGGCAGGGCTTTCTGCAATGGTTCGATGGCACGCTGCACCGTGGCGGCCGGCATGTGCAGCAGCAGGCGTACCAGTTCCGGCTGGCGGTTGGTCGAGGTCTTCTGGTAGATCGACAGCAGCTGCTTGCGCACCGTATCGTACTGCACGCCGAGCGTGTCGGCGATGGTTTTCAGGTGCATGCCGTCGGCCAGCATGGTGGCGATGCGGCATTCCGCATGCGACAGGCCGAAGGCTGCGGTGAGCAGGCTGGAATCGATCACCTGCGCCGAACCGGGGTGGTAGAGGAAGAGCATCACCAGCGGACGCAGGCCGAAGGAACCCATCACGCGCTCCGGCAGCAGCATGGAATAGAAGGCATACACCATGTCCGCCGCCTCGCTCCCCTCGCTTTCGATGCGCAGCGACTGCAGGTTGGCATCGGGGGCGCCCTCGCCGCTGCCGAAGCGCACCTGGTTTTCCAGCGCAAGGCAGTGGTCGGCGAAGGTCTGGCGGTAGCGTTCCGGCAGCACCAGCCGCCCGTCGCACACCTGCACCAGCGGCGTGCGCTGCAGCAGCCCTTTGGCAGCCTGGTTCATCTGCATGACTTCGCCGTTCGTCGTCAGCAGCACCACCGGCTGGTGCAGCTTGTTGACCAGGGCGCTGCCCACCAGCGCCTGCGTGGAATAGACGAAATGGTCCAGTCCCACACGGCAGGCGCGGCTGAGATGGGGGCGCAGGCGGTCGGCAAACGCCAGCGCCTGCGCCGTCAGCGGTCCGTCTTCCGGGCGGCATAGCCAGGCCATCAGGATGGTGGCGCGTTCGTTTTCTACCAGCTTGCAGGCCGACAGGTAGCGCGCGCCGTGCGGAATCAGGAATTCCTGGTAAAAGGGACTGGCGGCGACGAAGTCCTCATCGAACCATTCATGGCAATGCACCCATTCACTCTCTTTCTGCTCGCGCAGCAGCTGCACGCGCGGATCGGTGAACTGGAATTTCTGGATGTATTCCATGTCGATCTGGGGCGCCATGTCGGCGCCCTCGCTGTAGGACAGCGAGCCATTGCGGCCATCGAAGGCCAGCATGTGGACGGCGCGTGTGCCGAAAGCGTCGTTGATGTCTTCGAGCACGCCGCGCCAGTTGGCGGCGTCGTCCAGTGTCGCGTAGATGCGCTCTATGATCGCGTCAAGGCGCTGTTGCGACAGGTCCACAATGGTTCTCCATATTCAATGTCGAGAACCACTATGCTCAGCCAGATCGGGGTTTGTAACAATATGTAAGTTGTAAAATCGCAACGGAAATTGTTAAATTTTCAGGGCATCAGTCCCGGTGCAGCTGCAGCTGGACGGTTTGTGCGGGTGGCGCGCAGGGCTCCTCGTCGAAGGCGATATCGCCCAGCGGGCTGGCCACGCCGTCCGCCTTCAGGTCCGCGAAGCCGAACAGCTCGCGGTCCATCAGGTGCGAAGGCACCACGGTGGACAGGGCGGAGAAGGTGTTTTCCACGCGGCCCGGATGCTTTTTCTCCCAGTCGCGCAGCATGGCCTTGATCTGCTTGCGCTGCAGGTTCTCCTGCGAGCCGCACAGGTCGCAAGGAATGATGGGGAAGCCCTTCACTTCGGCGTAGCGCTCCGTGTCCTCTTCCTTCACATAGGCCAGCGGGCGGATCACCACATGCTTGCCGTCGTCCGACTGCAGCTTGGCCGGCATGCCCTTGATCTTCCCGCCGAAGAACATATTGAGGAAGAAGGTTTCGAGGATGTCGTCGCGGTGGTGGCCCAGCGCGATCTTGGTGGCGCCCAGTTCATCGGCCACGCGGTACAGGATGCCGCGGCGCAGGCGCGAGCACAGAGAGCAGGTGGTTTTCCCCTCCGGGATCAGGCGCTTGACGATGCTGTAGGTATCCTGGTTTTCGATGTGATACGGAATGCCCAGTTTTTCCAGGTAGGCAGGCAGCACATCGGCCGGGAAGTTCGGCTGCTTCTGGTCCAGGTTCACGGCCACGATGTCGAAGTTGATCGGCGCGCGTTCGCGCAGCGTCATCAGGATGTCGAGCAGGGCGTAGCTGTCCTTGCCGCCGGACAGGCAGACCATGACCTTGTCGCCTTCTTCGATCATATTGAAATCGCCGATGGCCTGGCCCACCAGGCGGCACAGGCGCTTGTGCAGCTTGTTGTTTTCGAAGGCCTGCTTCTCCGTGCTTTTATCGATTACTGCGTTCATGCTTCATCCTTGATACGGAACACTTCCACGCCCACGCCTTCGCAGTCGGGATACACATCGGGCTTCATCGTCGACACGCGCGCCGCCCGCACTTTCGGGTGGGACAGCATGGCGGCCACCACGTCGTCGCACAGGGTCTCCTGCAGGTGCACGTGGCCCTGGGCCATGCGGCGCGCGATGGTCTCGCGCATGAAGTCGTAGTCCACCACTTCTTCCAGTTCGTCCTCGCGCGGCGTGGACACGGCCAGCGGGATATACAGGTCCACATTGATCAGCACCCGCTGCTCGCCCTTCTTCTCAAAATCGTGGACGCCGATATTGATCAGCACTTCGTAATTGCGCAGGAAGAGGCGGCGGCAGTCTTGCAGGCGCGGGTGGAGCAGGGCGGACAGCATGGTGAAAACCTTTTATGAATACGTTTATTGGGCGACAAACATCACGTCGCGCGGCAGCGGCAGCAGGTGCTGGCCGCCATCGACCAGCAGCGTGGTGCCGGTGACGGCGCGCGCGGTAGCGGCATACAGCACGGCCTGCACAATGTCTTCCGGAGTACTGGAACGGCCCAGCGGCGTTTGCGTGTGGGCTTTCTCGAAGCCCGCCTCGCTCTGGTCCCCGGACACCAGCGTGATGCCCGGCGCCACGCCCACTACCCTGACTTTCGGGGCCAGCGCCTGCGCCAGCATCGTCGTTGCCGTATGCAGCGCCGCCTTGGACAGGGTATAGGACAGGAAATCGGGATTGAGATTATAAAGCTTCTGGTCCAGCAGGTTCACTACCGCGGCCTGGGCGCCGTCCGGCGTGGCGGCGTGCAGGGCCTGCGCCAGCAGCAGCGGCGCGGCCACATTGGCGTGCATATGGGCGTCCAGCTTCGCCATCGAGAAATCGGCGGCGCTGTCGTAGTCGAACAGCGAGGCGTTGTTGACCACGCAGTCCACCGCGCCCAGCGCTGCAATGGCGGCGGGCAGCAGGCGGCGCACGGCCGCTTCGTCGGCCAGTTCCGCATGCAGGGTGGCGGCGCGGCGGCCCAGCGCGCGGATTTCACCGGCCACCTGCTGCGCTTCCGCTTCCGAAGCGCGGTAGTGCACGGCGACATCCCAGCCCGCGCGCGCCATGCCCAGCGCAATGGCGCGGCCGAGGCGGCGGCCGGCGCCGGTCACCAGCGCCACTGGGGCGCGGCCGGAAGGAGAGGGCGCGTGTGCGCCGGGTGCTTGCCTGCTTGTCATGTGTGCCTTAGTGTTGGGCGGGCGCCGAACCGCTACAATGCCGGGATGTCTCTCCCAGCACCTTCCAGCGACGCCCTTGCCGCGTCCCACGCCCTGCAGCAGCAGATTGCCGCCGAAATCGAACGCGGTCCGATGTCCTTTGCCCGTTTCATGGAGCTGGCGCTGTACGCGCCGCAGCTCGGCTACTACAGCGGCGGCGCCGCCAAACTGGGCAAGGATGGCGATTTTACAACTGCGCCCGAACTGAGTTCCCTGTTTGGCGCTGCGCTGGCGCGGGTTGCCGCCGCTATTATCCCCCAAACCGGGCCGCGGATCCTCGAATTCGGCGCCGGCACCGGCAAGCTGGCGCGCGATATCCTCACCGAACTGGCGGCCCAGGGCGTGGCGCTGGAGCGCTATGCCATCGTCGAACTGTCCGGCGAGCTGCGCGCCCGCCAGCAGGAGGCGCTGCGCGATTTCCCCCAGGTGCAGTGGCTGGACGGCTTCCCCGACACCTGGGACGGCGTGGTGCTGGGCAACGAAGTGCTGGACGCCATGCCGGTGCACCTCGCGGCGAAGCGCGCGGACGGCTGGCGCGAACAGCTGGTGACGATCCGCGACGGCGCCTTCGCCTGGGAAGACGGGGCGCCGGATGCCGCCCTGCAGGCCCAGATCGCGCGCCAGATTCCCGATGAGGGCCAGCTGCACGAAGGCTACCTGACCGAGCTGCACGGCACCGCCTGCGGCTTCATGTCCACCCTGGGCGCCATGCTGGCGCGCAGCCGCGCGGGCGCCGCCATCCTGCTCGATTACGGCTTCCCGGCCCACGAATACTATTTTCCGGACCGCGACCAGGGCACCCTGATGTGCCATTACCGCCACCACGCCCACCCGGACCCCTTCTACCTGCCCGGCCTGCAGGACATCACCGTCCACATGGATTTCACGGCCATGGCGCTGGCGGCGCAAGACGCGGGCGCCGAGGTGCTGGCCTATATGAGCCAGGCGCATTTCCTGCTGGCGGCCGGCATCGGCGAATTGCTGCTGCGCACCGACCCGGCGGACGTACTGGCTTACATGCCGCAAGCGAATGCCCTGCAAAAGCTGGTATCCCCGGCCGAAATGGGGGAACTGTTCAAGGTTCTGGTGGTCGGAAATGGTGTGGAGCTGCCGCCGGCCATCCTGGCGGCGGACCGCAGCCACCGTTTGTAGAAAAGAAGCCACTTTTCCTGACATTTCGGACGCGAATCTTCGGCAAACTTCGGCTATCATGATTGATCTGGCGCGTAACCCCGTCGTGGCGCGCCGCAGACAATATTGGAACGATGGGTAAGATACACACTCACTATGACAACCTGAAGGTGTCGCGCGGCGCTCCGCAGGAGGTCGTGCGTGCCGCCTACAAGGCGCTCAGCCAGAAATACCACCCTGATAAGAATCCGGGTGATGAGAAGGCTGCGCGCATCATGGCCATTGTCAACACTGCTTACGGCACGCTGTCGGACCCGCAGCGCCGCAAGGAGCACGATGAGTGGATCTCCCAGGAAGAATTCGAGATCGAATGGCTGGAGAGCACGCGCCATGACGACCACCGCAACCACCATGTAGATGCCCCGGCCCAGGCCTGGCCCGAGACGGTGGAACCGATGCGCCGCCGCCGCCCGATGCTCCGCAACTGGCGCTGGTGGGCCACCACCAGCAGCTGCCTTGCGGCTGGCTGGGTGGCCGGAGTGATGACGGTGACGGAGCCGCGCCAGGTATCGACGGTGCTGGCTGCGGCCTGGGGCGGCAAGCCGCCGGCGGGCGAACTGACGGCCAGCGCGGCGACCCGCAGCTATCCGCGCGTGGAGCGCGAAGCGGGGGAAACCCAGGATGGCTGGGCGGGCGGCAAGGCGCTGGCCGCGGAAGCCGATACCACGCGGCCGGCGCCGATCAAGGTGCTGGCCCTGTCGCAGGTAATCCTGCCGGGTGCTGCCAGCGCCCCTGATTGCGAGAATGACACGCCGACACTGGTGGCGCCGAACGGCGAGCCGTGGCCGGCCCGCTCAGGCTATGTGGATGGCTATCCGGTAGGGAACAAGGGCGAGGACATGTCGCTCACGCTGGATAACAGCAGCAATGCCTCGCCGGTCTTCATCAAGGTCTACGACATGGACCGCCGTTCGAATGTGCGCTACGCCTTCGTGCAGCCGCACGACAAGCTGGTGGTCAACAACCTGGTCAACGGCAAGTACGAAATCCGCTACCAGAACATCGACCTGGGCGGCTGCGCCGCCCACCGCAACCGCGCCGACGCTTCTTAACTCGCCAGCGATTCCATCAGGCCCATCTCCGAGCTGGACATCAGCTTGTCGATGTCCATCAGGATCAGCATGCGCTCGCCCACGGTACCCAGGCCGATCATGTATTCGGTGCTGAAGGCGGTGCCCATTTCCGGCGCGGGCTTGATCTGGTCCGGCGTCAGCGTGGTCACGTCGGACACGCTGTCCACCACCATGCCTACCACGCGGCCCTTGATGTTCAGGATGATGACCACGGTGAATTGGTCGTAGACCGGATCGCCGAGGCGGAACTTGATGCGCATGTCCACCACCGGAATGATGATGCCGCGCAGGTTGATCACGCCCTTGATGAATTCCGGCGCATTGGCAATGCGCGTCACCGCTTCGTAGCCGCGGATCTCCTGCACCTTCAGGATGTCGATACCGTATTCTTCCTTGCCCAGTGTGAAGGCGAGAAACTCGCGGCCGAGACCGTCTGCGCCGCCGTCCTGCACTTGCGTGTCTTGCATGGTGAGCTATCCTCGTGAATGACAGTGTTGTCAAAGCGTACCAGAGTTGCAGTCCATTTGCGAGATGGCAATTTATGGTTGTCAGCTTATTAAATACTGATTATGCTGGGAACCACCTGTGACCCCCCTTCGCAAGAGGAGAGTGTATGACGGAATCGCATGGCGGCGAGGACGATTGGCTGCTGGAAGAAGAGGAAGAACCGTCGGCTGACGTCACGCCTCCGGAGCAGCGCCTGTGGCGTGTCCTGATCGTCGATGACGACCAGGACGTGCATGCCGTCACCCGCCTCGCCCTGCGCAACGTGTCCTTCAAGGGACGCGAGCTGGAGCTGTTCTCCGCCTACAGCGCGAAGGAAGGCTTCAAGATCCTCAGCGAAACGCCGGACATCGCCCTGGTGCTGCTGGACGTGGTGATGGAAACCGACGATGCCGGCCTGCTGCTGGCGCGCCGCATCCGCGAAGAGCTGCACAACGCCATCGTGCGCGTGGTGCTGCGCACCGGGCAGCCGGGCCAGGCGCCCGAGCAGCGCGTCATCATCGAATACGATATCAACGACTACAAGGCCAAGACCGAGCTCACCACGCAGAAGCTGTTCACCACGGTCATCTCGGCGCTGCGCGCCTACGAGAGCCTGAACATGCTGGAACGCAGCCGCGTGGGCCTGGGCAAGATCCTGGCCGGCGCCACCAACCTGTACCAGATTCATTCCCTGCGCGAGTTCGCCTCCGGTGTGCTGAACCAGGTTTCCGCCATTCTCGACGTGGGCGCGGACGGCGTGCTGTGCCTGATGCAGCAGGATACCGGCGACACCACCGTGGTGGCGGCCACCGGCAACTATGCCCCGCTGGCGGAAGGCGAGCATATGCCGGCCGACCACACGCTGTGGCCCACCATTGCCAAGGCCTTCGCCGAGAAGAAAAGCCAGTTCGAGCACCCGGCCAATGTGCTGTTCATCCACACCCAGGAAAAGCGCGACGTGGCCATCAGCGTCACGCCGCCCTGGCCGCTGGCCCAGATCCAGCGCGACCTGCTGGAAGTGTTCTGCGAGCGCATCGCCGCTGCTTTCGACAACCTCTATATGTTCGGCCAGCTGCGCAAGGCGCAGGAGGCGACGGTGGTGGCGCTGGCCGACCTGGCCGAATTCCGCGACGGCGGCGTGGGCGGCCATGTGCGCCGCGTGCAGCGCCTGTCCAGCGCGATCGCCGAGCGCCTGAAGGAGCGCGGCGTATATGGCGATGAACTGAGCCCGCAGCTGCTGGACATGATCGGCCTCGCCAGCATCCTGCACGACGTGGGCAAGGTGGCCACGCCGGATGCCATCCTGCTGAAACCGGGCCCCCACACGCCGGAAGAAAAAACCGTGATGCAGAATCATGCCAATGTGGGCCGCTCCGTGCTGGAGAAGGCGGCAAGCATGGTGGACGGTCCGAGCTACCTGACCTTCGGCGCCGAAATCGCCGGCGCCCACCACGAGCATTTCGATGGCCGCGGCTATCCGAACGGCCTGAAGGGCCGGGAGATTCCGCTGTCCGCCCGCATCGTCTCGGTGGTGGACGTGTTCGACTCGCTGCTGCACGAGCGCACCTACAAGGACCCGTGGCCGCACCCGGAAGTCATGCAGTACATCCGCGACCGCAGCGGCGCCCAGTTCGATCCGGAAGTGGTGCAGGCGCTGGAAGACGTGGTGGCGCGCGACCCCAGCCACGGGGCCAGCTGAGGAACCAGCGCCCGTGCACTGCCGCCGTCTGCCATGAGCGATCTCAAGAGCCTTACCGCACTGGTTGTCGAGCCCCATGCCGGCATGCGGGCCAGCCTGCACAATATGCTGAGCCTGTTTGGGCTCAGCAAGATTGACGACGTCGCCAATTCCACCCAGGCCATCCGCGCCCTGAACACGCGCAACTACGACCTCATCCTGTGCGAATACGAGCTGGATGGTGGGCAGGACGGCCAGCAGCTGCTGGAAGACCTGCGCCACCACCGCCTGATGCAGCCTTCCGCCATGTTCTTCATGGTGACAGGCGAGGGGCAGTTCAGCAAGGTGATCAGCGTGGCCGAGCTGCAGCCCAACGACTATATCCTCAAGCCCTTCACGGCGGAGAGCATGATGGAGCGCATCGCGCGCTCGCTGGAAAAACGCGATGCGCTGCTGCCGGTGTATGAGCTGATCGAGCTGGGCGACCACCGCGCGGCCATCGAGGCCTGCAAGGAGCAGGAATTCAAGCAACCGCGCTTTGCTCCCGATTTCATGCGCCTGCGCGCCGAAACCTATCTGCTGCTGGGCGAACCGTGGGAAGCGGAGCCGATCTACGCCGAGCTGTGGGAAACCAAGGCCATCCACTGGGCCCGCCTGGGCCAGGCGAAAACCGTGTTCATGCGCGGTGAAGTGCAGCAGGCGCGCGAAATGCTGGAAGAGCTGCTGGGCCAGAACCGCCGCTTCCTCGACGCCTACGATTGGCTGGCGCGCACCCATGAACACGAAGGCCAGATGGAACAGGCGCAGGCCGTGCTGAGCAACGCCGTGGGCCTGTCGCCGCATGCCATCCGCCGCCTGCGCAAGCTGGGCGAAGTGGCCTTTGAAGCAGGCGATACCGAAACCGCCGAGAAAGCGCTGCGGCAGGTGGTGAACCGCGCGCGCTTCTCCGAATTCCGCGATCCGGAAGACCATGCGCGGCTGGTGCAGGCGCTGGTGCGCAAGGGCGACCCGGTGCAGGCCGCCTCCGTCATCCGTGACCTGGACAAGGCCCTGGCCAGCGCCCCCAACCGTGAAGTGTGCAGCGCGATCTCTTCCGCCATGCTGCACGACTACACCGGCGAAACGGCGCGCCTTGAGCAGGCGGTGCAGGCCGCCATGAACGGCGTCCGCGGATCGGCCGTGTCGGACGACCTCAAGATGGCGCTGGCGCTGGCCGCCCTGAACGCGGGCAAGGAAGAGATGGCGGAAGAAGTGATGCGCGAGGTGATGCGCAACGCGGGCGGCAGCCACGCCCTCACGCGCGCCGTCTCCATGCTGGAAGGCGCCGGCCACGGCGACATGGCGCAGCGCCTCGCCACCGAAAGCCGGATGGACGTGGCGCGCATGGTGGCGGCCGGTGCGCAGAAAGCCAAGGAAGGCGACTTCGCCGGCGCGGTCGAGATCATGCTGGAGGCGGTGCAGCGCCTGCCGGACAATCCCCAGGTGGTCTTCAATGCGGCGGTGGCGGTGCTCAAGTGCCTGGAGCATACCGGCTGGGAAGACCACCTCGGCGCCAGCGCGCTGGACCTGATCGCCAATGTACGCCGCCTCGACCCCGTCAACCCCAAGCTCAACGCCCTGAGCACCCTCTACGAAGAACTGCTCCGCAAATACAACATCCGCCCCGGCAGACGCTTGCCGCCGCAGCGCAAACGGCGAATATAGCGCTAGGCCGGCCCGCCACGGGCTACAATGGATTGCCTATAAATATTTTAACGGTTGTTGATAAATGGCAATACATTTGGAGCCCCGGCCGGTCAGGGGGAACCTGCTCAAGAAGTTGACGGCAGACGAGGGCCTGTTCGCCCTCGGCGGCGCGGTGGCACGCGTGGTGGAGCTGGTGGATTCCGACGACCAGGGCACCAACAGCCTGGCCTGGTATGTACTGTCCGACGTGGCCCTCACGCAGAAAGTGCTGCGCCTGGCGAACACGCCGCAATACCGCACCATGGCGGGCGCCACGGTCACCACCATATCCCGCGCCATCTCCCTGCTCGGCTTCGACACCGTGAAGACCACGGCGCTGGCCATGCTGCTGGTGGACCAGCTGGACAACAGCACCCATGCGCAGAGCGTGCGCGTGGAGCTGGAAGCATCGCTGTGCGCCAGCCTGCTCGGCCGGGAAGCGGCGCGCAGCGGACCTTTCGGCAGCGCGGAAGAAGCCTCCATCGGCGCCCTGTTCCGCAATATCGGCGCGCTGCTGGTGGCCTCGCGCGAGCATGAACGCTTCCGCGAAATCGAAGACCTGATGGCGAGCGGCGACTACACCCTGGCCCAGGCCTCGCAGCTGATCCTTGGTAGCAGCTACGACACCCTGTCCGCCGCCGTGCTGCGCGAATGGCGCATTCCCGAAGTCATCGTGCGTTCGCTGGCGCCGCTGCCGCAAGGCGTGCTGAAGCCGCCGCGCGACAAGGACGAATGGACGCGCCAGGTGGTCTCCTTCGGCTACGACGCGGCCAGGCCCCTGCTGCGCAAGGGCGGCGCCCGTGCCGACGAACTGATGGCATTGCGCCAGCGCTACGGCGCCGCGCTGAACCTGGACAACGCGCAGATGGATGCGATGTTCCTCACCGTGCGCAAGAGCATGGCCAGCCTGCAGGACAGCATGCAGCTGGTGCCCGAAGCGGAACAGGAACCCGCAGTGCCGCCCGGCCTGCCCGACGCGCTTGCATCCGCGACGATGGATAGCGGCATCGGCCAGAACAGCGGCGCCTGGCCGAGCGGCAAACCCTTCAATGCCCGCGACCGCCTGCTGTCCGGCGTGCAGGACGTCACCATGTTGCGCGCCGCCGGCCGCGCCAGGGTCAACGAACTAATACATGTGGTGCTGGAAACCCTGTACCACAGCATGGGCTTCCGCTTCGCAACGGTGTGCCTGAAGGACGCGAAAAGCGGGCAGTTCCGCGCGCGCATCGCCTTTGGCGAGCAGCACGTGCGGCGCCAGATCGGCTTCTGTTTCGAGGAGCATGGCGAGGACCTGTTTCACCTCGCCATGGCGAACGATGCCGACCTGATGATCTCCGACGCCGGCGCCGCCAAGATCCAGGGCTTGCTGCCCGAATGGCACCGCAAGATCCTGCCGGACGCGTGCAGCTTCATCGTGCTGCCGCTGGTGGTGCAGGGCCGCCAGCTCGGCCTGTTCTACGCCGACCGCGACGTGCTGGCGCCCGAAGGCGTGCGCCGGACGAAGCCTCCCTGATCCGCGCCCTCAAGAGCCAGGTACTGCTGGCGCTGGGCAGCAGCTGAACCGCCTCAGAAAGTAATCAGCACGGACGGCGCGCTGCGCCTGGCCGTGCCGTGGAATACGGCCTCGATATTGTTGCCGTCCGGGTCGAGCACGAAGGCGGCGTAGTAGCCGGGGTGGTATTGCCGCTCGCCGGGGGCGCCATTGTCCTTGCCGCCGCTGGCCAGCGCCGCCTGATAGAAGGCATCCACCATGGCACGGTCCTGCGCCTGGAAGGCGAGATGGTGGCGGCCGGTCAGCACGCCCTGCGCCGCCTCGCTGTCCTTCGAGGACACGAACAGCTCATCGGCCCAGAAGTAGTCGTCGCCGGTGCCGCCCATCGGCACTTTCAGCACCTCGAATACCGCCGCGTAGAAGGCCTGCGACGCAGGCAGGTCGCGCACCACGAGCTGGATATGGTCGATCAGCCGTCCGCGATGAAGTTCCTGGGTTTCCATACTGTGCTCCTCCGTTATACACTGGGTTTTTTGCCTGGGAGAACCTGTTCGTGCGTATCCTGTTTGCCGCCGTCGTCCTGTCGTTCGCCAGCCTGAGCCAGGCTGCCTCCAACTTTACCTTCGATCCCGCACCGGGGCCGCACGGTGTGGGTCTGCGCGTGGTCGAGCAGTACGATTACACTCGCACCTACCGTGGACGCTATGACGTTGTTACGGGAAAAGCGATTACGGGCGAGACGGCGCGGCCGGTGCAGACGGTGGTCTGGTATCCGGCGGCGCAAAAGGCGGGCAAGCGCGTTTCCTACGGCGACTATGCAAACCTGAACATCACGGCCGACAGTTTCGGCCTGTCGGCAGCCGAGATCGGCAAAGCCGCCGCCGCCCGCCTGGCCGATGCGGGCAATGAAATCGGCGCAGCGCAGGCTGCGGCCGAACTGGCCGCGCCAATGCAGGCGGTGCGCGACGCGAAGCCGGCGGCCGGCAAGTTCCCGGTGGTGATTTATGCGCCGAGTTTCAGCGCCGGCGCAGCGGAAAACGCCGAGCTGTGCGAATACCTGGCCAGCCACGGCTATGTAGTGATTTCCAGTCCGAGCATGGGCGCCACCACGCGCAGCATGACCGATAACCTGGAAGGCATTGAAACCCAGGCGGCCGACATCGCTTTCCTGGTCGGCTACGCGCATACGCTGCCGCAGGCCGACCTCGGCAAGCTGGCGGTGGCAGGTTTCAGCTGGGGCGGCATTTCCAACGTTTTCTTGGCGGCGCGCGACAGCCGCGTGAAGGCGCTGGTCAACCTGGACGGTTCGGTGCGCTACTGGCCAGAGATGATCGAGCAGGCGAAGTATGTGCAGCCTGCGCGGGTGGCGATCCCCATGCTGTTCCTGGCACAGCGCCCGCGTTCGCTGGAGGACGTGGCGCGGCGCGGCAAGCCGGTCACGAGTTTCCTCAACGAGATGAAGTACTCCGACCTGTACACGGTGACGCTGCACCCGATGGAGCACCTCGCCTTTGCCTCGGAGTCGCTGCACATGGTGTCGGACAAACGCTTCGAGGAATATTCACGCGCTGAAGCGGGGCAGGCCTACGGCTGGATGTCGCGCTATGTGCTGAATTTCCTCAACGCCTACCTGCTGGGGCAGGAGCAGGGCAAGACTTTCCTGAACAGCACGCCGAAACAGAACGGCGTGCCGGCGCATATGGTGTCGGTGGTAAAGGCGATGTCGCAGGGGCCTGCGCCAACGCTGGAAACGCTGTCCGCCGAAGCCGCGAAATCCAACTTTAGCAAGGTGCAGGAAGTATTCGCGGCGATGCGCAAGCGCGATCCGAAATTCACGATACCGGAACCGGTGCTGAACGACTGGGGCTACAAGCTGCTGCGCAGCGGTAATGGCACGGCGGCGATCGAGATCCTCAAGCTGGCCACCGTGATCTACCCGGAAAGCGGCAACGCCTTCGATAGCCTGGCCGAAGCCTATGAAGTGAGCCAGGACAAAGCGCAGGCGATCGAAAACTACCAGCGCTCGCTGCAGCTCGATCCGGGCAACAGCAACGCCGAGAAGCACCTGAAGGCGCTGGGCGCCGCGCCGCGCTAAGCCAGCTCCGCCTCGGCAGGCGGAATCGCCTGCGCGAGGCGCTCGAACTCTTCGATGGGCACGGGGCGGGCGAACAGGTAGCCCTGGGCCTCCTTGCACAGCTTGGTGCGCAGGAACTCGGACTGGGCTTCAGTCTCCACGCCCTCGGCGATCACTTCCAGCCCCAGCGAGTGGGCCAGGCCGATGGTGGCGGCGACGATGACGGCGTCGTTCGGGTCGCTCTCAATATCCTTCACGAAACCGCGGTCGATCTTGATGCGGTCGATTTCGAACAGCTTCAGGTAGCTCAGCGAGGAATAGCCGGTGCCGAAGTCATCGATGGCGACCTTGATGCCGCGCGTGCGCAGTTCCTTGAGCAGCGCGCGGCTGCGTTCCGGGTCCTGCATGGCGGCCGATTCGGTAATCTCCAGCTCCAGCAAGGTGGGGTCGATGCCGCTGTCCTCCACCAGGCGGTCCAGGTGCGGCAGCAGCGAACTGCCGTGGCACTGGCGCGCGGACAGGTTGACGGCCAGCCGCAGGTGGCCCAGGCCCATGCCGCGCCACCGGTCCAGCAGGCCAACCGCACGGTGCAGCACCCAGTCGCCCAGCGGCAGGATCAGGCCTGACTCTTCGGCAATCGGAATGAAGCGGTCCGGGCTCACCATGCCCAGCTCGGGATGGTGCCAGCGCAGCAGCACTTCGGCGCCGATCACGGCCTGCGTGGTGAGGTCGATCTGCGCCTGCAGGTAGAGCTCGAATTCTTCCTTCTCCAGCGCCTGCCACAGCCGGTTCTCCAGCATCAGGCGCTCATGCGTGGCGGTGTTCATGGCGGACGAGAAGAACTGGAAATTGTTGCGGCCGCGGCTCTTGGCGGCATACATCGCCGTATCCGCATTGCGCAGCAGGGTGGCGCCGTCTTCGCCGTCATTGGGGAACATGGCCACGCCCACGCTGGCGCCGCTGTGCACTGTCTTGCCATGCAGTTGGTAGGGCGCGCTCAGCGCCTCCACGATGCGCACGGCGATGGCGCTGGTGGCGTCCGGCGTCACGCTGCCGTTGGTAACCACGATGAACTCGTCGCCGCCCAGGCGGGCGATGGTGTCCACCTCGCGCAGCAGTTCGCGCAGGCGGTTCGCCACGGCCACCAGCAGCAGGTCGCCGGTCTGGTGGCCGTGGGTGTCGTTGATTTTCTTGAAGTGGTCCAGGTCGAGGAACATCACGGCCGCCGTGCCCTTGGCGCGCCGCGTTTGCGCCAGCAGCTGTTCCAGGCGCAGGCCCAGCGAGAGCCGGTTATCGAGCCCGGTCAGCGGGTCATGGTGGGCCAGGCGGTAGATGCGTTCCTGCGAGCGGTGCTGTTCCGTCAGGTCGTGCAGGATGGCCACGAACAGGTGCTCCTGCGGCAACTCCACTTCGCTGACCGACACGGCGAGCGGGAAGGGCGAGCCGTCGCTGCGCCAGCCGGTCGCCTCGTGTTCGTGGTGCTCGCCGTTGGCGATCTTGCGCAGCTGCTCGAACGGCGTTTCACCATGCGCCACCGGCAGCAGGTCGATCATCGGCAGGCCGGCCAGCTTCGGCGCTTCATAGCCGAACAGCCGCCCCGCCGCCGCATTGCCGGAAATGAGATAGCCTTCCGCATCGATGGTGAGGATAGCGTCGGCCGCCTTGTCCAGGATGGCCTGCAGCCGCGCTTCGCGTTCCTGCAGCTGGGCGGTGGCATCTTCCACCTGGGCCTGCACCTTGGCGCGCTCGCCGCTGATCATCAGCAGCAGCCCGCCCAGCAGGCCGGTCAGCAGCAGGCCCGAGGTCAGCACGGTCCAGCTTTGCCAGCCGCGGTGCTGGGCCAGGTAGGCCGGGGTCGGCTCCAGCGTCAGCTCGTAGCTGCGGCCGCCGAAGTGCAGGTCCTGCTGGAAGCTGCGTTCGCCGGGCACGTCGCCGATCTGGTCCAGCAGGGCGGGGCGGCCCGCCGCATCGAGGTCCACCAGCCGCGCCTGCATATGGGGAAAGCCGATCTGGCGGATGATGCGCATCAGGTAGGTATCGTTTTGCAGCGCAATCAGCAGCACGCCCAGTACCGGCTCGCCCGGCGCGCTGGAGACGGTTTGTGCCAGCAGCACGCCTGCGCCCGGTGCGCTGCTCAGCATGCGCAGCGGCGCGCTGGCCGTGGGCTGTCCGCTGCGGATGGCCGCCTCGATCATCGCCGCACGGGCCGGTTCGCTGAGCAGGTCCAGACCCTGGTGCTGGCGGCGCTCCGGCGGTTCCACGAAGGTGGCCACCATGTACTGCGCACGTTCTTCGGCCGGCAGCAGCGCGCGGTCCGGCGTGATCTGGCGCAGCTGGAAATTGGGCTGCAGTGCGGCCCGCGCCCAGGCCTCGAAAGCGGGGCGTTCGCTGCCTGCCACGGGGCGCAGCCAGCTCAGCGACAGCATCTCGTCGCGCTGGCCCAGGTAGCCGCCGGCGATATTGGCGAAATCGCGCGCCGTCACATTGGCCGCATGGCCGCTGATGGCGCGCGACATGGCATACACGAAGCGCTCATGCTCGCTGAGCCGGGCCTGCAGCAGGTCGCTGGCCTGCTGTGACTTGAGGTGGAAGGTCTGCATCTGCTCGGCCGATTCCCATTGCTCGACCTGCACGAAGATGGCGACGAAGACCGCCATCATCAGGGCCAGCGGCAGCCCCACCACCCAGCGCCGGCGCTGCCACAGGCGGCGGGGCTTGCCGATCACGATCCAGACCAGGGGCGCGGCCAGCAGGATGCCGATGGAATCGCCGATCCACCAGGCCAGCCAGTTGGCGGGCAGTTCGGCGGCCGGCATCACGCCGGCCAGCGCAATGCCGCTGAGGGACAGGGTGCTGCTGGTGATGGACAGCAGGGGCGCCAGCGCGAGGAAGCGCAGCACGTCGCGGCCCGAGCCCAGTGCCGGCTCGATCCAGCGGTCGAACACATGCATGGCGACATAAGCCTGCAGGGTGGCGCCGCAGGCAGCGGAGCAGGCCGCCAGCACATGGGCGAGGTCGGGCGCCGCCGCTTCGCCATTCGGCAGCGGCAACAGGTTCAGCACCAGCGCGCCCAGCGCCACGCCGGGCAGCAGGCGCGGGCCGAAGCTGACCAGGGTGGCCAGTGCAATGCCGGCAGGCAGGAAGAGCGGGGTGGCATAGCCGGGCGCGAGCGCCAGCTGCAGGCCGATCTGGCCGGTCAGAACATATGCTGCCACCAGGAGGGAATTGGCGAGCAGGAGGCTGCGCCATTGTTGCCAACTGCTCGTTTCGGTCATCGGGAATCCAGCGGTGAAGGGCGACAGCGTCCGGCCTATTGTCGAGCACTTCCGTGATATTTGATGCAACGTAAAAACAACACTTGCACTTTTCGGCACGCAGCCCTTACAATCTCGCCCCGAAGCGAACGGTCGCATACCGAGTGTTTATTTAAACTTGGAGTGTTGACAGTTTTTTGTAAGTGCTTCATACTCTGCGGTTCCTTCGCGGAGGGGTGGCCGAGTGGTTAAAGGCAGCAGACTGTAAATCTGCCCTCTTATGAGTACACTGGTTCGAATCCAGTCCCCTCCACCAAAGTTGCAAGGAAGTTGAGTAAAGCAGAAGTGAAACGGAACCTCGCGGGTGTAGCTCAATGGTAGAGCTGAAGCCTTCCAAGCTTAAGACGAGGGTTCGATTCCCTTCACCCGCTCCAGCTTCCCCAGCAGCACAGCAGTAAATACAAGCCCTTTTAGCTCAGTGGTAGAGCACTCCCTTGGTAAGGGAGAGGCCACGTGTTCAATCCACGTAAAGGGCACCAGAATTCGCAGTACCTGTTTCAGCATCATCTGTCAGTCGGGCGCGTGCCCTGCACACTTATCAAATTGTTAGGAGTCTACAATGGCAAAAGGTAAATTCGAGCGGACTAAGCCGCACGTGAACGTCGGCACCATCGGTCACGTTGACCATGGCAAGACCACCCTGACCGCAGCTATCGCAACCGTTCTGTCGAAGAAATTCGGCGGCGAAGCGAAAGCCTATGACCAGATCGACGCTGCTCCAGAAGAAAAAGCACGCGGCATCACCATCAACACCGCACACGTTGAGTACGAAACCGCCGGCCGCCACTACGCCCACGTTGACTGCCCAGGCCACGCCGACTACATCAAGAACATGATTACCGGTGCTGCGCAGATGGACGGCGCAATCCTGGTGTGCTCCGCCGCTGACGGCCCAATGCCACAGACCCGCGAGCACATCCTGCTGGCGCGCCAGGTTGGCGTTCCATACATCGTTGTGTTCCTGAACAAGTGCGACCTGGTCGACGACGAAGAGCTGCTGGAACTGGTGGAAATGGAAGTGCGCGAGCTCCTGTCGAAATACGAGTTCCCAGGCGACGACCTGCCAATCATCAAAGGTTCGGCACGTAAAGCACTGGACGGCGACACCGGTCCTCTGGGCGAGCAGGCAATCATGGCCCTGGCCGACGCACTGGACAGCTACATCCCTACGCCAGAGCGCGCAGTGGACGGCGCCTTCCTGATGCCAGTGGAAGACGTGTTCTCGATCTCGGGCCGCGGTACCGTGGTGACCGGTCGTGTTGAGCGCGGCATCATCAAGGTCGGCGAAGAGATCGAAATCGTCGGCATCAAAGACACCGTGAAAACCACCTGCACCGGCGTGGAAATGTTCCGCAAGCTGCTGGACCAGGGTCAAGCCGGCGACAACGTTGGCCTGCTGCTGCGCGGCACCAAGCGTGAAGACGTGGAGCGTGGCCAGGTTCTGGCCAAGCCAGGTTCGATCAAGCCGCACAACCACTTCACCGGCGAGATCTACGTTCTGTCGAAAGATGAAGGCGGCCGTCACACCCCGTTCTTCAACAACTACCGTCCACAGTTCTACTTCCGTACCACGGACGTGACCGGTTCGATCGAGCTGCCAGCCGATAAAGAAATGGTTATGCCAGGCGACAACGTGTCGATCACCGTCAAGCTGATCAACCCGATCGCGATGGAAGAAGGCCTGCGTTTCGCAATCCGTGAAGGCGGCCGCACCGTCGGCGCCGGCGTGGTTGCCAAGATCCTGGGCTAAGGAATTCCGCCGGGACTAGCACCCAACCGCGTTGGGTGCTAGAATTACGGATTCCACTGTAAGTTTTACGTAGGGGCGTAGCTCAATTGGCAGAGCGTCGGTCTCCAAAACCGAAGGTTGGGGGTTCGATGCCCTCCGCCCCTGCCACCGAATCTGGTGCAGGGCACCGAAAGTAAAAGTTAAATGTCTAATCAATCCGTGCAAACCGTTGGCACGCCGGGCGATAAGCTCAAGGTGCTGCTGGCAGTGGTTGCGGTGATTGCGGGCGTCGTCGGGTTCTTCTACCTGGCAGGTCAACCATCCATTATGCGCGTCGCAGCGCTGGTGGGTGGTTTGCTTATTGGCGCTGGCATCGCTTACACCTCGACCACTGGTCGCGATTTCCTGAATTTTGCCAAGGAATCCGTTCGCGAGACCAAAAAAGTCGTCTGGCCAACCCGTAAGGAAGCCACGCAGATCACGCTGATCGTCTTCGCCTTCGTGGTGGTGATGGCGGTGTTCCTGTGGGGCACGGATAAATTGCTCGAATTCCTGTTGTACGACGTAATCCTGGGTTGGAAAAAATAATGAGCGAAAACGTGCAAGACCAGGTGCCGGGCGAAGACCCGGCACAGCCGCTCAGCGTTCCAGTGAATAACAAGCGCTGGTACGTTGTGCATGCTTATTCCGGCATGGAGAAAAGCGTGCAGCGTGCACTGACCGAGCGCGTCGAGCGCGCCGGCATGCAGGACAAGTTCGGCCAGATCCTGGTGCCGACCGAGGAAGTGGTTGAAGTCAAGAACGGCCAGAAGTCCGTCACCGAGCGTCGTTTCTTCCCTGGCTATGTGCTGGTGGAAATGGAAATGACCGATGACACCTGGCACCTGGTGAAAAACACCAGCAAGGTCACCGGTTTCATCGGCGGCAAATCGAACAAGCCGACCCCGATTCCTGCGCGCGAGATCGAGAAGATCATGCACCAGATGCAGGAAGGCGTGGAAAAGCCACGGCCAAAAGTGCTGTACGAAGTAGGCGAACAGGTGCGCATCAAGGATGGCCCGTTCACCGATTTCAACGGCAACGTGGAAGAAGTCAATTACGAGAAATCGAAAGTGCGCGTCTCGGTCACCATCTTCGGCCGCGCTACCCCAGTCGAGCTCGAATTCGGCCAGGTCGAAAAAGTTTAAGCAGCAAGCGCCGAACGGAGCGTTTAATCCGCACGAGGAGCCCTGCCATGTGGTGGGGCGCTACTACTCAAACCAACGATAGGAATCGCCATCATGGCAAAGAAAATCATTGGCTTTATCAAGCTGCAAGTGCCAGCTGGTAAGGCAAACCCATCCCCACCGATCGGCCCAGCCCTGGGTCAGCGCGGCCTGAACATCATGGAATTCTGCAAAGCGTTCAACGCGCAGACCCAAGGCATGGAACCAGGTATGCCAATCCCGGTGGTGATCACTGCTTTCGCGGACAAGTCCTTCACCTTCGTGATGAAGACCCCGCCAGCAACCTTCCTGATCAAGAAGCACTCCGGCGTGCAAAAAGGTTCGCCTAAGCCACATACCGACAAGGTTGGCAAGCTGACCCGCGCACAAGCGGAAGAAATCGCAAAACTGAAGACCCCGGACCTGACCGCGGCTGACCTGGACGCAGCAGTGCGTACCATCGCCGGTTCCGCTCGTTCGATGGGCATCACCGTTGAGGGCATCTAATCATGGCAAAACTGTCCAAACGCGCTCAAGCCATCAAGGCTAAAGTAGACCGTACCAAAGTGTACGCTTTCGACAACGCTGTGTCGCTGATCAAGGAACTGGCTACCGCCAAGTTCAACGAATCGATCGACGTGTCCGTGCAACTGGGTGTGGATCCTAAGAAATCCGACCAGGTGGTGCGTGGTTCCGTCGTGCTGCCAGCAGGCACCGGCAAGACCGTTCGCGTGGCCGTGTTCGCTTCCGGCGACAAGGCTGAAGCTGCCAAGGCAGCCGGCGCTGACGTGGTCGGCATGGAAGACCTGGCAGAACGCGTGAAGGCCGGCGATATGCCGTTCGACATCGTGATCGCTTCGCCGGACACCATGCGTATCGTTGGTACCCTGGGCCAGATCCTGGGCCCACGCGGCCTGATGCCTAACCCGAAAGTGGGCACCGTGACCCCTGACGTGGCTACCGCCGTGAAAAACGCGAAAGCCGGCCAGGTTCAGTACCGTACCGACAAGGCCGGTATCATCCACGCCACCATCGGCCGTAAATCGTTCAGCGATGCCGATCTGAAGACCAACCTGGTTGCTCTGATCGATGCCCTGAACAAAGCCAAGCCGGCATCGTCGAAAGGCGTGTACCTGCGCAAAGTGTCGCTGTCCTCCACCATGGGTGCAGGCGTGCGCGTTGACCAGGCTACCCTGGCTGCTTAAGTAAAGAATCAAGTCCCGGCGGAACACTAGCCGGGCGCATCTTTGGGCTGGCAGGGGCAACCCTGCCAGGCAATCAAAGACCGTTGGGCTGGAAGCAGCAGGCAGGTTTCCGGTTAATCCGCGCAAGCGGCCCAACGCAGATGGTGTACCCGAACAAGTTTCGTAGTCCATTGGACTCCTAAACCTCGGACGCCGTTGTTCGAACCGATGTGCGGCATTTGCCAAACATCATTTAAGGAGGTTGACCGTGGGTCTCAATCTGAATGACAAAAAGGCCGTCGTCGCCGAAGTTTCCGCAAAAGTAGCAACTGCGCAAACTATCGTCGTGGCCGAGTACCGTGGCATCCAGGTTGCTCACTTGACGCAACTTCGTGCCAAAGCGCGTGCCCAGGGTGTGTACCTGCGTGTTCTGAAGAACACGCTGGCTCGCCGCTCTGTGGAAGGTACGCAGTTCGCCAACCTGGCTGATGAAATGACCGGCCCGCTGATCTATTCGATCTCGGACGACGCCGTGGCAGCAGCGAAAGTCATCAACGACTTCGCCAAAACCAACGACAAACTGGTCATCAAGGCAGGTAACTACGCAGGCAAGCAGCTGGATAAAGCTGCTGTGGCTGCGCTGGCGAGCATTCCTAGCCGTGAAGTCCTCATCTCGCAGCTGTTGGGCGTTATGCTGGCTCCGGTATCGGGCTTTGCACGTGGTCTGGCTGCTCTGGCAGCGAAAAAAGAATCCGAAGGCGCTGCAGCTTAAGCCCTGGTCTTTTTTCTCAAGTAATCAATTCTGTAGCACATAAATCTATTAGGAGTTTCAAATGGCAATTAGCAAAGACGATATCCTGAACGCAGTGAGCGAAATGTCCGTGATGGACCTGAACGACCTGGTCAAGGCATTCGAAGAAAAATTCGGCGTGTCCGCTGCTGCAATGGCTGCTCCAGCAGCTGGCGGCGCTGCTGGCGGCGCTGCTGCTGCTGAAGAACAGACCGAATTCAACCTGGTTCTGTCCGAAGTCGGCGCTAACAAAGTTGGCGTGATTAAAGCAGTTCGCGAAATCACCGGTCTGGGCCTGAAAGAAGCTAAAGACCTGGTCGACGGCGCACCGAAGACCGTGAAAGAAGCTCTGTCGAAAGCTGACGCAGAAGCCGGCAAGAAAAAGCTGGAAGAAGCTGGCGCCAAGGCCGACCTGAAGTAATTGTATTCTCCGGCGCCGGTAGTCCTTAGCGCCTGAGCCAAAGTTGCGGATCACCTTCCGGAAGGGAGGTGGTCCGGCTTTGGCTCCTTTGTCGTCTCTGTAGTATTTGTTTGCAGTACCCGGCTTGAAAGCGTAGTGCCTTGAGGTTTCCGCTGTTTGGAATATAGCAAAAACAGCCGAAACCTGAAGTTTTTATCCTTTCCTGTCACTCACGGAGTGTCCATGCACTACTCATTTACTGAGAAGAAACGCATTCGCAAATCTTTCGCGAAACGCGCCAACGTCCACAACGTTCCGTTCCTGCTGGCCACCCAGCTCGAGTCTTACGAAAACTTCTTGCAAGAGCACACTCCGGTGTCCACCCGCAAGAATGAAGGCCTGCAATCAGCCTTCAGCAGCATCTTCCCTATCGTTTCGCACAATGGTTTCGCACGCCTGGAGTTCCTCTCCTACGTGCTGGGCGACCCTGCCTTCGATGTGAAAGAGTGCCAGCTGCGCGGCCTGACCTTCGCGTCGCCGCTGCGCGCCAAGGTGCGCCTGGTGATCCTGGACAAGGAATCCCCGACCAAGCCGGTCGTCAAGGAAATGAAGGAGCAGGAAGTCTACATGGGCGAACTGCCCCTGATGACCACCACCGGTTCCTTCGTGATCAACGGCACCGAGCGTGTCATCGTGTCCCAGCTGCACCGTTCGCCGGGCGTGTTCTTCGAGCACGACCGCGGCAAGACGCACTCGTCCGGTAAGCTGCTGTTCTCGGCCCGTATCATTCCTTACCGCGGCTCCTGGCTGGACTTCGAGTTCGACCCGAAAGACATCCTGTACTTCCGCGTCGACCGCCGCCGCAAGATGCCGGTCTCGATCCTGCTGAAAGCCATCGGCATGACGCCGGAACAGATCCTGGCCAACTTCTTCGTGTTCGACAACTTCAACCTGCGCGGCGAAGGCGGCGAGCTGGAGTTTGTGGCCGAGCGCCTGCGCGGCGAAGTGGCGCGTTTCGATATCGTCAATCCGAAGGACGGCAAGGTCATCGTCGCCAAGGACAAGCGTATCAACGCCAAGCACGTGCGCGACATCGAAGCGGCCGGGATCAAGCACATCTCCGTGCCGGAAGACTACCTGCTGGGCCGCGTGCTGGCCAAGAACATCGTGGATCCGGAAACCGGTGAAGTGGTGGCCAACGCCAACGAAGAGCTGACCGAAGAGACACTGGGCAAGCTGCGCGATGCCAATATCGCCACCATCCAGACCCTGTACACCAACGACCTGGACCAGGGCGCCTACATCTCGCAGACCCTGCGCATCGACGACACCGCCGACCAGACCGCTGCACGCGTGGCGATCTACCGCATGATGCGTCCTGGCGAACCGCCGACCGAAGAGTCGGTGGAAGCCCTGTTCAACGGCCTGTTCTACAGCGCCGACCGTTACGACCTGTCCGCCGTGGGCCGCATGAAGTTCAACCGCCGCGTAGGCCGCGATGAACTGGTGGGCGACATGACGCTGTCGAACGACGACGTGCTGGCCGTGATCAAGATCCTCGTCGAGCTGCGCAATGGCCGCGGCGAAGTGGACGATATCGATCACCTGGGCAACCGCCGCGTGCGTTGCGTGGGCGAGCTGGCCGAAAACCAGTTCCGCGCCGGCCTGGTGCGCGTTGAGCGCGCCGTCAAGGAACGCCTGGGCCAGGCCGAAGCCGACAACCTGATGCCGCACGACCTGATCAACTCCAAGCCGATTTCGGCTGCCATCCGCGAGTTCTTCGGTTCGTCCCAGCTGTCGCAGTTCATGGACCAGACCAACCCGCTGTCCGAGATCACCCACAAGCGCCGTGTTTCCGCACTGGGCCCTGGCGGCCTGACGCGCGAACGCGCCGGCTTCGAGGTGCGCGACGTGCACCCGACCCACTACGGCCGCGTGTGCCCGATTGAAACGCCTGAAGGCCCGAACATCGGCCTGATCAACTCGCTGGCACTGTACGCCCGCCTGAACGAATACGGCTTCCTGGAAACCCCATACCGCAAGGTCGAAGGTTCCGTGGTCACCGACAAGATCGACTACCTGTCCGCCATCGAAGAAGGCCGCTACATCATTGCCCAGGCTAACGCCAAGATCAATGACAAGGGCCAGCTGATCGACGAACTGGTGTCGGCCCGTGAAGCCGGCGAAACCATCCTGGTGTCGCCAGAGCGCATCCAGTACATGGACGTGGCCCCAGGCCAGATCGTGTCCGTGGCAGCCTCGCTGATTCCGTTCCTGGAACACGATGACGCGAACCGTGCACTGATGGGCGCCAACATGCAGCGCCAGGCTGTGCCTTGCCTGCGTCCTGAAAAGGCGCTGGTGGGTACCGGTATCGAACGCACCGTGGCCGTCGACTCCGGCACCACCGTGCAGGCCCTGCGCGGCGGCGTGGTGGACTACATCGATGCAGGCCGCGTGGTGATCCGCGTGAACGACGAAGAGGCGCAAGCCGGTGAAGTCGGCGTGGACATCTACAACCTGATCAAGTACACCCGTTCCAACCAGAACACCAACATCAACCAGCGTCCTATCGTCAAGGTAGGCGACCGCGTGGCCAAGGGCGACGTGATCGCCGACGGCGCATCGACCGACCTGGGCGAGCTGGCACTGGGCCAGAACATGACCGTGGCCTTCATGCCATGGAATGGCCTGAACTTCGAGGATTCGATCCTGATCTCGGAAAACGTCGTGAAAGACGACCGTTACACCTCGATCCACATCGAAGAACTGAGCGTTGTTGCCCGTGACACCAAGCTGGGCGCGGAAGAAATCACGCGCGACATCTCGAACCTGGCTGAGAACCAGCTGGCGCGTCTGGATGAATCCGGCATCGTGTACATCGGCGCTGAAGTGCAGGCCGGCGACACCCTGGTGGGTAAAGTGACGCCAAAAGGCGAAACCCAGCTGACCCCGGAAGAGAAGCTGCTGCGCGCCATCTTCGGTGAAAAAGCATCGGACGTGAAAGACACCTCGCTGCGCGTGCCTTCGGGCATGGTCGGCACCGTGATCGACGTGCAGGTGTTCACCCGCGAAGGCATCCCGCGCGACAAGCGCGCCCAGCAGATCATCGACGATGAGCTGAAGCGCTACCGCCTGGACCTGAACGACCAGATGCGTATTGTGGAAGGCGATGCCTTCCAGCGTCTGGAAAAAATGCTGATCGGTAAAGTCGTCAACGGCGGTCCGAAGAAGCTGGCCAAGGGCGCCAAGATCACCAAGGACTACCTGGCCGACCTGGACAAGTTCCACTGGTTCGACATCCGCCCTGCGGACGACGACGCCGCCTCCGCACTGGAAGCCATCAAGGAATCCATCGCCGAGAAGCGCCACCAGTTCGACCTGGCCTTCGAAGAGAAGCGCAAGAAGCTGACGCAAGGCGACGAGCTGCAGCCTGGCGTGCAGAAAATGGTCAAGGTCTACCTGGCCGTGAAACGCCGCCTGCAGTCCGGCGACAAGATGGCAGGCCGCCACGGTAACAAGGGTGTGGTCTCGCGTATCGTGCCAGTGGAAGACATGCCATACATGGCGGACGGTACCCCGGCCGACGTGGTGCTGAACCCGCTGGGTGTGCCATCCCGTATGAACGTGGGCCAGATTCTTGAGACCCACCTGGGCTGGGCAGCGAAGGGCCTCGGCCTGCGTATCGGCGAAATGCTGGCGCAGGAGATCAAGGTTGCCGAGATGCGCAAGTTCCTGACCACCGTGTACAACGAGACCGGCGCCAAGGAAGACATCGCATCGTTCAGCGACGACGAGATCATGGGCCTGGCGCAGAACCTGAAGAAGGGTGTGCCATTCGCAACGCCGGTGTTCGACGGCGCGCACGAATCCGAAATCCGCCGCATGCTGGACCTGGCGTATCCGGACGAAATCGCGACCAAGCTGGGCATGACCCCATCGAAGAACCAGGTCACGATGTACGACGGCCGCACCGGCGAAGCGTTCGAGCGCAAGGTCACCGTGGGTGTGATGCACATGCTGAAACTGCACCACCTGGTCGACGACAAGATGCACGCCCGTTCCACCGGTCCTTACTCGCTGGTGACGCAGCAGCCACTGGGCGGTAAAGCCCAGTTCGGCGGCCAGCGCTTCGGTGAGATGGAGGTGTGGGCACTGGAAGCGTACGGCGCATCGTACGTGCTGCAGGAAATGCTGACCGTGAAGTCCGATGACGTGAATGGCCGTACCAAAGTGTACGAAAACCTCGTCAAGGGCGATCACGTGATCGATGCCGGCATGCCGGAATCGTTCAACGTGCTGGTGAAAGAGATCCGTTCCCTGGGTATCGATATCGACCTGGAACGCAACTAAGACATCAGCCGGCGCCGCTCCTCCGGGAGCGGCGAAGAACACGAAATTCAATCACCTGGAGTGATACATGAAAGCCCTGCTCGATCTATTCAAGCAAGTACAGACGAACGAGACCTTTGACGCGATCAAGATCGGTCTCGCTTCGCCAGAAAAAATCCGTTCGTGGTCCTACGGCGAAGTCAAGAAGCCGGAAACCATCAACTACCGTACCTTCAAGCCTGAGCGCGATGGCCTGTTCTGCGCCAAGATCTTTGGCCCGATCAAGGACTACGAATGCCTGTGCGGCAAGTACAAGCGCCTGAAGCACCGCGGCGTGATCTGCGAAAAGTGCGGCGTTGAAGTGACGCTGGCCAAGGTGCGCCGTGAGCGCATGGGCCACATCGAGCTGGCCTCGCCGACTGCGCACATCTGGTTCCTGAAATCCCTGCCATCCCGCCTGGGCATGGTGCTGGACATGACCCTGCGCGATATCGAACGCGTGCTGTACTTCGAAGCATATGTTGTGACCGATCCTGGCATGACCCCGCTGAAGAAGTGCCAGATCATGTCGGAAGACGATTACGCCGCCAAGTACGAAGAGTACGGCGACGACTTCACCGCCTACATGGGCGCGGAAGGTATCCGTGAACTGCTGCGCTCCATCGACATCCACCGCGATGCCGAAACCCTGCGCGTGGAACTGAAGGAATCGAAGTCCGAAGCGAAGATCAAGAAATACGCCAAGCGCCTGAAAGTGCTGGAAGCGTTCCAGCGTTCCGGCATCAAGCCTGAGTGGATGATCATGGAAGTGCTGCCGGTGCTGCCGCCGGAACTGCGCCCACTGGTCCCGCTGGATGGCGGCCGCTTCGCGACCTCCGACCTGAACGACCTGTACCGCCGCGTTATCAACCGTAACAACCGCCTGAAACGCCTGATGGAGCTGCGCGCTCCAGAGATCATCACGCGTAACGAAAAGCGCATGCTGCAGGAAGCAGTGGACTCGCTGCTGGACAACGGCCGTCGCGGCAAAGCGATGACCGGCGCCAACAAGCGTCCGCTGAAATCGCTGGCTGAAATGATCAAGGGCAAGGGCGGCCGCTTCCGTCAGAACTTGCTGGGCAAGCGCGTCGACTACTCGGGCCGTTCGGTCATCGTGGTGGGTCCGCAGCTGAAACTGCACCAGTGCGGTCTGCCGAAGCTGATGGCGCTGGAACTGTTCAAGCCATTTATCTTCAACAAGCTGGAACTGATGGGTCTCGCGACCACCATCAAGGCTGCGAAGAAGCTGGTGGAAATCCAGGAGCCTGTGGTCTGGGACATCCTGGAAGACGTGATCCGCGAACACCCGATCATGCTGAACCGTGCACCAACCCTGCACCGTCTGGGCATCCAGGCTTTCGAGCCGGTGCTGATCGAAGGTAAGGCAATCCAGCTGCACCCGCTGGTCTGCGCGGCGTTCAACGCCGACTTCGACGGTGACCAGATGGCAGTTCACGTGCCGCTGTCGATCGAAGCGCAGATGGAAGCGCGCACCCTGATGCTGGCGTCGAACAACATCCTGTTCCCATCGAACGGCGAACCGTCGATCGTGCCGTCGCAGGATATCGTGCTGGGTCTGTACTACGCGACCCGCGAAGCGATCAACGCCAAGGGCGAAGGCATGATGTTCCCGGACGTGTCCGAAGTCATCCGCGCCTACGACAACAAGGAAGTGGAACTGGCGACCCGCATCACCGTGCGTATCGTCGAGAATCCAAAAGATCCGGCCACCGGCGAATTCGTGCGCACCCTGACGCGCTACGAAACCACCGTGGGCCGTGCGATCCTGTCCGAGATCCTGCCAAAAGGCCTGCCGTTCAATGTACTGAACCGCTCGCTGAAGAAGAAGGAAATCTCGAAGCTGATCAACACCTCCTTCCGCAAGTGCGGCCTGCGCGCCACCGTGGTGTTTGCCGACCAGCTGATGCAGTCGGGCTTCCGCCTGGCGACCCGCGCCGGTATTTCGATCTGCGTGGACGACATGCTGGTGCCGGAAGTGAAGAAGACGCTGATCGCGACCGCCGAATCCGAAGTCAAACAGATCGAGCAGCAGTACGCTTCCGGTCTGGTGACGGCCGGCGAGCGTTACAACAAGGTGGTCGACATCTGGGGCAAGACCTCGGACGAAGTCGGCAAGGCCATGATGGACCAGCTGAAAGTGGAAGACGTCGTGAAGCGCGACGGCAGCAAGACCACCCAAGAGTCCTTCAACGCGATTTACATGATGGCCGACTCGGGCGCCCGCGGTTCCGCAGCGCAGATTCGCCAGCTGGCCGGTATGCGAGGCCTGATGGCCAAGCCGGACGGCTCGATCATTGAAACGCCGATTACCGCGAACTTCCGCGAAGGCCTGAACGTTCTGCAGTACTTCATCTCGACCCACGGCGCTCGTAAAGGTCTGGCGGATACGGCACTGAAGACCGCGAACTCCGGTTACCTGACCCGCCGTCTGGTGGACGTGACCCAGGATCTGGTGGTGATCGAAGACGATTGCGGCACCTCGAACGGCACGCAGATGAAGGCGATGGTCGAAGGTGGTGAAGTGATCGAAGCCCTGCGCGACCGTATCCTCGGCCGCGTGGCAGGCACCGACATCGTCAATCCTGAGACCCAGGAAACCGTGTTCGAAGCCGGCACGCTGCTGGACGAAGACATGGTGGAAGAGATCGAACGCCTGGGCGTGGACGAAGTCAAAGTCCGCACCCCGCTGACCTGCGACACGCGCTTCGGCCTGTGCGCCAAGTGCTACGGCCGTGACCTCGGCCGCGGCATGCTGGTGAACTCCGGCGAAGCCGTCGGTGTGGTGGCAGCGCAGTCGATCGGTGAGCCGGGTACCCAGCTGACCATGCGTACCTTCCACATCGGTGGTGCGGCATCGCGTGCAGCAGTGGCATCGTCGGTGGAAGCCAAGTCGAACGGTATCATCCGCTTCACCGCGACCATGCGTTACGTCACCAACGGCAAGGGCGCCCAGATCGTCATTTCCCGTTCCGGCGAAGTGCTGATCACGGACGACCATGGCCGCGAACGCGAACGCCATAAAGTGCCGTACGGCGCGACCCTGATCGTGAAAGACGGCATGACTGTGAAAGCAGGCGCACCGCTGGCAACGTGGGATCCGCTGACCCGTCCGATCATCACCGAGTACGCTGGTACGGTGCGTTTCGAGAACGTCGAAGAAGGCGTGACCGTGGCCCGTCAGGTGGACGAAGTGACCGGCCTGGCAACGCTCGTTGTAATCGATGCGAAGCGCCGTGGTTCGCTGACCAAGACCATGCGTCCGCAGGTGAAACTGCTGAACGAAGATGGCAACGAAGTGAAGATCGCCGGCACCGAACACGCTGTGGCGATCGGCTTCCAGGTTGGCGCGCTGATCATGGTGAAAGACGGCCAGCAAGTGTCCGTGGGTGAGGTTCTGGCGCGTATCCCGACCGAATCGCAGAAAACCCGTGACATTACCGGCGGTCTGCCGCGTGTGGCGGAACTGTTCGAAGCACGTTCGCCGAAAGACGCGGGCATGCTGGCGGAAGTCACCGGTACCGTGGCCTTCGGTAAAGAGACCAAGGGCAAGCAGCGCCTGGAAATCACCGACATGGACGGCAACAAGCACGAGTTCCTGATTACCAAGGACAAGCAAGTGCTGGTGCACGACGGCCAGGTGGTGAACAAGGGCGAGATGATCGTGGACGGCCCGGCCGATCCGCAAGACATCCTGCGCCTGCTGGGTATCGAAGCGCTGGCCCGCTACATCGTGGACGAAGTGCAGGACGTGTACCGTCTGCAGGGTGTGAAGATCAACGACAAGCACATTGAAGTCATCGTGCGTCAGATGCTGCGTCGTGTTCAGATCACCAATGCCGGCGACACCGACTACATCGTTGGCGAGCAGGTGGAGCGTTCGGAACTGCTGGACGAGAACGACAAGGTTGTGGCCGCGGGCAAACTGCCAGCGACCTACGAGAACGTGCTGCTGGGTATTACCAAAGCATCGCTGTCGACCGACTCCTTCATCTCCGCAGCATCGTTCCAGGAAACGACCCGCGTGCTGACCGAAGCTGCGATCATGGGCAAGCGCGACGGCCTGCGCGGCCTGAAGGAAAACGTGATCGTCGGCCGCCTGATCCCAGGCGGTACGGGCCTGGCCTTCCACCGTGCCCGCCGCGAGAAGGAAGTGTGGGAAGCCGAAGAGCGCAACAACCTGCTGAACGCCGAGCGTGCAGCAATGAGTGGCGCCGACGTCGAAGCGATCGAAACCAGTTCGCAGGACAACGGCGAAGCGTAACAGCTAAGCTGCCCAACAAAAACGGCGCCTTCGGGCGCCGTTTTTTATTGCTTTCCGCATGGGGTCTGACCCCGATTAAGAAATATGTCCTGATCGGGGTCGGGCGGAATCGAGCAGAAGTACTTGTTCACCAGTTCCACGTTCCGGGGTGATATCGCCGGCCAGCCACAGCACCGCATTATTCGGACCGTAATACGTGCGGTACCACTCCTTCACATCCTCCAGCGACGCGGCAGCCAGGTCTTCCATGCTGCCGATGGTGGACCAGGAATAGGGATGCGAATACGGATACATCTTCGCCACCATTTCCAGGTGCACCTTGCCATAAGGACGGTTTTCGCCGAGCCGCTTTTCATTCTGCACAACGCCGCGTTCCCGCTCCAGCATTTACTTGGAAATGTAATTGCCGAGAAAACCCATGCGATCCGCTTCCAGATAAAGCGTGCGTTCCAGCGCCGATACCGGCACATCTTCAAAGAAATTGGTGCGGTCGGTATTGGTGGTGCCGTTGCGGTTATTCGCGCCTAAATCATCCATCGCTTCGCGGAAGCCGTGCGGATAATTCTGCGATCCATTAAAGAAGAAATGTTCGAATAAATACGCGAAGCCGGTCTTGCCGCGGTTCTCATTACGCGAACCCACGTGGTACCAGGTATTCACGGCCACCACGGGCACGGTATGGTCGGTATGGACGATCAGCGTCAGCCCGTTCTGCAGTGCGAATTTCTTGTACGGGATGGCATAGGGTTTGAGGTCAACGGCTGTCGGCGCGGACGCGGCGAGGAGGGGGAGGGGAGCGGTGAAAGCAGGGCTACAGCGAAAGCGAGAATTCTTTTCATTGGCCACCTGTTGTGATTATGTCGTTGTGCGCAGGCCGAACGCTTGCGCCAGGTGATGCTACGCCCGTTTATGCCCGGCAAGCACGCCAAGTCTGAGCTTATCCATGCTAAGATTTGGCTCATGATCGCCCAGGCTCTTTTCACTCCCGCCCAGCAAAAACTGCTGGGTTTGCTGTTTGTACGTGTGAACGATGGTTTCCACCTGAACGAGATCATGCGGCTTACCGGCCTGGGCAGCGCATCGGCCCAGCGCGAGCTGAAACGGCTGCATGAATCGGGGCTGATCGTGTCCGAGCGCATCGGCAATGTGCGCCAGTTCCGGCCGAATAAGCAAAGCCCGGTCTACGAAGAATTGAGCAGCATCGTCAAGAAAACATTCGGCGTGGTCAGCGTGCTGAATTCCGCGCTGGCGCCGTTGCGCCGCTCGCTGAATGTGGCTTTTATTTATGGACCCAGTGCGCGCGAACAAGAAGCATCGGCCGAGCCGCTGGAGTTATTGCTGATCGGCGAAAATACGACCTATGGCGAATTACTGAACCGTTTGCCGATTGCTGAACGTATTCTGCGCCGCCGCATTAACCCGAACTTATATTCGGTGCCCGATTTCCAGCGCCGCTTGCGTGAAAAGCAGCCTTTTATCCTGAAGGTATTGGAAGACCGCAAGGTATTCGTGCTGGGCGACGATGTCGACCTGGACGAGATACTGCGCAGCGAGCATCAGGACGCCGAAGCGATCTGAAATTCACCGCTGCCGATTGTGCGAAACGACTTTCCCATAGGAAACCTCAGCGCAAAGCGCGTATAACGGCCCGGTTCCGACTCCACCTCAATCGCGCCGCCAAAGGCGCTCACCACCTTGCGGCAGAACGCCAGCCCCATGCCCGTGCCGCCGCCGCTATGGCGGGTGGTGTAATAGGGATCGAAGACGTGGGGCAGCACATCCGGCGCGATGCCCAGGCCGGTATCCGTGACCACCAGCCAGTTCAGTTCCTGCAGGGTGTAGCACTCCACGGTCACATTGCCCCGGCCTGCAGCGTGCACGGCGTGCAGCGCATTTTTCAGCAGGTTGTAGAGCACGTACACCAGTAGCGTATCCGAACCGAAGAAATTGAAGTCCTCGCGCAGCACCAGGCGCACCCTTTCTCGTTCGGCTTCGGCAAAGGGGTAGCAGGAAATCGCCTCATCTACGCACTTCTTCACCGAATGGACGGCAAAATCGTCGCTCTGCAACGATCCCGCGCGGGCAGACGCCAGCAGCATATCGACGATAAAGTTCGAGCGCGCCACCTCGGTCTCGATATGGGTGGCGATTTCGCTCAGGTAGCGTAACTGTTCCGGCGCCAGGCCCGGCGCTTCCGAGCGCTGATAGCCCGCGATCAGCTCGGGCAGGCTGCGCGCCAGCACCCGGGACTGGCTGCGGATGGTGGCCAGCGGCGTGCGCACCTCATGGGCGATGCTGGCGGCGGCAAACAGGGGATCGGCCAGCAGGTTATGCCGCACCATGGCCTGGGCAATCAGGCCGAGGCTGCAGGCAATGCACAGCACGCCGGGCGGATAGAACTCCACTCCGTAGTTGCACAGATAGTCCACGGCGGCAGCGAAGTAGATCAGGATGCTGAACAGGCAGTAGCGCAGCCGCGTGCGTTCGGTCGAGACCGCCACGCCCTGGCGAAGGTAGAGCAGCGCCACACCGCGGCCCACCACCACCACGGTCTGCAGCAGGTAGAGCGGATGCAGCTCGCCCGCCATTGGATAGAAACCGAAGAAATAGGGATACAGGCCCTGGATCACGAGATCTGTGCTGAGCAGCAGCATGGTCAGCACGCCGCACAGCAGGTAGCTGGCGTAGACGAAAGGCCGGTCCTGATGGCGGCGCGTGAGCTCGGTGATGAAGTGGTACAGCGTGGTGGGCAGGAAGAGGATGGGCACATAGCCGGCCTGCACGATGCGCCAGGCGTGGTCGGGGTTCTCAGTCTGGAACAGCACGGCCCACGCCGCCTGCCAGAGGAAGGTGCTCATGCACAGGATAAAAAACGTCATGCTGACGCGATTGGCTCCCCGCGAGTTCAGGACGAACGCGCCGTAGCCAATAAACAGGGCAGACACAACCGCAGGCAGCACCGAGTACATGCAGGTATTCCCCTTGAGAACCATTCACATTTACTCATAGTAACAACGGACTGTTTCATTGCTGGGGTATATCGGCAGGAGCTTTGCGGTAAATCAAAAGTGCGCTCGGAATTTAAGCAAAAGTAAAGACAGGCCCAACCTCAACAGGAGAATTCCATGTTCATGCATGCCGCCGATGCCCTTGCCACAGCCCCACGCGCCGACCTGACTTTTCACCACCAGATTTCGATTTACCTCAAGGACTCGAATGCCTACGGCAACACCTACTTTGCGCGCTACTTCGAGTGGCAGGGGGTCTGCCGGGAGAAATGGTTCTACGACTGCATCTCGCGCGACATGCTGAAGAACGACGGCGTCTTCATTACCAAGCATGCCCAGCAAGACTACCTGCAGGAGACCTTCCCCTTCCAGGATATCGTTTGTGAGGTCAACACCTATGACGTGAAGCGCTGCTCCTTCTGGCTGGAGTTCCGTTTTTACGCCGACGGCAACCCGGTGTCGGTCGGCCGCCAGCAAATCGTCTTCGCCAACCACGCGAAACAGATCACGGCCCTGCCGGAGCTCGTCCTGAAACGCATCAAGCGCTATGAGCTCCGCTAGCCCTAGGCCTGAGCTCGCCTGCGACACCATGGGGTCAGGCACCGCTTGTCATACTGACAGCGGGTGCCTGACCCCATAGTGTCGCAGGCGGGCTGAGCTTTAGCGCTGGGTGGCGATCCAGTGGGTGACTTTGGCTTCGAGCAGGTCGAGCGGGATGGTGCCGTCTTCCAGTACGACCTGGTGGAAGGCGGGCAGGCTGAATTTCGCGCCCAGCGCTTTTTGTGCGCGCTGGCGCAGTTCCATGATTTTCAGCGAACCGATCTTATATGCCACGGCCTGCCCCGGCCATGCCATGTAGCGCTCCGTTTCGCTTTTCGCGACGGCGTCATAACCCAGCGTGTCCTTCATGTACTGGATGGTTTTCTCGCGCGTCCAGCCTTTGGCGTGCATGCCGGTGTCCACCACCAGGCGCGTGGCGCGCAGCAGTTCGTCGTTCAGATGGCCGAAGTATTGGGCCGGATCTTCAAACAAGCCCATCTCGCGGCCCAGTGTTTCCGCGTACAGCGCCCAGCCTTCGGTGAACGCGGTGTTGCCGCCGAACTGGCGGAACTTCGGCAGGTTCAGTTCCTGCATCAGGGCGATGTGGAAGTGGTGGCCCGGTTTGCCTTCGTGCAGGAACAGCGTGGTCATGCCCGTGTTGCCGTACTTGGTGGGATCGGTGACCACGGACCAGAACACGCCGGGCCGCGAGCCGTCCGCCGCCGGCGCGGTGTAGTGGTCGGATGCCGTGTCGCGGCTCAGTTCAGGCTCCAGGCGCAGGTCCAGCTTGGCCTTCGGCAGCAGCGTGAACATGGCGGGCAACTTGGTATCCAGCACGTCGTTCAGCTTGTGGTACACGGCCTGCACTTCGTCTTCCGTTTTGAAGGGGAAGAACTTCGGCTGCTGCGAAATCCACGTCGGCAGGCCGGCGGCCGGACCGTTGTAGCCCAGCTTCGGTCCCAGCTTCGCGAACTCGGACTGAATGCGCGCCACTTCTTTCAGGCCGGTCTGGTGGATCTGCTCCGGCGTCAGCTGCGTGGTGGTGGAATCGGCGATGCGCACCTTGTACCAGGCCGCGCCGTTCGGCAGCGCGCCCAGTCCCGTGCTGGTGCGGCAGGCCGGGATATAGGTCTGTTCCACATACTTCGCAAGCTTGTCCAGCGCCGGCACCAGCTTGCCCACCGTATCGCGGTAAGCCGCCGTCAGGCGCTGCTTGTCTTCCGCCGAAAACTCGGCAGGCATCTTGTTCACAGGCGTGTAGTAGATGCTCTGTTCCGGCGTGGCGCTCACCAGCTTCTGGAACTGCGGCAGCGCGGACACCATGATGGCCTTCGGCTGCGTGATGCCGCGCTTGATGCCTTCATCCATATTCACGATGGCCTGGTCGATCCACGCAGGCAGCTGTGACAGGCGGCTCAAGTAGGCCTCGTATTCCTTCACCGTGCGCAGGGGCTGCGAAGCTTCGCCGCTGGCGTAATTCGCCAGCATCACCGGCATGCTGCTCATTTGCGTCAGCGGCAGCAGGTGCTCGGGATAAGGTTCGTAGGCGAGGAAGGTCTTCAGCTCGAACGCCATCACATCGTAGTTGATGCGGTCGCGGTGCGTGAGCGCCTGCTTGTTGATCTGCTTGAGGCGCTTGCTGAATTCGCGGTAGCGCGCGAACTGCTTTGCGCGTTCTTCCGGCGAGATCGACATGCCAATCTGGTCGTCGAAGCGGTTGTCGCCATTCTCGGTGGCGCCCACCGGCTCGAAACGGGCGATCGCGTCATAGTATTCGTCGGCCAGCGCGAGGAACTGTTTCGCTGCGGCGTCCGACACGGCGGCGGATACCTTGGCCGCCGGCGTGGCAGCTTGGGCCGGCACGTAGGCCATCAGCAGGGCGGCGCTCAGGGCGGCGAGGGTCAGGCTGTGCTTCATCTATGGATTCCCTTGATTGTGGTTGGAATGCAAACGGCGACAAGCATAAGCGATTGCCGCCCGGCTGTGCCAGAATATTGGCACTTTCCGGAGAGTGCGATGCGAGCCCTTGCTGTTTTTTTGACACTGTGTTGTGCCGCCGCCCATGCGGATGTAAGCGTGATGGGCGTGATGTCGAACCGCGCCTTGCTGTCGGTGGATGGCGGGCCGCCCCGCATGTATGCCGTTGGCGCCGCTCTGCCGGATGGCAGCCGCCTGGTCGCCGTGAACGGCAACGATGCCGTCATCGAACAGGGTGGCCGGCGCTATACGGCGTCGCTGGGCCAGCCCGCGGCGCGGGTGGCCTCCCCCGGTGCGGGGAAGAAGCTGATCCTGGCGCCCGATGGCCTTGGCCACTATTTGCTGACCGGCGAAATCAATGGCGCGCAGGCGCGCATGATGATCGATACCGGCGCCTCGCTGGTTGCCTTGCCGGCCGCCGATGCGGAACGCATGGGCATTGAATACCGCAAGGGCCGCCGCGTGTTCGTCAACACGGCCAACGGCCAGGCCACCGCCTGGCGCGTGCGCATCGACCGCCTGCGCATCGGCGACATGGAACTGAACCAGCTGGACGCCGTGGTGCATGAGCACGGGCTGTCCATCATCCTGCTCGGGAACTCCTTCCTGAACCGCTTCAATATGCAGCGCGACGGCGATCAGATGACACTGGAGCGCCGCCACTAGGCCTGCGCCAGGCGGCTCTCGTAGAGCGCTGCAACGAGGTCGGACTGGGTCACAATGCCGGCGAAGCGGTCTTCGTGATCGACCACGGGAATATGGTGGAAGCCCGAATCGGCCATCAGCGGCACCAGGTTCACGATCGGCGTATCGATCTTTGCCAGTTGCGGGCGCGGCGTCATGATCTGCCCGATCACTTCCGCTTTTTCCGAATGGGTTAGGCCGCTGGGGCGCAGGAAGCTGTGCAGGCGCTCGCGCAGGCTGCGGTAGTCATCGATGCCGCCATGCGCGAGGAAATCGCTCTGGGTCACGATGCCGATCACACGCCGTGCGCGGTTCAGCACCGGCAGGGCGGCAATGCGGTGCTGGCGCATCTCTTTCCACGCTTCCCTCAAGCCCGTGCCGAACTCCGCCGTCACCACGTCCTTCGACATAATGTCGCCGCACAGGATCACGCCGAAGCGGCGCTGGTAGGCGTGCATTTCCGTTTGCAGGAACAGCTCTTCCAGGTCATCGCGGCTGATGTCCAGCACCTCGTTGTGGCGCTTGAGCACCTCGTCCAGGTCTCCCGGCGTGAACCCAAGGCGCGCGGTCGGCACGGCATCGGCCGTGGCATGCGGATTGGGATGGGCCAGCGCCTGCGTATGCGGATAGCGCTTGCCGGTGAGGCGGTTGTACACCACGGCAGCCAGCACCAGCAGGGTGGAATTCAGCAGCACGGGGCCGAGCCCGAAGCCGAAGCCTGCTGCCTGCACCGCCGGCCCCCCGATGATGGTGGTCAGTGCGACTGCACCGCCGGGCGGATGCAGGCAGCGCAGCGCGAACATGGCGCCGATGGCGGAAGCTCCGGCCAGTGCACCCAGCAGCGGCAATGGCAGCGAATCGCCGAACCAGCGCTGGCATGCCGCGCCGGCCAGCGCCGACACCACATTGCCGCCAATGACGGACCAGGGCTGGGCCAGCGGGCTGGCCGGAAGACAGAACAACAGCACCGATGAAGCGCCGATCGGCGCGATCAGCCAGATGGCCTGGCCGGCAAGCATGGCATGGGCACACAGCGCCGTGAGGAGCAGTCCTATCAGCGCGCCGCCGCTGGCGCGCAGGCGTTCAGTTGTGCTGGCAGTGGAAGGCGGGGGAATCAGTTGTTTGAGCATCCCGCCATTATCCTACGCGGGGCTGTGGGAGACCAGATGCAGGGGCAGGGCAGTCGTGTACTTGATCTGTTCCATCGAGAAGGCGGATGACACGCCCGTGAGGTTGGCCACCTTGATCAGCTTTTTGTAGAAGCGGTCGTAGCCCTCGATATCGGTCGTCACCACCTTCAGCAAATAGTCGATATCGCCGCTCATGCGGTGGAATTCCTGCACTTCGGGCAGCGCAATCACGCCTGCCGCGAATTTGGCCAGCCACTTTTCATCGTGCTGGCTGGTGCGCACGCTGACAAACACCGTTACCGGCAGCGCGGCCTTGCTGCGGTTGACCAGGGCCACGCGGCCGTCGATATAGCCTTCTTCTTCCAGCCGTTTCAGGCGCTTCCAGCAGGGCGTGGTGGTCAGGCCGACCTTCTCCGCCAGCTCGGCCACGGACAGCGTGCCGTCCGTCTGCAGCGCGCCCAGAATCGCATAATCGAAGCGGTCAAGATCATTCATGCTATATAAGATGAAAAAGAAGAATGTATATTCCAAATAATACGCCAGATTGGCATGGATTTGGAATAAACGCTTCGCCATGCTTGCGTAAGCTATCAGTATGAGCACTGAAATCTACCTCGACGGGAATGCCACCACCGCCGTGCTGCCCGCTGCCATGCAGGCCGCGCTGCACATGATGGGTGAGCGTTATGGCAATCCAAGCAGCACGCACTCCACCGGCATGAAGGCGAAAGCCCTGCTGGATGCGGTGCGCGCCCGCGCCGCGCGCCTGCTGGGCACGGGCAATGGACGCTTGATGTTCAACAGCGGCGCCACCGAAGGCATTCAGACCGCCGTGCTGTCGGCCCTGTGCGCCATCGGCGAACGGCGCGAGCAGGGCGAAGCTGTCGGCAGTCTGCTGGTGTATGGCGCCACCGAACACAAGGCCGTTCCCGAAAGCCTCGCGCACTGGAACCGCCTGCTCGGCCTGAACCTCACGCTGCACAAGCTGCCCGTCGGCCATGACGGCCGCCACGACCTGGCTGCGCTGCGCGCCGTTGTGGATGACGCTGCCTTCGTCTGCACCATGGCCGCGAATAATGAAACCGGCATCGTGTCCGATATCGAAGGCATCGCCGCCGTATTGGCCGGCAGCCCTGCGCTGTGGATGGTGGACTGTGTGCAGGCACTGGGCAAGCTGCAGCTCGACCTGGCGAACACGCGCATCGACTATGCGCCATTTTCCGGCCACAAGCTGTATGCGCCGAAAGGCATCGGCATGCTGTATGTGCGCGAGGGCGCGCCGTTCACGCCCCTCATCATGGGCGGCGGCCAGGAATCCGGCCTGCGCTCCGGCACTGAAAACATGGCAGGCGTGGCGGCGCTTGGCGCCGTGCTCGCCGCGCTGGAAGACGGCACCACCTTCCGTACCCACGCGCAGCTGGAGCAGTTCCGCACCCGCCTCGCGAACAGCCTGCAGCAGGCGCTGCCCGGTCTCGCCTTCAATGCGCCGCTCGAACTGGCGCTGCCAACTACCCTGAATTTCTCCGTGCCCGGCCTGTCGAGCAAGGAACTGCTGGATGTATTCGATGCTGCCGGTGTGCGCGTGAGCGCGGGCAGCGCCTGTTCCGCCGCCAAGGCTGCGCCGAGCTATGTGCTGGACGCGATGGGTCTGCCGCACTGGCGCAGCAGCAGTGCGGTGCGCCTGTCCTTCGGGCCGCTCGCCGATGAGGCGATGATCGCCGACGCCTGCCAGCGCATTGCACGCTGCGGCGAGGCGCTGCGCGTGAGCGGCATGCTGTCCGGCGCGGCCGCCGCGCCGCTGGACGGCGTGGTGCAGCTGAGCGTCAACGGCGCCCATACCTGGCTGGTGCTCGATGCCGCGGGCTTGCAATGCGCCGTTATCGACCCGCAGGCCGAGCTGGCGGAGCGCATCAACGCGCTGCTGAAGGCACAGGGCTATACGCTGGCTGCGCAACTGAGTACGCGCGACGGCTCGTCGTGGCCGGCGCAGGACGATGTGCTCAGCGTCGGCCGCCGCACGCTGCGCCGCGTGCCGATAGGCGCGCGCAAGCTCGCCTATCTGCTCGAAGGCGCTGCACAGCCCAGCCATGCCTTCATCGGTTCGGCCGAACCGCATGATCTCGCCCGCCTGGTCGGGGAAGACACGCTGCTCTGTCCCGGCCAGGAAGCCTGCCAGCCCTGCTGCACCAGCCTGCGCGCCGAAGCCCAGGATGCGGCTTGCTGCAGCGGCATGGAACTGGACAGCGCGGCGCTGGAAGCGCTGCTGCGCCAGCATCCGGATGCCTGTCTCGTGGATGTGCGCGAGGCCTACGAACACGCTGCGGACAGCGCAGCCCCGATGGGCCGCGCCGCACTCAGTGTGCCCCTCAGCCGCCTGGCCGGCGAAGCCGCCAACTGGCTCGCCAGCGAACGCCAGCCGCCGCTGGTCTTCTTCTGCCGCAGCGGCAAGCGCAGCGAGAAAGCGGTGGAGTGCATGCGCCGCCTCGGCTACCGCGCGGCCTGGCACCTGGAAGGCGGCTTGGCCCTGTCCGGTGTGGGGGGAACGCTGGTGCTGGCTGCCTGAGTATTGAATTTGCCTTTACGGCGGCTTCGGCCGCCGTTTTTTTTGTACGCTAGCGCACAGTGAGCAGGCGTGCGCCCGCCTAATATTGCTTGGAACATAATTCTTATCTCCGCGGCGGTGATTTCGACCCGCCCTCCAAGCGAGGCCCTCTTGAAAGAGCACATCAGTATTTGGGCCGGCAATCGTGTCGGTTTCCGAGAATCCGCGTCCGGCACATTGCAAGCCGGAAATAATGACGACGATTTACCCCTGCGCGCCGAACTGTTCAGCGCGCAGCAGATGGCCAATCATGGCCGCACCCTGGCTTCCCAGCATGTGCTGAGCAAGCGGGGCGGCGGCGACCGCCTGCTGGCGCGCCTGAGCGCGAATGCCTCCCTGATCGCGGCCACCTGCGAAGACCTCACGGCCGCCGTGAAGGAAGGCCGCCAGATCACGCCTGCCTCCGAATGGCTGCTGGATAACTATTACCTGATCGAAGAGCAGATCCGCACTGCACGGCGCCACCTGCCCAAGGACTACAGCAAGGAACTGCCCCGTCTGGCGAAAGGCGCGGCCGAAGGCACGCCGCGCGCCTACAAGCTGGCGCTGGAGGTGATTTCGCACGGCGATGGCCGGGTGGATCCGGAAAGCCTGTGCCGCTTCGTGGAGGCCTACCAGGAAGTAGCGCCGCTCAGGCTGGGCGAGTTGTGGGCGATTCCGATCATGCTGCGCCTGGCGCTGATCGAAAACCTGCGCCGGGTGGCGGCGCGCATCGCGGAAAACCGCTTCCAGCGCGACCTGGCCAACCAGTGGGCCGACCAGATGGTGGAGATCGCGGACAAGAACCCGAGCGGCGTGATCCTGCTGGTGGCCGATATGGCGCGTTCCAATCCGCCCGTCACCAGCGGCTTCGTGGCCGAGATGGCGCGACGCCTGCAGGGCCAGAGCCCGGTGCTCACGCTGGCCCTGAACTGGATCAGCTACAAGCTGGCGGACAATGGCCAGACCATCGAGCAGATGATCCAGTCCGAGATCCAGCAGCAGGCGGCGGAGCAGGTCTCCATCGCCAACAGCATCGGCAGCCTGCGCTTCCTCGGCACCATGGACTGGCAGGAGTTCGTGGAAACCATGAGCACCGTGGAGCAGGTGCTGCGCACCGATCCGGCGGACGTCTACGGGTCCATGGACTTTTCCACGCGCGACCAGTACCGGCACATCATCGAGAAAGTCGCGCGCTGTTCTCCGTTGACGGAAACCGAAGTAGCGCAGCAGGCCGTAGAGCTGGCGCGCACGCACAGCAACGGCGACGATCCGCGCCACGCTCATGTAGGCTTCTACCTGATCGGCAAGGGCCTGCACCTGCTGCAGCGGAAGGCGCAAGCGCGCCTGCCCATCGGCGAGGCAACGCGCCAGACCTTGCGCGCCGCGCCGCTGTCCACCTACCTCGGCTCCATTGCCCTGATCTCGGTTGCCCTCACGGCGCTGATGCTGGAGCGCGCCATCCGCGACGGCGTCAACGACTGGGCGCTGGCAGTGCTGGCGGTGCTTGGCCTGATGGGTAGCAGCCACCTGGCGCTGTCGCTGGTGAACTGGATCGCCACCCTCATCACCCATCCGCATCCGCTGCCGCGCATGAACTTCAAGGAAGGCATTCCGTCCGATGCGCGCGCGCTGGTGGTGGTGCCCACGCTGTTGTACAGCAGCGAGAATGTCGATGAGCTGTGCGAGCAGATGGAAGTGCGCTACCTTGCCAACCGCGATCCGAACCTGCGCTTCTGCCTTGCCACCGACTTTGCCGATGCTTCTTCCGAAACCATGCCCGGCGATGAGGCCCTGCTGGAGCAGGTGCGCAGCCGTGTGGAGGCCCTGAACACGAAGTATGCGGAGCAGCCCTTCCTGCTGCTGCACCGCCCGCGCCTATGGAATCCGGCGCAGCGCGCCTGGATGGGGCACGAGCGCAAGCGCGGCAAGCTGTCCGACCTGAACCGCTTCCTGCGCGGCGGCGCGCGCGACAAGTTCTCGCTGGTGGTGGGCGATACCTCCGGCCTGCACACCTTCAAGTACGTCATTACGCTCGATACCGATACTCAGTTGCCGCGCGATGCTGCCCGCCAGTTCGTTGCGACCATGCGCCATCCGCTGAACCAGCCGCGCATCGATACGCGCCGCAACTGCGTGATCGAGGGCTACGGCATCCTGCAGCCGCGCGTGGCCGTCAGCCTGCCCAGCGAAAACGCTTCGCTGTACGAACGCCTGTGCGGTGGCGAACCGGGCATCGATCCTTATACCCGCACCGTGTCCGACGTCTACCAGGACCTGTTTGCCGAAGGCTCGTTCATCGGCAAGGGCATCTACGATGTGGACGTGTTCGAGCAGGTGCTGGGCGAGCGCTTCCCGGACAATCGCATCCTGAGCCACGACCTGCTGGAGGGCTGCTACGTGCGGGCAGGTCTGCTGAGCGACGCCCAGCTCTACGAACAGTATCCGGCGCGCTACCGCGAGGACGTGAGCCGCCGCCAGCGCTGGATCCGCGGCGACTGGCAGCTCGCGGGCTGGCTGGTGGGCCGCGTGCGCAAGGCGAACGGCGCACGCGAACGCAATCCCTTGTCGGCGCTGTCGCGCTGGAAGCTGTTCGACAACCTGCGGCGCAGCCTGGTCGCGCCGGTGCTCACGCTGGCGCTGCTGCTGGCCTTCGCTGCCTTGCCGCATCCGTGGTTCTGGACCGCTGCCGTGCTGACCATTATCTTCCTGCCGCCGCTGGCGGCCGCGCTGTGGGACCTCGCCAAAAAGCCCCGCGACACCTTGTGGAGCCAGCATATTCCCATGTCGCTGCGGCGCAGCGGCCTGCACTTTGCACACGGCCTGCTGATGCTGGTGTTCCTGCCCTACGAGGCATATTTCAGCCTGGATGCCATCGTGCGCACCATGTGGCGCCTGCTGGTATCGCGCAAGCGGCTGCTGGAATGGAAGGCTTCGGCGCTGGCGCGCTCCACGTCCACGCTGGCGGGCAGCTGGCGCACCATGTGGATTTCCCCGCTGCTGGCGCTGGCCGCCGGCGCTGCGCTGGCGGTTTACCGCCCCGGCGCTGTCGATGCCGCGCTGCTGTTCTTCGTGGCGTGGTTCCTGGCGCCCGTGGTGGCCTGGTGGATCAGCCGCCCGATCGAGCGCCTGCAGGCGCAACTGAATCAGCACCAGACGCGCTTCCTGAACGCGCTCGCGCGCAAAACCTGGGCATGGTTCGATACCTTCGTGGGACCGGACGACAACTGGCTGCCGCCGGATAATGTGCAGGAACATCCGGCGCTGGTGATTGCGCACCGCACTTCGCCCACCAATATCGGCATGGCGCTGCTGGCCAACCTCACGGCGCACGACTTCGGCTATATCACGGGCGCGCAACTGCTCACCCGGACGGCAAATACGCTGGACGCCATGACCCAGCTGGAACGCTACCAGGGCCATTTCTACAACTGGTATGACACGCAGTCACTGAAGCCCCTGCATCCGGTCTATATCTCCACGGTGGACAGCGGCAACCTCGCCGGCCACCTGCTCACGCTGGAGCCAGGCCTTGCCGGCCTGTTCGATGCACCGGTCATCGGCCCGCAGATACTGGACGGCCTGGCCACTACCTTCGAACTGCTGCGCGAGGCCGCACAGGCGGAAGGCAAGCCCATGCCGCCTGCGCTGCAGCCGCTGCACGAGCTGCTGGCCCAGCCGCAGCGTCCAGGCAATCTGCTGGACATGCACGGCTGGCTGCAGCGTGCCACGTCGCTGGCGGAAGCCTTCCTGTCCGATCCCGGGCTGGCAGGCGACGCAGCCGTCCATATGTGGGCCACGGCACTCGCGGCGCAGTGCCGCGCCGCGCTGGACGAGCTGCTCCTGCTGGCGCCATGGGCTGCGGCCGCACCGGAGACCGTGATCGACGCCAAGCTGCGCGCCATTCCCACGCTGCGCGAACTGGCATCCTTCCCCATGGGTTCCGCAGCGCTGTCCGACCTCGCGCCGGACGAACGTGAGCGCCAGCTGCAGCTCGCTGCGCTGGTGGAGCAGGGATCACTCCGCGCCCGCGAACGCATGGAACGCATCGCCCAGCTGGGCCGCCAGGCGCACGGCTTCGCGCAGATGGAATACGGCTTCCTCTACAACCGCACCACCAAGCTGCTGTCCATCGGCTACAACGTGAGCGAACGCCGGCTCGACGCCAGCTCCTACGACCTGCTCGCTTCCGAAGTGCGCCTGGCCAGCTTCGTCGCCATCGCGCAGGGCCAGCTGCCGCAGGAGCACTGGTTCGCGCTGGGCCGCCAGCTGTGCATCGTGCACGGCCATCCCGTGCTGCTGTCCTGGAGCGGCTCGATGTTCGAGTACCTGATGCCGCTGCTGGTGATGCCCACTTACGAAAGCACCTTGCTGGACCAGACCTACAAGTCGGTGGTTGCGGCGCAGATCGAATACGGCAAGCAGCGCAATGTGCCTTGGGGGATCTCGGAATCCGGCTACAGCACGGTGGACGCGGCGATGAACTACCAGTACCGCGCCTTCGGCGTGCCGGGGCTGGGCCTGAAGCGCGGCCTGGCCGACGACCTGGTGATCGCGCCCTATGCAACGATGATGAGCCTGATGGTGGCGCCGGATGCCGCCACGCAGAACCTGCAGAAGATGGCGGAGCTGGGCTTCATGGGGCGCTACGGCTTCTACGAAGCGATCGACTACACGGCAGCGCGCCTGCCGCGCGGCCAAGCCTTCAATGTCATCAAATCCTTCATGGTGCACCACCAGGGCATGGGCTTCCTCGCGCTGAGCTACCTGCTGCACGACAGGCCGATGCAGCGCCGTTTCGAGTCCGACCCCATCCTGCAATCGGCGCTGCTGATGCTGCAGGAGCGCAGCCCGCAGGTGGGAGCCTTCTTCTCCACCAGTGCCGAGCAGGCCGCCATCCGCAGTACGGCGCCGGACCAGTCGATGCCGATGCGTATCCTGAACCAGCCCAACACCACGGTGCCGGAAACCCAACTGCTGTCAAATGGCCGCTATCATGTGATGGTGACGGCCGCCGGCGGCAGTTACAGCCGCTGGAAGGACCTCGCCGTCACGCGCTGGCGCGAAGACAGCACGCGCGACAACTGGGGCACCTTCTGCTATGTGCGCGACGTGGAGGACGGCGCTTACTGGTCCGCCATGTACCAGCCCACGCTGGTGGAGCCGGAGCGCCAGGAAATCATCTTCTCCGAAGGCCGCGCCGAATTCCGCCGCAGCGACCGCGATATCGAGCTGTACACGGAGATCGTGGTATCGCCGGAGGACGATATCGAAATGCGGCGCACGCGCATCAGCAACAAGTCAGACCGCACGCGCACTATCGAAGTGACCAGCTTCGCAGAAGTGGTGATGGCCCCGGCCGCGGCGGATGCTGCCCACCCGGCCTTCAGCAAGCTGTTCGTGCAGACCGAAATTATCGAGGACGAAAGCGCCATCCTGTGCACGCGCCGCCCGCGCGGCAAGGGAGAACACACGCCATTCCTGCTGCACCTGATGACGGTGCACGATGCGCAGGTGGAGGAAGTGTCGTTCGAAACCGACCGCTCGCAGTTCATCGGCCGCGGCAACACGGCACAGGCGCCGCGCGCGGTGCTGGAAGGCGGCCGGCTGTCCGGCAGCAGCGGCTCGGTGCTGGACCCGGTGGTCGCCATCCGCTACCGCATCACGCTGAAGCCGGACCAGGCGGCGGTGGTCGATATCGCGACCGGCATGACGGATACGCGCGATGCGGCGCAATACCTGATCGACAAATACCAGGACCGCCATATGGCGGACCGCGTCTTCGAACTGGCCTGGACGCACAGCCAGGTGGTGCTGCGCCAGCTGAACGCCAGCGAGACGGATGCGCAGCTGTATGGCCGCCTCGCCAACCACATCATCTATCCGAATCCCGCGCTGCGTGCCGATGCGAGTGTGCTGATCAAGAACCAGCGCGGCCAGTCCGGCCTGTGGGCTTATGCGATTTCGGGCGACCTGCCCATCGTGCTGCTGCAGATTAAGGACCCGGCCAATATCGAACTGGCGCGCCAGCTGGTGCAGGCCCACGCCTACTGGCGCCTGAAAGGGCTGGTGGTGGACCTGGTGATCTGGTTCGAGGACCAGTCGGGCTACCGCCAGGCCTTGCACGACCAGATCATGGGCCTTATCGCTTCCGGCATTGATGCCCAGGCCATCGACCGGCCGGGCGGCATCTTCGTGCGCCCGCTGGACCAGATCTCGCCCGAGGACCGCATCCTGCTGCAGACGGTGGCACGCGCGGTGCTGGCGGACAGCCGGGGCACGCTGGCCGAACAGATCAAGCGTTCCAGCCCACCGCCGCTGCGCATGCCGCCGCTGCTGCCGGATGGGCGCGGCGAGTACGACGAGGTGGATCCTTCCACGCGCCTGCCGTCGGGCCTCATTCTCGACAATGGCACGGGCGGCTTCTCGCCGGACGGCCGCGAATACGTGATCGTTACCGGCGAAGGCCGCCGCACGCCTGCGCCGTGGTCGAACGTGCTCGCCAATCCGCAGTTCGGCAGCGTGCTGTCGGAAAGCGGCCAGGCCTATACCTGGCACGAGAACGCACACGAATTCCGCCTCACGCCCTGGCATAACGATCCGGTATCGGATATCAGCGGCGAAGCCTTCTACCTGCGCGACGAGCAAAGCGGCCGTTTCTGGTCACCCACGGCGCTGCCGGCGCGCGGCAGCGGCAACTACGTCACCCGCCATGGTTTCGGCTACAGCGTTTTCGAGCACACCGAAGCCGGCATTACATCGGAGATGACCACTTATGTGGCGCTCGATGCGCCGGTCAAATACACGGTGCTGAGGCTGCGGAACGATTCCCCGGTGCCGCGCCGCCTGTCCGCCACCGGCTATGTGGAATGGGTGCTGGGCGATATGCGTTCCAAGTCCGGCATGCACCTGGTGACCGAGCAGGACCCGGTGAGCGGCGCCATCTTCGCGCGCAATGCCTACAACACCGAGTTCTCCGGCCGCGTGGCCTTTTTCAACTGCGATGCCGCAACGCGCACCGTTACGGCGGACCGCACTGAATTCCTCGGCCGGAACGGCACGCTCGCCACACCCACTGCGATGAAGCGCGCGCGCTTGTCCGGCAAGGTGGGCACGGGCCTCGATAGCTGCGCGGCGATCCAGGTGCCTTTCGAGCTGCAGCCGGGCGAGGAGCGCGAGGTGGTGTTCGTGCTCGGTGTTGGCGGCCGCCGTAATGCGGACGCCACCACGATGGTGCAGAAGCATGGCGGCCAGGGCGCCGCCGCCGAAGCGCTGAAGGCGGTGCATGCACACTGGGCCGAAACGCTGGGCGCGGTGCAGGTGCAGACGCCGGAGCCTTCGGTTGACGTCATCGCCAACGGCTGGCTGATGTACCAGACCATTGCCTGCCGCCTGTGGGCGCGCAGCGGCTACTACCAGTCCGGCGGCGCCTTCGGCTTCCGCGACCAGCTGCAGGACGCGATGGCCATGGTGCATACCGAACCGCAGCTGCTGCGCGAGCACCTGGTGCTGTGCGCGGCGCACCAGTTCCTGGAAGGCGATGTGCAGCACTGGTGGCACCCGCCATCGGACCGCGGCGTGCGCACGCACTGCTCAGACGATTATCTCTGGCTGCCGCTGGCCGCATGGCGCTACGTCACCACTACCGGAGACACATCGGTGCTGGACGAGAAGGCGCATTACCTGGAAGGCCGTCCCGTCAAGCACGATGAAGACTCCTACTACGATATGCCCGGCCGCTCCGCGCAGTCCGGCGACCTGTATGAGCACTGCGTGCGCGCCATCCGCAATGGCCTGCGCTTCGGCGTGCACGGCCTGCCGCTGATCGGTTCCTGTGACTGGAACGACGGCATGGACAAGGTGGGCGAGGAAGGCAAGGGCGAGAGCGTGTGGCTGGCCTTCTTCCTATACGAGGTGCTGCAGTGCTTTGCCGAGGTGGCGGAGCTGCGGCAGGACCAGGCCTTCGCCGCCGAGTGCCGCGAAGAAGCGCGCAAGCTTGCGGCAAACGTAGAGCAGCATGCCTGGGACGGCCAGTGGTACCGCCGCGCCTATTTTGATGACGGCACGCCGCTCGGCTCGCACGAGAACGAGGAATGCCAGATCGATTCCATCTCGCAGAGCTGGGGTGTGCTGTCGGGCGCGGCGAATCCGGAGCGGGTGCAGGGCGCCATGCAGCAGGTGGATGCGCGCCTGGTGCGGCGCGACTTCGGCCTGATCCAGCTGCTCGATCCGCCTTTCGACAAGGCAGACCTGAATCCGGGCTATATCCGCGGCTATGTGCCGGGTGTGCGCGAGAATGGCGGGCAGTACACGCATGCCGCCATCTGGACCGTGATGGCCTTCGCCCGGATGGGCGATGTGGAGCGCGCCTGGGAGCTGATGCGCATGATTAATCCCGTATCGCACGGCAGCGACGCGGAGCGCGCGGCAGTCTACAAGGTGGAGCCCTATGTGGTGACGGCGGACGTGTACGCGGTGCCGCCGCATGTTGGCCGCGGCGGCTGGAGCTGGTATACCGGCTCCTCCGGCTGGATGTACCGCCTGATTCTGGAATCGCTGCTGGGCCTCACGCGCCGCGCGGACACGCTGACGCTGGCGCCGCGCATTCCGGCAGACTGGCCGGGCTTCACGCTCAGCTACCGCTACGGCACGTCGCGCTACGAGATCCGCATCCGCCGCGGCACGCCGGCGCTGCTGGTGGACGGCCAGCCGCAGGAGGGCGCCACCATCCACTTGCGCGACGATGGCGCCACCCACCAGGTGGAACTAACGCTCTAGAGCCCCACGGCCTTCGCCGCGCCCAGCAGCGTGGCGAGGCCGAGGCCTGCGAAGATGAAGGCGGCGATGCCGTGCACCAGCTTCAGGGGCACGGCGGTGGCGGCGCGCTTGCCGATGTACACAGCGGGCACATTTGCCAGCATCATGCCCAGCGTGGTACCCGCCACCACGCCTGCCATATCATGGAAGCGGGCCGACAATGCCACCGTGGCAATCTGCGTCTTGTCGCCCATTTCGGCGAGGAAGAAGGCGATCAGCGTGGCGGCAAATACGCCATAGCGCGAGCTCTGGGTTTCCGTTTCGTCGATTTCATCGGGCACCATGATCCAGGCCGCCATGGCGATGAAGCCCAGGCCCAGCACCCAGCGCAGCACATCGGGGCCGAGCAGGCTGGTGATCCAGGCGCCAACAGCCGCCGCGAAGGCGTGGTTGGCAATGGTGGCAACGAAGATGCCGGCCACGATAGGCAACGGGCGGCGGAATTGTGCGGCGAGGACGAAAGCGAGCAACTGGGTCTTGTCGCCGATTTCGGCCAGCGCGACAACGCCGGTCGATACGAAAAATGCATCCATTGGAATGACAGGGAGGGCCGGATAGTTAACCGATGATCCATAGACGGCACCGGCCCTTTGCTGGCCGTCCAGGGATCATTGGTCTCGCCAGGCCATCAGGCCAGGTACGCCACGGCCTGCGGGCCGATTATGTTGACGTACCTACTTCCGGGGACGGAAGGCGGCTACTCCCCAAAGAACAGCGGCATGATAGCAGATACCGCCGCCGCCTGCCCAGCGGTTCGGCCACTATGCTATGCTGCACCGCCTGCCACGAGCAGGCATTACCACGACTGAAAACGAGAGCCCATGCGAACAACCTTCACTTTGCGGCGCTTCGCCGCCACGCTGGCACTGGTCGGGATGGCCCTCAGCGCCCACGCGCAGGACCCCCTGAGCTATGCCCGTTACGATCAGGTGCGTACCACGGACCTGCACCTCGACCTGAAGGCGGACTTCGCCCGCAAGACCCTGAGCGGCTACGCCGAACTGACCCTCAACTGGCTCGACAAGTCGGCCCGCACCCTGGCCCTCGACACACGCCAGCTCACCATCTCGCGCGTGCAGGTGCTGAAGGATGGCCGCTGGCAGCCCGCTTCCTACATGCTGGATAAATTCGATGCGAAGAAGGGCCAGGCCCTGCGCATCGCCATCGCCACCCAGCCCGAAAAAGTCCGCATCTATTACCGCACGGCGCCCACCGCGAGCGCGCTGCAGTGGATGACGCCGGCGCAGACACTGTCCGGCAAGCGTCCCTTCATGTTCAGCCAGTCGCAGGCGATCAACGCCCGTTCCTGGGCGCCGGTGCAGGACACGCCGGCCGTGCGCTTCACCTACAGCGCGCGCGTGAATGCGCCATCCGGCATGCGCGTTGTGATGAGCGCCGAGAATGACCAGAATGGTCCCGGCAAGGATGGCTGGGTGTTCAAAATGCCGCAGCCGATTCCTTCCTACCTGCTGGCGATTGCCATCGGCGAAATCGGCGTGCGCAACCTCGGCCCGCGTTCCGCCGTGTATGCGGAACCGCAGCGCCTGGAGGCGGCCGCCTTCGAGCTGGCCGACACCGAAAAGATGATCAGCGCGGCGGAAGCACTGTACGGCCCATACCGCTGGGGGCGTTACGACATGATCGTGTTGCCACCGTCCTTCCCGATCGGCGGCATGGAGAATCCGCGCCTGACCTTCCTCACGCCGACCATGATCGCGGGCGACCGCAGCCTGAACGACCTGATCGCGCATGAACTGGCGCACTCCTGGTCCGGCAACCTGGTGACGAACGCTTCGTGGAAGCATTGGTGGCTGAACGAAGGCTTCACCACCTACGTGACCACCCGCGTCATCGAAAGCCTGTATGGCGCCGAAGTGGCGGACATGAACCTGCAGGTGGAGCAGGAAGAAGCACTGGCTTCGCTGAAGGATATTCCAGCCGCCAAGCAGGCGCTGGTGCCGCGCGCGCCGGATGTGAATGCAGATTCCTATACGGATGAAGGCCTGGCCTATCCGAAGGGCGCCTGGTTCCTGCGCACGCTGGAGCAGCGCGCCGGCCGCGAAGCCTTCGACGTCTTCCTGCGCGCCTGGTTCGACCAGCACGCCTTCCAGTCCGCGACCACCGAGCAATTCGTGGCCTTCCTGCGCGCCAACCTGCTGAACAGGCAGCCGGACATCATGCCGGAAGCGGAGCTGGACGAATGGCTGTACGGTCCCGGTATTCCCGCCACCGCAACGCGCGTGGTGTCCGCCCGCTTCGCGGCCGTGGATGCCCAGCGCGACGCATGGCTGAAGGGCGAGCTGCAGACGGCCGACCTGAGTGCCCGCAGCTGGATCGCCACGGAGTGGATGCACTTCCTGAACGGCATCGACAAGAAGGCCAGCGTGGCGCAGCTGAAGGAACTGGACGACACCTTCAGCCTGCGCACCAGCAAGAACAACGAAATCGCCTTCCGCTTCTACTTGGCGTCGGTGCATACGGGCTACGACGTGCGCCAGCAGCTGAACGCCTTCCTGCTCAGCGTGGGGCGCCAGAAGTTTGTGGTGCCGCTGTACGCGGCGCTGCTGAAGAATCCGAAAGACGCCGCATGGGCGAAGTCGGTGTATGCCAAGGCGCGTCCGCGCTATCACCCGGAAACGCAGAGTTCCGTGGATAAGCTGATCAAAAAATAAAGGAGACTAGATAAGATGCTGTTGAAAAAACCTCTGGCCGCGCTGTTGCTGCTGGCCTTCGCCACCGTTGGCGCTCCGGCGCTGGCAGCGCCGGATGCCGCGCCTGCCGGTTCCGCCATGTCTGCGCCTGCATTCGACCTGGATGCGGACGTGAATCGTGTGCTCAAGACCTTCGACGTGCCGGGCATCGCCATCGCCATCGTCAAGGACGGCAAGGTCGTGGCCACCAAGGGCTATGGTGTGCGCAAGCTGGGCGACCCGGCGCCGGTAACCGGCAAGACCCTGTTCGAGATTGCCTCGAACTCAAAAGGCTTCACGGCGGCCGGCCTGGCCATGCTGGTGGACGAGGGCAAGCTGAATTGGGATGATCCCGTCAATAAGCACCTGCCGGGTTTCCAGATGGCGGATGCCTACGTGACGAACTCGATGACCGTGCGCGACCTGCTGACGCATCGCAGCGGCCTTGGTCTCGGCGCCGGCGACCTGCTGTGGTGGCCGACCACCAGTTTCAGCACCGACGAAATCATCGACCGCCTGCGCCATGTGAAGCTGACCACCAGCTTCCGCAACAGCTACGCCTACGATAACCTGCTCTACATCGTGGCGGGCAAGATCATCGCGCAGAAGGACGGAAAAACCTGGAACGAAGCGATGCGTGCCCGCATTCTCGATCCGCTGGGCATGAGCGCCACCGCCACCAGCGTGGCGGACATGCTGAAGTCTCCTGACTATTCGGCCCCGCACAGCCGCATCAACGACAAGATCTCGGTGGTGAAGCCGATGCCGGTGGCGAATGCCGTCGGCGCGGTCGGCATCAACACCAATGCCGAGGACATTGCGAAGTGGATGATCGCGCTGCTCAACGAAGGCAAGCTGGAAAACGGCAAGCGCCTGTTCAGCGACACGCAGGCGCGCGAACTGTGGACGGCGCAGACGCCGATGAAGACCGGTAATCCGAAAGGTGCGCTGGCCGCGACGAAAGCCAACTTCAATGCCTACGGCCTGGGCTTCAACCTGCGCGACTACCGCGGCCGCAAGATGGTGTCGCACGGCGGCGCGCTGCAGGGCTTCTATTCGCGCGTGATCATGATTCCGGAAGAGAAGCTGGGCGTGGCCATCTTCACCAACGCCGAGAACAGCGGCTCGATGAGCGCCCTGCAATGGCGCATTCTCGACCACTACATGAGCGTGGCGCCAACCGACTGGATCAAGGTAGTGTCGGACCAGGAAGAGGAGATGCACAAGAAGGAGCTGGAGAAGCAGGGCAAGGCCGTCGCGGCGCGTGCTGCGAAGTCTTCGCCATCGCTGCCGCTGGCCTCCTATGAAGGCGAGTACAACGACGCCTGGTACGGCAAGGTGACGATCGCGCGTGAAGGCAAGAAGCAGATCATGACCTTTACCCGCACACCGGACCTGGTGGGTGAGCTGGAGCACTTCCAGCACGACACCTTCATCGTGCGCTGGAAGGAACGCAACTTCAACGCGGACGCCTACGTGACCTTCGCGCTGAACCCGGACGGCAGCATCGAGCGCATGAAGATGGCCCCCATCTCCGCCGAAACCGACTTCAGCTACGACTTCGCCGACCTTAATTTCACTCCGGTGAAAGAAAAGAAAGCCAACTAAGTCTCCAAGGGCCGCTACCGCGGCCCTTTTTTATTGACCTACCACAAGCATTATCAGAAAGAATGCTAAACAGAGGACGGCGCCCACCGAGCAGAAATTGGCAATAGTATTATGGGCTGTTTGATTGTCCTTGAACCGTTTGCTTGCCCATGCTTTGAACATGGCTACCTCCACAATTCGAAATGTATTGCACAGTATGTGGCGCCTGCGATCAGCGCCAATGCAATCGAGCTGACAAAGCAGCGGTAACGTACAAGCCAGCGCGAACTGCATCGCGCCGCTGTGGGGAACATTGCGCCGCCAGCCGCAAGCAGGCTCGATAGAACCAATATGACCGTGAGCAGGCCATGCGGCCAGCCCGGTCCCACATGTTGCTGGGCCAATTCATACTGGCCGGCTGCACAGAACCCGATTGCGGTCCAGCAGAGCTGTCCATCCCGGAATGCCTTCATTGGACTCGCTGCCACGCCTTCTGGCAAGGTCAGCAGTTTAAAGGTCAGCGATGCCAGCAGCGGGGCGAGGCAGGGGAGGAGGATTGTGATGGCGAACCAGCCCATGGGAGGCTCCTGGTGGGGATGCCTTCATTCTGGCGGCAACTGGTCAGGCCAGCTACCGGTGAAATCAAAACCTGTAACAGTGAGTTTCAGAGAGAATGTTTCATGTGCAATTGCAGCATAATAGCGTCCGTTGGCAAAACCATACGGATTCACTGAATGAATGAGCTGTTCTTCTCGATTGCCGCTGTCTGCGGCTCCCTCGTTGTTGGCGTGCTGGCTTTCGCCGCTTTCATGAGTCGCCTGCAAACACAGAAATAAAAAAGGCCGGGACAACTCCCGGCCTTGGCGTTTCTGCGGTCCGTTCAGGGCTTCACGAATTTCAGCGTCATGCGGTCGCTCTCGCCGATCGCTGCATACTTGGCGCGGTCCACATCCTTGTTCGTATAAGTCGGCGGCAGCGCCCATACGCCGCCCTTGTGGTCCGCCGTATCCTTCGCATTGGCGTTCACCTCGGAGCGCGCGGCCAGCTTGAAGCCCACGCTCTCCGCCATCTTGATGACGTAGGCCTCGTGCACATAGCCAGAATCCGGCGCCGCAGGGCGCGAGGCCGGCAGGCGGTGCTCCACCACGCCGAACACGCCGCCCGGTTTCAGCGAGTCGTACACGCTGGCGAACAGCTTCTTCATATTCGGTTCGCCGCTCTCCATCCAGTTGTGCACATTGCGGAAGGTGAGCACCATGTCTGCGCTGCCTTTCGGCGCATAGGTATAAACGCCGTTGCCCGGTTCGAAGGCGCCCAGCTGCACCTTGGCCAGGGCGGGATTGCCGGCCAGCCTTTGCTTGAAGCGCTCGCCCGACTTGCGCACATTCGCGTCGGCGGAATCCGGCGTGCTGCCGGCTGCAATCAGCTTGCCGTGGTCCTTCAGATAGGGGCCGAGAATCTCGGTATACCAGCCGCCGCCAGGCGCCAGCTCCACCACCGTCATATTCGGCTTGATGCCGAAGAAAGTCAGCGTTTCGTAAGGGTGGCGATAGACATCGCGTTTCACATTGTCCGGCGTACGCTGGGCGCCGGCAATGGCCGCCTTCAGCGCGTCGTCGGCCATGGCCGCACCGGTGAAACCGCAAACCAGCAAAGCCGCTGCAAACAGTCGTTTCATTGTGTTCTCCATCATTGTTGTGTGAGAGTGCGCCGATGATGGTGCAAGTCCCGCTGCGGGTCAAGTGTCCGCAGCGGACAGTGTTCGGACACTTCCCGGACAGGCGGACAGCCACCCGGACGCCCGGCATCCAACAGCGAAAGGCCCCACCGCCGGCGCAATCTGTGGCACATTTATTGCGTTAGTCGCAACGCTGTTCAGGAACTTACACCCTCCCTGGAGATATTTATGGAACGACGCGCATTTCTCAATGTTGGCGGCCTGGCCCTCGGCGGCCTGCTGCTCCCTCCTTTCGGCCGTGCCATCGCCGCAGAGGAACTGCTCAAGCCTGCCGATGTGAAGTTCAAGAAGCTGCTGGCCGATACCGCGCTGGGCGCGGCCACCCAGGCTGGCGCCAGCTATGCCGACGTGCGCATCGGCCGCTACCTGAACCAGTTCATCATCACCCGTGACCTGAACGTGGAAAACGTCACCAATACGGAATCCGCCGGGGTGGGCGTGCGCGTCATCGCCAATGGCGCTTACGGCTTTGCCGCCACCAACGACATGTCGCCGGACGGCGTGGCAGGCGCCGCGCGCCAGGCCGTGGCCATCGCCAAGGCCAACGCCAAGCTGCAGCCCGAACCGGTGCGCCTCGCACCAACGCCGGGCGTGGGCGAAGTAGCATGGGCCACGCCGCACACCAAGGACTGGCGCGCCGTGCCCATCAAGGACAAGGCCGAAATGCTGATTGCCGCCAACAAGGCGAGCATGGACAGCGGCGCATCCTTCATGCAGTCGCTGCTGTTCCAGGTCAACCAGCAGAAGTACTTCGCTTCCACCGACGGTTCCTATATCGACCAGGACCTGCACCGCCTGTGGTGCCCGTTCGCCGCAACGGCCGTGGACAAAGCCTCCGGCAAATTCCGGACCCGTAACGGCCTGTCCACGCCGGTGGGCATGGGCTATGAATACTTCGACGCACGCAAGGAAGACAAGGTGCAGGCGGCAGGCGGCGTCACGACCCTCTACCGCAAGTCCTACGACCTGATCGAAGACGCGCGCGCCGCAGGCAAGCAGGCCAAGGCCAAGCTGACGGCGAAGTCGGTGGAGCCGGGCAAATACGACCTGGTGCTGAGCCCTGAACACATGTGGCTTACCATCCACGAATCCGTGGGCCACCCGACGGAACTGGACCGCGTGCTGGGTTACGAGGCCAATTATGCCGGCACCAGCTTCGTCACCCTCGACAAGTGGGAATCGAAGAAATTCAAATACGGCTCGGACCTCGTCAACATCGTGGCGGACAAGACCGAACCGGGTTCGCTCGGCGCCGTCGCCTATGACGACGAAGGCGTGAAGTGCAAGCGCTGGGACATCATCAAGAACGGCGTGCTGGTGAACTACCAGGCCACGCGCGACCAGGCCCACATCATCGGCGAAAAAGAATCGCATGGCTGTTCGTATGCGGACAGCTGGAGCAGCGTGCAATTCCAGCGCATGCCGAACGTCTCCCTGCAGGCCGGCAAGAAGAAGCTCACGCCGGATGAACTGGTGAAGGACGTAAAGAAGGGCATCTACATCGTGGGCGACGGCTCCTTCTCCATCGACCAGCAGCGCTACAACTTCCAGTTCGGCGGCCAGCTGTTCTACGAAATCAAGGACGGCAAGATCACGCGCCAGCTGGAAGACGTGGCCTACCAGGCCAACACGCAGGAATTCTGGAATGCCTGCACCGCCACCTGCGATGAACGCGACTGGCGCATGGGCGGCTCCTTCTTCGACGGCAAGGGCCAGCCTTCGCAGGTCAGCATCGTGTCGCACGGGTCGAGCACCACCCGCTTCAACGGCATCAACGTAATCAACACCGCCCGCAAGATCGGCTGAGGGGACGCACAATGAAAATTCTGACTCAGGACGAAGCAAAACGCATCACCGACAAAGTGCTCTCGCTCAGCAAGGCCGATGAATGCGTGGTAACGCTGAACGGCAACCGCGTGGGCAATGTACGCTATGCGCGCAATGCCGTATCGACTGCGGGCTTGGTGGAAGACACGCAGCTCACCGTGCAAGTCGCCTTCGGCAAGAAGCAGGGCACCGCCAACATCAATGAATTCGACGACAAGTCGCTGGAGAAGGTGGTGCGCCGCGCCGAAGACCTGGCCCGCCTGGCGCCGGAGAATCCGGAGTTCATGCCAACGCCGGACAAGCAGGCCTACCGCGCCACCAGCACCTTCAGCGAGAAGACGGCTGCCATCGATCCGGAATACCGCGCGCAGGTAGCGGCCTACAGCATCGAGCAAAGCCGCAAGAACAAGCTGGTAGCGGCAGGCTTCTTCACCGACCGCACTTCCTTTGAAACGGTGGCGAACTCGCGCGGCGTGTTCGGTCACCAGCAGCAGACCGGCGTGGACTTCACCTGCACCGTGCGCACGGAAGACGGCCGGGGTTCGGGGTGGGTGCGCCGCGACGCGAACGATGTGGCCCGCTTCGACGCGCGCGCCGCATCGGACATCGCCATCGAGAAAGCGCTGCGCTCCGCCGACGCGAAGGCGCTGGAACCGGGCCGCTATACCGTGATCCTGGAACCCGCCGCATCGGCCGACCTCATGGCCTATATGTTCTCCGCCTTCGACGCCCGCAGCGCCGATGAGGGCCGCAGCTTCCTGGCGAAGAAGGGCGGCAAGAACCGTCTGGGCGACAAGCTGTTCGACGAACAGGTCAATATCTGGGCCGACCCGTGGGACAAGGATGTGCCGGTACTGCCATGGGATTCGCAGAACCTGCTGGCGCGCGAGCGCATGGACCTCATCAAGAATGGCAAGGTCGCGAGCCTCGATTATTCCCAGTACTGGGCCAAGAAGATGGGCAAGCGCGCCATCGGCACGCCGGGCAATATCATCATGGCCGGTGGCAGCAAGTCCACCGAGGAGCTGATCGCCGGAACCAAGAAAGGCGTGCTGGTTACCCGCACCTGGTATATCCGCATGGTCGATCCGCAATCGGTGCTGCTGACCGGGCTCACGCGCGATGGCACCTTCTACATCGAGAACGGCAAGATCAAGCACCCGGTCAAGAACTTCCGCTTCAACGAAAGCCCGGTGACAATGCTGAACAATATCGATGAACTGGGCCGCGGCGAAATCCTGTCCGGCGATGAAAGCCCCTACCAGATGGTGATTCCGGCCATCCGGGTAAGGGACTTCAACTTCACCTCCCTGTCGGACGCAGTGTAAGGAGAGCGAGTGGAACGCCGTACCTTCCTCAAGGTGAGCGCCGCCGCTGGCGGCGCTCTTCTGATTCCTGTCTTCGGCGAAGCCATCGCCGAAGAGCAGCTTCTCAATCCCATGGCGGTAGCGTTCAAGAAGTCGCTGGCAGATGCCGCGATGAACGCCGCCACCAAAGCGGGCGCCAGCTACTGCGACGTGCGCATCGGGCGCTACCTGAACCAGTTCATCACCACGCGCGACCTGAACGTGGAGAATATCGTCAACACCGAATCGAGCGGCGTTGGCGTGCGTGTGATCGCCGGGGGCGCTTACGGTTTCGTGGCGACCAATGTGATGACGCTGGACGCGGTGGCCGATGCCGCGCGCCAGGCCGTGGCCATCGCAAAAGCCAACGCGCGCCTGCAAACGGAGCCGGTGCAGCTGGCGCCGGTGAAGGGGGTGGGCGAGGTAGCCTGGGCCACACCGTTCACGCGCGACTGGCGCAGCGTGCCGGTGAAGGAAAAGGCCGACATGCTGATCGCCGCGAACAAGGCAGGCATGGACAGCGGCGCTTCCTTCATGCAGTCCATGCTGTTCCAGGTGAACCAGCAGAAGTACTTTGCCTCCACCGACGGTTCCTACATCGATCAGGATTTCCACCGACTGTGGGCGCCGTTTACTGCCACGGCGGTGGACAAGGCAAGCGGCAAGTTCCGCACTCGCGACGGACTGTCCTCGCCGGTCAGCATGGGCTACGAATTCCTGGAGCCCAAGCAGGCGCACAAGGTGCGCGCTGCGGGCGGCGTCACAACGTTGTACAACGGCTCCTACGACCTGATCGAAGATGCGCGCGCCGCAGGCAAGCAGGCCAAGGAGAAGTTGACGGCGAGGTCGGTCGAACCGGGCAAGTACGACCTGGTGTTGAGCCCCGAGCACCTGTTCCTGACCATCCACGAATCCGTCGGCCACGCCACGGAGCTGGACCGCGTGCTGGGTTACGAGGCCAACTACGCGGGCACCAGCTTCGCCACGCTGGACAAGTGGCAGTCGAAGAATTTCCAGTACGGTTCGAAGATCGTCAACTTCACCGCCGACAAGAACGCGCCCACCTCGCTGGGCTGTGTAGGCTACGATGATGAAGGCGTGCCCGCGAAGCGCTGGGACATCATCAAGGACGGCGTGCTGGTGAACTACCAAGCCACCCGCGACCAGGCGCATATCATCGGCGAGAAGGAATCGCACGGCTGCTCGTTTGCAGACAGCTGGAGCAGCGTGCAGTTCCAGCGCATGCCCAATGTCTCGCTGAAGGCGGGCGCGAAGAAGCTCACGCCGGATGAACTGGTGAAGGACGTGAAGAAGGGCATCTACATCCTTGGACGCGGCTCCTATTCCATCGACCAGCAGCGCTACAACTTCCAGTTCGGCGGCCAGCTGTTCTACGAGATCAAGGACGGCAAGATCACGCAGCCGCTGGGCGACGTAGCCTACCAGGCCAACACGCAGGAGTTCTGGAATGCCTGCACCGCCATGTGCGATGAACGCGACTGGCGCATGGGCGGCTCCTTCTTCGACGGCAAGGGCCAGCCAAGCCAGGTGAGCGCTGTTTCGCACGGCTCCGCCACCACGCGCTTCAACGGCATCAACGTCATCAACACCGCCCGCAAGATCGCCTAAGGAAATCATCCGATGAAATTACTGAACCAGGAAGAAGCACAGCGCATCGCGGGCAAGGTGATGTCGCTCTCGAAAGCGGACGAATGCCGCGTGTCGATCAGCGGCAGCAAGCGCGGAAATGTGCGCTATGCGCGCAACAGCGTTTCCACGGCGGGGCAGGTGCAGAACACGCAGCTGTCGGTCAGCGTCGCTTTCGGCAAGCGCCAGGGTACTGCCTCGGTCAACGAGTTCGACGACAAGTCGCTGGAAAAGGCCGTGCGCCGTGCCGAAGAGGTGGCGCGCCTGGCGCCGGAGAATCCCGAGTTCCTGCCCGCGATCGGCAAGCAGGATTACAAGCCTTCGGCAACCTACAACCCGAACGCCGGCGCCTTCGATCCCGAATACCGTGCGGAAGTTGCTTTCCAGAGCATTGACGCGGCGCGCAAGAAGAATCTTGTAGCAGCGGGCTTCTTCTCCGATGTCACTGGTTTCGAATGCATCGCCAACTCGAACGGCGTGTTCGGCTACCAGGAACTGGCCAGCCTGAACTTCACCGTGACCGCACGGACGGAAGACGGCAGCGGCTCCGGCTGGGTAAGCCGCGCTGCCTACGATCCGAAGAAATTCGATGCGCGCGCCGCATCCGAAGTGGCGATTGAAAAGGCGCTGCGTTCGGTCGATGCAAAAGCGCTGGAACCCGGCCGCTATGCCGTGATCCTGGAACCGTCCGCCTCGTCCGACCTGCTGAACTACATGTTCACCGCCTTCGATGCACGCGCTGCGGACGAAGGCCGCAGCTTCCTCGCGAAGAAGGGCGGCGGCAACCGCGTGGGCGACAAGCTGTTCGACGAGCAGGTCAACGTGTGGTCCGATCCGTGGGACCCGGACGCGCCGGTGCTGCCGTGGGACCAGCAGTCCATGCTGGCGCGTGCGCGCACGGACCTGATCCGCAACGGCAAGGTGGCATCGCTGGAATACAACCGCTACTGGGCGCAGAAGCAGGGCAAGGCGGCGACGGCAAGCCACGGCAATATCATCATGGCAGGCGGCAGCAAGTCCACCGAGGAACTGATCGCCAGTACCAAGAAGGGCATCCTCGTTACCCGCACCTGGTATATCCGCATGGTCGATCCCCAGTCCGTGCTGCTGACGGGCCTCACGCGCGACGGCACCTTCTATGTTGAGAATGGGCAGATCAAGTACCCGGTGAAGAATTTCCGCTTCAACGAGAGCCCTGTCGCGCTGCTGAACAACATCGATGAACTGGGCAAGCCAATGCTGATTGGCGAAGCGGATTCACGCTTCCGCATGATGGTGCCGGCGATGAAGGTACGTGAGTTCAACTTCACGTCCAAATCGGACGCGGTGTAAGCCCGATGGCGGCATACGACTTCTACTTCACGCGCCTGACTTACGAGTCGGGCGACTGGGATGTGGACGTGCGTATGCCGAGCAATGTTCTGAATTCGCTGGTCGAATATACAACGCTCAAGGTGGACACGGTGGAGCGTATCGTTGCGCTGTCCGATCCGAAGATGCTGGAGGCGCCGTTCTGCTACCTGGCCGGGCACAAGCTGGTGCAGTTCACTGCCGCTGAGCGCCGGAATTTCGAGCGCTATGTGAAAGGCGGCGGCTTCGTGTTTGTAGACGACTGCAACCACGATATCGACGGACTGTTTGCCAAGTCCTTCGAAGCCGAAATGGCGAAGATCTTCGGCGCGAAGGCACTGCACAAGATTCCCAACAACCATCCGGTGTATTCGAGCTTCTTCACCTTCGATGGTCCGCCGAATACCAGCGTTGAGCTCAATGGCTGGGGCGATGATCTCGTGCACGACTATCTGAAAGCAATCGTGATCGGCGGCCGGGTGCGCGTCCTATACAGCAACAAGGACTATGGCTGCGAGTGGGACTACGATTTCCGCAACAAGCGATGGCTGGCCGTGGACAACACGCGCTTCGCCGTCAATATCATTCAATATGCGCTGGGAGCATGACGGTGTCTGAGAGCGGCTGGAACGAAACTGAAATCGCGGCGCTGACCGCCAGCGTGGATGCGCTGATGGACAGTATGGGTAAGGTCATCATCGGCCAGAAGGACGTGGTCGAATCGCTGGTGATCTGCCTGCTGGCGGGCGGCCACGCGCTGGTGGAAGGCGTGCCGGGCCTGGGCAAAACGCTGCTGGTGAAATCGCTGGCGCAGGCTACGAGCATGCAGTTCCGCCGGGTGCAGTTCACGCCGGACCTGATGCCGTCCGATATCGTTGGCACCGAGATTCTCGAAGAAGATACGGCCACGCGCAAGCGCGAGTTCCGCTTCCAGCAAGGCCCCGTGTTCACGCAGGTGCTGCTGGCGGACGAGATCAACCGCGCGCCGCCGAAGACGCAGTCCGCGCTGCTGGAGGCAATGCAGGAGCGTGCGGTGACCTTCGCCGGCCAGACGCATATGCTGCCGAAGCCCTTCTTTGTGCTCGCTACCCAGAATCCGATCGAACAGGCCGGTACCTATCCGCTGCCCGAGGCGCAGCTCGACCGCTTCCTGCTGCGTATCGATGTCGGTTATCCGAGCGAGGATGAAGAAATCGCCATGGTCTCCGCGACCACGCACGCGGGCCTGAGCGACGCAACGGCGGCGATGGATGTCGGCACGCTGCTGCGCCTGCAGGCGCTGGTGCGCGAGATCCCGATCGGCGACCATTTGCTGCGCTACGCGACGCGGCTGGTGCGCGCCACGCGGCCTGCCGAGAGCAATGTGGCGGCTGTGCAGAAGCACATCGGCTGGGGCGCCGGGCCGCGCGCCGGGCAGGCGCTGGTGCTGGCATCGAAGGCGCGCGCCCTGATGCACAGGCGCCTCGCTGTCACGCGCGAAGACATTGCTGCAATGCTGCTGCCGGTGCTGGCGCACCGCGTGCTGCGCAACTTCGAAGCGGAGGCAGATGGCGTCGCCATCGCCGACGTGCTGGCCGCACTGCGCGAGCAAATCCGTCCCGACTAAGCAATGCTCGACACGTCGTCGCTGCTGGCGCATTCCGCCAACCTGGACCTGGTCATCCGCCACGTGCTGGCGGGGCTGGGCCATGGCATCCATGCGGGGCGTGAACGCGGCGCCGGTGTTGAATTCTCCGAGTACCGCGCCTACGCACCGGGCGATGAATGGCGGCGGGTAGACTGGAAGCTGCTTGCCCGCGCCGACCGCTATTACGTCCGTGAGGCGGAACGTGACAGCCACGTGGCCGTCTGGCTCTGGCTGGACGCCAGCGCCTCCATGGCCGAACCGAGCCACCGCATCGAAGGCCTGGACAAGCACTGGTTCGCGCGCACGGCGCTGGCCTGCGTGGCCGCGATAGCGCAACGCCAGGGCGACGCCTTCGGCCTGGTGATCTGCTGCGACGGCAAAACCGAATTCGTCCCCGCCTCGCGCGGACCGCGCCAGCTGCAGCGCGTGCTCGCCACCCTGATGCGCACCAGACCTGCCGGCGTGCTGCCGGAGGCGGACGGCTTGCGCGGCGCCATGCAGTTCCTGCACGCGCCGGCGATGGTCTTCGCCGCCAGCGACTTCCTGGATTGGCCATCTGCGCAAGGCGACGCGCTGCTGCGCCTGCGCCGCATGCGCCACGACGTCCGCCTGCTGATGCTGCGCACGGAAGCTGAAGCCGAAGGCACCATCCCCACCTCCGCCGCCTACCGCGACCGCGAACCCCGCCGGACTACAGCAGAGCCCGTGTCCACGTTGGGGTCAGGCACCAAGATGGACGGGTACGGCCAACCGGCGGGCTCGGCCGTAGCACTGGGGCTTCACCGCCTGGCGGATGCCGATAGAGCCGACTACATGCACGCACTGGGGGCACACATCGACGGCGTGCGCGCGGCCTGCGTGCAAAGCGATGTGCCCCTGCTGGAAGCCCGTATCGAACAGCCGCTGGGCGAGGTGCTGCGCCGGTGGCTGCGCACGGAGCGTGCACGATGATCGCCAGCCTGCAGCCGTGGTGGTGGCTGGCGCTGCCGGTGCTTCTGGTGCCGCTCTGGCTGCACATGCGCCGCCGTGAGCGGCATAAGGCCGGACTGCTGGCGACCGCACGCTTCCTGCCCGCCACCACGCCCCAGCAGCAGCGCACACCGCGCTGGCAGGAACGCCTGCTCCTGCTGCTCCGCCTTCTTCTGCTACTGGCGTTGATCGCATGGCTGGCGGTAACGGTGATGCCATGGCGCGGCGACACCGTGCTCGCCGCTGCCGACATCCCGTCCGAACTCACCGCACGCGAGCAGGCCGCACTCGGACTGCATGGTGCGAAGACAGTACAGTTCCTCGCAGACCCGCTGCAATGGCTGGCCACTCACCAGCACGAGTTCCGCCGCAGCGCCCGCATACTGATTGTGGCGCGCGCTCTTTCCATGCCCGCGCTATTGCCGCAGTTCTCGCTGCCGGTGACTGTGCGTGTGCTGCCCGGCGCGACCAAGCCTGCCGTACGGACCCACCGTATCGTCCTCGCCAGCACACCGGAACGCGAGCCCCAATGGCGCGCATTGATCGCCGCCTTCGCCGCAGCGGGCGGCCGTTTCGATATCGGTTCGACACCGGATGCCGCGACAGAACTCGTTATCTGGGACCGCGGCGGCACGCCACCAGCCGAATGGAAATCCGCGCTCTGGTGGCGCATCGAAGCCGCGCCTGCGGGCGCCATCGCAATTGAGGCTAACGGACTGCACCTCGCCATCGCAGATTCCGCACAGGGACGCGTATGGTATTCCCCTGATTGGCCGGCAACGAATGCCCACGCCGCCGCTGCCATCTACGAAACATGGCAGCAGCTGGCGCAGCCCTTCGTTACCTATCCGATGCCACCGGTTTCATTGGCAGCCAGTGCTGCCACCCACAGCGGCCAGCAGCAGCGCCCATCCGACTGGCTGGCCTGGTCATTGCTCGTGCTCTTCATCCTCGAACGGATCACTGCCCATGTCCGACGCCGCTGATCTGTCTGTGCCGTTGCGGGCGGCGCTCGGGCGCGCAGCCATTCGCCGCCGGTGCGCCGGCTGGATCGCAACGGCCACGGCATCCGCCGCCGCACTTGCCTTCACCACGGCAATGCACGGCGGAGCGCCGCTCGTGGCTGCGGCCGGTGCCGTCCTGCTGGCGGCCGTTATCTGGATCATCTGGGACTATAAGAAGCTTCACGGGCGCGTGCAGCGGCAATGGGCCGGCTGGCTGAACGATGCCTATCCTCAGATGGAAGACAGCAGCGGCCTGCTTGCACAGACGCCGCAAGGTGCCGTCGCAGCGCTCCAGCGCAGCAGGATTGCGGTGCGCGCCCAGTCCCTCGAAGACGGCTTCGCACGCGCGCTGGTGCAGCGCCATATCCGCATCAATCTGATTCCCGCTGCCGCTGCGCTGATTGCAGCGGCAGGGATTTCGATTCTGGCCGCAGCGCCGCATGTCGGGACGGCCCGGCAGGCTCCACTTGAGCAAGCCAGGCCACAGGCGGTACCAGGCAGCGTTACGCTGCGCGTAACCCCACCGGCCTACACAGGTGCGAAGCCATTCGGCACCGAAGCACGCAACCTGCAGCTGCCGCAGCACTCCGAGGTGCGCTGGTGCGCCAAAGGCAAGGATGCCGGCATCGAGATCAGCATCGGCCAGCAGCTCGCGGTGCGCGCAGGCGAATGCGCCGCATGGACGGCTACGGAATCGGTATTCTGGCGCAGCAGGGAGCAGGGCGCCGCACGCTACACCATCCGCGTGCTGCCCGACGAGGCGCCCACTGTGTCGATCATTGCACCAAAGGAAGCGGTTACGGTGCTGGCCAAGGATGCGCTGACAGCAGGTATCGCCGTGGCCGCGAAGGACGATTACGCGATCGAGCGCGCCACGCTTCACCTCACACTGGCGCGCGGCAGCGGCGAAAACATCCGCTTCAGCGACAGGGAAGTGCCGCTGCCACGCTCCGCCGATCCGCGCACGCGCAACTGGCAGAAATCCTGGCCGCTCACGGAACTTGGCATGGAGCCCGGCGATGAGCTGTATTTCTTCGTGCGCGTGACCGATAACGCGCCGGACAAGCCCCATACGGTCCAGACCCCGACCTACACGCTGCGCCTGCCCGGCCCCGAAGCCGAATCGCTCGATGCGTCCGCACTGCCTTCGATGGTGAAGCCGGAGAACCTGCGCAGCCAGCGGCAGATTATTATCGATACCGAGCAGCTGCTGTCCGACATGCAGGGCCGGAAGCTGAGCGCAGCGGCGATACGCGAGCGCAGCGAAGGCATCGCCGCCGACCAGGCGCAGCTGCGCCGGCGCTATGGCCAGTTCCTCGGGGAGGAATCGACACTGTTCGCGGACGAAGCGCATCACCACGAAGGCGATGGCCACGGCCACAAGCCGATGGACGGCAGCGCCAATCTCGCGGCGCAGTTCGGCCACGCCCACGACATGGAAGACAACGCAACCATCTTTGACCCGAAAACCAAGGAAGTGCTGCGCCGCGCTATCTCGGCGATGTGGGATGCAGAGAAGGCGCTGGCCGCAATTACGCCGAAAGCTGCGCTGGCGCCGGAAAACAAGGCGCTGGACGCCATCAAGGAACTGCAGCAGGCCGAGCGCATCTACCTGCACCGCACCGCCTTCGTGCCGCCCGCCATCAAGGAAGAGAAGCGCCTGAGCGGCGACGCCGTCGGCGCGCGCAGCTACCAGCGCAAACAGGCTGGCGGATCCGATGCCGTTCCGGCCGAAGTCCGTGAACTGATCGCCGCGCTGGCAGGCGAGGGCACGCTGCCGGCGCTATGGCCGCGTACCGCACGCGCAGCGCTGGCCGCGCTGGCAGACGATGACAAACGCCTCGCCGCGCTGGTACTGGTGCAGGAGGTGCAGGACGGCTGCGCATCCTGCCGTGCACCGCTGCGCGCCTGGCTGCGCAGTACCCTCGACGCCCAATTGCGCCTGCAGGCGAGACCGGCGCCACGCAATGCAGTCGGCGACGCTTTTGCGCAGCGGAGACAGCCACAATGATCGCCGTGGCCGTTGGCCTGCTGGCCGCACTGCACTACCTCCGCCGCAGGCAGCGGCTGGACGCATTGCTCGTGCTGCTGGCAGGTATTGCGCTCGCTGCGCTGCTCCTGCATGAGCGTGTTCCGTCCAGGGCCGCCACCGTAACGCTGAACACGGAAGACGAATCCGCGCTGCGCACCGGACTGGCGAGTGCGGCGCAGGCCGAACGCCTGCTGGTGAATGGCGGCGGGCTGCGCGAGGCCATGTGGAACGATCTTCCTGCTCTGTCAATACAATGGCAGCAGACCTCGCAGGACAAACTGTGGCTCGATTTCCCCCGCTCGATCGCCCTCGGCCGCATATTCGGCCTGACGGTGCGCCGGCTTTCCGCGCCGGAGCGGTGGAGCGTGCAACTGGTCGCCGAGAACGGACAGCTTCTGGCCGAGGCAAAATCCGAGGGCCGCGCAACCGCACTGTCGCTCGCCTGGCTGCCGCCGGTTGCGGAATCGATGGTGCTGACGGCACGCCTGCGCAACGCTGCGGGCAAGGCAATAGCGGAAGGCCCGGTGCCGCTGCGCGTGGAAGCTTCGGTGCCGCTGCGGCTGCAGGGCCGCTTTGCATCGCCGTCCTTCGACGTGCGCGCACTCAACCAGCTGCTGGCCGATAGCGGCGCGATACTGGACTGGCGCACCCAGCTCGGCAAATCGGTGGCTCGTAGCGAGACGCCGTCCGAAGCGCTGTCTGCACCGCATGGCATCGTGATCGACGCGGCCTATGCCGAAGGCCTCGCACCGCAGGCGCTGGCGGCCCTGCTTGCGCAGGTCGGCGAGGGCACGCCCATGCTGATCCTTGGCGGCAGCGCCTCACAGGCTGCGTTCTGGCAGCGCGCGCTGGCCCTGCGGCTGGCGCCGGCGCAAGGCGAAGACCCGCTGCGGCAGGCCGCAAAGCTGCAGCTGGCGGCAGCGCCGCTTCTGCCAGCGGCAAAGAGTTCTGAATGGCGTGCATTGGCAGCAGATGCCGATGGCGGACCATGGCTGTCGCAACGCGCCTGGCAAAAAGGGCGCATCAGCTGGCTGTCCGTCAGCGGCTGGCACCGTTACGCCATCAGCGAACCGATGGCATTGGCGCAGTGGTGGCAAACGGTATTCGATCAAAGCCTGGGCGAAACCGCCACCGGCAAGGCATGGCGCTTCCCGGACCCGATGCCGCTTCCGGGATTGCGCACGGAGATCTGCGCGGATGGCCTGGCCGCAGCGGGCAAGCTGACGATCGGCGGTACGGCCAGGGTGGAGCTGCTGCCGCGCGCAGACCGTTCCGGCGCTGCCTGCGCCGCAGTGTGGCCGGAACGTGCCGGGTGGCTGACTGTGAATGCAGACGGTATGCCAGCCGCGCAGCTATACGTATTCGCAAACAACGACTGGCCCGCGTGGCAGCGAGCCCTGCGCCATGATGCTACTGCGCGCTACGCCGCACGCAGCAGGAACCCCGTGCAGGCTGCAGTGGACGGCCGCACGCCGGCCGCAGGACCGGCGCAGCTGGCAGCGCTGCTGCCCCAGTGGTGCTGGGCCGCCCTGTTCGCGGCAGCGATGCTCGTGCTGTGGTGGCGCGAGCGCCGCTGAGCGCTCAGTCCAGCGACCAGCCCACTACATAGTCCGGCTCAGGCGCCGAACATGCCGGATCCCGCACAGGCGTAGCGCGCTGCTGCACCAGCGGCAGCACTCCCGCCCATACCTGCAACCCCATATCTTCCTGGTCGTCCTTCGGTCCGCCGGTGCGCACCTTGCACACCGCTTCATCCAGCGTCACGCGCAGCACGGTCGTGGCGGCGTATTCCTTCTCGTTGCCGGGGCGCGACTGCTGCTGCCGGCCGGGCGCCAGATGTTCCATGAAGGTGGCCAGCGCTTCATGCTTGCCCTGGCCATCCACCAGTTCGAAACGCCCGTAGATCATCGCGGAGCGATAGTTCATCGAATGATTGAAAGCGGAACGCGCCATGACCAGACCATCGAGATGCGTGATGGTCACGCAGGCATCCTGCGCCAGCAGGGCCTTCAGCATGCGGCTGCCGTTCGAGCCGTGGATGTAGAGATGCTCGCCGCTGCGCCAGCAGGCTGTAGGAATGCAGTGCGCGCCTTCCTCGTCCGCGAACGCAACGTGGCAGACGTAGGCCGCATCGATAATCGCCTTCAGCGTCTCATCTTCATACGAGGCGCGGTTGGCGGCGCGGCGCACGCGGGTGCGGGCGGAAGGTGCTGCTGGCTGTGTCATGGTGCGTGATTCCTTTAAGTGGTTGGTAAGACCGCAATATAATGTGCTGGCTGGCCCTGAAAAAAGGTCCAGCAATACCCAATTTCATGGAGCCACGATGGACTACGCGCTGCTTATCTCCGCCTTTACCAGCCAGCATGGCCACCGCGCCTGGCCGCGCCAGCGCCTGCTGCACGAATGCCTGCGCTCAGCCATCCGCGACGGCACGCTGGCCGCAGGCACAAGGCTGGTGGCCACGCGCGCGCTGGCGTCGGAGCTCGGCGTGGCGCGCAATACCGTGCTGTATGCCTATGAACAGCTGGCCAGCGAAGGTTTTGTGACCACGGACAAGCGCGGCACCATCGTCACCAGCATCGTTCCCGAACAGGGCCGGCAGCGTGCGCCGGTGCCGCAGGCGGGCCTGTCGCAGCGCGCGCAGAACCTGCGCAGGATGCATGCGCCGGCCAGCGTGGCATCGGCCTTTGTGCCAGGCGTGCCCGATCTCGACAGCTTTCCGCTCGCCCTGTGGCGCCGCATGCTGGACCGCGCCTGGCGCACGCTCGAATCGCGCCAGCTCAATTACGGCAACCCGGCCGGCGACGCCAGCCTGCGCGAGGCGATTGCGGACCATCTGCGCGCCTCGCGCGGCGTGGTGTGCGATGCATCCCAGGTCTTCATTACGGACGGCAGCCAGAGCAGCCTTGAGCTGTGCGCGCGCGCCTGCGCCGACGACGGCGAAACCGTGTGGATGGAGAACCCGGGCTATGGCGGCGCGATTGCCGCCTTCCGCAGTGCGGGCCTGAAGCTGGAGGCGATTGAGGTGGATGAAGAAGGCATTGCGCCTCAGGCTTCGGACTGGAAGCGGCGCAAGCCGCGGCTGATCTACACCACGCCGTCGCACCAGTACCCGGTGGGCACCGTGCTCTCACTGCAACGGCGCATGGCGCTGATCGACGGTGCACGTGCCGCAGGGGCGCTGATTATCGAAGACGATTACGACAGCGAATTCCGCCACGACGGCCCGCCGCTGTCGGCGATGCAGGGGCTGGCGCCGGACGCGCCGGTGCTCTACTGCGGCACCTTCAGCAAGACCATGTATCCAGGCCTGCGCATCGGTTTTCTTGTGGTGCCGCCCGAGCTGGCAGGCCCGATGGCTACCATGCGCGCGCAGTCGGCCAATAGCGGCCGCACTGCGGAGCAGCTTGCACTGGCGGAGTTCCTACGCAGCGGGCAGTTTGCGCTGCACCTGCGCCGCATGCGCCGGCTCTACGGCCAGCGGCGGGACGTGCTGGTGGAGGCGCTGCGCAAGCATCTCGGCAATATCGCCGAAGTGCATGGCGCGTCGGCCGGCATGCACCTGTCGCTGCGCTTCCGCGACCAGCGCATATCGGACATCGATATCAACCAGCGTGCGCGCGAGGAGGGCATTATCGTGAATGCGCTGAGTGCGCACGCGATCGGTGAAACGGGGTGGAATGGCTTGATGCTGGGCTACGCGCAGGTGCCTGCGGAGCAAATCGAGGGACTGGTAAAACGGTTGGCGGCGATCATTCACCTGGCGGCATTCACCGCCAACCGCAAGCCTTAATTAAAAGGCCGTATCAACACGAACGTACATCGAGCGGCCGTTCACGCCGAACGGGCAGGTTTCCCAGCAGTGCGTAAAGCCCAGTTGCGGGAACGGAGCGGCCTTCACCGGGTCCCACTTGGTTGGGTAGGTGTCGAACACATTGTTCACGCCGAAGCTCAGGCTGGTCTTCTTGCTGAAGGAATAGCGCGTGGTCAGATCCAGCAGCCACTTGGCTTCCCAGGTCTGCACGAAGTCGCCGGTGAAGCCCTGGCCCTGCACTTCGCCGTAGTAGTTGGCGCGGGCGTTGAAGTTCCATGGACCACGGGTGTAGTCGGCAGCGACCACGTGGTGCTGGCGCGGCTGGCCGCGTTCGATCAGCAGCACCTGCGCCTTGTCGAACAGCTGTTCGCCGGTGAGGATGCTGGAGGTCGAGTGGCGGTCCGTCACCTCGGTCTTGTTGAAGCCCAGCTGGCCGGACAGCACCAGCGTTGCACCCGGCATCTTGTTCGTGTGTTCCGCCACGATGTCGATACCGCGGGTCTTGGTATCGACCGCGTTGGTGAAGAACTGCGCCTGGCCGACTTTCAGCGGCACCAGAACATTGGCGATCGGGCCGCCGCCGGCTTCCGGAGCGATATTGCTGGAGAAGACGATGCGGTCCTTGATCTTGATCTGGTAGATGTCGGTGGTCAGCGAGAAGTTGGCCGCAGGGCGCAGCACCAGGCCGAAGCTGGCGTTACGCGAGGTCTCTTCCTTCAGCGGCTTGATGCCGAGGGCGCGGGTCACGGTGCTGTCCTGGCGCGCGGTCAGCGTTTCGGTCAGCACGCCGGCCGAGTTCAGGTTGGTGGACACGGAGCTGTAGAACTCCTGCTGCACGCCCGGCGCACGGAAGCCGCTGGACACGCTGCCGCGCACGCCCACCTGCTTGGACGGATCCCAGCGCGCGCTGAACTTGCCGGTAGTGGTGTTGCCGAAGTCAGAATACTTCTCGTAACGCACGGCGCCAGCCAGCAGCAGCTCAGGCACCGGACGGTGTTCCACGTCCAGGTAGAGCGCGATGTTGTGGCGGCCGTCGTCCACCGCGGTGCCCGGCGTATAGCCCGGGAAGCCCTGCGCGCCGGATGCGGCGATGTCGCCGTTCTGGTCGCGGATCACGATGGCCGGATTGTTGGTGCGGCCATACTGGTAGGACATCGGGTCGCCCGCAACGATCTGGTAGTTATCCTGGCGCCATTCGAAACCGGTGGCGAGGAAGATCTCCTTGCCGCCCACGTTCAGCGGACCTTTGAGGTCGGCGTTGAAGGTGGTCTGGTTGAATTTCAGCGTACCGGTATCGGCTTCCAGCGGCGATTCCGCATAGATGCCGCCGCCCGGTTTCGGCTCATACCAGTAGCTCACGTTGATGGTCTGGCCTTCGTGGAAGCCCAGCTCACTGCGGCCGTGGTTCACGCTGATGTCGGCTTTCCAGTCGTTCGCCAGGTCGCGGCGGTAGCCGACGGCGAACGAAGCATCCTTCACGGTGGTCAGCAGGTTAGGCAGGAAGCCGTTCGGATACACGGCCGGCACGGTGCGGCCGTCGCCCGGCGAGCGGAAGAAGCCGGAGGAGTCGCCCTTGCGCTTGGAGGCGCCGCCGAAGGAGTAGAACTCGCCCGAGGCATCCACCGGCAGTGCCGCATTCCACCAAAGGTAGGCGTCTTTGGCATCGCTGTCGCCGATGCGCTGGGTCACGCGCGGAGGACTGACGCGGGCCGTATCAAGGCCGGCGCGGTTGGTTTCCTTGCGGCGGCGGCCTTCCACCGACACATTGATGTAGCCGCCGTCCTGGCCGATGGCCCAGCCGCGGTTCACGCTGCCGGAGATCAGGTCGCCGTCATGTTCGGAGGTGGTGCCCAGCGTGCCGCTCAGCGCCGTTTCGTTGATATTGCTCTTCAGGACAATGTTGATCACGCCTGCAATCGCGTCCGAGCCATACTGTGCGGCTGCACCGTCGCGCAGCACTTCGATATGGTGGATGGCGGACAGCGGAATCGCATTGATGTCGGTACCGGCCGAACCGCGGCCCACCGTCTGCTGCACGTTCACCAGCGCCTGCTGGTGGCGGCGCTTGCCGTTCACCAGCACCAGCAGCTGGTCTGGGCCGAGCGAGCGCAGGGTAGCAGGGCGGATGATGTCCGTGCCGTCACTGATGAAGGTGTTGGAGAAGTTGAAAGACGGGTCAAGCGTCTGCAGCAGCTTGCCCAGCTCCAGCGGACCGGCGGTCTGCATGTCTTTCAGGCTGATCAGGCCAACCGGGGCGGCCGTATCGAGCGCCGTCTTGGCGGCGGAGCGGGAACCCAGAACAACCACGGTCTGCTGTTCGGGAGCGGCGGCGGTATCGCTTTGTGCAAAGGCGCCGCTGGCTGCCAGCAGTGCTGCGCTGGCCAGGAGGGTACGGCGGAAAAACTGTGGATTTTTTGTCATGAGCAGGATCTCTCGTTGAGTATTATTCGACGTAATGATTACGTTCTTAATATTGCTGCGCTGGCAATCCTACTGCGGCGGCCGCCAGCACTCCAAGCGGCTTGTAACGTATTGTTGCGAGAAAGGGACGCTCTAAAATAGTGCGTGCTCGGCATGAAAATTTACCGTAACCTTATGCACCCATAACTAGTGGCTATCTACAAAAGACCTACCGCCGGGGACATTTTTCCGACAATTCCGCAGCGGCGCTTCCGTTAAAGTTGCATTACAGCATCTAAACGGAGCAGAAAATGCGAAACAAGACCTTTAAAATGGCAGCCGCTGCGCTGCTGGCCTTCTCGGCCTTCGGTTCGGTCAATACCGCTCAGGCCCAGAGCGGCCAATGGGTTACCGGCTACTACGGCGGCTACTTCTGGAACAACAGCGACTACCAGGCGCCGCAGCACGTGGACATGCGGGCCATGACGCACTTTGTGTTCGCGCGCATCGGCCCGGGCGGCGGCAAGTTCGGCGGCCAGCCGGGCGAGGTGCTGCTGGGCGCGAGCGACGCGCAGACCAGCAAGAAAATCGGTCCCGGGGCGCCCTACCGCACGGTGGAGCAGTACCTGGTGGACCGCGCCCACCACGTGGGCACCAAGGCCATCATCATGCTGGGCGGCGAGGGCGACAACGCCGGCTTCAGCGCGTCCACCGAGCCGGGCGTGCGCGCCACCTTCGTGAAGAACGTGGTGGACTTCATGGTCTCGCGCGATTACGACGGCATCGACGTGGACTGGGAAGGCATCAACAGCAGCGACACCGAAAGCCAGGCCCGCCTGGAGCAGCTGATCATCGACCTGCGCGCGGAAGCGAACGCCCGTCCGCGCTACCAGGACCGCCCGGTCATCATTACCTTCCCGGCCGGCACCCTGAATCCGAACTACCAGAATGCCAGCGCGCATGATGTGCGCGTGGCGGGGCTGGTAGACCAGTTCAACATCATGAGCTACGGCATGGCGTGGTTCGGCGAAGGCTGGGACACCACCACCTTCGCGCCGCTGACGGGCCGTACCGGTTCGCGCCCCACCGACATCGCCAGCAGCATCAAGCTGTATGTGGATGCCGGCATCCCGCGCAGCAAGATCGGTATGGGCATCGGCTTCTACGGCCTGGCGTACAAGCCGCCGTTCACGCATCCGGGCCAGCCGACTGCGGGCTACGATTTCAACTCCTTCTCCGTCAATGACGTAACGTGGAACTATGCGCAGCTGGCCAAGCATGGCTACCTGTCGAACGGCATCTACGGCTTCGAAGCGTCGTCGCAGATGGGCTACCGCACTTATCCGGGCGGCGGCTATACACCCACCAGCCGCAACACCGGCGCCACCGGCTATGTGAGCTATGAGGACGAAACCAGCATCGCCGCCAAGGGGGCCTGGTCGCAGAGCACGCGCGAAGGCGAGGGCGCGGGCGGCACCATCATCTGGCTGGTGAACTACGGCACCACCAATGGCGTGAATAACCCGCTGCTGTTCGCGGTGAAGAAAGCCTTCCTCGATCCGAATGCCACCGATCCGGGACCGAATCCGGATCCGCTGCCGCCGCCACCGCCGCCGCAGCTGAGCACCACGCTTAACATCAGCAATGACTGGGGCAGCGGCTACTGCGCCAGCCTGCAGGTGAAGAATACCGGCGACTATCCGGGCGAGTGGAAGGTGTCGCTGCCGTTTACCGACAGCGTGAATTCGCTGTGGGGCGGCGTGTACACGGTGGCTGAAGACAAGCTGAATGTATCGGGCGCTGACTGGAATAAATATATCGATCCGGACGAGACGCGTGAAGTCGGCTTCTGCGCTACCCGCAAGGCTGCGCCGCCGCCCACGGAACCGCCGCCGCCGGCAGGCTCGGTCACCGGCACAGTGGTGATCAGCAATGACTGGACCAGCGGCTACTGCGCCAATGTGGTGGTGACTAACGCATCGTCATCGAAAGCCGTGAACTGGACGGTGACGGTGCCGGTTGCAGGCACGGTGACTTCGCACTGGAGCGGCAAGATCGTCCAGAATGGCGCCAGCATGCAGGTCTCCGGCCCTGACTGGAACAAGGACCTCGCCGCCAACAGCAGCAACCGCGACGTGGGCTTCTGCGCCGCGCGCTAGTTGCGCACCGGGTCAGCGTTCACTGGTGGTCCAGCATCCAGGACTTCAGGCCGTTGACCCAGTTTTTGGCGTTCATGTTGTATTCCTTCTTGATGGCGCCCGCGCGTTCATATAGCACGCTGAAGTCCAGTGACGGGGACTGCTTGAAGGCGATGACGATGATGTTCGCGTCATGCACTTCGGGCAGCCACACCACGGCATCGAACACCAGCTCCATGGCCTGGATGTTCTTGCCGTAGTTGCTGAAATCGCCGAACACATTGGTGGTCATGATGCCGTTCTCGCTCAGGCAGTCGAAGCAGGCCTGGTAGAACTCCGGCGTGTCGAGCACGGGGCCGCGCGCCTCTTCGTCGTACAGGTCCACCTGCAGCACGTCCACCGTGCCGTGGTTGGCGTGATCGGTAACGAAATCCATCGCATCCATCTGCCGCACATGCAGGCGTTCGTCATTCGGCGGCAGGGCGAACAGCGCTTCGCAGATGGCGATGACGTTCGGATTCAGCTCGATTGCGGTGACATCGGCCTGAGGGAAGCGCCGGTAGCAGAATTTGGTGGCGGCAGCGCTGCCCAGCCCCAGCTGCACGATGCGGCGCGGATTGTCCATGAACAGCATCCACATCATCATCATGCGCACGTATTCGAGCTCGATGACGTCAGGCTTGGACAGGCGCATGGCGCCCTGCACCCAGGAGGTGCCGAGATGGAGTGAGCGTACGCCCTGGAATTCAGTAATGGTGGCCGGCGGGTAGCCCGGCAGGTCGAATCGTTGCTTCTGCATGCCCGCAGTTTACCAGCGCTCTTACTCCGCCGCCGGAACCACCGGCAGGATGATGGTCACGGTCAGCCCGCCGCCATCGCGGTTGGCCAGCGTGATGCGGCCGCCGTGGGCTTCCGCAATCTCGCGCGCCAGCGCCAGGCCAAGGCCGGTGCCGCTGCGTTTGGTGGAGTAGAAGGGCACCAGGGCATTGGTCAGCACGGCGTCGCTCATGCCGGGACCGCGGTCCTGCACTTCGATGCGGATCGCGTCCTGCACCTTGCGCACATCCAGCACCACGGCGTTCCCCGCCGAACCGGATTCGTGGGCGTTCTTCAGCAGGTTGAGCAGGGCCTGTTCCATCTGGCCCGGATCGAACAGCGCATCCTCTTCCGGCAGGTCGCCGCTGCGGCGGAAGGCCACCTGCTCCGCCAGCTTGTCCAGGAAGCCGCTCCAGGCCACCGTTTCCGGGCGCGGCGCCGGCAATTTGGCGAAGCGCGCGTAACCGAGAATAAAGCCCTCCAGGTGGCGCGTGCGCTCCTCGATGGTGGCCAGGATCTGCGGCAGCCTCTCCGTCTGGCCGCGCCGCACCAGCTCCGCGCCCGAATGCGCCAGCGAAGTCAAAGGCGCCAGCGAGTTGTTGAGCTCATGGCTGATCACGCGGATCACTTTTTTCCAGGTCTGCACCTCCTGCCGGCGCAGCTCCAGCGTGAGCTGGCGCAGCAGCAGCAGTTCGTGGCGCCGCCCATTCAGGTTGAAGCGGCGGCGCGCAAGGTGGAACACTTCCTCCTCCTCGTTTTCGCCGGTGGTAAACAGGCCGTCGCCGCCGCGCTTCATCGCGTCGCGCAGGGCAGGTGTGGCATTCGCCAGCAGCTCCTGGATATGGTGGCCTTCCAGCTTCCTGCCCTCGTTCAGCAGGTGGCGTGCCGAGACGTTGGCGTACACCACGGCGCCGCCGTCGCCCACCAGCAGCATGGCCACCGGCGTGTTCTGCACCATCGTGTCCAGCAGCAGTTCGCGCTGCACGAGGTTGAGACGCTGTTCGCGCAGCACATGGCCCAGCTGGTTGTGCGCCTCCACCAGGTCACTCAGCTCGTCGTTCTGCGGCCAGTGCAGGCTGAAAGAGAAATCGCCATCGCGGTAGCTGGTGACGGTGCCGCCCAGCGCACGGTACAGCGAGAGGATCGGCGCCATTTGCGCGCGGATGGTAATCACCGATAGCGGCACCACGCACAGCAGGCAGACGCCCAGCACCAGCAGCGGCCGGTCCGGGAACAGGTAATCGAGGCCGATGGCGATCAGCACGCCCAGCGACAGCAGGGTGGCGATCAGCGCCGACCAGCGCGTCATCAGCGACAGGCGCAGTCCGCGCGGGCGGCGTGAAGGCGCGCGCTTGCCGTCGCGGCGGCGTTCGGCATCCGGACTGCCGTCGCGGCCTTCGTCAGCTCCCTGTGCGTCGCGCTTCATCAGGAACGGGCGATGCCGAGCCGCTCCATGCGGCGGTAGAGCGCCTGCCGCGACAGTCCGAGTTCGGCCGCCGCCTGCGCCACCACGCCGTTGGCGCGGCTCAGGGCCTGGGCGATGGTGTCGCGGTCCGGCTCATTGTCGCCGTTTGTGCCGCTGCTGCCGGCAGACGAAGGCAGCGGCAGTCCCAGCACCTGCGCGTCGATCTCGCTGCCGCTGGTGAGCAGGGTAGCGCGCGCCATCACGTTTTTCAGCTCGCGCACATTGCCGGGCCAGTTGTGCGCCAGCAGGGCCGCTTCGGCTGCCGGCTGCAGGCGCTTGCCGCCACCAAGGAAGTGGCGCGCCAGCGGCAGGATGTCGCCGGGGCGGGTGGCCAGCGGCGGCAGCTTCAGTTCAATCACGTTCAGGCGGTAATACAGGTCTTCGCGGAAGGTGCCGGCCCGTATCATCGCGGGCAGGTCGGCGTTCGTTGCGCTCACCACGCGCACCCGCACCTGGCGCTCGCGGTTGGAGCCCAGGCGCTCGAAGCGGCCCGTTTCCAGCACGCGCAGCAGCTTCATTTGCCCGGCCAGCGGCAGGTTGCCGATTTCGTCGAGGAAGAGGGTGCCGCCGTCGGCCGCCTCGAACTTGCCTTCCCGTGCCTTGGAGGCGCCGGTATAGGCCCCGGCGTCGGCGCCGAACAGTTCCGCTTCAATCAGTTCCGCAGGCAGCGCGCCGCAATTGAGCACCACGAAGGGGCCGGCGCGTACGGCGGAATTGGCCTGGATGATTTCGGCAATGCGTTCCTTGCCGGTGCCATTGGGGCCGCTGATCAGCACCGGCACATCGGCGCGCGCCACCTGGCAGGCCAGGGTCAGCACGCGTTCGGTGGCGGGGTCGCTCCACACCATGCCGCGCAGGTCGAACTGTTCCAGCTCGCGGCGCTGGCGCAACTCGCCCTGCAGGCGCTGGCGCAGGGCCTTGTTGGCCTGGCCCAGTTCAATCAGGTTCTTGACGGTGGCGATCAGGCGGTTGTCGTCCCAGGGCTTGGCCAGGTAGTCGGCCGCGCCGGCCTTTACCAGGTCCACCGCCGCATCGAGGTGGGTCCACGCCGTCAGCAGGATCACCGGCAGGTCGGGGTAGCGCTGGCGGATATCGCGGAACAGCGCCACGCCTTCCTCGCCCGAGGTGGTGTCGGCGGTGAAGTTCATGTCCTGGATCACGAGGTCGATGCTGGCGCCGCGCTGTGCCAGCAGCGTCAGGCCTTCCTCGGGAGAACTCGCGCGCAGCGCGTCGATGTCGTGCAGGGAAAACAGGACTTCGAGCGCTACGGCGACGGCGGCATTGTCGTCAATGATCAGTGTAGTAGGCATGCCGTCAGCATAACATCAAGCAGGGCGGCTCAGACACCGCGGGTAGCAGTGGCCGGCGAAATGCTGGCAGCACGCCAGGCCGGTCCATACACCGCCGCCACGCCCAGCGCCAGGAAGATGGCGGCGCCGCCCAGCAGGTAATCGGCCGGCAGGCGTGCCATCTCCAGCTTGGACACCAGCAGCTGGTTCAGCGCGAGGGCGCCCAGCAGGCCGGTGGCGACGCCGGCGCTGGTGATCATCAGGTTCTCCGTGATGAAGTAGCGCAGGATGTCCACCTTCTTCGCACCCAGCGCACGGCGCACGCCGATCTGCTTGCGGCGCTGGATCACCCACAGGCTGGCCATGCCGACGATGCCGCTGGCGGTCACCATCATCAGCAGTACGCTGACGGTAATCAGCATCCACGCCAAGCCCTTGTCGGCACGGTATCGGTCATCACGGTCCTGTTCCATGGTTTTGGCGCGCACCACGGCCTGGTTGTTGGCCGACTTCAGCAGCGCCGCCTCCACATCTTTCATCACGCGGTCGCGCTGCCCCGGTTCGGCGCGCAGCGTGTACATGGCGCGTGGGGAGCTGACCAGGCGCTGCGGCACCATGGTCGACATTTCGCCACGGTCGCCCACTTCACCGCCAGTGGATTGCATCGCTTCCGTCACACCGATCACACGCAGCTCGTCGGCATCGTCGCCGGTGCCAAGGTAGATTGGCTTGCCCACGTAGCTGGTGGCGTCCGGCCACAGCTTCTTCGCCAGGGCCAGCGTGATGATCACGATTTTCGGCGTCTCGTTACTCTTGCGCTCATCGGTGTCCAGCACTTCAGTGGGCGCGAAGTCACGGCCTTCCACCAGCTTCAGGCCCCAGGTCTTCACCAGGGAATCCGGCGTGAAATAGTAGGAAGCGCCGGTAGTCGTCTTCTGCTGCTTGCGGTCGGCGGCGATGCCCGAGTTCCAGCCGGAGCGGGAGATCGGCGTCTGGTTGGTCTGCGCCACCGAGACCACGCCGGGCACTGCGCGCAGCACGTCGCCCTGGCGTTTTTGCTCGGCCAGGATCTCGTTGAACTCGTCACCGGTCTTCAGGTTGTTGATCTGGACGTGAATGATGTCCTCTTCATGCGAAATGCCGGTCGGGCGCGCCGTCACCGCCTGCCGCACATTCACGATATGCAGCGCATTGGCGAGGATGGCGAGACTGATGGCGACCTGGATCGCCACCAGGATCGGGCCGGTCTTGTTGCGCATCAGCGCAGAAAGAATGGGTCGGATTTCCATGCTGGGCCTCACTGGGATTTAAGTTGAATGGCGGGCGTGACCTGGCAGGCGCGCCACGTTGGCAGCAGGCCTGCCACGATGGCCGAGCCTACCGCCATCAGGAACGTTGCAATCAGCATCACCCAATCCAGATGGGCAACGATGGTCAGGGCCTTGGACTGCATGGCGATCAGGGCCAGCGCACCGAAGGCGAGCAGCAGGCCAAGCAGGCCGCCGACCAGGCCAACCACGGCGGTCTCGGTCAGGAACTGGTGGAAGATTTCCTTGCGCGAGGCGCCCAGTGCACGGCGGACGCCCACTTCGGAGGCGCGCACCGAGAACTTCGCCAGCAGCAGGCCCACCGTGTTCACGAGGCACAGCAGCAGGAAGCCGAAGGCCAGCCAGGCGGACAGCTTGTTGTCGTTGCCGATAATTTTCAGGTAGTCCATCCATTCCATCAGGTCGAACAGCTGGTTCGGCGCATTGCGCTTCAGGCGGCCCAGCTTGCGCTGTTCGGACGCATAGGCGTCGAGGTAGTTCTGCAGATCGCTGCGGTCGCTGGCCGAGCGCAGCTCGAACCAGAACTGCAGCCAGGTGCATTCGGAGTCCAGGAAGGACTGGTAGCCCGGATCGCGGTTGCCGGTGCTGCAGTTGGTGTTGCCGCTGTTCCGGAACTCATGGCGGGTTGCGCTGCTCAAGGGGATAAAGAACTCGTCCTCCGTGCTGAAGGCGCCTTTGCCTACCACGCGGTAGAAGCGGGGAATCGGGTCCCATTTGTCCATCACGCCGGTGATCAGGTAGTCGAAGCCGTTGTAGCGCACGCGCTTGCCGACCGGATTAGCATCGCCGTACAGTTTTTCCGACAGCGCGCGGGTCAGCACCATCACGTCCGCCGCCGCCTTGTCGTCGGCCTCGGACCATGCTCCACCGTACAGGAAGGGAATGTCGAACATGGCAAAGAAATCTTTGGTCGGTGCCGCGCCGGTCGCGGAAAACGCATTCACGTCCTTGCGCTCAGGTTCGAACGCGCCGCCCAGGCCCATGATGGCGGTGCGGCGTTCGCCCTTGCCCGATGCCAGCAGGCGCTGCACGTCGCCGTAGCTCAGCTGCCGGTCGTTCGGTTCGTCGCCCGGGCTGTAGCCCTCGATCGGGCCGTTGTCGAACAGCGGCACGATCAGGCGGTCGCTCTTGTGCGGCATCGGGTTGCCGGACATGACGTGCAGGATGGTGAGGGTGCTGATGCTCGATGCCACCCCGATCGCCAGCGTGAGCACCATCAGCGCCGTCAGCGCCGGGTTGCGGCGCAGGTTGCGCAGGCCGAGTTTGAAGTAATAGCTGAACATGCCCGCTCCTTAAGCCACCAGCGTTGGGGTCTTGCGCACCAGGTCGGACACCTGGCCGTCGATGATGTGCACATTGCGTTGCGAACGGGTGGCCAGTTCCGGATCGTGGGTCACCATCAGGATGGTGGTGCCCTGGGCATTGATCTCTTCCAGCAGTTCCATCACGCCGCGCGCCATCTGGGTATCCAGGTTACCGGTCGGTTCGTCGGCCAGCAGCAGCTTGGGCGTGCCGGCCAGTGCGCGCGCGATCGCCACGCGCTGCTGCTGGCCGCCGGACAGTTCGGCCGGGTAGTGCTTCATGCGCGAGGCCAGGCCCACCTTGGACAGCGCGTCCTCGATGCGCTCCTTGCGTTCGGCGGCATTGAAGCCGCGGTAGCGCAGCGGCACGTCCACGTTATCGAACAGCGACAGGTCGGGAATCAGGTTGAAGCCCTGGAAGATGAAACCCAGTTTCTCGTTGCGCAGCTTGGAGCGGGCGTTATCGTCCATGCCCTTCACGTTGATGCCGTCCAGGATATATTCACCGTCGGTGAATTCTTCCAGCAGGCCGGCGATGTTCAGGAAGCTGGTCTTGCCGGAGCCGGACGGGCCGGTCACGGTGACGAACTCGCCCTGCTTGACGTGGATTTCGAACCCGCGCAGCGCGTGGGTTTCGATCATGTGGGTACGATAAACTTTGCTCAGGTTAGTCATGCGCAGCATGGTGGCCTCTCTTCTTAATCGGGAAGTGTTACTTGTTGATCGAAACGCGCGGGGCGTTTTCAAAGGTTTCGGTACCGGCGACAACCACTTTGTCGCCCTGTTTCAGACCGCTGATGATTTCAACTGCATTGATGCTGGTCGCGCCCATCTGGATCGGCGTGCGCACGGCAATGCCGTCCACCACCTTGTAGGCATAGCGTCCGCCTTCGGACTCCACGAAAGGACCGCGCGCCACCAGCAGCACATTCGGTTTCTCGTCGATCAGCAGGCGGGCCGACACGCGCTGGCTCTGGCGCAGGCCGTCCGGCTGCTTCCCCTCGAAGCGCACACGTGCCAGCACCTGGTTCTTCACCACTTCAGGGGACAGGGCCGACAGCTTGCCGCTGGTCTTCACGCCATTGACGAGAATCTCGGCGCTCATGCCCAGGCCCAGGTCATTGACATAGGTTTCCGGCACTTCCAGCTCCACTTCCAGCGCCGACAGGTCGACGAGGGTCATCAGCGGCGTATTCGCCTGCACCACGCTGCGGTTGGCAACGGACAGGGTGCCGATGAAACCATCGACCGGTGCGCGCACCGTCAGTTCATCCACACGGCGCTGGGCATTCGCCAGGTTCAGCTTCTGGCGTTCCAACTGCGCCTGCTTCGTTTTCAGCTCCAGCTCCACGTTGTCTTTCTCCAGCGTAGAGGCCTGGTTCGCATGCTTGGCGCGAATCTCGGCGGCTGCGACGGCATCCTTGGCCTTCTGCAGGTCGATCTTCGCGATAATGTCGATGTTGGACACGCTCTCGTAGCGCTGCAGCACGCGCAGCGCGGAGAGGCGGTCGATTTCGGCGGTGTCCGCGTCGCGCTGCGCCAGCAGGCGCTGCTTGCGCGCCAGGATCTGCTGGCGGCCGACTTCCGCCACCAGCTCCTGGTAGGTGGACTGTTCCTTTTTCAGTTCATCCTGCAGGTCCGGCGATTCCAGCTGGGCCAGCACGTCGCCGCGCTTCACCGTATCGCCGGCCTTCACTTTCAGCGTAACGGTGGACGAGGGCGCGGTGGAATACAGGGTCGGGCTCACGGCGGCAACAATGCGGCCGTTGACGGCGGCGTCGCGGATCAGCGTGCCGCGCGTGACTTCAGCAATGCGCAGGCGGGCGATGTTCACGGACTGGCTGCTGCCGGCCCAGCCGCCGTACAGGTACAGCGCAACGGCGGCCAGTGCCGCAGCGCCCACGCCGATAAGGACATTGCGCTTCAGCTTCTGGTTCGGCGGCGGCGCGATGACGGCGTCCTGGTGGGAAGTATCTCGGATCATGTTCTTAGTCTGGGACAGTTAAGCGATGCCTGCACTTATGCAGGAACCGTGCCAATGACTAAGTCATTGATTTTTATGAGACTCGGCGCGCTGAAAGCCTGCGTCCGCGGTGTCCGCGCTGTCCGCATGTCCGGCGTGGTCACACTACGCGCCTTGATTGTTTGATATCGAGCCTCTATCTTCTTGTTTCCTTCACTCCGGAGTGCTTCTTGGACTATCCCTTCGCGCGCACCGACGTGGCGCGCTACAACGAGCTGACCGCCGTCCCGGCCATCAATGCACACAGCTGGAAAGACCTGCTGCTGGACGCCTACCTCGCCAGGCTGAGTGAAGGCGCCAGCATCTTCGGACAGCAGATGCTCTATCACCGCCTGCGCAGCGCAGCGGCGGACAGCCCCGAACAACTGCAGGCCTACCATGCGGACGCCGCGCTGCGGACACGTCTTGAAACGGCCTGCCGCGGCATGCGTGAGGCCGACGCGGAAGTCAGCGAAACCCTGTTTGGCGCGCCACTGGCCGCCGCGCCCTGGTGGGGCCGCTGGCTCGCGCTGCTGGCCTGCATGGCGGCGGCGATGCTGTGGGGCGGCCTATGGCTGCCCGCACTGGGCATCTGCGGCCTGATGCTGGCCTTGCAGGCCGTGTGGCAAGACCGCGTACGCGACTGGGAGCGCGAGCTGCGTTCACTGCAGCTGATGCTGGCGGCGTGCAGCACCGTCTGGCCGGACGAAAGCGCTGCCGTGCGGCGGCTGGGCCGCCAGCTGAGCCAATCGGTACTGGCGCGCATGCCCCTGCTGCGTGAGTACAGCGAATGGCTGCTGCTGCGGAATATCAGCCACTACTTCGCCAGCCGCGCGCTGGTCGCGCAGCATCTGGCCCTGCTCAGGAGCTGCTACCAGCGCATCGCAGCGCTGGAGGCGGATCTTGTGCTGGCGCGCCACCTCGCCGGCCTTGGCCAGTTCTGCTGGAGCGGGCGCGCGCAGCGTGGCGAACTGGAACTGCAGGGTGTGCTGCATCCCTTGCTGCCCACGCCGCTAGCGCTGGACCTGTCGCTGCGCGGCACGGGCGCCTTCATCTCCGGCCAGAACGGCGCGGGTAAAAGCACCCTGCTGCGTGCCGTGGGCCTGAATGCGGTCACGGCGCGCGCCTTCGGCTTCTGCTACGCCCGCAGTGCGCGCCTGCCGGACCTTCCGGTCTATACCAGCATGCAGACCGAAGATGCACTGGAGAGCGGCGAAAGCCTGTACATCGCCGAGCTGCGGCGTGCCCGCGAACTGCTTGCCATTGCCGCGGAGGGACCGGCGCTGTTCATCGTGGACGAGATTTTCCGCGGCACGAACCACCTCGAATCGGTATCGGCCGCGGCAGCCGTGATGGAAGCGCTGGCCCAGCGCGGCACCGTGCTGGTGTCCTCGCACAACCTGGTGCTGGCCACGCTGCTGAAAGACCATCTGGCGCCGCTCTGCGTGCAGCGCGGCGGGCAGGGCATGCGCCTGGAACCGGGCATCCTGGGCGAAACCAATGGCCTGGCGCTGCTGGGGCAGCAGGGCTTCAGCCTGCAGATCCAGCAGAAGGCAGTGCAGGTGCATGGCGAACTGCTGGCGCAGATCAGGGAGCGCGCCGTGCTTAGCGGCTGAGCGGCTTGCCCTTGTCGATCACTTCGCGGCAATCGCCCTTGAAGGTAGAGTTGTCGTAATCGGCCCAGCCATAGCTGTCCACATAGCGCTTATGGCGCTTGAATCCAGCGCTGAGGAAGCTCCATTCGAGGCGGTCGCCGGGGTAGCGGATGTCGGCCATGTCCAGCAGGGTGTGGAACATGTTTTCCGTGGCCAGCTTGACCTTGCGGCGCTTGGCCAGCAGGTCGATCTTCTCCGGATAGCGCTCCACATACTGGTCCGAATACCACAGGAAGGCCGGCACGTGGAATTCGTACTGCGTGTTGTGGCCGTGGAAGGCAATGCGGCAGCTGCCGTCATACAAGGTCTGGCCGTGGTCGGCCACATACAGCAGGGCGGCCGATTGCCCGCCCGCTTTCAGCGAGGCGATCACCTGCGACAGGAACCAGTCTGTATACAGGATCGAGTTGTCGTAGCTGTTGTTCAGCTGGGGCTTGATATCGAGGTCGGTGTAGACCGGCTTGTCGATGCCGAACAGCGAAGGCTTCCATTTGTCAAAGGACTGCGGGTGGCGCTGGCTGTAGTTCCAGTGGCTGCCCAGCGTGTGCAGCACAATCAGCTTTTTCGACGCCGTGTCGGCCAGTGCGTGCTGCAGCGGCTCGAACAGGATCTCATCGAAATTCGAGTTGTTGGTGAAGCCGCCCAGGTTGAGGAACTGGATTACGTCCGCCTCCTTCGCGAACACGGACACCGGCGTGTCGAATTTGCCGAAGGAGATCTGGTTCGACAGCCACCAGGTCTTGAAGCCCGCTTCCTTATAGGCGCTGACGAAGGATTTCTCATTGAAGCCATCCCTCAGGCTCTGCATCGCCGGCTTGCGCGAGATGATGACGGGTACCGAGAGCCGGGTGGCCGCCACGGAAGTCACCACATCGCTCAGCGCGACCAGGTTTTCCTCCTTCGACAGCAGGGGATTGGTGTCGCGCGTGTAGCCGTTCAGGCCCCAGCGGTCGTAGCGCGAGGACTCGCCCAGCACCAGTACCACCACTTCCGGCGTGCTGTCGATCGCCACCTGGTGCGCACCGAAGCGGAAATGGCTGCTGCGTTCATTGAGTTCGGCCAGGTAGCGGCGCTCCTTATAGAAGTCCACGCAGCGCGCCAGCAGGCCGAAAGGCCAGGACTTGATGAAGGCATCGAATTCCACCGGCACTTCGGCCCAGCGCGGCAGGGCCCCCAGTTTCAGGCCGGTGACCGCGGCGCCGGACAGGGCGGACGCGGAGACGCTGTGGGAAGCGTCCGCCGCCGGTTTGCCGGGCCGGACGCCGAACTCCCAGGCATAGGCACCCAGCAGGCCGAACACGGCCAGCAGCCCGGTCACCACCCAGCGCGAGGCATCGTGCCAGTCCAGCTCCCGGGTCTGGCGCGCGGCGCGGAAGCTCGCCACCCACCACACCGCCACCAGCACCATCACGGCCAGCATGCTCCACACCTTCCGGCCGAGGAACTCCATCGCCTCTTTCGGGCTGGTTTCGGCCAGAATGCCCAGGTGGTGGGTAGAGATGCCCTGCCCGTAGAACACGATCAGGTAGATTTCGGTGGGCAGCGCCAGAAATGCGGGCACCAGCAGCCAGTGAAAGCGCGCCGGCCGACCGAAAACGGCCCACACCGCCGCCCAGGCCACGATCTCGATGCCGAGGATTTGCCAGGCCTGCGGCACCGGCTTGCCGAGGACGAGCGGAATGAAGGGCACCGCCGACAGGGCCAGATACGTTAGCAAAATGAAAATATGAGACGGTCGGAGCAGCAGGCGCATCCCGCCATTATGGCTGAGGCACTGACACCATGGGGCCAGACCCCACGGTGTCAGTGTGGCGGGCACGGCAGGTTGCCTAATTTTTCCGCAAACCGGTTGACTGGGCGGTGGGGGGCGTATATACTCGCGAGTTCTCAATTTAGTCTGCGCTTCGTTTACGCATTTGACCGGCCGCTCCGCTGAGGGTGGCTTTTCGTGCCTCTGCAACGCTCCGCTTTGAGATCGGTTTTAGCCCCCGGACCTGCGGGTTCGGGTTGTCAACGCTGTAATTTTGTTGGATTTAGAACGATGCCAACCATCAATCAACTGATTCGCAATCCACGTACCAAGCTGGTCGTGAAGAGCAAATCGCCGGCACTTGAAAACTGCCCGCAAAAGCGTGGCGTGTGCACCCGTGTGTACACCACCACTCCTAAGAAGCCTAACTCGGCACTGCGTAAAGTTGCCAAAGTGCGCCTGACCAACGGTTTCGAAGTGATTTCGTACATCGGCGGTGAAGGCCACAACCTGCAGGAACACAGTGTGGTTCTGCTGCGCGGCGGTCGTGTCAAAGACTTGCCAGGTGTGCGTTACCACATGGTCCGCGGCTCTCTGGATACCCAGGGCGTGAAAGACCGTAAGCAGGCTCGCTCGAAGTACGGTGCCAAGCGCGCCAAAGCAGCCAAGAAGTAATTCTGCAGTTTAATTTGAAGTTGAGGCGGTCGCGAGACCGAGTAAGTGGATGGTCATGATGGCCACCGCGAGTGCCAGAACAGTTGGCGCTCAACTGAAGACAGGAAGGAAATAACATGCCACGTCGTCGTGAAGTACCCAAGCGCGAGATCCTGCCGGATCCAAAATTCGGTAACACCGAAGTCGCTAAATTCGTGAACGTTCTGATGCTGTCCGGTAAAAAATCGGTCGCAGAAAACATCATCTACGGTGCATTCGACCATATCCAGCAAAAGTCCGGCAAGGACCCTCTGGAAGTGTTCGCTGCAGCGATCAACAACGCCAAACCACTGGTTGAAGTGAAGTCCCGCCGTGTTGGCGGCGCCAACTACCAGGTGCCGGTTGAAGTGCGCCCAGTCCGTCGCCTGGCGCTGTCCATGCGCTGGCTGCGTGAAGCTGCCAACAAGCGCAGCGAAAAATCCATGCCACAACGCCTCGGCGGTGAGCTGATGGAAGCCGCGGAAGGCCGTGGCGGTGCAATGAAGCGCCGCGACGAAGTGCACCGCATGGCTGAAGCGAACAAGGCGTTCTCGCACTTCCGCTTCTAAAATTTTCGGCCGGCAGCGCCGGCCGCTTATCTGTTGTTCAAGCCGGGCACATTTTTTGATCGAAAAATGCTGCTCGGTTTTGTCCATTAAAAGATTTAGGATTAATTATGGCCCGCAAGACCCCCATTGAGCGCTACCGCAATATCGGTATCTCCGCTCACATCGACGCCGGTAAGACCACCACCACCGAGCGCGTGCTGTTCTACACCGGCGTGAACCACAAGATTGGTGAAGTGCACGACGGCGCAGCAACCATGGACTGGATGGAGCAGGAACAAGAGCGCGGCATCACCATTACGTCCGCGGCGACCACCTGCTTCTGGAAAGGCATGGCCAACAACTTCCCAGAGCACCACATCAACATCATCGACACCCCGGGCCACGTTGACTTCACCATTGAAGTGGAACGCTCGATGCGCGTGCTGGATGGCGCCTGCATGGTCTACTGTGCAGTGGGCGGCGTGCAGCCACAGTCGGAAACCGTGTGGCGTCAGGCTAACAAGTACAAAGTGCCACGTCTGGCCTTCGTGAACAAGATGGACCGTACCGGCGCCAACTTCTTCAAGGTCTACGAGCAGATGCGTGCCCGCCTGAAGGCGAACCCGGTCCTGATCCAGATCCCGATCGGCGCTGAAGACAACTTCAAGGGCGTGATCGACCTGGTCAAGATGAAAGCCATCATCTGGGACGACGCTTCGCAAGGCATGAAATTCGACTACGTCGATATCCCTGCAGAACTGAAGGCGTCCGCTGACGAGTGGCGCGAGAAGATGGTTGAAGCGGCTGCCGAAGCCACCGAAGACCTGATGAACAAGTACCTGGAAGAGGGCGACCTGTCCGAAGCCGAGATCAAGCAGGCCCTGCGCCAGCGTACCATCGCTTCGGAAATCGTTCCTATGCTGTGCGGCACCGCCTTCAAGAACAAGGGCGTGCAGGCCATGCTGGACGCGGTCATCGAATTCCTGCCATCGCCAGTGGACATTCCACCAGTGAACGGCACCGACGAAGATGAACAGCCAGCAACCCGCAAGGCAGCCGACGACGAGAAATTCTCGGCGCTGGCATTCAAGATCATGACCGACCCGTTCGTCGGCCAGCTGGCCTTCTTCCGCGTGTACTCCGGCACCATCAATTCGGGCGACACCGTGCTGAACTCGGTGAAGAACCGTAAAGAGCGTCTGGGCCGTATTCTGCAGATGCACGCCAACCAGCGTGAAGAGATCAAGGAAGTGCGCGCCGGCGACATCGCCGCTGCCGTGGGCCTGAAAGACGTGACCACCGGTGAAACCCTGTGCGACCCGTCCTCGATGATCATCCTGGAGCGCATGGTGTTCCCTGAGCCGGTGATCCAGCAGGCCGTTGAGCCGAAGACCAAGTCGGACCAGGAAAAAATGGGCCTGGCGCTGAACCGCCTGGCACAGGAAGATCCTTCGTTCCGCGTGAAGACCGATGAAGAATCGGGCCAGACCATCATCGGTGGTATGGGCGAGCTGCACCTGGAAATTATCGTTGACCGTATGAAGCGCGAATTCGGCGTGGAAGCGACCGTCGGCAAGCCACAGGTGGCTTACCGCGAAACGATCCGCAAGTCCTGCGAAGAATCCGAAGGCAAGTTCGTCAAGCAGTCGGGCGGCCGCGGTCAATACGGCCACGTGGTGCTGAAGATCGAACCGCAAGAACCAGGCAAGGGCTTCGAATTCGTGGACGCCATCAAAGGCGGCACGGTTCCACGCGAATACATCCCTGCAGTTGAGAAGGGTGTGCGCGGCACGCTGAACACCGGTGTTCTGGCTGGCTACCCAGTGGTGGACGTCAAGGTCACGCTGTTCTTCGGTTCCTACCACGATGTGGACTCGAACGAAAACGCGTTCCAGATGGCCGCTTCGATGGCATTCAAAGAAGGCTGCCGCAAAGCGTCGCCAGTGATTCTGGAGCCGATGATGGCTGTGGAAGTGGAAACGCCGGAAGACTACGCCGGTTCCGTGATGGGCGACCTGTCGTCCCGCCGCGGTATGGTGCAGGGCATGGACGAAATCCCAGGCGGCGGTGGCAAGATCATCAAAGCTGAAGTGCCGCTGTCCGAAATGTTTGGTTACTCGACCACCCTGCGTTCCGCAACGCAAGGCCGTGCAACCTACACGATGGAATTCAAGCACTACTCGGAAGCGCCTAAGCACGTTATCGACGCGATCGTTACCGCTAAAGCTAAGTAATTTTCGTATTTTTGCGGCCGGAGAGATCCTCCGGCCGCATATTTAAAATTCATTGTTCTAAGGAAGAATAAAATGGCAAAAGGTAAATTCGAACGGACCAAGCCGCACGTCAACGTCGGCACCATCGGTCACGTTGACCACGGCAAAACCACCCTGACCGCTGCAATCGCAACCGTTCTGTCGAAGAAATTCGGCGGCGAAGCGAAAGCCTATGACCAGATCGACGCTGCACCAGAAGAAAAAGCGCGCGGCATCACCATCAACACCGCACACGTTGAGTACGAAACCGCCGGCCGCCACTACGCCCACGTTGACTGCCCAGGCCACGCCGACTACATCAAGAACATGATTACCGGCGCTGCGCAGATGGACGGCGCAATCCTGGTGTGCTCCGCCGCTGACGGCCCAATGCCGCAGACCCGCGAGCACATCCTGCTGGCGCGTCAGGTTGGCGTTCCATACATCGTTGTGTTCCTGAACAAGTGCGACCTGGTCGACGACGAAGAGCTGCTGGAACTGGTGGAAATGGAAGTGCGCGAGCTCCTCTCCAAGTACGAATTCCCAGGCGACGACCTGCCAATCATCAAAGGTTCGGCACGTAAAGCACTGGACGGCGACACCGGCCCTCTGGGCGAGCAGGCGATCATGGCCCTGGCCGACGCACTGGACAGCTACATCCCTACGCCAGAGCGCGCAGTGGACGGCGCCTTCCTGATGCCAGTGGAAGACGTGTTCTCGATCTCGGGCCGCGGTACCGTGGTGACCGGCCGTGTTGAGCG
>Ga0209282_1000016_pt1 | contig 202648 bp, 348 predicted proteins | sample Mtrugardesep15_FD_187529 | JGI IMG/M metagenome (GOLD analysis project Ga0209282, IMG submission 187529) | Root nodule microbial communities of legume samples collected from California, USA - M. trunc garden sep15 (SPAdes) (version 2) | ecosystem: Host-associated > Plants > Roots > Nodule...
ACTCACCTGCTCGGGTTCGGTCTCCTGCTCGGCCTCCGGGAGGGGCACGCTGATCGTGTCCTCGTCGGCGGCCGTCTTGTCCTCGCTCACGATTCTTCCTCCTTGCCACGGCGCAGCAGCTCGTTCACGTGGCTGCCGTCGTACCTGACCTTGTCCAGACCGGCCACTGCGAGAAAGGTGACCATCCGATCCACCTCGTGCAGCGCCGCAGCGGCGAGCTGCGGATTCTCGAACTGACCGGTGCGCTGCATCCGCTCGTACTCGTCGATCAGCAAGGCGCTGGCCGCGCGGAGCTGACGCAGACCGATCTCCAGGGCGCGAACGCGTTCGTCACTCATCGTCCTCCTCTCCGGGCTCCGGGATCCGGTAGCCCTTGCGGCCGAGCTGGAAAGCCAGACGGCCGACAGCCTCACTGTCTGCGGGCTCGCCTTCCGCCCATTCGGCCACCACCTGAAGAACCTCGCGAGCCGCCCGGTCCGTGGGCAGGAAGCGAACCCAGTCGATCTTCCGGCCGTTGTGGTCCTTCATGGTGTCCAGCTCGACCGGGCCGTAGAACCTGCCCTGCATGTTGGCCACGGGCATGAACCACGGCTCGTTGCCCGGATCCCAGAAGGCCATCCGGTAGCCGTCGTCGGAAAGCCGGAACTCCCAGCGGGTGCGTGAAGGGATGATCATCCGTTCATCCCCCAGTCGGAACGCCTGACCTTGATCAGCCAGCTCTCGACGACCTTGCGGCTGGGCTTTTCTGGCAGCGGGCTTTTCGCCTGGTCGAACCGGGCCCCGGCCAGCCGCATGTACTTCTCTCCCCGGGCGGGATCCTGGGCAATGGCCTGCCCCAGTTCGAAGACGCGCTCAGGGCTGATCTCGCTCGCGTTGCTGCGCAGGTCGACGACCAGCTCGCCCGTGATGTACAGGTGGAAGCCCTGTTCGACGAGCCGAACCAGGTGGCGGGCGTGCTTTTCCGTGCGCTTGCGCGTGTCGGCCGAGAAGGATCCGTCGCCCCGGTCCTTCAGCCGGGTGAACTGGCTGGTCGCGTATCCCAGATAGGCGTCGCGCACCCGGGCCTTCGAGAGGAAGGAGTGACGCAGGTTCACCAGCATCGCCCCCAGGTCGCTCATCTGCTCATACCGGTCCAGCCACAGCAGCTCGGAGACCGAGGGGTTCCCGTTGAGGCAGAGGGTGACGAACTTCTTCGCCTCGTGGAAGGTGGTATCGGGGTCCTTGGTCACCACCGATTCCTTCACATCGTCCAGCCCGAGAACTTCACTCGTCGGCGCCGCGAAAACCCCCATGTAGTCCACATCGGAATTTTCGTGGTTCAAGCCGTAGGCCGTGGAGCCCACGACACCTTTCAGCAGAACATTCACGTTCTTCTCTCTTTCCGTTTTCAGTGATCGCCCCAGCAGCGGAGCGTGTGTTTGGCGCAGAAACCGTCTACAGCCATCCACTTCCAACATGGCATGCTCCATCGGTGAGACCGATGACTGCAATACCGCCAGTTCAGGCCGAACAGGACGATCGTCTTGTGGTGCCGCCAGCCCAGGATCAGCCGGGCCAGAACGCCCATCAGTCCTTTTCCTCGTCCGGATCCGGCGGAGGCGGGAAGCCGAGCCGTTCCATGATCTGGATCAGGTCGTCGGCGTCGTACCCGGCGCCGTCGTTCACTGCGATGATCCAGCCCCACACCTCGCTCGACAGCTCCTCGGCCCGCCTTTCGGCCTTCATGCGCGCCTCGTGGGGCGTCATCGTGCCGAACGCGTCGCGCTGCACCGTGATGATGTACTTGTCGGTGGACTCGGCGACCTTCACGCCCATCTCCACCTTGTCGCCACGGTTGGCCAGATGGTCCACGCGATCAGTGAGAACCGTCTCGGAGTAGTTCGGCCCAGTGCCGATCAGGCCACGGCATGCCCCGACCCACATCGCAACCATCTCGCGGGCGGGCTCCAGGTCCATCGTCGCGGTGCCATTGCGGTACTCGGCGGCCCGGATGCCGACCTGCGCCATCTGCTCCGTGATCCAGCGCTGGGCGACCGCGTCCTCCAGCAGAGCCTCAACCACCTGCTGGGCGTCCTGCTCGGGGAGCTTCTTCGCAGTCTTGGGGCTGACCTGCTTCAGCAGTTCCAGCAGAACGCCGCCCAGACCTTCCGTCGCCTCGCTCACGTGCCCCTCTTCTCCAGTCGGATCTTGGAATCCTGGATGCCGACCCTGACCCGGAATTCGTGCGCGCAGGGATCGACCTTCATGATGACCGCCGCGTTGTCCGTGGCGAACGCGGGCGGCTCGGTACGCATGCCGATGTAGCCCGCCTCACCCTTGCAGCCGGGGCAGCGCGGCGCCCTGTTGTCACAGGTGACGATCTCCGGATGCTCGGTGACCAGATCCCCGGAGGGAAGGAGAAGCGGAAGCGTGCCGCAGCAGACCGCCGGGTTCTCCTTCCCGTCCCCGTCCAGCACTTCGTGGATCTTCACGTCACCATCCGCCCGGAACCGTCAGGCCGGTCGCCTTCTTCTCCACCGGGCACTCGTCCTCGGGGCACCGATCCGTGTCGCGGACCATGATGAGGTGCTTCAGGCTGCGCTCCCCGCTGGCGAATGCCACGTCGCCGTCGGCATCCCGGGCGACGATCCAGTCCGTACCGGCTGCTTCGATCTTCACGCAGTCGTAGTGGTCACGGCCGAAGCCGCCCTGGGCGAATCCGTGGATCACGTCGCCCACCTTCAGCGGTTCACTGCTCATTGCTCACCCCTCCTTCCCACTGTTTCACGATCTTCTGCGCCATCCTTCTGGCGTGGATCACGAGATGTTCGAAGGCGCCGTACCGGTCGATTTCCTCCAGCGCCGAATTGAACAGATCGATCACCATGCGAGCGAACCGGGGGTCCATGAGCGCGATGAGCTGCGCGTCGGCCACGGTCACCTCGTTGTTCGGGTCCGACATGCAGTCACCCATGACCATGTCGCCGCGCTCGTTCATCACCCCGACCACGCGCCGGTCATCCTCGGCCTTCTCGACCGCGAGCTGCCAGTCCATCCCCGAGTTGTTGCCGGAGACGGTGTACAGCCGCATCAGGATCTTGCGTGCGGCCCGGATGTCACTCCGGGCCGCTTCGACGTCCGCCATGTCGAGCACGGCCATCAGTTGCTCAGATCCGCGATGATCCGGAAGCCGATCGCGTTGACCGGCGGGATCTCCGCCTGTCGCAGGAAGCGCTGGATCTGGCCGCGCCAGACCGCCATCTGCTCCTCGGTGAAATCGGCCATGTCGACCGGGTGCGGCTCCAGGGGCTCTGCGCTCTCGCAGTACGTGGTGATGAACAGCTCCTGGTTGGCGTAGCTGCCCGCCTCCAGGTATCCCAGGTCGGCGCCGGTCTCCGCGTTGTACTTCCGCAGGGCGCCCTTCTCCTCCAGGAGTTCCTTGAAGTGGCTGCCGACCTTCACGCAGAAAGCCAGGTAGCCCCTCGCGTACTGCCTCACGAAATCCACTCCTCTTGGCGGGGTGCGATGTTCAGGATCTGGGCGCTCGTGCAGGGCCAGGAAACGCGACGGCCCATGCGGTAGAACTCGTCGGACCCGGTGTCCTGGTTGTGGACCTTGACCCACTTCCAGTCGATGCAGCGGGCGCAGATCTTCCGGCTCACGCTGGCGCGGTTCGCGCCGTATTCCTCGGTGGGCCGGTGGCCGAAGTCGTCGTCGGCGACGAGCTGGACCGCGATCTCCTGGAAGCGCGGGTAGCAGACGGCGCAGGGGTCCAGGTCACGGATCGCGGCCTGGTCGATCGAGATCACCTCGGCGGCCGGGGGCTTGTCGCCCGCGCATCCGCAGTACGGGTCGCCGCACCGGCAGGCGAAGATCATGTGACCCGCTCCACGGGCCCGGCACTCGGGGTCCTCGTGGAAACGCCTCGCCCTGCGGGAGACGTAGACCGTGTTGGACCCCTCGGTGAGCGACATCAGCGCGACGGCGAGCTTCACTTCTCGTCACCCTTCGCCAGCTTCTCCTGGTGGGCCTTCTCCGCGTCGATGTCGGCCTTCAGGTCCAGACGCTCGTAGGTCATCCAGCGGCCGGTGTCCTTCTGCCACTCGTAGACCGTCACGCGGATCACCCGGCTGGAGCCCTCACGGATCAGCTCGCGTTCGCCGTTGATGCCCGCGTAGCAGGTCGGTTTCGAGCGGAACTTCTTCTCCGGGAGCGGCGCCGCCGCCGTGAACGGCACGTACTTCCAGGTGTAGGTCGGCCTCTTCGTCGCCACGTTCCTTCTCCTCTCCGGTGCCGCCCGTCAGCCGGGCGGCTCTTCCCTCACCCGCGCCAGCAGCTCATCCATCGAGCCGACCGGCGGGGTACGGCCGTCCCCGAAGGTGACGACCCTCCACGCTCTGTACTGATCGAGAGCCCACTGTCCGGGATCAATCCCTTCCGGTGGACCTTCTGCGTCCGTGCACATGCGCTTCCTCCCTTCCACCCGGCGAGCCGGGCCGCATGGAGAATAGCGCACTGTTCGAACGGAACTTGCTTGTGAAACAGGAATGTTCGATATGCAGGTATCCGTTTACTGCGAGTTCGCCACCGATGCGACCGAAAGGGGCTTCTCTCCGGGGCTGACGTGAGGAGCGAAGAGCTTCACGAGCACCGGCATCTTCGGTTCGTTGCGGTGCATGGCAGCCCGGGTGTCCAGGAGACCGGCCCCGCGCAGTGCGGCGATCTGCTTGATGATCGTGGTGGCCCCGGCGTTGCGCCCGGCGATACCCGGGTGGAGCCGCATCAGGCCCTCCAGCGTCACCGGGAAGTACTCGTCCACGGCGTCGGCCTCACGGGAGGCGGCATCGAGGATCGCGTAGAGCCGGAAGGCGCCGTGCGGAAGATTCGAGGTCAGAGCTGCCGCAAGGACGCGGTCGGTCGGCTGCATGTGCTTCTCCTTTCCGAGAACCACAGTACACCTTTTTCCACCGTCGAGCGCAAGGGTTAGCGAGAAGCACCTTTCAGGCCCATAGGCATCACGTACCTCCTCCGCCACGAAGCCACCTGAGCCCGCCTGACGGCCCCAGCCACCCACCGACCGCCGCAGGGCCGCACCAACCCCTGCGCGCGCCCTAGAGCGCCGCCCAGCCCCCTTCCGGCCCGCACCCTGCCCACCGCCTCAGCCCCCAGATCTTTTTGGAGCGAAGCGATTCCTCCGTCCTCCCGCCGCCAGGCCGGGCGCCAGCCCGGATGGCGGGCCCTTGCCTACAGGTACAGACAGGAGAGAGGAGGATGTTTCTGTTCTTAAAGAGTGGGTGGTTCCGCAGGTCAGGGCGCAAGTAGGGGTTCAATACTCTCGTTTTTCCGAGAACTGGCAGCCAAAGAAAATCACCATGAATCGGTACGAATCGGGCACTGCATACCCCTCCCTGTTACCTGGCTGCCAGGGTTCAATGTTGACATCGCAACCCCTGCTTGCCCTGCGCCCGTCACACCCTTTGACCTGCGCATACATCGACACATAAGTGCGCACCCCCTGGCAGATTCGGGTGACCCTCCAACTTCCAAGTTCGATTCGGTCCCCGAACCAAATAGAACCGCAGGTCAGGCGAGCCATACCCACTGAGGGTATTAATTCGGACTTATTGGTAATAAACCCTGCAACTCGGGCTGCTCTTGTTGGTGGCATGTCAAGTTGACCGCACAGACCACCAGTCAAACTGGGACATCGTGGGAGAACCTTCGTACCTTCGAAGGCTGTCGACAGCGGGCTGACCATGAGGATCGCGACCCGTACGATCAGGGACAACAGACCCGGGAGGTGGCTGATGGCAGCCGTAGGAACGACCGCTTCACAGGACGTGTATCCCGTCGACTTCGGCTCCGTGATCGGACAGATCCGGGCGCTCATTCCGGATGTCGAGCAGGTCGACTACTCGGACTCCGGGATCGCCGAGTACATGTTCAGCGACGCCCACCTGCGCGGGCTGTACACGATCGCCATCGGTGAGGGTTCGGCACGCATCTACCGGGCGGCGGCCTCGGCCCTGCGGGCGCTCGCCGTTTCCGAAGGTCTGATCCAGAAGGTCATCCGCACCGAAGATCTTCAGACCGACGGTGCGAAGCTGGCCGGTGCCCTGCTCGCCGGAGCGAAGCAGCTCGAAGACCGGGCGGATGCGGCCGACGAGGACTCCGAGATCATGGTGATCGTGGACTTCCAGCCGGTGCCGCAGGACGGCTTCCCCTACAGCCTGCACGGTTTTCCCCAGGGGTGGACTGCCGGAATCGGCGGCCCTACCTTCGCGCGCTGGCTCTGACAAGGAGGATCCGGGATTCGGGTGAAGATTCCCCGAACCTGGATCCTACTGGTGCGTAGGCGGGTAGCTTCCGTGGATCCAGCTTCCAAGAGGGCAGGGACCATGGAAAAGAAGGAATACGAGCCGCCGATCACTGTCACCGAGGGAGGCGGAAAGATCACCATCTCCTACGACCAGACCGAGGTCTCCATCCCTGAGAACGGACCGGTGCCCAGCGGCACCCCGCCCCTCGCCTGCCGCATCTTCAACGCGCTGAAGTGCGATCTTCCGGGGCGTCTGCGTGCAGAATAGGCCCCATGGCCTCACTCAACAGGCGCAGCGCTCTGGATCCCCGCTGGCAACTGCACCAGCGGTCGGTTCCTCGCGGCCACATGAACGCGGCGGTGGAGATCTTCCGCAGGCCGTCGCAGGGCGGTGAGTACGGCTTCGACCCCATCTCCGGCGGCCTGACGATTCCCGACGGCCAGGGCGGCGAGAAATTCCCCGAACTGATCCTGCTGTACCGGGGGCCGGGCCGCATCGCCAACAACAAGGACTGGCGCGCGAGGGTCCGCACCCAGCGGGGCGATATGGGTACCGACCACGCGATCCGCGTACAGGTGCCGATCCGCACATGCCCGCCAGTGCATGCCAACGATCTGGTACGTGCACTTGAGCCCGACCCGAACGATCCGGAACTCGGCCATCTGATCCTCGGAGATCCGGAGCTGGTCCATTACCTTTTCCACGTACGCAACCCGCTCATGTCCTCGAATGCATGGCTGAGGAATGTCCTCTGTGACGTGGACGCGGCGCACCCGCAGACGCTGCCGCCGCCGTTCTCGATGGAGCCCGTCGCCATGAACAACGGCGTGATGGGTCCTTGACCAGGGGAGAGGGAACCACGTGGGCCTGAAGATTGCGCTGCTCAGCCGGGACAATGGCGTGGGTCTGTCGCTGGATGCCGCACTGCTCACCGAGCTTTTCGAGTCGGCTGGGCATGAAGTGGAATTCCATGACTGGCAGGCGAAGGAGATGCCCCGGACGGACGTCGCTTTTCATCTCGAACTGGTCAGCCGGAACCTCGCCCAGTTCGCCGACAAGAACATCGCCATTCTGAACCTGGAATGGTATCCACGAGAGTGGATGAAATACCTTGCGGCGTTTGATCAGATCTGGGCCAAGAGCAACTACGCACTGCGGTTCTGCCGCAATCGTGGCGGCAAGAACGTGCAGCTCACCGGGTTTCTGGGAACAGATCTCCATGATCCGGACGTAAAGCGTGAGCTGAAGTGCATGCATCTGCGCGGCCGGTCAGGGATGAAGGGCACGGAACAGGTCATCGGCGCCTGGCAGAAGGACTCAACCCTGCCGCCCCTGACGATCATCTCGAAGGATGAGGTGCACATTCCGGCAGGGCTCGAAGACCGCATCACCGTCGTCCTCTCACCTTCCGACGAGGAGCGCAATCGCCTGATGAACGAGGCGCAGATCCACGTCTGCCCCTCCATTGCCGAGGGGTGGGGCCACTACATCACTGAGGCCATGTCGGTGGGCGCCATCGTGGTGACGACCGACGCCTCACCGATGAACGAGCACATCAGGCCGGAGTGGGGCTACCTGGTCGGAGTGACCAGCACGCGCAACCACCACCAGGCGATCCTCACGTACACCTCTCCGACGCTCGTTGCCGAGGCGGTACGCCGGGCCGCAGCCCTCACCCCGGAACGACGTGAGCAGATCGGTAAAGCGGTTCGCGCCCGCTTCCTGAAGCGCAATGCCGAGTTCAAGGAAATCGCACTGAGGCTGGTGGAGCGGTGAAGCACACGGTTCTGGTTCCTGCGTGGCGCAGGCCCGACATGCTGCATGCCTGCCTCACCCGGCTGGCCAAGGCGGCGGCGGGTTATGACGTGCGAGTGGTGGTGACGCTGGACCGGAAGGGTACCCTGGAATGCCGTCAGGTGGCCGAATCCTTTTCCAGCTCGTTCTCCGAGATTTTTCTGCGCGTGATGCACCATCACCAGTTCCACGGGAATTCCTACAACATCCTGTCTGGACTGAAGGATGCATTGTCCATCGAAGCCGACCTGATTCACGTGGTCGAGGACGACATCATGGTCTCGCTCGGTTACTTCGCGTATCACGAAGCAGCCCACTCGGCGGCTCCGGACGCTTTCTCGGTGAGTGCCTGCCGGAACCAGAACCTGACCGGAGAACCCCCAGCGGCGGCCTACCGGCACCCTTCCTACCAGTCGCTCGGAGTGTCTTTCCGGCCCGAGGTGGCCCGCCGCGTGGTTGCCCACAACAAGCCGGTGTACTACGGCGACATGGTCGGTTACTGCCGCCGCACCTTCCCCGGCAGTCAGATCCCGCCGGGGCATGCGGAGCAGGACGGGCTGTTCAACCGGATCCGGGAGAGCGGCCGGGGGGTGACGGTGTACCCCGCGCAGCCCCGGGCTTTCCATGCGGGGTTCTACGGGTACAACCGGACGGGCCGGAAACTCTCGGGCTCGATCGAGCGCCGGTCGGAGAGGATCCTCTCGATGACCTCGGAAGAGATGAATGCGATGGCGGGTCTGATGAAGGACCATGAGGTCATCGACCTGGACGAGAACCTTCCGGTCGACGAGGTGAGGGAGGCCCTGTAATGGCGTATATCGGGATCAAGTACAACTACCGGTTCGGCGGTGCCCAGCGGTACTACGGCGGCGGCACTCCGAACGGCGCCTTCGACATCGGCCTCTCTGCGTTCGTCATCGACCACTTGAACAAGTCCCGTCAGCGACTGGTTCTGGACATGTCGAACGCCCGGCGCCGGGGCGAGGGTCTGGTGCGGGCGAAGTCCCGCGTGGACACGGGACGGATGAAGTCCTCCGTCACCGGCACGGGCGACTTCGGTACCGACATCCTGAAGATCTCCTTCGGCTGGGAGTCCAACAACCCGTACTACGCACCCTTCCAGGAGTTCGGTACGCGTACCGGCATCACCCCGATGATGGCCGTGCTCGACGCCTTCAACCAGGTGACCACCGAGCTTCAGGCGCGAGTGGGTGGTCGCTGATGGCCTCTCTGCTGGACTGGCAGCTCGACATCTACAGCCGACTGGATACGGGACTGCCCAACACGCCGGTTTTCCTGGAAGGCGTACCCGAGAACACCGACGTCATCAAGGACCCCTCGGGCTTCTACAAGCCAAGCGTCATCCTCTGGTTCGGCCAGGCATTCGACATCTCCGGATTCGGTGGCCGCCTGTCTGTGGCGGACCTCTGCGGTGTTTCCGGAGAGGACAAGGGCGTCACGAAGAAGGCGGGATTCATTGTCGAATCCGTGGCGCCATCCGGACTTTCGCTTCTTCAGCTCGCCCAGGCATGCCGGGATCTGCTCGTCGGATACACGCCCGCCGACCAGGGCGAGATCAGCGAAGCCGGATCGGGAACAGTCCGCGATCCCTACCCGGTTGGTGTCGGCGACACGCTGCGTTTCTACCTGGCGATCGGGTTCCAGGGTGTCGTGAATGTGGGTCAGCACACCGGAACGGGTTCGTGAAGAATTCGCTTCGGGCGCCCAGCGTCCCAGGCAGGGGCTTTCGCGGTTAGACTCCGGTCAGGCACGATCATGCCTTCCGGCCGGAGGTACGAATGGCAGCAGTGAAGAGCCTCCCCCCGTCGCTCACCATCTGGTGGGTCGACGAATCGGACCAGACGTCCGAGGGGTACGAGGGCACGTACGGCGAGGGTTTCGCGGACATCGACCACCCGACCGCCGCAGAGATCAACGCGGGTCTGAACATCTCGTGCGCACTGACCACCGACATCACGCTCGGCTGGACGGACCGTGACACGGACGACACGCGTGGCCTCTGCGACGACTCGAACGTGGCGACCCCGACCGCGAAGAACTACGAAGGCCAGCTCAACGTCTTCCTGGACCGCGACCCGAACAAGCTCGACCCGTCGATCTACAACGACGTGATGCGCCTGTTCAAGAAGCCCCTGCGCTCGGGGTTCCTGGTCCAGCGGATCTCGAAGCACCCCGTTCGGGATCCGAACGCGGTGGACGACGACTGGGTCACGGTCTACAAGTTCCTCTCCGGCGACCCCAACGTCATCAACGACGCGACCGCCCCCCTTCAGCTTCAGCCGACCATGTATGCCCAGGGCCAGTCCTCGGACGGCCTTGTGCAGGTCGGCAGCACCGCGAGCTGACAACCCGTACGACCGAAGGAACGGACATGGCGCAGGACATTGCGGAGCCGGGCAACCCGGAGCCCGGCCCCGACAACTTCAGCTTCGAGGACTACCTGGAGGGGAACTCCACGTTCCCCGTGTTCGAGCACACGGCGTACCTGGACCAGCGGAGCGGTGCCGAACTCGGCGGCGTGCTCGAAGAGCTGGAGGCTCTGGTCGAGAGCCTGGAGCGCGTGGAGAAGGACATCCGCAAGCGCACCGAGACCTCCGCGAACTCCTTCGTGGACTCGGTGCTGGACGCTCTCCAGGAAGAGCGCACCGAGCTGGAGGAGAAGATCGACGCTCTCTCCGGCCGGGTCGAGGATCTGAAGGCGAAGATCGTGAAGTCGGGCATCACGCTCGTCTTTCAGGTCAAGACGCCGGAGGAGCTGGGAACGGTCACCCGCGAGGCGACGCGCACGTTCCACAAGGAGAACCCGCAGTACAAGGACGCCAGCGAGAACGACCTCGACTACATCACCGCCCGCAGCCGGTACACGCTCACCGCGCAGATCTCGCACTTCTGCATCGAGTTGAAGCTGCCCGACGGGCGCACGGTTCCGCCGCCGAGCCGCAGCGGCGCCGACCTCCTTCTGAAGAAGCTCATCTCCTCCGAGACGATGCGCCTGATGGAGTCCGTGGGGACCGGCCTGTCGGCTTCCCGTGACTGGGCCGACAAGCTCGATGCCGGGTTTCCTGGCGGAAGCTCTCACCTGGAAGAAATCGGCATGGGTGCGACCGCTGTTGAAAACGGCGAGATCGTGGTCCGTGCCCCCGCTGACAATGCTGACGGGACGGCCCTCTGACTGGGCCGACGAACGCAACCGCAAGCTGGCCATGGCCCTGACGATCCTGGAGGAGGAGACGTGCAAGCAGTGCGGCACTCCTGCCTGGATCGGCATGTCGACGAACAACGAGATCGTTTTCGATCTGAAGGGCGCCGTCTGCTACGGCTGCGCGGAGATCGAGAAGGATCGCGAGGACAGCGAGAAGCGGCGCGGGAAGATCCGTCAGAAGGGAGAGACCCGGTACGTGTCTGCACGTAACGTATGGGGCGCGGGCACTCCGCTCCCTTCCCGGGCGCACTCCTACCAGCACGACATGCCGGACGGCGACTGAAGCGGAGGTCTAGGTGGCAACGGGCTTCGATGCGACAGCTCGCATCAACCTGGACATCCGCTCTTTCGCGCAGGGCGCTCAGGCCGTCACCAAGTCTGGCGGCCAGATGGAGAAGGTCTTCTCCAATCTGAACACCGTTCTGAGCAAGGTAGCTCTGGTCGAAAGCGGCCTTGCCGCCAAGCTCCGCACATCGCTGACCGTCTACAACCAGATCACCTCGGCGACGAAGAACTACGCCTCCGCCGTTCAGGCGCTCCAGAAAAACGAGTCGGCGTCGGCCAATGGCGCCAAGCTGATGACGCAGGCTTTCCAGCAGCTCCGCTCTGCTCTGGCATCCGTTCAGGGCCTGAGCGAGAAGGAATACCAGCGGCTGAACCGCACGGTCACGCTGTATCAGAAGCTGGCCGCAGTGATCAATCAGCTCGCCAGTGCGCAGAAGTCGATGTCGTCGATCACCCAGAACGCCATCGCTGCGCAGCAGAAGGAAGAGCAGGCCAAGAGGAAGGCCGCCGAGACCTCCCAGCGGCTCGCACTCGAAGAGCAGAAGCTGGCCATCCAGCGGGAGAAGCTGGCCCAGTCGGCTCAGCGCATCGCTCAGCAGGAGCAGGCCCTGGCCGCCGCCCGCGCCCGTACCGCCCAGGCGACCCAGAGTGCCCACCAGTCGACGGTCTCCTACTCGGGCTCCACGTTCGCCCTGCGCAACACCGTCGGTGAACTGGAGAGCGCCTTCCAGTCGCTGTTCAACGTCCTGTCGAAGGTGCCCACCGCGCTCGCCGGGGCAGCCATCTCGCAGGAGGCGGCATTCGCGCAGGTGGCCCGAGTAGTCGGCGAGGCGGAAGCCGCTTCGGTCGGCCTGCTCGCGAGGTTCCAGGAGATCGCCCAGCAGGCGCCGATCTCCTTCGAGGAAGTCGCCCGCATCGGTCAGCTCGGTGCGGCCATCGGCATCTCAGAACAGAACCTCGGTGACTTCACCGACACGATCGTGAAGTTCTCGCTGACCACGGGCGTGGCGGCCGACGAGGCAACGCTGCTCCTCGGCCGTATCGCCCAGATGCAGGATGTGCCGATCTCCGAGATCGACCAGCTCGGTTCCGCGATCCTGGCTCTCGGTACCGCGTCGGCCGCGACCGACCAGGAGATCCTGCGCGTCAACGCCTCGATCGCCACCGTGTCGAACCTGTTCGGCCTCACGGCCCAGCAGACGGCCGGTCTCTCCGCCGCCCTTGCCACCCTCCAGGTCCGGCCCGAGCTGTCGCGTGGTGCCCTAACCCGTGTGTTCAACGAGCTGTCCACGGCGGTCTCCGACGGTGGCACCGAGCTGAGCAAGCTGGCCAAGGTCATGGGGATGACCGACTCCGAGGTCTCGAAGCTCTACAACAACCCGGCGACGCGCGGCGACTTCCTGCTGGCCTTCATCCAGGGCCTCAGCCGGGCGGCCGGAGCCGGTGGCGACGTTCAGGGCGTGCTCCGCGAGCTGGGCGTCAACGCGGTCCGCGACATCGACGTGTTCTCCCGACTGGCCAACAACGCCGACATCGTCAGCGAGTCCTTCGACCGGGCCAACCAGGAGTTTGCCAAGGGCACCGAGCTGAACCGCCAGTCCAAGGGCATCTATGAGACCACGGCGGCCGAGCTTCAGAACCTCGGGGACGCCTTCAGTACGCTGCTCGCCACCCTCGGCGGTCCGCTGGCCACGGCCATCGGTTCCGTCGCGGGCAACCTGGCCAACGTCATCGGCTTCCTCGCCCACCTCGGACCGGTCGTTCCGATCGTCGGTACCCTTGGCGCCCTGGCGGTCACGGCAGCAGCCGGATGGGCTTTGTACCAGGTGGCACTGTCGAAGACGATCCAGTCTCTGATCGCGGCCCGGGAACTCCAGGAGCGCCTGAAGGTCAGCACGCTGAGCGCCCGCGTCGCGCTCGACATCTACCGCAACGGCTTCCAGGGCACGACGGCGGCGCAGGCAGCGGCGGCGAACTCGCAGCGTCAGCTCACGGTCAGCACGGAGGCACTGTCGACGGCGCTCGCCGCGTCCTCGACGACCATCCGGGGTTACTCCCTGGCGGCGGCCCAGTCGGCGACGGGCCTGAATGCGATGAGCACGGCCAGCCTGAATGCGGTGCGCGGTCAGGACGCCCTGTTCGCCTCGACGCTGGCCACACAGACTTCCATGCGCCAGCTCAGCGCCCAGGCGACCGCTTCTGCCCTGGCCATGGCCAACGTCTCGAACGTCAATCGGAACCTGGCGCTCACGCAGACGCAGATCGCGAACTCTTCTCGCGTATTCGCCGGTCAGACAGCTATTTCGGCGGCGGCCGTGGCGGGCCTGAACACCACGACGGCACGCGCGGTGCCGACGACGAACCTGATGTCGGCCTCCATGCGCAACGCGGCGGCGGCAGGTGCCCAGATGGGCGCCGGTATGGGAACGGCCGCTGCGGCGAGCACCGTCGCGGCGGGCGCCTTTACCCGGGCGACCACCGGCATCACGGCCTCGGGTCTGGCGGCCCGAGCGGCAGCCTTCGCGTTCGGCCCCTGGGGTATCGCCATCGCCACGGCGGGTATCCTGCTCGGCCCGCTCATCGGCAAGATGTTCGACTTCCGTTCGGAGTCCGAGAAGATCGCCGATGCCGCGTTCGAGGCGAGTGGTGGCACGCAGGCCCTGGCCAACGCAATCAAGGCCGACACCGACGCGGCGGTCCTGGCGGCCGGTGGCGTGAAGCAGTACAACGCGGCGATCCGGGACGGCTCGAAGGAGGCCCTGGGCGCGATCGGCGTGTACCGCACGATCACCACCACGAAGGGTGACCTGGCGGACGCCGACCAGCGTTCGGCCGAAGCGGCGCGCACCGAGGCCAAGGAGCGGCTGCGGGCGATCGAGGCCACCAAGGGCTCGAAGGAGGCTCTGGAGGAGCAGGCCAAGGGGCACGGCACCGGAGCCCAGGCGGCCCAGCGCTACCTTCGCGAGATAGCGAAGGAAGAGGGCGTCATCAACAAGACGACCGAGGCGCTGGGCGAGAACACGGCGGCCATCGGTGAGAACACCAAGCAGTGGCTGCTCGACACCGCGCAGGCGGCCATCGAGACGTCGAAGCTCGCCGACGGAAGCAAGATCAGCGCCGACGCCCTTGACCAGCTCGCCACCGCTGGCGTGAACGTGGGCGATGTCCTGGAGCTGTCTCTCCAGGACCCGGGGAAGGCGCTCAAGCAGCTCGACGCGGCGATCAAGGAAGTCGGCAAGACGGCCGACAACTACGCGCCCGCCGGTTCCGGCAAGCTCGGCGAACAGATCAACAGCGAAGCGGCAGCGGCCATCCGCCTGAAGAACTTCCTGGAGGCCCTGCGCACGACGATCTCCGCCGAGGACAGCGCCTCGACGAAGCTCTCGATCACGAAGGGCCTGCTGGCCGACGCGCTCGACGAGACGGGAACCTCGGCCAGCTCGGCGAGCGGCAAGATCAAGCTGACGAAGTCCGCCCTGGAAGACCTGGACACCACGGGCGAAGAGGCACAGCAGGCGATCGACCAGCTCGCGACCTCGTTCGAGAAGTTCGGCACTCCGCTCGACGCCTTCAAGACGGCGGCCGAGTCGGCGTTCGGCAAGGCCGAGGATGCGATCGACAAGTTCTCGCTGAAGACCAAGGGCGGCCTGGACGCCTATATCAAGGAACTGGAGAAGATCGCCAAGGCGCAGCGCGACTGGTCGGCGAACCTGATCAAGATCTCCGCGACTCTCGGCCCGGAGGTCGCAGAGCAGTTCCGCAAGATGGGCCCGGAGGCGGCGCCCGCTGTTGCCGAACTGGCCGATCTCTCCGCGAAGGAGCTGGAGAAGCTGGGCCCACGCCTGGCTGAGATCGGTGGCGACGCCACCAGCAACCTCGCGGCGGCCATCATCCAGAACTCCGGAAAGATCGAGAACGCCACCCTCCAGACCCGGACGATCATCGCCGACGTCTTCGGCAACCTGATCGACAAGGCGAAGACCAGCGAAGACTTCGCCGATGTATCGAACCAGTACGCCAAGCTGGTGACGCAGCTCAGCCAGGTCAAGGGCGTGAAGATCGATATCTCCGCCGACGACGCGAAGGCATTCAAGTCGCTCAGCGACCTGAGCCTGTACATCGACCTCGTCGGAAAGAAGAAGGTCAAGCCCGAGGTCGCCATCGACATCATCAAGGCCCAGGGTGACATCGCCAAGCTCCAGGAGCTGCTGAAGAACGCGAACCTGAACAAGGAGGGCAAGGCCACCCTCAACACCCTGATCTTCCAGTCGCAGCTCCTTCAGCTCACCACGTTCGTGGACGGCCTGGAGGCCGAAGGCAAGCTGGACGCGAAGGGCAAGGGAAAGCTGAGCGACGCCGAGTACCGGGCGAAGGTGCTCGCGATGACTGAGTTCCTGGCATCTACGGAAGGCCAGGGCCTGCTGAACCCGAAGGGCAAGGCGCAGCTCAACGACAAGGAGTACCGGGCCCAGATGACGGCCCTTGCCCAGCTCATCCTGGGCAAGGAGGCGGCCGGTGAGTTCGACGTCAATGGTGACGGCAAGCTCGACGACGACGAATTCAAGGCGCTGCTGGAGGCCCTGAAGCGCGCGGTCGCCGACGCGAACAAGGGCAAGCTGAACCCGAAGGGAACCGTCACCCTGGCCGGTGTCGGCAACTTCAACCGGCAGCTCGGCGGCATCGTCCAGGCCGCATACACGGCCGGTGGCCGGATCACCAACGCGCTGACCAGGTCGGCCACGGTCTCGGTGGGCTACTACTACTACCAGAAGAACACTCCGCCGAAGAGCTACGCGGCGGCGAACGGCGGCTGGATCAACGGGCCTGGCGGCCCGAAGTCCGACGTGATTCCGGCGATGCTCTCCAACGGCGAGTTCGTCGTGAACGCCGCTTCGGCCAAGCGCTTCGGCGCCCTGCTGGAGATCATCAACCGATCGGGCGGCCGGGGCTTCGGCGGTGTGGCCAAGCGCCTGCTGGACTCCGGCGTGACGGGCGGCTCGAAGCAGGTCCGGGCGCGGCAGGGCGGCGCCGGAACGACGATGCTCGGCGGCAGTAGCGCGGTGCAGCAGGTACCGCCGGAGAGCGTGTCGGTGTTCACCGCCCGGCTGGTGCCGCAGAACACCGGTCCGACGAACGTATTTAACATCAATAACCAGTACCCGCAGGCCGAGCCCACGTCGACTACGATCAACAGGTCGCTGGCCTACGCAGCGACGATCAGCGGGGTGTGAGCGATGGCGACGGCATACAAGATCAACGGGTTCACGATCGGCGGCAAGGCCATCACCTCGGGCATGTACCTCTTGGAGGGCACCGAGTACGCCCCGGCCCTGGCGCCGCGCCGTGCCGTCATCGAGGTGCCGAACACACACTTCTCGATCCCCCAGTGGGACGATCCGCTGTCGCAGATCACGGTCTCCCTGAAGATCCGCATCGTTGACCTCACGCCGGAGGCGCTGGCCTCGCGGTGGAACACCCTGATGGGCCTGCTCGGGATGGGCACCAACCAGCCCATCACCCTTACGCGGGTCCGGGGAACGATTGAGGAGACGGCCGACGCCCAGCTCGTCTCGATGAACACCCCGGACTTCTCCTGCCCGAGCAACCGGGCCGATGCGACGATCATCTTCAATGTCCCCGGCGGCTCCTGGCGTGGCACCGAGACGACGGTGACCTTCTTCAACAGCTCCTCGAACACCCTGGCCAACGCGCTCGCTTCGACGGTGCCCATCGCCGACTCGCTCCTGCTGCTGAAGGGCCCGGCCACCTCCCTCACGGTCACCGACAACACCTCAACGACGTCGGTTTTCTGGGGTGACGGATCATCCTCGGTCAGTTCGGCGCAGTGGCTGCTCATCGACCCCCGCTACATGAGGGCCCGTCTTCAGTCCTCGGAAGTCTGGACTTTCACCACGGGAACGAACGTGACGGGCGCCCTGGAATTCCGTGGAAACGGGCCGCTGACTTTTACGTCTCGCGGCTCCGGTTCTTTCGGGAACAGGACCGGTACATTCACCGTTACAACTGCTGGCGGAAACAACGGAGTGCAGGTGCGATCCAGGTACGCGGTGGTGTGACATATGGCGCTGGTCAATACGCTGGTCGTTCGCTTCCGGGCGTACGCAGCAAACGGTGCAGCAATCGGGATTCTGCCTCATCCGCTTTCCTGGGAAGCGGGCATCCCGCTCAACGACATGCCCTCGCTGACGATGACCTACCCGGACGGGTCGGATGCGGCCAACCTGCTGAAGTCACCCTGCGAAGTGGCGCTTGAGCTGCGCGATCCCAACACGGGTACCTTCACCGAGCACCCCGGATGCCGGTTCATGAACGTCCGCCGGTCGTTCGATCTCGCTGCCCGGCCGCGCATCCTCTCCTTCACGATGCCGTCGTACGGATGGCAGCTCAAGAAGGTCCGCTGGATGGACCCGGACAATCCGCGCCTGAACAAGGACGGGCAGATTGCTTACAAGACGGCCGTGTCCCCGGCGCTTCCCGTCAAGGACATCATCGACCTCGCCAGGAACCGGGGGAACATCCCTGGTCTGACGTACGACTTCACCGGCAGTGTGGACTCCGCAGGAACCGCCTGGGGCGTCACGATGAAGGGCAACTTCGACTACGGCCAGGACGCCTGGTCGATGATCGACGCCCTCTCCCGCCAGGGCTTCTTCGACTGGCGCATGAACAAGCGTGTCCTTCAGATGTACAAGGCGGACACGACGCTGCGCCGCCAGCTCGACAGCGATACGGGCGTGCACGTCCACAGCATGGTCGGCACCACCGAGGAGCCGGTCGAGCGTACCTGGGAAGACCTGGCCGGATTCATCGTGGCCGTCGGCGACCAGCAGCTCATCTCCGGCATGGTCGAGGCGCCGGACTCCGTTGAGTACCCCTGGGGGAAGTGGGACGAGTCGATCTCGGCGTCGGGTGTTACCGACGTGCAGACGCTCGCCCAGATCACCGACAACCTGCTGCTCACGAAGTACAAGAGCCGCACTCAGTACACGAAGAAGTTCGTCTGGACCGAAGGTGCTCCGGTGCCGCTCGTGGACTACCGGCCGGGTGACTTCATCCGGGCCATGAGCGACGCGACGACCGGCGCCCAGAAGGCGTCGATGCGCGTCTACCAGATCACCCTGTCGGGGACGGATCCGTACGGCGTCGGCGTCGCGCTCACCCTCAACGACCGGTTCACCGACCGGGCCCTCCAGACGGAGCGCTGGGTTTCCCGCGTGTCGGGCGCAGGAGGCCCCACGGGCGGCGGAGGCACGGGCGCCGGTACGAAGCCCCAGAAGCCTGCCCCGATCGACTCCACGCCCCCCAAGGCGCCGATCCTCAACTCGGTCACCAACGAGCCGTACTTCTCGACGCTGGGCGATCCGGTTTCGATGGCCGACGTCGCCTTCCAGGTCGCCACCAAGGACGTTGAGAACCGCACGATCGACATCCTGCGGTACAACGTGGCTGCGCGCCGGTCGGACTTCAACTGGCAGCAGGCGTTCACCGTCCAGGTGACGCAGCCCGATTCGCCGTCCACCGGGCAGGTGATCCACGCCAAGGTGCCGCTGCTGGATTCGGGCTACAGCTATGAGTTCCGGGTGCAGGCGATCCGCGACTCCGGCTACGCCTCGGACTGGTCGAATGCCATCGTGCAGACAATGGGTTACCCAACGACGGCACCCGAAATCCCTTCGGCGCCGATTCTGTCGTCGAAGCTCAGCACGGTGAAGGCCGAGTGGGACGGCAAGGACGAGGACGGGAACGCCTACCCGCCGGAATTCCGTGAGGTGCAGGTCGAGGTCTCGACCAACAACTCCACATGGTTCCACGCGGGCGAAGTCTTCTCGGGTGGCGCCGGACTCATCATGAGCGGCAAGGGCGGCATACCGACCTGGAACGTCGGCAACACGGTCTACGTCCGCTTCAAGGCGATGAACAGCGCCTCGGTCATTTCCGCCACCTCGGCCGTCACCTCCATCGTGGTGCTCGGTGTGACCGGACCCGACATCGCCGCCAACACCATCACGGCAAACAACATCCTGGCCGGTACGATCACGGCCGAACAGATCAAAGCGCACAGCCTCTCGGTGGAAACCCTCTCCGTCGGCGACCCGGCGAACCTGGTGGTCGACCCGGCCTTCAGCTCCGCCACCCTGAACGCGGCCCGCCTCACCCAGGCCGCTGCATCGTCCGCTGGGGGTGTCGCCTGGACCATCACGGCCGACGGAAACCCGAGGATCGACAACAACACCACGGCGAGCAGCTTCAACCGGTTCGGTTTCACCAACAACACGCTGGTGAACTACCCGCTTCAGACCCATCCCGGCCCTGGCCTGACTTCCCCCGAGCTGGCCATTCCGGTGACCCGGCCGCAGAACTCCAGTGGCCCGACGGGTAACTTCAAGGCCAGGTTCGTGGTGACCGCCACTGGAATCCCGGCCAGCCCTGGCGCCGCGACCATCAACGTGGCCGTACTGGCGCGCAACTTCCAGCGATCCGGCGCGGGCACGGCAACCTCCGGCGTGCTGATCTCTGACTTCACGATCTCGGCGAACGGCACGTACACCGTCACGTCGACCACCGGGTACAACGTTCCCGCAGGAATCGTTGGCCTCATTCCGTACTTCTACGTGAAGTTCGAGAACGGCGTTTCCGTCGATGTGGCCCTGGAGTTCAGCCAGATCGAAATCTGGCAGGAGGGTTCGGTCTTCATCGGTGACGGCCGGATCACGGCTCCGCTGGTGGCAGCGAATGCCATCACCACCGACAAGCTGGATGCGGATGCCATCACGGCCAAGCACTCGATTCGCTCGGCGTACTACGAGATGACGAGTCAGTCCGGCGGCGCCGTCATCAAGATCACAGAGAACGCCAACTTCAACGGCCAGTCCGGAATCCGCTGGGACGGCCTGACGAACTACGGTCCCCGCATCTTCCAGGCCGACGCCTCCGGCACTGGAGGCTGGGACCCGCGCGGCTTCGTCATCACGGGCCCTGAGCAGACGGTGAACTCCTCCGGCCGAGTCGACATGCAGTTCGCCTACGGAGTTGCGAACTCGAAAATCACCCGGCAGTACGGCACGGAAACAATTTCCGTTCAGGGAATCTACTGGGATTCCTCGGTTGCTCGATTCCGTATTGGTGGAATGTTCAATACGGGTCACTTCCAGAACGACATGTTCCGCATGGACCGTGTCGGATTCCAAAACGGAACATATTCGTACGGATCGGTCACAACCCGTCGGTATTACCCGATTCTCTGCCCCAACGGTGGGTCCACGGCAACAACCAGTTCGATCTATCAGTTCCCAAGCGGAACCGAGGGCGGATTCCAGTACGTTTCCAGCTCGGGCGTGACCGAAGTATTCTTCATCTGCATGTGCGGAACCCCGTGAGGAACGATGGCTGAAATCGACGTGATCCGGCACGTAATCCGGCCGCATCAGCCCGCCAAGGGTGAGGAGTACGACCCGACGCAGGACATGCTGATCGTTGTCCACAAGAACCCCAACGACCCTGACGATCCAGTCGAGTTCGGCCATCACATCCGCATGAGCGTGGTGGCGTATCGCAAGGAGATGTGGGGGCTGGGGGACTACGCCAGCACCATCGACATGGAGCTGAAGGATCTGGAGCGGTACTACGCCCGGGAGTCCGACGACGAGGACTACGGCGTGCATCCGCTTGCGACCATCACGGAGCACTACTTCGACGTGCCTCCGGTCCGCATGAGGTCTTTCGGCCCGGACTACGTCCTGGACCGCGTCGAATCCCGGCTCACTGCGCTGCCCGGAACGACGGACGGCGTGGTGAAGATGTGCCTGGACACGGTGCTGTCGGGACTCGATGACGTGAAGGGCTGCCTGGCGTCGGACCAGCAGCAGACGTTCCCCTGCAAGGGGATGACCGGACTGTCGACCGATACGGTCGGCGCCCGGAGCGACACGATGACGCGCATGGAGGAGCAGACCCAGCGCCTCACCCTGGTCCCCTCGGCGCCGCTCGACGAAGTGCGCCAGCTCCTGACGGACCGGGAGGGTGAGCTGGAGACGGCTCGGGACGGGTTCGTGAACCACGCCCTGATGACGAGCAGCGTGCCCGAGATCATGCGCAAGCGGGTGGTGGCCGCCGCCGTCAGGCGCGGCATTCTGGAGGAGAACACGTGGATGTAGGAACGGTGTCCTCGGAGGACGTCATGGCGTCGTACGAGCGCCAGCTCAGCGAGGCACACAGGAAGATCGCGATGCTGGAAGCAGCCCTGGAGCGCGAGCAGCGCGCTGCATCGCGCACTCGTATCGCCAGCCAGCAGGGCGTCCAGGAAGAACCGCAGGAGGCGGCATGACCGACGTCCAGATTCCGCCGGACGGCGTGATCGCGAAGCTGCCGTTCGAGGTTCCCCAGCCGGGCGACTTTCCCACCATCGGCGGGGTGCGTGTCTACTTCGTCTTCGGCCAGGACAACCCGAGCCCGTTCTATCCGAAGCTGCTGATCGGCGGCCAGAGTGTGGCGTTCAGCGAGAGTGCCAGCGGTCCGATGAGCCGGACGTTCGTGGCTCAGTTCCAGGAGGCTCTGAACGCACCGCAGCAGGCCGAGGTCTGGGTGAACGATGGCATCACGCTTCAGCCCGGCTGCACGATCACCGCGTACGCCTGGGGCGCCCAGACCGAGTCCGGCACGGGCGCCCTGAACCCGGACGAGGGCGGTCAGCCCAGCACGATGACCGAGACCATCGAGCTGGGGACCGTCACGGTGCTGACGTGGCCCGAGTGGAACCGCCTGACCGGCGCGAACGAGGGGCTGGAGGGGTCGTAGCCCGGCCACCCCTCGGGTAGGCGACCTGGCACACCGGCAGGTACCGCATGCGGGTCAGGTGGGACACGGCATGCCGCAGGGAGTCCCTGACATGCCGCTGGGCGTGCTCGTGACCCATGTGGAGACCCAGCGCCTCCAGCACCTCGTCGGGAACCATGTGCTTGGCCTCGACGGGCTCCTGGGGGTGCACGGCCTCGAACAGGTCCCGCTCGAACATCACCTGCTCCACGGAACCGATGACCCGCAGTGCCGTGACGTCCTTCTGGGCGTCGTTGTTGCGCAGGTGGAAGTTCTCGTAGAGCAGGTGATGCCTGCCGGGGTACCTGGCGTTCCACTCGATGAGCTGCATCGACGGCATGGCACCCAGACTCCCCAGTCGGGGGTCGTAGGGAATCGTGGTCCAGTCGATCAGCTCGAATTCTTGCGGCCGGATGTGCAGCAGGCTCATGCCCGTCTCGCCGCCGGGGTCCATGCAGTCGAGGAAGTAGCCCCGCTCCATCGTCTCGATATCCATCTGAACATCCCTTCCCTTTCCGATAATTGGTGCCTAATGGACGAAAATGCCTGGCGGTACGTGCATGCGTGGCCCGTACCCATGACCGACACGGCCGGGAACCGGCACCAGGTGCAGTACCAGGAGAACGCGGAAACCAGGCAGGTGCGCTACGTTCACCTGCCGACCTGCTGGTGCCGGACTATGCGGCCTTCTCGTAGCAGCCGATCCACGACCGCGACGCCGGACTCGACCCGCACGTGATCGGGACGGTCTCGAAGAAGGTCGTCAGCGCCTTCATGGCCTTCGCCGCGATCTCCTCCACGCGCTCCTGCGGAACCTCCAGCACGATCTCGTCGTGGATCACGAGGACCAGCATCTCCAGCACCTCGCGGTCCATCCTCAGCAGGCCGTCGCAGAGCAGGTCCCTCGTTGTCGACTGACCGACCTGGGCGGGCGCCTGCGTGTACTCCTGGCCCGGAATGACGCGCAGCACGCGGCCCCACTTGCTGGGCACCAGGCCCGTCTGCTCGGCCCGGCGCCGGATACGGTCGCGCCAGCGGCACAGGACCGGGAAGGCCCGCTTCATCCCGTCGTCGAACTTCCTGGTGACCTCCAGCGGCAGCCCGGTGTGGGCAGAGGCACCCTTCGGGCCCTGGCCATAGTTCCAGGCGTGGGTGATCGCCTTGGCCCGGCCGCGCGCGTCGTCGTCGCGGCTGCCGAAGACGCGGAACGCGACCTCCCGGTGCATGTCCATTCCCGGCCGGGCGAGCTTCATGTACTCGGGGTCCTGGCACCATCCGGCCACGGCGCGGGCGTCGACCTGGTCGAGGTCGATGGCGATGAAGACGTGCCCCCGCTTCGCCTTGAACATCCGGCGCTGGAGCAGCGCGGCGCCGCGCTTGCCGATGTTCGTGACCGAGGGCTTGATGTGGGCCCAGCGGCCGGAAGCCTGGATGTCGCCGATCTGCGGGTGCACACGCCCGTCGGGACAGACGTTCTCCAGCACCTCCTCCGCCTTGGCGCTGGCCGATCCGACCATGATGGCCGCCTCGCACAACTCCAGCACGTCGGGGTTGTCGGCGTACTTCCGGCTCAGGCCGGGTATCGACTCCTGGCCACGCAGCCAGGACTCCTTGCCGAGCGCGTCCTTCGAGAGGGCGAGCTTGCCACCGTTCAGGGTGTACGGAACGTCCTGATCGCGGACCCCGGCCCGGCGCAGTGCCCGCTCGAAAGCGTCGCGCCCTTCGGTCGTCGTGAGCGGGGAGGCGCCGATCGTCTTGGTGCGCCACTTCCATCCCATACGGAGGTCGGGGCACGGCCGGTTGAACAGCGACTCGTACAGGGAGCGCACGCGCTTGCCGTGCTTGGTGGTTCGGGGGATACGTACCTCGACGCGCTCCTGCCAGTGGACCTCGGAGTGGGGGAGCGGGACCCCGGCCTTCTCGTGCAGCAGCTCGTACGCTTGCGCCCGCTGCTGCTCGGCCATCTTGATCTGCCGGTGGACCTCGTCCATGTCCACGCCGAGACCCTTGAGGTACATGCCGTTCTGGATCGCCGAGATCAGCATCTCGCGCTTGACCACGGGAATCAGGTTCTTGCGGTAGGCCCGCTGGCCCATCTCGCGGTAGACCTGGCGGGAGGCGATGAGGTCGCCGCGCAGGTAGTCCCAGTACTCGGCCAGCTTCAGAGGGATCTTGTCGTAGCCGCCGTACTGCGCGGCCAGCCGGGGCAGGTGGTCTGTCTTCCCCTCGAATCCGTAGCGCACGGCCACGTCGTTGAGGCGGTAGCTGATGCGCAGGTCGGAGGGGGTGAGGCCACGCTTCGCGAGAGCCTTGAAGTTGAGCTTCACGCCGGGCCGGAGCTTCGGGTACGGCGGGTTGATGGTGCGCTCGCCCACGAGGGTGTCGATCGCCTTCTCTGCCAGCTCGTGGTAGTCCGCACCGCAGTGGACGGCCAGGGCCACGAGGTCAAATCCGAGAATGTTGTGCCCGTAGATCACGCTGGCGTCGCGCAGGACGTCGAGCAGATCCTGGGGATCCGTGGATATCTGCGGCTCGCCGTCGTCGATCACCCAGCCGACGAGCCGGACGAACGGGCCTTCGTAGCCCCCCTTGAAGAGCAGGTCGGCGCTGGCGGTCTCGATGTCGAAGCCGACTACACCGGCCATCTCTTCCCCCTCCGTCACGCGATTCCCGTGGTCGCGGGCAGGAGGTACTTCTCCTCCCACGAGTAGAGCAGGTCGTAGTACCTGCTTCCGAGGTGCCGGGCGCGATGTGGCCTAGGCAGCTCGGGGATACACAAATGGTAGCAGTCCTCACCGTTTCTAGGGACGGGAGTCGCAGTGAAGATGTTCTCCTTCAGGAGCATTTCCGGGAACAGATCGCGGACCCACTCCTGGCCGTAGACGTACGGCGCCAGCTCCACGTCCCGCTCGCTCGCCATGCCCTGCCAGAACATCTGGTCCTCACGCGAACGCACCGACAGGGTGTCCAGGTCGGGGCCGACCGGCGTGAACTGCACGCCGCGCGAGGGCTCCAGGAGAACCACCTTCGGGACGCCCGTGAGCCGCGAGGCCATGGCCTCGGGCACGCCCTTGTCCCGGACGATGTCGGCCGCGAACAGCCGGAAGGCGGTGTCGCCGCGCGTCGCCGCCTCCAGGGCCAGGTGCACCACCCGCATGTCGCACGAGCCGAGCACTCGCGTGGCCTGCATTCCCTCAGGCCGGACCATCCACTTCTGGCAGGTCGCCGATGACAGCTCGGTCATCTCCTCGAAGAAGGAGGAGCTGAAGAGCATCAGTGGGCTGAGCAGGGTCACCGCCGCCAGCCGACGCCGCCTGCTCCACCTGCGGCGGTTCACGTGGGCCCACCAGGTGAAGGAGAGGATCTGCCCTCTCTCCGCCGGGCTGTACACGTGGAGCAGGTCGACGTCGGCCGGGTTGGTGTTGTACGGGCTGCGGAAGACGGTCCGGTTGGGGGCGTCCATGACGCGCTCCACGGCCCTCACGAGGTGTGGGAAGCGGTGCAGTGAGGGAACGAGCATCCTGGCCCGGGAGACGCGCTCCTGGGGCGTTCCGTAGCGGTCCCCGGGCGGCCTCCCCGGCGGGCGCCCGGTCGGCTTTCGGGCCACGCTTCCTCCGGGTCAGCTTCGCGCGATCGGTACGTACCGCACCCTTCCGCGTTCCATCGTCTTGTGAATCAGGCCCGCCTTGGCGAGCACGTGCAGGTCCGACTCGATGTCCCTCTCCTGGATCTTAGAGCGGAATCGCGAGTAGATGTCCTGCTCCGTAACACCCTCCTTCCGTGCCTGGATCGCGGTGAGGATTTCGTTCTGCCGGGCCGCCCATTCCGAGTGGAGAATCTTGCCCGCGACGCGCGCCGTCGAGCGGTACCACTCCTCGGTCAGGTGCATCGCCTTCAGCAGGTGCGGCATCCGCACGATCTTCTCCCGCTCGGACATCGCGATGAGGACGGCCATCTTCATCATCGAGTCGCCCATGCGCGAGGTCGTGGGCAGCAGCACTTCGGCCAGCTCGTGCTTGTCGGCCGCCGCGTACAGCTCCCACTTGGCCTTCTGGAGGCGGCGCCAGGTCGGGTCGTCGAAGGGGATCATCACCGTGTCGCCCGGCTTGGTCTCCTCCATCCAGAAGGCCCGCGCCGCGAACATGTCGTTGAGCAGCCCCTGGCGCATCACGTCGTCGGCCGGGGTCTGGCCGTCGAACTGCTCGGTGAACATGCCCTCCTCGGTCATCGGCGGCGGGTCGGCCTCCGCGATGAGGAAGCGGGCCAAGTGGCCGGACTGGTAGTCGCCGATCGTCAGGTGCTCGGTGACCTGCTGGAGCGTGCCGCACAGGAACATCAGGAAGTTCGTGCGGATGACCGACAGGTCGCGGTCCTCGTGCTCCTTCAGGTTGCCGACGCGCAGAGCGATCCGGACGCGGCCGGTGAACAGCTCCGTCATGTGCTCGCGCACGCCCGCCAGGTACCGCTTCGCCGCCTGCTCGTACAGCAGACCGTGGGCCTCATCCCGGTAGAACACCGAGGACCGGCCGTTGCGGTCGGGGAGGATGACGCTCAGGGCTTCCGACGTGACATCGGAGCCGAGCAGGTACGGGAAGGTGTCGTTGGACAGCTCGTCCAGGAAGTCGACCCACATCATCATCGCGGTCGTCTTCCGGGCCCGGGTGGTCGGGCCGAGGATGAAGAACCACAGGGTCAGGTTCGTGTCGAACTTCGTCGGGCACTTTCCGAACTCGCCCAGCACGGTGGACAGGACCGTCGCGGCGCCCGCCCGGTGATAGCAGGACGGGGCGTCGGTGCGCGTCTCGGCCCACTGCTGATACCGGTCGACGAAGGTGTCCATCGGGACACGGTCGCGCTCCTCCGGAAGAAGGATCGAGACGGCCTCGGCGAAGTCGGCGAGCTTCTTCTCGGGGTTCTCCTCGCTCTCGTCGGCCTCCTTGCGGAAGCCGATGTCGGAGAAGCTGTTGCGCTTGGGCTGGTTGTCGGGGTGGTCGTACGCCTTGCAGAGCTGCTGCCACAGCTCTTCCTCGGGACGGCCGTCGATCTTGTACTTGTTGCACTTCGCCGACCAGCCGATATGCATGGCCGTGATGCGGGAGACGTTCAACCGCGACAGCAGACTGAGCAGCTTCCACAGGGTCTTCGAGCGGTCCTGGTCCGGCTTCAGGTCGGCCGCGTACAGGTCGTGGACTTCCGGGCTGGAGCGGAAGACCTCGGCGGACTCGCGGATCGACTGCTGCGAGAAGTACCAGTCGGACTTCGGCGGCATGTCGCTGGCGACGCTCGGCCGGTCCTGCGTACTGTAGGGAGGATAGGCGCTGACCAGCGCCTTCATCGTGTACGTGGCGCCCATCTTCGGCTGCGGAACCTGCCAGCGCGGACGCCCGTGCCGGGAGTACTTGTTGTTCGCCGTGCCCGGCACGCGCAGGAGCTGGCCCGCATCCCAGCCGCTCGGGTCGCATCCGTCGCGGGTGTGTTCGGCGGCGATGGCCCGGGAGATGTCGATGAGCTGCTGCGGATCGTCGGTCTCGGTCACCCAGTACAGGTGATGGCGCCCCTCGGACGTCTCGACGACCATGGTCGGCTCGACCTTGAGGCGGTCCAGCGGAAGCGTGTCGGCGTCGGCGTACGCGGCCCACTGGTGGGCGATGTTGTTGCCCTTGCGGCTGCTCCTGGTGCGGAACAGGGCAGGGACGGTGTAGACGTCCTTGTCGCTGCTTCCCAGGCAGAAGGCAACGAGGTCATCGCGCTGCGACGGCCACGCGAAGAAGGTGGTCTGCGTCGGTCCCGTCTTTTCGTCCGGGTCGTATATGCCGCCCGGGAACAACGAGATCGCGACGAAGCCCAGATCCTTTCCGTCGTCATTGATCTTCGGAAAGAGGGTGTCGAAGAAGACGAAGCTCACCCGCGTCCCTCCCTTTCTCGTGCGACTTTCCGGACGCAGAACGGGCGGGACCCCGGAAGGCCCCGCCCGTCATGAACCGGGCGGATAACCGATCGTATCCGCCCAGCTCATCTTGTTGCGATCAGAGGTTCTTGGCGCCCGCGAACTCGTCGAGCCCGCCACCCTCGCCCTCGTTGTCCTTGGCGACCTCCGTCCACTGGGTGCCCAGCCAGACGGCGGTGATCGTCTTGCCGGTCATGTCGCCCGCGCCCGCGCCGAGCATGACGTCCACGAACACGCCCGGCGTCTTGTCCTGCGCGATGGCGCCGACCGTGCCCCAGGTGATCTCGCCCTTGACGGTGTTGCCGTTGCGCAGCTCGACCTCGACCTTGCGCTCCGGCACCGGCAGGAACTTGGTCTTCAGGTAGTCGGTGGTCTGCGCGTAGTCCTCCATCAGCGGCGCGGAGTTCTCGCCCCGGTCCGCGATGGCGAAGACCCGGTCGTCGACCTTGACCAGCAGCTTCTCGTTGCCCTCCCACACCTGGCCGGAGCCGTCGTTGAGGATGTAGCCGGTGCCGTCCTGCGGGGAGAAGACGGTGACCGGGGCACCGGTCTCCGGGTCCACCAGCACGTTGATCGGCTGGTTGTTGCCGTCGAGACGCGGGCGGCTCTTCGTCTTCGTGGACAGCGAAATGCACGCCATCACGATCTTGCCCTCGATGCGCTTGGCGATCTCCGGCATGGTCTTCAGGCTGACCTTCTCACCGGGCTGCGTGGCGCTGGCGGCGACGCGCAGGGTGCGGCCGTCCTCGTTCTTGTAGCCCTTGCGGCCGGAGCGCTGCTCCTTGAAGAAGGCCGTCTTGATCGTGAGCGCGGGGCTCTCGATCTCGTACGGGTACCGGCGCTGGCCGAACTCGGGGGCGACGTGGTTGGCCTCGCAGATGAAGTAGGGCAGCTCCATCTCGGTGACGACCTCGGTGGCGCCGGTCTGAAGCGCGGCCTCGACCTGGTCGAACGGCACGTAGACGCGCTTCTTGCCGTCGTCGCCGACCTTCACCGCGACGCAGACCTTGGAGGAGAGGCGGGGGGTGTGCTTCTCCTTGAACTCGGCGACGGAGATCCGGATCGGGACCCACATCTTGTCCTTCAGGCCGACGTCGAGCGGGTTGACGTAGGTGTTGCCCGCCTCGTAGACGCGCACCTCCTCGTCGGACTCCTCCTCCTCCAGCTCCATCTCGGCGCCCGCGAAGAGGTCGTCCAGCTCGGCGTCCAGGTCGACGTTCGCGAGGACGTCGTCGGCCGGGGCCGCGTCGTTCACGTCGGCACCCTGGGCACCCTCGGGCTGGTTGAACGGGTCGAACTCGGCGTTGTCGCTCATGGTGTTCTTGTCCTTGTCCTTGTGGTCCGCGTCAGTTGCGGAGGGAGTTGACGATGGATTCCAGGTGGAGGCTCAGCGGTGCCGAGGCATCGCCCTGGACCACCACCTCGTCCCCCTTGCCCGCCTCTCGCGCCGCTTCCTGAATGGCGTAGATGCGGGAGATCTTGTCGTCGACAGACGCGCTGTCGTCGCCGGTCATGCGGGTGGCCCAGTCGGCGAGCTGCTGCGGGGTCCCCTTGTCGACGGCCTTGCGGGCTGCGTCGAGCATGACCTTCTGCTTCTTGCTGCCGCCCTTGGTGACGTCGATGACCTCACCCTGGATCGGCACGCCTTCCTCGTTCACCTCGGCCCCCAGCTCTTCGGGGGTGTAGGCGGCGGAGGCCATGGCCAGATGGTCGTGATCGTCCTCGGAGAGGGACAGGCCCATCTCGCCGAGGATGTTCTTGACGCCGAGGATGACGTCGATCGCACCGTCTCGCACCACACCCGACTTGGCCCGGCTCTTCAGCATCTCGGGGCCGTAGTTCTGCCAGGTGCTCTTGGAGTTGAGGCCGATCTGGTTGGCTCGCGCCATCGACCACACGGACTCGAACCGGACCAGCTTGGACAGGTCGAAGTTCGTGGTGGAGATGGATTCGCGCAGCTCGTCGAAGTTGTACTGCCCGTGCAGGGCCGCGATCTGCTTGCGCAGGGCCGCGATCTCCTCGGGGGACGCATTCTCGTCGAACTCGGCAAGGGCTCGGATGTCTTCGATGCGCTCCAGGATCTGGCCGCGCTGCATCCTGTACAGCCGGTCCATGTCCTCCAGTCGGGCCAGCTTCTGGCGCCGCTCCTCCTCGCGCATCCGCTGGAAGCGCTGGAGGTCTTCGTCCGACGTCTTGCGCACCAGGACGGCGGTCGCCTTCACGGCGTTGCCCTCGATGTGCACGGTGTGACCGGCAGCGACGGCGAGCGCCTGCATCAGGTGGGCGCTCATGCCCGCCTTCAGGCGGCCCTTGCCGTCGGGGAAGACGAAGATGTGCTGGAAGGAGGACATCGGGTCGATGCCCAGGGCGGCGCCGAAGCGCATCATGTACTCGGCGGAGGCTGCATCACCTGCGATGTGCTCCGGCATCAGCTTCGACTTCGACAGCCGCGCTGCTTCGGCGGGATCCACCTCGCCGGTTGTACGACGGACAAGCTCAGTCATGCGTGCCTCGTTTTCAGTGCTTGTTCTTGTGTCGTTTTTGGTTCGCGTGGTGTCGTGTTCTTGTGTCTCCACTCTACCACTATTTAGCCGCGCAGCCTAGGCCGAATCGAGCACGGGAAGCACTCGGGGTGGGCCGTCAACTCACCGATCTTGCCGGTGCGCACGAGAGAGGCCAGGTGGGCGGCCCTGTTGATGACGCCCTGGGCCACGTCGGGCCGGTAGGCACAGGAAGCCACCCAGATGTCGCTCACGTTGTTCGAGTCCCGAGGGATGAACGCGAGGACAGCGTAGTCCGCTTCGCGCCCCATCGCCCGCAGTCCGTACAGGTACAGCATCGTCTGGCCCATGTACTCCGACGGCACGCCGCCCGAGTGCTCCTCGGAGCGCGACATCAGCATGACCATCCGGCCCAGGTCCGCCTCGGTGAGCAGCCCGGCCCGGTCCATCGCCTTGAGCTTGGTCAGATCCTCGCGCTCCGGCGCGGTCAGCCCGTGCACGTAGGCGCCGGGGCCAGCCTGGGTCTGGTACTTCTTCAGCTTCTTCAGGTCGGTCGTCTTCCAGTCGACCAGGGTCTTCTTGCGTGGCAGGAACACGTCCACGTGGCCACGCACCAGGCCGATGCCAGGAATCTGCGCCACGTCCACAGTGATCTCCTGCTCGGCGTGGGCGTACACGCTGGGCAGGTCGCGCTCCAGCTTCTCGTGCACCGCAGTGCCGAGCCACGCCTTCAGGCTGAACCCCCGCTCGGTGTGGGAGCCCATACCCAGTGAGGCGGCGATCTTCCGCGCCACGCAGAGATCGCACTTGTCGGCGAGATCGCTTGGACCGGGAGCCCGTTGCTTGTCGCGGGTCGATGGCCGGGTGATGGTGGCCACCGCGATTCCTTCGACGAAAGTGCGAATATTTTCCTGATCTTCTGCTGTCATGTCGCAACCCTACACCGGGGCACTGACAGTGGAGGTCAGGTCGCGACCGGCGGCCAGCAGCGTGTCCCACGACCCTCCGGCCGCCGTCTCCTTGTAGAGCTTCAGCCTGGCCAGCGACTCGGCCGACCCTGCGTACCGGGTGATCCGCGCTGGCTTCTCGTGCCAGAGGTGATAGAGCGGAGCCCGGCCGCGCCACGACGGACCGTAGAGGCCGTTCAGGGCCAGCGCCCACGCCTCGTCCTCCTGCCCCCATCCGGCGAACCCGGGATCCAGCGGGCAGTCCAGGTAGACCTCGCGTCGCAGCACCGTAATGCCGCCGCCCTCGAATCCCTTGTAGGGCCTCTGGTCGAGCCACCTGAGCTGCCCGGTGAAGGAGCCCGGGTTGGCGCCCTCGAAGATGTGCTTCGTGGCCACCTGGCCCATCCGGTACACCTTCAGGTGCGGAACCGCCCAGGCCGCCCCCTGCCGTACCGCACGCACGGCCTGCTTCAGGCCCGGTGTGATCGAGTCTGCGTCGGCCACGATCACGATCGGTTCGGGGCAGGATGCCAGCGCGGTGGCCACGGCCTTCGCCTTGCACCACGGCTGCTCACTGAACCCGACCTGAATCCTGGGACTTTCCAGCTCGCTGGTGTACCAGGACTTCACGTGCTCCAGCGCTTGCTTGCGCCAGGGCGTTTCGTTCCCGTAAGGGATCAGGACGGCGATGTCGTTCATGGCCGTATCCTGACATGGAAACGGGCCACCGCTCAGGGGACAGCGGGGCCCGTTTCCTGCGGCCGGAGGATCAGCCCTCGAAGCTGAAGTCCTCGTCGTCCTCGCCGGAGGGACGGGAGGCCAGGTACTTCTCCTTGTCCTCGTCGGTCGCCCGGCGGACCGTCAGCGTCGGCCCGTTGTCCTTCAGGCACGCGTCCAGCTTGTCCTGCTCGTGCTCGAAGAGCTTGCGCGCCATCGTGGCGTCGGGCTTCGGCAGGAGGATCCGCTTGTAGTCGTCGGGCGACAGGTTCCGCTTGGCGGTCGCGGCGTCGAACTTCGTGCCGGACGTGTAGACCAGGGCCACGCCGTCCTGGATGTCGATCCCCAGGTTGCCGCCCCGGCGGTACTTCGCGACGGCCTTGGCGCGGTCGACCAGGTCGGCCGCCTCCTTCTTGATGCGCTCCTGCTCCAGGATGAACACGGCCAGCGCCGCGTTGTCGAGGTTGTCGATGTCGTCGGGGTTCATGCCGCTCCAGTTGTTCTCCGGCGCCTTGACGGCGTGGGGGTGGTCCTCCGGGAGGGCCGTCAGCGGCACGTAGCCGTTGTCCTGCGGCTGCCCGTCGGAGGCCAGGTACTCCGAGTGGATGAGCGAGGCCCGCACGGTGCGGCGGCGGCCCAGGCTGCCGTCGTTGACCGTCGCGATGTTCGCCTCGCGGTCGTCCTTGTCGAGTACGGCAACGATCTTCTTCGTGCGGACGTTGAAGTAGATCTGCTTGCCGACGATGCTGTCCAGGCTCACGTTCGTTCCCCTTCCGAAGCCCCGGCTTCCGGGGCTTGTGAGTACTACTCTACCAGAGATCTGCGAGATTTTCGCGAATCATCGTTCTCAGAATCGACGATCAGGCGTTCTCGTCGCTTTCCTGCATGACGAGTTCGAAGGAAACCTTCCAACCCAGGATCCGCATGGCCGCCTGGATCGTCGAGACCGGGTGGTCCGCGATGTGCCGGGCGAGCGCGTCGGCCGAGGGGTTGTCGGGCTCCTCCGCGTTCAACTCGAACCTACGCCACGCCTCTGACATCGCCCGCTGGGCGCCGTACTGCTCGGACTTCTCCAGACCGTCGGCGTAGTGCATGTACGCGGCGTTCAGGGCGGCCGTCAGGCGTCGTCGCGCCTCGCCTTCGGTCATACCGCCCGGGAGGCCAGGAAAGGCGGCGTCGTACGCAGCGTCGAGCGCCCCGGGAACCGCCGTGGACTTCATGCCGACCGGAACGACAGCGGCCATGGGGTGGCCGTCACGGGTCAGGTAGAAGATCTCCCCGTTCTCGTGCGCCCTCTCGGCCAGCTCCTCGGTGCGGTCGCAGCACCCGCGCACCGGTACGTCCTGCTCCTGCTTCACGATCTTCCCCTCTCCTACAGCCCGACGGCCCACGCCGCGAGCGTCTTGAAGTCCTCGTCGAGCAGCCCGGTTCTCGGGCTGACGTAGTGCAGCAGTGCGTGACCCAGATGGCCGGATGTCACGAACTCGCGGTCACCGGTCTGGATCTCGTCGTCGATCCAGGCGAACGGACGCCCGTCGGCCCACGTCACGATGTGCGGCGTCTTCCAGAAGACGCCGTCGGTCCGGCCGCTCTTCTCCGGGTGCGGGTCGTTGGCCCAGAAGTCCACGTACTCCAGCTCGGGCAGGCCGATGAGCGGGCCGATCCACTCGTTCGCCTCGGGGCCCCACATGCTGGCCCATACCAGCTCGAAGTGCTCGGTCAGCTTCAGCAGCTCGACGCCGTGCGACTCGTTGAGCCAGACGCGCAACGGCTTGCCGTAGACGTTCGTCCAGTGCTCGCCGTTCTGGTCGGTGGGGTTCAGACGGTGCGTGCTGTACCCCTCGGGGCGGCGGTGCGGCTTCGCGGCGTGCGGGTTCAGCGGCCCGTCCACGTCGATCAGCAGCAAGGGCTTGGACATCTCTTCTCCAGTCCGGGCGGACGGGCCCCGCTTCAGCGGGGCCCGGGAACGCCACCTTCTTGTATGACGCGCCAGCGGCGCGAATCTCACTGCGGGGGCTCGATGCCCAGTTCTGCGCAGACCTCCGAGATCGGCCTGGCCAGCCTCAGCTCGGGCCACTCCAGACGTTCGCCGCCCTCGTGCTCGAACGGAGGCGGGTCGCCCAGGTCGATCCGCGCCATGAAGTGCTTGCCCTCCAGCGACATCACGTCCGTCGTGTCGGCGGCCTCCAGGAACGGTGCGGCGTGGGTGAGTACGGCCCGACGCAGGGACCACAGGGCAACCACCCACACCTTGCGCGGGTCGTCGTCCTCGCAGTCCATCCGGTCGTGGTCGATCTCGGCCTTCAGGATGTACACCGGGCTCGGTAGATATCGGTGCCCCTCGGCCATCAGTCCTCCAGGTGTTCGACGCCGGAAGCCACCCGTACGGCCCTGGAGTGGGCCAGCAGGAACTCGTGGACCTCCTTGTCCCACCGGGCGTCGTAGAGGGCGTGGTGGGCACGCTCGGCGTACTTCTCGGGCAGCCGCAGCCCGCTCGGCAGATGGTCGTCCTCGACTCCGGCCAGCATCTCCAGGGAGGCCAGGTCCACGAACGGGTGCTTCGGGACGGACTGGGGCATCTCGCCGAACCAGTCGTTGTGGAAGAGGTTGTGGATCCGCTGCATGTCCTGGGTGCAGTGATCTGCGACGAAGCCGATCCGGTTCTTGTACTTCTGCTTGTCGGTGAGGCCGTCGAAGTACGAGCCGACTGCCGAGCGGATGGCCGTGTAGGGCACCACGTAGGGACTGCTGCGATCGAGGGAGCCGTCGGCCCGCAGCGGCAGCTTCGACCAGATGTGGTCGCGTCGGAACGGGTCGGAGCAGAAGTCCTCACGGTCGGCGTCGGCGTTCACCAGGTACAGCCAGTCGTGGTCCGCCTGGAGGGCCGTGGACACCAGGCCCGCCGGGGTGTGGTTGTCGGGGGTGAACTCGGAGTCGGCGTAGACGAACTCGAAGCCGGGGTAGGTGGCCTTCATCTTCTCTCTTTCCGCTATCGGTTGATCTTGCCGCCGCAGAACATGCAGCCTGGATCCTCAATGCTCATGACCACCTCGAACACGCAGTGCTCGATGGGGGACTCGGGACAGATGTGATGGGAGTCCATGAGGGCCGCGTCTGGACAACCCAGCAGCACGGCCAGCTCATCCAGGAACTCACGCTCGATCTGGCGGCGCTGATTGGAGAGGCGGAACATCTGCCTGTTGATCCGGCCGATCTCCCGCCTCTTGGCCAGCAGGGAGTCCAGGGACTTCCCCTGCCACTCGCGCTTCACGTGAAGCTCGGATCCTGTACGTAGGCGCGGGCCGCCACAAGGACGTCCCTGCCGTACCCCAGTCCGATCTCCGTGGTGGGGCAGCCGTCGGGGTAGTTGCCGCCGTCGTGGTTCTCCAGGTGCGGGTTCATGCCGATCATCCAGGCGCGGGCGATGTCGACACCCTCCGCCTTGCGGAGAATCTGAAACACCTCGTACCCGGTGCGCAGCTTCGCCTCGATCCCGATGTCGGGCGGCTGCACCAGCCAGCGCTTCAGCGGCGCCGCCCCCGGGAGGCCGCACAGCTCACCGATCAGCGAGGGCCCGAGCCAGTCGGTCAGCGACCGGATCACCTGGTGGGTCTCGGGGACCCTCTCCTGCTCCTGCGTCATCTCTCTCCTCACGGAACGAAACTCTCGGGGTGCTGCTCCATCCAGGCCGTCATGACGGCCACCCGGCGGGCGGCCCGGCTGGGCTTCGGGCTCACCCAGGGCATCCCGGGCGAGTTTCGCCCGGGACAGTGAACGGTCTGGTCGCCGCGCCGGTAGGCGTGGCCGACATGGTTGAACGGCTGCCAGAGGTGGCAGGCGATGCGGGGTGTCGGCTGGCCCATCACTCCTCCTCGTTGCGTTCGACGACGATGTGCCGCCGGATGGTGCCGGTGGTGCGCACCATCGTGTGGTTGTCGCTGACCACCTTCCAGCCGAAGCTGACGCCCTGGCCGTGGCTCTTGCCGAGGCAGGAGCAGGTGCACTCACGGCTCCGGGCGTTCCGGCACCGGGTGTCGCACCGTTCGGTCTGGCGGAAGTCCATGTAGACGTCGACCTTGCCGTACCGCTGCGCGAGCGCCTGCACCAGCGGACCGAAGTGATCCCGGGCGATCTCCCAGCGCTTCGTCTCGCCGTTCCAGTCGGGCCGGATCCGGCTTCCGAGCACGCTCTTGAACCAGGCCCGGTTCGTCTTCGCGAAGGGCATCTTGATGACCAGGCGCCCCTCCACGGGGCGCCACAGGGCCGGTGTTTCGTGCTTCACGAGTTCCACCCTTCGGCCAGCACCACGTAGGCGCCGGGGATCGGCTCGCCGAGCGTGCCGCGCTTCTTGCTGGAGAGGTGCACGGCCCGCGCGTTCCAGTCGCACCGGTAGGCGCGCTGGAGGCCGTCGCTGCCAGCCTCCTGGGCTACCCGCCGGGCGAACGCCTCGCCCCGCAGTGCAGAGCGGTGGCGCTTCTTGTCACACGGGCAGTACGTGGGCCGGGTGAAGTGCGAGCCCTTGTCGAGTCCGGCCTCACCCTCGGCGAGAAAGCCCAGGAAGGCCGCCTCGTCGCACTCGACCCACTCGGTGATGCCGCGCGGGAGTGCATACCTCTTCAGCTCCAGCCGCCCGTCGTCGGTGAAACGGGCGGTGACCAGAGACTCGTCCATCCCGAAGGGGTTCCGGTGCCGCCCGTGGGCGAACTCCTGGAACGTCTTCTTCGTGTAACCGGTCTCCACGCTCCAGCCGAACTGGCGGAATCCTTCGAGGGACCCCGCCAGTTCGGCCTTCAACCAGTCGCGGTCACTTCCGGAGGGCATGGCCGCCGACCGGCGCCGGGTAGTTGTCGATCCACTTCAGGCCACCACGGTCCAGGTGCTCCTGGGCCCGCGTGACGGCCACGTAGTGAATCATGGCCTCGTGCCGGTCGATGACGCCCGGTTCCATCTGCTGGGTGAGCGGGTTCTCGAACGGCTCCGGCTCGAAAAAGTCGTCGCCGATCTGGACCTTCTTCCACTCCAGGCCCTTGATCGAGTGGCACGTCGTGACCGCCACGTCGTGCGGCTCGTTGTACCTGGCCATGCGGTTGCACGCGGCGATCAGGTCGCTGATGCCGTACACGTTGATCAGCTTCACGATCGCCTTGAGGTGACCGCCACCCGGCTCCTTCGTGTACTCGACCAGCTCGGCCCAGTTGTCGAAGGCGCTCAGCTCCAGGCTCCGCGCCTTCTTGCCCGCCATCAGGTCGCGGGCCGCGTAGGCGATGTCCAGGATCTGCTTGGTGCCCTTGACCATGGCGACCCGCTTGCCTGCCTTCAGGTAGCTGATCGCGTAGGTCATGGCGCCCGCGTTGGTCCGGGTCAGGACGACGTTCGGTTCCTCCATGTCGTCCTCGGTGACCATGTCGGCGATCGAGGACAGGCCCTTAATCGTCACGCCGGTCTCGGTGTGGGGAAGGTGCTTCATCGCCTCCTCGGCGACGCCGTCACCGAAGCGGAACGACTGGGTGAGGTACAGGCGCGGGGCGTCGTACCGCATGATCTGGTCGGAGGCGCCGCGCCAGGCGTACAGGGACTGCGCCGGGTCGCCGATGAGGATGCCCTGCGCGTGCTTCTGGTTGAGCAGGAACTTCATCGTGGCGTCGTTGCTGTCCTGGGCCTCGTCGATCAGGACGACGCCGTAGCCGTAGTCCTTGCCGCTCTCGGCGACCAGCTTGAAGGCGTGGTTCATCGTGAAGCGGAGACGGGAGTTCGGCATGATGGACTGCTTCCACAGGGCCCACGCGAGCTTCGCGATGAACCCACGGGCCGCCGTCATGGCCGCCTCGCCGGGACCGGCGATCGGAATGTAGACGTCCTTCTCGGTGATCTGGACGTGGTCGGAGTTGCAGAAGCGCTCGATCGTGTCGGAGGCGAGCCGCGCCTGGGTGAACCCGTCGAGGATCAGCTTGTCGCCGAAGTCCTTCGGGGTCAGGTCCAGCGCCTTCGCGACCTCCTTGGCGGGGACCGCCGGGGCGTCGATCGCCATGCGCTCCTTGTGCGTGTTGGCGTACGCGCGCCAGGCGAGCTGGCTCGTGGTGCGGACGTCGAACCAGGTGATACCCGCCCGCTTGAACTTCGCCTCCGCTTCCTTCCGTGCCTGCGTGTTGTAGACCAAGTAGAGACCCTTGAGGCCCTGGCTGACCAGCGTGGACTTCATCGCGACGGCGATGCCGAGCGCCGTGGCGCTCTTGCCCGAACCGGCCGGGGCCACGAGGGAGAAGTTCTCACCCTTGAGGGCGAGGTCGATCGCGGCCTGCTGTTCGTCCGTGAACTTCACGCCTTCTCCGTTTCCGTTTTCTCATCTTCTGGGCCCGGAACGAAATCGCCGGGCCACATCTCGAAGAACTCGGCGAGTTGATCGAGTTCCTTCGCATCCCATGTACCTGCCTGGATCTTCCTCGGCAGGTACGCTTCAGAGACTCCGAGGTGCGTTGCCAGCGCCTTCAGTTTCTCCGAGTACACCTTGCGGACCGTGCTTCCAGCCAGTCGATCTCGGTCTTCACTGACCATGATGGCCAGCAGATTCTCGACGGTCCGGCTGATGGTCGCGCCTGTGCTGAGCATTCGGTACCTCCTCGTGAACTGGTCACTCAAAGATACCGGCGTTTTCCCTTCTTCTGCGATTCTATCACCAGAAGAGGTCAACTTCCAAGCAGGGAACCGAGATACGTTCCCAGGGTCATCGTCGAACCCTTGATGATGACGGGGTAGTCCGCCAGTCCGGCGCCCTCGGCGTCGTCGAGGAGGCGCTGCTTGTGCGCCTTGACCTTGGCAACGGACGCTTCGGCCACGATCGAATCGACGCGCTCCTTCTTCTTGCGCTCGATGATGCTCCGGGCCTCCTGCTGCTTCGGGGAAGCGACACGGCCCACCATCTGGATCACCTGGGCCTCCGGCTCGGGCGCAGGACTGGGCTCATCCGGGGGCGTCGCGTCCTGGACGGGAGGGACGTCCTCGACCGGAACCTGGCTCACCTGGGCAGGCGGCTCGGGATCGGGGGCCGGGAGCTGAACCGGGGCGTCCACAGGAACCGTGAGAGCGAAGGCCGCCTCCTTGCCGTCTCGGATGAACGCCTCAACGACCTCGGCGACGGCGACGAAGTCGGCGGGCATGGGCTGCATGGGAGCCATGAGCGTGGCCGCAGCCTGGGCGGCGACAGCACGGATTTCCTGATCGTTCACTTCTTCTCCATTCCAGGCCCCGCTACCTCCAGCGGGGCCACTCCTGGTAGATCACGAGATGACCCAGGATGAACAGGGCCGAGAAGATGGCCGCTGCCACGACGGCAAACGTCAGCTCCTTCACGGCCTGCCTGAGAAACGCCTTCACTGCTGGTACATCCGCTTCACGTCGCGGATGTCGTCGAGCCGATAGCGGATTCCCTGGGCGGTCCGGACCGGCTGGATGAGGTTCTGGGCGAGGATCCGGCGCGCGCGGCGTTCCTTCACGCCCATGCGCGCGGCAGCCTCGGTGATGTCGACCAGGGGATCCGAGGAGATGCTGTTCGTCATGGCGATCACTCTGCCACGTTTTCCGGCTCCTTGCCCAGCAGGGAATCGAGACCCCGAAGGGTCAGAATCCGCACCACATCCACGTCGTACTGGACGCCCATGTTCTTCTTGGCCTCGGCGAGCCGCTTCTTCTCGCTGCTCGTCCAGCGCACGACGGTCCGCTCTTCGCGCTTTTCCGGTCCCTGTTCGGACTTCTTCCGCCCGGCCATCAGGTGTAGTCGATTCCGGAGACGGACCGACTGCCGGGACCGGATGCGGTCGCCGGACCGGTGTTCTTCACCGTGACGCTTCCGCCGGACTTCGGCGGCGGCCCGCTGTATCCGGTGACCGCCGCCCCGCCGTTCGAACTGGTGGCCGGACCGGTGTTCTCGATGACGACCGTGGCGCCGTCTCGCGTCAAGAAGTGCTTGACGCGGCTGAGGACTCCCATGAACTTCCCTTCCGTTCGGGTAAGTTCAGTTTATGGCAGCCATGCAGCCCGCGTCAATCCACGTCTCGGTACTGCTGCCCGGGGGAGGACATCAGGGCGAAGACGACCGCGACACCGGCTATGGCCAGGTGCACCAGGTCGAACGTGAGGAAGGCCGTGACGGCACTCAGACCGGCCACGATCCACATGCCGATGTAGAGCCGGTAGTCGTGGATCTTGTGCTCGACGACCTCCTGCGCCACGTACGGCGACTCCTGCTGGATGCGCGTCGTCAGCTCGTAGTCCATCTCGCGGGCGCGGACGACCGCCTCCGGTCCGTACGGGCTGGTCTCCTCGGGCGGCAGCGGGGCCATGCGTTCCTGTGGCTGAACGGGTACGGGTACCGCGCGGGGCCGGAAGTCCGCCGTGGGCAGCTCGTCCTGGGTACGCGTGTACGCCAGAGTCCGGCGCGTCGTCGTGCCGTAGACCTCGTCCTTCTCGTGCGTCACCGGAATCGCATCACCTTTCCCTCCACTTCCGTCTTCAATTGTGCGCCAGATGTAGGTCATTCGCCAAGAGCAGAAAAGCCCGGCCAGAGGCCGGGCTTCCCTACATGCTGAGCAGGACCAGAAGTGCGTTGGAGGCCATCGCCACCCCGATCGCCGGTCCCTTCTCTGCGGCCGACCCGGAGGAGACGGATCCCCCCAAGAGCCGGATGTTCCACCAGCGCTTGCCCTGGATGGTCATCGGCCAGAACGCCGGAACACCGGCAGTCGTGCAGCCGTCGGCCACCACGTGACTTGCATATCCGCCGGTCACGGCCAGCGCCATCAGCCAAGGGTCCAGGTAGATCACCGATCCGACGGCCGCCACGGCGGCGCCGAGGACGACCAAGCCGATGGTCTTCCGGTACAGCGGCCAGAGCATGAAGACTCCGAACGCAGCCAGCGCCCCACAGGCGATGGGGGAGACTATCGCCAGAACGTAGGCCAGGGCTCCCGTCGCCACCGAGGCGAGCAGGGTATGCGTCAGGGTCCGGTGGTACGGGTCCTGACCCCGGGCCTTCCGGAAAGTCAGGTAGCTCCGGTCGCGACCGAGCGCCGTCCCCTTCACGGCCGCCTTGCACAGGCTGTGGACAACCTTGTGGACAGGCTTGCCGAGAGCCTTCGTGGCGCAGGCGTTGGGGTGATCCAGGTCGGGCATCAGGGAGAAGCCCGCTGAGACCGCCGCCATCACCGCGCCCTGAAGGACGCTGACGTGCTGAGTGAGCACGAGACCTGCCGGTGCCGAGGCTCCGATCGCCGCGTGCACCGACCCCTTCACCGAATCGCCTTGGCGTTCAGCACTCGACGGTCGTGCCGGGCGTTGGCGATGAAGGTCTCGGCGGCCACCCATTCGCCGCTGTCGTAGGTTCCCTGCCAGGTGAAGTCCTGGAGCGAGTTCGGCGCGTCGAGGATCGTCTCGTCGTCGGCCGGGCCGAGCGTCAGGGCGATCTCCATGCGGTCGATCTGGAGCTTGTCGGTCGACAGGGGGAGGTCCAGCATGTCCTCCCAGGCCAGCTCCAGGACCACCTTCCGCATACGGCTGAGCGGCTTCAGCAGTTCGACCTCGATCGTGATGACGCCAGCCCGCTTGGTGTTCTTCGTCATGCCCTTCTTCCTTTCCGGGGTGTGGCGACGGGCGGCCGTTCGCGTCGGCCGCCCGTCGGGGTCCTTCGTCAGCCCATCTGTCGCGCGAGGAGCAGGTACATCTCGCTGTCGGGGCGCTTGTCGTCGAAGGCGAAGGCCGCCTCGGTGATCTCCTCGATCGACTTGCCCTGCTTGGCGAGTTTCACCAGCTCGACGCGCTCCTGCGCCATCTCCATGATCACGCTCTCGGTGATGGACATCTTCGTCGCCGGGTCCTGGCCGCGCTCCACCGCGTCGTCGTGCAGCTTCTCCCAGGCGGGGAGGTTCTTGCGGTAGTGCGCCTGCATCAGGGCCACGAACCAGGGGGACCGGTTGCGGCTCTCGGCGACGAAGAGTTCGGCCAGCTTGCGGTCGACCTTCTCCTCGGTCACCTCACCTTCGATTCGAAGGGCCGCTTCGAAGCCCTTCACGGCCAGAGAGATGGCCGTCTCGCGGTCGATGCCGAACTGCTTCATCGACTGACGCAGCATGTCGTCCGGCGTGCCGAGACTGGGTTCCACGTGCTTCTCCGTTTCCGTCACTTCTCGATGTCGCCGGACTGTTCGGCCCGGCGTTTCTCGTCCTCGGCGAAGGCCAGTTCACAGAGGGTGTAATCGCCGATCCCGAGGTGACCGCCCTCGGGCCGCTCGATCTGGGCATACACCCGGAGCCGATTGCCGCCCTCCTTGTATTCGGCGTCGACCACCTGCTCCAGGGCCGACTTCAGGCTCGGCGCCTCCAGGGTGATCTCATCCCGCTCCAGGCCGACGACCCGGGTCGGGTCGCCCGCGACGGGCCTTGTCCTGCGCCATACGCGCACCGTGTGTTCAGCCATCAGGCCACCCTCGTCGCTCCGAAGTAGTCGTTCATGTAGTGCACGTTGTTGACGCGAATCTTCGTTCCGGTCCGTGGCGCATGCAGCATCTTGCCGCCGCCGATGTAGATGCCGACGTGATGGATCGAGCGCGAGTTCCCTTTCTGGCCGAAGAAGACCAGGTCGCCCGGCTTCAGATCATCCCAGGAGGGGTGGTTGCTGGTCGTGTTGTACTGGTCGTTCGCGACTCGGGGGATCTTGATTCCCGCCTTCGCGTATGCCGCCTGGGTCAGGCCGGAGCAGTCGAACCGACCGCCCTCGGCGGCCGTTCCGGTACCTCCCCACAGGTAGGGAACTCCGATCTTCGTACGGGCGTATGCGATGGCCACCGCCGCCGCGTCGCCGGACCTGGAGCTGGAGACCTTGGTGTCCTGCTCCTGCCGCTTCGCCTCCTTGGCGCGCTGCTCCGGCGAGTACCAGTTGATCTTCTCGATCTCCGGGTTGGGGTTCGCCGTGGCGTTCGAGATCGGGGCTGCCTTGAGGGCGGCACAGGATGACGTGACTGGCACGAGCAGCGCCACGGAGGCGACCGCCAGGGCCGCTCGCTGGGTCCGGTTCACTGCTCGTACTTCCTCGTCTTCTGCTCGATGATCTTCACATAGTTGTACGTCTCGCAGCGGGCGAACGAACACGGCGGAACGCCGTTGTACTGCTGCACCCGGAAGCCGCCCGCGTTGTACCCGGCGAGCATGTTCTTCCAGGTGGGTCCCGGAATGTCCTTGAGTCCCTTCGCGAGCTTGCAGTCCAGGCTCGCGGCCGACGGGATCGCGTCCTCGGGGTCGTACTTGTTCCGCTTGCCGTCCCCGTTGGCGTCGATCCCCTCGGTCGCCCAGGTTCCGTCGATGAACTGAGCCATCCCCTTCGCGGAGGCCGGAGAGTCCAGGCGCCCGTCGATGACCTCGGGCTTGAAGCCCATGCTTTCCTGGTCGAGCTGGGCCGCGAGAAGGGCCGGGGTCAACGTCTTGCACTTGTTGCCCCACTTGTTGATCAGCTCCTCCCAGCGCTTCTTCGGAACCGAGCCGGGCTTGATCGGTGCGGAGGTGCCGGTGAACTTGTAGTCCTGGCTGGCCTCCTGCTTCGGGGGTGCCGCGACGGACGCAGCAGACGGGACCGCCGGAATGAAACCGGTGACGGCCTGAACTGCTCCAACCGCGAAAAACACACCGACGAATGCTCCGCCCGCTCTGCGCATCACGTTCCTCCCTTCTCCGGGCTCCACTCTAACATTGACCTAGGCCAGCCAACAAGGCGAACCTGCAACGGAGTTGAAACGCAGAACGGCCGGACCCCGTGAAGGGCCCGGCCGTTCGAACCGCCCACCTCAGTGGAACGGGCTCTGCATGAGCTGCGGGATCCAGTTGCCGATCTGGAGCGTGATCTCGGCCCAGGTGCCACCGCCGAGCGGGAAGAAGAACCCGCAGACGGCGCCGTACATCAGATCCTGCTTGTCGTCGTCCTTGTTCCGCATCGCGAGGAATCCGAGGAAGAGGCAGATGCCCCCGGCTCCGATGTCGGACAGGACCGGCCAGTCGGACAGCGCCATGACGAGACCCTGGAACCAGTCGACCAGGTCGACGACGAACCCACCGGTCGAGCTGACGATCGACGTCATGGCCCACATTCCTACGAGGAATGTCATTGCGGACCGCCAGTCGAACCCTTCGCTCGGACCTCCGTGAACCTTCGTCATCATGCGGCTGGTCGGCTGCTGCACAGCCTTGGTCATCAGCGCCTTGGTCAGCCCGCCCCAGAGGAACATCTGCTGACCCTTCTTGTTCCCCTTGATGCAGAGGAACGAGAGCACCAGCAGGATGATTCCGAAGCCCGCCATCGTGGTGTGACCGATCCACGAGTTCTCCGGAACCTCGATCTGCTGCTGCTGCGTAAGTGCCAGAATCACTTTTCCCTCACCTTCCCTGTGGGGCCACCCTCCAGCGGCCCCACAGATTCACCGGCCGGGACCGGCGGGCCGAAGTACCGGCAGCCCGTCGAGGTCGTCGTCCTTCTGGAACACGACTCGTCCCCTTTCCAAGCGGCTCGTTCGTCCGCTTCGTACCTCCGGCCGGATGCGAACCGGCTTCCAGCGGTAGCTGGGCTGCCACTCGGCAGCGAAGGCCCTCGTGCATCACCAGGCGGCGCCCGGTGCGTAGAGCAGGATCCCCGTGACGATCGACGCCAGTGGGATCATGAGCACGGCGTGGAAGATGCCCGGCCCCATGCTCTGGGACTTCTCGCGCTCCTCCTCCGACATGGCCGACCGCTCGTGGTTGAGCCGTTCGATCCGGTCGAAGACCCACATGGTCATGTAGAACGCCATGCAGAACAGACCGGCGACCCAGAACTGCCACATCTGGAAGGTCCACGGTGACCCGAAGACCGCCGTCACCTCGTCGGGATACGAGACCCCCACGAAGAACAGGATCGGGACCAGCCACGCCGAGCGCGTCAGCCACCTGATGCTGAAGGTGACCATTCGTCCCCGGTACGTGCTCTGGGCCAGGTATCCGGCGACCTGGTTCCGGGTGAACATGAGGAACATGGGGGCGAGCCCCATGACCGCCGCCCAGATCAGGCTGCCGAGCCGGTCCGACTCGTACGCCATGCCGATCGTGTCCCTGAACCACCTGCCAGGACCGTTCAGGATTCCCCATCCGGTGGTCGAGGTGCCGAAGCGGATTCGCTCGTACAGAGCGGTCAGAATCTGCGGTCCGACAGCCCACGACATCACCGAGGAGATCATGAACGAAGTGACGTACGGCCGGGTCTTTCCGTTGGCCGGGTCCAGCCCGTTCTTGATGGCGGCGGCAGCCGCCTGAACCGGCTTCATCACTTCGGCCGCGAGCTTCTTCTCCTCTGCGGCCTTTTCCTTGACAGGGGCCAGGATCTTTTCGGCCTCCTGGCGTACCTTTTCCTTCTTCTCTTCCGCCTTGCCCTGACTCTCAGTCCACCGAGTGGTGGCCGAGCCTAGCTTCCCCTTCAATGCCTTGAGGTCGCCCTTCAGGGTCCGTGGCGGCTTCCGCTTCCGGCCCTTGAGGTGCACGGTGGGGGCCGTCTTCGGCTTCGGCGGAATGGCTGCCTTCGTCGCCACGTCTCTCCTTCCGTGTTACGGCTTTCCATCGGAAGCGAGTCCGATGTTGGCCTCTACGGTTGCCTCCAATCGGGCGATATCCTGGTTGGCAGCGAAGTCAGAAAGCTGCCCGAGAGTCGCTTCCGGCACGGGCCGATCATGCGACGCAACCGGCTCCTGAACCTCCCCGTTACCTTCCATGCCACCCTCTCTTCGGTCTCTGCTGGCGTTGTGGAGTCCAGCATGACACAATACGGCCTAGGCCACAAGCGAACGCGAGGAGAAAAAGTGAGCGAGCAGATTCCCAAGTACCGTGCCATTGCGGCACATTACCGATCCAGGATCACCTCTGGTGAGCTGGCGCCGGGTACTCCGCTGGAGTCGCGCCGCAGGCTCGCCAAGACCCACAAGACGTCGCGCGTCACCATCGACAAGGTCGTGGAACTGCTGACGGCTGAAGGGGTCCTGGAGCCGTCCAGCGGCAACCGGCCGCCCGTCGTGGCGGACATCTCGGGCCGCACGGCCACGGTTCAGGACCGGGTCGGGAACTACGCGGCAAGCGGCCGGGCGCTCGGCGCCCGGGAGACCTCGGAGATCCTTCGGGTCGAGACGGTTCCATGCCCTGCCGAGATCGCCACCGCGCTGGGGGTCGAACCGGGTGAGGGCGTCGTCTACCGGGAGCGCCTGAACCGGATCGACGGCAAGCCGGTCGCCACCGGGCACTCGTACTACCCGCCCGAGGTGACGGCCGTGACCCCCGAGCTGGCGATGGCGGAGGCCACGCCGCGCGGTTCGCGCGAGCTGGCCGCCGAGCGCATGGGATCCCGACAGAAGGACCTGATCCCCGTCATCACGTCGCGACTGGCGACCGACCGGGAGCGGGAGCTTCTGGAACTCAAGGGCGCGTACGCGATCGTCACGCAGACGGCACGCCGGGTCCTGCTGGCCAATGGCAAGGTCGTCGAAGTCGCGGTGAAGGTCTGCGAGGGCAACCGGCCGGTCTCGTTCCACGTGCCCCTGTGAGGACCCCATGCGGATGTGCAGAGCCCCCGTTGCAACGGTGCGACGGGGGCTTTCGCATGCTCAGGGCTCGATCAGTTTGAAGGCGTCCTCGCCTCTGGCCAGCTCCTCTTTCATCGACTCGTAGTCCTCGTGCCTGCGTTGCGGATACAGCCAGATCAGGTGCGCCCGCATGTCGTCGTTCCAGCCTCGTTCGGTCTCGTCGTCGACCTTGATGCACTCGGCCGGACTGACTCCGTACAGCCAGGTGAGCGCACCGAAGCCGATCCAGTGCCGCTGGCCGTCGTTGACAGAGGTGATCCACCCGGGGACGACGGCGTACTTCTTGCCCGTCAGGCCGCGAGGATAGAGCGGGTAGTCACTGGGCTCCTGCTCTTGCCCTTCCGTCCGCCGCGCCACCTGATGCGCCCGTGAACCCGTCTCGCCGAACGGCCTGAAGGGCACACGGCGCTTCGCCTCCAGTCGCCCGTCATCAGGAAGCCAGCCCTCGGGGATCGGCTTCCAGTCCTTGTCGGTCTTCCTCCTCTCGGGGTCCCACAGCTTCGCCCCTCCGGCCTTCAGCCAGCTCCGGATGTCGGAGAGGTACGTGGAGGAGAAGACGATCTGGCGGCGGTGCCGGTCGAGTGCGGAGAATCTGGTGTCGATCACCCACCAGCAGCCGAACTCCGGCTTGCCGTCTTCGGCGTCCGAGTAGTACGCCTCGACGATCAGATGGTCGTGACCGTGCACCTGGTACTTCTTGTCGTACTTCCCGGTCGACGGGAGGCGGTGCAGCAGCGGTTCAGCCACTGGCCGCCACCACGTTCCCGCTGAGATCCACGAGAGCCACCTGAGCGGGGGCCTTCTTCGCGGCGAACTCGACGGTTCCGGTCGCCGTCTCGCCGGGCTCGACCCGGCGAGAGCCGGGGGCCAGCGTTCCCTCACCGATGACGGCCGGGCGACCGTCGCCCTTCACCATCGACGACATGACCACCACGGTCTCGTCGGTGTCGTTCACGACCGTCACCTTCACGATGGCGCCGACCGTGCCGGAGCCGTCGGGTACGGCAGTGAGGGTGACCACCTTCGGCTTCTGCGGAGCGGGCGTCTGAGATGCCTCGGCCCGGTCCTGCGCACCTTCGGAGGGACCTCCACCGGCAGCAGGGGGGAACTGCTCAGCGGAAGACGACGAGGATCCGCCAGGGGTTTCGGCCGGATTCGAGCCGTCGTGCGGCATGACAGTGAAGACCAGAACCCCTACGGCAGCAGCACCGGCCGCTCCGAGAAGAAGGCTCTTACGCCGATCCGGCTTCTGCGGATTCGGCTCTTCCTGCCGAACTGGAGGATCGGGCGGAGGGGCGGGCATCGACGGTGCGGGTTCCGGATCCCACCCGATGGCCGGTTCCACGCGAACCGGCTCACCCTCCTGTTGCGGTGCAGACGTGTTCCACCAGTCGGTCACTCCTTCTCCCCCTTCATCATCTTCCGAGCCACGTTCAGGCCCACGCCCGTGGCGGCTCCTGCGATTACGGCACCGGTTGCCGGAACGCCGATCGCGGAGAACGTGGCGGTGTCCAGTGCGGCCCCCAGCAGGGCAGCCGTAGTCACACTGTCGTCGACATCCTCGACCGCCTTGGCGATGGCCCAGGTGACGACCTTCTCCATCATGAGACGGGCCGGAGCGGCAGGGTCGCGCTGTAGGCGACCAGGTACTCGTAACGCCACATGGAGTGTTCGCCGTCGTCGGTTCCGGTCTCGACGATGGTGGCCTCCTGGATGCGGTACGCCATGCCGAGCCGGTCGCGGTAGAGGGCACCCGTCGGAAGCATCGGAATCGTCGGGTGCTCGCGACCGCCCTTCGGCGAGATGGTGATCAGCGCATGCCGGATTTCACTCTCCGGGTCGTCGTCCATCATCGGCTGGATCACAACGTAATTGGCGGATCCGGTTCCTCCGGATGCCTCGATTCGCCACGCCATGTCATTCTCCTCTCCTAGTCAACACAGCCAGAATACAGGCAAGTTGGGGAAAACAGGAAGCCCCCGCCGGAGCGGGGGCTTCTCTGCCGTGCGGGCTTGTCAGCCCTGGTTCATCCAGCTCGCGAGACCGTTCTCGACGAACCACTCCAGCGGGAAGGCGGTGGTCGCCTCGGTCACCCGGGGGGCGCCCGTCTGGTTGGCCTTCGCGAAGGCGGCCTTGGTGATGCCGCCCTCGGCCGCGTCGGCGGCGTAGTAGCGGGCCGCCAGGTTCACCTTCCGGCGCTCGGCGTCGGTCAGGTTCAGGCCGTCCAGGCTGATGCCCTCCGCGTCGTCCTCCTCCTCGAAGGAAACGCCGCCCTTGGTGAGCTGCGGCCGGGAGACCTGCCCCTGGATGACGTTGAAGCCGAGGTCCAGCGGAGCCCGCAGACGCAGTTCCTGCTCGGCGTCCATCCGCTCCAGGCTGATGCCCTGCTGGCTGCGCAGGGTCTCGATCTGGAGTCGCGCGTTGAGCTGCTGACGCATCAGCTTGGTCTCGGCCTCGCCCTCCAGCTTGGCCTTCTCCAGTTCGAACTGGGCCTGCTGCTCCAGCTTCTTGCGCTCGATCTCGGCCTGGACCTTCTCGTGCTCGATGGCCGCCAGGCGCCGCTGCTCAGCCAGGGCCGCCTCGTGCTCGCGGTTCTTCAGGATCATGTCGGCCTCGTGCTGCTCGGCGGTCGCCTCGGCGTCGGCCCGGGTGAGGCGGGACTTCCGCTTCTTCGCGGCCATCTGCGCCTTCTCGTCGTCGGTCAGGTCGCTCGGGTCCTTCAGGCCGTTCAGGGCCATCGTCCACGTGAGCTTCGTGAAGACCGGGAGGACCGCCGCGAACCCCGCCGCGCCGCCGCCGATCGTCGTTCCGTGGTAGCCGAGCAGACCGGCGACGAACAGGGCCTCGACCCAGCCGATGACCGGCAGGAAGTCGAAGGGCTTCTTCCTCTTGGGCAGCTTGCCCATCAGCTTCTGACCCTGGTACTGGGCCACCATCGTCGCGCTCCAGACGACGTCCATCGTCGCGGCGGCCGAGAGGGAGATCAGGCTGAGCCCGCCCAGCTTGTCGATGGTGAGCGCGTCGACCTTGTACAGGTCGATGAAGGACCAGGTGCTCCAGGCGAGGGAGCCGATCGAGAGGATGCTCGCCATCAGAACCAGAACGGAGAAACGCTTCGGACCGTCCTCGTCGATGTCGACCTTTGCGACCTTCTCGTTGTTTTCCGTCTTGTCCATGTCTGGGTTTCTCCCTTTCCGAAAACCCCCGGTTTTGGAAACCTCGCTTGGGGGCGTTAGGCATGACTGTGCCAGCGTGGCCTAGGCCGTGTCAAGCGAACCAGGGCCAGATTCGGGAAGTGGTCCGTTCTGTCCGAATTCACCATGATTCGAGAATCATGGTACGAAGTGCCGCCCCGTCGTGCCCTCATTCGTCCGATTCGAGTGGAGAACAACCACCCTTTCTTTGGCTTCTTCCGACGGGACGGAACCTCTTCCACGCTTCAGGAAGAGCGGGACCTCCGGAAGAGGCCGTAAAGGAAGCCCTTCCGTTCGCTGCGATGCCGTCCGGAAGGAGTCGGAATCTCCTCGGAAACCTGGTGACCAGCGGCGTCGGGATCGTCTGCCTCAATTCGTCCGGTTTCGTCTTCCAGAACCTGCTCGGAAGGGGGGTCGATTGCGGTCAGGTTCAGTACGTAGACGTTCGCCCCCCGCAGGCCGGTGGCAGAGAAGCCCGGTTCGGTGCGCAGCAGTCCGCTCCGGGTGAGTTCGGCCCTGGCTCGCACCAGGGCGCCCTGCGTCAGTCCGCTGTCCTTGAGGAGGGTGGTCGTTGCCACCTGGGCCCGCCCCGCCTCGTTCACGTGCTTCAGCAGGGCGTCCAGCAGCTTTCGTGCCTCATGGCCCAGCGCGTTGCGGTCATAGGGGTTGTCGCTCATGCCGTCACCTTTCCCGTGATCTGTGTCGGGCATCAGCGTACGGCGAAGGGCCGCCAGAACATCGTCTGGCGGCCCTTCTGGTAGGCCATCTCGTGTGGCCTGGTCATCCGGCCCAGGGGTCGTCGTTCAGGTCGCTCAGCCAGCGGCCAACCGTGGAGGCGTCCACGCCGAGGACACGGGCGCCTTCGGCGCGGCTCAGGTGTCCCTGCTGGATTTCCCCGTGCAGCCACGCGATGACGGCGGAGCGGGCCTCCTCCTTCTCCTCGGCCGTGAAGCCGGACTTCGGAGCCTGGGAAGCGTGGTACGTGAGCACGACCATCGGGTGACGGCCGACCGGAACCTGAGACGTCTCCTGCCCGGCTTCCACGGCCTCCGTGAGAACGGGAACGGACTCGGGCGCGGCATCTTCCTGGACGGGCTCCAGGGCGGCTTCCTCCGCTTCCGGTGCGGGTTCGATGTCGGGCGCCACCACCCACCAGTCCTCATGCTCCGGCTCCGCCGTGGCCGGGTAGGGACCGGCCAGGGCGAACTGGACCTGCAACTCCCCCTGCAAGGGTTGCTGCACGGGCCCCTTCTCCAGGCTGACCTGCACGGATTCGCTTGCATCCGGGTTCTCGTGCAAGGCCGTCTGCATAGGGGTCCGCAAGGGCGTGGTGGGCTCGTCCAGAAGCAGCCCGTCATCACCCTCAGTGACGCCCGAAACATCCAGCTTCGTCCACTGTGAAGTGGCCTGCTGCATGGGCTCTTGCACGTCGGGAATAGGCTCCTTGACCAGGGAGTATGCCGGTTCCGGACTGGCCTGCCGCGAGGTCTCATTCCGGAAGTCGTTCGTCACCGAGGCGATGTCGTCGAACGACTGGCCCGACTTGCCCTGGTCTGCGACATCCGAAGTGGCCTGCTGCACGACCTGCGGCAATACCGTTGTGGGCGCTTCCGGAGCAGTTACCGCACGGGTTTCGGCTTCGGGCGAAATGGCCTGCTGCACCGGCTCCTGCAAATCCGGCTGTTCGAATCGCTCAGTTTCGACCGAATCTTCCGAATCGTCCCTCGCCCGTTCGGCCTCTTCGCCGGAACTCGACTCGTCCACCTGCGGGTTTTCGAGGATCTGCGTGGGGCTCTCCGGCGCAGGGTCGACGAGCGTCTTGTTCTCGTCATCCTCACTTTCCGTGATCCCCTTCGACTCCTCTCCTTCGGTTACCCACGGCTCCTCGCGGCCCAGCTTCCGCTCACGTGCAGAGAACACCGCCAGCCCGATCACCGTGAGGAGGACGGCTGCACCGAGCGCCTGCGGAACGCTGGTCGAGTGACCGCCCCGCTCCGGGCCGCCGGTCGCCGCGCTCAGGACCACCCAGATCGGAATGAGCACGATGAACGCCCGGCCACCCTTGGCCCACACCGAGCGGTGCTCGCCGTTCTCGTCCAGCTCCAGCACCCAGTTCTTGCTTCCGTGCAGCCCCCTGCGGAACATCCTGCCCAGCCCCTTGGAGCCGTTCTGGACCTCCATCGACTGCCTGATTCCCGCTGCCTGCGGGACCTTCACGCGGATCGCCATGACCTCCTCATCTCCTCTCCGAGTGGCCCGCCGGAGCTGTTCCGGCGGGCCGTTTCCACTGGTTCTTGCAGGCCACTTTTCAGCGGCCCTGGACCCACTTTCTGGGGTCGTTGTGATTCTCCCAGGAGGGAACCACGATCCGGTCCCCATACCTGGTGTACCCGATGTGCGTGCCCGGCGGGATGAGCCGGTTGCCCGCCGACAGGCTGCCGCACGAGAGACAGGGGTCCCCCTCCAGGCGGCCGTGCTCGCAGCGGTGCAGGTCCAGCAGCAGCTTGGCCAGACGGCTCGTTTCGACCTCCTGCGGGGTCGGCAGCTCAGCCACGAGCGGCTTCCAGGGTTCGATTCGAATCGGACGAACGGGTTCGAATCTCCCTGAATTCGGTGCAGGCGCAGGTCCCACGGCCCTGTGCCAGCTTGTGGCGGCAGGCCGTACGGGAGCCCTTCAGGTGCGTTCCAGTGTGTTCGTGCCGGGGGTGCCCGCACCCCGAGGGGCCGGTACAGAGCATCTTCTCGTGCAGGCTCATCGCGTTCTCCTCGTTCTTGCTGGTCAGCGCTCGGCGGCCAGCTCGCTCAGCTTCGCCGCCAGCTTCGCATTCAGGTCCAGCGCCTGCTCGTACGTCAGCTCGGCGAACAAGCCCGGGTCCTCGTCGGCCTGGAGGTCCGTCAGCGGCACCGTCAGGCGCTCGCCGAAACCGGTCTTCACCGGGCCGAAGCCGCCGATGACGATGTGGCAGCCCGGGGTCATGCTCTTGTCCACGGCCAGCCTGGCGTTCCTGTCGATGTCGCCCAGGCTGTTCAGGGCACGGATCTCGCTCACTTCTCCTCCTCGGTCCAGGTGCGTCCCAGGTAGTCCTTGTGCGGCTCCTTGTGGCCGCGTGCCAGCCCCTCGCAGGGCTCGCCGTCGTCGGGGTGCTCCGAGCCGCAGAACAGCAGGATGTCGTGCTCCGCGAAGGCGGCGACGATCGCCGGTTCCTCGTCGTACACACCCACGGTGCCCTCGGCGTTGTTCCAGCCCATCTCCGTCAGGGCCTTGATCAGCTTGGAGGCGATGCGCTGGACGGCCTCCGCGCCGATCTGCTCCTTGACCAGGAGGATTTCGTCCATGACCGGTTCGAACACGTCGGTTCCGGCCTCGTACTTGATTCCCACATTCTCCTCATTCCGATGGTTCTTCCAGGGGTTCGCCCTGGAATCCAAGGCGAACCCCCACCGTCACACCGTCTCGATACGGGTCACGCGGTAGAGGCCCGCGTAGATCTCGCGTGCCGCCTCCGCGTCGTCCACATCGTCCAGCTCGACCAGGAAGGTGTGATGCTCGCCCGTCACGTCGGTGCAGAGCTTGCCGTTGACCGGGCACGGGCCGGTCTTCTTCTCGCGCGGGTTGTGCTCAGGGTTCTTCGCGAGCCGTACCGTGACCAGGAACTGTGCCATCAGCCGTTCACCCGGCCGATGTAGACCTTCCGGCCGCCGTACTTGTACTCGGAGATCGGGGCGACGACGACCTTGTAACCCCGGTAGGAACCGGAGTTGGCGTTCAGGATCTTGTCCCCGCCGACGTAGATGCCCACGTGCTTGATGTTGCCGGACGAGGTGCCGAAGAACACCAGGTCACCCTTGGCGCGCTTGCTCCACGAGATCTTCGAGGACTTGTTGTACTGGCCCTGGGCGGTGCGCGGCAGCGTCTTGCCGTTCTTCTTGTACGAGTAGTACGTCAGGCCCGAGCAGTCGTAGGCGTTCGGACCGGCGGCGCCGTCCCTGTAGGGGTCCCCCTTCTGGGCGGTGGCCGTACTCAGGGCCTTCGTCCGTATCGGAGTGGCCGCACTGGCACTGGGCGCCACGGTCAGCATGATCCCTCCCGCGAGCGCGGTGGACAGGGCGACGGTGGTGAGCTTCTGCATGGTGCTTCTCCTTGGATTCCGAGATTCTTCTGGATGTTCGCGATGGAATTCCTGGCGAACTACCAGCTCATTCCTTCGGGACTGAAGAGGACGGGGATGCCCGCTTTCCTGGCGCGCTCGACGCAGTCGGCCGTTCCGTGGGAGGGGTGTTCGCCGGGCGGACACCAGGGGCTGTTCTTCCGGCACGGGTTCGCCCATGCCATGACGAGCTGGGCTCCGGCGCTGACCATGTCCTGGTTGCGGAGATTGCCCGCGTAGTTGCCATGGGCGTCCCAGTCGGGCAGGTAGGGGACCTCCAGGACCAGGGAGTCGTCGAAGCGCGCAGCCCAGTCGCTGAGGTACCGGTCGGCGCCGCGCTTGTTCTTGCCGTTGCGCACGAGCAGACGGCCGTGCCGCTTCAGCAGGCGAGTGACCGGAGTCCAGACCGCACTGCGGTCCGCCCAGTCTCGTGAGCCTGTTCCGATCAGCTCGAAATACGGGACGTTGAGATTCAACGTCTCTGCCGTTAGCTGCGGTTGGGCGTTCATGTGCCTCCTATCGAACGGCCTAGGCCGATCCTACCCGATGGCCTACTTCTCGGGTAGGCCACTTCATGAGGAGGCTTGTCCTGATTCGTGGCGATTCTTGGTCACTGCGAATCATCATGAACTCCTGCGAATCGGGCATACCGGACCACTTTTTATGGATCCCCGACACGCTACAGCAGGACATAAACGGTCAATCTGGACGGTCCGAATCGAGCGATTCACCCGTTGTGTCCATTACCCTTCGGTAGCTTCTCTTCCGAGATTCGGGCGCCTTCCGACCTGATTCTTGTTACTTCTCGGTAGCTTCTCTTCGGGTTCGGGGTGAAGGAAAGTTACCGAACGGTAGGCAGATGGCACACGAAAGGCCCGCCGGTCTCCCGACGGGCCTCCGTTCAGCCGTACGCGATCCAGTCGGGGATCACCGTGGGCTGGATGACGGACTCCTCGACCATGAACCCGAAGTCGTCTCGACGGAGTCGGCCGTCCTCGGTCCGCATGTACCGGTCGATATGGATCCCCTCTTCGTCTCTCCAGATCTCCGGCCACCTCGGAATGTCCACCGGGTCCACCCCGCAGGAAGCGAGCATGGAGAGTACGTCTTTTCGCCGCTTCTCCAGAAGAGCCCTGACGGACTCTGACACCTCGGTCCGCAGTATCGCCCTCATGTCGTTTCTCATCGTTCTCCCCTCATGCCGAAGAGGGGCACGGCATCACGCCGTGCCCCTCCAGGCGGTCTCACTTGAACTGGACCTCGGTTCCGTCGGGCCACACGAAGCGCGCGTTCTCCTTGCGCACTCCGTCCTTGTCGGCGACGACGCGCCAGATGTCTCCGGCCCACTCTCCGTCGACCACCATCACGCCTTGAACGGTTCTGTCGATCTCGGCCATCTCGGCGACCAGCCTCTTCACGTCCTTCTCCAGGTCGCGACAGTCGAAGGACTCCCTCCACGGGATGGCCGCACTCGACGTGAAGATGGTGGAGATGCCGGTTTCGGTCTCTTCCTCGGAGCGCTCGACCGCGAGGACCACGCCCGGGTCGTCTCGGGAGTCGGGCTTGTTGTCCAGGTAGAACCCGCTGCTCTTGATCTCCGACCACTGGAGCGGCGGGTCGATCGTGAATACTCCGCTCACCGATCCGGTGTAGCTCAACGCCTTCCCCTCTCCTTCAGAAACAGGAACACGCGAGCGGCCACCCCGGAACCAGCCAGGGTGGCCACCCACTCGATCGCGTACGACATCAGCCCTTGGTGCAGAGCGGGAAGAGCTTGTTCTTCTTCCCGGCCGGGACCTTGGCCGCCACGCAGTTGTCGTAGTCGACCTTGCGGACGTCCTGCTCGTACAGGTAGCCGTCGTCGGCGAGGACGAAGATCTCGTACTCCGTCTCGCACCCCTTCGGCTTGAACTGGTACTTCAGCTTGGGGATCTTCTTGCCCTTCAGCCTCTCCGGCTTTTCCGGCTTCTTCTTCAGCTCGACGCCCTTGTTCTTGACGGTCGGCGTGACCGACGGGCTGGCGCTGCGCTGCGTCGTTCCGGATCCGGTCGACGGCGTCTTTGAGGCGGGGGTCGAAGCAGCCTTGGACGGCGTCTTGGACGGCGCCTTGGAGGTCGTGGTGCCGGAGACCGCCTTGCCCTGCTTCTGCGTCTTGCTGTCGCTGCTGCTGGAGGCGTCGCCGTCGGACTCCGAGCTGGACGAGTTTCCGGAGGAGGTCTTGCTTCCCTTGCTGCCGCCCTTGTTGCCACCGGAGACGAAGGCCACCGCGTCCATCGCGATGTCCTCGCCGGGGCAGTCGTAGTCGACCTGCTGTCCCTGCACGAGGCCGGAAACCTCGTAGTCGTAGGTGTCGGTACCACATGCGGAGATGGCCAGGATGATGCCAGCGGCCCCGGATGCGATCTTCACGGTCTTCTTGTTCACGGTCAATCCCCTTTCCTAGAAACAGTATTGCAGGAAAGTGGGAAGTTGTCGAGTCGCTTCTTCGTAGATTCGTGCGAAGCTATGACCATCACACGGAGGGAGGAACCCGTGTCTACACCGATGAGCGCAGCCAGATTTCTGGCCGCTCTGAAGGCGGAAGGTGTCGAGGTTGTCGAGGTCGGCAACTGGGAGACGCACAACCGCAACAGCAAGGGACCGTGGGGCGCCGTGCACGGTGTGATGATCCATCACACCGTCACCAGCGGTACCCAGAACACCGTCAATATCGTGAACAACGGCTACTCCGGCCTGCCCGGTCCGCTCTGTCACGGCATGATCGCCAAGAGTGGCAAGGTCTACCTGGTTGGCTACGGCCGTGCCAACCACGCGGGCCTCGGCGACCCGGACGTGCTCCAGGCGGTCATCGACGAGCGCTCGGCGCCCGCCGACAACGAGGCCACCGTGGACGGCAACAGGGCCTTCTACGGCTTCGAGTGCGAGAACCTGGGCAACGGTAAGGACCCCTGGCCCGCAGCCCAGCTCGAAGCCATCGAGCGGGTCTCCGCCGCGATCTGCCGGTACCACGACTGGGGCTCGCTCTCGGTCATCGGCCACAAGGAGTGGCAGCCCGGCAAGGTGGACCCGCTGGGATTCACCATGGACTCCATGCGTGCGCGCGTGCGCTCGCGCCTGGGGACCGATCCCAACAAGCCGACCCCGCCGCCGTCCACCGGCACCACGTACACCGTGAAGCCCGGTGACACGCTGAGCGGGATCGCGAAGGCTCTGGGCGTGACGGTCGACGCCCTGTACGCGGCCAACAAGGACAAGATCAAGAACAAGAACGAGATCTTCCCCGGTCAGGAGCTGACGATCCCCAAGGGATCCGGTCTGCCGAAGCCGCAGAAGCCGAAGGTGGACCTGTCGCAGCTCATCGCGGCTGCCAAGTCCGACCCCAAGGCGTCGGGACAGCCGGTCACGTACGCCGGAACGAAGACGGTCGAGGCCGCCCTGGTCGACGAGGGGCTGCTGGCGAAGACCTACCTGGACGGGCACTTCGGCACGACGACCGTCGAGGCGTACCGCAAGTGGCAGCTCAAGCTGTATCCGGGCGCCAGTACGGCTCCGGGTGGTGCAGCAGACGGCATACCCGGGAACGACAGTCTCACTAGGCTCGGCGAGAAGCACGGTTTCACCGTCGTCGCGTGACCACGAAAGGTGGCCCAATGAAGATCTTCGGCAGAGAGCCGGTGTACATCCTGGCCTTCATCGCCGTCGCGCTGAAGCTGGCGTCGGCGTACGGCCTGGACGTATCCGACGAGATGCAGGGCGCCATCATGGCTTTCCTCAGCCTGGTGGTCGCGCTCGTCGAGGCGGTCGTCCTGAAGACGGGCGCCGTCGGTGCGGCCGTGATCAACCTGGCACAGGGCGGACTGGCCCTGTTCCTCGCCTTCGGGCTGGAGATGAGTGCCGAGCAGCAGGCCCTGTGGATGCTGATCGTCGAGAGCGCGGTCGCGCTGTGGCTCCGTGAGAAGGTCACGGCGCCCGTCGTCTCCGTACCGATCGAGCAGAAGGCGCCCGCAGCCTTCAGCCGGGCGGCCTGATGGCCACGGCGATCCGGCGGCTGTACAAGAGGCTGGGTCGCCGTGGCACCGCACTCGTACTCCTGGGGCTGGGCAAGATCTGCTTCGGCCTGGGGTACGCCCTCGATCCGGGCCCGAGCCCGGTTGGCTTGGGACTCCTCAACAGGCATGGCGGCGTTCAGTGCTGGTCGTCGGTCTGGATCATCTGCGGATCCATCACCTTCGGGTGCGCGTGGCTCCGCATCGGGAGGGATTGGCTCGGTTTCTTCACCGCGCTGATCCCTCCCCTGGTGTGGGGTTCCACGTTCCTCTGGAGTGCGGTCTCCGGCGACTATCCCAGGGGGTTCGCCCTCGCCGCGTGGTACGCGATAAGCCATGTCGGCATCATTCTGTGGGCCGCGTCAGTACCCGAGTACTCCGTGCCCCGCCAGACCCTCCAGAAGGAGCGAAGATGAGCGAAGACTGGGGGGCTGTTCTGCCCGTCGTCGGGGCCGTTCTGGGGGCGCTCGCGCTTCTCGGTTCGGGCCTTTTTGCCGCCCGCGCAACCAAGGCGGCTGCCAAGATGACCGCCGAAGCCCAGCGGGCGACCGCCGTGGCCAACGCTGAACCGGCCCAGCGACAGCAGGATCTGGCAACCTTCCGGGAGATCCGTGACGGACTGGAGAGGAAGCTGGACCGGCATGAGAACCGCATCGACAGCCTCACTTCTCTGGTCAGGGCATTCTCCTGGTATGTCTCGGAGCTGACCGGGCAGATGCGCTCACACGGCATCGAACCTCCGGCGCCTCCGGAGAGGATTGTCGAGTACAACCGCAACGGAACCTGACGAAGGGCCCGGCCGGGGGAGGCCGGGCCCTTCTGAGTTCATCGCCTGCGCAGGGCGCCACCGTTCACGATCGACCCCCGAGGGAGGGCGGATTCGCCGGGCTTGCCGTCGTTCATGCGCAGGTAGCCCTTCACTCCGGATCCGCCGGACGCCGTGCTCCCTGGGATGGCCTGCCGCTCATCCCAGGGCAGATCCGGAAACTCCCGCCGGGCCTTCATCAGGCGCGTGCTGATGGTCTGCGGCGAACAGTCGAACCGGATCGACAGGTCGAGATGGGAAAGGCCCTCGATCCAGGCCAGTGCGATCTCACGGTTGTCCAGGTCGGGCCGCTTTACGCGTCCGTCCATCGCACCCCCTCGTTCCGGCCCGCCTCGTGCTCCCTCAGTTCGGGCGTGAGGGAGGGGTTCACGATTCTCAGGATCTCGTAGATGTCGGCGGGGCGCAGGTGCGGCCACATCATGCTCCGGGCCTCCTTGTACTTGCGCTCCAGGCGGTCCCTGGTGGCCCCGTCCAGGTGCTTGAGGCGGTCAGGCAGGGAGTTGTGGGCGTTGTCGCTCGTCTTCACCAGCATGGCCGCGTAGCCGCCCTGGATGACCCGCTCGATCTGCTCGCGCTTCGTCGAACCCGGCACCTTCGTGACCGCGTCGATGATCTCCAGGGAAATCTCGGTGACGCCTGCCGACCGCAGCGACTCCAGGGTTTCGTCGGTGTCCTCGACGACGTCGTGCAGCAGTCCGGCCACGCGAACCGGCTCGGAGAACGACGCGAGACCGGCGGAAACCGCTCGCGCGTGCTCGATGTACGGCACTCCGTTCTTGTCGAACTGGTCCTTGTGCGCCTTGGCCGCGATGACGTCGGCCTCCCAGGTGCGCATCACGCATTCCCCTTTTCCGTGTCGTCCCGGTACAGCGAGCCCATCCGGGAGCGCTTGCCCAGGTTGTTCAGGTAGACCTCGTCGTCGATCGTGCCGACGCTGGTGAACCGCCACCGCTGAACCGGCGAGGTCTGGCCGGGCCGGTGCAGGCGTCCTTCCGCCTGTTCGTTCATCACGTTGTCCTCGGTGTACGAGACGATCGCCTCGCACCGGCAGACGTCCTTCAGCCAGTCGACCCCCTCCGAGAGGGACTGGAGCTGCGCAATCAGGACCCGCCACTGAGTTCCGAATCCGGATTCGATCTGTTTCCGCTTCGCCGTCGTGGTCTTCATCGTCCATGCCACGGACTGCGAACCGAGCGCCTTCTCCGCCATCCGGGCCCAGCGCGCCGAATGCGTCCACACCAGCAGGGGTTCCTCCGGCGGCAGGTCGGCCAGAAGATCGATCAGTGCCGTCAGCTTGGGCTGCGGAGCGTCCTCCTCGTAGGAGACCTCCAGCTTGTCGACCGCGTAGGACACGTGAATCTTCGTCTGGCCGGTGTCCTCGTCGGTCTTCTCCTCCAGCATCTTGAGGTCGTACACCCTGGCGTCCATCCGCAGATCGAAGTGCTTCTGCGGGGTGACCCAGCTCTTCTTACGGGTGGTCACCTCATCGGCCCGCAGCGTTCCCAGGGCCGCCTGCCGGAGCCGGGTGCGCTGCTCCACGGGAAGTGGTGCGGCGACCGGCTGATCGGCCAGCCACGCCAGGGACTGCGCCTCGAAGTCGCGGTACTGCTCAAGCTGCTCCGCGCCGAGCGGCACAAGGATCTCCCGCTCGATGACCGGCGGAAGCTGGTCGACGACCTCCTCCGTGCGGTACCGGACCACGGCCGGGATGTCACGCCAGACGCCGCCAGGAATCAGCTCGTCCCCGGGGACCTCCACCTCGACCTTCTTGCCCGCCTTGTAGTAGCTCTTGTCGTCCATGTGGAAGTGGGTGCGAGCCCAGTCGTGGAACGCCGGGTACCGGTCGGGCCAGACAAGGTTCAGCGGAGTCCACAGGCCCTCCGGCTTGTTTCCTCCAGGCGTCGCCGACAGGAGAAGCCAGCGGTCCGCCTTGATGCACTTCAGGACGTGGCGCGGGACGCCGTGCCGGTTCACCATCCGGTGGGACTCGTCGAGGATGACCAGATCCCAGGTGCCGGTCCGGGTCCACGGCGGGACGGTGCCCTCCTTCATCGCCTTCAGGGCCGCCGCCTTAGTGGCCTTCGGCTCCTTGGCGAGAGCGTTGCGGCCGTTGGACGCCCGGCGCCTGATGTCCTCCGGAATGCCGCCGTGCATGGCGTTCCAACCGATGATGAAGACGCCGGGCGGCTTCGTGCGGGACGTCAGCGCGGACCAGTTCTCGGTGTCCTTGCGGTGCGTTCCGAGAAGCCGGGTGAGGCCCTTCTCGGCGAGCGACGGGAACTGCTCCTCGAAGGTTCGCTGCCACTGGCCGAGAGTGTTGATCGGGGCCACCACGAGAACGCGCGGCATCCGGCCGAGCTTGAGCAGACGCACCGCCTCGACGCTGGTGACGGTCTTACCGGCACCGAGGCCGGAAGCGTTGATGCCGCCTCCGGCCAGGATGCGCCGCGTCTCCTCCTGGTAGGGACGCAGGGTCTTCACGCGCGCTTCTCCAGCTCGTTCACGGGCCGCTGACGCTTCTGCCGCAGATGGTCCTTCATGGTGCGGGCCGCCTGGTGTTCGGTGCCGTACGTGTCACTGGGCACGTCGCCGTCGAGATCGACCCAGGAGTAACCGTCATGGCTGTACTCCTCGCCCGGGTTCCTCGGCACATGGAAGGTCCAGCCGACGATCGTCTTCCGCAGGCCCGTACTGACGGCACGGAAGTCACTCGCCCCTTCGTGGACCTTCCTCGCATCTTCCTCGTGCTTCAGCACGCCTCTTCCCCTTCCGATTCTGCCGCCCTGCGCTGAGCGACTTCCTTCCGGGCTTCCCGGAGCATGGCCTTGCCGTTGGTCCAGCGCTCGGGGACCTCGTTGATGAACTGAGTCAGCCGATCGCGTATTTCAATCGCGTCGGCCAGGCTCAGGTGAGGTTCGCGCGAGTTCATGCCGGGCGCCTCATCCACGAACAGCCACACATGCGGACCGCTGGCCGCCGAGGACTCTTGGACGCGGATCTCGACCGGATGACCGTAGCTTGTGCGGACGGCGCTGCCGCCGTAGAGCAGGAAGCCACGGTCGCTCGCGGGGACGGCTGGATTCAGAGGCATGCGAACACCGCCGCCGACTCCGAGTCCCCAGCCAGCCCCAGCTCGCCCGCCATGTCGGCCAGGTCGTAGGGCCACATCTTGTTGGTGTACGTGATGACGACGGTCGCCCCTTCGCGACGGGCATGGTTGTTGCCGCGCCTGGCCTCGGGCACCTCGCGAACGTGTTCCATGACCTTCTCCGCCGCTTCCTCGTCCAGGCATACCAGACGGACTTCCGGCAGCTTCTCACCCTCCATGGGCCTGCGTCCTTTCCGCGTCACGTAGCTTCCAGTTCAGGAATGCCACGGCTCCCTGCCGGGCGACTGCATCCTCCATCGTGTGGGAGCTTTCACCCTCGGCTTCAGCCAAGAGTTCTCGTATGACCCTGATGCGCTCCGGGTCGCTTTCCGTGTCGGCCATGGCGTTCCTTTCTCGCTGAGCGCCCAGCCTATTTCTAGCCGATCTGACCCAGCATCCCTACGGTGCCCTTGACTGCGTCAAGAGCGATCTGCCCGGTGTTCGTTCCTGCGATGAGGAGCCCGAAAACCAGCACCAGAACTGCCGTGACTTGCACACTGCCCGAGCTGCGCGGCTCCTCTGAAGGACGGAGTCGGAAGAACAGGACGATCGCGAGAAGTACCGCCAGATCGATGTGGAGATTCATGGCCCCTCCTCGGGGGCTACCGGCTCAGGACCGCCTTCGCCCAGGAAGGCGAGAGGCAGTGGGACGGGTGGTTGAATCCGATGCCGCAGCAGGTGCACAGGCGGATGCCGATGAACCAGTGCGGCACTTGCGGCAGCCGGGTGTCAGCCGATTCACGGTGCGCCGCCTCGGGCTGGCCGCAGTTCGGGAAGAGGCAGTGCCGCTCCCCTCGGAACACGTGATCACCGATGAGGGTCAGTGCCACCTGCGCCGCACCTCCTCGATCAGGTGGAACGTCTCGGGCGAGGTCGTCATCTGGTGCGCGTGCGCCACGCAGCGCTCCAGACTCTCGACCTTGTTCCCCTTGGTGACGGCCAGGACGAACGGCGCGGCGAGCCCGCACGGACCGAGCACCTTGCCGCCGTGCGCCTCGATCAGATCCGCCTTGCAGGTTCCGCCCCGGCTGGACGTGGTGGCGATCCACTCGGTGACGAACTTCGGCACCGGCCTGACCTCGACCGCCGGGATCTCCAGGTGGTCGCCCCACGTGTCGACGTGCACCTCGGACGTGTTCGGCTCCAGGTAGGACGCCTTCCAGTAGCGACCCTCGTCCGTGAAGACGACGGACCACAGGGAGCCGTACTCCTGGTGCTCGACGAACTCGCGGTGCACGACGAGCTTGCTCATGCCTTCGACGGCGATGTGGTGGCGCTCCAGCCACTCGACGGGGAAGACGCGAACTTCCGCCTTCACTGCTTGCGCTCCGGAACCCTCTTGAGGGGACCGATCTCCGTCACTGCCAGGGCGGCACGGTTGACGGTACGGCGCACGGGGCCCACCTTCATGCCCCCGATGCCCGCAGTAGCGATGAGTCCGGCCGCAGCGACGCCCACCTCGGGCGAACCGGTGACGGCCACGGCTGCGGCACCGAGTACTCCGGCGACCGTGATCGAGGCGACGTCGTGGGCCACGAGGTGGTCGTCCACGTCCTGGATCGGCTTCACTTCTTCTGCTCCCTTCCGTTGGCGATCCTCTCGATCGCCCGGTTCAGCCATTCGCTTTTCTGATAGACCACGTAGAACGTGGCCAGGTAGGCGGTGAGACCCCAGGGCCCGACGGGCTCTCCCAGGGGGAGAGCGATGCCGAGCGCGACGCCGACCGACAGGATCATCGCCACGAGAACGTAGCGCAGCTCGTGCGGCTTCATCGCCGGATCCAGGTCTTCTCGGACATGCCGAGGAGGATCATCCAGCAGGCGAGGACCCATACCATCGCCGCGAAGAAGTGGACCTCCTCGTTGATCAGGAAAGCCGGACCCATCACGATGAGCATCCTGGTCAGGTATGCCATCACGTTCCTTCGGAGTCGAAGAGGGCGCCCTGGTCCTGGTGACCTCCAGGCGGCTGCCCTCCGTTGTCGATGAGGGCCCAATGCGCCGCCGGATCGCTCAGGCCCAGCCGGTGTGCCAGCCACTCACGCAGGAGCGGAAGCTGATCGCCGGTCCAGGAGGGGTTCTCCTGGCGGGGCCGGTCGCCGTAGCGCACCGATGCGGCGGGCATGGGGAAGGCCGCCGTCGGCCGGTCGACCCAGTTGATGACGGCCGACTTGCTGACGCCGAGGTGCTTTGCCACGTAGGTGCTGTCGTAGAAGGTCTGCACGTACTTCCCCTTTCGGCCTAGGCCAGCTTAGCACAGCCTGGGGTCGAAATGCCTCAACCTCGTTGGGATTGCTCCGACTTGAGCTTCGCGGCTTCCAGGATCCCGGCGATCTCGCGCAGCGTGTCCACCGAGTAGGGGTCCAGGCCGTCCTTCCCGTGGCCGGAGACTCGGGCCTCGATCCCCAGATCGCGCAGGCGGGACTTCACAACCGCCCGCTCCTGCTCCAGGGCCACCTCGGTCAGCGTCTTGAAGTACTGGTGGCAGGCGCCCTGTTGCGCTGAGCGGTCCTCTTTGCTGAAGGGGACCGGCCTGAAGCCGTACGCCGACTCGATGAAGATCCGCTTGGTGCCGATACTGGTGACGGCCAGTTCGCGCTGGCTGTTGCCGTCGAACACGACAACCTTGCTGCCGACCGTCAGGACTTCCCCGCCGATCTCGAACGAATTCGCCATTCGTCTCTCCTGCCTTTCCTCAACTTATCCAATCCTAGCGGAAGTTGAGGGGCATGAAAACACGAGGGCCCCCTCCGGCGAGGAGGGGGCCCTGTGCTCTACGTCACTTCATCCACGGCCACGGCGCGTTCTTGCCCTGCTCCAGGAGCTGGATCAGGCCGAAGCTCGCATCCGACAGGCCGCCGAAGCAGTGCCGGTTCGTGCCGCCGGTCTCCAGGATGGAACCGGCGTAGCCCGCCATGTTCCACAGGTAGACCGGGACGTTCTTCGGGATCAGGTCGTCGATCCGCGTCTCCGGCATGCCGTACACGCGCCCGCCCATGTTCGACGGGAGCCAGCCCGGCCGTGACTGCTCGTCCGTGACGATCACGACGCGGTTGAACTCGCTCGTGAAGTTGTCCTTCACGGCGCGCGGGATGTCGGTCCCGTTGATCGACGGGCCGAAGCTCTCGACGACCTTCAGAACGCTCGCCCCGCGCGGCACGTTGACCGTACGCGAACCGGCGCCGCCACCCCGGCTGTTCCAGCCGCCGAGCGCCTGGTCGCCGCCGAACTCGACCAGCTTGGCGTCCTGCGCCTTCATGGCCAGCGCCGCCCCGAAGAGCGCCGCCTGGTCGGCCAGCGAGATGTCGCTCTTGTTCGGCGTCGAACCCCAGCCGCCCGGGAACATGCTCGGCGAGCGGTCCACCAGGATCAGGGTCTTCCCCCGCAGGGTCGGAACCAGCTCCAGCGAGCCCGCCAGGCCGCGCTCCAGGGCGTGACCCCAGCGCAGCGACGACAGGGCGCGGTACGCCGACAGGAAGCGGTACGGGAAGAGACGGGCCCTCCGCACGCGCTCGCCGTCCGAGAGCACCTTGGCCACGGCGTCGGCCGAGGCGTCGGAGATGCCCTCCTCGTCGAAGTTGCGCAGGTTCTTGATCAGCGCACCCGGTGCCATGGTCGGGATCATGGCCTCCCACAGCAGCTTCTTGTCGACCTTGCCGCCCAGCTCCGACAGCACGTCCTCCCACGTGAGGCCCGCGTCCTTGAGTACCTGCGGCGCGATCAGGCCCGAGCCGTAGATGTACTCGGCCGACGCCTTGCGCGGGACGCTCGCCGCCGCCTGGCGCCACTCGCGCTGGTTGCGCGTCATCGACAGGGTCGGCGTGATGGCACCGCTGTGCCCGTGGCGGCGGTCGAGGATCAGCCGGAACAGGTCCGACTGCCACTGCGCGACCGGAGCCGGGTGAACGATGTCGATCACATCGGCGAACCGGTAGGCCCGACGCGGCGAGTCGTACTTGGCGTATGCGTACTCGGTGTACAGCCGCGCGACGGCCCGCTTCAGGCCCTTCTTGACCGGCAGGTAGCGCTTCGGCCACGCCTTGCCCGCGATGGAGAACCAGTAGGCGATGAACTCGCCCGGCTCGTCGGCCCGCTGGAGGACACCGTCGACCATGTCCTCGACACCGTCGTACCGGTGCTCGTCGCAGAGAACCTTGGCCGCCTCGCCCGCCGCGAGGAGCGACGTGGTGCGCATGTAGCCGTCAGTGCGCAGCCACGGCAGCATGGCCGTCACGTGCCGCTGCTCCAGCAGGGCGGTGCCGTGCAGGAGGTCGACGTAGCGCTCGTTGCGGTCGTCGGCGCGCTCGTAGAACGCGTCCTTGCCGACGAGGTTCGAGACCGACAGCAGGTACAGGTCCGACAGCGGGCTGCGCGTGAAGCCGCTCGCGCCCTCGAACGTCTTGGTCGTGCCGGTCGTCGCCACCTGGGACGTGACGCGCGCCTTCGCGCCCGGCTTGTTGAACGTTGCCATGACCCTTCTCCCTTTCCTTGAAACGCAAAAACCCCCTGTCCTGGGATGGGAGCAGGGGGCGCGTCTCGATGTATGCGTGGGGTGCCCGGCCAACAGATAGGCCCCGGTGGTTCTTTCGAACCTTCCTCGACCAACGCTCTGCCAATTGAGCTATCCACGAGCACGCTCGCGGATCAGGAATCGAACCTGAAACATTTGGTTCCACTGTGAAGTAACCGTTGCCAAGACGCTCCGGGCACCTCACCCACACACCGAGAAACAGAAGATCCAGAGGAGTCACCGGCCAACAATGCGAGCCCCGGTGTCTGCCAGTTATGCCATGCGTCGGCAGCGACGGGATTCGAACCCGCCCTCAGTTTCTTTTTCCAGAAGAAGTAACCGTTGCTCAAAACGCTCCGGTAACCCTTCTGGATCTTCTGTTACGCGCCCCGGCCAACAAGATGGCGCCCGGTGTTCTCTTCGCAGAATGAAGTAACCGTTCGCACGAACGCTCCGGGGTGCAGATAAAACATTACGCGATCCTGCGAGGGGATCGCAAGTCTTTTAGTACTCGCGAGGGGCGATGATCCAGGAGGCCCGCTCCTGGACGGGCTCCATCGACAGGTACCGCAGGCCGTTGCGCAGGCAGCCGTCGTCGGGGAAGTCGACGCCCGGGATGCGGATGTTGGGGTTCCACTCGAAGTTCGGGGCGATGCACTTCGGCGACCAGTCGTCCGCCTCGTACACGGAGCCCGCCAGCGCCAGCCCGTAGAACTGCGTGTTGGAGTGGCCGAAGGTGATGACCTCCAGGCCCTGCTCCTTCAGTGTCGCCTCGGCGTTGTCCTTCGTGATCAGCTCGTCGGGCACGCCGGAAGCCAGCAGTATGGCGCGGCGCATGTGGAACTCGTACCCCTCGCCGTCGTCGTCCATCTCCAGGTCGGCCTCGTACTCGGTGAGCCAGTCCGGCTCGAACTCGTCCAAGTTCTTGATCGCCCAGTCGCTGTCGTCCGGGACGCCCAGGCTGTAGCCGTAGAACAGAACTGCCATCGACATGTCGACTTATCTCCTGTACGACAGAGGGGGCCCGGGTGGGCCCCCTCAAGGGACGTGACGGTCAGGCGCTGGCCTGGTTGCCTGCGGCCGAGCTGTTCTCGGCGCGGACCGACTCGGCCAGCAGCTCGGGCAGTGGAGTGCCGCTGTCGCGGGACACCTGCACGTACTGCTCGGCGACCCGCCGGGCCGTGGCGTCGTCGAGGTCCGGGTGGACCGCCTTCACCTGCGCCGTCTCACGTGCGTACGCGGGCTTGGCCATGGACCCCTCCTCAGAAGCGGACGATGCCCTGCTGGCGGGCCTGCGCCAGCCAGGTCGGGAACTCGGTCATGAGCCGGTTGTAGAGCGTGCTGTCGGTCATCGTGGTGGGGTCGGTGCCCACCGCGAAGAAGTCCGAGTTGTCGATCGGCCGGTACTGCGGAACCGGGATGTCGTCGAGGCGCTGGAGGAAGCCCAGACCGTCCTCGTCGTCGTAGTCGTAGGGACGGTCCTCGCCGAAGCCGACGAACTGCCAGAAGATCGGCAGGGTGGCGTACTGGCAGAGGCGCTGCGCGGCGGCCTTCTTGTCGTACGGCGAGCCGTCGGTCTGGAAGATGACGTACGCCGGAACAGTCTTGCCGCTCGACTGGTAGTGCCGCACGACGGCGTCCATGGCGACGGTGTAGTCCGTGCCGCCCATCTGGCCGAGCTTGGAGTGGGCCTTGGCGATCTTGCCCTGATGCTGGCCGAGCACCAGCTCGTCCATGCCCTTCAGGGTGTGGTCGAAGAACACGACCGGCACCTTGCCGTCGTCCTCGAAGTGGGCCGCCATGCCCAGGATCCGCTCGGCGAAGTACTGCACGTGGCCGTAGCGGTAGTGGTTGCGGTGCGGGAAGTCCATGGAGCCGGACCGGTCGAGCACCAGGTAGACGGCAGCCTGCTCGCCCTCCAGGCCGTGCTTGTTGGCCGCGAACCCGGCCTTCTGGTACGGCTTCTCCAGGTCGGGAGCGATGTCCCGGATCTTCTCTACGGTGATCATTAGGTTTCTTCAGACCTTTCCGAGGGTCAGTTCTGCTTGACGGGGCGGGCCCACTGCTCCGGCGGAACGCCGCTCATCTTCGCCTGCGGGCGCTCCGGGACCTCCGTGCGCGCGAGCTGGCTGGAGCCGTAGTTGCCGATGGAGTGGGACTGCGTCGCGCTGGGTCCCGAGTCCACCTGGTCCGATGCGGCGTCCAGGGCGTCGGCGTCAGACATATGCACCTTCCTGCCAGGCGAGCAGAATGCGCTGCTCGCGATATTCGTCCAGTTCCTCTCGCGAGAGGAACGTGATTCCGTCTTCGCGGATGACGACCGGCGCCTCCGCCTTCTTCTCCTCACCGTTCACGTGTGCACGACGGGATTCGAACCCGTGGACCCTTTGGAAATCCCAGTTCCGCCGGGTCGCCTGCCCCCACTCCTGGGAGAGCTTCAGCAGGCCCCTTTAGGCCACTCAGGCACATGCACCGCCGGACCCATTAGTCCAGCCCAGGTTCCGCTTTCAGGAGTTCTACACGGAACCATCCGATTCATCTTCCACTCCAACCGGAGTGCCCACGACCGGATTCGAACCGGCGCCTCCGCCCGCTGGAATTAACCAGTGGGACGACGTGCTAGGCCGCTACACAACGTGGGCGCTCGGTGCCCTGCCAGTCACCGAGCAGCGGATTCCGTGGCCCGGGTGCCACCCGGGGTGCCTCCCCTACGGAATCCTCAGTGGTCAAGCACCCCGCCACCGACTTTTTACAGCCGAGAGCGGGGGTAATGCGGACCTGTAATTCAGGTCCAGTTGGCAGGGAGAGACTTGAACTCTCGACCTTCGGATTATCAGTCCGATGCTCTGACCATCTGAGCTACCTGCCAGTGATCCATCCGGAAGCGTGTCGGACCGCTTCCGGTGGATCGGTGCGCCGAGCCGGGCCGTAACCGGTTCGGAGCGTTTCGCTCGGGTGTCGGATTCCCGAACTAAGTGAAACTCTACCGGGTGTTGCTGGCCTAGGTCAACCGATCCAGGTCAGACGGCCAACCGGAAATTCTCGCCATCCGCAACGATCAGACCCTCACGGCTGAACGACCGCAGGAAACGGCTGGCCTGCATCACGCCGCAACCCGTGTGAGTCGCGAGGAGAGTGGGGGTCCAGACGGCCTGCGGCTGGCCGCGCAGTGCCCGCAGCGCCACGTCGCGGGGGTACTTGCCGCGACCATGGTCCGGGTGCGCCAGGAGGGCCACCATCTCGTCCGTAACGGTCCAGGTGCGCACGAGGTTGGGGCCGTGCACGTTGAGGTAGCCGTGCCCCCGGAAGCGCGGGCCGCGCGGAAGGAAGTGCGGTTCCACGCCAGCCCCGGGGCCGAGCACCGTGTCGGTATTCTGCGGCGTGTTGACGCGAAGGCAGAACGAGAAGTCGAAGTTCGTGCGGATGCCCGAGGTGATGCCTCGGTCGTCACCCGAGCGAAGCGGGTTCTGGGTCATCCACATGATGATGATCTCGCGCGAACGGCCCTGGCTGGACAGCTCGGTGAGCTTCTGCATCACGGACTTGTCGGGGCCTTCGAGGAAGGTGTACTCCTCATCCCCCTTCGGGGCCTTGCCGCGCCTCTTGTCCTCGTCGATCACGGCCTGGAGGACGGAGTAGCCCTCGTCGATCGGGATGAGCCTGCGCGGGCCGAGCTTCAGATCCCACTTGGAGATCCCCAGCTTGGCCATCTGGGCGGCCCGGTCCTCCATCCGGGCGTGCTCGCGCTCGATCATCTCGATGATCTCTTCGTGCGTCACGGCGCACGTGCAGATGCCGCGCCAGACCGTGGCCTCCTCGCCCTTGCCGTCGATGAAGCCGCCCAGCTCCTCGTCGGGATGGACGACCGCGCGGGCCATCAGGGCGCGCGTGGACCAGCTCTTGCCGGATCCCGATGCACCTCCGACCAGCAGGCGTTCGTTCCTGGGCACGTCGACCTCTTCACCCGTGACGGTGTCGAGCCCGAGCGTCGTGACGTCGGGGTGCCAGAACATGTCCAGCTCGTCGGTGATGTACCGGGTGCGCACCGCGAAGAGCACCTTCGAGGACCGGCCGCCGGGGGACAGGTCGCTCAGGTGCTCGTCGAGCACGTCGAGCATGGCGCGTATGGCCTGGTGCTTGGCCCGCAACTCCTTGATCATGTCGCGTCCGTCCAGCTTGAGGACGGCAACGACGCCGGACTCGGTGAGCTTGGCGGAGTCCAGGTTCACACCCCGCAGCCCACGCGCCTTCGCCTGCGGATCCCAGTACTCGGGGGTGAGCAGGTCGAGGAGGCGCAGTTCCTCCTCAGTCGCGACCAGCACCGGGCACCTCCATGACCGCGTCGAGCGCCGGGTCCAGGCCGAGGGGGAAGATCACGCCCTCCTTCTGATCGACGATGATGAAGATCCTGAGCGGGGCCATGAGCGAGCACACCTGCCCGGCCTCCTCCAGGGAGACCTTCCGGGTCAGCGGCCAGACCGCGATCATCGTGCCCGCCTTGGGCATGCCGAGCTGGATCACGGCGTCCATCGGCGTGAGCGCCAGGGCGCAGTGGCCGTCGAGCGGGTTGTACGTCAGCGTCCTGTTCTCGCGCCGCACGGGGACGGCGTAGTAGGAACCCATCGTCTTCTTCCTCTCCTTCAACGACGAAGGCCGGACCTGGTCGATCGCCAGGTCCGGCCTTCTCGGGGTGTGCCGCTCGGTCAGGCCGAGGCGACGGGGTTGCCGTAGCCGTAGCTGACGGGGGCGGTGGAGTCGCCGTCGCCCTCGTCCGAGTCGACGTCGGACGTGTCGTCGCCCTCGTCCTCGTCGGTGTCGACGGCGGAGTCCGTGCCGGTGGAGCGGTCCTCCAGGGCGGCGACGTACTCGCGGGCCTGCTCCTCGGTGACGTCGGCCTGGAGCACGAGGGCCGGGACGGGGTCCACGCCCTTCTCGGTGGCCTTGTCGACGATCGGCTTGACGACGTTCACGAGGACGGAGTCGCGCAGGTTCACGGCCCACGCCTCGCCGCGCTCGGCGGCCTCGGCCAGTTCGGCGTTCGCGGAGGCGATGGCCTCGGCGTCCTTGTAGGTGCTCTTGAGGTTGGTCGCGGCGGCCTCGAAGACGAGCTTCGCGTAGACGGCGATGTCGGCTTCGCTGGCGCCGGGGAAGTCCTTGGATGCGTTGCGGAAGATGGACCGCACTGCGGTGGTCAGAGACACGTTCTATTCCTCTCCGATGTCCTGCTTCGTTCTGCGAACTTTACTGTGCGTGCTCGCTGTTCGTCGGTAACAGCGTATCACGATTTGGCCTGAGCCACTACTGCTGAGACGGCCCCTTCGCCTGCTTCCGGATCGTCGTGTTCTCCGGGTGTGCCGAGTTGGCGAAGTCGTTCCAGCGGGGCGAGACGCTGACCTTGACGGCCTTGCGGGCGGCGACGCGCACGCGCTCCCCGTTGTGCGGGTTCCGGGCCATCCGCTCCTTCTTCTCCACCAGCGCGAAGCTGCCGAAGTTCGTGATGGAAACGGTGTAGCCCTGAGCCACGGTGCGGGCGCAGATGTCGAAGACGTTTTCGACAGCCTCCTGAGCGACGGATCGCGCCAGACCCATCCGGTCCGCCAGCGCCTCGGCGAGGAGCATCTTGTTCAGGTTGCCGGGCTTCTGCTCGACGTTTGCCACGTTGGGCTCCTTTCCTCAACTGTACCTATCGTAGCACCCTTTGAGATTCAAGTTGGCTAAAAGGGTGTGGTTGGCCAGAGAGTGTCTGCTGCTGGGAAGAACAAGGGTACGACGGAGGGCCGTTCATGTTTCCACTAACCAGGGAAACAATCCGGCCACGACGAAGGGGACCCGGTAGGAACCGGGCCCCCTTCGAGGTTCCGCATACTCGACTCAGCCGAGCGGCGGAAGGCTGCGCTGGTGCGCACGGGCGCGGTCGACGGACTCCTGGGTACGCGGCTGCGAGAGCGCGCGGCGCATGCCGTCCATCGGGTCCTCGGCGACAGCCGGGGCCTTACGGGAGGTCTTCTCTCGGGCCTCCGTCGAAGCGGACTTCCTTCCCGCGTACTTCGTGGCGGCGAGGCGCTGGTCACGGCTCGTCATCGGTTCTCCTTCTCCTCGGAAATGACCAGCGGCATCCGTGCCGCCAGCCAGACCTTCTCCTCCGGCGTCATCTCGCGGAACGGCTGAGTCGCGAAGTAGACGACGGCGTGCTTCAGGTGTGCGATCTCCTCGCGCTTGGCCAGCAGAGGGGCGATCACGTACAGCGACCCGAGGGCGACGTACATGTTCACGCCCTTGATCTCCACGTAGGCGTGCTTCATGACCGGCGGCATCGGACCGATCGGATAGGTCGTGTACTCGGCCCCAGCCGCGTGACCCTTCGTCTCCGCTTCGATCCGGCCGTCCATGTTCGGGTGGTGCAGGTAGACGCCGAGCAGGTCGGGGGCGGAGGGGACGCCGATGGAGATCTCGACGTCGACCACCTCGAACCCGGGAGTCACCGGGCGCCGCCCATGTTGTCGTGGTCGATGGCCACGGCCTCCTCCAGGCGGTTGCCGATCAGCACGGCGAGCGCCCCGGCAACCGAGAGCAGGACCCAGCTCTTCAGCTTCTTCACGTTCCTCTCCGTTTTCCTGTCACGTTTCCCTGATGGATTCAACCTGAAAAGAACCCCTGACGCACACGGACTCGGAGCGTCGTGCGCATCCGAGTCCGTGTGGTGTGCCCCGTGTGTGATCAGCCCTGGTTTCCGCCGAGGCCATGGCCGCAGCCCGATCCGTTTTTGGCTCCGCACTGGGGGCACGGGTTGGGGTTCATGTCAGGCCGTCACCCCCTCGGCCTGCTTCAGCTTCTCCAGCACCTCGTGGGCCCAGGAGTTCTTCGACCGGGCCGCCTGGTTGAGACGGCTCTTCAGACGCCGGATCATGGTGGAGTCGTTGTAGCTGTACTCCGTCGCCACGTCCTTCACCATGGAGGTGAAGTTCCGGGCGGCCTCGGGGGAGAGTCGCGTGGTGAGAGCCTGCGCCGCCTTGTCGAATCCGCTCAGCTTGGAACGCTTCTTGTTGTTTCGGCCGTTGCTCACGCTTCAGTCCCCTTTCCGAGACCGCCCTGTCCGGCGGTGAGTCATACTCTTCCAGAAGTGGCCCAGGCCGTCAAGTCCGGGCAATGAAGGTACACTTGACCTGCGTAGACGAGGAGGTGAGATGAGGAGAGCAGCGCTCGGCACCCAGCGGAAGGCGAAACAGAGGCAGCGCCCTGATGTGCTGGCACCGTTCCTGGACCTGCCGGAGGCGGGGAAGCGGCTGTCGTTCACGCAGGTGCCCGACTGGGTGATGCTCTGTGACCGGGTGAATCCGACGGCATTCCGCCTGTGGTGCGTCCTGCGCTCGATGCAGTTCGAGAACGGTCCGGGCATACCGCCGCTGACCCTCGACGAGGTCTGCTGGCTGCTGCCGGGCATCAACGGGAAGCCGACGTCCAGGACGCGGGCCCGGGAGGCACTGGACTGCCTGCTGGCCGAAGGTCTGCTGAAGGACGTCACGGAGGAGGGGGCCTCGAAGGCGGCGCCCCGGCTCTACCTGGCGATGGACGAGCCGCAGGGGCCGATGGGCTGGAGCAGCGCCCGGCGCAAGCTCAGGCGCTACACCAAGCTCTGGCGCAAGGCCGGGTGAAACAGCAGACGGCCGCCTCCACGGGGGGAAGAGGACGGCCGTCTGCTGTACACGGTAGGGGAGGTCCCGCATGATCGCCGGGAAATCGGAAAGCTCTGGACTTCCTCAAGATTGGTGACAGGCGTTTCCGGGTTGGGAAAGATGCCAGCATGGACTTCAAGAACCCGTTCAAGAAGCGGCCGGAAAAGAAGGCGGCCCCGGCCCCCGCCCCCACTGCGAAGCGCGCCACCCCGGCTCCGACGCCCCGGCCCGCGACGACCTACCGTCCGGACCCCGACCCGGTGCAGCACGCCGCGCTCTACACCCCTCCGCCGAGCACCCGGTCCGACGACTGCGACACCTCGTCCAGCTCACACTCATCGGGCGGCGGGTCGCACCACTCCTACGACTCGGGCAGCTCGCACAGCAGCAGCCACAGCAGCTACGACTCGGGATCCTCGCACTCCTCCAGCTCGTACGACTCGGGCTCGTCCGGCTGCGACAGCGGCGGGGGATTCTGAGAGGATGTCCCCCGAGCAGGGCCCACCTGGGAGCGTCGGTATCCAGGGTGGGCCCTGACTCATACCACCCCGGCGATGGCCAGAATCAGCACCACGAGCAGAACCACCACGAGGATGCCGACGATGTCTCGCGTAGTCATGGCGACCTCCTTCATCTGGACATCTACCCAGACCGGCCCGTCCTACGAGAGGGCGGCCCAGCGGGAACCGGTGTTCTGTGAGCCCGAGCTGAGAGTGATGCTCGACGGGAGCGCCGTCTGGCCGGTTCCGGAAGTGAGGAACCGGGAGGTGGCGGTGGTCAGTCCGGCATTGATGGCGCTGGAGACGCCGCCCGACGCCGCGACCGACGGCTGCGTGCCGGTGCCCACCGCCAGGAAAGCCACGTAGTAGTCCCCGACGGCGAGCGTCTGCGCCACCGTGAGGGCTGCCGTCTTCAGGCCCTGCGAGCCGAAGTTCGTGGTCTGGTCGGCACTGACGGCGAGCCGCGTCCCGGAGGAGTTGTACAGGCCGACGAAGTTCTGGCCGCTGGTCAGGGACGTTCCCGCCGTGGTCACGCCGTACAGGATGTTCGAGACCACGGTCGAGCGGTTCACGATCTTGACCTTGGACAGGTACACGACGCCCGTGTTCAGCGGGAAGGCGTCAGCGACCGTGGCCGGGTCCTGCGTCCACGTGATCAGGTTGTGATCAGCCGGAGTGAAGGTCGGATTGTTGACCACGCTCAGCGGATACTGAAGCAGTCCGGCAGGCATCGCGTTGCCCGTATTGAAGGTCGTGATGTCCCGGAAAACGGTGGACGAGGACTTCGTGTAGGTGACCGTTCCGCCCGTGTTGTTCTCGATGCGGATGCGCTCGAAGATGTTCGGTGCCGCAGAGGTCGTATTCAGATCTTCGATGACCTGAAGCGTGCCGCTCGATTCGACGTTGACCCACTTCGCCTGGAAGAGGTTGTTGTACGAGTTCGAGGCACAGACGAACATCTTGTTTCCGGCCTGCCCGCTGTCACCGGTCACGTAGTTGCAGTAGAACTCGTTGCTCTCGCCGTTGGCGACGTTGATGCCCGTCTGGAACTGTTCCAGGTTCAGACCATAGAACCGCTGGCTGGCCGTCGGGTCGGTTCCTCCGACGTAGATGCCCGTGCATCCGGTGGAGTTGGCTCCAGCCTCGAACATGTGCCAAATGTTCTGGTTCATGTTGTTGGCCTGGGAATCGAAGTAGAGGGCGTAGCCGCCAGTTCCTACGATCTCCACGAAGAAGCGCGAGAAGACACAGTCTCCTGCGTTCTGCACGGTGGAGTTGTTGATGATTTTGATGCCGTTGCGGCAACCCTCGATCTCGATGTTGTCGAAGGTGGAACGCCACGGCATTCCCAGCTCCATGCCCCACGTGGTGTATGAGGCGTTGAAGGCACCGTTGATCCGAAGGTTCCGGAAGCTGGAGTGCCAGAAGGAAATCGTATTGTTGTCACCGACGTCGTTCACGCCGATCGACTTGATTCCGATTCCGGATCCGGCGATGAAAATGCAGAACGAGTCGAGGTGAACCTGGGCCCAGTCCGAGATGGTGATGGCAACGACGTTCGAGGCCGCATTCAGGTAGGTCGCCTGCTGGCCGCAGCCGCGCAGGGTCACCGTCTTCGCGTTGTCCTCATCGATCGTGCCGTTGATCTCGATGGTGGCCGCGACGTTGAAGGTGCCGGGGGAGAGCAGCACCACGCCGCCGCCCGTCGCCTGCACCGCGTCGATCGCGGCCTGGATCTGCACCTCGTCGGCCGTGCCGTCGCAGACATAGTCGGCCATCGCCTTGTCGGCTGCCGAGGAGTCCGAAGCGGCCACATACATGGCCCCGGCGAGTGCCCGGCTGGCGGCCGGGACGTACTTCCAGGTGCCGCCGATCCGGGTGTAGACCCGGCTGTTCGTGGTGTCGACACCCTGCATGCCGTCGGTCGGCACGAGCGGGGCGAACGTGGCGTCCGAGATGGCTCCGGCGTTGGTGCGCAGCGCGGGCGCCACGTCACCCTTCGCTCCGCCGCCCATGTTGTCGCGCGCCATCGTGCCGGGGGCGTTGATGTCGAGTGCCGCCACGGCCAGTGTGCCCTTGGTGATGAGCATGTTGCCGATGATCAGGTTGCTGCCGGAATCGCCGACGGACTCCTCGCGGATCAGGGAGTGGGCGGCACCGTTCGTCGTGTGGGAAGTGAGGGAGTTGCCGGAGATCAGGTTGCCGGTGGCGGCGAACTCCAGGTGGATACCGCTGTATGCACCAGCCGTCCCCACGGCGCCGATGCCAAAGATCGTGTTGCCTTCGATCACGCAGTTCTGGGCCGCGAGGAAGATGGCGTCACCGGCCACCCCGTCGAAGTTGCACCCGATGACCTTCGTGGCCGCCGCATCCTGTACCCGGATGGCCGGGCGGCTGTTGCCGCCGTTGACGAAGTTGCAGCCCAGGATGGTCTGCGTTCCAGCCGAGTCGTGGATCATGCCCATGACCGCACCGGAACCGCCGAGGAACTGGAAGTCGCAGGCCACGATGAAGTTCTCGTCGCTCGACGTCATGTAGATCCCGCTGCCCTCGAAGGTCGAGGTGTTCGCGTTGTCGAAGAGGCAGTGCGTGACGATGTTGTTGTGACCGAAGGCAGTGCTGTTCTGGCCGGAGAGCACCAGGCCAGTGCTGCCGATGGCCGTGAAATGGACGCGCTGGAACACGCACTCGACGGCGCCCGCTGCCCAGATGCCACCGCTGGGCCCGGCGGTCTGGTTGGCCATGTTGCCGTCGAGGGTGAAATCGGAGAACGTCGAGCGCGTCTCATCACCGGAGAAGGTGATCGCGTTGTCGTCGACTCCGTTGGCCAGCTTCAGTACGGTGCCCCAGCCGGAGCCCACGAGGCCGAGCCCGGCCCCGCTGGGCCAGTTGATCGTGGCACCCAGGTTGAAGGTGCCGTCGAGCAGGCGTACGCGGCCCTTGCCTGGTGCCCCGTCAACCAGGTCGATGGCCGCCTGGAGCACCAGGTGGTCATCGGTTCCGGTGCAGATGAAGTCCGCCTCGTCGGCCGAAGCCGAGTCGGCGGCGGCCACGGTGATCTCGCCGGAGGGGACGCGGCCCCGGGTGAACGTACTGGTGGTGCCGATGGCGTAGGTGATGTTCGAGCCCAGCCGCACCTCCCCGTTGTCGCCCGCGTCGAAGATGCCGCCGGTCGCCGCGTGCAGGTAGGCATTGTCGATCTGCACGAACGTGGTGTCGGTGAAGGAGCCGCCGTACTGCGGCGAGTTCGTCGAGCCGCCGCCGTCGTCCACGCCGGGGAAGTTCGTCCAGTCGCCGATGATGACCGGGGTGGTGGCGCCGTTCGTGGCCAGGCCCGCGTACCCGCCGCCGCCCGTCCCGCCGTTGCGGCCGTCGCGCCGGGTCATGAGGTTCGAGATGACGATCGGCGGGGTTCCGGTGCAGTCCAGGTAGACACCGTTGAAGCCGTTGCGGTCCGTCGAGCAGCCCGACATCAGCATGCCGCCGGATCCGGCCCCGTTGCCCCAGTCGCCGCTCAGGTAGAACCCGTGGTTGCCGTTCCACTCGGCCCGGCAGCCCACCATCTGCGAGTTCGCCGCGTTCTGGAGCATCCACCCGTTGGACCAGTTGCCGATCGCCTGGCAGTCCACGGCCGTGAGGTCGACCATGCGCTCGCCGAACATGCCGTGCGCGTGGTTGTTATCGAGCATCACCCGGTGCATTCGCCAGGAGTACGGAGCGACGCCACCCTGGAGGCCGCAGTAGATGCCGGAGTTCGGGAAGCGTCGGATCGTGACATCGCGCAGGGCCACGTTCTGCACGTTGCCCTTGGCCTGGATGCCGTCGACTCCGGCGGCCACGTTCGATCCGTCGAGGGTGACGTTCAGGACCCGCTGCTCGCCGGAGATGTCCGCGTAGCCGCCGTCGGTTGCGTCCAGGAACCGGATCGCGGCGGCGCCCGCGAAGGTGGCCAGCGGCTTGATCTGGGCGTTCGGCTCGTAGAGGTCGGTGACCGTCATGAGGTCCGAGCGCAGAGTCATCAGCGTCTTGCCGGGCGGCACGACGATCGGCTCGTCGGTCGCGTAGGTGAGCGGCGGCAGGGCGACGACGCTGCCTGCCGGGGAACTGGCGAGGATCGCGTTGATGGCGGGTGCGTCATCGGTGACGCCGTCGCCGACCACACCGTGGTCCATACCGTTGATCCACAGGGAGTCCTGGGCCATGTAGAGGCCGTCGGCCGTGGCCTGGTCGAGCGCCCCGACGTCGGCCGCGCTCAGGCTCACCGCGCCGGTCTCGCCGTTCACGGAGGTGACGGGTGCGGCCGGGAGCTGGGCGCTCGGAACCTTGCCCGTGTTGTCGAGGGTGGCGACGCCGTTGTTGGCGCCCTTCTCGTCACTGTCGATGGCTCCGACGTCGGCTGCGGTCAGATCGACGGCGCCCGTTTCCCCGTTGACCGAAGTGACCGGCGCCGTCGGGAGCTGGCCGGAGGGGACCTTGCCGTCGAGGCCGAGGGTGGCCACGCCGCTGGCGACACCCTTCTCGGTCACGTCGACCGCTCCGACGTCGGCGGCAGAGAGGGTTACATCGGGCCCGGATTCGCCGTTCACGGTCTCCACGACAGCCTCTCCGGCCGTCGAGGTATCGGTGATGAGTCCGAGCGCTTCCAGGCCGTCCAGCAGGCTCTGGAGGGCTCCGCCGGTCGTCCGCTCGCCGGAGACCGTCTGCTTGCCGACGGCCGTCGCACCGAAGAAGCCGAGCAGGTTGTTCAGTCCGTCGATGGTGTGGACGGACGTGTCGTCCGGACCGCTTCCGAACAGCCATTTTCCGCTGGCGTGGGCGGTGAACTCACCGGACTCCAGGCGGAGGTAGGTGTACTGCTCGCCGAGGAAATTGACCAGCTCGAAGACCGACAGGAAGAGGTCCGCGCCGGAGGCGTCGAGGTCCAGGGATGCACCGGACTGCCGGAAGCGGTAGCTCTTCGCGTCCTCCTGGCCGATCAGGAGATCGCTGTTGATGAGCGCGAGCAGGCCCGCGCCGAGCCGCCTCAGAAACGTGTCCATCGAGCCGGAGCCCGAGCCCCACTGCATCTCGCCATCCGTGAGACGGCGCCACAGGTCATTGGTGTTGACCAGGGTCCGGGAGGACTGGGCCACGTCGCTGTCGGCCGCGCGCAGGGAGGAGACCGTGCCGGTGAACTCAGCGCCGGAGAGCTGGGCGTATCCGCTCAGGTCGACAGCCGCTCCGCCGCCGGGGCCCGAGCCGAACTTGCCCGCCTTGATGAACAGGGCCTGCGAAGCGTTCGAGAGATCGGTGGCCGAGCCGGAAGTCGCCAGGAACCCCAGGTTGATGGCATTGCCGGGAAGTGCCGGGTTGGTCGCGAAGGCTTCCTTGCCCGCAGCGGAGACCGCGTCGTCGAGCGAGGCGTACGTCTGCTGGCCGTACTGAAGGACGTGGACCTCGGCGCCCTCGTTGGTGGGGAACATCCAAAGCTGATGGACCACGTACTCCCCGCCGGGCACAGGAATCAGGGAGCCGTTGTCGTCGTAGTTGCCGACGTCCACGACGGTCGACGACAGCACGTGTTCCAGGTCGGAGTCGCGCAGGACATTCGTCCAGGAGGCCGGTGAGGCGCCGATGGTGTTGGTGATGTGCGGGTTGTTGGTCTCGGTGCCACCGTCGAAGTGGTTCCAGCCCCGGGAGAAGACCTGGCCGGAGCCCACGTTGAGCATCAGGTTCGCCCCGTTGGGGCTGACGTCGTTGCCCGAGATGCCGAAGGCGCCGATCGCGTCCATCAGGTCGTAGAGCTGGTTGACCGGGTTGCCCGAGATGGTGGGAATGGACTGCGCCAGAAAGATCGATCCGTTGTCCTGGGCGGCCATGCCGAGGACGATGAAGGTCCGTCGGTCCTCGGGCGTGGGCCGGTTCTCCTGCTGGTAGACGTTCAGGTCGGCGTCCATCACGAACCAGGTGATGTCCCTGGTCTGGGCAACGCTGTCCAGCTCGACCGTGATGACGCCCGTGCTCTCGACGGGGGTGATCGTCGGCGGATCGGTGAGGTAGTTGACGATCCGGCCGCTGAGCGGGTTGATGTCGATGGCCAGCGGGTTGTCCGGGTTCGCCGAGATGTCGCCGCCGGAGGTGATGCCGGTGTCAAGGCCGCCGTCCACGCCGGAGGGACCGGCGGGCCCCACGAGGGAGGCCAGCCACTCCTCTTCGGTGCCGACGAACCCGTTGTCGACCGCGACCTGGTAGGCGGACTCCCCGTCCTGGCCGTCGGCACCCGGGGTTCCGGGTGTACCTGGACTGCCAGGGCTGCCGGGCGGACCCGGCACGGGCACGTAGTCGACGCCGCAGATGTCGACCGAGAGGACGTCGGTGATGTCGAGAGCGCCGGTTCCCTCGGGCAGGGCGAAGATGCTCTCCTCCCAGTCGCCGCCCACGAACTGCCGCAGGCGCCACAGACGGCCATCGGCCGGGAGTACTCCGGCCGCGTCGGTGCAGACGAGAGTTTCCGAGAAGTGGCCGTTCTCGTCGAGCGTGACCTTTCCGCCACCGAGGAGAATCTGATTCCCTTCCTGGTCCGTCCATCGAGCCGGAACAGGTTCGAAAATCACGTAGTTGGATCCGTCGCTTCCGTCATACGGCTCACCATTGACCGGATTGACGTAAGTGCCGGTGACGGTACGTTCGGTCGGCAGCGCCATGGTCAGCCTTTCTCTCGTCTGGGAGCAGAGTAATCAGGAATCACGACGAGCGCTGAAGCGATTGGATCACGGACCTATGGCGACCCAGGGACCCGCGAAGTCCGTGCCCGCGTTGATCTCCGGAACGAGCGGAGAAGGAAGTGCGGTACGGCCGGATCCGTTCTTCGCGAAACGCAGGTTGGCGGCGGTCAGGCCCACGTTCGCCGCAGCCTCCACACCGGTCCATCCGGAGCCACGGGTCAGGGTCGGGGGGACTGAGGCGTTGAAGAGGAGCCCGACCCAGTAGAACGATCCGGCCGTCAGGGACTGACTCGTGATGGTGGTGGTCTTCAGACCGGCCGACGAGACGGAGGAGTCCACATTCGTCGAGGCCAGGAGCACTCCGGTGGAAGAGTAGAGGCCCACCAGATTCTGACCTGCGACGGGAGAGGATCCGTTGTTGCCGATCCACCAGTAGATCTTCGTCACGTTGACGGCGGCGTAGAGGTCGACCCGGACCAGGTAGAGGACACCGTTGGACATCTCCGTGGAGTTGACCGCCAGCGCCGGGTCGTAGCACCAGGCGGCCAGTCCGTGCGGGGCGATGCGGGAAGGCTCGGCGCCGATCGCCGCCGGAGTGATCGGGTCCGAGCCGCCCGCCGCGTGCATGGAGGCGTGGGCGATCGGGGTCTGCGCGTACCACCCCCACGAGCTGCCGTTGTACATGGCCTTGACGTGGAGGCTCTGCCTGGGCGGAACGGCCACGGTCGTGGCCCCGGATCCGCTGGTGGTGTAGATGCTCTGACTGCTGGTCGTCGCCACGGTGAGCGTGTTGCTGCCGATGTTCTTGAAGACGTACTCGACCGGGGAGAACGAGGCGTCCGGCAGAGTTCCGGTGAAGGATCCGCCCGTGGTGTCGCACATCAGGGTGCGGTCGATCGGCGAGCAGGTGAACGTGGTGGTCTTCCGCTTGATCGCAGCCGGTACCTGGCCGTTGATCAACTCGATCCCGGTCGGGCTCGTCACATTGACGCCTGCCTCATTGAAGAGGCCGGTCAGCCGGACCTTGCCCAGCGCCGCGTTCATGGCGCCCGTGCTCGTGCCGTGAACGGTCGGGGTGCCGTTCTCGGTGGAGAGCTGGTCGATGTCGACGATCGGTCCGATTCCGCTGGAGCCCGCACCGTAGATGTACAGCTCGTTCGTGCAGGCTTCGATCGAGGCCGAGATGACCTTCATGCCATGGACGGATCCGACGCTGCCCGCGTAGTTGCCGACCGCCACCAGGGCGGCCCAGCAGTACAGGATCATCAGGCGCTCGATCACCGCGTGCTCGGTGAAGAAGAGAGCGTAGGTGTATCCGCCTCCGCAGGAGACGTTCCGGGCGATGGTGTGGTCGTTGTTGCCGGGCGCCGGGAGCAGGAGGCCGACCACGAGGCCGGTGGCGAAGGTGCCCGGTGAGGAGTAGTCGGTGCTCGGACTGGCGACGGTGCCCGCCGTGCCGTACCCGAAGTTGTCGAGGTAGGCGTTGGCGCAGCCCCAGAGGTTGGCCGCCCCGTAGCCCAGGCCATATGCCGAGTGGGTGGTGAGGATGGCCAGGTCGGTCAGGACGGCCATCACGTTGCTGTAGCGGGCCGAGGCGCCGTATGCCAGGCCGTTCGAAGTGCCCTCGTTGGGGCCGGAGATCACAGCCGGATTGCCGTTGGCGTTGAGGTTGGAGATCTGCGCGGAGGTCGACGAGAAAACCCCGAGGCTGATCAGACAGGAGTTGGCGTACTGGGGGACCGTCTGTTCCCAGTGCCGGACCGCTGCCGCCCCGTTGCCCTCGCCCCGGAACTCCAGCGTCTTCTTCACGCCGGTCGTCGCGTAGACACCGAAGACGATCTGGCCATTGCCGGACTTGCTGGTGTTCAGGGCGCCCGCCACCAGATAGGCCCGGGGCGGGAAGAACACCTGCGCGTAGGTGTGGGTGACCAGGTACGCCTCCGCCGCGTCCACGGCCGCCTGAATCGCCGCCGTGTCGTCGGTGCCGTAGGTGACCGTCGCGTTGGTGATCGAGATGCCCGAGGCGTTCGCGGCGGAGAGGGTGATCTGGGTGGCGCTCTGGCGGCTGTCGACGGTCGTGATGAGCGTGGTGACGCCGGTCGCCCCGGCGTTCTTCACGGCGATCCTCTTGCCCGCGATGTCGGTCGGCCAGTTCGCCGTGGCGCTGGTGAGGACGGCGGATCCGGAGGACATCGCTCCGTCGCCCACGATCACCGCGTCACCCACCGCGCCGTAGGCGGAGTCGGTCACATCGAAAACCCAGGGCAGGGATTCACCTGCTGTCGCCCAGGTTGCACTGTCGGCATCGGTCGCCACGAGAGCGTCGCCCGGAGTCGGCGTGCCGGTGATCTCGATTCCGGCCAGCTTCAGAACTTCGGGGTTCGGGTAGTTGCCGCCCAGGTCACCGCCTGCCGGGCCGGTCGGCGTGCGCGAGTTCACGGTGGTCGGGTCGTCGGACTTCAGGGCGACGGTCGGCCCGTCTCCGGCGTCCCCGAGAGGCGGCTGGGGGCCGTCCGGACCTTCTGGCCCTTCAGGTCCGACCAGGGAGGCCAGCCACTGGGACTCCGTGCCGACGAAACCGTTGTCCACGGCCACGTCGTACGCCGACTCACCGCTGGCACCAGTCGATCCGGCAGGCCCAGCGGGGCCCTCCGCTCCAGCGGGACCGGCCGGGCCGGTGGGACCCGGCGGCCCCGGGGAGGGGACAAAGACGACTCCGCCCTCTTCGATCGAGAGAAGGTCGCTGATATCGAGAGGGCCGTCACCTTCGGGAACGGCGATGTATCCGGTGGTGCTGAAATCGCCGACATGCTGGTGGATTTTCCACAGACGACCGCTCGGGAGAACGCCGGGATCATCTGTGCATACGAGATCCTTCTGGAAGCTGCCGTTCTCGGAGAGATTCACCCGTCCGGTTCCCAGGAGAATCTGATTTCCGTCCTGGTCGGTCCACACGGACGGGTACGGCTCAAAGACCACGTACTGGTTGCGGCCGTTTGTGCCGTCGTACGGCCTGCCCGTCACGGGATTCACGTACGTTCCGGTGACCGTGCGCTGGGTGGGCAGAGCCATTCGGGCCTCCTCGGATGCTGAGAGCAGCGTAGACGGAGGTCAGGCCCGATGGGATCACAGAAAGCAGAACACCCCGCCCGTCTTGCGGATGGGCGGGGTGTCGATCAGCTTTCGTCGGGCGTCCAGCGGCGGCCGTAGCGGCGCTTCAGGCCCGTCTTGCGGACCTCGCGCCACGGGTCGCGCACCGGGCGGCCGTTGCGCTTGTCCTTGTGGGGCGCGCAGAGGCGGCACCCTTTCCACTGGCGATGCGGACTGTGCGCCATCGCGTTCCTTCCCCACCAGCCCCGCCTTGGGGCTGAAGTGGGAAAGTCGCGTCGGAGGTCATGCCGGAACTGTACCGGCCGGGCTCAGAGCTTGACGAGGAGCTTCGTGTTCTTCTTCAGCTTCCGGTTGTAGCTGCCCGACATCACGAAGACCTTCAGGTCCGGGTTGAACCCGGCCTTCACCGAGAGGGTGCCGTTCGTGCGCCCGTCGGGGCCGAACAGCAGCTCGCGGGCGTCCTCGCCGCCGTAGACCTTCCGGGTCTTCTTGTCGTAGACCAGGACGTCCTTGTTGGACTGGACCGAGACGCGAACACCCAGCTCGTAGTACGCGGAGCGCGGGCGGTAGGGCTTCTCCGTGTGCTTCTCCACGAAGTCGCGGATCTCCATGCCGTCCTCGGCCGTCTCCACGTCGTAGATCTCGTAGGAGCCCCGGACGAGCGGCTTCAGCACGGCCTTCACCGTGCTGATGTCGATGTCCTGGCCGACCGCGAAGAGGCTCTTCGTGCCGCGAACGCCCGCCTCACGGCCTCGCAGGAAGCTGGTGGCCGCCGCCTTGACGGTGCCGATGGCCTCCTCGACGCCCTTGGCGGTGTCGGCGTCCCAGGTGGCGATGTTGCCCGCCGGGAAGCCGTAGGACTGGGCGGTGCGCTTGGCCAGCGAGCTGGGCACGAGGATGGCGGACGTCCAGTGGTCCGGCAGGCCGCCCATCACCGTCTGGATGCGGCTCAGCCAGCGGTTGAGCTGCTGGCGGTCCTGGACTCCTCCGTACGGGGAGGTGTGCATGTGGCCGCTCTCCGAGCAGCCGGAGGCGTTCTCCTCTCCGTCGGTCCACACGACCTGAAGGAAGGAGTGCTCGCCGTACTTCTCCGAGACCTCGCTCTTGAGGTCTTCGAGGGAGAGCACCGACGCCTCGATGAGCGAGGTGGCACCCGTCTGAACGGAGTAGACGCCCTTCATGGACGGCAGCGCCTTCACGTCCATGTCCCAGACCAGGCACTCCACGTTGTGGTCGAAGGCGTAGAGGGAGATCCGGGTCTCGTGGCCGAGCGCGTCGGACTCCTCCTTGAGGCCCTTCACGAACTCGTCGACCACCCGGATGACGGTCGACTCGTGCTTGTGCATCGAGCCGGACTTGTCGATCACCAGGGCGACGTGGTTGACCTTGTGCTTCTTGAGTACGTCGGTGGTCACGTTCTTCTCCTTGATCCTGTGCGTTTTGTTCTCGTTCTCGTGGCTTGTTCTTGCGTGGTTCCCACTCTATACGGTGCCACTGACAACGCGTTCCGACCTGCGGTTTTGCACTACCTGGACCTGGCCTTGTGGCAGACTGCCGATCAACGGTGGCCAGGGAGGCGTGCATGAAGATCGGACTCACAGGCGGGCAGGGCTTCATCGGTGGCTGGGTGCGCCGGGAGCTGCTGCGTCGAGGCCACGAGGTGGCCGTGTTCGACCGGTACCCGCGCACGCCGATGGCCGACGGGGAATCCTTCTTCCTCGGCGACATCGAGAGCCCCACGGCGGTCACAGAACTGGCTGCCCACGTGGACGGGATCATTCACCTGGCGGCCGTGCTCGGCACCCAGGAGACGATCCAGAATCCCCGGCCGTCGGCCGCCACGAACATCCTGGGTGGCCTGAACGTCTTCGAGGCGGCTGCGCAGTACCACCTTCCCGTGGTCTACGCGGGCGTGGGCAACGCCTGGATGCGGGACCACGCGACCGGCAGCTACACGATCTCGAAGACCTGCGTCGAGGACTACGGCCGCATGTACAACGCCTACCGGGGCGGCCTGGTCTCCGTGGTGCGGCCGGTCAACGCATACGGTCCGGGGCAGTCGGTGGCCGCGCCGTACGGACCCTCGAAGGTCCGCAAGATCCTGCCCGCTTTCACCTGCCGGGCCCTGACCGGGACGGCGATCGAGGTGTACGGCGATGGCGAGCAGGTCAGCGACTGCGTCTACGTGGGTGACGTGGCCTCCTCCTTCGTCACGACCATGGAGCACACGATCGCCCACGGCCCACTGGACAAGCCCGCCGAGGTCGGCCCGGTGGAGTCCTGCACCGTCAACGACGTGGCCCGACTGGTGGCCAGGTTCGCCTCCGAGTCGAGCGGCCGGGCTCCGGTCGAGATCACACATCTTCCGATGAGGCCCGGCGAGGTTCCGGGTGCTGTCGTACGATCCGACACGAGCACGCTGGAGCCCCTGGGGATCGACGCCCGGGACTTCGTCTCCCTGGAGGAGGGCATCCGGCGCACCGTCGAGTGGTACGCCGAGAACTGGCTGCCCTTCTGGAAGGCGACCCAGTAGTGGACTATGTGATCGTTCCCCTGTGGCGCCGGGCCGGATTCGCTGCGGCATGTCTGCGGCGGCTGGCCCGCGCCATGGACGGAGGGGTGCGCGTCATGCTCTCCGTGGACTGCGGCCACGACGAGGAAACCCTGGCCGTGGCCAAGGAGTTCGAATACGCGCACCCGGGCCGGGTGGTGCTGAAGGTGCGCGACATCGACTACCCGAGCGGCAGCTACAACGTCTTCACCGCGATGCAGGAGGCGCTGGACTGGGTGGGCCCGGACGACCTGGTTCACGTCCTGGAGGAAGACATCCTGATCGGCGTCGGGTACTTCGGATTCCACCGGGACACCCACAAGCTAACGCCGGGCGCCTACTCAGTGAGCGCCTGCGAGAACATCTTCCTCGCCGACGACACCCGAGTGCCGAACCGGCCGGATGCGGTGTACCTTTCGGGCGCCTTCCAGGTCTGGGGATCCAGCTACCGGCCGGAGCGTATCGGGAAGATCCTGAAGCGTCTGCGGCCGAACTACTTTCCCGAGATGGGCGCCGCCGTGACGGCCGAGTTCGGCGAGGAGAACATGCTCCGCACGGGCCCGCTGTACGACGGCGTGATGGCCAACGACATGGCCCAGCAGGGGCTGCACGTCGCCTTTCCCTTCACGCCCCGGGCCTATCACGCCGGGTTCGAGGGGCTGAGCTACGGCGACATGGCGCTCACCGGCCCGGCCGAAGAGCAGGCCGACGCCATCCTTGAAATGTCGGGCGAAGAACTCAAGGCACGTTGCACTCTGCCCGGCGCCCGGTTCCGGCCGGTCGATCTGGACCGGAATCCGGGGCCGGTGAAGCGGGTCACCGCGTTCTGATCAGGACCAGTACACGTAGAGCACCGGCCGGAGCTGGAGCCAGGCGTCAGGCCCGTTGAGCAGGTTCAGCCATGAGATCACGTAGCGGATGTCGGGCGGGACGACAGGGGCGATGTGCTCCTTGGCGTGCCCGGCGTTCTCGAACCCCATCGACTTGGCCAGGTGGTCGGCCACCTTCAGTCGGTCCTCGCGCTTGCTCTCGTCCTCCTCGGCAACCTTCAGCAGCCGGTCGACGATGCGCTTGGCCGTGGAGTCCAGCTTCCGGCCGGTGCGGCTGTCCATGTACAGCCCTTCGAAGGGGTAGATGCCGTACGGCATGGACACCACGCGAGGCTCCGTGCCGGGGTACAGCATCGCCTCTTCCTGCTGGTCGAGGTGATCCCCGTACCGGCTCCACCCCCGATACCCGACCGGCTGGATGAGCAGCAGATCGCGGTATCCGGCGTCCGACCGGCAGGTAACCGGCCAGTTCAGGACGCCATCCTGGTCGCGAGCCGCTTTCACCATCTCGATCGACATCATCAGGTCGAACCAGGCGTCGGAGTTCTCGGGCTCCGCGTCGCGCAGCGCCTCCAGGTACTCCAGGTACAACGGGGCGAAGTCCTCCACGTAGCGGTTGACGCCGTCGATGCCGACGCGCGGATCGGTGAGGCGCCCGTGCTCATCGCGCTCCAGGCCGGTCAGGGCCCAGCCGAGCTTCTTGTTCAGGCGGATACCCACGGTCTTCTCCTTTCCGTTCAGAAGATGACGAGCCGAACGGGCTTCGCGTCCGGCCCTTCCTGCACCAGGATGTGGCCGCCGTCGGCCAGCACCTGCTCGATGTACGCGTAGACGGGCAACGCCTTGTTCACGCAGTCCGTCTTGCTGTCCTCGGTCAGCTCCATCGCCTTGGCCAGGGCCCGGGAGGCGCGCGGAACCAGGTTCAGTGTGACCCGTTCCACTCAGTCCCCCTTGGCCTGCGACGGCTTCTTCGGGTTGCCCGGACCGAGAGCCCGCTCTGGTCCGCACGCGTCGAACAGGGCGTAGATGCGCCGCCAGGACTCGTGCGCATCGGTCGGGTAGTAGGCGCCTTGCGGGCGCATCTTGCGAAGCCTGGCCGCGTACAGCTCAGCCGTGAACTCCTCGGCCCCCACGGCTTTCAGATCGGCGTACGCCTGCTCCAGCTCGGGCAGCGTCTCCCGGGTGATCTCCTCCACGTCGCTGCCGCCCCAGGCGAAGACGTCCGAGACGTTGGCGTACAGCTTCAGCTCACCGTCGTCGACCCGCCAGAACAGATCGCCGTAGTTGTCGGCGTGCGACAGGGAGAAAATCTCCATGACGCGCGTGACGAACGGAGTCTCCAGGGGTGGCCGGTCCGGGTTGTTGCGATGGACGATCGCGTGCGCCGCCTGCCGGGCGACGGCCCACATCTCGCCGCCGGAGAGGCGGAACGGCTCGCCGCGCTGGACGGCGGCCGACGAGTTCGGGCCGAGGCGGACCGTGAGGCCCTTCAGGGCGGGCTCGATCAGGTCGGTGAGCTGGTCGACCGTGTACGAGTCGTACCCGATCGAGGGGTAGCCGTCGCCCGCCGTGTAAACCTTCGACATGCTCACCGTGGGCTCCGGCTTGATGCCGAACTCGCAGCCGCCCCACACCCGGGAGTGCTTGCCCTTGACGCGGCACTCCCGGTGACATCCGTCGAAGTCGGTGTCATCGGTCACAGTTCATCCTCCGGGATCTCACGGGGTGCCGGGCGCGGGTTCTTCGTGGTGGGAACGAAGCGCTCGTCCGGGTCCAGCTCGGCATGGTACGAGACGCCGAGGATGGCGGCTGCGGCGCTGTTGTACTCGACATCCTTGCCGGGGCAGCCGGAGCAGATCATCCGGAACCCGGTGCCGTTCTCCTCGTCGCCGACGGCGTAGACCACCTCGTTCTCCGGCGTTCGCACGATCTTGCTGATGCGCTGGAGGGCCATCAGATCAGCACCACAGTGTCGGGGCGGTCGGCGCCGCACCGGATGAGGCCACGGCGGACCAGCTCGTCGAGATCGGCCGTCGGCAGGGTCATCGAGACGACCTTGTCGGATGCGCACGCCAGGGCCGTGAGGTGGACCAGGGAGCGCAGGGCCGGGTCGCTGACCTTCCAGTACGAGGCCGCCATCACGAGGCGGTCGACCGTGGCCGTGGTGCCCTCCTCGGGGTCACCGAACTCGGCGTTGACGATGGCCGTCACGGGAACGCTCATCTCTTCCTTCTCCTTCCGGCGGGCCGCTCTCTGATGTCGGCCACTGGTGAAATCGTCGCAGAGGCCAGAGGGCCGCAGTGTCCAGGATTGGACACTGCGGCCGTGGCGGTCGTCACACTGATGCGGGGACCAGCGGGTTGATGAAGGTCCGGTCGTTGTCCTCGTAGCTCAACCAGAGCTGGTTGTAGGAGTGGCCCTGATTCGACCGGCAGCCGTACTTGGCGTTCGGCCGCATGGGCTTGACCCGCAGCTTGATCCGGCAGCCGCAGAGCAGCGTGGTCGTCACCGGGTCGTCGATGCGGCTCATCGGGTCACCTCCAGCTTCAGTACCGGCATGGCCGGAAGCTGCACCTGGGATCCCGAGGCGACCGCCCTGGCGATCTGGTCGTACGCAGGGCGACCCGGCAGGGCCAGCCAGACGTAGCCGCTGTCGCGGGCCGCCCGGCGCCAGCCCGGTGACGTCGTGCTCCATTCGGCCTCGAACCGCAGGCCCATGAAGCTGCCGCCGGTCCCCTTGACGGTCAGGAGTACGCCGCCGGAGCGGATCTCGCAGTCGCCGACGTCGTCGGCACCCCACGGAACTCCCGTCTCCAGGTCCGCCAGGGGCGCCTCGTGGATCTCGAAGACCCGGCCCAGCGCTTTCTCTGCCTCCCCGTCGGAGGCCATCAGGACGATCGCCGCACTGTGGTCGTCGTCGTACACCCGCAGCGCGTTCATCGCATACGTGTTGTTCGTGCTCTGCACGTTCATCCTCACGTCGGTCTTCTCTCTTTCCGGAAGGGGCCGCCCGTCGGGCGGCCCCTGATCACTTCTCGTCGCTGGCCGGGCGGGCGTACATGCTGCCCTGCACTCTCTACGAAAGGAGCGGGTTCTTCACGCGTCCGCACCTTCTGCCATTTCCGGCATCTCGAACCTGGCGAACACGCCGCCCGCGCCCTTGTGGCGCCGCAGCGCTGCGGCCACCTGCCAGCCCCGCTCGGTCAGGCCGAACTTCGCCCACGGCATCAGCATCCACTCGACGTGACCGGTCAGCAGATCACGCGGACTCGGGTCACTGAGCGCGTGGCCGTCGGGGCGCAGGTAGGACTGACCGGTCTGGCTGACCTTCGGCATGTCCACGGTCACCAAGCCAGCGTCGACCAGATCCATCAGCGCGTCCACCTCGCAGTGGTCCGCGAGGATCGCCCCGTGGTCCCCGTGCGCCGGGGGCTTCAGCCGCAGTCCGTACTCGGCGCCGTCCTTCGACGGGCCGAAGCCAATCTGCACCGTCTTGCGGGCCGCGTAGAGCATCGGCCAGTGCTTCCTGGAGACCTGGATGTGATCCCAGCTCAGCAGTCCGTGCCAGTTCACCACGCGCTCGTCCACGTACCCGAGCAGCGCCCAGTGGCTCTTGCCCCAGCGCTCCGGACCGACGCGCTCGCGCTCCGGCCGGTCCTGCCACTGGGGGCCTTCCTTCGCGATGTCCTCCAGCTCTCTGGCGAACCTCATGACCCTCTCCTTTCCGGCCGCCCTGTGGGGTGACGGCCCGGTCCTTCAGGTGAGCTGCGCGTCGACAGCTCGGGCGAGGTTCACCAGGTGCCCGAAGATCGAGCAGGTGTGGTCCTCGCATGTCTTGCGGTTGTGGTCGGAGATCAGCTCGGCGTAGTTCTTGTCCATCGCCGCGACCTCGGCGAGAACGCCGACGATGGCACGCACCGCGTCGGGCCCCAGCAGGGAGGCCATGTCGCCGGTCGCCCCGCCCATGCCGTTGACCATGCCGTCGCGGTAGGCCGTGGCGGGCGGGTAGCAGGCGTAGTAGCGGTCCGTGCGAAGGTCGTCCTCGACCTTCTCCACGTGCTCGGCCAGCGCCTCGGAGGCGCGCTTCGCCGCGAGACCGTTGCCGTCCGCGTTGTCGGCGAACTCCGGCTCGTGCCGGTCCCACTCGTGCATCGTGATCTCGGTGTGCATCTCCTCGGCCGAGAACGACGTGCCCTTGAAGGCGTGCACCACCTCGCGGTGCTCGCCGTTGCGGCAGTCGTTGCAGACGATGACGCTGCCCGCGATTACCTCGTACCTGCTGAGGTCAGCCATCTCCGTCCTCCTCGGGCAGTGCCACGGTGACCTGGTGGTAGGTGTATCCCGGGTCGTCGCCGCCGGGCTTCACTTCTCGGGAGGTGTACTCCTTCACGACGAGCCGGACGTCGTCCAGCATGATCTCGTCGTCGATGATGAAGGCCACGGCCGGGTCCTCTTCGGGCACGTAGTGCGCCAGGATCGGCATCCGGTAGTCGGTGTCGTCCGGGTACTTCAGGACGTACAGGTACTCGACAACGTCGCGGGCCGTCTCGGGAACGGTCTCGCCACGGAATCCGAACAGCGGGTACAGCTCCTTCGGGAGCTGCGCGGTGATCCAGCGAACGGTCGGCATCGGGAACCGGCCCGTGCCCTCGGCTTCAGCCATCGAAATCCTCCGGAGGAATCCAGCCCGTGTGGGCCGAGCAGTTGTGCTTGCAGCCCTCGCAGCCGCAGCGGCAGATGTTCGGGTCCGCCTCGTAGCCGGGACACCGGCCTTCGGCGATCTGGGCAGCAGCCTCGGCCCAGTAGCACAGGTCGTGCCAGTCGCCCCGGATCACCGCACGCCCGATGGCGGCTTGGTGCGGGCCGGGTACGCCCTGCGCCTCCAGGCGTACCGCCTCCTTCTGGATGTCGTCGTACACGTGGCAGCAGACCAGCTCGGCGCGGATCCGGTAGGCGACTTCGTCCTGCCTGCTCTTCACTTCTTCGCCTTCTTTCCGCTGTACCAGGGGAGCGCCAGGCCGTCGTTCTCCTCACGCGGAACCAGGTGGAGATGCAGGTGAAAGACGCTCTGCGTAGCCGCCTTGCCCTTCGACGTGATCACGTTCATCGGCCGGTCGGTCCACTGCATCAGCTCGGCCGCGCGCCGGGCCGTGTCGGCGAACGTCTCCGGGTCGGCCGCGAAGTCCTTCACGTGCCGCTTCGGGACGATCAGACAGTGCCCCTCCGTCACCGGGTTCAGCGGGACGAAGGCGACCGCGTCATGCCAGGTGTCGGGCTCCAGGATCCACTCGACCGGTTCGCGCTTCGCGATGATCTCGCAGAACACGCAGGGCGCCGGAAGGATCTGGTCCTCACAGCCACGGCACCAGACGATCGGCGGAAGCTCGTTGGCGTAGACCGGCTGCTGTCGCAGGGTCACGCCACGGGCGCACTGAGGGTGCACGTAGGAACCGAGGACGATGTACGCCACGGGCTCGGGCTTCTCGTACATCAGCGTTCCACCCTCAGCAGCTTTCGGCCGGGACGGTCGGGATCGACTTCTTCGAAAACCCGGAAGGAGCAGTTCTCCACCGCGAGCTGGTACAGCCGAAGCCGTTCCTCCTCGCGGTGCACCGAGCCGTGATACTTGACGAGGGCCCCGTCGCCGTCAGGATCCGAGGTGAAGTAGTCCCCGGAGCTGATCTTCATCTTCAGGACACCGGTCCGGCCCAGCTCGTCATAGGCCCGCCGGGCGGCATCCATCTCGTCCGCCGTCGGCATGTCCGGAGCGGCCCGCTTCTTGTCGTTGTGGCCGCTGCTGACCAGGATCCCCTTGACCCGCTGGGCCACGGTGTAGTTCACGGTCCGACCTCCGTCACGTCGAAGGGAAGCTCGGGCGACCCGGTCGGCCGGGCGCCGTCGATGAGCTTCTTCAGCCAGCCGTTCTCGGTACGACTCGGGGCCGTCATGATCTGCCCCTTCCACTGCCGCTGCGAACGGGAGCCGTCGCCCTTCAGGACCCAGCCCTCGGCGTAGACGGAGGGCGATGCGGGTCCGGCAACATGCCACGATCCGGAGATCAGGGCGTAGTTGATCTCCACCTTGGTCAGGAGGATCTTCTTGCCCCGCACCGAGCTGTCGGGGTGCGGGATCTGCGGGCCGTCGATGAGGTTCACGTACCGGCGCACGATCGACTCGCTGCGGGCGTGGACGAACTTCATCGCGTCACCGCCGCGTCCTGCGGCTCGTTCAGGTACTCCTCGAACTGCCGCGCCATTCCGATGGTCGCCTGCGCCGCCAGGGTCGCGTTGTACGCACCCTCCCTGTCGCTGCTCGCATAGCTGTTGGTGCGGGCGAAGAACTTCATGTTCTCGGCGACGACGCGCGAGGCCGCCTCCAGGGCCACAACCTTCACCTGCTGTCCGGCGTTCAGCTTGTCCACTTTTTCTCCCTTCCGTGAACACGAGTCTATCACAACGATGTTGATGACCTATGGCCAGAACTTCACTCTGGCATATGCCAGTGTCGAGCGATCATGGCGATTCTGTGATCGCCGGTTTCCGGGGCCCGTAGACGGCTCGGTATCCGGCGTACTCCGCTTCGGAGATCCGGCCGTTTTCGTGCGCCCACTCCATCATCTGGGCGAGAGCCTGCGTGGAGTCCTGCATCCAGGCGTCACCCTCGCTCGTCGACAGCTCGTAGGAGGGCAGCCGTCCCGCCAGGTACAGCAGCGAACCCAGCGTGTCGACCGCACCGATGAACGACGCCTCTGCCGACAGCACCATCGCCTCGTGAACCTGCGGGTCAGGGATGTCCGGATTGGCGCGGGCCCCCTCAACCGCCACACTGTGTTCCCAGGTCACCTCGAACGCCTTGTCCAGGGCCTGCTCGAATGTCGCCATGATCTCCTCCAGGATCTGACGCAGAACGCCCCGCCAGGGAGGCAGGGCGCTGCGGTTCAAGAACGACGGTAGGGGTCGCCCCCTTGCGGTTCCGACGGGCTGGCCAGCCAGGCGTCATACTGCCCGACGGTGATCAGGCCCTCGTCGACCCCCCACTTCATGAGGTCGGCGCTGGCGTCCGCTCGGCTGGGGCGGGGAGCCGCGCCGTCCAGAGTGAGCGCGTCGCGCAGCTCGTCCATCGCGTGCTCCACGACGACTTCCTGATCCTTCAGCTTCTCCTCGAAGCCCGGATCGACCTGGGCGATCCGCCAGACCCGGTCCAGCTCGATGCCCTCTTCCCAGGCCCGGCTCCGCGCGGTGCGGAGCCGGGCAAGGATGTCGCTCATCAGCCGAAGTACGGCTGGCCGGTGTGGTACGCGATGACCAGGTTCTCGACCGGCTCGAACAGCGGCGTCGGCAGGTTGTCGATCGGGTGCCAGGTCCAGCCCAGGCACTTCTCCGGCTCCATCAGCTTCGGGTCGCCGGAGACCCAGTGCGACACCATGCCGATGTCGGTGTAGTGCTTGCCCTGGTCCAGGTAGCCGCGCAGGTTCGTGACGCAGAGGAACCGGGGGCGGGTGACGGTGATCTCGTCGCCGCACTCCTCCTCCAGCTCGCTCAGGCCGGACTCCTCGAAGGTCTCGCCGAACTCCTGGTGGCCGCCCGGCGTCCCCCACTCGCCCTCACCGTGGGATCCACGGCGCTGGCCGAGCAGCACGTGCAGCCGACCCTCGAACTGCCGGATCACCAGAAGGCTGATGCCGGTCTTCGGGCGCGGAGCGGTCTCGTCTCGCTTCACTTCTTCTCCTCCCAGCCGAACAGCTCGTTCGGCGACGTACCCAGCGCGGTGCACAGCAGCACCAGCGCATCGGGCTTCATGTTGTTGCGGCCCTGCTCGATGAACGTGATCGAGGTGCTGTCGCGGTACCCGACCGCACTGGCCAGCTCGATCTGCGTCATTCCGGCCTTTTCGCGCAGGGCGCGGACCCGTAGGCCCATGGCCCGGGTCAGCTCCGTCGGTCCGGACCGGCTGTCCCCCGTTGCGGCGCTCTTCGCCACTTCCTTCTCCCCTCCGTCAGGCGAGCCGCGTGCCGGGCTCGTCCGGTACCTGCATCACGGCGATGGCGAGCAGGGCGTTCATGATGGCGATGTCGCGAACCCGGGCCGGATCCGTGTTCTCGCCGATCCGGGGCATTTCGACCGTGTTCACCAGGTCGGCGCACTTGCGCGCGTTGGCCAGGTAGGCACGGGCGAGATCGCCCCGGTCCGGCTCGTCGGTGCGGCGCACGGCTTTCCTCAGATCCGGAAGACGGTGGACTTACGGACGTTGACCGAGTTCGTGGTCGCGGCCTGCTGGGCGGAACCGCCCGGGTCGTAGGTGACCTGGGAGGCCCGGCCCGCGATGCCCATGATCTCGTGCAGGAACTGCTCCACCTGGTGCTCGCCCACGTACCGGGTCACGTCGTAGCCGCTGGCGTTGACCAGTAGCATGTCGATGACCTGCCAGGATCCGGTCTCGAAGCCGAACGTGAAGACGAAGCTCTGCCCCGTCTCGCCGTCGACCAGCGTGATCAGGTACTGGTTGGCGCTGGAGACGATCGTCGCCGTGACCGTGGTCTCCGCCTTGCGGACCATCTTCCGCAGGCTGGTCAGCTCGTCGGCGACGGCCTTCGGCAGGTACTGCTCGTCGACCTCCTTCGAGGCCGGGATCTTCGCCTTGCGGGCGCCTTCCGGCGTGAAGTCGCGGCGCCCGTTGTCCGGGTCCTTGAAGATGGCGACGTACATCTCCCAGCCGCTGGCCAGCGGCTGCTGCTCGCCGTCGATGAAGAGGTGGGACTTCTCCCAGCGCCACTTCCGGCCGTCGAGGCGGAACTTGATCGTCATCTTCGTCCGCTCGCCCAGGTGGGTGAGCAGGATCTTGCCGTAGCCGTTGCGCTCGACGATGGGCTCGACGCCCGTCTTGTCCAGCAGGAAGGCGTACGGCTCGTGGACGACGTCGGGCATGTTGTCGATGCTGAGCGTGGTCAAGCTCTTCTCCGTCCGAATCAGGTGTCGGGTGGGCAGAAGCCCCGGGGGACCGAGATCTTTGGCGAGAGCAGATCACCCCGGGGCTTTCCTCCAACCCCTCAAAACTACTCTACCACAAGGGAGTTGAGATTTCTGACGGTCAGTCGATGTGACGGCCGATGTACTCGACCTCGATGACCTTGACCTCTTCGGCCTGCTCGCCGTAGGCCCACAGGATGCGCTCGCCGCCGGGGCCGATGCGGATGTACGAGATCCACAGATCGTCGCGGTTGCCGAAGCGGGGTTCCGGCTTCATCCGGTGCGTGTTCAGACCCGGATGGGCCGGATTGTCGGCCAGCTTCTCCAGGGCCGACTGGACCTGCTTCAACTTCCCCCGGTCGCCGGATTTGCGGATCTTCTTGATCCCCTTCTCGGCAGCCGGGGTGATCTCCAGGGTGAACTTCATGCCGCATCCCCCCAGATCAGCGCACTCAGGTCCGCCGGGGTGGAGATCCGGCGCCCCCAGTCGCCCGCACTGCGGGCCTTGCGGTTCTCCTGCACGGCCTGCGCCGCCGAGGCGGCACCGCGCTGGCCGAACGCCTCCTCCGGCGACAGCACCGGCCGCACGGCGGTCAGGTCCATCAGCTCGCGCTCGCTGATCACGACCGACGGGGTCAGCGTGATCACGCCGTCACCGTCGATCGTCACCGCGTACTGCCGGTCCTGCACCACCCGGTTCAGGTTGATCCGGCCGCGCGAGTCCGGCGACACCAGGATGACCATGGTCTCTCCCTCCCACTGGTGGGCCGTGCCCACCTCCTACGAGGAGCCTATCCTGAACTTGGCTGCCATCGCAACAAGTTCAGGTGGCGAGCATGACCCTGAAGGGGTAGGCGTCCCGGGGGTAGCGGTAGATGATCTGCGCCTCGCGGCCCAGAACCTCCACCATCCGGGGATACAGGGCGGCGATGCGTTCGCGCTGCCCCTCGAAATTCACCTGGCACCGGGTGCACGGCTTCCGGGATCCGGTCAGCCTGGTCATGAGGTTCTTCAGATCCTTCTCGCAGGCGTGAGGACGCATGTCCAGGCTGACCGTCACCCGGTTGTCGTGCGTGACGACGCACATCGGGGCGACCACCTCGTCATCGCAGAGGCCGCTCTCCCGCAGCAGGCGTTCGAGCCGGATGCACAGCTCCTCGGCCTTCTTCTGGTCCGCCCGCAGGCTCGCCGCTCCGTCGGCCGCCATCAGACGGCGATGTCCACGGATGCGAGCACCGAACCGGCGTACTCGTCAGTGATGGTGAACTCCCGGCGCAGCGCAGCGGTGATCCGCTTGTGGAGCGCCCGCTGTTCGAACTCCATCGACTCGTTGTGGATCCGGCACTGCGGGCAGGCCGGTGCGATGCCGCGCTTCAGTCCCTCCATGATCTTGGCGCCGAGCGTCTTGCTGCGGCAGCCCTCGCAGTCGTAGTGGTGCCGGTGCACCGTGACCAGGACCGTCTTGCGGTCCGCAGAGGGGTACACGTCCAGGTGGGCATGCTCGTTGTTGCGGACTCCCTCGGTGTACAGCAGATCCTTCACCGCGTTCGCCTTGCGGTCCGCCGCGTCCATCCGTCCCACGATCTCATCCTCTCCGTCAGGGCTCATTCCCCAACGGGGAGAATATCAGCGAATCTTGATGGCCTGGGCCGATTCAGGAAGACCAGGGCCAGACGTCAGGTTCCGACCGGATCAGGTACTCGCGGCTGGCGTGCACCGTGACGCCGGGGTACGCCGCCTCCATCGACGCCTTCCAGGCACCCATCGCGGCCTCCGCCGCCGCGTCCTCGTTGGCCACCACCGTGGCACCCAGGCTGGGCGAGAAGGTGAACACCGGTTCGATCGCGAGGTCCACCGGGTTCTCGCTGGTGTCGTCGAAGAGCCAGAGCTTGTACGTGACGACGTAGGCGCCGGTTGGAATAGCCATGATCCACCTCCAGGTAGGGAAACCCGGCCACCCTACTTCTCACGTCCACCTTCAGGCCCCTGCGACCCGCAGGCGGCCGACGGCGCCCGCCGACCACCCGAGGGGCGCCGAACCCGCCACGAGCCCGCAGCCGGGCGCCCAGCCACCTTCCTGCCGCACCCGAAGTGCGACCCCGGCCAGCACCCCGCACCCGGCAGACCACAGAAGCCCGAGGTCTTTCGAGCGCAGCGAGTCCATCCGTCCTCCGGCGGCGCGGAGCGCCGACGCGCTGAGGACGACGATGAAGGCTTGGCGGAAGACAGGTCAGGTGCGGGCCGGTGGGTGGGGAACCCACTCCGGCTTGTGCCTGGCATGGCTGGAGCCAAGCCTGAAGAGGAGGACTTCTAGATACTTCTATAGGGGGTGGAAAATCGACGTTTCCCCAGGTCAGGTGGGCTACCGACTCTGTCATTTTCTGCCAGGGACGTTGACCTCATATGGTCAACCATATGGCCTACTTTGGCAACGAGAGGTCAAGGGTATTCCGCAGCAAACTTGGACATCTTGAGTGTCGTGAGCATGTCATCAATGTGACCCCGGTCTCCCTGTCACACCCTTCTCATACGGGGATAGAGGGAGTACCTTCTGGTGGACAAGGGGGCGACTTCTAGCTGCACTGCCGAGATCGTTCTGCTAGAGTCGCAACTATGGAAAGGAGTGACCGGCATGGGACACGAGGCCAGCGTCATTGACGCGACCCTGATGAACGAGTTCGGGCAGTACGCCCAGACGGCGCCGTTCCCCATCTGGGTGGTAGCGAGGCTCGACGAGGAGTTCGAGGCCCTGGGGCTGTACGCACGGATCGCCTCCGCCGCGACGATGGAGGACTCCGAAAGAATGCGCGTCACCGTCTCGAAGGAGTGGGCCGAAGACTTGTTCTCCGAGAGCGGCGAGTGGGCGGAGTCGATGAAGCTCCTGCTGGACATCCAGGCGATCACGAAGGTCGCCGTCTACCGCAGCGGGAAGGTCCGGCTCCAGATGGAGGCGTACCCGCCAGAGATCCGCGACGAGTTGGAGGCGTACCGGCGCCCGAACGGCAAGCTGGTGGCAGCCTTCTCCTGAGAAAGGAGAAGGCCCCAGCGTGAACTGGGGCCTCGATCAAGCAAACTGACTGAAAGGTTACAGCGGAAGCCATGTCGGATTCAAGGCACTTCACCGTGGTCGACGACTGGGTGCTGCTGCACCCGGACGTGACGTCCACCGAGTACCGGATCTACTCGATCATCAAGGGCAACCTGAAGCACACCCATGGAGGCGTGCCCGAGACCGGCTTCCGCGCGACCGCCGCCTGGGTCAACGAGATCTCGAACGGTCTCGTGTCGGTGAGCACCGCGCACAAGGCGATGCAGGCACTGGCCAAGAAGGGGATCCTGCGCAGGCTGAACAACCCGCAGTCCGGCGAAGGTGCCGACTTCGAGTTCGTCGTGGTGCCGCCGGAGGAGTACGCGGGCCCCAAGAGCGTGATGGCCGAGGCCGCCGCGATCAGCAAGAAGAAGAGTCGCAGCGTGGTCTTCGTGACGGTGCCGCTCACCCGGAAGCCCCGCAAGAAGGTGCACCAGCGGGAGGCGCAGGCTCAGGCGATCGTCCTCATGGACGAGGAAGCCGAGGAGCCGGAGACCGAGTTCGACATGTCGGCCCTGGAGAACCCCGTGCCGAGCGGCGCCGAAGCCGAGTTCGCCGTCGAGCTGGAAGAGATCACCGCCCGGAACACCGAGCCCAGGCTGCGGCTGATGTCGGCCGCCTGTGAGCGGGTCGCCGCTGCGGTGCGCCCGGCACTGGAGGCGGGATGGAACCCGCGCGAGCTGGCGCTGCGAATGGCGGCCGAGCTGAACCCCCGGGTCAACGCCCCGGAGCGGCTGCTGATCAGTAAGGCCGGTGACCTCGGCAAGCCGCCGAAGGCGCGCACCGCGATGCCCGAGGCCCCGAAGGAAGACGACCAGCTCAACCGGTACGTGCCGCCGAAGCAGTTCCACCAGCGCCCCGGCCTGGAGATCAGCGCCGAGGAGCAGGAGAAGATCGACGCGAGGCTGCGCGAGTACCAGGCCCAGCGTGAGCGGGCCAACCTGCTGAAGAGCTGAAGAAACGGATAAGGAGAACAAACGTGGGTGAAGTACGCGCTATTGCGGGCGGCACGATGGTCGACCCGCACGCGGAAACGGCGGTTCTGGGGGAACTGCTCGTCTCCGACGGCCACCCGCTCGACTGCCGCGACGAGGTCACCGAGATCCTGCGCGACTCCGGACCGGAGGTGTTCCACGACCCGCTGAACCGCAAGGTCTACGAGGCGTTCCTGTCCTGCTTCATCGACGGCGGCCACACCGATCCGGTGACGGTTGTCGGCGCCCTGCGGCAGGAGGGGGAGCTGACCGCCGAGCTGTTCGACCACGTGCACGGCCTTCCCTCGAAGGCCGGAAACCTGGCAGCTTCGCACGGCGGAGCCAGGACCCTGCTCGACCTGTACCGGCGGCGGCTTCTGCACAAGGTGCTGGTGGAGTCCTCGGGGCGCGTGCAGGCGGGCGGCGGCTCCTACGGTGAGATCGCCGGAGAGGTCTCGGTGGTGGTGTCGGAGGTCATCGACGCCTCCACGAAGGTGGAGACCACCTTCTCCGCCTCGCAGGTCTCCGAGGCGGCGCTGGGCCACATCCTGCACGGGCGCACGATGGAAAAGGGCATCCCGATGGGGCTGCACGACATCGACGAGCTGACCGGCGGCATGCGGCTGGGTCAGTTCATCGTGATCGCCGGACGCCCCGGCCACGGCAAGACGACGGTGGGCGCCCAGGTCGCCCGCAACGTGGCGCACCAGGGGATCGCCACGGAGATCTTCTCGCTGGAGATGCCGAAGGAGGAGCTTGGTCAGCGCAACGCGTCGGCCGAGACGGGTATCCCCTTCGAGGACATTCGTGACGGCCGGGTGGACGCTGAGGCGATCGAGCGCCTGATCGAGTACGACGCCAGCCAGGCGAACTACCCGATGACGGTCGACGACGACCCGGGCCAGACGCTCGGCGAGATCGCGCTGAAGGTGCGCAAGTCGGCGCGCGAGAAGGGCGCGAAGGTCTTCGTCATCGACTACCTCCAGCTCGTGAAGCCGGACAAGCCGACCGGCAACCCGACGGTGGACGTGGCGATCGTCTCGGAGGGGCTGCGCAGGCTGGCCCGTACGCTCCGGGTGATCATCATCGCGCTGGCCCAGCTCAACCGTGAGTCGGCCGGTCGTGACGACGGCAAGCCGAAGCTGACTGACCTGCGCCAGTCCGGCCAGATCGAACAGGATGCGAACGTGGTCATCCTGGTCCACCTGCCGTTCAAGATCGACCCCGACACGGCGCGGGGCAAGGAGGCGGACCTGATCCTCGCGAAGAACCGAGGGGGCAAGACGGCCGAGCGGGTGATGCTGTTCGACGGTGCCCACAGCCGGTTCCTCAACCCCTCCGACGTGCAGCCGAGGTTCGCGGCATGATCACGGGAGAGTTCCTGGTCTGCGACGACCTCGGCCCGCTCGGGCGGCTGGCCCCGCCGGGCGATCTCTTCGTGATGGAACCCAGGGACGTGAACCTGGTGATCGCCGAACGCAGGTGGATCAACGAGAAGTACCTGGAGGCCGACGAGAAGGCCGAGAAGTACCGGAAGTGGCTGCGGACCGCGCACCTGAGCGGGCGCCGCGACGCAATCCGGGAGTGGTTCGACATCTGGACCATCGAGGCGGCGAAGTACGCCGTCTGTGACGGCTGGCTGCTGTCGGTCGTCGGCCTGCTGGAGATGGGCAAGCAGCAGGCGATGAACGTGCCGAAGAACTTCTCCTACAACGGTTTCGGGCCGATCCGGGAGCTGACGAAGCAGGTCGTCGAGGCGACCGACGAGGAGATCATCGGGGGTGCCCGGTTCCGGGCGAAGCTCCGGTAGACAGCGCGAAGGCCAGGCGTCCGGTATCCCCCGGATGGCCTGGCCCCACTTCCTGCCCCTCGTGGGGCGGCGTGTAGAGTATGGCAGCCATGGGTGACGGGTGGCAAGCCCCTTTCGAGGGGCTTGCCAGTAGAAGTGGCCCAGGCCATGTAGTAGGCTGGGGCAGAGCCAAGTTGATGTTGGTTCGCCCATCGGAAAGGGTGAAGAGATGGTTGTGTCTGTAGGGCCCATCGCTCTGGCGCGGCCCGGCTGGGGACTGAAGGAGAGTGCTGTCACGTCGCTCGTGTCGAACGACTCGGGAGGCAGGCCGGACGTGCTCTGCGCGCAGATGCTGCTGAACGCGGCGATCTGTGGAATGAAGGTGCTCGTGCTGCTGCCGGGACTCCGTTCGGACGACGAGGTATGGTCATCGGTCGGCCAGATCCTGGGCGGCGGGGACGGGCGCGTGGCGGCCAAGGAGATGCGTCATCTGAGGCTCGTCATGTACGCCTCCGGCACCGGCCGGGAGCACGTCAACAAGGCCGAGCTGGTGTACGCTCCTGGACTCAGCCCCTCCGAACTCAGCCGCCTCAGCGATGAGACGACGGCCCCGATCCTGACCCTCGCCGATCTCGAAAGCGAGACGGCGAAGCGGTTGTCCAGCGAAGTGATCCGCGTCGGCGGCGACACGATCGTCTACGACGCCGAGGGCTTCGAGGTTCCCGTCGTGTTCGACCCGAGCGGTCCGGTCTATCGCCCGGCATGATGGTCGTCGCACGCCCCGCTACCGGTGGGGCGTACGCGGCGCCCGGTGAGAGAGGTTGTGCGAATGGCACGAGGGTCAGGACTCAGGAACGTACTCGCGGCGCTGGACAAGAGCGGGAGCCGGGTCAAGCAGCACGGCGGGTACTACACCGCCCAGTGCCCGGCACATGAGGACCGCAACGCGTCCCTCAGCATCACCCAGGGCGAGAAGGGCGCCGTGCTCAACTGCCACGCCCGGTGCGCCACCGACGACATCCGCATCGCGCTCGACCTCAACTGGCCCGACCTGTTCGACAACGGCGGCCAGATGGGAGACGAGGACCGCCAGCTCGCCGCCGACCTGTGGATGCCCTGCCAGAAGAACGGCTGCGGCGGCCACAAGTCAGCCGAGTACCGGTATACGGACGAGAACGGGAAGTTCCTCTACGCGGTCGCGCGTTGCTCGCGCAAGGGCGACGGCTGCCCGCAGCCGTTCGCCCAGTGGGTGCCGGATGCGAGCAAGAAGTTCGGCAAGAAGTGGGGCTTGCCGTCCTCGGTCCGCCGGGTGCTCTACAACCTGGCGAAGGTGATCGAGGCGGCGCAGGCCGGGCGCCGGATCTGGCTCATGGAAGGCGAGAAGGACGCCGACCGGATGAGGAGGGACTTCCCCGACGAAGCGGTGACCACGATCGTCTCGGGAGCGGGCAAGAGCAAGTGGCGGCTGGAGTATGGCCGGTACTTCAAGGGTGCCTCCGAGGTCATCATCGTGGCCGACTGCGACCGCACGGGTCTGGAGTTCGCCGAGGAGGTGCACAAGCACCTGAGCAACGTGGTGACCAAGGTGAAGGTGGTCTGCTCGCCGCTCATGGCCGACGGGGCGGACTTCTCCGACCACCGGGATCACGGCTTCGGGCTGGACGAGTTCGAGATCGTGCCCTTCGAGCCGATCAAGAAGCGGCCCGAAATGGTGATCCTTGTCGAGGAGCAGCACCGCGAGAAGCCCGTGTTCTTCAACGGCTTCAGCCAGGAGTCCGTCGAGCGCAGCCTGGTCGGATCGATTCTGCGGTACGGCCACTCGTACGGGATCGCCGAGGTGGACATCCAGACCGACAGCCGGATGAACGTGATCATCAAGGCGGCTGCCCGGCTGGCCCGGCAGGAGAACGTGATCACGCCGGAGATGGTGGCCGCCGAGGTCGAGGAGATGGGGGTGAGCACCTTCGAGAAGGTGCTGCCCTACGCCCTCGAACTGGAGACGGTCGCCTTCGATGACACCACCAAGCCGCTCGTGGCGGCGCGCATCCTCCGAGAACGCACCATGCGCCGGATGCTGGCACTCGTCAGCCGGGCGACGGAGTCGGCGGCCCAGGACGAGAAGAGGCCGCTTGATCAGATCCTGGCCGAGGTCGGCCGGACGGCGGAGCGGATGAACGAGGAGTACGCGTCGCTGGAGCGCGAGTACTGCGAGCCGGTCGGCGACGTGTTCACCGGGGACGTTCTCGAAGAGATCGTCATGGAGGAGATCGAGCAGGAGAAGACGAACGTCACGCCGATGCGCCAGCAGAAGCAGGGCGTGACGTACCGGCCGAAGGCGGTCCAGGGCGGCTGACATGGCCCAGGCCATCTGGTAGTCTCAACAGAAGGAAACGGAGCCCCGGTTGAGAGCTGGGGCTTTCGGAAGGAGACAACGTGGCACGCACGGGAAACACGGAGAACCGCCAGCGCTACTACGAGGAGCTGCTGGACGAGGCCGCATCCCCGAAGGATCGGTTCGAGGTGCTGCGCAGCAAGCTCGCGGCGGACGTGAAGCGCCTGCCGGACGAGCTGCGCGACGGCGCCTACGCCAGCGCGGCCGACGCCCTGAAGGGCGTCATCGAGGCCATCGGCGACGCGATCGAGGACATGCGGCCGGTGGGTGTGTAATGCCGCTGAATGTTCTTCCTGGCGGTGACTCACCTCGGTACGGGCTCGCATGCCCGAGGGCCGAATGTCGAGAGGAGATCGACTTGGCCATCGAGCCTGAAGATCTCGTCTTCTGCACTGTTCACTCGGAGCCGATGGTCCCCAACGAGGAGATGTCATGAGGATCGACGGAACTCGTCTGGACCTGCGCACGATGGCCGACCGGATCAACCGCAAGCCGCTGCTCGGTGGCCGTCGGCACCTCGGGATCGGCGGCGAGATGGTGATCGTCAGTGAACTCGGCCACCCGGACCAGGCGGGCATCGGTATCGGCACGCCCGGACCCTGGGTGACCGTCCACTGCACGCCGCGTGGGTACGACGAACACATGTCGCCCATCGACCGGGACGGCTGGCTCGATGTTGCCATGCTGACGCCGTGGCGGGAGTACTGGCTGGAGCTGGATCCGCTCGGCGGAGTGAGGGTGGAACGGGCCGACTCGGATGGCAACAGCTACCGGCACTACTGGCCGATCCCGGGTGACTCGTGGAGGCAGATCCAGTGCGGGTGAACAACGGTCGCCTCGACCTGAAGAGCCTGAATGTCGGCGAGCCCTGCACCATCACGACCGGCGGATCGTCGATCAAGCTGGTGCACACGGGCCACACCATCCAGATGGACCTGTACCTCAAGGGCGTCGGAATGCAGCCGCTCATTGACGACCGGCTGATGAGGATCGAGCACAACAAGGGGTTCAACACCTACTGGTTGCACCTCAACAACCTGGCGCCGAAGAGTCTGTACACGGTCCTGGTGACCAGCCCGGCGAAGATGCACGAGGAGGCCACGGATCCGCTTTTCAGCGGAATGCCGGGCTGGCAGATCAGCGATGACACGCCGGGGCGTGAACCGTATCCGGGCGAGACGGAGTCCGGCGGCCGGAGCTGGAACCTGCTGGGCAAACTGCTGGGAAGGAGGGGAGAGTGATGGACCGCAGGGAACTGCTGTTCCAGGGCGAGTACTGGGTGGACGGCCAGAGCCGGATCCACCGGGTGGCCGACATGGACATCCGGCATGCGCAGAATGTCTACCGGTACCTGACCGATCGCGACCGGGCGCTGGCCCACCTCGATCTACTGATCTCCTCCTACCTGCTGGGACCCGGCCCGAGCGGAGATGCCGCGACGGACGCCTATGAGGGCGAGCTGGCCCGGCTGGAGGCGTGCCGCAGCAACCCGGTTGCCTGGGCGAAGGAGCTGCCGCTGCTGGTGGCCCTCCAGGAGCGCGGCTGGGGCAGCCCCCAGCCGGAGCCCGAGCCCCGGTACCGGGAACTGCTGGTCGTGGTGAAGGTGAAGATCGGCAGGGACGCCGACGCGAACCTCGTCGAGTACGACATCGAAGAGGCCGTGAAAGCGCTGCCCTACGACATCGAGATCGCCGACGTTCGGTGATCAGGGAAGGCGGAGTGACATGAGACGGAGACGACTGCTGGCGCTGGGTGCTGCCGGAGTGCTGGTGGCTTCCACCTGCACAGCCGCCGGAGCGGCAAGTCCGGAGGAGCGTCAGCCTGCCGTGGCGCCAGCGGTCGTCCTCTCCGTGCACATCGAGCTGCCCCCGCTCGGCCGGATCGAAGGACCGAAGCCGGAGCCCCGGCCGTCCTTCACCCCACCGGTCCGTACGAAGGCACCGGCCACCCGGAGGCCGGTGGTGAAGCCGAAGCCCGCCGCCAAGCCCCGGCCGGAACGCACCCGCACGGCGAAGAGGAAGCCGGTTGAGACGGTCACCCGGATCAGCGGGTACACCTTCTGCGGCTCGGCCGTGGCGGCAGCCCAGAAGTGCATCGACGCCGGGAAGCTGACGCTGTACTACCCGGCCGGGGTGAAGACGCTGGCCGGTCACAACTACATGGGCTGGTCCTGGATGGACGACCTGCCCGTGGGCCGGAAGGTGGTCATCACGTCCGGCGCCCTGGCGGGGACGTACCGGGTGTATGGCCACGGCTGGGCGAAGCGCGGAAGCCAGGGCGGCACCTTTCCGTCGGCCGGTCTCGGGGCGTCGGTGGCTCTCCAGACCTGCACGAGTACAGGAACGGGGTTCTCCTTCCTCCGTCGCGGGTGAGGCTCATCACCGAAAACCGCTATGAGATAGCGAAGTTCTGCGGTAGAGTAGTACTTGTAGCCGAGAGGGGAAACCTTCTCGGCAGGCAAAGGGATATAGCTCAGTTAGGCCAGAGCAGCGGTCTCCAAAGCCGCGTGTCGCAGGTTCAAATCCTGCTGTCCCTGCTGGACCCCGGGGTTACACCCCCCCCGTCACCCTGGGGTCCTTTACCGGAATGTAGCTCAGTTTGGGAGAGTGCTCCGTTCGGGACGGAGAGGTTCGCAGGTTCAAATCCTGTCATTCCGACTGGTTTCCTGGCGGCGTACTGGAAATACCTCTTTCCTTTACGACGTCGTCCACTCCGCCAGGAAACCGCAGTTCCCGCGCCATCGGTTTCGCGAGCCGAAGAATGCAAGGATGGCATCTTGCGCAGGGGAAAGCGTCTGCCGGTCGGAGCGGGAGGGTCGGTAGTAGCAGGACGGTTTCCCCGAATGCCTCCGTAGCTCAGTCGGTAGAGCGCCGTCTTCGTAAGTCGGATGCCATCGGTTCAATTCCGGTCGGAGGCTCGCAGGTCCCTGTAGCTCAGCCGGTCAGAGCACTCCCCTCATAAGGGAAAGGCCACTGGTTCAAGTCCAGTCAGGGATACGAAGGTGCAGCGCGGACTCATAATCCGTTAGCTGTATGTCAGCGGAAGGCCGTAAGGGCAGAAAGCGGCTGGATGCTAGGCAGACCCCTGGTGGAACGCTGTCCCGGAAAACCAGGGGTCCCTGTGAAACTCGGGACGAGAAAGAAGGTGCGAACGTGAGCTGCAAGTGCAAGGCTCGGACGTACGAGGGGCATCTGAAGAAGGTGCAGCAGGACGGGTACCCTACCCACGTCTACACGGGCCACTACTGGGGCCCGACAAACGGCAAGCAGAACTGAAGAACGCGCGCCCTTAGCTCAGTTGGCAGAGCAGGGGATTCTTAATCCTCGTGTCACTGGTTCAAGTCCAGTAGGGCGTACTACCGCATCCTCACGGCTTCCTGGGGCTTGGATGCGGTCGGCCTGGAACCTGCCTTGGTCACGCTTGGCGCGAAGGGTGAAAGGCTGAACGGGGTGTGGCCCAGTTCGGATGGGGCAGCCGACTACGGATCGGACGGACGGGGGTTCAAATCCCTCCACCCCGGCAAGACCTCCTTCGGGATGGTCTATGGGAGCCCCGCCGCAAGGCGGAGGCCGGGAAAGCGGGGCTCCTACGTCACAATTCAACAGTGTTCATGCGCCTGTGGAGGAGTCTGGAGTCCTCGCCGCCCTGTCAAGGCGGAGATTTTCGCGGGTTCAAATCCCGTCAGGTGCGCTGGCTTCGGAGGCGGATCTTCGTGGAGTTCGCGATCACAAGTCGCTATCCACGGAGCAGAGAGTGAGGCAAAGCGAGTCCATGAGCCAACCTTCTCCGGGAGGCAAGTGGAGGGCGGCCCCTGCCCAGCTATACATCAAGGGGTGCAAGGCCCTGTAGCTCAGTTCGCGTAAGAGCGCTCGTCTGAAAAACGAGAGGTTCGCCGGTTCAAATCCGGCCGGGGCCACCGGCCGGACGGTAAGCTATTGACGCAGCCCCACTGTGGCAGGTGGGACATACATGCGAAGATAGCCCATGCGTGGAAGTATTGCCGTCCGGTTGCCAACAATTCCACAGCGGTCCCCGGTAGGTTAATTGGCAGACCATCGGCCTCTGGAGTCGAGAGTCCTAGTTCGAGTCTAGGCTGGGGAGCGTAGTACGTGGCGGAGATAGGAGTACCGCCTGGTCGCCATCCGCCCGACGGCCAGGACAGTTGAGAAGCGCAGCAGAACAAGGTCGGTGCGCCGCGTGGTGCTAGGGATGAGGCCCACTAAAACAATTTCAGATTCGATCTCCTGTAGCTCAACCGGCAGAGCGCCGGATTGTTAATCCGGATGTTACTGGTTCAAGTCCAGTCAGGAGAGCGTGTGCCGACGACACCATGTCCTTCCGTGGTCTGAAAAACCCGGTCGGAATTACAGTCGGTGGTAAAGGGCCGCATTGCGCAGTGCGGTCGCACGGGAAGTGGAACGGTGGCTGGCGCCTAGGGCGCAGCGCGTCACTTATAGCCTGGAGGGGACGCTCTCCGCAGGTGCGATACCTGCTCCGTGCACTCGGGAATGCAGCGACAAGAACGAAAGGAACGAGGGTCATGACCTCTACCGGCTTCACCTAGGTCCGCGAAATTCGCGGCCCTAGGAGGATGCATTCCGATGGGCAAGACGGCACATCACCTGAAGGGCAAGTTCGACATCCGGGAGTGGCCGGACGGGTACTGCATGTACTGGCGGGGGCGCCCCGTCATCCCCGTCCGTGAGCACACGGTCCACGACCTGCGCTACAGCGCTGCGGAACTCCGCGACGCCGAGAAGCAGGGCCGCAGGCCCCAGCCCCGGAAGGTAAGGCGCACCGCTCGCTGGTGGACCTACACCGGAGCCTGGACCCCCAGCTCCAGCCGCACCTACTGGGCCCAGAAGCACGAACGGGCCAACAGGCGGTACGTGAAGAGCAAGCTGGAGGCTGGGCGCCGCACGAAGGGTGAACTCGAACGTCGGCTGTACGAAAAGGCCGAGAAGGTTCCTCGCCGGATGCTGTACGACATCTGGTGAGATCGGAAAACGCTTCTGTAGCTCAGGGGATAGAGCGCCGGATTCCGGATCCGGGTGTCGCAGGTTCGAATCCTGCCAGGAGCACGGCGGTGCCTGCGGAAATCCTTACTCCGCTCGGGCAGGGCGAGGCCAATCCCCAGTGATCCGCGTGGCGGCTCTCCTGGAGACAGATCCCCTGCGGTCGTAGTAGGCGGCCCCCGCATTCTTGTCTCGGAGAGGAAGAAGAGAAGTGGATTACGAGATCGACGAGATCACGGTGATCGAGCTGCCGAAGCGAACCGGCATGTCGTCCGGTTGGCCTCAGCAGTACCAGATCACGGTCACCCCCACGGCGCGCGGCCGGGCCCTGCCCGAACTGCCCTTCCTGCACAAGGGTGACGGGATCACCGTGCCGGATGGCCAGACGTACTGGGTGGAGAGCGCCAAGCAGGCGCCTACCGTGAAGAAGGAGCACGTCTACTGGACGTGGGTGTACGTGGTCACCCGTGACACCTCGGACGACCCCGAGCCGTGGGGCGAGGAGCGCTCCCCGTTCGGCGCCTCGCAGTTCGGGCGGTGAACGGCATGGCGGAGTACAAGGCCGGGATCATCAAGCACGCCGGAGCCTGGTTCAAGCTGCGCGTGAACGACGACGGTGACTGGCTGACCGAGTTCGACGGCCGGGACCTGAAGCACCCCACCCGGGCCAAGCTGCTGGCCGACATCGACCGCGTGATGCGCCTGAAGAAGAAGGCCGTCAACGTCCCCTTCACGAAGGTCGAGTCGAAGAACAACGGCTACATCACCCTGAAGCACGGCGTGGTGACCGGCGTTCACGGCGGCACCGGCAACCTGCTCGTCTCCTGGGACGACGGCACCAACGGGCAGCTCACCGTGGGGTACGGCTCCGAGGTCATGCGGCGGCTGCTTCCCAACGAGGAGGACGAGCTGCGCCGCCTCGTCAAGGAGGCCCACGAGAGCGCGGAGACCCTGCGCGAGTTCAGCCAGCGACGCCAGGTCTACAAGGGCACGAAGGGCCTGGTCGACCAGGTCGAGGCCGAGCTGAAGAAGGGGGACAAGGGCTGATGAGCCAGAACTGGGTCACGGTCGTGGGCTCGATCGAGTTCCGCGACGTGGTGATGACCTTCGACCGCGCGGGAGAGAAGGCGATCTTCGCGAGCAGGGCCGACCTGAAGGGCCCGACGTACCGGATCATCCCGCGTCACGTCGATCAGTTCCAGAGGATCACGGTGGACGACCTGTTCGGGTCCGACTACCCGCCGGTCTACATGGAGGACTTCGCCCAGGCGTTGATCGCCTCCAGTGAGAAGATCGCCGTCAACGTCTTCACCTCCGGGGAGTCCTGATGTACGGCGAGTACTACGACCGGGGCAAGCGCCCGTACCGGCCGGTGAAACGGCGCCCGCCGACGGCCGAGGAGATGCCGGACGCGGAGACGGCCGCCCTGATCCGCGAGGCGATCGTGAAGTACCCGAAGGCGACGGCTGAGGAGGTGCGCATCTTCGTGGCCGAACTCGACGGTGGCCCTGAGTTCGACGTGAAGGCGATCCGGGCCGTCATGCACTTCGGATAGTGGTCAACCCTGCTTCACTTCGGTACAGTTGAAGAATCATCACCCACGGAACCTCCGGTCTGACGATCGGGGGTTCCGTCATCGGACGAGGAGAAAAAACGATGGGTCAGTACGACGGCGGGCAGGCGCCCGTGGACAGCTCGACCTGGAAGCAGCCGACCAGCACCAAGGGGCGCGAAGCGCACCCGGCTCCGGCGCCGATGGTCCGCGACGAGACCACCGGCACGATGAAGCGGGCCGTCACCCCGGACCCGTACAGGAACGGCGGCAACGGCCACACGCTGCGCAACTTCGGCCACGGCGGTGGCTGAGATGGTCGACGTGATGGTGCAGTCGCAGCTCGCGGAGATCCTGGAGCGGGTGGACAGCAAGGACTGGGAGCGCCTGGAGGCGCTACTGGCAGAGGGCAAGGCGGGCACCATGTACGGCTGCCTGAACCTGTCTCCGCTCGGCAAGGAGGGCGCGCGCGAGCTGATGGACGCCGCCTCCGACGAGATGCACCACAACAAGAGCATCGTCACCCACCGGCAGTGGCTGCACCGCCGGATCGAGGACGCGCTGAGCGAGATCCAGCGGGCCGAGAAGGAGATCAAGACGCTCGACGAGCTGGGTGACGTCGAGTACGAAGGCGGCTGTGCCGACATGGAGAAGCTGCTGGACCTGGCCGCCCTGAACCTGCGGTCGGCGCTGGCCCTGAAGCCCACCGACAAGGACGGGAAGTAGCGATGGCCCGAACCCGTGATCCGCTGAGCGGTGGGACGGCCTGCCTGAAGCGCAAAGAGCACTTCGAGCACTGGGTGGTGACGGTGCGCCGGGCGAACTACTCCGCCTTCAACGGCTACCACCGCACCCCCAGCGACTACTCCGAGATCCGCTGTACGGCCTGCCCGACGCGCTGGCGCACGAAGGCCGCCTACGTGGACCGCCTTCCCGACGAGAAGTGAGCCCACCACGGGGTTGAAAAACAGGGTAGATTTCCTCCGGCAAGACAGCAGAGAGACCGGAGAGAAACATGCCGCTGGGCACCGTGAAGTGGTTCAACGCCGAGAAGGGCTTCGGCTTCATCGAGCAGGACGGCGGTGGCCCCGACGTCTTCGTGCACTACTCGCAGATCAACGCCCAGGGCTACCGCAGCCTGGAAGAGGGTCAGCGGGTGATCTTCGAGACGCAGCAGGGGAAGAAGGGGATCGAGGCGCAGGGCGTCACGATCACTTCGTGAGAACGGCGGAGCGCCCCGACTGGGACGCCTGGGCCCTCGGCATTGCCGAGGCTGTCTCCCTCCGGGGGGACTGCACCAGGCGCCAGGTCGGGGCCGTTCTGCTGGATGAGGCCCACCGGGTCATCGGCTGCGGCTACAACGGCGGCCCGCGCGGTGGTGCAAGCTGCCTGGCCGGGGAGTGCCCGCGCGGCAGGCACTACGAGATCTCAAAGTGCCCTGGGTCACCGCACCCGCCGGACTGCAAGTGCCGGATCTTCACCGGCCGGTGCGCCTGCGGCGAGACGTGGCCCTGCACCTGGTCGGTTGCTCCGGGCAGTTCGTACGACACCGGGCCCGGCATGTGCATTGCGGTGCACGCCGAGATGAACGCCTTGCTGGACGTATCGGACCGCAGCCGTCTGGTCGGGGCAACGATGTACATCACCGAGCAGCCTTGCGCCGGATGCCTGAAGATCCTGAAGAACACCGAGATCAAGACGTTCGTCTGGCCGGGCGGCCGGATTGGCTGAGTGACGGGCCTCTCCTCGACGGAGGGGCCCGTTCTCGTATCCCCAGTGGCCTGGGCCATGTTAGAATCGAAGGACCAACATGCCTCAATGGCAAGGTACTTCGGAGAGGGAAGAACATGGGACAGGTTGCTCCGCACCACCTGCTCGGCGACGCCGACGCACCTCGTCTGATCCTGATGGCCGGGCCCGCCCACGACCGGATCAAGGAGATCATCCGCGTTGCCGGAATCGCCTTCCGGTTCGTCCACATCTCCCAGGTGGAGGACGTCGAGGCACTGAAGGCCGGGATCTCCATCCAGCAGGATGCGACCGTGGTCTTCGCCGCACTCCCCGAGATCGAGGGAACCCTGGACCGCAGCGCGTTCCAGAGCCGGGTCAACCCGATGCTCATCGACCTCGCGTACGCCGCCGACCGGGTCATCTATGTCGGCACGACCGGCGCCGCCATGGTGCATCCGATGGCCTCGGGCGCCACGCTCAGGGTTCGCCACGGCAACCTTTCGGTCAGTCAGCAGCTCGACGTCGTCGCCGCCGGTGAGACCGTCGTCGGCCTCACCGTGGACCGCCTGTGAACACCGGGCCGGACGACGGGTGGCCGGTGATCAAGCTGCTCGGGACGATCGCCGACGAGGTCAGGAAGATCTACCCCGGCCTCAGCGACGGGGAGGCCCTGAAGCTCGCCACCGTGGCGATCGAACTGCTCGACAACAGGCCGGAGGGTGCGAGCCTCGGCGAGGCGTTCTCCGACCGGATGCATGCGGAGATCCTGCCGGGTGAACGGAACTGGGCTTCACAGGCGCGTCTCGCGATCCTGAACCGGAGGGATGCATGACCGACATCAACGACCTCGACCAGTACCTCGGGAAGTACGTCGAGCTGATCGATCCGGACGGCGAGAGTGCGGCCGGTTTCCTCGTGAAGATCCACGACGAGATCGACTACATCCCCTATCCGGTACGGACCGTGATGCTCGACTGGGGGCAGGGCTGGCGCATCGGTGAGTCGACCGAGGTGAACATCGTTCCGGCGCCGGAGGGTCAGAAGGCCCCGCAGATCATCAGCGGGATCGACGTGCTGCACGAGTTCGCCCACGACGGCGGCTGCCCGGACATGAACTGCCGGATGCGGGCCCGGCGCCAGCTCCGCGCCCTCCGGAACTGGCGGATGCGGCAGGACAACGCGTACTGGCAGCACCGGTTCGTGCGCCAGGTGCGAGAGAACCGGGAGGACCCGGCTGCCGTGGCGCACATCATCCGGCAGGCGGAAGACGAGGGCGCTCCGCAGGACATCCTCGACCACCTTCAGATCCTGGCCGAGCGCGCCTACAAGGCCGTGGCGACGGGGGAGAAGCAGTGAACCCCACGCCGTGCCCCTCCTGCGGGGCCACTCGCAGGCGCCGTCAGTACCTGTGCACGTCCTGCTGGGACCAGCTCCGGGTGTGGGTGAAGGACGCCCTGAAGAAGACCGACGACCTGGCGATCGAGCGCCTGCGGGAGCTGTATGACCAGATCCACGACGACCGGCCGCTGAACGAGATCGAGGTGACCCCGTGAGCGAGCGCGTCAGCATGGTCCGGCTGCTGCACGGACTGATGTACCCGACGATCTCACGCTGCCAGAACAAGGACTGCTTCCTCGGGCGCACCCTGCCCGGGGTCCGGCTGGAAACCGGCGCGGTGATGGAGTTCGCCGTGGCCGACAGTGCGGCCCACCTGCTGCGCTCGCGGCAGAGCGAGCAGGAGCAGCGCAACGGCCTGATGGAGGTCATGCAGGCGGACGGCCGGAACGTCGTGCGCTTCGACGCCCGGGGCGTCATGGTCGTGACCCGGCGGGAGGACTGATGGACGCGGGCCAGATTTTCGGCGTCGGCGTGGCGGGTTCGGCGATCCTGTCGGGTTTGCTCGTCGGTTCGGCCGAGCTGTACAAGAAGCTGTCCCAGCTCAGCATGAAGCCGGAGCAGGGTCCGGTGACCACGAGCCTGTCGAAGGAGCCCGGCGATGAAGAAGGGTGAGCCGACGCGCGCCGATGTGGCGCTGGACGCGCTGGCCGAGGTGCGCAAGGTGCTCGACGAGTGGGCCGGATCCGACTGGAGTCACACGAATCCGGCCCAGGAGATCGACCACATTCTGCACCTCGCGTACGCGAAGCTGCGGATGCAGTCGATGCGGCGCGAGAGGCGCCCGGCCGCCTGGCTGGCCCAGCCGGTCAGCGCGGTGTGGCCGCAGGAGATCGCCTGGTACCGGGAGCGCGAGCCGGATACGGCCCTGTGCTTCGAGGTGCGCATCACGGACGGCACGAAGGACGCGGTCGGCCGCCGGGTCGAGGTGCGCATGTCGGCGAACGACGCCGACTTCCTGGCCATGTCGATGAAGGGCATGGCCGACTGGGGCAAGGGCAAGCCCGGCCCGGTCGACGTACTCAACGAGCTGCTGCCCGGTGGCTCCGTGAAGGAGGAGGAACCGGAATGAGCTATCCGATCCTGCTGGCGGTGCCCGGCATGAAGGACTTCGCAGAGAAGGTGGACGACGAGCGCGCCCGCCAGCTCAAGAAGTGGGGCGACCAGGTTCACCCCGACATCGACCCCCGCGACATCGCCTTCGTGACGCACCACCACTACGAGTACAAGGCCCAGATCATGAAGGGGGTCAACGACGAGCGCGAGGCGCTTACCCGCACGGTCGGTCGGTGCAGCAGGTGCCAACCGGAAGGCGATCATCAGCACACCGCCTGGGACTTCATCCTGCTGGAGGAGGTCTACGAGGCGCTGACCGAGGCCGCCGCCGGGGACCTCGACAAGCTGGAGACCGAGCTGATCCAGACGGCCGCCGTCGTGGCGGCCTGGATCTACGACATCCGGCGCCGGAAGGGACTTGCCTGATGGACGCGGTCTTCGGGGAGAGCCCGTTCGTCACGGGCCTGAAGGGGCTCGGTATCCGGCAGTTCCACGACGCGGATGAGAACGGCGCGATCGTCATGCACGAGGGTGACGTCGAGAAGTGCCCGCAGCCTCAGTGCCGGTGGCCCCGTCTGCGCGGGATGGTCACGGTGCCCGGCGGGGGACGTGAGCGTACCGGCACGGTCGTTCACCGGGACGAGGAGACGGTGCGGATCGAGACGGCAAGCGGCGGCAGCTACGAGTGCACCCTGTCGGCCGCCCGGCGTCCCGAGTGGGGCGTGTACTGCCCTCACGGGATCAAGCTGATCGAGGCCGAGCCCGTCGAGCACACCTGCCAGCTCCCGCCGCCGCCCTGCGACATGCCGGACGTGCCGGGCCACATCTGCGCCGATCACCGCTGGTGCAAGGCGTGCTACCCGGACGGCCGGAAGATCCTGCCGTGGCCCTGCGAGGAGGAGGGCTGCACCGAGGCTGATTTTGACCGGGAGCAGCAGGAGCAGATCGACGCGTACTACGAGGAGATGCGGCAGTCGCACTACGGCTGAAACGGGAAGGGTGAAGGACGTGGAACGGCCGGTCAGGTCGAGGGTTGAGCACGGGTCTGCTTCCTGCGGAAGGTACGGGTGCGACCGGGAGGAGTGCCGACTGGCGCTCTTCCGCCAGCAGAAGCGGAGCAAGGTCAACATTCACCGGGGCCAGCGCGCGAACGTCAGCGCCGCCCCGGCTGGGGCTCATTGTCGCCTCTTGCGGGAGGCGGGCATGTCGCTCGCGGACATCGCCAGGAAGTCGGGGCTGGCTCGTGGCACGGTGGGACACCTGGTGGCCGACCGGATCGAGCGCATTCACCGGGACACCGAGCGCGCCATTCTGGCGATCGAGATTCCGCCGAAAACCTACCGGCCCGAGCTGGACGGCATGACCGACGCGACGGCAGCCCGGCGGATCCTTCAAGCGCTCAGCGCCCGTGGCTTCTCCCTCCCCGTGCTGGCTCGCGAGGTGGACGGCACGACGACCGAGACGATCGGGGCCATCAGGCAGGGACGCCGGACCACCATCCGGGTTTCGATGGAGAGCGCGATCTTCCACGCTTACCGCAGAATGTGGGACGCCGATCCTCTGAATTACGGGATTGCCGAGCCGGATTCCAACCGGGCGAAGGCGTGGGCAAAGAAGTCTGGCTGGGCTCCTCCGGCCGCATGGAACGAAGAGGATCTGAGGGATCCGAAGGCCCGACCGAAGGGCCTCGTCAGGGAAGGGGAAGCGTGATGGCCACGCCGAACGGCATGACCACGGCGGAGCTGGACGACAAGCTCCGCCAGCACTTCATCAGCGACAAGGACCAGCTCGACATCGCCGGGGCGGGGGCCGTGTATCTGACCGAGGTCACCGCGCCGGGGCACTCCGGACGCCGGGCCGACGCCGTGCACATCGGCCTGTGGGCCTCGCGTGGCGCGGGAATCGTCGAGGTCTGCGAGCTGAAGGTGAGCCGCGCCGACTGGCTTCGGGAGCTGAAGGATCCGAAGAAGGCCGAAGCCTGGTGGCCGTACTGCAACATCTTCTGGCTGGTCGTGCCGCATGAGGGGATCGTGCAGGACGGCGAGCTACCCAAGGGCTGGGGCCTGATGATGCCCGGTACGCGCGGGCGCAAGTTCAAGGTGCTGGTCAAGCCGGAGGAGCGGGACGCGCAGATCACACCGGGCCTGCTCATCACCCTGCTGAAGAACACCGAGACGACCAGGACGAATGCGCTCCAGCGCCAGGAGCGGGAGCTTCGGCAGAAGTTCTACGAGCAGGAACGGCAGGCGCAGCGCCAGCGGGGCACCTTCAACGAGAAGGACAAGCGCCGCCTGGAGCTTCTGGACCGGCTGGAGGCCGCTCTGGGCGTCGGCCTGGCCGAATACTCCTGGGAGGACAAGCTGGAGCCGGAGGGGGCCACTGAAGCCCTTCAGGCCCTGGTTCAGGGGCGCCTCAGCCTGGACAGGGCGAAGGATCGGGCAGAGTCTGCCGTCAGGGAGCTGGACCGGGCGGCCCGGACGACGCAGGAGACGGCCGACCGGCTGCGCAAGGAGATGGGGATCACCAGATGAAGCCGGACGACGAGACCGCGAGCCGACGGGTGCAGGAGTTCTCCTACCCGTGGTCGGGACGGGTCGAGAAGGTCGGCCAGGATCTGCTGATGCCGTGGCACGACAGTGATCATGCCGAGGCCGGTTCGGTCTGGGTGCCCATGCAGAAGGCCGCCGAACTGGCCTCGGCGCTGCTCGCGCATCTGCCCGGCGGCTCCAGCTTCATCGACGATCTGATGCGGCAGTCACTCGTCGGCCGGATCCCGGACGAGCACCTGGACAAGGCGGTCGACTGCACGACCGGCGCCGCCCTGCTGGCCATCGAGCACGCTCTGGCTCTGGCGGCCAAGGCGCAGGAGGTGCGGACCAAGACGCCGCCCGCCCGGCGGAAGTGGGGCACCGACAACGTCGTTCCGACCGGCGAGAACGAGGGGATCCTGTGACGAGGCTGCGGCGCTGGCGTGAACGCATGGACGATCATCACAACTTCGGCCGCTGGCACGAGATCCTTCACTGGCTCCATGAACCGGCCGACTGGGGACGCAAGGGTGAGTACGAGATCCGGCACCCCCTGGGGCATCGGATTCACCTGATACCCGGCACTCTTCTGGACCGGGCCTGCACGAGAGCGGAGAGGAAGAAGCGATGAGGCGGATGTTCAGGTACGAGGTTCCGGTCGACGACCAGGAACACCGGCACATAGTGCACGGGATCGTGAAGAAGGTGGCCACTCAGCCGTGGGTGCCCGGCAAGACGCCGGTCGTGGAATTCTGGGCCGAGGACATCACCCCGGCGCCGGACGGCACGCTGCTCCAGCGGACCTTCCAGGTGTTCGGCACCGGTCACCCGCTGCCGGAGAAGGCGCAGTGGCGCGGCACCACCGACCGCGACCCGGCCGGTCTGGTCTGGCACCTCTACGAGATGGTCGGAGAGGAAGATGACTGACCCCTGCCGGACCACCCGGCACTGCGCAGACCACGGCTGGTGCCACCGCTGCGACCCGGCGCTGGCCGCCCTGATGAGCCAGGTCAACCATCTGGTGCACGAGGCGACCAAGGACAGCTCGGTGCGCAGTGAGCTGTACGAGAAGATCGGCGCCCTGCTGCACACCGGGGACCCGGCGCGGTCGGCGGCCGAACTCGCCGAGGCCCGGCAGACCATCCAGAAGCTGAACCGGCGAGCCCAGGCGGCCGAGTCGGTGGCCGAACGGTATGCTCGGGCGATCCGTGACTGGCGGGTCAGCGAGAAGGGCACGTACGTGCCCTACGAGAGCCTGAAGGAGATCGGCGCCCTGGCGGGTGTGGAGATCCTTCCCCATGTCCGGTACATGCAGCGCTTCGAGAACGCCCGGCAGGCCGAGGAGTTCATCGAGCGGATCTACGCCCTGCTGGAGTACTGGAACACCCTTGCGGCACCCTTCGGGCCGCCACAGTCGTGGTGGTGGGAAGAGCGCCGGGCGGAGCTGTCGGACGTGCTCGCCGGGCGCGGCCAACCGGACGCCCGGGACAGCATGCGGGCACAGGTGAAGACGGCCGTGGAGACGGCCGGTCTGAACGATGCCGACGTGGCCCGCCATCTCGGCATCAGCGCCAAGCACGTGAGCCAGATGCTCACGGGGCAGGCGACGCTCACCATCGGGTGGGCGGAGAAGATCCTGGCTCTCTGTGGCCAGCGGCTGGAGATCAGAGCGGTCTCCGCCATCCCTTCGGAAGGGGAGAACGCGTGAGCGACGAGAACTACAAGATCGAGAAGGGCAACATCTACGAGTCGGCCGACCCGCGCGACGACGGGCGCCAGATCCTCGTGACCTCGTACGTGCCGGGCTACCTGAAGGCGAACATCGTCAGCCACCCGAGCGGGAAGAACCACCGCACCGTCGGCACGAGGTACCTGCACAAGGACCGGAACACCGGCAAGGGAACGCCGCGCAAGAACGGTTACTTCTTCGTCGGCAAGAAGCAGGAGGACGCGGCCGAGACCACGGCCTGACGCAGACGCCGGAAGGAGCTGCACCTGATCCGCCACGAAAGCGGAAGGTGCAGCTCCTTCGTCGTTGATCCGTCGGTGTACTCGATCTCGATCGTGTCCTCGCCCGGCTCGGGCTCGGCCCAGGACGGGGGCCGGAACTTCGCCACCCGGCAAGGGTGTCAGGTCCGTGACCACTCCACCTGCTGAGAAGCGGCCCGGTTCTTCTCTGCCTGCTCGGCCTCCTGCATGCTGACCTGTCCCCGCAGCAGGCTGTCGACGACGGGTTCGCCCAGGCCCAGCTCGGCGGCGTGCGTACGCACCTGCTGCGCGCACTCGTTGAACCCGTCCACCCAGCGCTGATCGGCCTCGTTCTTGATCCGGTTGATGCCGTCGTGCATCTCCCTGACGACCTTCTCCAGCGAAACGATCTCCTTGACCAGGCGGTTCCGGCCGAGGCAGAGACGTTCCAGCAGGCCCTCGGGTGCCCCGGCCGGGAAGAACTCGTCCAGCAGCAGACGGGTGGCGCGCTCGCCGTCGAGGCGCATCCTCTGGTCCATCTCCTGGAAGTGCCGCCGCCGGGCCCGGCTCGCCTCCCGCTCGCGCCGGGCCCGCTCCTCGTAGTCAGTCACCGCTCGCCTCCGCCGCCATCTCGGCCTGCTTCACGGCGGCCCGCTCGATCTGGAACTTCATCTCCGGAACCGCCTTGCGCTTCTTCTCCAGGGCGCCCGGGAGGGCCGGGTGGCGGGGCTCGTCGCGCAGCCACTTCTCGTACAGGCGGATCCGCCCCTCCAGTACGGCGAGACGGGCCTCGGCCTGCTCGACGAGCGTGCCGGAGAACTCGCCGCTCTCGATGCGGATCTGCTCCTCGCGCAGCCGCGTCGCCTCCGGCAGGACGTACTCGGGGGTGCGCGGACTGACGGCCAGGCCGGTCTCCACGCGGCGCTCCTTCAGCACCCACGGCGGAGTGCCGCCCCGCTTGCCCTGTGGCGGCTTGCTGCGGCCCTCCGGGCGCCGGGTGGCGGCGGGCGCACTGCGGGGCGCCGGAGTGAAGCGCTGAGGTCCCGGGCGCCGGTCCTCGAACTTGCGGGGCACCCGGGGCACGAACCCGCCGAGCCGCACCGACATGGGGCGCTCATTGCTCATGCCGTACACCGACACGATCTTCATGTCGCCGAGATCCTGCACGATCTTCCTGGCCTCGGACGGACCGAGCTTCTTGCCGTCGCGGTCCACGATCTCGGCCACGTCGAGCGACGTCACCGGCCTGTTCGTGGCGGTCGACCAGGAGAGCAGGGCCAGGACCGCCATCTCTTCGTAGTCGAGCTGACCGAGAACTGTCGGCGACGGGGCGATGCCCGTCCAGATCTGCTTCTCGTTCACGTTCTCTCCCTTCCTTGTCCCCGGAGCACGGGGATCATGATAGGCATCATATCGCCGTTGACCTGCACGTGTCACTCTCGGTTCATCGTTCACCGGATGCCTGGAAATATGAGAACACCCTGTGATGCAGATCGCCAAGACAGGCTTGCGGCAAACATGTTGATGTGGATAGACTGGCCTAGGCAGCAACGGAAAAACGGCAGAATAAGCCGAGGAAAGGGAAGAGCGTGACGCTCGAATTCCAGAACGGAAGTGGCAGCTCCGGCGGTTCCGGATCCGGCGGATCCGGCAGCGGCAACGGCAGCAGCGGAATCCCGGCGGGCGACCGGGGCAAGGGGCCGGACAACGACGGCACCCTCAGCGGGTTCCGGGTCGGGAGGACCAAGTAATGGCGGACATGCACAAGGAGACCCTGTCGGACGCGCAGCTCGCCCCGGCGGGCCTGCCCGTACTGGGCATGGACCAGGTGGCCACCGTCACCGGCACCATCTCCGTCGGCGCCGCCTGGGACGCCAGCACCAAGGGCCGTGGCGGGATCTTCGGCATGGGCTCGAAGAAGCTGGGCGCCGACCTCGACGCCGCCGCCGTCCTCTTCCAGGACAACGACCCGGTGACCCTCTGCGTCGGCTGGGACGACAACTACAAGAACCCCCTGCACGGCCAGCCCGGTGACGGCTCGGTCGAGCACACGGGCGACGCCATCACCGGCTCCGAGGCCGAACACGGCGACGACGAGGCCGTGGTCCTGCACCTCGACCGGATCCCCGCCGAGTTCCACCGGATCGTGGTTCAGGTCGCGGCCTTCAAGAAGAAGAACAAGGCCATGAAGGATGTCGGCTTCCAGGGCGCCAGCAACGTCCTGTTCACCGTCTACGACGGTGACAGCCGTCAGAACCTGCCCGGCGGTGCCGAGGTGGCGCCGAAGCAGTTCTGCATCCGGCCGTCGCTGGTCGGCAAGGAGAACTGCGTCATCGTCTGCGTCCTGGACCGGGTCATCGACCCCCAGGGACGCCCGACCACCTCGTGGGAACTGCGCAAGCGCAAGGCCCGCGTGAACGTCGAGCACGGCAACGTCGAGAAGTTCATCCTCGCCGCCGTCGCGGCCGGTGACGCCGCACAGAACGCCTGACCTACACCGCGCAGGACAGAACGGCCCGTCTCCCCAGACCCTGGAGGCGGGCCGTTCGCCGTACTTGACACTTATCGTGGACGGTAAGTATTCTCAAGGTGTGGTTATCGCAGACGGTAAGGGGAAGATCGTGAACGAGAAAGACGAGAAGCTGGCCATCGCCGCGAAGAAGGCGTTCTGGTTCGGTGCCAACCTGGGCCTGCTCGCCGTTCTGGCGGTTAGCGCCTGGTCCTGCGTCGACATCATCAGGAAGCCGCTGCTGCGCGTTCGGTCCGACGGGCCGGAGCGGACCTACGAAGGCGTGAAGGGCTCGGTCAAGTCGGCGTCGATCCAGTTGAGCGACCCCAGCATGCTGGACCGGCTGGTCGCCGCCGCACCGTCGCTGTCGGTCGTGGTCATCTCGATGGCCGTGCTCATCTACATCTCGCGCGACGAGTGGCGGGAGATCGAGACCGACCCCGGCAAGCTGAACCCTCCGAAGGCGCTCCCGGTGGCACTCATCGGGGCGGTCTTCATGCTCACGCCGATCGCGTTCCAGATCCTTCCGGCCGTGTACTTCCAGGTGCAGATCTCGTTCGAGTGGGACCCGGTCAGTGTGCTGGTCGCCTTCCTCGTGGTCTCGCACCTGTTCGTGCGGTCCGGCCAGAACCAGGAGCGATGGATCAAGGAATACCGGCGGGCTCACGACCTCGACCAGCAGATGAAGGAAGTGGTCTGAGGTGACGCCCGCTCCGGAGGAGCACAGCATCACGGTCCGACTGGATGCCCTGCTGAAGGAGCGGGACATCAGTGCAGCGGACCTGTCCAAGGCGGTCGGCATCACCGAGGCGAACCTGTCGAAGCTCCGCAACGGGAAGGTGAGCGCGGTTCGGTTCTCTACGCTGACGGCCCTGTGCAGGGAGCTGAAGTGCGGGATCGAGGATCTTCTGGCGTACGACCCGCAGGACTGAGAGGGCGGCCCGTCTCTTCGGAGGCGGGCCGTTCGTCGTTCCCGCAGATACGCTCTTCTGGATACGGGCATGCCCGGAAATGAGGTGGAGCAGTGGCCAACGGATACGACAGTCACAGCCTGAAGACGACCGGCCTGCGCGAGGCGGCAAGCTCGGACATGCCGGTGGGCATGCGCACGGCGGTGAAGGACAAGCGGTTCACCCGGAACGGCATCGGCTTCCGGACCCAGCAGGAGGCCGACTACCCCGGCGGGACGGCCAGCCGCAAGCGCGGCATGGACGAGTCGCAGCGCCCCTGGGAGACGGCGCAGGAGGCGACCAGTCCGCAGATCAAGCCGCGCGCCACCCTGGAGAAGTCCGGACTGCTCGAAGCCCTGCCGCCGTGGCTCCAGAAGAAGGGCGAGGGCGACGAGGAGGAGCAGAAGGAGGCGGCGGCCGAGTTCGTGCGCGAGAACATGTCCTCCTTCCCCTGCGAGGACGACGCGCGGATGGCGCTCGCCGTGCTCAGCCAGTTCGTGGACGGCGACACTCTCGACGACCTCCAGCAGGCGATCGAGGACCAGTACGGCGACCCGATGGCCGAACCGCCGGTCGACGACTACGAGTACGGCGACCCCGACGAGGACGAGTACAGCTACATGGGGGAGAGCGACCTCCAGGAAGCGCCACTGAACGCCGACAAGCGCAACAAGCTGCCGGACTCCGCCTTCGCCCTGCCGGGCCGCAAGTACCCCATCGACACCCCGGCTCGGGCCCGCAGCGCCCTGTCCCGGGTCGAGCAGTTCGGGTCCGACGAGGACAAGCGCAAGGTGCGCGCGGCCGTGAAGAAGCGGTACCCGAACATGGACGTGAGCTGAGATGGGCGAACCCCGCTGCCGGTGAAGTCGGCTGGGCAAGAGCCGGGCAGCGGGGTTCTGGAGGGGCCAGTCCGGGTCGGTGAAGGCGCCTCGTGAGCACACTCATTCTCGATCGCCCGAGTGGTCGGCCGCAAGGAATCCGGAGAAACGCGAACCGGAGGAAAAAACTCAGGGCTGCTGATCTGCGGTGTGGTGCAGCATGCCGGTCGGCAGGGCGATGATCGAACAGTTCACCCAGCGGCAGATGTCCTGGGCTTTCGGACCGTACTGGACGTAGACCGCCGTATCGGTGGCCCGGTCGTCGTCGGTGAGATCGGGATCCTCCTCAACGTACTCGCGCCACTTCTCGTTCGTGCAGGCCCACTCGGTCCGCTCGCCGAGCATGATGCCGAAGCTGTGGATGGCGAGGGTGCTGCCGTCACGGTCGGCCTTCGAGGGGTGGGCCATGCCCATCGTCTCGACGACCAGGTCACCCATGCGCGGCTTGCTCATGCGCTCGTACGCATCCCGGCCGTACTCGTTGTGGGCCCCCCGCAGAGTCGCCTGCCACAGAGACCGGGCGATGTCGAGGATGACGACCCGGCGGCGCAGGGCTGCCGGGTCCAGGCTGAGCAGGTCGTCGATGGTGCGATCCACGCCGCTCACGTTCTCGTGGGGCTCGGGCCAGTTCGCCATTTCCCGGTCCTTCCTTCTCCATTTTCCTGGAGAAATCCTACCGGGAAAGAGACGTCAGAGTCGCCACATCAGAGCGGTACGGTTCCGCTCGCTGATGAAGTCGGTCCTCGGGGTCATGTCGTGATCCGGCCAGTAGTTGCGCACCGGTTCGCGGGTGACGCGGCCGGTCAGGGATCCACGAATCCCCGTCGTGGTGCTGCTGCACCCGCTGGAGCTGGCTTGCGCGGCCATCTCGACCTCCCCTTCGGTTCGTACGGGCAGTGTCTCAGGAGTGCTCCGCGAGCGTCCCCAACCACTGGATGATCTGGTAGAAGTCGTAGATCATGATGGCCGCCTCGATGCACATGTACAGGGAGGCGGCGATGAGCACGGAGATGGCGGCATACAGGAAGGCGCGCAGGGGCGACGGCATGGGCACGTGGGGATCCTGGAGAAGGGTGCCGGTCTGGGGGACTGCCACCATCATCGCAGCCCCTTCGAACTCCTGCTCCACCACGTTCAGCAGTTGCAACTTGAACCTCTTCTATCGCTCTGACCAGGGGATAGGAGTAGAATACAGGTAGGAAAAGAGAAGAAACGAGAGGGTAAAAAGTGGATTCGGATACGCGTATAAGCCTCAGCCGGGACGCGGTCGGCCGGGCTCTGACGTTCGCCAACCTGACGTGGCAGGCGGTCCAGCGCGGGCCGCACCCCGACAACGGAACCGGGTGCATCTACCTGGAGGCCGACGTCCGGGAGTACAGCGCCTTCCTGGTGGCGCTGGCGGTGCAGTACCGCCACGCGGACGACCTGCTCGTCCTGGCCGACCGTGTGCAGCTCCAGCACACCGAGGCCGGGGACACCCGATTCTGGGTCCCCGGCCTGTCGGTGCACGGCATCTGAGCGAAAGCCGGAACGCAAGAAGGGGCGCCCCGTGAGGAGCGCCCCCTTCTTGATGCCGTCGGCCGGTCAGCTCGGACCGTTGCCGTTCTCGCCGCGCTGGCCGTCCTGGACCGAGCGCTCCTTCATCTTCGTCTTGCAGAACTCGTCCCAGCTCTCGATGGGCATGAGCGAGGTGTAGTCGCGCGTCGTCGAGGCGAAGCCGACGCCCCGGATGCAGAGCAGGACCACGTTCGGACGGCCGTCGGTGTTGTTGTAGACCTCGATGTAGTCGGGGTCCATCGACTTCACGCCTTCGACGTCCCGCTTGTCGTTGGATCCGCAGCCGGTCAGCAGGAGCAGGGCCAGAGCAGCCGAGCCGGTGACCGTTGCGATCTTCTTCATCCCGTTCACGTTCTTCTCTTTCCGTTGGCGTGCTTCAACTCTACTGTGATTGAGCGAAGTTGAACCTCATATCCAGCTCAGAGATTCACCCCGCCCGACCCCGTTCCGGACTCGGCTACTGCTCGACATCGGTCCTGGTGACCTTGCCAGCCAGCAGGCTGAGCGGCTTGTCGGTGTCCAGGTCGATCCGGCGCATCACCCAGCCGAACTCGTCTTCGAACCAGTCCCAGGGGATGTCGGGTCCCGGCTCGGCCGACAGGTGGCGGGCACAGGCTCCCATCGCCGCCTCGGGGCTCACGTGGACGCTGGCGGGCTGGCCGTCGTACTCGGCGACGAAGACCTCACGGCCGTCCCCGTCGGCCGCCAGAAGGCCCTTCAGCAGCTTCTCCGCCTGCCCCCGATGGGAGGACGGGACCAGCTTCAGCAGGGCCCGGTGCATACGTACGGGCGACATCTCTTCTTCCTTTCCGTGGATCTTCCTCTTCACCCAACGGGCCAGGTCGTAGGCCGTCAGCAGGATCCGGCCCACGACCAGTGCCACCAGCAACAGGAGCAACAGCGCGAAGGAGATCACCCCGATCCTCAGCCAGAACTCGTGCCAGCCCAGCTCGTGAGGATCGAGGTTCACTCCTCCACCTCAACCGCCAGGACCGTCACATCCCAGCCGGTGCCCTGCGCCACCCGTTCACCGATCTCGTTGATCACCTTGGCGTCTTCCGGGGTGAGATCGGCGATCAGCTCGATCGTCTTCTCGGACCCGTTGTCCCTGATCACAACGCGCGTTTCCACCATGTCCCCTTTCCGTGGCGGGGCCGTGCAAGGCCCCGCCTTTCAGCTCTTCTTGCGCTTCCGGCTGCCCGGCGCGCTCACCACTTCTTCCCAGCCCTCGGGCACGTTCGGGTGGATACCGATCAGCAGCACCCATCCGCCGGTCTCGACGCCCTCTTCCTTCAGGACCGTTTCCAGGGAGCCGATGGACTCTCCGGTGCTCCCGATCACCTCGCCCTCCTTGGCGAAGCCGATGACCTCGACAGGTCCGTCACCGTCCTCGTCCCGCCGCACGCGCAGAACGACGTCCTGCGCGTAGTCCCAGATGGCGAAGAACTGGCCCGGCGACCAGTCCCCACGGCCTCCCGAGTTCACCCGGAAGGCCGCGTTCCTGACCGACTCGACCTTGTTCTTCGGGAAGGCCGCATCCGGCACGACCAGCGTGGGCGAAGCGGCCAGTGCCGCTTCCTTCGAGGTGTAGGACGATGGGCCCTTCGGGGGCTTCCTGAGATATACACCGTGAACGCGTGCCATTTTGCTCAACTCCCTCACTGCCGGAAACAGTGCAGGATGTTACCCGCGTTGACCTGCACCTGCACCCAGCCTATGCCGCGATGAGATCGCCCGAAAATTCCGGAACGAAAAGCGGCTGGCGCAGGAAGAAGATGTCCTTGAAAGATCCGACCGGATTGGCCGGAGCCGTCATGTCCCCGGTCGGGTACATGAACCCCTCGGCCGCGTCCCACGCCTCCTCCGGAGTGCTGAAGAGGACTCCGCCCTCCTCGCGCACACGCCGCGCCGCCATCTGGCTGATGAGCAGCGGCTCCAGCCCTCGTCGGAAGAGGGGGAAGCATTCGATCGTCCAGAGGTTATGCCTGACCAGGGTGTACATGACGGTCTCCTTCAGATGGTGATCTTCTCGATGCTGCGGGTCGGACCCTCTTCGGGCGGGACGAAGTCGTACTCGATGTGGCTCCAGAGCTTCCTCCGGAGATCGTCCATCGCTTCTTCCTTGGTGTCACCCTCACCAGAGAGCCCCGTGCGGGGCTCCTTCACCGTGCAGCCATACCGTCCGTAGTCGAATACCTCGACCGTGAACTCCACGGTATTCTCCTTCCCTTGAGCAATACGGTACCACGAAAAGAGGGCCCCAGAGGGGCCCTCTTTTGCTGCTCGCCAGCCACCGAAAAGCGACTGGATCCTGTGGTGTTACTCGACCTGATCCAGGAACTCGATGTCGGACTTCAGGCCCTTCGCCTGACGCTGGTACTTGGCCAGGTCGCGCTTCGCCTTGTCGAGGTCGCGCTGCCGGTCGGCGACGCGCTCCACGGTGTCCTCGATCGCGTTCTGCACCCGGGCCAGCTCAGCGCGGCGGACGTCAGCCTCGGAGCGGGTGCCCGCGTTGGCCTCGATCCAGCCCACGAACTCGTCGAGTTCGGCGGCGACGAAGTACTTCAGCTTGCCGTTGCGCTTGACCAGCTTCGGCAGCCGGTCGGCGTAGTTGGAGAACTTGGAGGACAGGGACTGGGCGGAGATGCCCGTACGCCGCTCGAAGTCGACCCGGGTCTCCAGCTCCTTCTCGCGACCCTGGAACTCGGGACGCAGCCAGATCTCGGCCATGTTCAGGAAACCCTCTCACTGTGGAACTTGCGAACGGCATCGGCGTGCCAGACCTCGGGCAGGTCGGCGTTCTCGGCGGCGGCCTGGAGCTTCAGCAGCTCGACGACCTTCGCCTTCGGGTCACCCTCCTCGTGGGCCCTCCACTCCAGCCAGACGTCCATCGCCTTGCGGACGTGGCTGACCTGGTCGCGGCGGTCCTTGTCGGTGGGCTTCCGGTTGCCCTTGTTCATGTACTGGCGGCGGAGCAGGTGACGCGGGTCCTCACCCTTCGGCCCGATCCGGGGGAAGCCGTCGCGGTAGCCCGGCTTCAGGCCGTTCAGGAACTCCTGGACGTGCGAGGCGTTGGCACCGGCCGCCAGTGCCATCATGACGGATGCCGCCAGCGCACTCGGCGGGATCCGGCTGGCCGCCGCCTGGAGCACGTGCTTCATCCAGGAGCCGGAGCCTTCCCACGTCTCGTGGAAGAAGGGCCAGCCGTGAACCAGCTCGTAGATCTCCTGGTTGCTGGCGTCGGTGACGGCCCACTCGGTGCGCTCGGTGCCCCGGATGACCGGGAGGATGAGCTTGGCGGCGGCGGCCGACTGGTCCGGGTAGGGGATGTCGCCGAGGAGCTGACCGGCGTTGCGGCCCCGACCGGTGTCGAGCACGGAGAACGTGCCCCACTGCCCGTTGGTGGTGACGGGGACCTCGATCGTCTTCCCCGACAGGGCGCACGCGGCGAACCGGTGCTGGCCGTCGAGCAGGAAGCCGTCCTCCGTGAAGACGACGGAGGTGGAGATCCGGTCGTCCCAGCCGCCGTCGGCGACGATGGAGACCAGGCCCTTGCTCTTCTTCGTGCCGTTGAGCGTCGTGATGAGGAAGCGGCGGTTGGCCGTCACCTCGGGGTGGCGCAGCTCGCGCGGCATCCGCTCGACACGGATCACCCGGTACTTCAGCACGTCACGTGCCATCTCCGGGGTGATCTTCATGGAGGGGTGCGGGTACGGACGCTCGGGGTTCTTCTCCAGGTACTCCTTGGGGGTCTCCGGGATCGGGAACCGGGCCTTGCGGGGGTCCGAGACGAACTCGAATCCCAGCATCCTCTCGATGGTCGAAAGGTTCTCTTCTCGTGCCACTTTTCTCTCACCTTTCCGGGTGGGTGACTACATAGAACACGATGGAGGTGGTGGCCGTCAAGACGACGGTCGAGACGGCCACCACTTGAATGTCCCTCGGCTAGTCGAAGGGGTTGATATCGCCGACGGCGTTGCCGATGGCCTTGAAGACCTTGCCGATACCCTCGGCGGCGTCCTCGACGATGTCGCCCACTGCTTCACCGAAGCCTCGCGAGCCACTGGATCCCCGGCCGCCCCTGGCCGTAACAGGGGCGGAAGAGGAGCCTCCGGTCACCGAGTCGTGCACCACCCGGCAGTGACCGATGATCATCTGCCGAGCCGTGTACTCGCCGATGTGGATCGGGGCGCCGCACAGGATGCAGCACCACATCAGGCCGTCCTCGTTCCAGCGGATCATGTTCGCCGGGTTGTTGCGCTGCGGCGTGTGATCCTTCTCGTGCGCCGCGATGGCGAAGTCGAAGAGCCGGTCGCCCTTGTCGAACGGCTTGCCGCAGGTCGGGCAGAGGTAGGTGTCCTCGTCGTTCACGCCCTCGCCTCCTGTTCCAGGGCGGTCTCGATGAACCCGACGGCCGCGCACATGGCGGCGCAGGCCGTGAACTCCATGGCCCCCTCCTCGCCGAGACCGGCCAGCATGGCGAGCGGGATCGTCCAGGCGCCCTCGTCCTCCTTCATCGAGCGACCGGCGATGGGGAGCATCCCGAGCAGGCCCATCGTGTCGTCGGAGAGCTGGAGGTTCGCCGGGACCATGTCCTCGCGGTACCGGTGGGAGAACGTCACGCAGAGAACTGCGACCACCGGGTACCAGCCGTGCTGTGCCGTCTTCTCGCGCAGGCCGTCCATGACGGTGTCCACCGGGTCCTTGCTGGCGCCTTCTGCGTCGAGAAGGCGGTTCAGGAGGACTGGTTCGAAGTTCTGGACGTCTTCGATCTGCTCGTCGGTGAGCGGCGGGAACTTCTCCTGCGGAAGCGTCTCGCCTTCCGCCATGAGGGTCAGTACATCCGTGATCGAGAGCATCAGGCGGCATCCTTCGGGTCGGCCGGACGGCAGGTGTACACGTGGACGTAGCGAACGTGACCGGCCATGCCGGAGGGCTCCTCCTCGACGGTGCGCGGGACGATCACCTCGTAGGCGTTGCCACTCCTGTCCTGGAAGATGTGTCCCTCGGGGAAGACGGGGCCCGTGGGCCAGGTGTCCCACCCAGTGGGCTCGTGGCGGATCTCGGTCGCCTCGAACTCGCCGTCGAAGTAGTCGGGCCGCTTTCCCAGCGGCTTGATGGTGATGCTCACTGCTTCCCCTCTCCGGTGTGGCCGGTTTCCCGGACCACGGTGAGGCCGTCCTGCGGCAACAGGAGGCCGGTGAACTGGTCGTCCCACCCGGGCACGACCACAGTCTCGATCCCCTCGTCTTCCCACACCACGGTCACGGCCGGGTTGTCGTCGTACGCCTTCACCACGACGAACCCGTTGGCCCGGATCTTCGCCAGGATCTCCCGCTTCACGATCGCGTCTTTGCGGAAGTCGTCGTTCGCCCGCATCCAGAGGCTGTCGAACGGAATCTCGCAGCTCTGGAGCCACTTCCGGGTGAGGGTCCGGTACCTGGCCATGCGGGCGGTCACCACGATGGCGGCCCGGCCCTTCGCCTTGGCCTCGTGCACTCGCTCGACCACCTCCGGGTTCGGCGGGCAGAACGCGGAAGCCATGTGGAAGGAGTGGAAGTCCCGGTTCGGAGGGGTGACGTAGTGCCGGACGCTGGTGACGTTGCACAGCGTGCCGTCAACGTCGAAGATCTCCGCTTCTTGCTGGTTCATACCGATTCACCCCTATCGGAAGCATTCAGGGCAGGGGACCGAACCCCTGCTGCCGTTGACCAGGTTGGTGAGGCCGCACTGAGAGAAGTACACATTCAGGTCCCACGATCCGCCGTAGTACTGGACCCTGGAGGCCCGGTGGTACATCAGCCCCCGGACGGCGTGATGAATGTTGACCACCCCGCACACCGCACGGTGCCCGACCGGCTCGTACATCTCGGCCCGGCTGTCGAAGCAGACCTTGCAGACGTAGACCAGGAGTGCCTGTCCAGCCCACCGTTCGCCCTCGTTGGCCAGCATCCGCAGTTCACGTGAGATATCCGTGCGGACCCGCTCGTGATCCACCGGGTAGGTCTGCGCGACGCGCCCGTAGTTCGACAGGGCGACTTCGGCTACCTTCAGGCGGTCCTCGAACGACATGCCCGGCAGGAGCTTTTCGCCCAGCCGCTCCGCTTCGCGAATGCGTGTGGGGTCCGTGAGGTTGTCCATGTTCGTCATGATTCAGAACCCCTTGGACTCCCAGCGCACGCCGTACAGGCCGAGGCGGGGGTCATTGGTCTGGGACACGAGGGAGACCGTGTAATGCCAGCCGCACTGCGTGCACGTCTCGCTCCACCCGCCGGTCTTCCGGGCCAGGTCCGAACTGACGTCGGCGTAGTTGAGGTGCCGGACGTTCATGGTGCAGCAGGGAGAGGTGGTGATGACCTTCTCCGTGCTGCCCTTCTGGTAGACGGCAGGTCGGATCACCGCGACTCCCTTACGGGAGGACCGGTAGTTCTCGTAGTGCTCGCCGATCAGGTACGTACGGGGCGAATCGGTGCGAACCCACACATCGTCGCTGTTCTTCTCGTACTCGTTGATCGAGATCCAGGTCCCCATCCCGAGGTGGGTCCCGTGGTCCTCGTCGAACCCCTCGATCGTCCGGATTCGCCCCTGGTGGACGACCTTGTCACCGCGCTTCGGTTCCGTGACTTCCATGCCTCTTCCTCATCCCTTCCGAACTGCTTCGCTCGTATTCCGTACCGCTTACGAGTCCGTTCGATCCCCGTCCACCAGCGGGAATCCCGTGGTGCCGTTCTTGACCTGCCGACGCCAGAGCGCGGCAGCCAGTCCCAGCCGGATCGTTGCTCCGGCGAGATCCCAGTACCGCATGGCGAAGGCATCCGGCGCGGGAAGCTCCTGCTTCACCGCCCAGTCGTAGACCTCGTCTGCCGTGGAATCCCTCTTCCGCACGGCTTCCCCTTCCTCTCGCTGACGGCCATCGTCAGGCAGCACTCCATGCTGCGACCCCACTGGCTGCGGGGTTTCGGCCTTGGGTCAGGTCACGTCTGCGGCTGCCGGTCCTTCCAGGTTCCGAACGGCTCGGCCTGCGGGCCGTCCTTGACGTAGTCCGGGTCCATCCAGTTCGCTCCCTGGATCGCCCCGCAGGCGCCGCACTCGCCACCGTCGGCCGAGTGCTCGTGGTACTTCCCGAACTCCTCCCGGATGCGCTCGGCCCAGCGGCGTCGCGTCTCCAGCTCGTCCTCGTGCAGCCGGGCCACCGCCGTGGTGATCAGACCGTCCATGCCCTTCATCCCTCTTCTCCTTTCGGAAGCCCCTCCAGCGGAGGGGCCATCGGATGTTCGTACGTCCAGCCCTGCGGTGCGTAGCGGCCGAACTCCTGGCTGCCCATCACGAGGGACAGGGTGGCCGCCAGGGCGGCGGAGAAGCCCTCCTTCAGCTCCTCTGCCGCCCCCTCTCCTTCAAGGGCCTCGGCCGGACCCTCGGCGATGGGGTGACCCAGGAACTCCACGACCGCCAGCCGGTTCCCGTTCGGCAGCTCGACGATCCCGACGTCGAACAGGTCCGGGATCACTGCGCTTCCGGCAGACTCGGCGGGACCGGCGACAGCCGGGTGGCCATCAGCCAGCCGGTGACCCGTCGCTCCTGGTGCAGGTTCTCCGCCAGCATGCTGACGATCTGGCGGGCGAAGTACTCCCGCCACCACTTCGTGAACCCCTCCGGGTCCTCGTCGTACTCAGCGACCTTGTGCGTCGAGCTGGCCAGCGGAACGCCGAACAGCTCAACGACGATCAGCGGGTAGCCGGACTCCTCGGTCTTCCCGATCCGGATCGCGTCCATCAGTCCCTCCCGAAGGGGCCGAGGCGGTAGACCTCGCGGCCGGTCGGGGACTCGGTGCGCCACTTCACGAAGTCGTGGTCGTAGCCCTCCGTCAGCACCTTGGCCAGCATCCGGGCCAGGCGCGTCTCGAAGGTCTCCTGCCAGTCCTCGGTGTCCTGGTGACCGGCCTCGAAGTCGTGGGCGTCGGCATACAGGACCGGGATCCCCAGGATCTCCAGTACGTAGACCTCGTTGCCCTTCTGGTCCGTGGCCAGACCGACCCGGAACAGGCCCTGGACTTCGTTCACGTCGATCTTCGCCATGCTTCTTCCTCTCCGTCAGACCGGACGCCGGTCCGGCTTCTCCCTGTCCAGCAGGCGGGCCAGCTTCATGGCCTCGCTCATGGACAACTCCAGCTTCCCGCCGGGGCAGTACAGGTCGACCTGCCCGTTCGGGTAGAACACGATGTCGGTCCGGATGCCCTCGGACCCGAGCAGGGCCGACAGGGCGTGCGCCGCTTCATGCCCCTGCCGGTCGCCCGGCCAGCCGCTGGGGAGCATCCCCTTGGGGAACAGCGTCCCCTGCTCGGGGGCCCAGGTGCACTTCGGCGCATGGCCGTTGTCCAGCAGGTCGTTCCTGATCGGACGGCCCGTGTAGATGTCCTGGATGTCGGTCACGGCTTCTCCTTCAGTGCCGGTAGCGGGGGGCATTCTTCTCCAGGTGAACCGCCCAGGATCCGGGGCTCTCACCCTCCCCCTCGTTCAGGTAGAGCTGACGCCGGGCCGCGAACTCGGCGCGCTCCTCGTGCGTCTCGCCCAGGTACTTCTTCACATCGAGCGGAGCACCCCAGGTGGTCACGCCCATGAGGCAGTCGCAGATCATCCCACTGCCCTGCCGGGACAGGCAGTTCGTCCCGTGCTCGGCGGGCGGGATCTCCTTGAATCCCATCTCCTCCAGGATCACGATCTTCTGCTGCGGGGTCAGCCCGGCGTAGTCGATGGCGAACTCGTGCTTCACGTCTCTTCTCGCTTTCCGTCAGCCCCGGTTGCGGGGCTCGAAGTGGGGATGCAGCACGCCGCCGAACACGGCGACCTGAAGAACTTGGTCCAGGGTGTGAGGGTCGAACGTGCCGAGTTCGTCGCTGAACACCCACATCGAGCAGGCTCGGTCGGTCTCGGCGTCGACCGGATGGAACGGCTTCTCGGTGTCGACCTTTTCCTCGGTAATCAGCTCGGCGGCGCTGTAGAGGATCGAGTACGTGATGATCCGGTCCATCAGCCGCTCCGAGTTCAGCGGGTCGGTGATCCGGATCTTGTAGGCCCACGCGTCAGGAGCCTCGCCGGGCGGCCAGTCGCCGTGCCGGTGAAACTGTGGACCTGGCGAGTACTCCGACTGCCAGTGTGGGTACAGCTCCTGGATTCCGGTTCCGAAGAACAGCGCTTCCGCTTCCTGTCGCAGCCCCATCAGCTTTCCCTCCCCTTCGGCCAGGCGATGGCCCGGCCCTGCCGGATGCCCGGCGGGAAGTGGAAGGCGACGGTGTAGCGCTGCCCGCCCGCCTGAACGGTGCGGGATACCCGCAGGCGCCCCTCCTCCGGCTGGTCGCTGACGATCCGCGCGACCCTACGGTTAGGGCCCACACCCGGGAAGCGCTCCACCAGGAAGTCGCCGACCGCCGAGATCACCGGGCCACCGCCAGCAGGCCCCGCTCCTCGGCCGCCTGAACGGTCAGCTCGATGCCGTCGTGGAGTACGGCGATGCCACCGTGTGAACGAATCTCGAAGGTGCAGAAGCGCGGTGCCGTCAGGTGCACACCGATCTCCGGCAGCCTCTGCTCCTGACCGTCCACCGTCACCTCCGCACCCCGACCGGTGGCGCAGTTGACGATGCTCCCTCCCGCAGCGATCGATCCCCGGCTGGCTGACACGACCGTGCCGCCGCCCGAGACGTGAGATCCCATGCGCAGGCCCAGCTTGTCGCGCAGCGTGTTGATCAGGGTGGGCCTGCCGACCTCGACACCGAAGGAGACTCCTCCCGGGCCGATGGGTCCCGCCCAGGCGGCCAGTCCACGGTCGGCCATGATGTCCACCGAGCGGTACTCGGCCTGCTCGTCGACCGTGATGGTGACGGGAAGGTCTCCCGCCACGACGATCACCCGTCCGGGACCGCCCAGGTCGTGCTGGTGCATGAGTCGCACTGCTCTTCTCCCTCTCCGGTGCTACTTGTCGTTGCCGAGAGCTTCCCGGCATCCCTTGGTGAAGACCTCCCGGGCCCTGTTGACCTCCTGCTCGCCGCCCTCACCCCGGGAGGCGTCGAGGACGGCGTCCCGGAAGTCGTTCATCCGGGAGAGGAGTTCGTCGTTGCAGTGCGACGACGCGATCTGGACGGCGTTCTCCAGCTCGGTCGCCGGGTCGGTGTAACTGGTTCCCAGGCGTCCGGGAATCTGTACGTCGAGCGCCCGCTGGAGCACGGTCACGAAGGCGTTCTTGGCCCCGGCGCTATACACCGGCTGCGTCTCACCGGACAGGCGAGGCTTCGGGCCGGGAACCTCCTTGCCGAACAGCTTCATCGGTCCTCGTCCCCCAGAAACGTGATCAGTACGGGCGGTCGTACGAAGCAGGTGTGGATCTGGTGCAGGTGCAGGATCCCGGAAGGAGTCAAGTCCTTCCAGTCGGCCTGCCAGTACTCGCCGGTCTTCGTGCTGCGCAGCGTGCGCGCCGTCGAGCCCATGTGAGTGGCCTGGACGACCTCGATCGACAGATCGGTAACGGGAACCTGGGCTCGGATCGCTGTAGCCTTGAGCCGTTCACCCTTCTCCTCGAAGAGCTGAGCCGCCCCTTCCAGAAGCCGGGCGTCATAGTCCCGGCTCTCCTCCGTCGGCCACAGCAGGTCCATGGGGGTGAGCAGGCGCCCCTTCGGGCGGAGCATCAGGATGGCGGCACCCACGGCACACTCGTCAGGCTCGGAACTCCGGGGAAGGACCGCCAGCACGTACATACCGGGCCCGTCGACCTCCTCCCAGAGGTCCCCGGCCTCCGGGAATTTCACCAAGTCGTTTGCCATTTCCTCTCCTTCCGTGCACGGGAGTCTACCATCAGGCGGCCTAGGTCAGGCCAGAAACGCGAAGAGGGGCAGCCCCGATCCAGGGCCGCCCCTCCAGGGTGGTTCAGTCGAGCTGGCGCTTGCCGTTCACGACCACGTACTCGTACGCGTAACGGTACGGCAGCTCGTCCCCGCTCCCCTTGTCCACCTCGGTCAGGACGGCGGCCTCAAGCACGGTCCAGACCTCCCCTCGGGAGTCCAGGAGGATGTGGCCCCGGGACAGCAGGGGCATCTCCGGCTTCCGGCCGCCGTCAGGGCGGGGCCGGACGGTGACGACCGCGAAGGCGCCCCAGATGTCGGGGAACATTTCGAGCCTCGGCCCGATCGGCAGGTTGTCGAAGAGGTCGATCACCGGAAGATCCCTTCCAGGACGGCCTTGTCGAACAGCCAGATGCCGTACGGGTTGTCGACCGCGACGTGCTCCGCCTTCTCGCTCTCCAGGAACTGACGGACCAGGTGCTTCTTCATCTCCTCCAGCAGCGAGGAGGGGAAGTTATGGGTGTCGGTGGCGTCCCAGTACTCCTCGAACTCGGTGGAGACCAGGTGACCTTCGTCGTCCCAGCGCTGCTTCTGTGCCAGCAGGGCCGTGATCACGGTCGGCTCGTCCAGGGTCAGGTCCCGGAGCATGGTCCAGCCGTGCACGTGGGTGCCGAGCTGGATGGCGGTCAGCCGCAGAGCTTCGGCCGTGGCGAGGATGTCGTACTTGCTCAGAGCTTGGAGCTGTGGGTAGCGGGAGTAGTCGGTGTCGGCCGCAGCGGTGCTGAACTTCTCGGGGAACTCCATGAATCCTTCTCCTGTTCCGGTTCCTGTGACGCCAGAAGGGGCGCCCGTGGGCGCCCCTCGGTGATCAGCGCTGCTGGCCCTCCTCGCGCTCGCGCGCTTCCTTGAGGGCCTTGCCCGGCTCGCGCCGGGGCATCTCTTCTGCCATGTCTTCCCTCCTTCCCTGACCTAGGCCACACTATCTGATCGAACTCGCCCTGGCTACTTGGGCTTTGCCATCTGCTCCTGGATGAGCTTCACGGCCACGATGTCGCCGATCTGCTCGGCCAGGCACAGCAGGGCCTGAACCGCCTGCGTTTCGGTGAGGGCCACGATCATCCCCTCCGGCGAGTCCTCCGCCGGAACCAGAACATCGGTGCCGTCGACCATGACGAAGCTCTCCATCAAGACCGGCCGGTATCCGTACCGGTCGTCCTCGTCCAGGTCGGCCAGGGTATCCGTCACCTTGGCCTCGTGGTTGATCTCGGTGTGGTGCATTTCTCCTCCAGTTCCGTGAGGTCCCACGGCGAAGGCCCGGCCGCAGCCGGACCCCACCGAAGCACCTCATGTCCTGGCGTCGACCGCCGCCTTCTTCGCCGGGTCGCAGACGTGCGCAGCCGCCGCCTCGACCAGTGCGTGCAGGCGGGGATCCTGGTCTCCCCAGGTGATGTTCGTGTCGCACGCCTCGCACACCGTAGAGGCGTCTGCCGTGTAGATCTGGAAGTTCGGCAGGTTCTGCATGACCTTCAGTACGGCTTCCAGGTCCCGGCGGTCCACGGCGTACATCCGGTACGGCCAGCCGGGGGAGACGAACTCCTGCGAACTGCCGATCTGGCTCGCCACGCTCACGTCGTCCGGGTACTGCTTCAGCCAGAGCTGCATGCGCTGGACGGCCGCCTGGATGTCCCGGCCCGGCCAAAAGTCCGGGTTCTTGCTGTCGGGATCGTCACTCACTTGCCCACCTTCTCCTCTTCCCTGAGCGGCCGGATCTCCTGATGGAGCGCCGCCTGCCGGACCAGCATCGCCAGCGGCTGAACTCCCGCCGTGGCCAGGCTCATCAAGTTCGTGGCGTACCGGTGCTCGAAGCCCCGGCCGAGCAGCTTCGTCAGCACCTCCGACCGCACCGCCGGGGCGGCTCCGGGGAGCCGCCGCAGCAGGGCATACAGGTGCAGGAACTCGTCCCACTCCAGGCAGGACTGCGGCGGGCACTGGCCGGTGGTCAGTTCGATCCGCAGCAGTTCCATGCGGGGCGTGTCGCTGACCAGCTTCACTCCTGTTCGCCCTTTCCGTTGTCGACCACCAGCACATCCGGGTCCCAGCCGCCGTCGTTGCGGTCGATGTGGCAGGCGACCGAGGTGACGGACTGCCCGCGCGTCACGACCCGGGCCGGGGCCAGTACCCAGCCGACGTAGACGCCCTTCTTCGCGTCGTTACGGATCTTGACCTTGTCGTTTTGGGCCTTCGACTCGCTGAAGGTCTCGTCCGTGCGGTTTCCGTCGGCGTCCAGCAGGGACCAGAAGGCCCCGTACTGGCCGTACACCTCCCGCGCCGGGATCAGGTTGCCCTCCAGGTCGAAGAGGGCCGGGAAGCCCCACATGCCGCCGTTCTCGGCGATGTCGGCCTGGATCCGGTACTTCTCGGCGTTGACCCCGCTCGCCCACTGCGAAAGGGCGCCGTCGGTGTCGCACCGGTCGAACGAGTCGCGCGACTCCTGCTCCCGCTTGCGGGCCAGATCCCGCAGCTCCTCAGCCTTCTGCCGGGCGGCCTTCACGTCGTACTTGAAGCCCACCTGAGCGGCGTACGGCAGGTTCAGGCCCACCTCCTCGGCCATCTCCTTCGCCAGCGCCGTCTCCTCTTCACGGGTCATCGCCATGTCTTCTCCTCTTTCCGCTACGTGATGATGAAGGTCCCGACACTGACGGATTCGACGCCGTACTGCTCGGCCGTCTCCATCAGGATCTTCGGATCCCGGAAGTTCTCGCGCTCCACCTCGGCCCGCTCAGCGGGCGTGGTGCTCTCGGGGTACAGGTCGGGGTCGACCGGAAACTTCATGACGACCGTGACCCGGATGAATTCCTGGGGCATGGTCACTGCCTCTCGACGCGCGCCGAGCGGATCCCGCTGCGAGTTCCCCACGGCTCCGTGCGCCGGTATCCCATCTCGCCCAGCACTCCGTCGAACTCGTCGAAGTGGAGAAGACGGTCGACGGAGAACAGGCGGCGTCCCGCAACCGTGAACTGCGAGACGTCCAGCATCGCTCCGGGATTCCCCGTGTCCTCGTCGTCCACCACGGAGGCGAGAAGGTAGTCCCCGTCCTCCATCGGAGGGGGTCCGGACGATTTCCTCTTCACTGCGCAGCTCCCGGTTCGTCGAGTCCGTAGACGTAGATCACGGAGAAGTTGTCGGCCAGCCAGAACTTCACCCGGCTCGCCACCAGCGCCTTCGGGAGGCCGCCGAGTCCACACCCGAGCGCCGGAAGAGCGACCGAGATCAGGCCCGTGGCGTCCAGGTATGTGGCCAGACCCGAGAGTCCGAGATCCACGTCCTCGATCCGAGAGTTGTCCCGCCAGTGCCGCTTGGTGGCGATGCTCAGAATCCGTCGGCCGTCCGGCAGGACGGCATCGTGCACCAGGCCGGGCTTCATCCGGCCCTCCCGGCAGAAGGTCACATACTCGTCGACCTGCACGGGCCAGCGGTCCCGGAACTGCCGGGCCAGCCCGGCGCCCGGCACCCCGACACAGTTGACCGGGTTGACCAGACCCTGTGCCCGCGACTCCAGCAGGTTCCCCTGTGTCCAGATCAGCGGCATGTCAGCCCTCCGTGACACGCAGCAGGCGGCGGGCGGGGATCTTGCGGAAGCGGCTGTTGCCGAAGTCCAGCACGATCATGCCGTTCTCACCGAACTGGTAGCCCTCCAGGTTGGCGTACCCCAGCTCGACCCCCAGGTGCTCCGGCGGGCCGCCGGTCTGGTACGTTTCGCCGCCCTCGAACTCGATCCGGATATGCGCCATCAGATGCCCACCTTCCACGTGTCGACGCTGGCCTCGCTCAGCATCTCCATCCAGTCACCGATCACGATCATCCAGTGACCCTCGATCGCCAGATCCGGGTCGTTGTCGTGCAGCTCGAAGCTCTTGTTCCGGGGTGCCCGTACGAGCGGACCCATCCGGTATGAGGCCACCGGGCGGAGTCCGTGCGTCGTGTGCCGCTGGACGTCCACCATGCTGGAGTACGTGAACCGTCCGGTGTCGGACTCCCGGTGAAGGGTGATGTGCAGCAGCGTTCCGTCCTGAGCCGGTACGTCGATGGCTGCGTTGTCGGGGTGGTTCACGAGGGCTCCATCCTCTTCGTCTCCATGCGGCCGGATGCCAGGCTTCGCTCCAGGATCACGGCGTACCGGATCCGATCGTCCTGCCTGCGGCCGTACGTGGTGGCGATCAGTGCCGCCTGCTTGCTGGTGTGCTGCTCCAGGAGGAGACGGTGGTCGCCGTCCCAGCGCAGGCAGAGCAGCTTCTCCGTCAGCTCCTCGCGGAGATCGTCCCAGCGGGCCCGGTCGCCGTCCCAGGAAGCCCGTAACTCATCGGCCAGGGCTTCGAATTCGTTCTCGCTCACGTCTCTCCCATCCGAATGGCCTAGGTCAAAGACGATACGCAGAAGGGGCCCCGGTCGCAACCGGAGCCCCTTCACTGTGACCCGTGGGTCAGACCGCTTTGAGCGCGGCGAGCGCCACGCCGATCGCGGGCTCCTCACCGGCTCGGATGGCACGCTCCATCTCGCGGTGGAACTCGGCGTCGGCGGTCTCGACGTCGGCCTCGATCTTGTCGGAGAGCATGCCCGACACCCAGCCCAGGCTGCTCTCGGGCAGGCCCGGGAACTTCGAGCTGATCTGGCTGCGGACTTCGGCGCGGCTGGGAAGCTGCATGATGGGTTCTTCTCCTCTTCGATTCGTTCGGTTCAGGTTGAGCCGGGTGGTTCAGGCGGGGCGGTCCAGCGCCTCCCACTTGCAGGAGGCGTCAGGGTGGGACATCTCGATCGCGGACCAGACGAGGTCCAGCGTCTCCTTGTCGGCCGTCATGAAGAGGTGGTACGCCGAGCCGCCCTTCTCGGTCGTACCGGCCGCCGAGACGAGCGTGTCGTTCTCGGCCCACGGGTTGTAGCCGTCCTCGGAGGTGACGCTGTACCCCCGGGCCTCCAGTGCCCGCTGAACCGTGAAGCCGTGCTGCACCCACGCCGTACGCTCGACGCCCTCGACGCCCTTGAACAGGATCCTGCGCATGTCTTTTCTCCGTTTCCGTCCGGCCGTCAGGCCGTCGCGTTCTTCCGGTGCCATTCCTTGCGGGCTTCGTTGACCCGCTCCTCGGCCTCGGCCAGCTCGGCGGCCAGCCGGTAGACCGAAGCCAGTCCCTCGCTGTTGAGGGAGCTGAGGCTGATCAGGTTCCTGACCGCCATGTAGGCGGCCGTCACCGAGAAGCATCCCGGGCTGCGGGTGCACGGCTTGTGCGTCCCACGGTCGAGCTGCCCGAGGTCCCGGCGGAGGTCTTCCGCCAGCTTCAGCTTGCGGTGGGCCTTCTTCTCCGGTGTGGCGTACGCCTGAAGCACTTCGGCGTGCCGGTGGGCGGGGTCGATGACCCAGCCCTCCTGCTCGATGTACTTGCGCATGCCTTCGATGTAGCCGGTGGAGATCTGTCGCATCGCCGGGTAGGCCCGGTTCCACAGATCCGCCAGGTGCTCGGCATCAGCGTAGCTGAAGTGCCCTGTCCCGTGGACGAGTTCGGCCGTCAGCATGTCAGTAGAGGTTGATGCTGCCGGAGGACTTCTTTGTCCTGATGTCCAGGTCGCCGCGCCCTCGGGTTCCGCCGATGTTGGCGGAGCCGGAGGATACCCGGACGTCGATGGTGCCACTGGCGGCCCGGCCGACGTTCAGGTTCATGCTGCCGGAGGAGATCCGCAGCTTGGCGTGGGAGCCGGTGTACTCGCCCACGTTCAGGCTGCCCGAGGACGCCGTGGCCTCGATCCCCTCGGTCACCCGGCCGATCTGGAACGAACCGGAGGACAGCTCGGCGCGGGCCTTGCCGACCGAACCGTGAACCGCGATCGATCCGGAGGACAGGTCGCCGTCGATCCCGACGAGGTCGCCGTGCACGTCGAGCATCCCGGAACCCAGGTCGGCCCGGACGCCGGAGTGCCGGGGCAGCGTGACCTCGACCCGGACCATGTCCTCCCCGGAGCCGGAGCCGCCGATCACCGTAGCTCCCCTGCCGACCGACACGAAGGAGACGTTCCCGGAGAAGACCATCCGGCTGTTGCCGCCCTGGATCACCGTCGGGGGAACCTGGAACCTCGGCACCTTCACCGTCAGGGTGCTGCCGGACAGGTAGATCTTCGTCTTGCGGACGGCGTCGATCACCGACTGCACCGTGGACCGGGTGTAGACCCGGACCGAGGCGAAGTCGACGTCGTCCACCGTCACCGTGCCGTGGATCGAGTCGCCCTCGATGTCCAGCAGGACCGGGCCGGAGTGCTGCCCCCGCCCGGAGAACGACTGGTCCGGCAGACCGTCCCGCTTGCTCAGCTCCGCGCCGGAACCACTGCCCTCGTACTTGCTGATCTCGCTCATGTCCTTCTTCTCCCTCTCCGTGTGTCTTCCGGTCAGATCTCGTCGTAGCGGTGCTCGTAGGCGATGGCGTTGTCCAGTGCCTCCTGGACGTCCATGCCCGAGGTGACGCCCTCGTAGAAGCCGTCCTTGTTCTCGGTGCCGAGCTTCTTCAGCACGGCCACCAGCGCCTCGTTCACGTGGTGGTAGGGGGTGCCGCCGTTGCGGCTGTCCTGGATGCACAGGTCGTACTCGTCGACCACGTTCCACCGGTAGAGCAGGTCGGCCAGCTCCTTGGCTGCCGCCAGCAGGTGGATCTTCTTCATGTCCAGCTTCTCGTCCTGGGCGGTCATGTCCGCTTCCCCTTTCCAGCCGCCTTCCGGCGGTCCATCTCGGTCTTCTTCATGGCGACCAGCGCCACGATCCCGGCGAACGCCCGGATCACCTCAGCCACGTGCCGCACCCCTCTTGCCCTGCTCGATGATCTGCTGCATCAGCTCCAGGCCGGTCCGCTCGCCCGCCGTGCCGGGCTTCATCGCCCGGCCCCACCGGGCCGCCTCGTAGAACGCCTCCAGCGCCCGCCATTCGACGGTCACCGTAATCAGGCACGAGCCGTCACACTCCGGCCAGGTGCAGTGCTTGCCGTGCGCCCCCGGCGCTCGGCGCGGATAGAGCGGAGCCTGCTCCTCGTCGTCCCGGTCGGGCGGGGGTGGGCAGGTGCAGGGGTCACTCCCGACACCCGTGCAGCATGTTCCGTCACAGCCCCGGCATCCGTAGCTCACCCCTTCCCCTCCCTTTCGAGTCGCTGGTACATCTCTTCCGTCTGCCGCTCGCACTCCGCCATCAGGGACGGCCCGGTACGGATGACCTCCAGCAGTGCCTTCCGGTCCGTGGCGACCGGTTCCAGAAGTCGCTGGTCCCGGTCGGTGTACCGCCCGAGGACCATCAGCAGGGACGTGAAGTGCCACTCCGTCATCCGGGCCCCGATGCCGGTCTGCTGGCTCGTCCCGTCCTTGATGCGCTTGCACATGTCGGCGTGGACGGCGACCTCGTCGATCAGCCAGCGCTCGAAATCCCGCTGGTCGGCGACGATCGGCTGCCTCACTGGACCCGCACCCCTTCGTGCGCCTTGCACCACGGGACGCCGGGGCAGGCGGTGAAGACGATGCCCTTGCCGTACTTCGTCTTCACGGGGCTGTCGTGCTCGGTGCAGAGCATGACCGGCGGGAAGAAGCCGTCCCACTCGCTGCTCTCCGGGTCGAAGCTGTCGAGTACCGCGTTCACCATCTCCAGGATCGCCTTACCGGCGTCGCTGTCGGCGCTCAGGCCCTTCTTGGCCATCGCCCTGCGCCAGGCCGCCACGGCGTCCCTCATGGCCGCCTCGACGACCCTGCGCTGGTACTCCAGAATGCTGTCGTGGCAGAACAGCTCGCGCATCACCGCGTTCATCTCGCGCGGGTCGGCGAAAGACCCCGGCGTCATGATCGTCGTCTTGCCCCAGCCGTCCTTGTTCACGGGCTCGCTCATCGTTCTTCTCCCCTCCGGTTTACAGCGCCGCCTTGGCGACGCGGATCATGCGGTCGAATGCCTCCGGGGTGACGAGTCCCGCGTTCGTCCAGAGCGCCGGGTGACCGGCCATCGCCTCGGTGATGATCTGCCGGGTGACCGGAACCTTCTCGCCAGTCTCGATGTCCCGCAGGTTGATCCCGCCGATGTACGTGTCGTACAGGTCGGCCCGGCGCACGAACTCGTCGATCGTCTCGTCGTCGATCCGGCGGATGCCGGTTCCTCCCGTGAGGTACACGATGGCCGACTGCTCGGGGCTCATCGGGTCCGGCAGTGGGATCGTCTCGCCGCTGGCCGTCTCGAAGTACGCTCGCATCTCTTCCCCTTCCGATGTCCTGCCCGGCGGCAGTACGGCAGGTGCACGGACCGAAGCCCGTGCACCGCCGAGCCGAAACCGTTCAGCTCTGGCGCAGCTCCCGGCGAACCCGGGCCTGCTCCCTGCGGATCTCCTGGTAGTGCTCGTTCAGTGCGTTGCGCATCACGTCGAAGCACTCGCTGATCATCCGGGCCTTCTCGGTGAGGTCCCGATCATTCTTCGGGCTCTCGATCCAGTACGTAGCCCCGGCCAGCTCGCCGATCAGGTGCTCCTGGTACCGCTTGACCACCATGTACCGGCACCAGTTCCGGGAGCCGCCGTTGCAGACCAGCTCCTCGGTCGCGGCGTCCGGGATGTCGGCCCAGCCGTCCCAGGTGGTGCGGTCGCCGTCCCACTGCTCGACCCGGCCGACGTTCACCCCCGAGGACGGGAGCTGCACCGTGCCGGGATCGCTGACCATCACCATCAGGCCGTCCCGCCTTCCTCTTGGAGGATCTTGGACGTGAGGGCCTTCTGCCTGCTGAAGCCCTCCCGGATCAGGCGGTTGCGCTCCACGCCGTCCGGGCTGGACTGGTCGGCGCCCTCCTGAACCTTGATCTCGCGCACCAGGAACAGCCGGACGATCTCCAGTTCCGCCCGGTCGCGACTCACCCCCTCGGCCGCGATGGAGTGAACTCCCGGTTCGTCGCTCACCCATCCGTTGAACACTCCGGGATTGGCCAGCCAGGGTTCCAGGTAGCCGATCACCGTGCCGTCCGGGAGAGTTGCTTCCTCGTTGGCGCTCACTTCCCCTGCGCCTGCCAGTAGGCGTTCTCGGCGGCGTGGATCTGGTCGCCGAACGCCTTGCCGACGGCCCACGCCTCGTTGTACCGGTCGTTGAAGAAGTGGTCGGCGACCTGGGAGGCGATGTGCACCGTGGCGACGGTGAGCGAGGCCCAGTTGAAGCCCCAGAAGGCGCCGCCCTGGTGCGGCAGCAGCTTCTCGTTCGTGGTGTAGCCGAGTGAGCAGAACGTGGTCGCGAACCGCTCGCACTGGTCCTTGTCGTCGACCTGGTAGAAGGGGCGGGTGGTGATCTTCTTGCCCCAGATCGAACCGTTGTCGATGTGCAGGATCTGGCGCTTGCTGGTGCGGTCCTCCATCGGGACGGGGAACTCCGTCCCCTCCGGGTAGAACGTGACCAGGCCGCTCAGCTCCGGCTCGATCGACATCGCCAGGATCCAGCCGCCCTTACGGGCGCGCGGCTTCTTGCTCTGCGGCATCTCCGCGTACGGCCACGCCGAGGTCTTCGTGATCCCCTTGAGCGGGGTGATGATGCGTGCACCCATCGTGATCTTCTCCTTGTTCCCGATCTCGTGCGTTGCGGTAGTCGTCACCCCAGCGGGCCGCCAGGCGGCCGGAGAGGGTGGTCGTGCGGCTCCCGGCGTTCAGCCAGGAGGTCAGCCAGGACGCTTCGAACTCGTCGGCGAGCCGTACAGCCCGGTCGCCATCCGGTTCACGGCGGTGGGATCTTCGTCCCCGTATCGGTTCATCTCGGTCCGGAACTCCGACGACATCACCTGCTGCTCGATCAGGCTCAGGTCGTTCCAGTCCGGTCTTCGCCCAGCTCGGGCGACGGATCCTCGCCACAGCTCCTCGAACTCCCTTGCCTTGTCGGCGGAGTTCACGACTGCGGGTGCGGCTTGGATCCGTCCTTCCGCTTCTCCAGTGGGCGGCTGTGCTCGGTGTCGTCGCTGTTACCCATCTCGCGCCTCCTCGGCGGCTTGCTTCGATCGGTGGGGTCCCTCTCGGGCATCCTCTCGTTGTTCACGGCCGCTGCACCAGCATGAGCGAGACGAACATGTCGGCCGTCACGTTGGGAACCAGCTCGCCGTCGTCGGCCAGCACCTCCCAGCCGCCCTTGGTGCCGACCTCGGTGATCCGGCCCCGGTAGAAGGTCCCGTGCTCCTCGCGGACCGCGACCCTCACGTGCTGGTCGTGCTGACCGGCGGCGAACCAGACGGCCGAGACGACCTCCTGGTTGACGGGGGAGCGGAAGTCCTCGAACTGCTCCAGCGTGGCGGCTGCCTGCTTCAACTCGGTGGCCAGTCGGCCGATGTGGGTCTGCGCCATCAGTCCTTCTCCTGTTCCGTCTTTGTCCGTACCAGCAGGCAGTTCCACTGGTCCTCGCCGTCCTCGTCGTTGCGGGCGACGTCGTACCTGATCTTCAGGTTCCGCTCGTAATCCGTGAGCACCTTCTGCGTGTACTTCAGCAGGCCCTCGGCGTTCGTCCCGAACCCGAACCGGGCCATGGTGTGGTAGCCGGGCTCGAACTCAACGACCACCCAGTCCGTCGGCCGCAGCCCCTCACCGAGGGCCCGGCGCACTGTGAATCCGGCCGTGACGCCGGTGGGCCCCCGTCCCACGCGCTCGGATCGGTTGAAGCGCTCCCCCAGGAAGCGGCTCACGGCCGCTGCGGACGGGGTGCTCACCGGTCGTACCCCTTCATCTCCGGGAAGGCGGCCAGGACGATGTCCATGAGCCAGCCGGTGGTCTCCTTCGTGGCCTCGGGGCTGAGGTCTTCCGACCAGGTTCCGAGATTCGTCCCCCAGTACAGCAGCTCGTCCTTGTAGACCCGGACAATCTCCTGCTGAGTCATGGACTCCGGCAGACCGGACGGGCGCTCGCCGTCCTCCAGTCCGCTCTCGTTGCGCAGGAAGCGCTCACCCAGGCCGTCGGCCAGCTCCCAGCTTTCGAGCTGAAGCGGAACCGACACCTCGATCCATGCGGACGGTCGCTCCCTCGGCGTGTCCTTGTGTGCCACGCCCGTGTGCACCCTGATGCCCTTGCTCACCCGTCTTCTCCTCCGTCAGACCGCGTCGCGCATGCGGTACTTGTTGTCCCGGTTCGGTTCCTCGCCGGGCTCCAGAATCCACAGGGCCTGAATGAACACCCGGCCCCCGCTGTACAGGTCGATGCGCAGGCCGTAGCGAATGCCCCGGTCTCGGGTCTCGCTGTACCTGACCATCTCGCTGATGTGCTCGCCCAGGTTCTTGCCGACCCAGTGGGCGATGGACGCCTCCACGTCGGCGCAGACGAGCCGGTCGGGAGCGACGGGAACACTCGACGGATAGGCCACAGAAGGGCCCGTACCGGCCAGCAATCCGTCCTCCTGTGTGGCCACTTGCCAGGCGATACGTGCGCCGTGCTGGCCCGTCACCAGGAAGCCGTGCTGCACACCGGACCCTGCCGGTGCGGGCTCGCCGTCCCTGTTCACCACGGGTCCCACGGTGGCGCCTTCGATCTTCAACTCCCGGAGCGCATCCGGGAATTCACTGGCCTTCACGCTTCTCCCTTTCCTTGACCTAGGCCATCGTACAGCGAAGGGGCCCGCCGTCAAGCGGGCCCCTCGGTATCCGGTCAGGTCTGGCCGGATCAGTCCTTCTCTTCCCCCGTCAGGGAGTCGATCAGGAAGTCGGCGTCGAAGATCTTCTCCCGGGTGATCCGGATCCGGCCGGTCAGCTTCCCGTCGACCTCATCCTCCGGCCGGGCCATCTCGTACTCGGTCGAGCTGTACTCGATCTCGATGGCCACGCCCGGCCTGACGTTGATCCAGCTCGTGTCCCGGCCCGGCTCGCCGTCGGCGTCGTCGCCCCACCTCATCGGCACTCCCCGAGGTGGTTGAGGTGTCTCGGGCAGCGGCTCCCGGACTCGGTCCGGCCCTCGCAGTACCGGTCCGAGTCCTCCGGGAGGTCGTCCGAGGTGACGTGAAGCGCCTTCGTGACGGTGAGGATCTGCTGGTACTCCAGCGGCGGCGTCGAGTGGTTCATGCGACGCTGCTCGCACTGTTCCAGCGCCCGCTCCCGGACCGACCGCGCGAACGTGTCGGCCATCCGGGAGTCGGTACCCTCCGCCATCAGGGCGCCAGCCACGGCCGCCATCAGGGCCTCGATGCTGTGCACCCGGTATCCCGGATCGCCCTGCTTGACCCGGATGGTCCAGCTCCAGTTGTGGGTCACGTCCCGCTCTCCTTCCAGACCACGATCTTCCTTCCGTCAGGGAGGGCGTACGTCCAGACGGCCTCACCCCCGGCTGCCGCTTCCGGGGCGTGCGAACTCTCCCACTCGGCGTCTTCCTCGTCGACACCGGCCACCAGTAGGGCGGCCAGCACGCAGTTCCTCAGCTCCTGCGCCTCCCGGACGGGCCCCACGGGGCCATGGCCCGACCCGACAGCCATCATCCAGCTCACGCTTCGTCCTCCCACCAGGCCCGCAGGTCCGAGCCGTTCTTCAGCTCGGTGATGACCCGGTTCGGGTAGCTGCCACCCTCGGAGAGGCAGTGCGCCACGCCCTCGGAGAGCGCCGCCGCCCGCTCCAGACCGATCCCTTCGCTGCCCATCAGGAGGCCCATCAGGTGCGACACCAGCGGCGCCTCGGCATCGGTCCGGAAGGCGGCCCCGATGTCCCCGGCCTTCACGTAGTAGAAGCGGCCCGAAACCTCCCGGCCGCGCTCCCGCCAGACCAGCAGCTCGCCGAGGCTGGCCAGCTTCACGCCTTGCACCTCGTCCGAAGGCAGCTTGTCGGCCCGGTCCAGCACCTCGTCGGCCTTGACCTGTACGGAAACCGGCTCACTGAACCCGGCGGCCAGCAGCACGCCGATGATCATTGCCTTGGTCTCCGCCCGGTCGGCCGCCATCACGCGGCCGTTGTTCACGGTCAGTCCGTACCTCATTCGCTCACCTCTCCGGTAACCGGGTGCGTGCGGCCCGGAACGACCTTCTCGGCCAGCAGCCAGCGGCCGGGCGTGGGCAGAGCCGTGCGGTAGGAACCCCGCAGCAGTGCCTCCGTGGCCTTCCCCCGGATAATGGCCTTCTCGCTCTCGTCGTCCACACCGTGCTGCTCGAAGACCTCCATGATCTGGTCGACGGCAGGCGTGATCCCCTCCACCTCCCGGCCCGGGTGAGCCAGGCCGACGGGAAGTGGATCGCTGGGCTTCGGGGCGTTCGGGTTGCCCGCCAGTGCGTACGGGGGAGCCACGTCCCGGTAGATCCAGAACCTGTACTTCATCGCGTTTCTTGTCCTTTCCGATAGTCCACCCGGGGGCACGGACCGAAGCCCGTGTCCCCGAGAAGCCGACCGGCTCAGATGGGGCAGGTGAACAGGGTGTTGGACTCCAGGACCGTCGGCCGCAGAGCCTCGACTTCCATCTCCGGGCCGTTCTCGCCGTCCGCCACGACCAGCGTGCAGCGGATCAGCTCCCGGCTGCCCGGCAGCAGCACGTACAGGTCGTGGGCCATCTCCCGCAGGGGCACCCCGTCCTCCCGCATGGCCCGCGCCCACGCCTTCACGGCGTCCAGGTAGATGATCCCGTGGAAGCCGTCGTTCTGCGTGAAGTGGAACACCGGCTCCGGGGCGGGCGCCTGCATGTGCAGGCCGTTCCCGCAGGTGACGTTGGGGATCTCGATCAGCTTGGCCACTTACTTCTCCTCTTCCGGGTGGGACTCGCGGGCCCACGGCCTGCCCCAGTTGTCGAGCAGGTACGTGAACAGGTCCCGCAGCTCGGTCATGCGCTCCTTGTCGAGACCCAGGTCCAGCGCCCCGTCCTTCAGCTCCCACGGCTGCGGGTCCTGGCGCGGGTCGACGAAGTACAAGCTGTCGAGACCGTGCGCCCGGTACAGGTCGAAGTTGTACTCCGGCCCGTACGAGGTACGCAGGAAGGTCCACACCGGGTCGAGCTTGCCGGGCTCGGGCCGCTTCCCGATCTCCTTGGGCCTCTCGAAGGCGCTCACTCGTTCACCCCCGCGATCCGGTGCACGACCCGCTTGCCGATCAGGATCTCGGCGCCTCCGCCGGTCCCATCCAGCCTGCGCACGGTGCACCTCTGCGGGTAGACCAGCTTCGGCGTCTTGATCAGCAGCGCATCCCACGCCTGCTCGATCGTCAGGTCGCCCTGCTCGATGTCGTAGATGGTGCCGCCGACGTAGTCCGGGTGGGCGAGCGCAGTGGCCCCGTCCTTCACGATCACGAAGACCACCGGAACCTCCTCCGGTCCGGCCCACACGGACGAGTGAGAGACGATGTCGCCGTTGCGCTCCAGGATGCGGATGCCTGCCATGTTCAGATCCTCCCCGGCCGGACGGCCAGCTTGTCGTAGGAAGCGAAGGCGCTCTCGGCCTCGCTCCACATCAGGTTGCGGCGGCTGTCGATGCGCAGCCACCGGCCGTCGGGCGTGGCAGTCCGCATCAGGTGGATGCCGTAGGCGCCGGGGTCGTCACCGCTGTAGGCGTTGTACGTGATGACGGCCGCCAGGTAGCCGGGCATCATTGACAGCTCTTCGTTGTCCTGCCAGCCGAGGTGGCTCACCTTGATCACGTGGTGGTCGTCCACCGTGGACGGCAGGGCCTTGGCCAGCAGCGGGTTCCTGCGTGCCATGTTCAGTTCCCTTCCGGCCAGACGGCCAGCTTCTCGTGCCTGTCGAACGCGGCCAGCGCCGCGTATCGGTTCAGCTCCAGCAGGCTCTCGATGCGGCGCCACGGCTTGTCCAGGCCGTTCGACCACATGATGTGGAACTGGTACTGCTCACCCTTGTCCACGTCGGTCACGCCGTACGTGATGCAGACCGCCACGTATCCGCCCTCCTGCCGGAAGTCGGAAAGCCAGCCCAGGAAGGCCGACTTGACCACCGGCAGCCCCTCGATCCGGCGAGGGGCCTCCTTCACGCGCATCCGCTCCGCCATGTCCTACTCTCCGTCCCATCCGAAGGTGACCGACGACCAGTCCACGCCGCCGAAGTGGAAGCTGCCGGTCTTCAGTTCGTCGTTCTCCCAGGACGACTTGATCCAGTCCCGGATCGCGTCCTTCAGGTTCTCCTCGCACTTGGCGGGGTCGGCCTCGCAGTCGTGGTCCGAGTCCAGGACGCAGCCGCCCTCTTCCCAGCCCTCCATGCCGCTCGGCGTCTTTCCGGTGCGCTCCATCTCGCCCTCGACGGCCTGCCAGATGCCCTCCCATGAGGGGGCGTTGAACTCCTCGCTGCTCTCCAGTGCGTGGTCCAGGCCGTACCGTTCGACCTTGATTCGGTGTCCCATCAGTCCGTCTCCTCCAGGTAGAGGAACACCGTGTCGCTCAGGGTGGTCCCGTCCGTGTCCTGGCCGATGTGATTCACCTTCCAGGTACCGAATCGGGGGCTCGGCGTGTTGATGGTCGAGCCGAGTTGCGGGACGTGACTGGCGGAGATCCGCAGCTCGCCCCGGGGCATCCTCCCCTGCGCCGGAAAGCACAGCACCAATGTGAGCATCCTCTTCTCCCTTCCGTTTTCACCGGCTGAACCGGACTCCACGGGGCCCTCGGCGAGGGCCCCACAGGGCTCGTTCAGAACGGAGCCGTAACGCGCGGGATCGCGAACTCGCTGTCCCGTTCCGTCTCGACGGTGACCCCGAAGCTGCGCAGCGCCCGGACCGACTCGATGGCCAGCTCCTTCGCCTGCGCGTCGGTCACATCCTCCCGGTCGATGCGGCCCTGCGGCAGGTCGCCCCAGTCCACACCCCGGATGAACCGCTCGGCGCTCACCAGGTCCGTGAGGTCCCGGTCCACCGGCACCACGCGGACGATGACGAACTGCCAGTCACCGCCGTCGAACGCGGCCAGGTCTTCCTCGCTGTACCCCTCCAGCAGGACCGGGCTGGCCACCCCGTCCCGCTTCAGCTCGACCTTGAAGTCCACGTTCCGCACACCCCAGCGGGCACCCGGAACCGTCCACCAGTCGAGCATGTCACCGCCGTTGACCATGTGGTCAGCTCCCCCTCTTCTCGAAGTCCGCGAGGCGGCAGCCGACGAAGAAGAACTCCATCTCGCCGCTCCCGTCCCCGGGGTCACCGGGGACCATGTTGAAGTCCAGGATGTGCGCCGTCTGCGCGCTCTCGGCGGCCACGGCGGCGAGGAAGCGGGCGTACAGGCGCCAGGTCCCGATGATCGTGAACCAGGTGTCCGAGTCGTTCTTGCCGCGCACCTCCCGCAGGGTTCCGGGACCGTTCGCTCCGGCCTTGCCCTTCATCGCTTCCGCGAGGCAGGTCCGGATCACTTCCCGGTTGGATTCCCAGGACATGGCTCAGCTCCCGAAGATGAAGGTGCCGGACTCGCCCGCCGGGACCGGCATCACGACGAAGTGCAGGCCGATCGTCGGGGTCATGCCGTCGTCGGCATAAGAGCCCCAGTCGAAGCGGTCCACGCCGCCCGCCTTGTCGAGCGCGTCGTACAGGCGGCCCAGCTCGGTGTGGTCCCCGGCGTCCTTGGCGTAGGTCTCCAGCGCGTGGGCGACGGTGGCCCCGGAGTGCAGGTAGTTCTCCTCCATGAACTCCATGACCTTGTCGGCCGGGATGTCCTCGAAGGCGTCGTCCGGGTCGAGCTTGATCAGCTCGGAGGCGGCGAGCACCGCCCACTTGCCGTACTTCCTGACCGCCTCGACCACGTGATCGGCGGCGGCGTTGGCGCCCTTCCGGTATGTCCCGTTCTCGTGCGCCGTCACCGCGTCGGCGGCCACGTTCGTGAAGCTGTCCACGTTCTTCCCTCTCCTCAGTACTTCGTGATCTTGCGATAGTTCTCGGCGGTCACCCAGGCGCCCGGGAACGCCCGGTGGTAGTAGCGGGACTCGGGTCCCTCTTCGAACCACCTGCGATTGACGGTGAACGCCCGCTCCCGGGCCTTCGCCCAGGTCCACGAGGCGTCGTTCTGCCGTTGCAGGTACGACAGGAGATCCCGGGCCTCCGGCTGGAACCGGCGCCAGAACGGGTGCTCCGACTCGTGGATGTACTTACCCTCCCGGTCGAGCCCCCGCAGGGTGCGAACCTCGATCCCGAGGGCCACCAGCATCTCGCCCACCAGGCAGGCCGCCGCCCCGTGCTCGGCGTACACGCAGCCCAGGCGCCCCTCGGCCCGCCGGTCGATCCGCTCGGGTTCCTTGTCGATCACCTGGTCCATCACCCGGATCACCTGGTCCAGGTCGTACCGCCACCGGGGCATGCCGTCCTCCTACTTCTTGCGGCTGTCGACGCTGTTCCAGTACGCGTCGATCTCCTTCTTCATGGCCTGGTCGAAGTCCCGCTTGCTGCGGGCCGTCCAGTTCGTGCGGGCGCCGGGCAGCAGCTCGGTGAAGTCGGCCCGGGTGAAGATCCGGGGCGTCCCGTCACCGTTGCGCCACACGATGCCGACGTACGCCTGCAACAGGTCCGCGCGGCGCACGCACTCGTCCAGCGTGCTGCGGTCCAGCCGGGGGATCCCGATCCCCATCTCGCTCAGGGCCAGAAACGCCTGCTGTACCGGGGTCAGGTCAGCGGCGGGGTCCTGCTCGGTCCCGTCAGCCTTCGTGAAGGTGTAGCTCACCGGCATGTTCTTCTCCGATCCGTATTTGCTGGTCAGGCGTTCGCGTCGTCGGGCTCGGGCGCCCCGGTCAGCGCGATGACGGGCAGGCCGTCCTTGCCGGAGGCGCGACCGCTTCCAGGTTCGTACGTCTCCCCGGGTACGTAGCCCACCTGGAATCCCTCGTCGATGCGTGTGACTCGCATCTGCACGGTGCCACCCGGGCGCTTCTCGAAGGTGAAGTTGGGGTCGAGCCACAACTTCCTGTCCTGGTCCGCATACATGGCCCAGGGCACGGTGTAGGCGGTCATCCCCACCGGCATGTCGGCGAGAGTCACCGTTTCGATCGACCTGGGCAGCTCGGCATTCACGTTCACCTTCTCCTCTCCGTACTGACGGGACTCGTCAGGGCGGTCCTGTTCCGCCTACCGGGAGCCCTTCCCAGGGGCCCGGTTTCGTCCGTGTCAGATCGTCCAGTCCAGCCCCTCGAAGAGGGCCGTGATGGCGTCCTGCGCGTTCTCGGGGACGTGCGTGTCCCCGAAGACCGGGTAGTCCACGACCGGGATCACGGCGAGGATCCGGCTCTCGCCGTCCCGGGCCGTCACGAACGCCCGGCGGCGCCCGGCCAGCTCCGCATGGGCCGCCTTCACGGCTCGCTCCAGTGCCCGCTCACCCGAGTACGGGGGAGAGGTGCCGAAGGTGGAGTTCGGTCCCGGGTCGACGACCGTGGAATGGACGATGTAGTGCGTGGTGTCACGGGTCAGCTCGGCCATCCCGGATCTCCTCAGAACTCGTGCGGGTAGTCGGTCGGCATCGGGTCGTCCGGCCCGATCAGCTTGGGCGGGTGCACGTACGAAAGTCCCGCCTGGTTGTACCGGTACGACTCGACCTTCTCGGCCCGGTCATACTCGTCCCGGCGCTGACCCCAGTCGGGGCTCTCCAGCTCCAGGTCGGCCTTCGGGATCCCCATCGCCTCGCGCAGGGACTCGTTGTAGGCGTTGCGGTACTCGACCGCCCGGCCGTGACCGTGCTCCGTGTTCGGGAAGCGGTACACCGTGTGCACCTGACCCGGCTCACCGGCCACCACGTCCACGAACTTGGCGGTGCGCCGGTACTCGTCCATCTGCTGCATGCCGTCTCTCCTCCCGGGCCCCGGTTCTCCCGGGGCCCTCGAATACTACTGACCTAGGCCGTGAAGTTCCAGTTGTTCAGGACTGTTTGCCGAAGAGACCGCCCCATGGGCCATGCTTCTCGTGCAGTTCCCGGTCCAGGGTGTCACCCGTGAACTCCCACGCGGCCAGAAAGTTCTTGATCCAGCCCTCGGTGCGGCCGGATTCCCGGGCCATCTGCCGCTCGGTTTCCCCGCCGTCCGGGTCCCGCTTGTCGTCCGGGATGTCCAGCGTGGCCTCGTTCGCCCGGTCCAGCAGGTCCAGCAGGGCATGAACCTCGGGAACCGTGAGTCCGAAGAGCGGGGCCAGCCGCTGCTCGATGATCTCCTGCCGGGTCCCGGCGACCGAAGTGCCGGGACCGCAGGTGCAGCTCAGGTCAGCCACGCTGGACCACCGTGCACCCGCACGGCGAGACCGTGGGACGGGGGCAGATCTGGCGGTCCTTCTCGGCCAGCCCCCAGGCGCCGGAGGCCGACGTCCACCCTCGCTCGTACACGGTCCCGGAGTCGTGCACCCGGTAGGTGTTGTTCGGGTGGTAGGGCTTGACCAGGGAGTGGACGTAGATGTCCGAGCCTCCCCGGTGCCCCAGCAGGGCGTCCCGGATCAGGCCGATGTCCATCTCGTCGAGCCACTTCAGGCGACCGGCGGGCGTCTTGCGGCCCTCGGTCAGCGTCTCATACAGGGCGTCGGCCCGCTCGTCGCTGCCGCCCAGGTCGATCCACGCCTTGATCCCCCGGCTGCGGTCCTCCGGGAAGACGAGGTCGGAGATCCAGCAGGCGAGCTGGTCATCCCCGTACTCGAACACCTCGTGGTGCGGCGGGATCTCCTCCCCCTCGGCGATGCCACGCAGGAACTCGGCCAGCTTCGGCTCGCCCCAGATCCAGTGAATGAGGCGCATGGTGGTCTCGTTCATCTTCTCCCTCTCCTACTTCCACCAGTCGGAGCCCTGACGGGCCCACTCCCAGTCCAGTCCGCTGTGTGAGCGGTAGTTGACGAGCGCCTGGTACAGGCGCTCGATGTCCTTCGGGGTCAGTTCTTCCACGCCACCAGGCCCGTCCAGCGTGACGCCCTCGGGCCCCACGCGGAGTGAGTGATCCCCGGTCTCGATCTCCCGCGCCCAGTCTTCCGCCACGACCTCAGCCCTCCGCTCGGGCCTTGTCGACTTCCTTGTGGGCCTTGTCCCGCAGCGGCTTGATCACCGCTTCGATCTGCTCGGCGGTCGGCTCGGTCCCGATCTCCAGCCCGTTCTCCTTCCAGGCCACGGCCCGCCCCAGGTGCTGAACGTTGCGCTCATGGGCGCCGTCGTCGTCGCCCCAGGCGTACGCGTACCAGCACTGCCGCTTCAGCTCGCTGCGGGCCGTGCGCACGGTCTTCACGACCGAGCCCTTCTGCCTGCCGTCCCGGTCCACCTCGTCCCGCAGGGGCGTACCGTCAGGCTGCGTGATGGCGTTCAGTGCGGCCTTGGCCTTCTTCTCCGCCCGGCGCTTGGCCTCCGCCTCCCTGGCCTCGGCGCGCTCGATCTCCTCGGAGGTCAACATCACCGACTTCGGCACCGCCACCGCCTCGCCCTTGTCCCGGCGGGCGACCGGGGCATCCGGGTAGCAGATCGTGCAGGCCCGTTCCCCGGCGGCCTCGATGATCTCGGCGTGGCTCTTCCCGGAGTAGTCGATCATCCAGAAGAACCGGGTCGGGAACTCGCCCCGGTTGCACGACGAGCAGTGCATCGAGCTGTGCACGTGGCCATCGGTCACCAGGTAGGCCCGGGACCAGCCGCTCCGGCGGCCGAACTCGTTCTCCAGCTTGGCCAGTACGGTGCCGTCCAGCTCGGCGACCGCACCCTTCGCCCGGTTCACCCGGTCGAGCGCCTTGCGCCCCCGCTCGGTCCCGGCTGCCTTGTCCTGCACTTCCTGGTGACCCAGGCGCCACGTCTGCGCGCTGATCCGGCGGTCGCCGACGGCGTAGTGCACCTCGTTCCATGCGGCGTACACGTCCGCCACCAGCTCGTACCGGTGGTCCCAGGTGGCAGCGAACAGCTCGTCCACCTGCGTCGGGGTCATGCCCGTGAGCTGCTGCGGAGTGACCTGTTCGGCATCCTTGATCGTCTTCACGCTCTCCCTCTCCTTCCGTCCGATGTGCACTGGGCGGCGGGAACCCGTAGCTCCCGCCGCCCCGAACGCACCGGCTCAGAACCGTTCGCCGTCCCACTTGATGAACTTCTTGGGGTCGTACGACCGGACCCATGCGAGCGCCGCCGCCTCGGCCACGGCCACCCGCTTCTCATCGGGACCCGGGCCGATGTACGAGTCCAGCGACTCGTACTTGATCTCCGACCAGGTCGGATCCCACTCGTCGGCGTCCCCGGCGGCGTCGTCGTCGATCTCGAACCAGACCTGCGACTCGATCCCGAGGTTGCTCAGGTCGGCGTCGTAGCCCATGTGGACCTCGATCGAACCGACCTTCGCCTCGATCGCCCGCTCGGGAGCGTGCGCGTAGGCATATACCGTGACCCGCGCGCCGGGGTAGTCCGGGTTCACGAACCGGACGCTTGCCGCCTTCCCGATCTGCGTGTCGCCGCCCACGTCGCCGTCGTCGGACCACACCTTGCCGTGCATCGTCCACTCGCCCATGATCTTCTCCCTCTCCTGGTTCGGTTTCAGTCCCGGGGGCCCGGCTGCTGCGGGACCTTCGGAGCCTTCGGCGGGGGCGACTGCGGCCCCGGCTGCTGCGGGATGCGGGCCGTGATGATCGGCGATCCCAGGCGGGACGATGCCGGGCACGGGTTCGGGCACTGCGACGTGCACGAGTGGTTCCACTCGGAGCGGATCGTGATCGGGCCGGTGATCTCCGGCGCCGGTTCCTTCGTGAGCGTGAGAGCCATGCCCCACTCCCTTCCTTCAGTGCCTTTCGGCTACGGTCCAGCTCTCCCGGGTACGGATCAGCGTCCCCTCCGTGGTGAACTGGAGAATGTCGACCTGGTTCTCGTTGAGGAACTTCCCGTTCAGGGAATCCCGTACGACGGTCGCCGTACCGGCGACGATCTCCTCGCCGTCCTTCATGCGGATGGCCTCGACCAGGTACTGCATCGGATAGTTCTCGGCGTTGCCCGGCACCCCGCACGCCCGGGTCCAGTGGAGCATGGCCGAATGCGCCGCCCACGTCCCGCTGGACCCGTACCGGAAGGTCATCAGCCCTTCCAGGGTCTGCGAGAACAGCTCCCCGTGCTCCCGGGTGAACCGCACCCGCCATACGTCCTGTTCGTGCATGTCTCCCCCTTCCGAGGGGGCGGCCGGTCTCCCGGCCGCCCCGAGCGGCGCCGTCGGCCCGCTACTTCTTGTCGGCGTCCATCTGCTGCGCGTTCTCCGGGGTGACCGCGATGGCCTCCGGCGGCGGGGTGTCGGCCGGGACCGGCACGTTGATCATGTCCGGCGGGGTCTGGGGCGTCTCCTGCGTCATGTTCTTCTCCATCTTCCGGTTGCAGTTCTCTGTGCTCACGTGGTGTGCTGCGCGGTCGGCGATCAGCCGTTCAGCCGACGCAGGATCTCATCGGCCTCACGGCCCGCCTTCTCCCACTCGTCGTCGCTCATCACGATCACCTCCCTTCCGGTCCACACCGCTCACGAGCGGCGCTCTCGGGCCTCCGGTCGCAGCCGGAAACCCTGGGGCGCCTCCCGTCAGGCGGGGGTGGAGCCGTTGCGGAGCACGGTGGACACGAAGTCCAGCAGCTCGGCCGCGTCGGTCGGCAGTTCGCCGCCGGGGGCCAGCTTCTTCAGCAGCTCGGCCGTCAGGTGCTCGGCCTGGTCCCGGCGCAGCCCCACGACCGGCGCCGTGGTGCCGTAGTAGCCCGGGTAGGGGTACGCGAAGTCCCCGTCCCGGCACAGGCCGCCGATCACGATCTCGAAGTTGAAACCCCGCAGGCGGCGCTCGTTGCGCTGCCTGACGTGCGGCTGCACCTTCTCCTCGTACTCCTCCGGCGTGGCCACCCAGGCGCGTCCCTCGGCCAGACCCTCACTCGTCAGCATCTTCTCCCTCTCCGTCCGCTCTGGTGAGCGGCACTCCCGGGTGACCGGCCGGAGCCGGTCGCCCTAGGGCGCCTCCCGATCAGAGGTTCGCACCGCACAGATGACACGCCTTGCCGTCCCCGTGCGCACCCCGGCCGTGGCCGATGCCGAACCGGCCGACCGTCTTCTTCAGTCGTTCCTCCCGCACGCCGACCAGCGGGTTGTTCCCCACGCTGTACAGCGTGTACGCCACCTTGGCCGGACCGTCGTCCTCGATCGTGGCGTCGTACCCCCGCACGTAGCCGCTCAGGAACGGCAGTTGCAGGGCCGACGACGAACCGGGGTCGATGTCGATGGTGACGTGATCACCATCCTGGTAGACCATCTCAGTCCCGTCGGGCAGGGTCCACATGTCACCGCTCACAGCGGGTCCTCCTCCACGGAAAGGCCCGTACCGAAGCTGATCGTGCACTCGTACTCCCTCGGGTCACTCCAGTTGCCGGACTGTTCGAACTGGAGCACCAGGTCCGGCGCGTTCACCTCTTCACACAGGGCCTTCGCGTCGGCCATGGCCAGGGCGCGGGCGCGAACGCTCACGTACGCCCCGTCCGCCGGACCGGTCACCTTGATGTCGAAGCCGAACCAGTACGGTCCGATGTGTCCCGGCGGCCTGCCCCGGATGATCCGGGTCACGGTCATCGGAGCGACTTCCCGCACCTCGCGCTTCACTTCCCGGCCTCCTCGGCGTACGGGACGAACGCCTCACGGGCCGCCTCCTCGGCGTACTCCCGGCCGATGTAGCCCCAGCACGAGTCGACGTGCTCCCACTCGCTGGTCTCGTCGTCCAGCTCGGGGTCCTCCCGGTCCTCGGCGTCCCGGGGGATGCGAGTCACGTCCTTCTCGACGATGTGGCCGTACACCTCACCCTCGGCCCACCGCTGGTACTCGGCCTGCTCCGACTCGATGACCTTCTCGGCCGTCCACGTGGTCTCGGCCAGCTTCTCCGGCATCACGTACCAGATGGACCAGGCGCCGTCGTGCGGCCGGTGCTCGACGACCGTGGCGCCGTGGAAGATCTTGGCCCACCGGGTGAAGACCGGGACCGCGTCCACGTACCAGTCCTCGATCCGCTCCCAGCCCTCGGCCAGCGGGCCGCCGTCCTTGTCGACGTCGATGTACCGCTGACCCTTCGGGGTGATCACGTTCGTCAGGTTGCAGTCCTGCTCGGTCCGGGGGTTGCAATCCTGCGAGTCCTGCTGAACCACCAGGCGCACCCGGTAGCGGCCCGCCGTCTCCAGCACGTCCATCTCGGTCATCCCGTTCTCCTTCTCCGTTCCGGCATCGCCCGATCAGCGACACTCCCGGGCCCCCGGCGCTCGGCCGGGAGCCCTAGGGCGTCTCCGCTCAGTTCCAGTGGGTCAGCTCCAGCCGACCGTCCTCCACGACCAGCGGGCGCATCGGCTCCCGGTCGGCCTCGGGGTTGTGGCCCCGGTCTTCGCACTCGCAGCCCTCGCCGTGCGCGAGGAAGTCGCCGCACCCGTAGCACCAGATGCACGACGACGGGTCGTCCAGCGGCTTGACCGTGATGCGGACCGGCTCACCCTCGACCTCGGTCAGGAACCGGTCCCCGGCGAACGCTTCGTCCCGGTCGATCCCGAGACCCTTGACCAGGATCAGCTCCCGGCAGTCGTCGTACCCGCAGCACTCGTACAGCGTGTGCGTGGAGCCGTTCGAGTAGATCTCGACCTGAACCTCTTCACCGTCCACGGTCTGACGGATCAGCTTCACACCCTCCCGGGCGACCGGCACGGCGTCGTGCGGATACCGGCCCCGGCTCCCTTCCGGGTGCACGTGGACGACCTCGCCGCCCATGTCGTGCTCGACCGTGGCCACCTCGCCCGGCCCGATCTCGACCCGGTCACCCCGGTCGAACATCTGGATCTTCTTCTGGTCCCAGCGGGTGACTTCCTGCACGTCAGCTCTCCTCTTCCGTTACGTCCCACGTGAGCAGGAACGTTGCGAACCGGGGATTGTCCGGTCCCTCGTACCGCGCGTTGTCCTTGTTCGCCCATCCGGTGCGCTCCACGGCGGCCGGTGCGTCCCGGAAGGACCACACTCCGTCGTATTCGCTCCCGCCCGCGTCGTTCACCGTGGGCTTCGTCCAGATGGTGTACTCCGTGGCGGAGCTGCACACGAAGGCGTAGGCCCCGGCGTCCGGGGTCCCGGTGCTCTGATCGGCGGGCCGGATCTGCCGCACCACCCGGTACAGCGTGTTCCCGGCCCGCTTCTCACCCTTCAGCGCTGCGTCGCGGTCCTCGTACACGAAGGCGCCGATCATGTCGCCGTCCCTGCCCTGTGACAGGTGAACCAGACCCCAGGCCATCCCGGGGTTCGGTGCCCACGTGTACCTGATCAGTTCCCCGTGCATCGAACCGCTCCCGTCAGTAGCTGTATCCCTGAACGGTGGCCCGCTCGTACGCGCCGCCGTCCGACCTGGTCCACGAGGACAGCTCGTCGGCGACGTACTCCGAGGCGTCGTCGAACTCCTTCGGGAACCCCTCGCCGTCCAGGTCCCCCTTCGTGCTGATCACCGCGACGGTGCCGTTGTGGCCGTCCTCGTCGGTGAAGTCGCGGCCCCGCTCGGCGAACTCCTTGATCGCCTCGCTGTGCTCGTCCCAGAAGTCGCGCCGGATGACCTCGATGTACTCCGTGTCGACGGTCCACACGGCCGCCCACGAGTCCGTCAGGGCAACGCCGATCTCGTTCTCACCGTCGGTGCGATACGTCCCCATGTTCTTCTCCCTCTCCGATTCAATCGCCGTCCGACACGGCACGTCAGCGGCCGATCCCGGAGGACCGGCCGCTCCCGAACCCGTCGGCCTAGGCCAGACTAGCGGCACCCTGCACGGGCCGCCACCCGGACGTCAGTTCCGCCCGGACTCGTACCACCCGAGCACCGTACGACTGCCGTCGTCCTGCTCGGTCTGACTCCACACGATCGACACAGCGCCGATCTCCCGTCCGGACGAACCGTCGGGGAGCTGCGCCCGCAGCGGGCCGCCGCGCACGGTCATCCCGGCGCTCACGCACGGGGCCAGTTCCGAGGCGATGCGGAGCTGCGTGATCGGCTCCGCCCGTACCTCCCATTCCTCGTTCAGCTTGTCGTACGACGTCGCCGGATATCTGGTGCTTCCGGTCATGCTCTTCCCTCTTTCCGTCAGGGTCGGTGGAACGTGAGCGACAGGGACCGGGACGGGTGCTTACCGGTCCTCTTCGGCGGCACCCGCACCTCGTGCAGCGTGTTGCCGATGACCTCGAACTCCTCGCCGACCTGGGGCCACGTGTAGTGGAACGCGTGCTTCCCGCTCATCCGGAACGCCGCCTCTTCCCGCTCGGCGACCGTGAGCGTGCCCCGGAACTCGTTGGCGCCACGGCTGAACCACTCGACCGTCCAGCCCTTCCGGACCGGGTCGAGCAGCTTCCACATCTGCGCCATGCTCCCGGGCACGATGACCCCGGGGCCACGGCTCAGGAAAGCCTTGCCGGTGCCGTCCAGGAAGTTCGGCCGGAAGATCTCCGCCCCCGTGAACCGCCCCTCTTCCGGGGTGACGTCCCAGTTGTCGCCGGGCCTGCATGCGTCGAACGGGGCCAGGAAGGACTTCCCGTCGGCCGTCTCGATCTCGTACTTCCCGGCGTGCGCGTGGCCCTCGTTGTACCGGACCCGGGCGACGCCGTAGACCGGCCGGTTGGCCAGTCCGACCTTGACCCGCAGGCCCGTCAGTTCGCTGCTCATGCGCGGTCGCCCTTCAGGACGTCCCGCTCCGCCACGTGGGCGTACGTGATGGCCGGAGGCTTGGCGTTGAAGTGGCGGAACAGGTGGTCGTTGGACCGGGCGATGTACGCGTTCAGCGCCCGCTGCTCGTCGAAGGTGTACGTCCCGTTGCTCACCTCGCCGTACGGGTCGACGGTGTAGACCACGTACTCCCGCTTGTGGTCCGTCCACGCCAGGACCGTACCGATGCGGCGCTCCCCGCCGCCCGCACCGTTCGCGTACTGCACGGCCAGCACGATGGAGCCGACGCCGATGATGTCGCCGCACTTGACCGTGCGGTAGCCGTTCTGCGAGTCGAGCACGTCGATCAGATTGTCCCGCTCTTCCGGGGACAGCACCACGTACTCGGTCTGTGTCCACGACGGGTTGCCCTCGTCGGGTACGGTCGCCTTGCCGATGCGCAGCACGGCGTTCCCGGCGTTCGACTGCTCCACCGAACCGATCACGCTCGGGTTCGGCGCGTACTCCGACGGGCCGATGCCCAGTCCCAGGATCCCCTTCAGCTTCTTGATCACGTTTCTTCCTTTCCGTCCGTCCATCAGGTCCCACCGTGGGACACAGGCGCGCACGAGCCCCCTCCCGTGCGCCCCTGAATCACGCGGTGATCACAGGTGGTCCGGGATCTCGATCCCGTTCTCTTCGAGCAGCGCCCGCAGACCGGCGACCTCGGCCCGGTGATTGCGCGCGACGCGCCCGGCGTTGTCCCGGGCGTAGATCTCGTGCATCTCCTTTTCCAGCTCCGGGTCACGATCCTCGGGAGCGACGTAGTCCGGGAGTTCCGGGTTCGTGTAGTTCGGCATGTAGGCGATCTCCCGCTCCCGCCCGCCGTTCTCCTCCCGGTACTTCCAGTCCATCATGTCGTCGTACGATCCGTGCATCTCGTCACCTCACCACTTGAACCTGTCGAACCAGATCAGGGTCCCGCCCTCGCGGATCTCCCCGCAGACCTCACCCTCGCCCGTGGCGTACCGGGTGTACCAGCGCTCGAAGTCCTCCGGGGAGTTGAATCCCTCCCACTCCGCGAGCGCCGGGTTCTCGTCGTCCGGGCCGATGTAGTCGGCCTCGGCGTAGTCCCGGGCCAGCTCTTCGAAATCGTCGAAGGTCTCGCCCCGATACGACTCGATCACCTTGCGCAGGTCGGCCGGGGTGACGATTTCCCGGTCCTCCTGGTCGAGCACGGCCAGCGCGCCATCGATGATCTGCTCCGTGACGATCTCGCCCTTGTCCTCCCGGGCGTTGTCCGGGTTGACCGGCTTCCCGTACAGCTCGTCACACAGCCACGCCCCGAGCGCCCCCAGCTCCCCGCCGTTGTGCTCCCGGGTGTCGGTGGGGCAGAACTCCGCCACCTCCGCCACCTCCAGCGCTTCACGCCACAGGCTCAGCGGATACGCGTCCTTGTCCTTGATCTGAATGTCGGTCACTTCCCGATCTCCCTTCCGTGGTCCACGGTGGGGCACCCGGTCTCCCGGATGCCCGCCCGAAGTGCGCGGATGGTCAGCGCTTGACGCACGACCCGTCGCAGTAGACGGCCTCCCCGATGCCCGCGCCGGAGGTCAGCGCGTCGTCCGTGTCGACGTGACCCTCACAGGGGTTGTGGTCGGCACACCGCTTGACCAGCACGATGTTCCCGGCCGTGTCCACGTCGACCTCGCACCCGTTGCCGTCGGCCGCGCAGTCCTCCCAGTCCCGCAGACAGGTCAGGCCGTCGTCCCAGCGCAGCGTCCAGCCCTCGGGAAGCTGCTCCATCAGGTAGTCCGTCGCCTTGTCGGAGAGGCCGCCCTGACCGGTCATCGCTTCCAGCTTGCTCAGCTCGTCGTCCGAGGCGTCCGCGTCGGAGTCCCCGGAGTTGCGGTACCACTCGACGACCGCCGCGTCCTCGGCGTCCAGCTCCATCCCGTGATGCACGGCCAGGTCGACGACCCGGTACGAGTTCGTCCACCCGTGCGCCCCGTCGAACCAGCATCCCGGCTCGACCTGGTTGCCGTTCTCCAGCGTGATCAGGTTCGTCATGTCCCGTTCTTCCCTTCCGTCGTGTACCGCTGGTCAGTTGCGCGCGTCGCCCTCGGCGGCGTTGATCAGTTCCTGCGCCCGGTCGCCGCCGCGCATCTCCCACTCGTGGTAGTCGACGCGCTCCCGGGCGGTCGCCCCGTAGCGGGAGTACGCCACCTGCACGGCCAGCAAGAACTCGCCGTCGTCCCCGTCGGGCTCGATGCCCATCAGGTGCAGGTACCGCATCGCGGCGGCCGTGTAGAACGCGCACGCCTGCCGGGCTCCCTGCGGTCCGTACCACACCCGGTCATCCCGGGCGTCGGCGTACGACGTCCCGTGCTCCGGGTGCGAGCCGACCGGCCCCAGCTTGAACATGCCGCCCGTGATCTTCTCGACCCGGGCCGCCACCTCCTCGACGAACGCCCCCGTGAACTTCATTCGCTCAGCTTTCACCGTTTACATCCTTTCCGTCCGGTTCATGACCATTCGACCGATCAGGAACACACTGGAAGACTCGGAACCGGACCGAACCCGGTCCCGAATCCTCCCGAATGCCTCAGATCACCCGGCGTTGCCGTCTCTGATCTTGCGCAATCCCGCCCACAGGTACCGCAGGCCCATGCAGGTCAGGCCGCACCCGAAGTACAGGACGAACACGAGACCGAAGATCATGCACCCGCCACCGTGAAGACGTACGTCTCCGGGGTGTCCCGGCTCCACAGCAGCCGCGCGCCGTCCGGCAGCAGCTTCCGGGCCACGACCTCCGCCGCCTCCCGGCCCTCCGTGAACCGGTCACCGTCCCTGATCGGGGACGGGAGCCAGATGTGCGCCCCCGTCTGCTTGTCCTGCGCACCGACGCCCATCGTCGGCACCCCGCGCAAGACGTTCTGCTTGTGCCGAACGACGATCTCCCGGGGTCCGTCTCCGCTGCTCATCCGTTCCTCTCCCTGCCTGACTCGATCACGAACAACCACACCGCGCGTACGCGGATACCGCCTTGCCGCACCCCGGGCACTCCTCCCATCCATCCCGGGTCGGCCGCTGCATCTCCATCACCAGGGCCGCGCCCGTATCCGGGCAACCACACCCGGCCGTAGGGTGCTTGACCTGAAAGCAACTCCCGCAGACCGGCCGGGGCGCCACGACCAGCGGCGCATGCGCCACAATCGTCCGGCTGCGGGGCGCCGGGGCCGGAACCGTACCGGACGGCAGTACCCGCAACCCGTCCTTGAGCAGTCGCACCACTTCGCCGTCGGCCGCCTCCCACGGGAGCCGGACCACGACCCCGCGCTTGCCTCCCGGGTTGACCAGCCACTCCTCATGAGGCGTGTCCAGCGGCCGGGGAACCGGCTCCGTGGCCTTGCGCAGGAAGACCCGCATGTAACCGGTCTCGTCCGCGTCGGCCCACTCCCTCACCGGCCGGTGCGCTCCGTACCGGGACGGCTCGTCTCCCAGGAACCAGGTTCGCCCGGCACCCAACAGGTTCCGTTCCAGCAGGCACCGCCCCGCCTGCTCCCGTGAGGGCAGGCGCTCGACTTCCAGACCGGACGTCGGGGTGCGGGCGGTCGGAACGTAGATCGCGTACAGCACTTCCGTTCCCTTCCCGTCAGGCGTTGTCGTCCTGCGGCTCCCGGTGAACCAGCGCCCACCCGACTCCGTCCGACTCGCCCCCCTCGGCGTGCTCGCACGTCTCGTGCTCGTCCCACTCCGGGCACGGCATCCCGTCCTTCCCGGCGCCGCACGCGTGCGGGTGCATCTCGACGGAGACGACCGCCCACAGGCCCGGCGTCTCGGCGATGTGCTCGGCCAGGGCTCCGCCGATGTACTGGTCGTTGCGCATGATGAACAGGGACGGGTCCGCCGACCATCCCGTGAGCACGGTCCATCCGTTCTCGACGGAGCTGATCGCGTCCCGCTCGTGGTGGTCGAGAATCTGCCCGTCCTCGAACGAGCCCTCATAGTCGACGTCGATCGACTCCGGCGCGTACTCGGCGAGGGTCGGGGGCGGGTACGCCGCCGTCTCGAACGTCCCGTCGGCCTTGACCAGCACGGGGAGCGCGCTCGGCCCGTGCAGCAACTCGTCCAGCGTCTTACCCATGATCAATCTCCCTTCCGGCCGGACCGCCCGGCACCACGGACCCGCACGGAATCACTCCCGTGCAGGCCCGAAGCACTGCGCTCCGTCACATCCACACCGGTACGATCCGGTGCCCCTCGTTCTCCGCCAGGAATGCCATCCGCTCGGCCCGGCTGCTCATCCCCTCCGCGTCCGTCGGCCGGTTCAGGGTCATGCGCAGCCGGGACAGTGTGGTCCCTTCCAGTACGGGCGCATCCCATGTCCACAGGGTGACCAGCCGGACCGTCTCACTGGCCAGGCTTTCCCGTTCCTGCGAGACCTCACAGAGCGACCCCGGGATCATGTAGTGCTTGCCGATGCACACGCGCGGCTCGTCCTCGATCGCCTTGCGGAACAGCTCTTCCATGTGACCGAGGTGATTCGACAGACCGATGTACCCCTGCCAGTCCGGATCCGTCCCGTCACCCGTCTCGGGGGACAGGAACAGGTCGGCCGCGCCCGCACGTCCCGCCGTCCACAGCCACCGCTTCCCCTTCGGGAGCCGGTACACGTACGTGTGCTTCACCGTGCGCCCTCCCGGACCATGTCGTTCGCACGCGCCATGAACGCGCCCGTCACTGCCGGGAAGTCGTCCGTCGTCATCGTGGCCCGCACGTCCCCCTCCGGGGTGACGATCCACAGCGCGTACCGCATCCCCTTGCCGGTCTCCGTCGGGCGCTGCGTCAGCAGCACTCCCGCGAACCCGTAGCCGGAGTGCAGCACCTTGAACACGTCGTGCACCTCCGCCCGACTGTTCACGATCTCGTCCCCCGGCTGGATGAACACAGCCACTCGGTCCGTCGTCGTCGCTCGCATCTCTTCCCCTTCCGTCGAACCGTCACCACACGGACGGATGCGGGACCGCAATCCCGCGCCCGCCCGAACAGCGGCGCTCCGTAGCTTCAGACCGTCGGCCGGTTGGCCGTGATCAGGTCGAACAGCGGGTGCGGCTCCCACTTGCGGGAGCCGTCACCGTTCCGGCCCGGCGACACGGGGCGCTCACCCTCGCACTCCCGCAGCGTGCGGCGCAGGGTCGCGATGTCGACGTCCGTGTACGCCCGGATCAGGGCCAGGTCGATCTCCGTTTCCAGCATGATCCGGCGCGCGGCCTCCCGGTTCCCGTTCTGCCGGGCCGACTCGGCGTGTTCGTCGTTCGTGACCGTGGACAGGGCCAGGGTGAACTCCCAGTACCGCACGGAGTCGTCCACGAGCATCGTGTCCATGTCGCCCCCGCGCTTCACCGCGCGCAGGATGCGGGACCGCTCGGTGATCAGGGCCAGGAACTTCCCCCGGTCCATGCCGTCCTCCCACAGGTCCGACCCTGTCGGCCGGATCCCGCGCACGTCGGCCCCGTTCGCGTACGAGTGCGCCATGTGCGCCATGTGCCGCCACATGGTCACCGCGTCGGCCGACTCGTCACTCAGGTAACCGGGCTGTCCCGGACCGGGGCGCCCGTCATGCTTCCGGCGCGTGTTGCTCAGCAGGTCAGCCAGCAGACCGTGAAACTCCTCGACCGTGCGACCCATCGTGTTCTCCCTTCCGGCCGGGCCCGTGTGGGCCCCGCATCCGTCCATCACTTCCGTGCGTTACTACGCGGCGAGACCCATCCGGTACGGGTCCGGCGACCACTCCCGCGTCTGTCCGTCGTGGTGCTCGTACGTCACGGTGACGTCGTGGAACACCAGCTTCCCGCCCTCCGTCGCGTACGTGGTGCGGATCTCCAGTTGGGTACCGGAGTTCAGGTTGTTGCGCAGCCTCCCCGCGATCAGGTCGGCGACCTGCTCATCCGTGGCGTACCGCAGGGGCACGTACTCGCCCGTGATGCACTCCGTGCACCCGCAGTCCCACGGGTCAACGGCGATCAGCTTCACAGCCCCGCCTCCCGTCGCATGTGGTCGTACCGCTCCCCGTCGATCCGGCCCCGGTCGAACAGTTCGTCGATCGCCCTCCCGGTGACCCAATCGGCGTTCGTCGGGCGGTCGCCGTCCTTGACCGTCTCCATGAACGCGTAGACCTCCCGGAACTCCGGGGTCACGTGGTCCCGGTCCCGGGCGATCGTGCGCAATACGTCGTCCGTCAGCTCCCGCATGTGGAGCGTCCCGGCTTTCGCGCCGGGGGAGTAGTAGGCGAACTCGTCCATGATCAGATTCCGTTGCTCTGCCGGGGCGCACCCGTGTTGACCAGGCCGATCATCTTCCGGCACGCCCGGCACGTGACACCCGTGAGCGCCGTCCCCGACGACCAGACCGACAGAGCATTGCCCAGGTTCCGGGACGCCGGGCAGAGACCGGCCGGAGGCTGACCCGGTACCAGGTTGAGCAGCGCGTGACCCTGCGTGTTCTTCCCGGGCACCTTGCCGTACTCCTGCGTGCGGAACGTGGCGATCCCGGTGATCAGGACCCCGTCCGCGTTCGGGAAGTGGCGCCGCCCGTCCGTGTCATACAGGAACTGTTGCGGCTCGACCCGCCCGTCACCGCTCCCGGGGGTCCAGCCGTCCAGGTCGGCGATCACGAACCCGCCCGCCGTCTGAATCAGCGAACCCCGCGCGATGTCGTCGATCCTCTGTCGCGTCGTGTCCATGCTTCCGTTTCTCCCTTCCGTCGGTCATGCACTGGAATGCCGGTCCCCCTCCGGCACTCCCGAACGCGACCGCGTCAGATGGGGCGTTCGACACAGAGCAGATCGAACCTGTGCAGGTACGTCGACTCTTCCGTGCCGTCGTCGTTCTTGAACGTGACCGTGATCGTCCCGGGGTCCGCGTCGCCGGTCGTCCTCTCGACCTTGACGATCTCCCGCATCTTGTCGCGGCTCCCGTATGCGCGCCACGTGTCGACGGGCGGGTGCATGTACCCGGCCCGCGTCCGCTCGATCCGGGGCCGGATGTTGTCGGCGTCCATCCCGCGCAGCCCGATGATCTTCTCGAAGTCCCGCGCGCTCTCGTGCGCCCTGGCCAGCGCCTCGCCGGGCTTCAGGTAGTCGTACGTCGCCATGTCTTCCCTCTTTCCGTCGTCCGGTCGTGCACTGGAACGAGCGGGGACGGATCCCCGCGCGCTCCCGAACGCGACCGCGCGCCCGTCCGTCAGATCTTGACCGTGGTGCGGAACCCGGCGCCCAGGTACTCCCGGATGCGGTTCTGTACGCCGCTGGTCTGCGGGGTGTAGTTCACCTCCGGCACGACCCACCCGCCGTTACGCTCGTCGATCCACGCGACCGGCGTCCCGTAGTGGTAGACGACGTGGGAAGCGTGCTCCACGTCCGCGTCCCACTCCGCCGGAAGCCACGTCAGCTCTTCCGTGGGGTTCGCGCCGACCGCGAGACCGCCACGCGGGACGCGCCCGTACTCCCCGCCGCGTCCCGCCGTGACGACGTTCATGAACTCACGCCACGCGACGTTGCCCGACGGTGCGTTCCGCTTCTTCTGAGCCATGATCTTCTCCCTCTCCGCGTTCCCGTTCGGCCTAGGCCGTTGCCCGATCATAGACCGGCTGGAACGCCCGGAGGACCCGGGCGCTCCCGTCCGCCTACATCGTGACCCGTTCGTTACTTCCGGGGCAGGCCGACGATGCGCGTCAGCATCTCCGACACGTCACCGTCGAACCCGTCCCCGACTGTCGTGCGCTCCGGGTAGTGCTGCGCCGCGTCGTCGAACACCCACCCGTGCCGGTCGGCCGCGTCCTCCCGGATCGCCGCGAACTCCGAGTGAATGAACCCGTTTTCGTCCAGCTTCGACGAGACCGACACGCCGCGCCCGTTCGCCGCCCATAGCTTGACGGCCGCGCCCCTCTCGCCGTTCCCGTCCACCCACGTGCGCGGGCCGTCCATGCTCACGCCGTGACGCAGGGACATGCGGGCCCCCAGGTTCACCAGCTCCCGGGACATGTGGTCGGCGAGGGTCATCCCGTCCGCCACCACTTCGATCTTGGACTGGTCGGCGTCGTACCCCTCGACCAGCAGCCACGAACGCACGGCCGCGACCGCTTCCGCACGTCCCGGCGCGTCGAACTCCCGCACGTGGTACATGCCGGAGTCCGAACCCTCCCGGTACGCGGTGACCTTGATTCCGTACGGCTTGATCATTCCCGTTTCTCCCTTTCCTCGGTTCCGTCCGTGACAAGTTGGCGTCAGCGCCCCGGAGTTGCCCCCGGGGCGCTCCCGTCAGCCGGTCACTTCCCCTTCTGCTGCATGCGCGGCTTGTGGCCGGTCCCGGTGACCAGCTCCCACCCGAGCGCCTGCTGTTCGGCCAGGATCGTCCGGCCCCGCGCGGTCAGCTTCAGATCCGCGAACTCCGCCCCTTCCAGCACGCCGACGTCGATCAGCTTCAGGACCGTGTCAGCGCGCGGGTTCGACTTCGTACCGTGCCCCCGCTCCATGGACGCGATGACCGACGGACTGAATCCGCCCCCCAGCGAGTAGCTGACGCGCGCGTGCGGACTGTCGACCAGGAACATCACGAGCCGTCCGGCCGCAGAAAGTTTCGCCATGATCTTCTCCCTCTCCTCGGTTCCCGCTGGACAAGCAGGCTGGAACGCGCGGGCCCCCCTCCCGCGCGCTCCCGTCCGCCGGTCCGGCCGGACTACTTCTTGATCTTGACCCCGAGGGCCTGGCAGTCCCACACGCCGACGGTCCCGGCGATCGAGAGCATGCGGGTGTGGTTGCGGTAGTTGTCGTACGCGACATCGAACAGGCCGTCGATGATCCCGGCGCGGGTGTGGCCCGTGCTGGTCGCGTCCTTGCAGAACGCCTTGCGGTCGGCCTTGCTCACCGCGCCGCCGTCGATGTAGCGGAACCACAGGTTCACGCCGTCCATCACGGTCCCGGTCTTCAGGCACTTCGCGTCGTACGCCTTCTGTCCCCGGCTCCCGGTCTCGCAGACCGACTTGACGGCCGGACGCTTGACCGACGGGGCCGCTTCCGCGCTCCCGCTCAGCGAGAACAGGGCGACGAGACCGGCGAGGATTCCCGCGAATGCTGCACGCATGTTGATCTTCTCTCTTTCCGAACCAATGGCCCCGGTCCGATGTGACCGGGCCCGCAGTGCCGGGCGGCACTCCCGGCGCCCCGGTCCGTTCCCGGACCGGTTCGCCTAGGGCGTCTCCCCGACGTCAGAGCGCGTGAATCTGACGTGTGTACTCCGGGACATCCGCCGGGCGGATACGGTGCCCGGCGATCTCCCATGCCATCAGGTCGAATGCCGCCTCCCGGAACGGCAGGCGCGACAGGGAGGCGAACCGCCGCCGCTTACGTCCGTCCGCCGGGCAGTTCCGGGCGAAGTCCTCCCGCACGACCGTGAACATGTACACGCGGCCGTCGGTCATCTCCGCCACGCCCCGCGCCACACAGTTCGGGTCGCCCGGCTGCATGTCGAACGTGACCTCCCGCGCGACCTGAGCGCCCGTGACCCGCTCACCGCGTCCGAACGTGTACCCGTTCGCACCGTACGGGGCCGACTCGTCCCACCACTCACCGCGCGTCATCGATTCCTGCATGATCCCGTTTCTCCCTTCCCGATGTTCCTGTCTGACCTAGGCCACGTCCCGGATGTTAGCTCATCCGGGCGACACGGCGGAACGTCCCCGACTCCACGGCCAGACGCAGCCACTCGCGGCGCACGTACTCCATCTCACCGCGCGGGCCCGTCCGGTACTCGTCACCGTCCGCCGTGATCACGACGCCCCGGTAGCTGGGCACGGTTTCGGCCGCGTCCCGGAACCCGTCGCGCTCCACGGCCACGGCAACCGCGCGCACCCGGCGCGGACCCGGGACCTTGACCGACTCCGGCAGGTTGACGCGCATCCCGGCCACCATGATCAGCGGACCGTCGATCTTGCGCGTCGGCATTCCGCCGATGAACTGGAGTTCCCCCGCGCCGGAGTTCATTCCGACCCCCGGGAAGTCCTCCCGCGTTCCGTCGCTCAGCTTGGCCAGCGTGACAGCACCCATGATCGTTTCCTCTCCCTTTCCGCGTCTCGTCCCTCACTCCCGGACGATTCGGCCGGGACCCCGGGAAACCCGGAGCCCGACCGGACCGCACGGCCGTGATCAGTACTGACGTCCGAGGGGGGAGATCGTTCCGTCCTCCCACACCCGCACGCCGTAGCGCTCCGCCGCCGCGTTGACCTCCCGCAGCGTCTTGTCACACTCCGCCGGAACGCGCATCCCGCACGACTCGGCGACCTCCCATGACCAGTAGCCACCCTGAGTGATCAAGTCGGCGTCCGTGACCACCTGTCCCGCGTTGCGCATGTCCACGGCCGGAGCGTCGGGGGAACTCCCGACCCCCGAGACCAGGAATCCGATGATCAGCAGGACCGCCACGCACGCCGCGCCGATCACCGCGTACGTGATGCGCTCCGGCAGGGTGAGCGTTCCGCTCCCGTCGGTCGGCATGGTCGCCCACGGCTCACGTGAGGGCATGGGAGGGACCTCCCGGGCCTCCCGCGCGGGGGCGCCGTACTCGGCCGGGAGTGGGGCGCCACGGCGCAGCACGGGGTCACTCGCGGTTCCCTTTGCGTCCCGGATCAGTTCGCCGACCACTCCCGCGAACCGGTCCGCCGCCGGACCCTCCGACCGCGCGCCCCGGTAGGCCGCCGCCGCCGCGCCGAACGTCTCCCAGAAGTGAGCCGTCATGTCCTCCCGCAGCCCCTCGAAGAACGGCGTCACGCGCTCCCGCGCGCCCTCGATTTCCTGCGCAACCGTGATCGTGCTCATGTCCCGTACTCCCTTTCCGATTCACCCGGGCCCCGGGAGTTCCCGGGGCCCGTTTCGCTCTTTGACTTCCGGACGTCTGCGGACTACTCCGCGCGACCGCTCCGGCGGGTGTGCTTGTTGCCGTTCGGGGCAGGCTTGCGCGTCCCCTTCGGGGCGAACTCCGGGCGGGGCGCGTGCGTCACGGTCCCGTTCACGTTGCCCTCACTGAACGATCCGACCGACGCCGCCTTACGGGCCTCCCGCTTGACCGAGGCGGGAACGATCTCCCCGCTTTCGATCTGCGCCGCGCGCTTGGCGTCCCGCTCTTCCTTGCGCCCGGCCAGATAGGCGCCGATCTGCGAGGAGTGACGCCGACGCCACCCCGACGACTTGCCCTTGTGTGCGACGTCCTTACGCTGTCCACCGCACTTCGGCAGGGGGCAGATGTCCCCGGTCACTTCCGGGTCAATCCCGGGGCGCACCATGGCCGGAAGCGATCCCGTACCGGCGACCCCTACCCACCCCTTGGGCTGCACGGGCGCCATGTTCTGACTCCCGGTCGTCGCGCTCCCGTCCACCGAACCGTGACCCCGGGACAGTGCCAGTCGCGCACCCTTGGCAACCGTCGCCCCGACGTCCGCACCGCCCTTGAACTCCCGCGCGTCCGCGCCCCGCTCTTCGATCTCCGCCGCACGCCGCTTGTCAGCGGAGGCAGGGTCACCGGGCACGCTCCCGTGTTCCACGGTCTCAATCGACTTGGACGACAGGCCCTTACCGGCCGGAGTCGCGACCCCGCCCACGTTGTGCTTGCCGATCTTGTCGACGTCCGCCGACTCGGCAACCTCCCGCACTTCCAAGCCGTTGTGCTTGCGCATGTTCCGGTCACGAGAGACCGCGATCACGCGCCCGCAGTCCGGGCAGGGGGCCGACGTCTTACCGTCGTAGTCGTCCGCCACGCTCACGCTGTGATCGTCGCGGAGAACCAGGGTCCCGGACGTCGGAGCCGAACCGGTCCCGTCGCACTTGATCTTGGAAACCTTCGGGCCGGATTCCTTGCCTCCCGCGCCCCCGGGCAGAAGGGGAATGTACGTGGTGCAGTCGGGGCACTTCCCGTGCGTCCGCTCCGGGTTGACGGTCGAAACCTCACCCTTGAACGTGCAGACCAGAATTTCGGCCGCACTCCCGGAAACCGTCCCGCTTGCCAGGCTCACCGTTCCGGGCGCCGGGAGTGCCGCAATCTCCGGGGAGACCGCACCGCCGTTCGCGTAGAACGTGGCCGTTTCGGCGACCATCTGTGCGAGCGTCTTACCCGTTGACGCGATGATCTCCGCGCCGCTCCCGTCCGCCGGGGGGTCAACCGGGGCGGAGTCCTCCCGCTTAGCGGCCTCCCGCTTTTCCGTCTGATCTGCCAGCCGCTTACGCTCCCGAGCGACCGCCGCCTTACGCGTGGCCACCGGGTCGGGGTCGCTCCCGCCGGTCCAGATCTCCCGCACCGCAGCGTCACGCGCCGCACCCGGGGCCATGTCCGCAACCGGGGCGGAGTCCTCCCGGGCGTCCGTCCCGTTCACCACGTCCGCCACGCTGAACAGTTCCGCGATGTCATCGGCGCCGAACTCCCACGCGTGACGCTCCGCACGGGCCGATTCGAGCGCAGCCGTCCCGTCCGTCGTGGCCAGCCACTCGACACACTTCGGGCACCGCTTGTCACCCTGGAATTTCTCGGCCGCCTTTTCCGTCGGGAGCGTGCTCCCGCATGCCCGGACGATTCGCGCGCCGCTCCCGCCCAACGGGTCACCCTGACAACCGGCCGGAATGAACACCGCGTGTCCCGCGCCCCGTTCACCCTGCCCGTACATCCGAGCGAAACCGTCGCCCGAAACCGCCAACACCTTGCCCGCAACCTTCATGATCTTCCCGCTTTCCGTTGTCCGCGTCGCATCTCTCGTGTGCGACGTCTGCCGACAGTTCACGCCTTACGCGACGTGAACAGAACTCCCGCATTCCCGTTCGCCAACGTGTCCAGCCATTCGGCCGATTCGCTGTACGTTCCGGGGAGGGGGCGCCACTGAATCTCGCGCCCCCGACGGTACGTGATCCCGCTTTCCGAGACCGTCACCGTTCCGCCGTTGTCAAGCCTGATCACCATTGCCGGAATCCTTCCCGAACCTCCGTGCGGAGGGAGGAACGGACAGAGTTTCCCCGTCGTAGCGTCACGGGAGTTCTAGCCTCCCTGCCTACCGGACCGAAACCATGTTGTCCGTTCGTGCTCTCAGCACGTGATGCGTCCCGGGGGAAACGGCGCCACATCGGAGCGCGTCCCGTATTTCCGTGTGGAAACCGGCGCGTCGCAACGTGTCGCGTCCGAATCCCCCGGGGGACGGAAGCGCTAAGCGCTCCCGTCCGTCACGGGCAGGGGTTCCGACACCCCTGGTATCCCGCCGTACCGTCGCACGTCACCCCCGGAACCCCTCCCGGGAGAGTGCGTGATCATCTATGCCGTACCCGCATAGTGCGTTTGGCTCGAACCAGTGGTGAAACGGGTTTTGCTGCGGACTGACTATTTCGACACGCTTTCCCCACCATTCCCCCGGTTTCCCCACGTGGCTTGTGGTTGACCTCCCGGACTAGAGGGCCGTACTTGCGTGCGCCGCAACTCGCGGGAACCGGACTAACGCTTTAACACGTTTCCTGTGACATTCCCGGATTCCCTGATCACGTCGCTTGTGATCTGTAAGGCATTCCGGCAAGTGGTCACGTACTCCGTGCGCCGTATTCCCGACTGGCAAAAGGGTGACCCCTCCCACCGGTTCGAGTGGCCACGCTTTCCGGCGCCCCCTAGGGGACCGCGTGGCTTGCCGTTTGCGCCGCTCCCGTACTCCCGGGTTACCGGGGATCGTGTACGAGAGGGCTCCGAAAATCTCAAGGAACCGCATTCGAGTGCATCCCGCGCCATTACGGCTAGCGCGTTTCGCTCCCGTCCGCCTCACCCGGGGATCGTGCCTCCCGTTTCCCCTCCCGACGTCGCTACGGCGAACCGCATGCGTCACAGAGTTCGTGTGAGCCCTTCCCGGTCACCCCTCACGTGATGTGAAGGAACACCCGGGCGGGTGTGTCCGGGGGTAGAACCCGGACGCTTGCACTCGCCCCGCGCCGCGTCCCGCCGGAGCGGGCGCCGCGTCGTGGCGACAACCAGAACTAGACCAGAAACATGGCTGCCATTGCAAGTGTGCGGTTGCTGACGACGTGTCAGGTGAACAGTAAACGTGCAGGTCAGAGCGCTACCGGACTTCAGGACCGAATGTGTGTGACGCAGGTCACAATGGGCTCTGACCTGCGAAAACGAGGAGTTCAAGATTTTTCTCAAAAAAGGTTCTGTCAGCTCTTGTACCTGCGGAAACGTCGGGAGACTTTCTGTTTGTGCAGGTCAGAGGCATGGAGAACCTACCGGACTTCACGACACGAAACGGACATGTACGACAGATGGGTCAAGAATTTGCGGTGAGCAAACGAGGGAGCGAATCGGTAGGTGTAGCAAGCATCGATAAAAGTGTGACGCAGGTCACATGTACAAACTCGGACATAGCTACGCGAGACAGGCAGGGAGGGGAGGGTTTCGAGCGTGAGGAAGGCAGCGGCATGTGTGCTCATAACTCCCACATGTCCGGTTCATACACGTACGCGCACGTCAGCGCTGCGACCTGCAATGCATATACATAGAGTGAGAAGCAAGTGAGGGAAGACCACTCTTAGTTACTTATTTGGGCAGGATGGCTCCACTTTCTCGCGCTCGAAACCGGTACAGCGAACTGTTGAAACCGCAGGTCACAGCGTTGTCCCGTATGTCGGAGTTTGCTGTGATCATGCTCCTGAGCTGCGGAAACGTGAGGACTCCCGGAGTGCATGCACGTCGTTGCGCTCCCACATTGCAGGGTCAGTGTGTGTAGCTATGTCTGATTTGAAGGGGAAGGGGAGGGATGGGAGGGAATGTGAAGCGAGGGGGACTGATCAGCACAGATGAGCACGTGAGTACACATGTGAGCGAACGGAGCGGGAGCATGCCGGAGGGGTCGCGCGTGCAGCGGCGCGCGCGGGGGCGCGACGCGATGCGCGTTCGCGCGTGAGCGCGCTTGCCTGGCCACTCGGGAGCACATGAGCGGGAACGGCGCACGGTGCCGGAGTGCACGCAATGCGGGAGCACGTGAGCGGGTGATCACTCGGTATGCAGGGTGCGCATGATCATGTGTGTATGCGTGCAGGTGGGAGCACGTGAGCGGGAGCGGGAGCGCGCGGGAATTCAGGGGGAATGCGGGAGCACTCGGAAAGGGAATGCGCGGGTATCTCGATATCGCTATTTCGCATTCACGTCTGTACTGCTCACACCCAATACACACATACACATGAACCTATGCAGTGAGAGGAAAGCGGGAGGTGAGAGGAAAGGGAAAGCGAGGGAAAGCGGGAGGCTATTCGGAGTCTCGATATCTGCTGTCTCTCATCACACACACTCGGAATGTGCAGGGGAATGCAACAGATGGAATGCAGGGGGAATGCGCAGCAATGGAAGGGATGGAATGCAGGGGAATCAACAGCTAGCTAATGCAGGGATATCTACGCTCTATTCACTAGCTCTATATCTCACGTCAATGCACACACGTATGCACAATGAATGCACATGGATATGCAAGGGAATGTGAGCGGGAGTGCGAGCGGAGCGGGTGCGAGAAAACCTGCGGGAAAATTCGCGGGAAATTCAGTCGAAATTCTCTCACGGTAGAAAACCAAATGCGGAATTGAATTTGAATTTGGGTCCCAGGTTAGGACCATGCATCCGTCAGAGCATTCTGGCCTTCAGCCGTTTTGTCCTTGCTGCTTGTTCAGTTCCGCGCGATCCTTCAGAGCTGCGAGTACTTCTGCCGCACTCATCTCCGCCCGGCCTTCTTTCCGCTTCAGCCACATGCGATGAACGAAGATCACGCATTCCATCGAGCAGAACGGTTCCTCGGAGATCGTCCAGTACACGGGTCCTTCCCCGGTCGCGTCATTGTCCGGCGGGATCTCGTCACCGCACCTGGGACAGACGGAGAAGTCAGTAGGAGTAGTCATCGCAGATTCCCAGCCTCACGAGGATCCAGTGGAAAGGTGATCGCATGCGAAGGCAGCGGGGGCACACCAGTGCATTCCCGATCCATGCCTTCTGTTCGCGCGAGAGTTTCACCGGCACTCGTTCAGCGCATAGGGGAGCATCGCGGTCGCCTCCGGCTGGGTGTAGCCCGCCGCCTCGATCGCCTGGAGCATCAGCCGGTAGTCCGGCCGGGACGAAGCGGTCGCGGTTCCGCCGATCTCACCTTCACCGGGAAGGGGGCCCGAGGCCGCCGCGCAGACGGCTGCCTGCTCGTCCCGCGTCATCTCGTTCCAGCGCTCGGAGACCTTCTTCAGGTCCGCCGTAGCCGTAGCCGAGGGCTCCGGGGTGTCCGGTTCCCCGCCGGAGCAGCCCATGAGCACCATCAGCAGGGCCGGTACGGCGATCAGGGACCTCTTCATGGCGCGCTCCTTGGGAAAACCATCCGGGATACCTGGAATCCTAAGTCCTGACCCCACAAAAATCTCGCTGCGACTCCCCTATAGGGCCGAACTCCAGTTCGATTACCCGTTCCCCTTGGGTACGTCACCCCGAGTGGGGGATGGTGGATGCATGGACGTCACCGACATCAACGAGTTCCGCAAGAAGAGCGAAGCGAGAGAGGGGAGTTACGACGGTGCCGTGTGCCGCTTCTGCGGCGAGGCGTGGTTCCAGCTCAACGGGGATCCCGTCGGCCTGGTGTGCGTTTCCCGGGACGGCTCGATCACCGGGTACGCCGGATACCTGTACTGCTCCTCCTGCGGGAGGCCCCATCAGTGATCCGATGGGCTACCCGCGTAGAGCCTCTTTGATGCAGAGTTCGTTACGTCCTGAGAGTAATTAACTCTGTAGCACTGGAGTTCGGTCGTCGGACCTATGAGCCTTCGCAGCGCTCGGAGGTCTCCAGCGGGGAAGGCCCGGTGCCCATGAAGCCGATGCCCTGGCCCGAGGTGTAGACGACATCGATGTCCGAGCCCTCGCGTCCCGGTAAGGCCAGCCGGGTCCGTTCCGCCTCGACCGCCGCGAAGCGCAGTCCCTCGCGGTGCGTGTCCAGGAAGCCGCCCCAGACGTACAGGCCCCGGCTGGCGCTGGAGTCGATGAACGCTGTCACGCCGATGGTCTCGCCGTCGAGGGTGAGCACCGCAGGGCCCACGTAGAAATCCATCGCCATGGGGTGATCATTGCACTGCCTTGCGCCTTCTCTCCTGATTGCGCGAGGGAAGACGCAAGGCGGATACCGGTGCGCTTCGGACCAGGGGCACCTTTTCGGTTGTGCCAGGCACATGCCCTCTCACGTCCAGGACAGTCCTGCGGTTCTGTCCGGCGCCCCGAACGGAGGCTGCCCGTGCCCGGTGACGGCCAGCGGACCGTCTGCCTGCTCGCCTTCGGTGACCGTCACGTAGGTCTCGGGGCCGCCGATCGTCAGGAAGGTGTGCTCCGAGGCGATGGCCAGAGCGCGGTCCCTGACCGAGATCAGGTGCAGCACGCCGCCCCAGTAGCAGATCTCCTCGCCCTGCCAGGAGGTGAGCTGCACGACGCCGTCGAGGGTGCGCGCCTCGGTCACCAGGAACGCCGGGCCCTCGTACCGGTCGAGGATCACTTCAGCTCCGGAGGGACGGACCGCAGGCCGGTGATTCTGAGAACGGGGGATTCCTCGTTCGTGCGGCGCGGGGTGAAGGGGTACGGGTCGCGGGTGTTGAAGGTGAGGAAGCGGTTGTTGAACTGCGCCTCCATCACCAGCTCCGCCCCGGCCGTCGAGCGCATCGTCAGGAAGCCGCCCCAGAATCCGTCCACCGCCAGCAGGTACGCCTTCGCGTTGAGCAGGGCGTCACCGGCCACGACCAGCACCTCGCCCTCGTAGCGCCTCATCCGTCCCCCAGGTCGTCCAGGGTTTCCCTGCGGTAGCGCGCCCGCTCGTGGGCCCGGATGGTCTTCTCGCTGAGCAGCGAGGTCACCACACCGGAGACCGCGCCGATCAGGCACGCCAGCAGCAGAAGCAGCCAGGGACTCACACCTTCCTCCAGCCCGGGATCCACTCGCCCTCGTCGCTGACCTCGTAGTCACCGAAGAGCAGCGGGCACTCCTGCTGCATGATGCGGCCGATCCGGTCGAAGATGATCCGGATTTCCTCCTCGGCGCCCTTCGCCGTACGGGACTCGATGGTGTGCCGCAGGGTGCGGATGTTCGCACTCCAGACCATGCCGGTCGCCACGCCTTCCGGGGCGAAGCGGCGCATGAAGGACGTCTTCGCCTTCTTCTCGGAGAACGGCACGCCCGGGTTGTCGAGCCCGAAGCGCTCCGCCATCCAGCCCTGGAACTCCTCCATCTGCTCCAGGAGCTTCACGGCCCGGCTCTTCAGCTCTTCGTCCTCGTCCGTCCAGTCCGGGAACCAGAACGGCAGATCGGTCAGACGCACGAACCGCAGCGACTCCTGGGAGATCGCCGTGCCGACCCGGTGGCGGACCTGCTCGTGTGTGAAGACGCGGCTCACGTTGTGCAGGGCGAAGGTGAACTGGGCGTGCTCCAGGACCGAGCCGTGCCGGGAGCTGAGGATGTTCTCCAGGTACTTGCCCTGATCCTCACGGATGCGCGTCACGTTCGGGTTCAGCCCGGGTTCCCAGCTCCGGTAGCAGAACCGGCCCGCGAACTCGACGAGGTTCTGGGCGTCGTCGTCCTCGTCGATCCGCCTGAGCCAGCTTCCGCCGCCGACCTCGTTCAGGTACTCCTCGATCTCGTCGTAGTCCAGTGCCGGGGCACTGATGAGGTACACCCGGGGCTGCACACTCTGCACGTCTTTCTCCTTCTCCGCCCGGCTCTTCCTGCCGGATCTGTCCGTTCAGCGGCGTGAGGATACATCTTCGCACCTTGCTGCGTATTTCCGCAGATTACTCCTGGGTTTTCAGCCCCCACGCCATCACATTCGTGAGTGCCGGAGTCTGGGCCACCGGGTCATGCGGCCAGTCGCGCAGGTCCGCGTCCTCCACCTCCGGCCACGGGGCGCCCCGCTCCACCAGGTGCTGGAACAGCACATGGAAGGCGGAGGTCAGCGGGAGCTGGTGGCGTACTCCGATGTGGGTGAGGCCGTGTCTCACCAGCAAGCCGGGCAGCGGGGCCGTGGACGCCAGGTTCAGCCGGTCGGCGAGCGCCTGGGAGACGGCCTGGTACGGGCCGCGCGGCAGGTTGCGGGCCGGGTAGTCGTCGGGTGCCTCGATCAGCAGCACTCCGCCGGGCTTCAGCCACCTCGTCATGTTCGACAGGACGCTTCCCGCGAACGAGGGAAGCCAGCGGGCATGCACGAGGCCGAACCGGCGCGGCGGGAAGACCATCGGATCCTCGGGCCCGGCCACACGCACCTCGATGCCCTCTTCGCGAGCGCCGTTGAAGGGGTCGGCGAAAGGGTCACGGTCGGCCAGGACGGTCCGGCCGTAGAGGCTGAGGGCACGGGCCGCCCCGGGCGCTCCGAAGGTCAAGAAGGGCCCCTCGGGAACGAAGTACTCCATGAGTTCGTCCAGGAGGGGAAAGGCGGCGTCATCCAGGGCAGCCGAGAGCAGCCCGGAATCGAAGAGCTTCATGTCCTGTGACTGCCCAGGCATCATCGCTTCACCGCTTCGTCGAGGATCACGAGATCGGCCGACGGACCCCGGAAGGTCTTCGGGACGGGTTCTTCCTTGACGGCGTTCGAGTAGGGGAAGGCCCTCGACTGAGACCACCAGATGCCCGTCAGGGTCTCCAGGTGTCGCCACCCGGGGTGCGGACCTGGAGGGAGTGAGCAGACCCAGTCCGTGAGGCGGTCCCCGCAGTTCATGTCGAGAACGTCGGCACCCTCTTCCCGACCGGCGAGGATCACCTTGGCCTCGGCGAGGCAGACGCTGTACTGCTTGGAAGTGCCCGCCTGGATCAGCCGGGCCAGCTTCTGTTCGGGGGTCTTCTTCTGTCTCGTCATGCGGTATCCGCCCGTTCCGTTTCTTCCAATCGCTCCATGTCCCAGCGGCCGTCCTTCATGAACATCCGGAACCGGCCGGGCCTGCCCTCCGGCGGGCCGGGCATGCCCATCAGGGCCAGGTGCAGCTCGCAGTCCATCAGGGCGTCGTCGATGCGCTCGCGCAGCGGGTGCCGGATGGTGAACCCGGAGCCGGAGAAGTGCACGATGTGGTCGGTCTGCGCGTCCTGGAGGATCCGGTGCACCGAGTGCGGATCCGGGCAGTCGTCGCCCATGCAGATGATGCGGTTAACCACCCGCATCTCCTCCGCGTAGAGGGTCTGGTTTCCGCAGGTGGGGCAGTAGCCGTCGAGCAGGATCATTCCATTCCCTCCGGAAGTCGGGGCAGCACGGCGGGATGCGCCTTAGCCAAGGCAGGCATCGTCAGCGTCAGTTCGTCGTAGAGGAGCTGATAGACCCGTAGGGCGTTCTCGGGGAGACGGATCCCTTCGTCGTGCAGAAGCTCCATCAGGGCCGAACAGTGGATTGCGGCGACCGCACGTACGTCCCGATACGCCTTCAGGTGGGACTGCGGGACGTAGTTCTCACCCTTCCAGGAAATCACCGCACCGTCGGTAAAGACCCCAGGTCCCAGGACCGTCTTGCCACCGTCCATGTAGGGGTACTTTTGGTTCAGTTCACGTTGCTGCCTGCGGGCTTCGCGAAGCTGCTCCTCCAGGAAGAAATCCGCCTTGTCCTCGGGGGTGGGCCTGGTCTTCATGCCCGCCTGGAGCATCCGCTCGTCCTCGCCGTTCACGTCAGGCATCGTCGTCCTTCCCGTAGTAGCCGAACTCGTAGATCTTGTTCACGATGCGGGCCGCCAGGTCGCCGACGAGATACGCCAGGATCTCCTCACGGTTCATGTCCTCGTGGGCCGTGCCGTCCTTCAGGCAGTCCTGGTTGTAGATGCTCATGGCCGCGTGCACCACCTCGTGAGTGACCACGCTGGTGCCGAGCGCCCCGTCGTACATGCGGATGTGGGCTGCCGTGGGGCTGCGTTTCTCACTGCCGTCGGCGCCGATGTGCAGGACGTCGAAGGTGTGGGTGACGCCATGCGCACCGCTGTACTCGTCGTCGCGGATGTACCCCTCGCGCTGGCTGTGCCGCAGGGCCGCCGCGCGCATCGAACCGGCATCCGAGTAGAGGGAGACCCGCACGAACCGGCGGCTGCCGGAATGGCGGGTGCTCACCCGGAACGACTTCTCCAGAGCCACGAAGTACTCCTTTCCACGGATGGATTCTACCGGTGAGAGGGGGTGCGTAGACTGCCGTCATGATCTGCACTTTCATCCCTCCGCACATGTCGAAGAAAGTCGCCGAGACCGACAAGTCTTTCAATGCCGGGATCAAGGTCGACACCACTCTCCGGGCAGAACGGCAGAGCGCCGTCGCCCCCTCCGGTCCGATCCGCGTCTACACCGCGTCGAACAAGGTGGCCATCCCCGGCGCGCTCGTCCAGGGCGGCAACGACGAGGCGGCCGAACGCGTCAAGGGCAACGCCTACCTGATCAGCCAGCTCCTGGGGACCGACGAGTTTCCCGACGGAGTCGTGCACTACGGCCGCGACTACGCGAACGCCTTCTTCAACGGCAACTACCTCGTCTTCGGCGAAGGCGACGGGGCCGTGTTCGGCGACTTCACCAAGGCGCTCGACATCATGGCCCACGAGTTCGGCCACGCGCTCGTCTCGCTCGGCCCGGGGCTCATTTACTCCGGTGAGTCCGGCGCCCTGAACGAGCATCTGGCCGACGTCTTCGGCGCCTGCGTCCAGCAGTGGGTCAAGCAGGACCAGCACGACTGGCGGATCGGGGAGGAGATCCTGGTCGACGGCGCCTCGGCGGTCCGGCACATGCTGCACCCGGGCACCGCGTACGACAACGACGTCCTCGGCCGGGATCCGCAGCCTGGCCACATGGACCAGTACAAGAAGATCCGGGCCGACAACGGCGGCGTCCACATCAACTCGGGCATCCCGAACCGGGCCTTCGCCCTGCTCTGCGAGAAGACCGGGGAGCCGAGCTGGGGACGGCCGCTGGCGATGTGGCGTCGGGCGATGGAAGACCTCGGGCCGCGCTCGACCTTCAAGCAGCTCGCGCTGGCCACCTGGACGCACTCGGGCGGCCTGAACCCTGCGGTGCGCGAGGCGTGGGCCGAGGTCGGCATCTCGATCTGACCGGTTCGGTTTCCCGGAGCCGGACCGAACAACTTCCGTTGGCGCGTGGAACGGCGCGGCAACAGATCGGGGTGTTGCGTTGCAGTGGTGGAGCTGGGTGCTGACGGCCGTGGGCGTCTTCGGCCTGTGGCTGGCTGGCAGGAAGAGCCCCTGGGGCTGGGCCGTCGGACTTGGTGCGCAGGGGCTCTGGCTCGCGTACGCCATCAGTACGAGACAGTACGGTTTCCTCGTCTCGGCCGGTGCGTACGGATGGGTGTATTTGAAGAACTTCCGTGCGTGGCGCAGGCCCGTTTCTCCTGAATCCGGCGAGGGCCGTGATGGTCTGGATTCATGGCAGAAACCCGAGAGATCATCGTCGTGATGGACATGGAACGCGAGGCGGTCCGCATCTGGTTCGAGAAGATCCAGAGCCAGGCAAGGCATCCTCAGTACCAGGGCGGCATCCAGATCATCGGACCCGTCGACACCGAGGAATGACGCGCTGGCCTGCGCGTTTATCAGACGTTCAGGAGATGAGGGTATGGCACACGACTCGCTCGCCCAGGTGATGGTGGACTACGCCGCGCAGGGCATGACGCTTGCGCAGATCGCCGCCCGTACCGGGATGGAAATCGAGGCCGTCCACGAGCGGATGAACACGTACCTGGAAGACCAGGCGACGTCGATGTCCATCGTGCAGATGCGCATGCTTCAGCTCGCCCGCCTGGAACGGATCCTGGGCGCCTTGTGGCAGCAGGTGATGGACGGCGACCTCCTGACCCAGGGCCGCAACGCGAAGAACCTCATCGAGACGGTCCGTGAGATCACCGAGCTGATGGACCTGAAGAAGGACCGCCTGCGCGACGAGCAGATCCGCCTCACCCAGGCGCAGACCCAGCTCGTCACCACGGCCATCGACGCCATCCGGGTCGGCATGCTGGAGAAGGTCGTCGACATACTGCCCGAGGAGTCGAGGGAGGCGGTCGAGCAGATGTGGGGCGAAGTCTTTCCCGCCATGGCCGCCGACGCCATTGCCCGCAACTCGGCCGCGATCGTCAAGGTGGGTGGCGGCAGCACCGGGCCGGTAGAGCTGGAGCCCGTGATGGAGGAGTTCGACTGATGCCCCTCGATCCGTACGTGGAGCGCTGGACTCAGAACCCTGACGGAGGTGGCTGCTTCACCGGCCAGCGGGACCTGATCCAGACACATGACCAGGACTGCCCTTCGCTGAGCAACGCCTGGCTGCCGCGCCGGAAGGGGGTGTCCTGCCCGAGCGACATGATGGAGTGCGAGACCTGCTCGATCACGTTCTTCTGGGAGGGGCTGGTCGGCCTCTTCGACGACTGCCCCGAGTCGTTCTGGTACTTCTGCCGGTGCTGCGCAGAGAAAATCTCTTCGTGCCCCTGCGGCGGCGACTGCATCCGCGAGCCGAATGGACAGACTGTGTCGCATGCGGTTGACTAGAATGCATGAAGCAGATAGTCAACGGACTCGCGACACGCGGGGAAGACTCCTGGCTGACCAGCACGCAGGGCCTGCCTGACGGCAAGCAGGCACTCTCGATGGGGAAGACCTGGAAGCAGGCGCAAGAGCTTCTTCAGCGAGCCGCCGAGATGGCACTGAGTGCGCCACCGGGTTCGGTAGTCGTCGACCTCAAGCTGGAAGACGCCGAACTTCAGGAGCTGGTCGACGAGGTGCACCACAGGCAAGCCGCTCTGAGGGATGCCAAGTTCCACTACGACGCAGCCATGGGTGCTGCGGCCCGCGCCCTCACGAAGCGGATGACCGTCAGGGATGTGGCGGCGATGCTGGGGTGCTCGCACCAGTACGTGGCGAAGCTGGCTCCGAAGTCCTCATCCTGACCCGGCGGCGCGGCAGGGGCTCGCCGGATTCCAGTCGACGCTTCAGCGCCAGGCCGAAGTTCTGCCAGAGTTCCCAGCACTTGCAGAACTGGTTGTGTCCCTGCCGGTAGTGCCGGGACTTCAGGCGCATTGCCTTCCGGTACCGCTTGTTCATCGCTTCTCCCTCGTGTGGCCGTGGCATCCTTCCCGGCAGCAGTCGCAGTGCGTCTTCCTGGTGGGTGTCCAGGACCCGTTGCGCCGCGTCCACGTCTCCGACTGCCACTTCACCTTTCCGCAGCCGTCAGCACCCCCGCAGGCGCCGTAGAGGATCAGGTTCGGCGGGTACACGATGGTCCGCTCGCGCACCTCTTCACAGGTGCAGGTCGGGCAGCTCTTGTGTACGCGTTCGGGTGTTTCGCTGACCATGCCTCTCTCCTCTCCGGGGCTGAGCTGTATCCTCTTCTGGTGACGACCATCGGTGAAATCATCTATGAAGAGCTGCCCGCTTTCATGGAGCGTACGGGCAAGAAAACCCTACGCGTTCTGGAGGTCGGCGTTCTGCGGAATCTCGACGACGACCACCTGAAGGGTGACGGGCATTCGACTCTCGCCTTCGCCCGCCTCCTGAAGGAGCATCCAGGGAGCGAGTACGTCGGCATCGACCTGGAGCCGCATGAGGCACGGCGTGCCGTGGACTCCGAAGGGCTGGGGAACTTCTGCGACTTCTACGCCGGGGACTCCGTGGCCACCATGGAAGAGCTGAAGATCGACGGCGAGAAGTTCGACGTGATCTACCTGGATGCCGACAACGACGGCGCGGCCACCATGCGGGAGTACCTGCTCGCGCTCGACCTGATCGAGCACCCTGGCCTGATCATGGGCGACGACATGAACACCGATCATCGCGAGGTCCGCAAGGGCCGGGTGCTGATCCCCTTCCTGCGCGAGGACGGCGCGAACTTCAAGCTGCGCAAGCGGCACACCCCGTGGGACACCCGCGACATCCTCGTCCAGGAGATCTCATGAGCAAGGACATCGCCTCCGTCGGCCGCGCCGTGCACTACACGTCGCTGGGCTCGGCGCCGCAGGACGGAGTGCAGCAGTACCCGTCGAAGTGCCGGGCGGCCACCATCACCGAGGTCGTCGACCTGTCGGCCGGGGTCGTGCACCTCACCGTCATGAACCCCGAAGGCTTCCAGTTCGCCAAGGATGTCGCCTTCGACGTCGAAGGTCTGGCCCTGAATGGCGAAGCGACTCCGGGCACCTGGCACTGGCCGGAAAAGCCGGTGGCCCCGCTCGTGAGCGGGGCCACTTCGAAGGAGCTGTGATGTGGACGATGACGCGCTGGCGGTGCATCTGCGGGAGGCACCATGCCCCCTGGTGGCGCACCGTCCAGGCGCCGTCATGCACGGCCGTGAAGCCATGGGTGAAGCGACCGTCGCTGAAAAGCTAGGCTCGGCCCGCCCACTGAATATGGACGCGGTCCTCCCCTTCGACGACTTCGAAGTCCACCTCCAGGCCGCAGGGAAGTTCCAGCGACAGGAGGTTGAGGGAGGACCGTCGTGCCATTCCCAGAACCGAGTCGTCGGCGAACATCGTCAGCGCTTCCGATTCGGCTTGCTTCCAGTCCACGGACTCGGATGCGTCGAACGCCGCCGCCTTGCTCCAGGAGACCTGCACGGGTCAGTCGAACATGGACGGGAGCTGGGTGTACTTCACCGGGATCCAGCCCTTGTAGAGGTTGCCGTAGCCGGACTGGGTGATGCTGGCGCCGTCCTGGGACTTGGTCATCTGGCGCACCAGGATGAGCGTGCCGTCGCCGTTCTTGCCGTGCTTCTTCTTGCCCAGGTACTCGAAGCCGTTCGCCGGGTAGAAGCCGGAGCCCGTCTTGTTGCCGTTCTCGTCGCGGAAGTCCACGCCGACGGCCGGGGTGACGAAGGAGGTGATGCCGGTGGACTTGCCCTGCTCGCCCTTGATCTCGCCGGTCACGTCGCCGCAGCCGTAGGCGGTCTGCACCTGGCCGGGCTTGCAGGAGTCGGCAGAGGCGGTGCCCGCGAGGGCGAGGGATCCGGTCAGCGCGATGGCGGCGGCACCGGCCGCGATGCTCGTCTTGTTCATGTGTTCGGGGTTCCTCTCCGAAGTGGGGACGTGCTGTATCCATCAGACCACATGACCTAGGCCAAATTCAAGTTCCACGAAAGAGAGAAACCATGGATATCGCCCCGGTCAGCACGATCACCATTCCCCGAACCTGCGGTGCCGTACCCTGCGGGCAGTGCCAGCCCTGCCGTCGTCGAGCGATGCTGAACATGGCGTCGTACGCACTGCGCGGAGAAGCAGAAGAGGGCGACCAGAAGGCCGCCCTCTCTGAACTTCTCGATGCTCTTGGGCTGCGTGACTAGCAGCGCGTTCCTTCCTCGGAGAGGGACCGGTTCAGGATCTCCTCGACTTCCAGGCGATCCAGATCACTGAACGCCGGGGCCCGGAGGATGACCTTCTCGCACCCCTCACGGCTGGTCCATCCCGTGCGCATGAGGGCGGCGAGACCGGCCAGGGCCTCGGAGATGTCGTTGGCGGTGGACTCCTTGCGGCGCAGCACGCCCATCACCCGGCGCGCGTACGCCTGGGCGTGGCCGTGACGGACCGATCCGCGCGGGCAGACGTCATGCGTGACGGTCCAGCCGGATGCGTGCGACCCCTGGACGTTGCCCTCTCCGGCTGGCACCCGTCCCTGGCAGACGCCACATGGTTTCGGGTACATATTCCTCATGTTTTTGAGGATGACACAGAGTGCCGCAAAAGGAAAGTCCGATTGGGGGCGGGAAGTTCAGGGAACTCGCTACTCTTCGCGCACTCGCGCTTCCACGGCTGCGGCGGCCGAGTTCCATGCCTGCTTCAGCCGTTCATTCTGCTCTTCCCACGTGGGCATCCGAGTGCCCGAGAACGTGGTCCAGCCGACGCTTTCTCCGTATGCCTCATAGGCCACACGTCCCAGTTCAGAAGCCATCCTTGCCTCCCCATGAGGAAGGGGACCCGGCCAGTTGGCCGGGTCCCCGTGAGTCTCAGCCCCAGGAAGTGGAGTCCGCACTGCCCAGTGCTGCGCGGGTGGGGCATCACAAGGTTACCGAAAATGTTCCCCGGTGAGGAATGCTGTACGCGTCGCAGCAGAAAGGAACGGCATGTCCTCACACGAAGAGCGGATCGCCGCCGAGGCGGAGGCATACTTCCGCAATCAGGCGCGGCAGGCCGGATGGGTCAACGATCCGGTGGGGTGGGCCAGGGACGTTCTCGGCGTCCACCTGTGGAGCAAGCAGCAGGAAATCTGCTCCTCTCTCATCCGGAACAAGCGCACGGTCGTCGCCTCCTGTCACGGCACCGGCAAGGCGCTCGGGCTGGACGAACTGGTTCACACCCCGTCGGGCCCGGTGAGGATGGGTGAGATCACCGAGGGCATGAAGGTGCTGGGCTCCGACGGCTCGCCGGTCGAGGTGGTGGCCGTCACGGGCGAGCACAAGGCCGAGAGTTACGTCGTCCGTCTGGAGAGGGGCGGCGCCTGCGAGGAGATCATCGCCTCGGCCGATCACCTGTGGCCAGTGCTCGACCTTCAGGGCCTGGCCGACATCCAGCTCAAGTCCGACCGGGCGGGCGTACCGGTGGAGACCGGGTTGTGGATGCACAAGGCGAAGACCATGACCACCAAGCAGATCGCCAAGCTGCGGCCCGGCACGGTCGTCGTTCCCGGGCGGGCACCGGAGATCATTCCGCGCGGACTCGCGTGGACGGCCGACGAAGCGATGCAGGCACTGCTGGCCGAGCGCGGCGGACTCGATCCCCACGGGCGCACCGCGCTGCTCTGGAAGACGCGCCAGGGTGAGCCGGAGGAGATCTTCTCGGTCAGGGCCCGGATGCGCGAGGCGGGCGTTCAGACGATCTACCGGCGCGAGCGGCAGTACGGCATCACGATGCGGCACCTGGCCCTGATGGGATCTCACGCTCCGACCCTTCTTCCGGATGCCAACCAGCGGGCCATCGCCCTGTCGCATCTGCTGCTGACGCAAGGGTCCTGGGGCGATGACGGCTGGCGCATCACCTCCGTGAAGCCGGTGGGTGAGCGGGACGTGCAGTGCATCCAGGTCGACTCGCCCGACCACCTGTACCTCTGCGGCGAGCGCGGGATTCCCACCCACAATTCGATGATCGCTTCGGTGCTGGCCTGCTGGTGGGTCTCGACGAAGCCCCCGGGTCAGGCGATCGTCGTCTCGACCGCACCGACCTACGCGCAGGTCAACAAGATCCTTTGGGAGGAGATCCGCAAGCACCACTCGAACGCCCTGCGCGGCGAGTATCCGATGCCGGGCCGCGTGACCCAGGCGGATGAGTGGAAGCTGGGCGACGGGCAGATCGTCGGCTTCGGCCGAAAGCCCGCCAAGGGCGACCGCCACTCCTTCCACGGTATTCACCGCCGGTACGTACTGGCCCTCCTGGATGAGGCGTGCGGCATTCCCGAGGAGATCTGGACCGGCGTCGAGGCCATCACCACGAACGTCGGCTGCCGCATCCTGGCCATCGGGAACCCCGACGACCGGAACACGGACTTCGGCAAGAACTTCATGGAGTCGAAGACCGCGCACCTGTGGAATCGGATCTCGATCCCCGCGTCGAGCACTCCGAACTTCACGGGCGAGCCGGTGCCCAAGCTCCTGAACGAAGTCCTCGTCTCACGTGACTGGGTGCAGGAACGCCTCGACGACTGGGGCGAGAAGGACCCGCGCTACATCGCGAAGGTGCTGGCCAAGTTCCCCGAGCAGAGCATGTCGTCGCTGTTCGCCCCGTCGCTGGTGGCCGACGCGATCGACGAGACTCCGAAGCCTTCGCTGTACTCGGTGCTGCGCCTGGGTGTCGACGTCGCGCGCTTCGGTGCTGACAAGACGGTGGTCGCTTCGTACTCCGGCGTGACCGCGCAGATCGAGGAATCCTGGTCAGGGACCGACACGGTGTCCTCGGCCCACAAGGTACTCCAGATCGCCGAACGCCTGAAGGAGGAGCGCAAGGCGCCCTGGGTGGAGATCCGGGTCGACGCCGTTGGTCTCGGTGCCGGTGTCGTCGACACCCTGAACGCCCGTGCGACGCTGCTGCCGGATCCGTGGTTCACCGTCTACGAGATGCACGGATCGGCGGCCCCTCCGGCGGATGTCGGTGGTTCGGTCTACGGCTTCTACAACGCTCGTGCCTACTGGTTCGAGCAGCTTCGCCAGAAGATGCGCAACGGCTCGGCGAAGTTCATCGACCCTGACGAGCTGATCGCCGACGACCTGAAGATGGTCTTCTACTCGATCAAGAACGGCCGCCTGCTCATCGCCTCCAAGGAGGAGATGCGCAAGGAGTACGGCAAGTCCCCCGACTACGCCGACGCCATCGCGTACGCGGTCGCCCCGGTGGCCGAGGGTCTTCGCCAGGGTGATGTTCTGACCGAGACGGCCGAGACGATGGCCAGCTCCCTCGTCGAGGACAACGACTACTGGGAGGAGGAGATGATCTCACCCTACTGACGGAATCCTCAAAGTGAGCTGTAGTTCCAGGAGCACCATGTGCATGGAACTCAAGGAGGACGAGTGGACATCCAGACCTGCCCGCGCCGGATGCGGGAGATGGGCCCCTGGGACAGATCAGAGGGCCAAGACGAGTGGCGCGAGGAGCCGCGCCGCGCCGGAGAGGCGGTGCCGTACTGCTCGTTCTGCGGATCACTGCACCCGGGCAAGTTCCTGAAGCTGGTCGCCGAGGGATGGTCGGTCGGACCGACCGACAAGAACTACAAGGCGTACCTGCACCCGCCGCGCTCGGAGTCCGACGGCTCCGCGCAGATTCAGGCGAAGTTCTACTACCAGCATCTGTCCGGAGCCCAGCAGCAGCAGTTCATCGACCTCTACAACCGCCAGATCATGCAGGTCTCCTACCCCGGGCACTTCTACGTGCTGCCGTTCTTCATGCGGATCGCACCGGAGGATCCGGTACCCGGCAACGGATCCGTGTGATGTACGACCACGCCGAAGCGGCTCGCCGGAGGATCCTCACCAGATCTCAGCACGCCGGACCGGTCGGCCGAAAGTATGCCGAACTGGCGAACCTCCTTATGACCGCCCCTGATTCACCGATCAGAACGAGCGCACTGAAGAAGCTGGCGGACTCCTGCGACAATGCAATCTCCCTCGTGGAAAAGGTTCGCCAATCCCCGGGAAACCCCTCCGCCAGACGCAGGTCGCCAGGTCAATCGAGCAGTTAAGGTGATCGCATGCAGATGCCCAAGCCCCTCGAAGAGATGTCTCACACGGAAATCACGACCTTCGTGAGCAACCTCGAAGCGCGCAACGAGGAGCTGATGGGTCTGGTCTCTGACGAGATGCGGGAAGCCGGTGAATTCGGCCGGGCCCAGCTCGCCATCGAGGACATCGGGTGGCGCCCGCTGATGGGCCTCTCCGACAGCGCGAACTCCTTCACACTCGACGCCCTGCATCACGCGAGCGAGCTGTGCCGGGCCGTGGCGACCGTGAATCCGCTCGTCGGCCGGGGGCTGAGGGTGCGCACCGGTTACGTGTGGGGGTCCGGGGTCTCTGTGGTACCGAAGGAGTTCATCCAGGGGCCCGGCCGTCCGAGGACGGTGAACCTGGAGCCCGAGCTTCCCGAGGGAATCAACGAGGTACTGACCGGGACACTCGCCCAGCTCGAACTGGAGCGGACCTCCGGCACCGACGGGAATCTCTTCTTCCTGGTGGACCGCCGGACCAAGGAAGTCCTGCGTGTGCCGTTCGAGGAGATCACGGAAGGCGTCAGCCAGCGCGGCAACCGGGAGCGCCTGCTGTACATCCGGCGCACCTGGAACGACTGGGATCTGGAGCTGGACTTCGAAGCGAACATCGAGCTGAACCCGATCACGTCACCGAAGGCGGCGGCGCGCGGGCGCACCTGGATGAAGGCCGACCGGGACAGCGTGTCGGGCGGGTCCACCCGGGCCGGGTTCTCCTTCCGGGACGTCTGGTACCCGACACCCGCTGGCATCCGGGCGCTCGGCCGCAACCGGGGTGCTGCGCAGATCGCAGGTGACAAGGTCGACCACACGAAGGTGCTCGTCCATGTTCCCTTCAACCGGCTTACCGGCTGGCGCTGGGGAATCCCCGACGTGCTGCCTGCCGTCTGGTGGACGAAGGCATACAAGGAGTACCTGGAGAACTGTGCCACCCTGACCAAGGCGTACGCACGATTCGCCTGGAAGGTCACGTCGGACCGCTCTCGGTCCGTGCGCCGTACCGCCGCCGCGATGGCGCAGGCCCCGCGCACCGACCCTTCCACCGGCCAGCCGCTGAACGTGGGAGCCTCGGCCGTTCTGGGCGCCGGGCAGGATCTGTCGGCCGTCGGCGGCAACACGAAGGTGGACTTCGACGCCGGTCGCCCGCTCGCCGCCATGATCGCCGCAGCTCTCGACGTTCCGCTTCCGGCTCTGCTGGAGGATCCCTCGATCGCGAACAACGCGGCTGCCACCTCGCTGGACACTTCCACGATTCTCGTGATGCAGGCCCGGCAGAAGGTCATGGACGAGATGTTCAAGGAGATCTTCAAGACGCTGGGTCTGAAGGTCCGCCTGCGCTGGCCGGAGATCTCCGAGGAGCCGGTGCACCGCAGGCTCCAGGCGCTCGACATGGCGATCCGGCTCGGACTGTTCTCCGCCGATGAGGCACGGGCCATGGTGGTCGACGCCTGGGGTGACAAGTGGCAGGACTTCGACCGCGAGGCACCCGATGTCGAGGATCTTCCCTATGTTGCGGGCGGAAGTGGACAGGGTGAACCTCCGAAGACGGAGGAGCCTAATTCCTCAGAAACCCCCGGTAATTCAGAAGGAAGTGGCACCGAAGGAACCGGTGGACCCGGTGCCCCATCCCCGCTGAAGGCAGGAAATTCGCGTTCAACTGACGCACCGAAGCAGCCGGAACCGATGTCCTACGCGGACCACGAACTGCGAGACGAATCAACTTCATAGCATCCTGCCGAGACTTTTGGCCTCGGATGCTATTACGCTGTGCTCGTCGATGATCAGTGAGGGGGCTCATGTCCACGGAAACACTGCGGGAAACCGCGATCCTCTCCGAGGACGCCCAGTCGCCGGAGAAGGGCATCTGGCGAGCACTCCTCATCGCTGCCGACGTGCAGGGCTCCAGCGGGTACTACCCCGCCGAAGTACTCAAGCGGGATGGCGCTCGCGCCTTTCCTGCCGGGACTCACATCTACTTCGACCATCCTTCCGAGTCGGAAGAGATGGACCTGCCCGAACGCAGCGTCCTGAAAATCGCCGGGTACCTTCTCGACGACGCAACCTTCGAAGAGACACCGGAGGGGCGCGGGCTCTTCTCCCGAATCCAGTTCACGGAGAAGGCCAAGCCGATCGCCAAGGAGCTGCACAGCGTGATCGGTCTCTCGATCCGTGCAGCAGGCCAGATCGAGGAGACCGCTGGGCAGCGTATTGTGCGCAGCATTCAGCAAGGTCTCTCTGTTGACCTCGTCACCCGCGCTGGAGCGGGAGGAAGGCTCGTCACCATGACCGAGTCGGCCACGCCGGAGTCCCCTCCGGCCGAGCAGACCGCGAGTGCCGCCACTCAGGCCGCAACCGCGATTCCGTCCACCATCGGAACGGGCGCCCTCCTCAGCGAGGTGGCAGCCCTCAAGGACACTCTCTCCGACCGCGTCGAGCAGCTTTCCGTCGACGTGGCGCGCATGGCTTCGCAGATCCAGGAGTCGCGCCGCCAGTCCGAGAAGCAGGCAGCCGAGAACGCCAAGCTCCAGGAAGCGATCACGTTCCTGCGTGACCGCGCCGAGACCGCCGACAAGGCGCTCAAGGAGAGCAAGACGACCGGTGACGTTCTCACCGAACTCCTGGAGGCGAAGCTGCCGCTTCCCTCCATGATCCGCATCGCGCAGTCCTACCGTCCGGACCAGGACCTGCACGAGTCGATCACCCACGAGCGCGAGTACCTGAAGCAGCTCCGCCGGGAGACCGAGCGCGGCGCACTCAACGAGGGCCGCGAGCCGTCGGGTCTCGGTCTGACCGAGTCCTCGACGACCTTCTCCTCTGCGGGCGACAGCGATCTCGCCGAGATCCGAAGCCTGCTGGGCGGGGGTGCCTACTGATGGCCACGAACGAGATCTTCAAGTACGCGGACTGGATCTCCCTTCCGCTGCCGCTCCGGGGAAGTGACCCGGCGGTCAACGACGACCCCACGATCAACGGGGACCCGGTCAAGATCGGTTCGATCGTCGGCTTCGCGCAGGAGGTCGGCGGCAAGCCGGTTTCCTACACGACCGGCATGACCACGGTCTCCATCGCGCGCAACACCGCGAACTCGCTGGAGCCGGGCTGGGCGTCCATCGCCCTCACCGGCGCCTTCGCCTTCCCGGTCACCGGCTGGGATGCGGAGGAGATGGGTTCGGGTACGCCGGTCGGCATCAACGTCGCCGCCGGTTCGACGCGCGCCACGCTGGTTGCGAACTCCGAGGCCGACGGGTGGTTCGGCGTCATCGTCGGCCAGACCACGGCCGGGGTTCCGATCGTCCGAGTCGTCCAGCCCACGCCGGGCGACGCCAACGCAGTGGCCGACAAGCTGGCCACCGGTTCCTGAGAGGAGGAATCTGAGACATGAGCGCGATCACCTTCCTCGACGGAATCAAGGCGACCACGAACCCCGAGTTCGAGCGCATCGCCGAGGCCCACAACAAGCGTCGGGTCGCCATCCGCGAGTCGGCGGACTCCCGCCTGCTGAAGCTCAACAAGGCCGTCGAGTTCCTGCGCCTCAAGCGTGAGGCGGAGTTCGGCTCCCCGGTCGCAATGGGCCGCCTGCGCGAGGCCGTCTCCAGTGGCGACTTCCCGCTGCTGTTCCAGTCGATCTCGCAGGCGAGCATGCTCGGCCAGTATGCGGATCTTCCGCAGCAGTGGCCGACCTTCTCGGTGCGCACCACGGTTCCGGACTTCCGTCCGGCCCGCATGGTCCGCTGGGACACCGTGGCAGGTCAGTCGCAGACGACCGACTACAACGGCGGCGCCGAGCGCCACGTCCGGGCCCTGCCGCGCATCCCGGAGCTGACGGAGTACCCGACCTTCAACCTCACGACCGAGGGCACGGACTACTTCGTCAACAAGTACGGTGCGCGTTTCCCCTTCTCGTGGGAAGCGTTCATGAACGACGAGCTGCGGGTTCTCCAGCAGCTCCCCACCGAGATGGCACGGTGGGCGCGCGACACCGAGGACGTGCTGACGACCGGTGTTCTGGCCACGGCAACGGGCCCGAACGCGGACTTCTTCAACACGACCGAGGACTTCGGCGGTCAGGCCCCGGCGGGCAACTACGTGCCGGGCAACCCGCCGCTGACGCTCGACGCGCTGGAGCACGCGATCAACTACATCGGGATGCGGCAGGTCAACGGCCGCCAGGTCCGGGTGCAGAACTTCGTGCTCCTCGTTCCGCCGTCTCTCGCGCTCACGGCGCAGGAGATCGCCCAGGGAACCACGTACCTGCGGGTGCGCCAGCTTCCCGACGGCACGGAGATGCGCCAGAACGTCTCCTCGCCGGTCGCGGGCCGCTTCACGGTCGTGGAGTCCCCGTGGCTGCCGCTCATCGACACCTCGGCGAACGCCGCTTCGACCTGGTACCTGGTTCCGGCCGGTGGCCAGACGGAGCGCGGCCCGGCCATCGTCACCGCGTTCCTGCGCGGTCACGAGACCCCCGAGGTCCGCGTGATGGGCGACACGGGCCGTGCGCTCGGCGGTGGCGAGATCAACGCCTTCGAGGGCTCGTTCTCCCACGACGACATCCAGTACCGGGTCCGCTCGATCATCGGCGCTGCCGGTATCGACGCCTCGGCGGTGGCGGTCTCGCTGGGTACGGGCGAAGAGGCGGCGCTGTCCATGGCCTCCATCGGCGGCGGTTCGGTCTCGGGTCCCTCGGGTTCCTGAACCGGTGAAGCCGGGCGGCGGGTGACCCGGGATTGATCCCGACCGCCCCTGCCCGGTCTCCGTTCCTGCCGGGCAGCAAGAGGGTCCCCCATGTGCGACTGGGGGGCCCTCTTCGCGTGCAATTGCATGACGAGGCCAGCAGGAACTGGCGTAAAGCCCCCCACCTCGGGTATCTTATGGGTGTGGCGAGGACTCACCCTCCCCGCCCAAGAAGGAACCGTCCTTGTGCGAGTCCCCAGGACTCCGTCACGGCCACGTTTCTTCTCCTTTCCGAAGAGCCCCCGCCGCAAGGTGGGGGCTTCCGGATTTTCTGGGCCATTTTCCTGCCGTTGGTCCGAGATGCCGTACGCTCCTCCTGAGAGACAAGGAGTGACCGTGGCAACACCCGACGAGACGCGGGATCTCAGGATCGCAGCTCTCCGGGAAGCGGCGGGCACCTTCGCCACCACCCTGCCAGAGCCGGGTGAGTACACCGACGCGGCGACGCAGGTGATGCTGGAGAGGGCGAACCGCTTCTACGGCTGGCTCGTTGGCGTAACCCGGCTCATCCTCAGAGTCGGCCCAGCGGTCGGCGAAGACTCCGACGTGACCTGGCCGAAGCACACTGCCGAAGAGGGAGAAACCGTGCAGATCAACACTGGCGAGAAGTTCAGCGTCGCGATCGACACCCGGGACGCGGCGGGCTACCCGACCGACGCCACCGTGGAGTGGTCGGTGGCCGACGAGACCGTGGCGACCGTCCAGCTCGACGCGGGCGACGACCAGAAGGGCTGGGTCATCTCCGGCGCCCCCGGCAGCACCGTACTGACCGTGCGCGTCACCGATGTCGAGCCGCCGCTGGAGGCGACCCTGGCCGTGGACGTGGTGCCCGCCGGTACCGCGACCGTCCAGATCAACGCCGGTCCGGCCGTGCCGGAGCAGGACCCGCAGCCCGACCCGCTGGCGCTCACCGTCACCGAGGACACCACCGACGCCTCGCGCATGACGGTCACCGTCACCGTCGACAACAAGGGCGAGGGCTCGGTCTCCGTGGATCCGGGTGACGGCAGCGGCGTCCTGGCCAACCCGGGCGACGGCACGCCGGTCACCCACGCCTACGCGGCGCCGGGCGACTACACCCTCGTGGTCACCGACGACGACAACGCCACCCGTGGCGGCAGCCAGGCCGTGACGGTTCCGTTCACCGCCTGACCCGGAAGACACCGAAGGCCCGGCCTTGTTCCTACAGGTCGGGCCTTCGGCATGCTCACAGTCCGCAGGTGCACGCCAGTCGGCCAGGCGGCCGGAACCGGCAGCGGCCCGGAACGTGGGGCTCATGCCTGCACAGGGCGCAGCTCTCCGGGATCAGGGCCCTCGCCTCGGAAGCGACGCGCTGATCGGCCAGACCCTGGTCGGGATCGAACTCCAGCTCAGGTGATCCGGCCAGATTCTCCATGCCCTCGATGTGATCCCCGCGCTCCAGGCGGGCCTGGGTGAGGTACGTGAACAGGTCGAGAGCTTCTTCCCAGGCGTCCTTCAGGGCGTCGCGGCCATTGTCGGTCTCCAGGATCCGGCCGTACTTCCTCTTGCCGTAGGCGCGGCGCTCCTGGATCGCCAGGATCATGATCTCCTGGACCGGCAGCTTGCCCGGCTTGGGTGCGGGCTGATCCCTCTCGGGATCTCTGACGTCAGCCACGAAGCTCCTCCTCGAACGACACCTGCACGTTGAAGTTGCGGTGACCCAGCAGCATGGCGAGCAGGTCGGTGATTCCGTCCTTCGCCTCGGTCCTGCTGTGCCCTTCTGCGGTTGCCGCCCCGAAGTGCGGCGGGTTGTCCACCGAGACGACCCACTTCTTGCCCTGCTCGTTCCAGCGCCCTTGCGCCGTAAAGCTCTCCACGTCTTCCCTTCTCAGGGGCGGCGCCAGCCGCCCCACCTCTCTGAAAGCTCTTTCGCCGTACGCCACCGCAGGCAGCGCATCAGCTTCATCCATGCGGAGCGCACTCCGTACGTCCGGGGTGCGGCGTGTTCACCCATCGCGCGCTTCCCTCTCGCGCTGCTGCTGGTTGACGTCACGCCGGGCCGCTTCCCTCTCGCTCTCCGGCCAGCGGAACACCGCCCACCACAGCTCGGTCAGGCGGTCCAGCGCGGGTTCATGTCCTGGCGGGGTTCGGCGGGAGACCCAGACGGGCACGAAGCTCACGGTTCTCCTCCTCCAGGTACTGCATCCGCAGCTCTTCGTCGGCCGCCGATCCCTCACGCACGTACGCGTAGTGCTCGCCGAAGTGACCGCCGTCGGGTCCGACCGGCTCAGCGCATTCGAAGGTCCGGCCTGCCTCCGCCCAGGTGTGACCGCAGAGAACCCGGCGGCACCGGCTGTCCACCTTCTCCTCGCCCGACGTCAGGAACAGCTCCAGCTTGTCGGCCACGTGGCCCCTGGTGGTTTCCCCTTCCGCGTCCTTACGAAGCGTCTGGACGTAGATGCTGAGCAGCCGCCGGGCCGTCTGCCACTGCTGGCTCCGGTGCGACACCAGAACGGCGTGCTGCCGGAGGTCTTCCAGGTTCTCCTCGTGCATGTGGGCTTCGCAGGCGAGGCCCTTGTCGACGCACTTCAGCAGCTCTTCCAGGCGGGTCAGGCGATCCTGCGGCTCCAGCTCCAGGAGGCGGTGCCACCACTGGCCGGGGCTGAGCCGGACCCCCTCGGCGGGTTCGCTGCGGTCCTCTCCGGCGCGCAGTCTCTCGATCCGCCCCGTCAGGTCATGCACCGTGTTCAGGTCTTCCAGCATCACGCCTCTTCTCCGTATTCGGGATCGTGCAGACGTGAAATGATCTGCTGCCACTCCCGATCGATCTCAATGCGCTCTTCGCGCGTGATCTGCCTGGGTCGCCGATATCGGTACCGAGTGCAAACCGTCTCGTCGTGCAAATGGCCGGTGTCGTCGAACTGGAGGCAGCAGGGATTCAGTGGATCTTGCTCGATCCCCTTCTTCGCTCGGGCCCACCATTCGATCTCCGCCTCGCGGCGTTCCGCCTTCGCCTTCTGTCGCCATCCGCTCCACAGAAGGAGTGTCGCGACATACAAGGAGATGAGGGAGAGCGGCCACAGGCCAGCCACCACGAACAGGACGCTTACCGCGACACAGCCGAGCGACGCGGAGAAATCCCTGAGCGCGTTCGTCTGGTGACTGGCCATGCAGCTCACCTCCTTCAGCTTGGCGGGAGAGCCTTCTGGACCCCGGCACACGTAACGGCCGTACCGTCCATGGAGATGCGCTCCGTGAGCGGTACGTCGATCGGGCTCCGGCCGCAGCAGGGCATCAGCCCGGAACCGCTGGGCGGGCAGGCGTGGATGATGGTGTCCTCCTCGCCGATCACGAGCGTGCTCAGCCGCTCGAACTCGGTCGACAGAACTGCCAGGGCCCGGCCCACCGACTCCATCGCGGAACGCACGTCACCGAGATCGACCGCCAGCTTCTCCAGGCGCTCGGCGTCACTCACCTGCTCGGGTTCGGTCTCCTGCTCGGCCTCCGGGAGGGGCACGCTGATCGTGTCCTCGTCGGCGGCCGTCTTGTCCTCGCTCACGATTCTTCCTCCTTGCCACGGCGCAGCAGCTCGTTCA